>Ga0187872_10000001_pt1 | contig 418917 bp, 379 predicted proteins | sample June2016WEW_16_4_FD_132973 | JGI IMG/M metagenome (GOLD analysis project Ga0187872, IMG submission 132973) | Peatland microbial communities from SPRUCE experiment site at the Marcell Experimental Forest, Minnesota, USA - June2016WEW_16_40 | ecosystem: Environmental > Terrestrial > Soil >... | reverse complement strand
GACGCCCCGCTCTGGCCGCAAGGATCTCTCCTTCCGGCTGGGGCCTGCTACCGGGCGCTCCGGCGCTTACCCGGACAAGACTTACACTTGTTAGAAGAACGCGTCTTTCAGGACGCACCATGGTGACTATCATATTCCATGCGGCTGAAATTGCGACCCGCGTGATACAATTCAGGCGTTCATGAGTACCATTCTGCTCCCGACATCTCTGGTGGGATCTTATCCACAACCCGATTGGCTGATCGATCGCGCCCAGCTTTCTCATCGCCTGCCGCCGCGCGTACGCGCCACCGATCTCTGGCGTGTCGCACCCGAATTTCTCGAAGAGGCGCAAGACGATGCCACCATTCTGGCCATTCGCGCTCAGGAACGTGCCGGTCTGGACATCATCACCGACGGCGAAATCCGCCGTGAGAGTTACTCCAACCGTTTCGCAACCGCGCTGGAAGGAATCGATCTGGATAATCCCGCGCAAGTAGTGGCGCGCTCGGGCAAGTTGAACTTCGTGCCCCGAATCGTCGCTAAAATCCGCCGCAAGCACGCCGTGGAGGTCCGCGACATCCAGTTCTTGCGAGCCAACACCGATCGGCGCGTGAAAGTCACCGTTCCGGGCCCCTATACCATGTCGCAGCAGGCCCACAACGATTTCTATAAGAGCGAAGAAGAAATGGCGATAGATTATGCCGCCGCTGTCAATGAAGAAATCAAGGATCTATTCGCGGCCGGGGCAGACATCGTGCAAATCGACGAGCCATATATGCAAGCGGTGCCCGACAAGGCGCGGCAGTTCGGCCTCAGGGCGCTCAATCGCGCGCTTGATGGAGTGCGGGGCGAAACCGCCATTCATCTTTGTTTCGGCTATGCGGCGATGGTGGCGAATCGACCGTCGGAATATCAGTTCCTCACCGAGCTCGCGGATGCGCCGGTGAATTGCATCTCCATCGAGACCGCGCAATCCTCGCTCGATTGCGCGGTGCTTGCCAAGCTCACCGGGAAGAACATCATCCTGGGCGTGCTGGATCTTTCAACCAACGAAGTAGAGACACCGGAAAAAGTCGCCTCTCGGATCCGCCGCGCGCTGCCTTATATCAGCGCGGACCGCCTCATTGTTGCGCCGGACTGCGGAATGAAATATCTTCCGCGCGATGTGGCCTTCGGAAAGTTGCAAGCGATGGTTGCCGGAGCCCGCCAGGTCCGCACCGAACTGGGCGACCGCCAGCTTACGTCTCAAAGCGCCTGAGTCATGCTTGCCCGGGCGCGACCGCGCCCTCGGCGTCCGCCACGCGATCGATGTGAACATACATGGGACCCACGCCCAGAGTGCCCACCAGGAACCACGTGAAGCGTCCTCCGCGATTCACGGTCTGAAATCGCACGTGCTCGCCGGGAGCTGCTTTGAACTCCACCGTCTTCCAGTTCCACGTGTTGTCTACTTGCAGACGATGCAATCCTGGGTCCACTACCCGTGATATCTCGTCGCCGCACATGAGTTCTCCCAACCGCTTGCCATCCAGCTTCACGATGATCTGGCGCTGCTTAACGTCCTCAGGCGACGTGCGGCTGATAGTGACGCGAGACTCCATGCTATGAGTATAAATCCCGGGTTACCCGCGCTGCGTGATAGAATCAGGGCGGTTGAGAGGTCATATGAAGAAACTAGCTCTTTCGTTTTTCGCCCTGTTGGGCGCGGTTGCGGTTCCGGCCCTTGCCCATCACGCCTTCTCGGCGGAATTCGATTTGAATAAACCAGTGACCGTAAAAGGCATCGTCACCAAAATTGACTGGATGAACCCCCACGCCTGGATCTATGTCGAGATGAAAACCGACGCTGGCGTCGAAGAATGGCAATTCGAAACCGGCGCACCGATTGAGCTGGTTCGCCGGGGCTGGAGAAAGCAAGACCTCAAGGTTGGCGATGAAGTGACGGTCCAGGGCCTGCGCGCCAAGGATGGCACCAACACGGCCAGCGCGCGCATGGTTACCTTGCCATCTGGCAAGAAAGTATTTAGCGGCGCGGCCGGTGACGACGCTCCCGCCCCGCCTGCACAGCCTCCGGCCGCGACTCACGAGTAGCAGTGCGCTGTTCAATCCCGCTCGTTTCCGGATAGACCACCCGGTCCAGGAACAGCCCGGATGCAGGGGCCGTCCAGGCCGCAACATCCAGCTTCGGATCTGTTTTGCCTTCCAGCAAACGGGAAAAATCGTCCGCCGTAATCTCACCCAGACCCAGTTTCACCAGCGCGCCCACCACTCTTCGCACCATGCGCCACACGAAGTGCGAAGCCGTGATGCGGAGCACAATCAAGTCGCCCTCGGCCTCGATCCCAGCTTCCTCCACCACCACGACTGGCGATTCATCCGGACGTGTCTTATCTTCGGCGCGAAACGCAATAAAGTTGTGCCGCCCGCTTAGCATTTGCGCGGCGCGGGACATGGCCGCTACGTCTAGTGGCTGCTTCACCCACCAGACAAATTTCTTGAAGAAGGCGGTACGCCGCGTCGAGATCTGATAGATATATGTTCGTGCGATGGCGTCATGCCGCGCGTGAAAGTTGGGCGCAGCTTCGGCGACATCCAGCAGGCATACATCAGAAGGCAGCCGGCTGTTTATGGCCTGCAGGATTTCGTCCGGCTTCGGCCAGCGGCGTGTGTCTTCGTCGTTCTTCCGGCGCACTCGTAAATGCGCCACCTGGGCCCGAGCGTGCACACCCGCATCCGTGCGTCCAGCGCCTTGAATTTCGACAGTTCCGTCGAAGAATTCCTGGGCGGCGCTCCGAAGCTGACCCTGCACCGTTCGAGCGTTATGCTGTTCCTGCCAGCCGCTATACTTCGTACCGTCGTATTCGATGGTCAGCTTCCAGCTCTTCTCTGTCAACGTCGCGCACAACGCAGCGGGCCGCGATTGTTTCCTTACCCTGGCGTGCGGGTCCCGCGCTGTGCGCTTCTCAGGAGTTTCCAACTCACTAGTGTAGCCCCCACGATGTTATGATGGAGCGCTTCTGGAGGACCCATGTTCAAAGGATTTCGCGAATTCATCATGCGCGGCAACGTGCTGGACTTGGCCATCGCCGTCATCATCGGCGCGGCCTTCGGAAAAATCGTAACGTCACTCGTCAACGACATTCTGATGCCGCCGCTGGGACTCGCCCTCAAGAACGTCGATTTCACCAACCTGTTCATCGATCTTTCCGGCGGCAACCACGCGACTCTCGCTCAAGCGAAAGCGGCCGGCGACGCAACCATCGCCTACGGCGTATTTCTCAACAACGTCATCGATTTTTTGATCGTCGCGTTCGTGATCTATCTGTTGATCCGGGCCGCCAACAAAATGAAGCGGGCTCCCGCGCCAGCCGATCCAACTACGAAGGAATGCCCGTTTTGCCACACCACCATTCCAATCGCGGCCACGCGCTGCCCGAACTGCACGTCGAACCTCGCATAACATCTCTCTGGGCCATCACCGGATAGCAATGGTGACACCAGGTTGGCTGACTGCGCCGCCGACAGAGAGCAGCACCGCTTGGATGCCGGGCGGCAGGAAGCCGCTGGGGACTTGGGCGTTGATCTGCATCAAGCCAGGAAAGCCGGGCGCGGCTCCGGCGTAGAGCAATGGCGCGTTATAGCCGGCGATGCTCAGAGCGACGTTGGTGCTGGAACCTTGTCCCGTGGCATAGAGCGACACCACGGAACCACGGGCAGCCGGGTTCGATGCCGAGTTCAGGCTGCCGTCTTGATTGTTAGCCGCGGCCTGGCCAGTTCCACCCGCGACTGTGAAGATACCGGGCACAGCGCCGACCACCGGCACTGAAGAGCTAGTGATTGCAGCGCCATCCACAACGATGCTTACTTTGGCGACTGAATTTGCAGCCAGGCTGGCGGGCGCGAGCGCATTGATCTGAGTGGTGCTGGTATAGAACAGCGTTGCTGGTTGGCCGTCGAACAGCAGTTGCGTGTTCGTTTTGTCGAAACCAGCCCCGAAGACCGAAATGATTTCGCCGGGCGCAATGGACCCTGTCGCAAGGCTTGCCGCATTCACCACCGCTACGTTTACAGTTTCGGAGGCAACGGCTGACGGCGACAAACTCCGGATGCGATTGTTGCCGGAATCGGCTATCAGAATGGTTCCATTGGCGCCTATCGCAATGCCTGCGGGTGCGTTCAACTGTGCGGCGACTGCCGTGCCTCCATCGCCTGAGAGTCCGGCCGTGCCAGTGCCAGCAATCGCAGTGAGGACGCCCGACGTGAGCTGGCGAATGACATTGGCGCCAGTGTCCACGATGAGCAGGGTACCGTCCGATGCAAACACCATGCCGCCCGGCGAAGTAAGGCCGGTGATCAGCGAACTGGACGTGCCATCGGATGCAACTTTCCAGATTTGACTGGCGTCGGCCACCAGGACGTTGCCGGATGCATCCACCGCCACTGCCAGAGGCCCGTCGATTTTGGCGAAGGTGCTGGTCGTTCCGGTAGCCGTCACCTGAACGATGCGGTTGTTGCCGGAGTCAGCGATGTAAACGGATCCCTGAGCGTCTGTCGCAACAGATACTGGATTTTCGAGTTGGCTGGCGATGGACGTTATCACTCCCACGGGCGTGCGCTTGAGAACTGCGTTATTGCCCGTGTCGGCGATATAGAGATTGTCCGAGCTATCTACGGCGATTGCGCGCGGGCCGCTCAACTGGGCCGGATCGCCTGTGCCCGCCACAGTGCTGATCACACCCCCAGGCGTCACCATGCGAATGCGATTGTTCAACGTATCGGCGATATACCAGTTGCCGGTGGAATCCACCGCAATACCGGAAGGCGTAGAGAGTTGCGCCGACGTGGCTGGGCCGCCATCGCCACTGAAGTCGGGCGATGCTCCGCTCCCAGCGATCGCGGTTGCCCCGCCACCACTCGGGATCTCCATGACGTACACGCCCGACGTGAAGTAGATGTTGCCGGCGGCATCGAGCGTTACATCTCTCGCCGATGCGATGCCGGCAATCTGTTGCGAAACTGTGCCAAAGTAACTGGCGGCCGCGACATACAGCATGCCAGAGGAATCGAGCGCCACACCGGTCGGCCCGGGCGTATTGAATACGGTGATGATGACCCCGTCGAAGACTTTTCGAACACGCTTGTTGCCGCTGTCGGCGAAATAGAGAGCGCCAGTTGGATCGATGGTGAGTCCCGCGGGTGCATCCAGTTCGGCGAGCAAAGCGGACGTGCCGACGCCGGAAAATCCCGCTGTGCCGGTACCAGCCACCAACGACAAGATGCCGTTGGATGTGACCCGATACACCTGATTAGCGCCGAAATCGGAAATGTACAGCGAATCTGCGGCATCGAGAGCGACATTGCGGGGCTGCGACAATTGCGCAGTGGTGGCAGGACCGCCTTGTCCGGTATTTGTGGCTGGTAACGCGCCTCCACCTGCCGCGGTCTGGATTGTGCCGTCGATCATTACTTCTCGCACGCGCGCGTTTCCCAGGTCGGCGATATAGAGATTGCCCGCATGATCCAGCGCCAGCCCGTAGGGCTGATTGAGCAGCGCGGAGCGGGCCGGTCCGCCATCGCCCGCAAAGCCCGCCACGCCGGTGCCGGCGACAGTTTGGATGGAACCATCCGGCGCGATCTTGCGAACTCGGTGGACGGCGGCATCGGCGACGTAAACGTTGCCTGTGCGATCCACCGCGATTCCTTCCGGCTGGCTCAACGCGGCAGAAAGAGCCTGGCCGCCATCGCCTGAGTTATTGCTTCCCGCGACGGTTTGAATGATGTAAGAAGCCAGTGACGTGTCGGCCGCTGGAATACACGCCGAACCCAGCAGGCTGAGCAGAACGAGTCGATGAAAGCTAACCACAGATACTCCTGCCAGGAGTAGTGTGTCTTCCCGATGGAAAACTCTCAGAACACTTCCGATGGAAGTATCGTGAATAGGCTCACGAGCAAGATCTCCTGTTTTATCGGGTTCGCCCTCATCGCCTGCGTTGCCAGCGCTCAACCTGCTCTGCGGCTCAAGGGCTTTCAGCCGGCAAGTTCGAGTGCGCAGGCCGCGCCTGTCTTTGCGAAGACTCGGACGCCCGGCCGGTCGCACTATCTGGTGCAATTCGCGGCGGAGCCCGATGCGGAACAAATGAAAGCTTTGGCCGATCATGGCGCCACTGTCCTGTCCTACGTTCCCGATTCAGCACTTTCCATCTCCATGCGCGACGGGACAAGTTTGAGCGGATTGGGCATTCAATGGATGGGGCGGCTAAGACCAAGCGAAAAGCTGAGTCCGGAACTGGATGGAAAGCTGGTGGCCGGTCAGGCCCCGCCGGTGCTGGTGGAGTTTTACTCCGACGTCCCCGATGGTGAAGCGCGCGCAATCGCGATGGAGAATGGCGCGGCGATTCACGAACACCCGGACTTGCTGCCGCACCATCTGTTGATCGAAGGCACGGTCGATCAGGTGCGGCGGCTGGCGGGGTGGGACGAAGTGTCGTACATTTTTCCGGCATCCGGCGATTTGATTCGCGGTCTGCCGGTACATGCTTGCGCGGGAGCGCTGACCACTGCGGGACCGGTGGGTCAGGCCGTTCCGCTGGTGGGCGATGGGTGGGATGGCCCGGGACTCGGAAGCGCCAACCTCAGCTATGCCTTCGTGAATGTGACTGAGCAACAGCCGGCCGACTCGGTGGAATCGGAGATCGAGCGCGCCTACGCGGAATGGGCCAAGTATGTGCAGGTCACGTTTACCCAGACCAGCGATTCCACCGGGCCGCGGACGTTGGCTGTGCTCTTTGCAAGCGGAGCGCACGGAGATGGTTATCCGTTTACTGGCCCAGGTGGAGTGCTGGCGCACACTTTCTATCCGTATCCTCTCAACCCGGAGTCGATTGCGGGACACCAGCATTTCAATAACGACGTAAGCTGGAAAATCGGGGCGGACGTGGATGTATTCAGCGTCGCGCTGCATGAGACGGGGCATGCATTGGGCTTGGGGCACTCTGATAGTCCAGGCGACGTTATGTACCCGTATTATCGAATGGTGTCGGCGCTGGGACCAGGCGATATCGCGGCCATTCAGCAGCAGTATGCGGCGTCGCTCTCCCCAACGCAGCCAGCGGTGCCGTTGACTTTGACAATTCAATCGCCGCAGGCGACGACGAGCGCGTCATCCATCGCGGTGAGCGGGACGTCATCCGGCGGGTCGGGATCGGTACAGGTGAACTGGTCGACGAATCAAGGCACGTCTGGAACAGCACAAGGCTCGTCGAGTTGGACAATCGCCGCGATTCCTTTGAGTGTGGGAGCGAACGTGATCACGGTAACCGCCTCCGACGCCAAGCAGGACCAGGCCTCGGAGAGCGTGACCGTAACAAGCCAACTACCGAATCCTCCAGCGGACAACCCAACCGGTGGGAATCCACCGGCTAACCCAGGTACGGGCGAATCTACAGTTCCACCATCGGTCACCATCCTGTCCCCTGCAATGACCACCGTTGCTACATCGGCGAGTTCTATCGTTGTCAGCGGTACGGCCCAAGACAACCTGGGATTGTCGCAAGTCACTTGGTCGAGCTCTACAGGAGCGGCGGGCGTCGCCACGGGCACCAGCAATTGGACGACCGTCGCAATTCCGCTCTACGTGGGCACAACCACCATCATGATCTATGCGAGCGATGCCGCTGGAAATCAAGCCTGGAGGTCGATTACAGTCACCAGGTACTGACGGCTAAAGCAAGTCGGCCAGGCGCGAATTCTCGATCAGGATGGTCTCGTCACGTTCTGGTCCCGTGGATATGCAGCCGACTTCGACGCCAACGTGATCGCACAAGAAGCGGAGATAGTCGCGCGCACGTTGCGGTAGATCGCGCTCTCGATCAAGGCCACGGGTCTCAGACTTCCAGCCGGGAAGCTTCTTGTAGACCGGTTCCACGGCTTCCAGGCCCCGAAACGTCGCGGGCATGGCCTTCACATTCTTGTATTCGGTGCAAACCAGGATCTCGTCGAATTGGTCCAGCACATCCAGCTTGGTGATCACCAGACTGGAGAAGCCGTTGATCATAGCGGTATAGCGCAGCAATGGCACATCGAACCAGCCGCAGCGGCGCGGACGTCCGGTAACGGCGCCAAACTCGTTGCCCGCTTTGCGAATTCTTTCGCCATCCTCGCCCAGTAGCTCGGTAGGAAACGGGCCGCTTCCTACGCGGGTGGTGTAAGCCTTGGAAACGCCGATCACACCGTGAATCGCAGTGGGAGGCACTCCAGCGCCGGTGCACGCCCCGCCGGCCGTGGCGCTCGAAGACGTCACAAACGGATACGTTCCGTGATCGACATCCAGCATGGTGCCCTGCGCTCCCTCGAACAGCACGCGCTTGCCCGCCCGGATAGCGTCGTTTAAGAGCTGGGCCGTGTCGCACACCAAGGGCCGGAGGCGTTCAGCGTAGCCCAGGTATTGATCGCGAATCGATTCGAAGTCGATGGTCTCCTGAATGTTGAAGGTCTGGGCCAGCAGTTGCTTGTCCTCGGCGAGCGCGGTATACATGGCGCAGAAGCTGTCGTGCTCATAAAGATCGGCAATGCGAATGCCACGCCTTCCGATTTTGTCTTCGTAGCACGGGCCAATTCCCCGCGAAGTGGTTCCAATGGGCACGCGATCCTGCCGGCCCTCGGACATTTTCTCTACGATGCGATGAAAAGGAAAAATGACGTGCGCGCGATCGCTAATGGCCAGCTGCTTGCTGACATCGACGCCCGCCTGCTCCAGCTTTTCCATCTCCTCGATCAACGCCGCGGGATCGATCACCACTCCGTTGCCGATCACCGCCTGTATACCGGGCCTCAAAATGCCGCTTGGGATCAGCTTGAGAACAAACTTCTTCGGGCCAATGAACACAGTGTGCCCGGCGTTGTGGCCGCCCTGGTAGCGAGCCACCACTGAAAACTTCTCCGAGAACAGGTCGACGACCTTGCCCTTGCCCTCGTCACCCCATTGCGCACCAAGTACGACGATGTTTCCCATGTGAGCAGCCAAAACCTTCTCATTGTACCGTGTGCTCTAATAGCTTCGCGGGTAGCGCCTACGATGCCCTCGCGAATCATGCCCAACCGCCCCCTGCCTTACAGCAAGCGCGAGCAGCGTGGCTGGTACATGTACGACTGGGCGAATTCCACGTTCTCAAGCACCGTCGTCACGCTATTCCTTGGCCCGTATCTGACGGCGCTCGCAAAAGCAGCCGCCGGCGTCGATGGCCGCGTTCATCCGCTCGGTATTCCGGTGGATCCACGATCTTGGTGGGGCTACTTGGTTTCCATCTCCGTCGTAACGCAAATCTTCGCCCTGCCGATTGCCGGCACTATCGCCGATTTCAGTCCAAACAAAAAGCTGCTCATGGCGCTCTTTGCCTACACTGGCGCGCTCGCAACGGCCGCCATGTTCTTTCTTCATGGAGATGAGTATCTTATTGGTGGCGTTCTGTTCCTCGTCGCGAATCTGGCTTTCGGCGCGTCGATCGTCGTGTACAACTCCTTCCTGCCGGACATCGCGCCCCCGGAGCGGCGCGACGCGGTGTCGTCCACCGGCTGGGGGATCGGATATTTGGGCGGAGGCTTGTTGCTGGCGCTGAACCTGGCGCTATTCGCCAAAGCCAAAGCCTTGGGGCTGTCGGAATCGATGGCGGTGCGGATCGATCTTTCGTCCGCCGGCATTTGGTGGGCTCTTTTCAGTCTGATTCCATTGGCGGCGATTCGGAATCGGCCTCCCGGTAGGACGCGCGGTCCCGGCGAAGGCTTCACGAAGACCTTCCGCGAATTCGTGGTGACCCTACGCGAAATGCGCCACTATCCGGCGACGCTGCGGTTCCTAGTGGCATACCTGCTTTACAACGACGCCGTTCAGGCGGTGATCACGCTGGCGTCACAGTTCGGCAGCGATGAGCTAAAAATATCGATGACGGATCTGACTGCAGTGATTCTTATGGTGCAGTTCGTCGCGTTCTTTGGCTCATTTTTATTCGACTGGATTGCGAAATGGATTGGTGCCAAGCACGCAGTGATAGTGAGCCTGCTCATTTGGAGCGGCGTGCTGGTTTCCATGTACGTGTCGGTCCGCAACGAGAGACAGTTCTTCATTGTGGCCGCGATTGTCGCCATCGTGCTGGGAGGGACGCAGGCATTGAGCCGGTCGTTATTCTCGTTGATGATTCCCAAGGGACGTGAAGCTGAATACTTCGGCGTATATGAGATCAGCGACAAGGGAACCAGTTGGATGTGCCCGCTATTGTTCGGGCTTGCGCTGCAGTTTACCGGCAGCTACCGGCTCGCGATTCTGTCGCTCATCACGTTTTTCATAGCGGGTTTGATGGTGCTGCTGACGGTGAACGTGCGTCACGCGGCAGCCGAAGCCGCGTCTTAAACCCCAGCCGCCTTCTTCTGCTCGTCTAGTTTCTGCAGGAACGCGTGTTCCTGGATATCCAGCTCGTGCTTGTAGCCTTCCGGATCAATAAAAGGGTTCGGACCTTTGCCGAGCTTCGGATATTTTTCCGCCAGGCTGTACATCGATGGATGGGAACCGAGGGGAACATCGCATGGGAGCGACCGCAGCAGTTTGAAGCTGCGCTGATATTCGCCCGCGATATCGGGAACATCTTTGTTGTTGACCAATATGTAGCCCGGGTTCACACCCACGCTGCCGATGATCACCACATCGTAGCTTTTGCCGCTTTCTTGCGCCTTGGTGGCCCAGGTGGTGCAGCCGCGCGTGTGGCCGGCCGTGAGATGCGCCACCAGCGTGGTACCGCCGAGTTTCACCTCCTCGCCATCGTGCAGCGTCCTGTCCAGCGGATGGGGCTTGTTACCCGGCCTGATCTTCATCAGCGCGGGCACGTCTTGGTCCATGGCCATCACTTGAGCGCCGGTCAGTTCCTTTACCAGGGCATCGCCCTCCATGTGGTCGGCATGCGCGTGGCTGCCGAGCAGGATCTTGATATCGGTGAACTTAAAGCCCAGCTTCTCAACCTCGGCTCGGATCACCGGGACCGTTGCCTCGAAACAACTGTTGAGCAGGATGTTCCCTTGCGGCGTGACGAACAGAAACGAGGAAAGCGATTCGGAGCCGACGTAGTAGATGTTGCCAATCACTTTGTGCGGCGGAAACGGTTTGTTGAATTGATCGGGCGAACCGATGTTGCGCCGGAACAGTTCCTCGGCGGTTTGGCCGCATAGCGGAGCGACGAGTGGTCCGGCTAATGGCGAGGCCGCCAGGGCCGCCAGCTTCATCAAATAGGCGCGGCGGGTTTGCATATCGCAGCCAGCATATCAGGCTTGAGCGAGCCATGCCCGCAGTGCGGCGCTCACTTCCGCCGGGCGCTCCATCATGGACATGTGGCCGCAATCGGGGACGATCACCAACTGGCTGCCGGCGATCTTCGCGGACCCTAACTTCGCAAACATGGCCGCGTGCTGCGCCGGACCGCTCCATCCGTCCTCCCGGCCGGTAAGCAACAACGCGGGACAGCGGATTTGCTCCAGGACGGCGCTTGCATCCGGCCGCGCCAGCAGCGCCCGCACCTGCGCGGCAAAAATCTCGGGCGTCTTGCGCGACATCATCTCGATGATTGCGTTCACTAGAGGCGTGTCGTTGATGCGGCGCGGATCGATCATCGGCGGCAGCCACTGTTGGAGCATGGCGCGCATACCCTGCGATTGGGCCAGCGCGACGAGGTCATGTCGTTTGCGGCCTTCTTCTTGGCCAGCCGCGCCCCCCGCTAGCGGCAAATATCCAGTGTTGAGCAGCGCGACTCGTGCCACGCGTTGCGGCGACAGCCGGTAGATCTCCAGCGCGACGCGTCCACCCATCGAATGTCCGGCGACAGAGAAACGTTCAGGAGCTCTGCTCAGCACCGCCTGCGCCATACCCGGTATCGAATCGAGCGACCCATAGTCGGCGACCGAGCAATCAGCAATATCCGATAGCGCGTCAATTTGCAACTGCCAGGCCGTTTGGTCGCAAACTAAGCCTGGCAGCAGGAGAAGATGTTCTATGCCAAATCCTCGGGGAGAATCGGCAGTTTGCGCAGCCGCTTGCCCGTGGCAGCGAACACTGCATTGGCGACGGCAGGTACAATCGACGGCGTACTGGCTTCGCCAATACCCCCAGGAGCGGCTTGGCTCGGCACGATGTACACCTCCACTACCGGCATTTCGTTAATGCGCAGCACGTCATAGTGGTTGAAGTTTCCTTGCACCACGCGGCCGTGTTCGATGGTGATGGCGCCCTTCAGCGTGGCGCTCAAACCGTAAACGATGCCACTTTGAATCTGCTGTTCGACGCCGGCCGGATTGATGACGTGTCCGCAATCGACCGCGCAGACCACCTTGTGCACCCGGAGCTTACCTTGTTCCACGGATACCTCGGCTACCTGCGCGTTGTAGCTGCCGATGTTGTTCACCACCGCAATACCGCGCGCGTGGCCCGCCGGAAGCTGTTTGCCCCAGCCAGCTTTCTCAGCCGCCAATTCCAGCACGCCCAGCAGGCGAGGAGACTTCGCTAGCAACCGCCGGCGAAACTCGAGTGGATCTTTGCCGGCGGCGACGGCCAGCTCATCCAGAAAACTCTCGGAGAAGAATGTATTCTGCGAGAATCCCACCGAACGCCAGTACGTCGTAGGAATGTCCACACCGGGCGGATGATAATCGACATGGAAATTCGGGATGGCGTATTCCAGATCGACGATGCCTTCCACGCTGGTGCGATCCACACCGTTGCGCAATCCGCCAAAGGACGGGCAGACCACCCGCGCGTCCCAAGCAACGGGCCAGCCGTCCTTGTCCACCGCTGCAGCGAACTTCGTGTAGGACGCGGGGCGATACAGATCGTGCTGCATATCGTCCTCACGCGACCAGGTGAGCTTCACCGGCTTTCCGATGGCTTTGGAAATCTCGACCGCTTCACTGACGAAATCGTCTCCGCCGCGCCGTCCAAAGCCGCCGCCGAGAAACATCGTATGGATCTGGATCTTGTTGGGAGAAAGACCGGTGATCTTCGCCGCGGCTCCCATCGCAGCCGTCTGGATTTGCGTGGAGACCCAAACTTCACAACTATCGGGGCGCACGTCGGCGGTGCAATTCATGGGTTCCATCGGAGCGTGCGAAAGATACGGCACTTCGTAGACCGCCTGGAACGTTTTCGCGCCGCTAGCCATCGCCGCGTTGACATCGCCGTCGTTCCGGGCGACGGCGCCGGGCTTCGCGGCCAGATTCACGAATAGCTCGCGAATGCTCGCGCTGCTCAGGTTAGCGTTCTTGCCCTCGTCATACTGAACTTGCAGCGCGCGTCGGCCCTCCATGGCGGACCAGGTGTTGTCGGCAACCACTGCCACGCCGCGCGTGATCTGCACCACTTGCTTGACCCCGGGAACAGCCTTGGCTTTCGTATCGTCGAAGCTGGCAACTTTTCCGCCGAAGACCGGGCAGCGCGCAACCACCGCGTACAGCATGCCGGGACGCCGGGCATCGATACCAAACCCAGCAGAGCCATTTACTTTCAGGGGGGTGTCCAACCTCTTAGGCGAGGTCCCGATCAGGCGGAAATCCTTCGGATCTTTTAACGCGACTTTGGCGGGCGGCGTCAGCTTGCCCGCGGCATCCGCGAGGCTGCCATAGCTCAAGCTCGCGTTGTTGGAGGTGTTGATTACCTTCCCGTTTTCGGTGCGAAGCTGCGATTTTGCAACGCCCCACTTCTGCGCCGCGGCTTCGAGCAGCATACCGCGCGCCGATGCTCCCGCTTTGCGCAACGGGTCCCAAGAGGTGCGGATGCTCATGCTGCCGAAAGTCCCTTGCAGCGGACCGTAGGCGGGATCCACCGGAGCAAATTCGGTGCGAACCTGCTTCCAATCGCAGTCCAACTCCTCGGCCAGCAACTGCGAGAGCGAGGTCATCGGCCCTTGGCCCATCTCCGATTTGTGGATCTCGAAAGTGACAATGTCATCGCTGCCGATATGGATAAAGGCGTTCAGCCTGGTCGACGACGTGGTGGCGGCGTCCAGTTTTTCGCTTTCGGGCAGGTGGAATGCAAGGAACAGCCCACCCGCCGTAGCGGCGCCCGCTTTCAAGAAACTGCGGCGATTGAGATTCGAAGCAATGGCACTCATTCCGCACCTCCCTTGGCTGCGTGTGCGTCCATATTTTCCGCAACAGTGGCTTTCCGGCTGGCCGCGGCTTGATACTCCGCCGCCAAGTGAACAGCATGCCGGATCGCCTGGTACGTACCGCAACGACAGATGTTGCCGTGCATGGCCTCGTCGATATCGGCGTCTGTTGGATGCGCGGTCTTTTTCAGCAATCCCGCCGCCGTCATAATCTGTCCGGATTGGCAATATCCGCATTGCGGTACGTCCACTTCAAGCCAGGCCCGCTGCACGGGATGGCTATTGTCGGACGAAAGGCCTTCGATGGTGGTGACGCTCTTGCCGGTGACGCTCGAGATCGGCGTCACACAGGAGCGGATGGGCTGACCATTGACGTGTACCGTGCAGCAGCCGCACAGCGCCATGCCGCAGCCGAACTTGGTGCCGGTCATGCCGAGCGAATCGCGTAAAACCCAGAGCAGCGGCATTTGCGGCGATACGTCGACGGATTGGGGCTTTCCATTCAGAGTAAAAGTAACTGCCATCGTGGGCCTCCTAGGAGCCAAAACTTTGTTTCTTTAGTATATAACTCGCGCAAACCCCGGGCGCGGGATCGGCTCCACCCTAACTACAGGCTCTCAATGGTACGCTGGCAGTTTATGCAGTTGTCGGAAATCTTCCTGGGCCAGGGCGAGCAACCGTTTACGGACCTGGTGCGCAGCATCTCCATCGGCAAGCTCAAGGTCTACCAGCTTTATGACCGCATGAAGGTCCGCTTTCATCTGGCTAAGTTCAACGCGGAGAATATGAAGAAGGCGACGCCGCGTTTTTGGGCCCGAATCGTCGAAAAAGACGACGAGTTCGCCACCGATCTGGCCCAAGCGATCCTGGTTTCGCATCTGGATATGATCAAGGCGGTGGTGGACGATCTGGGGATTCCTAACCAGGAAGGTTTTTTTGACAAGGACATCGACGGCCCGAAATACTTGACCGACGGCTGGCAGCAGCGGACCTATGAGAAGTTCAAGGATACGTATCCGGCTCAGGTGCTGCTGTTCTACATTAACCATCTGGCTTGGGAGCTCGCGAAAAGCGAGGAAGTGTTCCAGGTACCAGCGTAGTTCTCAAACACATCGATGAGCCAACAATTCTTCGAAGCGATCCGGGCGGGCGATCGTGCCAAGGTGGACGAGCTGCTCCGCGTGGATGCCTCACTGTTAGCTGCCAAGGACGAGAAGGGTCTTGGTGCTTATACTGCCGCCAAATACTCCGGGAGAAACGACGTCGCCGCGATGCTGCTCGAAAAGGGCGTCGACCTGGACGTGTTCGCGGCATGTATGGCAGGCGCGCAGGAGCGAGCTCTCGAGTTGATCCGCGAAAATCCCGAGTTGGTGAAAGCCTACAGTAATGACGGCTGGACGCCATTGCATCTGGCTTGCTTCTTCGGCCAGCCGGGCGTCGTGGATGCTCTGATTGAGAAGGGAGCGGACGTGCGGGCGCGATCCACCAATCCGATGCAAAACACGCCTCTTCACGCTGCCGCAGCTGGCCGCAGCAAAGAAGCAGTGCGGGTCCTACTGGAGCACGGAGCGGATGTAAATGCGCGCCAGGAGGGCGGCTGGACGGCGCTGCACGCCGCATCGCAAAATGGGGACGTGGAGATGGTGCGGCTGCTCATCGCTGGTGGGGCCGATGTACAGATTCGGGCCGAAAATCAACAGAACGCGATGGATCTGGCTTTGACCAAGGGCCATCAGGCCGTGGTGGAAGTGTTGGAAGCGTACGCGTAGTGGTCGAAGAACAAATCCAGCAATTGCAATCGGCCGCGCTGGCTCGGATTGAAGCAGCGCAGGATGAGAACGCGCTGGAACAAGTACGCGTGGACGTGCTGGGCCGCAAGGGGTCGCTCGCGCAGTTCAACGTGGGCAAGCTGGCGCCCGAAGAGCGCAAAATTGCCGGCCAGGCGCTAAACGTCGCAAAACAAGCGCTGGAGAATGCGTTTGAAACAAAAAAACAGGCGTTTGCCGCCCAGGCGCTGAACACCCGGCTCAAGCAGGAATGGCTGGATCTGACATTGCCGGCTCCAGGGGTTCGGCCTGGCAGCTTGCACCCGGTGACCATCATCCAGAACGAAATCGAGGATCTGTTCACCTCGCTTGGATTCGCGGTGCTGGACGGGCCCGAAGTGGAAACCGAATATCACAACTTCGACGCCCTCAACATTCCGCCCGAACATCCCGCGCGCGATATGCAGGACACGTTCTGGCTGGCTAACGGGCACCTGTTGCGCACCCATACATCGCCGGTCCAGGTGCGCGGCATGGAGAAGCTGGGGCCGCCGCTGCGCATGATCGCGCCGGGCCGTGTTTTTCGCAACGAAGAAGTGGACGCGTCGCACGAGCACACGTTCTATCAGCTCGAAGGCATGATGATCGACCGCGATGTTTCGGTGGCGCACCTGATCTATTTCATGAAGACGCTGCTGAGCGCGATTTTCCATCGCGAGGCGGTGGTGCGGCTGCGGCCCGGGTATTTCCCGTTCGTGGAGCCGGGTTTCGAGCTGGACATCCGCTGCCTGATTTGCGGCGGTCCGGGATGTCCAGTGTGCAAGCAGAGCGGCTGGGTGGAACTGCTGCCGTGCGGTTTAGTGCATCCCAATGTGCTGCGGAAAAGCGGGATCGATCCGGACGAGTGGGGCGGTTTCGCGTTCGGCCTGGGGCTCACGCGCCTGGCGATGATGCGCTACGGCATCGACGATATTCGCCTGTTTGCGAGCGGCGATTTAAGGTTCTTGCGTCAATTTTAGATCGCCATGAAATTCTCCTACAACTGGATTCGTGAGCTGGTTCCGGGCTTGGAAACTGAGCCCGCGGAACTGATGCGCCTGATCACGATGAAGACGGCGGAATGCGAAGGGATGGAGCAGGCCGGCGGGGCCCTGGTTGACGCTTCGGTGGCGCGCGTCAAACAAGTTGAGTTTATCGCCGGCAGCCACAATCAGGTTGTGATCGTGGAAACAGCCCGCTTTGGTCGGAAACAAGTGGTGTGCGGAGCGCCGAACTGTAAGCCCGGAATGCTGACCGCTTATCTGCCGCTCGCGCCGATGGTGATTGAGGGCGTGGAAAGCCAAGGGATGCTCGCAAGCGCGCTGGAGCTGGGCATCACGCGCGATCACACCGGGATTGTGGAATTGGAGAGCGAAGCGCTGCTCGCGGCCGACACCGTCATCGAAGTAGACAACAAGTCGCTCACGCATCGGCCAGACTTGTGGGGCCATCACGGGATGGCGCGGGAAGTGGCCGCCATCACGAATCGGATGCTCCGCGATCCGGTGAAGCTCGACTTATTGCCCAAAGGCAAAGCGCCGGTGGAGATCGCGATCGAAGACTTCGCTCTTTGCCCGCGATATAGCGCGCTGGTTTTCGAGAATGTCACCGTGCGGCCGTCGCCGCTGTGGCTGCAGTATCGGCTGGAAGCTATCGGGCTGAATGCAATCAACAATGTCGTGGATGTCACCAACTACGTGATGGCGGAATTGGCGCAGCCGATGCACGCGTTCGATGCCGAGAAACTGAAGGGCTCAACGATTTTCGTGCGCAACGCCAGGCCGGGCGAGCAGATCGTCGCGCTGAACGACGAAAGCTACAATTTGACCCCGTCGAATATGGTGATCGCGGATGCCGCAGGTCCCATTGCCCTTGCGGGCGTGATCGGTGGATTGCATAGCGCGATTGGCCCAGACACCAAGCGCATTGTGCTGGAGAGCGCGAATTTCCAGGCGGCCAGCGTGCGGAAGACCTCGGTGGCGCTGAAGCTGCGAACGGACGCGTCCATGCGATTCGAAAAGTCGCAGGATCCCACCAACACAGTACGAGGCTTAGCCCGCGCGCTGGAATTGCTGGAGCAAGTTTCGCCCGGCATCCGGTTGGTGGGAGGCGTGGCCGACTCCCACAGCGAGTTGAAGACGCCAGCTCCGATCGCACTGTCCGCACAGTGGTTGAAAGCCAAGCTGGGCCGCGATCTGGATGCGCGAGAAGTCCTCTCGATTCTCGAATCGCTCGAATTCAGCGTCCAAGAACCAGCAACGGGCCAATTCCTGGTCACGGTGCCGAGTTGGCGCGCCACCAAAGACATTTCCATCAAGGACGATCTGCTGGAAGAAGTCGGACGCATGGTGGGCTACGAGTCCATAACTCCAAAAGCCCCGCTGATTGAATCCGTGGTGCCGCCAGAAAGCGCATCGCGCTTGTTCCTGCGAGACGTGCGAAACATGGCTGTCGCTCAGGGGTTCACCGAAGTCTACAACTATTCCTTCGTAACGGAAGATATGGTGCGGGCTTTTGACATGGATGTTGCCGCGCATGTGGGAGTGACCAATCCGATTGCAGCAGACCAAACGCTGCTGCGAGCGAGCTTGCTGCCCGCTGTACGCAAGAACATTCTCGACAACAGCCGTCACTTCTCGTCTTTTCGTCTTTTTGAGATCGGTCGCGAAATCCATTTGCAGAACCGTGAGCTCCCGGAAGAGGTCCCACATTTCGTGGCGGCTCAATACGCTCGAGAAGGCGATGGAAGCGCGTCGCTGTTCGAACTGAAGCGCCTGGCCGAATGTTTGATGGAGGGATGCCGGGTTCGGCTGGCGCAGGCGCGGCCTTTTGAACATCCCGAGCGCGCGGCAATCATCGAGTGGCGTGGAGAAGACGCCGGACGCTTATTTGAGCTGCATCCGTCGCTAGGAATCGAAGGCCGGGCTGCGATCTTGGATCTCGACTTGGCTAAGATGGAAAAGCTGGCGCAACAAGAGGACCGCCGATATCAAACCCTGCGCCGCTTCCCAGCCAGTGCTTTCGACCTTTCCGTTGTGGCAGGCTTACGCGAGCCCTCTGGGGACATCGAACGCCTTTTGACGTCCGCCGCTGGAAACGACTTGATCGATATTGAATTCGTCAGGGTCTACACAGGCGCTCCGCTTCCCGAGGACCGCAAGAGCGTGTCGCACCGGCTCACAGTAGCCGCGCCCGATCGGACGTTATCGTCCGAAGAAGTGGCCGCCATCCGCAGCCGCGTCATTCAAGCGATGCGTGATGCAGGGTATGAATTGCGCGTTTAGTGGACGTGCATGGGCTCGCCGAAGTACCCGATAATGCGCTCGGCGCACAGGCGGCAAGCCTCGATTTCGTCCGGATCGCGCCCCTCGCAATGCAGCATCTGCTCGTCGCGCACGGACATGCTGCGCCCACAAACCCAATCCTCGCCGTCGCGCGAGTGAATATGGTTGAAATCGGTCAAACGGATCCCCCGGGAATGGTTACTTTGTCAGAATATCAGATCGGTTGCGGCGGCAATCCGGAACTTGATAGACTTAGTATTCACCCAAGGAGCGACGATCATGGCGAAAGTATGTGAAGTGTGCGGACGCGGGCCGCAGTTCGGCAACCGGATCAGCCACGCGCACAACGTAAGCAAGCGCCGTTGGAATCTGAACTTGCAGAGTGTGCGTGCTCTGGTGAATGGCGCCGGCAAGCGAATTAAGGTTTGCACCTCCTGCATTCGCAGCGGTAAAGTTCAAAAGGCCGGCAAAGTTCAAAAACCAGCAGCCGCGTAAGACTTTCCCCGTCCCGTTAACAATACCTGATGAAGTTCGTAACCTTTCAAGGTGCGAATTCTCGCGCTGAAGCCGGCGTTGTCGCGCGGGATCGTGTGCTCGGCCTGCGGGCGGCGGGGTTCGGCGACATGCTCGCGGTACTGGCTAGCGGTCCGGAAGGCCGCGCGGCGATCGAGAACTTTGTCCATCATCCACCCCCCGATTCCACTTTTGCGCTTTCCACGGTCCGGCTTCTCGCGCCGATTCCCCGTCCGCCCAAGCTGATTTGCATCGGACTGAACTATCGAGACCACGCCGCCGAAGCGCGGCAGGAGATTCCGAAGATCCCCACCGTCTTCTCGAAGTTTTCAAATACCGTGATTGGACCGGGAGAGCCTATCGTTCTTCCCAAGGTCTCGCGCAAGCCCGACTACGAGGCGGAGTTTGCTTTCGTCATCGGCGTCGGTGGCCGGCACATTCCCGCCGAAAACTGGCAGCGGCATGTCTTCGGATACACCGTGTTCAACGACGTCAGCGCGCGCGACATTCAATCCGCCACTTCGCAGTGGATGATTGGCAAGTCGTTTGATACTTTCGCACCCATGGGACCGTACCTGGTAACCGCGGATGAAGTTCCGGATCCGCACGCACTCGATATCAGCCTGAGCATCGGCGGCGAAGTTCTTCAGCATTCCAACACGCGCGAACTCATCTTCAAGATCCCTGAGTTGGTAGCCTATCTGTCCAGTGTGGTGACGCTGGAGCCGGGCGACGTGGTGGCTACGGGAACGCCGGGCGGCGTCGGATTTGCGCGCAAGCCGCCGCGCTATTTGCAGCCGGGTGATGAAGTGATCGTGAGCATCGAAGGCATCGGCGAATTGCGCAATCCGGTAATCGCGGAAGCCTGAGCCCAGCCTCTACGAGGGCGGATCGCGATCGAACAACTGCTCCAGCTCACGAACCGTTGGCGTACCTTCCACCGCTTGATGCATGTCGTGCGCGAATGCGCGCATGGTCTCTAGCAGATCGAATTCGCGTCCCAACACCGCGTACAGTTCAACGCCGGCCAGCAACAGTGCGAGGAGGCCATCGCCGCGATCGGCAATTTCACGCCTCACTTGCCGAAGTAACTCCAGAGACTCGGGATTGGTTGGCCGCCATGGCATGGAAAGAGAAGTGGGAGAATTCTCTCCCACTCGGATGCACAGCGATTGTTTCCCGTTAAGCGGAAATACTCTTGCGGGACTCGCCCGATTGAATCTGAATCTGCCGCGGCTTCATTTGTTCGGATACCGGTATCTGGATATCCAGAACTCCGTCCTGCAGCCGGCACGATAGCTTGTCGACGTTCAGACCGCTTGGCAAGGTGACCGCCGCGTAGAACTTGCCGTAGGCAAGCTGCGCCTGCGCGTGGTTCTTGAACGCCTCGGGCGCCTTTCGTTCGCCTTCCAGAATCAATTGATTGTTCTGCACGCTGACCTTCAGATCCTGCTGTGCAACGCCCGGAAGAATCGCGCGAAGAAGCAATGTGGAGTCGCCCCAAGCGGTCTCCATCACGGGACTGAAGGTCCACTGGCCGCCACTTTGCAGCAATGATCGTCCTGATTCCGCGGGAAGTCCGTAGAAATTGTCGAAGAGCTGATCGACGGAACGCCGGAAATGATCCAACGTTTGCCGAGCATCTCCGGCAAGGAAAGTACTTGTCATTGGTTCACCTCATTGTCGATGCTTGACTTGAGGAAGGCTCTTTGCTGGAGTGCCCTCTCAGTCTGAATTCTACACCTCGCCCAGGAGCATGAACGCATGAAATTTGGTCTGTAACCGTGACCGTCTTTTACTTGGGCGACACGCTCAAAAACTTTTCGTCGATCTCCACCTGATAGCCGCTGGCCAGACGATTGCTTTCGTTCGCCATCCCAACCACGGCCATTACTTCGGACAGCATCGCGTCCGTCATTCCAGCTTTGCGAGCCGCGGCAGTGTGCGATGCGATGCAATAGCCGCACTGATTGGTAGCGCTCACCGCGACGTAAATCATTTCCTTGGTGAGGGCGTCCAGTGCGCCGGGCGCCATGATCTCCTTCACGCTTTGCCAGGTGCGCCGTAGCGTGGCCGGATCGTGCGCTAGCGCTTTCCAAAAATTGTTGATCCAGTCCGTCTTGCGCGTGGCCATGATGTCGTCGTAGACCGCGCGAACCGCGGGGCTGGCGTCATCGTATTCGATTAGTCCTAGGGTCGCCATCTTTGTCCTCTGTTCCCATCGTATCGGTTCGCGCAATAATGGAAGTACCCTTCATGGTCCAAGAAACGATTCTGGAAGGTCTCACCTTCGACGATATACTCCTCCAGCCGGCTCGCAGCGACGTGCTGCCGGCCGAAACCGACACGCGGACGTGCCTCACCAGGCGTATCGCGATTAACATTCCGATCGTGAGCTCGGCGATGGATACGGTTACTGAGTCGCACCTCGCCATCGCCCTGGCACAACAGGGAGGCATCGGAATCATACACCGCAACATGTCCGTCGAGCGGCAGGCCGAAGAGGTCGACCGCGTGAAGCGCAGTGAAAGCGGAATGATTGTCGACCCCATCACCATCGAGCCCGAGCTCAAGATTTCAGACGCCCTTACATTGATGAAGCGCTACCGCATCTCCGGCGTGCCGGTGACCAAGAACGGCCGGCTGGTGGGCATCCTGACCAATCGCGACTTGCGATTTGAAACCCGCCACGATCTCCCCATCTCGGACGTGATGACCAAGGAACATCTGATCACGGTTCCGGTAGGCACCACGCTCGAAGAGGCGGAGAAGATTCTGCACCATCACCGCGTGGAGAAACTCCTGGTGGTGGACGATCAATTCGCGCTCAAGGGCCTGATCACCGTCAAGGATATTCAGAAGAAGCTGAAGTATCCCAGCGCGGCCAAGGATCCGCAGGGGCGATTGCGTGTGGGAGCAGCCGTGGGCTCCGGCGCCGACTTCCTGGAACGCGCTCAGGAATTGGTAGCGAGAAAAGTGGATGTGATCGTGGTGGACTCGGCGCACGGGCACAGCCAGCGGGTCATGGACGCAGTGCGCACGATCAAGAACAAAATGCCGGATGTGGAGTTGATCGCGGGCAACGTGGCGACCTTCGAGGGCGCACGGGATTTGATCAGCCTGGGCGCCGATGGGATCAAGGTTGGTATCGGACCGGGATCTATTTGCACCACCCGTGTGGTCAGCGGCGCGGGTGTCCCACAGATCACGGCAATCGCGGAATGCTCGCGAGCTACGCGTGGCTCAGGTGTGCCTCTGATTTCCGATGGCGGCATCAAGTATTCGGGCGATATCAGCAAGGCGATCGCCGCCGGCGCGGACGCAGTGATGATCGGCAGTCTGTTGGCGGGAACCGAAGAGAGCCCGGGCGAAACGATTCTCTATCAGGGACGAACCTTCAAGAGTTATCGGGGTATGGGCTCCATGGGGGCGATGACCGCGGGATCGGATCGCTATCCGCAGGACACCAGCGGGAAGTTAGTGCCGGAAGGCATTGAGGGCCGCGTGCCTTACAAAGGGCCGTTGTCGGAGTTGGTGTATCAGTTGGTGGGCGGGCTAAAAGCGGGTATGGGTTACTGTGGCTGCGGCAACATTCGCGACCTCCAGGAGAATGCGAAGTTCCTGCGCGTGACTTCTGCGGCACTGCGGGAAGGTCACGTACACGACGTGATCATCACCAAAGAAGCGCCTAATTACCGGCTGGAATAGCCCCACTATATTCCGTTCGCGCCGACTTGTCGTCCATAGAGAACGTAGTTGACGCTCTGGATAGAAGCGTCCAAGTCGCTTTGTTGCTGCTGCAATTGCGCGACCAAGGCATCGGCGGCTTCCGCCTGTGTGGTGGCGCTTTGCTGAACTTGCGTCACCGTCGCCTCCGCCGCAGTGATCTCGTTGCCCAGTTCGGTATTGGTTGATTGATAGCCGTCGATCTGGGTCTGGATCATACCCGTAATTGGATCGGTCAACTGGGTGAAATTGCTGGCCAAGGCAGCGAAACCGCTGTTGGCGGACCCCAGGAACTTGAAGGCGTCGGAGATATTGGCGTCTGACAAAGCGCTGAACGTACTGGAATCGAAGCTCATCTGTCCCGTATCGTTGAACGTAACACCCAGATCGGAAAGGCTGTGGATGGTGCTGGTGCCTGTTGGGTTCCAGTAAGTGACCAAGTCCTGCATGTCGCTACTGATCTCATTGATGATCAGGTTGCCTTGGAGCGGCCCGGCACTTTGCCCCTGTTGCGCGCTCACCGCGCTAACCAAAGTGTTGTAGTCGGTAACGAAAGTTTGGAGCGCGCTACTCAGTTGAGTAGGGTCGGTCGCGAGCGACAAGGTCACCGATCCGGACGGCATCGTGTTCAGGAGCGTGAAGCTGACGCCTGGAATGACGTCGGTAATGGTATTGCTGGACTCGACGATGGGATTCGGAATGCCGCTGAGACTAAAGCTTGCGTTGGAGCCTTGATCGGTCCCCGAAATCAGGTTCGCGGGACTTTGAAGATCGTTGAGCTGGATCGTGGTGGGACCGGAAGCGTCGGTCAGAGAAAGAGAGTATGCTCCCGCGCTACCCGTGACCGTAGCCGTGACGCCTGCATTGGCGCCGGTAATGGCCTGCGCTAGACCGTTCAGATTGTTATTTGTGGCGCTAAGGCTCAGCGCGTACGTCTGCGTTCCGACCACCAACTGAACTTGGCCTGTGGCCGACACGGCGGTGGACGTCGCATCGGCGTAAGTTTGCAACGAAGTTTCTGTGCCCGTGCCGTTGCTGCTGATCAGATCCGCAGGCGCCACGCTATTTAACTGCAGCGTGGTGGCTCCGGTGTTATTCGCCGAGACGCTTAGATAGTCGGTGGAACCGGCGGTCAATACGCTGGCGCTGACCCCAGCGTTGGCATTGTTGATGGCCTGCGCCAGCCCGCTGATATTGTTTTGCCCTGAGCCTGTCAGATTGAGCTGATAGGTGTTGGAGCCAACCACTAGATTCACAAGTCCGCTGGTGGAAACACTCTGGGCTGCCGTATAGCCTTGGAGCGACGTTTCCGACGCCGCCGACGCCAGAGCAGTGATATCGGAAACAGTGTAAGTGGCCGGTGCCGCCGCTCCCGTGTTCACTACAGACACAGTGGTCGCGTCCGAGCTGGATGCTGACAGCCCCTGTGTGCTCGCGAGCGTTCCCAAGTTGGTGACGTCCGTGCCCAGCGCGGTAACGGTTGGCTCCAGCGCGGTCAATGCGTTCTGATCGGCAGTGTTCGCGGCTTGCTCGTTCTGCAGATTGGTCACCGGAATATCGGCGATTTGAACGGCGCGCTGGATAATGCTCTGGAAGTCACTCGAGAAACTGCTGAGCCCAGTGAAATAGATCGGCGCTGCGATGCTGGCTGCTTGGCTGGCAGCGCTGCTGCTGGATCCCAAACTACTGCTGGTGGTTCCCATACTGCCGTAGTTATCGTCCGGAAAGGATGGTTTCTTGACTCTTTTGCGGCGCTAATTGGCGAACTCGCGCGGCCACTTGCTCTACTTGTGGCGCGCTCAGGTGGGAATGCATTGGTAAGCTCAGCACTGTCTTCGCGCATGCCTCTGCGACCGGAAAATCACCTGCCTGGTAGCGCCGGTCGGAGTAGGCAGGCATAAGGTGAATCGGAAGGGGATAGTGAACCGCCGTCTGAATCCCCGCCGTTTCCAACCCCCGCTGCAATCCGTCACGATCCGCCGCGCGAACCGTGTACAGACAATACACGTGCCGCGAATCCTCCGGTGCTTGTGGCCGCGTAACGCCCGAGTGTTCGAGCAAACCATCATATTCGGCAGCCCGATTACGACGCGCTTCGATCCATACATCCAGACGCGGCAACTTCACGCGTAGGATCGCAGCTTGAATGGATGGCAGCCGGTAGTTGAAACCTTTCAGCCGTGGACGATAGCGCTGCTCTTCGCCCCAACTACGCAGCAGCGCCGCCGTTCGCGCATATTCGGCGTTATTGGTCGTCAACATTCCGCCTTCGCCCGCCGCACCGAGGTTCTTGGTGGGATAGAAGCTGAAGCATCCGATATCGCCCATGCTGCCCGCGCGCCGGCCACGATACGCGGCGCCATGGGCTTGCGCCGCGTCCTCGATCACCAGGAGCTTGTGGCGTCGCGCAATGTCGAGGATCGGATCCATATCGGCGCACTGTCCGTAGAGATGCACCAACAGAATGGCGCGCGTGCGATCGGTGATTGCAGCTTCGATTTTGGCGGGATCGATGTTGAAGGTCGCCGGATGGATATCGACGTAGACCGGTGTCGCTCCCACGTAGCCAATAGCTGCGACGGTCGCATAGAAGGTGAAGGGAACGGTGATCACTTCGTCGCCCGGCTGAATGCCGGCCGCCAGCAACGCCAGATGCAGTGCGCTGGTTCCGGAATTCACTGCTACGCCGTGACGCGCGCCACAATAGCTCGCGAATTCCTCTTCGAGCGCTGAAACCTCATGGCCGCCGACAAACTGCCCGCTTTCCAGTATGCGCGCTACCGCCCCGTCAATTTCGGTCTTGAGTTCGTGATATTCGGCGGCAAGATCAAGGAAGCGAATCATGCAAGGAGCTGTTCAAACTTGCGAGAAACTACTTGCCAAGAATAACATGTTGATACGGTCTCCCAGGCATTCTGAGCCATGCGCTGGCGCGCGACGGAATCGTCGAGCAACGCCACGCATCGCTCCGCGAAATCCTGCGGCGAATCGGCGATCGCGATGTTCTCGCCGTCCCGAATGTCGAGGCCTTCGGCGCCCACTGACGTCGATACCACCGGGATCTTCGCGGCCATGGCTTCGTAGATTTTCAAGCGCGTACCTCCGCCGATGCGCAGCGGAACAATGGACACAGCCGACCGCCACAGATACGGGCGCACGTCGTCGACGGTGCCAGTGACATGAATTCGCCTATCGGCCCTGGCAAGCCCGCGGACTTCCGCGCTCGGATGGCGGCCCACTACCGCCAGCGAGCAATCTGGCCGTCGGGCGCGTATCAGCGGAAGAACACGGCTGACAAACCACTTCAGACCGTCGATGTTCGGCCGCCAGTCCATTGCGCCGAGGAATACCAGGTCCTGCGCGGGAGTCAGGATACCCGTTGGAGTGAAATATTCGATATCTACACCAGTGGGAACACAACCTACGCGCGACGCTCCATAGAGCGAATGCATGGTTTGAGCATCGGCGCTGGAGACCGCAATAATCTTCTTCGCGGCGCGGCAGACCGAAGCTTCGTAACCGAACATGCGTTCATACTGCCCGTGACAATAGGCCCGATGCCAGGGGGTGGGCGCATGTTCAACATGACGTTTCCAGATCGCCGACTCCACGTTGTGCTGGAAGAGCACGGCGCTGTCCAGTTCCGGAATATTGGCGGCCGATGCAAGAAAATCGCACACGATCGCATCGAATTTTTCCTGGCGCGTGAGCGTCTCCACTTGACGCAGCAGTGCGTGTGACCGATAGCGTCGCATGGCAACTGGCAGGTCCGTCCATAGGCCCGTGGCAAGCTCTGCCCAATAACGCGGCCCACTTTTTCGCTGGACCGGATGCGACACAGGATAGGCTTTCGCCGAATAGTCCGAACTCCGGCCGATCCCCACCCTTGGTTGCGGCAAATCGAGCGCTGCAAAGTGGATTTCGTGTCGCTGGTGCAGCCGCTTCAGGGTTTCGAGTGTTCGGATCTGGCCTCCTCCTTGAGTGGGATGCAGGAAATCCGACTTCACCCACAAGATTTTCATGCCAGGGCCGCAGCCTCTGTCCACACCTGTTCGCGCCGGCCTGTCAGAAACAGGTCACCCCAAAGTTGGATATTCAGAAGCCGCCAGATGCGGTCGGTTGCATCCTCGCGCCCCGCACGATGCCGCTCGATCAGCGCGTCCACTTGGCGAAGATCGAGGTGAGCTGCCAGCAGCCCGTCGGGCGAACGCAACGTGGCGTACAGCGGCTCGGCGCTTGGATGGCGCAACCATTGCGTCAGCGGGGTAGGAAAACCCATCTTCTTGCGGTGGACAATGCCACGCGGCAGCAAATCGCTCACGGCGGCTTTGAGAATATACTTTTGCGTGCGGCCATGAAGCTTAAGGCCATCGGGAATGCGCGCGGCGAACTCCACGAGCGTGTGATCGAGAAAGGGCACTCGGCTCTCGATGGAAGCGGCCATGCTCATTTGATCCTGTTTCATGAGCAGCTCCACCAGATACGTCTTTTGGTCGGCATAGAGGGTGCGCGCGAGAGGCGAAGCACCGGGGCGAGCGTTCCAATTGGACATATAGTCCTGGTAGCTAGGGCCCGCTTCGAAAGCGCAATAGAAATTCTCGAGAAATAATGACTGAAAACTAAGGTCGCGACCGAGGACGGTGTGGCGCAGCTTGCGACGCAACCCATCAGCTAGCAAAGGGGAGGAGGCGATCCAGTCGCGGACTGCGCAGCGAATTGTGTGAGGTACTCGGGCGTAGCCTTGGGCCCAGCGTTGGTTCAAATCTAACCATCGATACCGCTCGTAACCGGCGAACAGCTCGTCGCTGCCCTCCCCGGTCAGCACCACTTTCACACTTTGCGCGGCGAGCTTCGAAACAAAATATAGCGGCACGCTGGAGGGCCAGGCAATCGGCTCGTCTTCGTGCCAGATCAGCTTGGGCAACGCGCCGAAAAAAGCATCTCTGCCGACCACCACTTCGCGATGATCGGCGCCCAGGGCTCCAGCCACCCTCCGCGCATAGCTCAATTCGCTGAACTTAACCTCCGAATAGCCCACGGCGAAGGTGTGAACGGGGGCAGAGACTGCGCGTTGCATTAATGCCGCGATGGCGCTCGAATCCAGGCCTCCGCTGAGGAACACCCCGAGTGGAACGTCGCTCATCAGATGCTTCTCAACAGACTCTTCCAACCGCCGCCGGGTCTCCGCAATCCAGGCGCGCTCGTCGAGACTTTGACGATCGGAATCAACTGGAATATCCCAGTAGCGCTCGCATTTGAACTCCGGCCGCGCGCCATCCACGTCCAGCAACATCCGGTGCCCCGGCATCAGTTTGCGAATGTTTTGGAATAACGTGTGATCGCCGCTGGTGAAGCCTAACGCCAGCACTTCGGGCAACAAGTCCTCGGCCAGCACTGGGGAAATAGCCGGATGCTCCAATAGCGCTTTGATTTCGGATGCGAAGGCGAACAGGCGGCCGTCCCAGTAATAGTAGAGGGGCTTGATACCCAACCGGTCCCGCGCGCAAAAGAGCCGTTGCCTTTTAGAATCCCAGATGGCGAATGCAAACATGCCGCGGAAGAGCTGCAGGCACTCCGTCCCATGTTCTTCGTAGGCGTGGAGAATCGTCTCGGTGTCGGAAAGACTTTGGTAGCGATGCCCGGCCTGTTCGAGTACCGGCCGCAACTCCGAGTGGTTATAGATTTCGCCGTTGAACGTGATCCACAGGGCGCCGGTTTCGTTGCTCATCGGCTGGTGGCCGCCCTGGATGTCGATAATGCTCAGCCGGCGCTGGCTGAGATGCGCCCACGCGTCGTGATAGAAACCGAAATCATCGGGGCCGCGATGACGGATTGCCTCTGCCATACGCCCCAAGATCGCGACACCGCCGTCTGAGGGCGCTGCAGTGACAAATCCGGCAATCCCACACACGACAAGGAGTGCGGAATGGCGCTGCTGTCTCTCCGCATATATAGCCAGTGAGCGATAGAGAGCGTTTCTATAGATCACTTCGTATGATATTATGATCGATAGAATATCCTCCTATCGCTCATGACCTGGAATTGGCAACAGCCGGACTGGCCCCATTTCTCCTGGGATGAGGCTCGCTTGCGCAAAGCGGAAGAGCACTTCCTTATTGGCACGGGCATGTTCGTCGGAACGCTGAAGCACCTCCCGCAGTCCGATCAGGAACAGCTTACGATTGAGTCCCTTAGCACGGAGGCGGTGACCACCTCGGAAATCGAAGGGGAAATTCTGGACCGGGAAAGCGTGCAGTCTTCGATCCGCCGCCAGCTCGGCCTTCCAACGGACAACCGGCGGATCAGGCCTGCCGAGGAGGGGGTTTCAGATATGATGGTCCATCTTTACCGCTCCTTCGCGGAACCACTCTCCGACGCGATGCTCTTTTCCTGGCACCAGATGCTGTTTCAGGAGCGCGGCAGGCTCATCGATGTTGGCCGCTACCGCACGGGCGCGGACGCAATGGAAATTGTTTCCGGCCCAATCCATGAGCCGAAAGTGCACTTCGAAGCGCCGCCATCGGCTGAAACACCGAAAGAAATGGCACGGTTCATCGCCTGGTTCAATCGGACGGCGCCTCAGTGTGCCGAGCCGCTGCCTGCGCTCACCAGAGCCGGCATCGCCCATCTTTATTTCGAGTCCATTCATCCGTTCGAGGATGGCAACGGGCGTATCGGCCGCGCCATCGCCGAAAAGGTGCTGGCGCAAATTTTCGGGCAGCCAACCCTCACGGCGCTGGCGGCGACGATTCTCTCCAGGCGCAAAGCCTACTATGTTGCGCTCGAAGCCGCAAATAAAAGCAATGAAGTGACGGCCTGGCTGTCATGGTTCGCAGGCGTAGCCATTGAGGCGCAGAGGCGAACGACAGCACAAGTGGAGTTCTTGATTGAAAAGACGCGCCTGCTGGATCGATTGCGCGGACAGGTAAATGCGCGACAGCAAAAAGCTCTGCTGCGCATCCTGAGGGAAGGGCCGGAGGGATTCAAAGGGGGCTTGAGCGCCGGAAACTACTCCAGCATCACCGGCGCTTCCCCGGCGACGGCAACGCGCGATCTTGCCGATCTCGTGGAAAAAGGGGCGCTGCTCCGCGTCGGCGAGCGGCGACATGCGCGCTATCACATCGCCATCGCCGTGACGAAAGTGTCACCTGTCGTCGTTGATGAGCACGGGAACTTTAGCTAGTGCGTAAATCACAAGACTTAGCTGCACGCGGCATATAAACCGGTTGAAATTAGATACGATAGGAGACGGAGGAATGGGTGAGTGGTTGAAACCGGCGGTCTTGAAAACCGTTAGCGGGGTAACTCGCTCGGGGGTTCGAATCCCTCTTCCTCCGCCACTGCCCTCATCGGATTCCCATGCGAACCAAAGCTGCGCGCGCGGGGGCATTGTGCGGATCCAGCGCCAGCACGCGCTCATAGTCTCCGATGGCTTGCGCCTGGTTGCCTTGAATGGCATGAATATTTCCGAGATTGTAATAGGTCAGGGCGAAGCCGGGATCCAGCTCCTGGGCTGTCGCGAGAGCGTCCAGCGCCTCAGGGTACTGACGTATTTTCCCGTATTCCATCCCCATTTGAGCATATAGCTGCCCGTCCGGATGCTGCACTACCGCCTGCTGAAACTTTGCGATGGCCTGTTGCGGGTTGCCGGCGCAATCGTAGGCCAGCCCCCAGTCACGCAGCAGCTCGTGTTCCCAATCGAGCATCGGGTCGTACGTTGGAAGCTCTAGTGCAGCAGCCTGTTGGAACTCGTCGACGGCGTTGCTGCAACTGCCCGCCTGAATATAAGCAAGCGCCAAGTGGAAGCGGGGCCGCATTTTACGCGGAGACTTCGAGACAGCGTCTTTCCAAATGTCTACCGCGTTGCCCCACAACAGATTCCGCTGATAGGTCATGACGCCTTCGGCCACTAACACCAGGGCGAGCGAGCCGACGAATAGGTTCTTAGATGCTTTCCAGCGCCGCAAAAATTCCACGCTGATCAGTAAAAGCCCGATGAACGGAAGGTACAGACGCCGCTCCACCAATGGATCGCGAATCGGCGCGAAGGACGATGTGGGCGCCAGCAGAATCAGGAACGCGAACCATCCGTACGACGCGATCGGAAAGCGACGCCGGTAGATCCAAGCCAATACGCTGACCCCGAGCAATCCAGCCAGGCCAAAAATGGCACCGTGAGCAGTGACAGTTCGCGAGATCTCGATGTCGGGGTCAAGGTTCTGGCCGATTGGTACAAGGAACAAGCGTATGTAGTCCCAGATCACTCGGCACTCGGTGAAGAAGTATTGGTACCACGTCAGACCCTGCATCTGGAAGCCCGCCGACGGGTTCCCGCGAAGAATGCGCAACACCCCCACCGATGCGAAAGCAGCGCCGGCCGCGATGGGAACGTACAATTTCCAATTCCGCCAGATGACGGACGGAGAAAATTCAAAATTCCAATAGTAATCGCCGAGAATGAAGAGGACTGGAAGAACAACGGTGTGTTCCTTGGAGAGCGCGGCACACGCAAATAGCGCCAGCAGGGCGAGAATTCGAGATAGAGAGAGCGTCGCGCCCGGACGATACAGGAAAACGACAAACGCCGCCAGAACAAAGAATACGCTGAGTGTCTCCGACCGGCTTGCGACGTAGCTGACCGACTCAGTCTGCAGCGGATGGAGCAGGAAGATTCCCGCGGCGAAGAGCGACAGCATGCGATTGCGCGATTCCTCCACGCTGGCCCAGCTCAGCACCTTGCGAATCGCAAGGAAGGCGAAGAGCGCGTTGAAGAAATGCAAGAGCACATTGACCGCGTGATAGCCGAAAGTTTCCTGCGCACCGGACAGTTGATAGTTCAGCCAGAAGGTGAACATCAGCAAGGGCCGCGTCTGGTTGAGCCACTCCCTCAAAGCCAAGTCTGCCGCGTTGGGCAGCATGTAAGTGAGGTGCATATCGTCAAACAGGAATGGCCCGTGGATGGCGGGCCAATAAACTCCAAATGCGGCGAACAGCGCGATCACCACGCTTGCGGCACAGATCCAGATCCAAGCATCCGCGCCGGGCGCCCCGGCCACCACCACCGGCGTAGCGCGTTTCGGCTTGCTGGTTTTCCTAGTTTTCATTTCAAATGCGCAAATCGAACCTGGACAGGATCACCATCACCCAGAAGACGGGAAGAATGAGGGCGGCAGCCAGCCAGCTTACCGGCGAGCGCCTGGATGCATTTTTCAAATTTCATCATTTTGTTTCTAGTCTGCTTCGCCCCGCGACTGGGCCTTTGTATCCAACGTAATACAGGTCAAATGTATTATCGACGCAAAGGGACATTAGCTTCAGAGCAGGAGTGCGGACGCAACAGGAAGCTTCAGCGATGTGAGGCCGCACGTGAATCCCCTTCATTTTTCCGCGTGTGTAATCCATGCGAAAAATTCGCGGAACGTGCTCAACTGAGTACGGTGAGCTTGCTAAGTCGTTAAATTCTTTGGAATCAGTTAGGGATTCTATTCGAATCCCTCTCCCTCTGCCACTAAGGAATCGCCACCGATCGGATCGCGTCCGTCGTCGTGCCGCCGTTTTGTCCAGTTACATCAAATGTGATCCTGACATCCGTGGTGGTCGGCGTGTAGGCGACGTACCCGTCTCGAAGCTGGCGCTGGTCGAACGGAATGGCTTGCGTAACTCCGGCTTCCGTGATTTTCATGACGCCTCGGTCGGATTCCGTAATGGCCGCCGATTCGCGATTCCAGCGAATCTCCAACTGATGCGGCCGCGAAACTACCGCGAGGCCCAAGATGGTCTGTTTGCCGGGAGTTGCCGGGGCCGCCGAAACTTGGCTGGGCGCGGTCCCAGTTGCCGACGGGGCGGCAGAGACCGAATGATTGGAATTCGTCGCCAGTTGTAGCGCGCTGATGCCGAGCACTACCACCGCTGCCGTTGGCACAAGGCGCGACCATCGGATTCCCTCTCGCGGGATGCGAGAAACCGGCGGAGGCGGCATGGGCGGCATAACCCTGGGGGCCGGTCTCGGAGGAGGCTCTGGGGCCTCCAGCCGGTGTGACACAGGGATCTGCGTGTCTTCGAGCGGGTCTGGATATCTCCAGCCCGGATGCCCGTCCGCCAATTGAGCGGCGTCCAGTGGGAATCCGAAACCAAAATCGCGGGGATACGCTCCGCCATGTTGCCAGTAAAATAGAGCGGCGTCGCTCTCGTTGCCGCGTCGCGATGTTTGAATCAGCAAGGCGACTTTTCCGGTCTCGCAAAACAGACGGCTGAATGTCTGCAGATCGCGCTCGCGCATGTTCAGCCTGCCCTCGCGTTGGACTCCAAAGAAACCGAGCGCGCGCTGTTCGCTGCCAGCCTCCGCCGTGCGGCAGGCGATCTCCAAAAGGGCGTCGCCCGAATCCGACTCTGCGCCGTTGTCTTCAGTAGGCGCAATCAGCTTGAAATCCTCAATCACCGTGGCCCGGAAGGGTGTGTCGATCGTGCGGCCGATCAAGACTCCGCGCATTCCCGCGGCTTCGCTTCCCGCCCGCGAAATCAGCGCAGTCAGTTGCGTGACCACGTTTAAGCCGAGGTGGATGGCAAATGCATCCGATGCTCGCCAAACATAGAAGTTGCCGGGGTCATATGCAAGCTGATTGCTCATGATAATGTCACCTGACCGATGATGCATCGGTACAGCCAACCAACCAAATCGCCGCTTGGTACTGGTATGTGCTAGTACCAGGCTCGCCAAGGTTTGGTTTCGGCGGCGCTGTTGGGGATACACTGGTTCCGATGGAACCCAAAGATTCTGCCCTCTCGCGCCGCGGAGTCCTGGCTGGAGTAGCGCTGGCGGCGCAAAGTGGGACGTTGCTTGCTCAAGCCCAGCTCGCACAATCCAAACCGGCGCCATCCACACCCGCCGCGCCGGGCCGCAAGTTTCGCGGGTGGGTCTCGCGCGGAACCGGCCCAGGACGGACCACGCTCCAGGATTTGACCCTGCGTCCTATTAGTGGCCGGCAAATCGTTGTCCGCACGGAAGCCACCAACCTTTGCTACTCCAATTCGAGTGATGTGCTTGGCCTTCCGCAGCCGGGCCTCCCGTCGCCTCCAGCGGGCACTCCGCCACGGCCTGTCCCCCCGGCCTTCCTTGCGATGTCCCGCATGGCGCTGATTCAGGGGCATGGCGGCGTGGGAATTGTCGAGGCCGTAGGTCCCGAAGTGCGCCGCGTCCAGGTGGGGGACCGCGTGTGTGTCTCCGGCACACCGCAATGCGGGTCGTGCTACCAATGCCTGCGTGGTCGCGCCGACATGTGCCAGTTTCTCGGCCGCCAGGGTCCCAGCGATCTGGTTCCCATCGCCGACATGCGCGACGGCACACCCGTCTATGCCAACTCGCATATTGGTGGGCTTGCGGAGCTGATGGTCACTTTCGAAGAATGGGTGGTGCCGGTCTTCACCAAAGCGTCGGCCGCGGACCTCGGCATGGTCTGTAGTTGCGTGAGCGTGGCGGGATTGGGCTGTACGGCATCGCAAGTTTTGGCAGCCATTGAGACGGGTTCCATCGTTGCGGTGGTGGGGTGCGGTCCCTTAGGATTGAGCGCCATCCAGGGCGCACGCATTGCCGGCGCTTCAACCATCATCGCGATCGATCCGATTCGCGTTCGCCGCGAGGTGGCGCTAAAAGTCGGCGCCACGCACGTGCTGGATCCCAACGTCGAAGGCGACAAATTAGTGGAAAAAGTGCGCGCCCTCTCCAATGGCCCGAACAACCGGCTGTGGGCCGGCGGCCGCGATTCCGGCGGACTTCTGGGCGGCGCGGGTGCGGACTTTGTCGTTGAAGCCGTCGGCGCCGATCGCGCCAAACCGAAGCTCGAAGCCGGTCCCGATCCCACCGGCATTCTTCCCATTCAGCAGGCCTACATGATGTGCGCTCCGGGCGGCCACATCGTTACCACCAGTCTTCCCACCGGCAACGTCACTTTACCGGCCGTGGTGTTCACCATCGGAGGCCGAACTCATCATGCGGGCCAATACGGTGGCGCGAATCCGATGCGCGATATCCCGCGTTTCGTGGAGCTCCTCGACAAGCGGCAATTCGACGCGAAGTCGCTGGCCACTACCATCGTTCCCATCGAAGGCATGCTGGATGCGTATCAACAGGTGATCGACCGCACCACTGTGACAGCTCTGATGACCGCCTGATGACCCCTCGTATCCGCCGTGGCCGTGCCGACGACGCGGAGTTTCTCGCTAGCGTGATGTTTTCCGCATCCCGCGCCCATCTCGCGCGCGGCCTCTGGGATCTGATCATCGGCGCCGACGAGGCCGGATGTCTGGATTACCTGCGGCGTCTGGCTCTCGCCGAGCCGCGCTCGCTTTATCATTACGAGAGTTTCCTGATCGCTGAAATCGCCGGGGAGCCGGCAGCCGCGCTTTGCGGCTTTGAAACAGGCTCTAAACACACAGCCGCATGGGAAATCGTGGGCGATGCAATGTCCAACGTACAGCGCGATCTGGGGTGGACCGAGGTGAATGCCGCCGCATCCTATCAGCGCGTGGGCCCTGTTTGGGCCGCCTGCATGCCGCCCGATATCGGAGCCGATTTTGCCATTGAGAGCGTCGCCACGCTGCCCCAGTACCGGCGGCGCGGGATTATCAGCGGTCTCATCGATGAAGTACTCCTCCAAGCACGTCAGCGCGGATGCAATCTCGCTCAAATCACAACCTACATCGGAAACAATGCGGCGCAATCGGCCTACGAGAAATCGGGCTTTCGAGTGCTCGATGAAAAACGTTGTAACGAGGTTGAGAAAATCCTGGGAGTACCGGGCTTCGTCCGTCTGGCACGCGAAATCGAAATTGACTGAAGGTTTTTCCGCACGGCATATCGCTGTAACCAAACCTTAAGCAAATTGAAACATTGCGGGTTTATAGTAGGCAGGCTGAAGGAGAACTATGGCCGCTGGCGCTGCACCAGCACTACAACAGAAAATGTCAAAAAGCCCCGGAATGATCGGCATGGTCGTCTTCGGAGTGGCTCTTATTGTTGGTCTCATTTACACTGTCATCAGCCTCGCTCGGGACTTACAGGCAGAACGAGGCACCTCGATCTATCCGTACCTCTTGCTGGGCGTCGCACTGTTGGTTGCGCTCGGCTTTGAGTTCGTGAATGGCTTTCATGATACGGCGAACGCCGTAGCAACAGTCATCTATACGCACTCCATGGAGCCCCACTTAGCGGTGGCGTGGTCCGGCGCATGGAACTTCATCGGTGTGTTACTTTCCACCGGGGCGGTCGCCTTCACCATCATCACTTTGCTGCCCGTGGAGTTGATCCTGCAAGTGGGCAGCGGCTCGGGCTTTGCGATGGTCTTTGCCCTGCTGATCGCCGCGATCCTTTGGAATCTCGGCACCTGGTACTTCGGGTTGCCCGCATCCAGTTCGCACACCATGGTCGGCTCCATCATCGGTGTCGGCATTGCGAACCAACTGATGAATCCCAGGCAGGGCACCAGCGGAGTGGACTGGACTCAGGCGGCGGGCGTCGGCCGCTCTCTGCTGCTCTCGCCTTTAGTGGGGTTCGGCATTGCGTGGTTGCTCCTATTGCTCTGCAAAGCAATTATCAAAGATAGACGGCTTTATGAGGCGCCCACCAACGGTGAGCCGCCACCCTTCTGGATTCGTGCGTTACTCGTCTTTACCTGCACCGGCGTGAGTTTCGCACACGGTTCTAATGACGGACAAAAAGGCATGGGACTCATCATGCTGATCCTGATCGGCACTGTGCCCACCACCTACGCGTTGAATCGCGCCGTCACGCCTGCTCAAACCGCGGACTTTCTCGCGGTGTCGCAACAAACCGTTCAGGTAGTAAGTCACTACGTTGACCCGAACGCCGTGGTGGCCGACCCGCGCGATGATTTAACAGCGTTCATTCGCACCAGAGAGTTCAACGCCAACACCATGCTGGCGCTACGCTCACTGATCAGCGATATCGGCAACGAGACTGCCCTTTACAAGGAACTCAAGAACGTGCCGCCCGACATGACGCGCAACTTCCGCAACGATATGTATATCGTCAGCGAGACCATCCGCCTGGTCCAGAAGTCCGGCAAGGCTACGTTTAGCCAGGATGACCTGAAAATCCTCGGCAACTACAAGAAGCACATCGATCTCGCCACCAAGTTCATTCCGCTCTGGGTGAAGGTGGCTGTAGCGATGGCGCTCGGTCTGGGCACGATGATCGGCTGGAAACGCATTGTGGTGACGGTAGGCGAAAAGATCGGCAAAGATCATTTGACTTACGGGCAAGGCGCGGCCGCTGAAATAACCGCTATGACAACCATCGGCTTGGCCGACTATATGGGTTTGCCTGTGAGTACCACTCACGTGCTTTCGTCCGGCATCGCCGGCACCATGGCCGCTAATCATACGGGGCTGCAGTTGTCCACTGTTCGCAACCTCGCGCTGGCCTGGGTGCTGACGCTTCCCGCCGCCATGCTCATGTCAGGCTTCCTGTTCTGGGCTCTGAAGAACGTGTTCTAACCATATGGAAAATACGGAACTGGATAAGCTGAGACTCGACTACAAGGCGGCCGTCGACCGCTGGATCGCCGCCATTCGCGCCGAGGAAGACCTGGCCACGCCCGATCATTCCATGGTCGCAGTGGAAAAGTGGGACCTTGCGAACTTCGCCGAGGAAGATTCGAGAAACATCGCCAAGGCTGCGCGGCAGGAATATCAGGACGCACTTCGTCAGGTCCTCTATAATTTCTAGAGATGGCGTCGTTCGCCGACCGCTTGATCGGGGCAATTCGCACTAAGGACAGCCGCTGCGTGGTGGGGCTGGATCCGCGCATCGATCAGATGCCCGCGTTTGTTCGAGCCAGCGAGCCGTGCGCGGCGATCACCGCATTCCATGAATTGATCCTCGACGCCGTGGCCGATCTGGTTCCAGCCGTCAAACCGCAGTTGGCGTTCTTCGAACAATACGGTGTGGCGGGCATGCAGGCGTTCGAGAATACCGTGCGCGCGGCGAAACAGCGCGGATTGCTGGTAATCGCCGATGGCAAACGCAACGATATTTCATCCACGGCTGAAGCCTACGCGAATGCCTACCTGGGTGGCGGCGCTTTCGGTTGCGACGCACTCACCGTGACGCCATACATGGGCCGCGATAGTCTCGCGCCTTTTGTCGATTCTTGCACTAAGCATGGCAAAGGGCTGTTCGTGATTCTGAAAACATCGAATCCCGGATCGAAGGACTTCGAAGACCAGCCGCTGGCCGAGACCGGCCGCCCGTTGTATGAAAAAATCGCGGGCGTGTTGAACGAACTGGGGCGTGATTTGGTGGGAGAATCTGGCTACAGTTCTATCGGTGCGGTGATCGGCGCGACATTTCCCGAAGAAGGCCGCCGTTTACGCGGGCTCATGCCGAAGGCGCTGATCCTGGTTCCAGGTTACGGCGCGCAGGGCGGAAGCGCGAAGGCCGCAGCGGAATGCTTCAACGAAGATGGCCTCGGGGCTGTTGTGAACTCGTCACGAGGAATCACCTACGCGTTCCGCGATCCCGATATCACCCGCGATGCGTTCGTCCGCTTAGTTCGGGAAAACACATTGCGCATGATCGATGATGTCAACCTCAGCCTCGCAAATCCGCAAAAGCTTCTTCGATCTCCTGCTTTGCCGCGGGCGTAGGAACCGTCAGTGGGAGCCGCGGCGGTCCGCCGTAGTAGCCGGTCAGATCCATCGCATACTTCAGCCCGCCGATGCCGTATTTCGTCGTCACCAGCTTGGCGGCGCGCCCGATGCGATTCTGCCAATCCAAGGCAGCTTGCGGCTCACGCGTGCGATGCGCTTCCCAAATGGAAATGGTCGCGTAAGGTGCGGGATTCGCAAAAGCTAGAATGCCGCCCGTGCAGCCGACCGCGAGCGATGGAGAAAGTGTGGTTGCGGAACCCGTCAGCACCTGAAATCCCTTCTTGGCCTCGCGGATCATCTGCAACAGCTTCTCGACGTTGCCCGAGCTCTCCTTGATCCCGATGATGTTGGGATGATGCGACAACTCGGCCACAGCCTCGGCCGCGAGATCGATGCCGGTGTTCTGTGGGAAGTTGTAAAGCACCACGGGAATCTTGGCTTGATCGGCCACCGCGCGAAAGAACAGCATCTGCGTGGCGGGATTGCTGAACTGTCCTTTAAAGAACGACGGCGTTTTCACCAGCGCCGCTTTATAGCCGATATCGGCCGCGCGATTGGTGAGCGTCACGGTTTGACGTACGCTGTCCATGCCAGTTCCCGCGATCAATATTTTCTCGGGAGCGGCCCATTGCGCCACCCACTCCCAGAGCTGGATCTTTTCGTCGGTGCCCAGCATCACGCTCTCGCCGGTGGACGCGACAACCACGTAGCCGCTCAGGCCCGTGGCGTTCCACTTCTCGATGTTGTGCTGGACTTTGACTTTCCAGAGCTCGCCTTCGTGATTGAAGGGCGTGGTGATGGGACTGAAGATGCCTTGAAGTTTCATGGAAGGGGTGAGGGGCAGGCGCCCATACACCATGGCGGCGCCCCTCGATTAAAACAGACTTACTTTGCGACGTAGGTGATGACCAGCGTATACAACGCCAGCGATTCGATCAGCACCAGTCCAAGAATGAGTGCGCCGCGAATAGCAGCTGCTGCGCCAGGATTGCGAGCCATGCCTTCCGTGGCGGAGGCCACCGCTTTGCCCTGCCCTAATCCGCAAAGACCGGATGCTATGCCCATGGCGAGGTAAGCGAACGGCAGATGCCAGTCCGTGGTTCCGCTGCCGCCAGCGGGTGTCTGCGCGAAAATCGGGCTGCCCAGCAGCATCAACATGCCTGCCGAGTACATGAGTTTACGTTTCATTCGAGTGTTTCTCCTTTTACAAAGTTGTTCGCGAGGAGGTGGTTCCCACTCCGCCCTGGGGAACGGCGGGCTCACGCTCGGAACGGATAAAGCCGATCGGGTAGAAATTAGTGTTCGTGCGCCACAGCACTACCCACATAAATCGTGGCCAGCAACATGAATATGAAAGCTTGTAAGAGTGCCACAAAAACGTGCAGCCCCATGAAGACGGCGGGCAGCAGGAAATAGGTAAGAGTGAGGAATGTCACCGTGACCCGCTCGCCGGCAAACATGTTCGCGTAAAGACGAATCGTCAGTGATAGCGGCCGTGCAAAATGGCTGATCAATTCGATGGGGATCATGATGGGCGCCATCCACCAGACTGGACCTGCGAAGTGCAACAGGTATTTTCCAACACCCTGTTCCCGAAAACCCATCCAGTTGTAATAGAGAAAAACCGCGATCGCGAATGCCAGGGGCACCGCGGGCGACATGGTGGGCGATTCCAGGCCGGGAATGATCCCGATTAGATTCAGGAACAGGATAAAGATGAAAATGCTTCCGAAAAATGGTATGTAACGGTCCACATGGTGATCGATCGATTCATTTGCTTGACCGGAGATGAACTTATAAATCGCTTCAAAGCTGAGCTGGAAGCTTCCAGGCTTGTCCACCGAAAGCCTTGATCGCAGTAACCCGAATACGATCAGGATAATCGCGACCACCAAAAGTTCCACGGTGATCCAGTTCTGCCATGGGTGCGCTGGGTCGGCTGCGGGGTGTCCAATTGCACTTAAGAATGAGTCGAGAGGACCTGCCAAAAAGCGATTGAACAGGGCAGTAGTCCAGATTTCCGATTCAGCTTGCATAGATCATTTCACAGTTAGTTCGAAGATGAGTTCGAGAATAACGGCCGCCCCCGAAACAAGCAGTCCAACCGCGGCGGCAGCTACATTCAGTCGAAGATATTTGATTATAACGCAGGCCAAAGCCACGAGTGCGACCAGGCGCAATACGAAAAAGAGGCGTCCACGTTGACGCGGATGCGGCCCTAAACCGTCCACCACCCGTTGCCAGCCCCAAAAGCTGGTAAACGAGATGGCCGCGCCTATGAGAAACGCTGTTCCGGTCCGGATTCCCCGCGAGAAAGTGAGGCCCAGAGCGCCCACCAGCCCCAACACGAGAACGATCCACTGGACGCGCCGAATGAATCGCTCGTAGGAATTAGCCTCACTTCCCGGCATCGTCCTTGTTCAACTCGCGAATCAGCTCAATCATGCCCGATACGACGCCCAACAGCAGGAAGACCATCTTGAGATACGTGGTGCCGAAAAACTTGTCCAGTCCGTATCCGATGGCGTACCCCACCAAGATGGAAGATGGGATCAGAAAAGCCAACCCATAATACTTGCCGAACTGAGCAAAGATGTCGTCTTTCTTAGGCATGTGCCCCGCGCTTGCGCTCCAGAATGGCCGCAGCCTGCTCGGCGGTCTCCTTCACTAGAAAACCCATTTTCGGATGGCTCGGCGTTATGTCGGGCTCCAATCCAAACTCCTCCAGCGTCTCGGTGGTCGTCGGGCCTATTGAAGCGATCACCATGCGCCGCAGAGCCGGTTGCATAGTTTCGGTGAGCTGCTCGTAAGCCGCGATGCGGAACAGGTGCGGTAATTGAATGGACGTGGTGAACAGGGCGACGTCGGCCTTCCCGGCGGCGATCCGATGCACCGCTTCCCGCAGAGGCCCCAGGTCTTCCGGCAAATCCCATTGATAGACCCGCACCGGCGTCACTTCGGCGCCTCTCGCGCGCAGGCCGTCGAGCAACTCAACGTTAGGCTTGCCGTATTCTTGCACGGCGATCTTCCTCTCAGCCCGGCCGTCGAGAGCCGCCAGCAATTCGCGCCAGGTGTTCGGCTCGGGCGCGGTCACCGTTACCGGTACCTTCATCTCGCGAAGGGCGGCCAGGGGCTTGGGACCTCGCGCCGCCACCGCGATCCTCCGCAGCGCTTCGGCAAACTGTTCCTCGGGATACCGGGACGCCAAAACTTTGTTGAGCGCTCGCGCGCCGACGCCGGTGAGAAAGATCACCAAATCGAATTCACCGCGAAACAGCCGCTCGGCGAACTCGAAGGCTTCGGCGTTGTTCTCAATGGGCGCTTCGCGCATGGAAGGCGCGACAAAAGGATCGCCACCTTGCCTACGGATCAACTCGCCCATTTCGGCGGCGCGCCGGCTCTCGAACGAGACCACGCGCAAACCATCGAAGGCCATCAGTCCGCTTTCTGCTTCGCTTGTTCTTTCTCGTATTGCTTCAGCACGCGATTGACGTACTCAATAGTCTCTCGATAGGGCGGGATCCCGTGATACTTGTCCACCGCCGCAGGTCCGGCGTTGTACGCCGCCACGGCTTTCGAGACCTGATGCGGATCGTTCTCGAACTTCTGCAGCAAATCGCGCAAGTATCGCGCGCCCGCTTCCGCGTTTTGGGTTGGATCGTGAGGATCGGCATCCAGCTCCGCGGCGGTCTTTGGCATGAGCTGCATCAGGCCGATGGCGCCTTTGGGCGATACCGCATCTTCGCGATAGCCCGATTCAGCCCGCGCTATACTATGCACAATGGCCGGCGGCAGACCGGCATGAACGGCGGCCTGCGTAATCAGTTCTTGCGGTGTCGGGCCGGGGCGCAGCGTGGACTGCGGGGCTGCTGGGACAGCAGGAACCGCCGCAGGCGCGGTGTATTCTTCCTGTTCAAACGCCGCCACCGTACTGGCCTGAATCTCAATCATGCCTTGGCTGGTCTGAAGGCGAATGACGGACCCATCGGCTGTATGGCCGTCGGCATGGATGCGAAAGCCGTTCAAAAGCACCACGAGTTCGCCCGCCTGCGCTGCGAACGCAACCACAACAAAACACAAGAACAGCTTTAATGGGCGAAGAGCCACTTCAACCATTGTGACGCATTTTCAGCTCCCTGCGTTTAGTCTGAAATGGCCAGCTCGCCAGGAACGATCGGACGTGTTCTCGGCAGCAGCCCCCGCCGCGCCAAAACGCCACAAAAGGCCAGAAGTCCGGTGAATACCACTAGCTTGACCACGTCGGCCACGCGGCTATGAGGCAGCAGCTTCCACAGGATTCCCAGCACCGGCTGCGCCACGCAGGATGCCCAAACCGCGCCGTAGAAATAGCGGCGCTCGTGCCCCTCGCCTTTGGTCGATGCCTTTACGCGCGGCAACCAAGCCATCGCGCCCATCCCCCAAAGCACAATGGCCAGCGGGAAATATCCGTATTCATAGATCTGCTTCAGCCGCCAGGCGCCAGTGGCCACCGCCACGGCCAGCCCAAGAAAGTTGAGCACGGCGAACATGATGACGATGCTCCAGGCGAAGGTGTAACAGATCCGGCGATATAGGGGATTCGGCTTGTCTTCGACGAACCGGATGATGTAGGGCCGCTCTTCCACTCCCGGTAAGCGGCCCCGAAGCGCTGCGATACCTGTTCCCAAGATCACCAGACCGAGCCAGATGAGCCTGCGCCTGTCGAAGCCGTGCTCGAAAAGCTGGAACGTGGACGGCCCGGGCGCAATAAAAAAGACAAAAATCCAGATCGGCCAGTGGGCCAGCCGGTACGCCGGTTTATTGCGGTCGCGCAGCTTGCGGCCGCTCGCAAGCTCTACTCGCACGGCTGGAGGAACCCGCTATTGTCCCGCAGGCTTGGTGGGGGGAGCGGTTTTCGGCGTTGAAGGGGCCTTCGGGGCCGGCGGAGCTGAAGTGGCAGGCGCCGGTGCGCTGCTCGCCGCTGTGTTCTTGTCGTAGAGCTCGATGATCTCTTTGGTAATGTCGACGCTGGGCGAAGCGTAGAGTACCGGCGTTTGGGGCGAACTGACGTCCACCACCATGGTGATGCCGTTGTCGCGCGAATACTTCTCGATCACCGCGAGAATCTTCTGGCCGAGCTGTTGCAGCAGCTTTTGCTGGTCGGCTTCCAGATCCGCCTGCGCATCTTCCACTTCGCGCTGCAGGTTCTTCTTCTTGGCTTCGATGTTCTTATAAAGATCGTTCTTAGCCGCGTCACTCAGCGTATTCGAGCCTTTATTGAGCTGGTCCTGCAAACTGTTGATTTCGTTTTGCTTTTGTTCCAGTTCCTTCTTCTTGGGAGCGGTCTTGGAATTCAATTCGGCGGCCGCCTTCTGGCCGTCCTTGGTGCTGATGATGGCCCCTTGGATATTGATGACCGCGAATTTGCCCTGTTGGGCCTGGGCCGTCAATGTCACAGCCAATGCGAGGACTGGCAACAGAAATACCTTGCTTTTCACAGTGAGACTCCTAATCTCGAAAATCATTCTATTCTATCCAATCGGCCCGGCTTCAGCCCACCGCGTTTAGAACGTCCGTCCAACCGTGAAGCGGAACATCGCCGAGCGCTCGGCACTATAGGGCAGTACAGCGCCAATGGAGCTGATGGCGTTGCTGTAAGTGGCCTGATTCGGGAAATACGACTTGTCAGCGACTACCGGGGCCGCGAGAGTACCTTCGAAGCGGGTGGGATTATAAGCCCAATAGACCCGGAAGGGGGCATTCACCACCGGCATTAAAACCTGGAGCTCCAGCCCAGTGGAAGTGCGTAACTGTTGGGACCCAGGTTGAACATAGGCATTACCGGTGAAGCCGGCCTGCGGAAATTCTTCGTTCAGTTGTTCCAGCCGTCCTGCGTTGAGGTGCAGCTGCGAGGGAAATATCAGCCTGTCCATGCCGGCATCGGCGAAAATCGCCAGCGTTACAGGCCCTACTATTGGAATCCGGTACTCGAAGTTTCCAACCACGCTGGTGTCGCCTCCTGGGAAAGTGACCTGGTAGGAGGGGACCGTCATGGTCACCGGTACACCTTTTTGGGTGCGTAGCGTTCCGTCGGAGTTGTAAACCTCGACGGTCGCAACGTCGCTGGGCAGATACACGACCGGGCTGATGGTCCAATCGTAGAAGCCGCGCACATCGTTCTCGCCTCCCATGAAATAGCGCGAGAAGGGAGGCGCAGTTTTGCCCCCGTATCCGATTATCATGCGCGCGGAGAGATGCATCCCGATGACGTGACCTTTTTTCAATCCCGCGTGGAAATATTTGGCGTCGAAGGTTGGCTGGATGGTGTTGACGTTGCCACCCAACTCGCTACCAGAGAAAGCCAGCGAGAAAAATAACTCTCGGCCACCGGTGGGATTAATGGGATTGTTGATGCTGTTGTAGGTGTACGACGGGGTCACCGTGCTGGTGCGAATGCCACTGAGCTGATTGGGACCGCCCACTCCTTCGAAATCGATGTAGGTGAAATAATTCGTGGCTGCGGTGGTGAGTGTCTTGACGTTGGAAATGTTGTAACCGTACGTAAGTCCAACGCGCGCGAAGCTGCGCTTCAGCGGGTACGAAAGGAAGACCGTGCCGCCGTAACCGTTCTGGATGTAGTTCAGCAGGTTCTGCGTGCCGAGCGCATTGTAATAGGAAATCAGGTTAGTACCGGCGAGAATGGAGGCCTCTTGCGCCTGGTTGTAGTTGTAGCGCTGCACATACAGCGTGAACCCGGTCTGAACGGCATGGTCGAACAAGTAGGGCTCCGTGAAGCCGAATTGGACAGAATCCATGCGTGTCCCGAGCTGCGAGCTCAGGCTCAAAGTCTCGCCCAGCCCGAGGAAGTTATTGGTGGAATAAGACGCACCGATGAAACTGCCGGCGATTCCAGAAACGCCGCCGTTCAACTGGATGGAGTTTTTGCCGCGCTCCTTCACTTTGAGCGTGATATCGACGGTGTTGGTCTTGGTATCGCGCTTGATATCGGCCGCGTCCTCAGCCTTCAAGGGCTCGAAATAGCCGAGTTGATTCAAGCGCAGGATGCTTAACTCCCACAGGCGGTTATTGAAAATCTGGCCTTCGTCGATCAGTAACTGGCGCCGGATCACTTTGTCGCGTGTCGTCGTGTTTCCCGAGAAATCGATACGGCGGACGAAGAATTGATGGCCTTCATCCACCGACAGCGACATATCCATGAGCCCGCTGTCCGGCATCGGATCGAAGGAAGGCTCGCCCACGAAATCGATGAAGCCGAAGTCGCCATACAGCTTGCGCATATTTTCCAGGCCCTTGCGGAGCTTGGCGGTGGAGAACACATCGCCTTTGGACATCCCGAATAGCGGCGTCATCAAGGCTTCGGGCGTACGGAAAAACTTGACGCCCGTGAACGTAATGTTGTTCAGGTGATAGAGCTTGCCTTCTTCCACCGTCACGTTGACATCGGCTACCGTACCCGGTTTGTTGGGGTGGATGAGCGGGATGTGCATGCCCTCGCCGCCCGTCTTGCGCATGGTGACCATGGAATCCGTCACGTGGGCGGTGAAATAGCCGTGTTCCTGATAGAACACCTGCACGCGGCTCTTGTCTTCGTCCAGCTTGCTCGGATCGTAGGTCTTGGCGAACAGACTCTCGAACAAAATGGAGTGCGGGATGCCAATGGGATGCACGTTTTTCATCGCGCGGATCACATCTTTATCGCTGAACACCGTGTTGCCCGTGATATCGATGTTGCCTACCTTGACCTTGGGACCTTCGTTGATTTTGAACGTAATCTCGAGCGACGACGGAGGTACGCGGCGGATTTGCGGATCAACGGTAGCGGAGAGATGCCCGTGCTCGGCCAATAGGTCGAGCAGCACATTCCTGGCGCGCTGCACTTTGTTTGGATCGTACTGCGACTCGACAACCAAGCCGACCTTCTTGTCCTTATAGCGATCCAGGATGTCGGAGACACTGACCGATTTGTTGCCTTCGTACTTGATGGTGCGCACTACCGGCCGCTCCACCACTACGAAACGAATGATCCAGCCTTCTTTACCCGGTTCGCGCTCGATGCGGATGTCGTCGAAACGCCCGCTGTTCCACAACCCCATGAAGTCTCGATGCAGGCTTTCTTCGTCGTACCGGTCACCCTTCTTGGTGAAGATCAAGGCTTGCAACGTATCTTGGCGAACGCGGCGCGCGCCTCGGAATTCGATAGCTTCGATGACATTGTCCGGCGGCTGGCCGGGCCGGGTGACGCGGGATGGCTCCTGCGAAGCAGCAGGAGGCGCGGGCTGCGCTGGTTGTGCCGGCTGAACGGCCTTGGGAGGTTCCTGCGGGCTCTGCGGCACGGTTTCGAAAGGATTGGGCGGTTTCGGGGGCTGTTGCTGTTGCTGATTCTGAGCCGCGGCTTGCCGAACGCCAATGCTGAGCAGGAGGAGAGCAGAGCAAAGCGCAAAAGATCCGGCTCGCACTGGGAAGCGCGAGTTCCTTAGAGGCACAGAGACTCGCAGGCGGCCAAGCCTGGGAAACATCATCTAGACGGGTTCCTTTCCACTCTGCGCGTACCTTTCCGAGACGGCGTGATTTCCAGAGCGGTTTCACCGCAGCCCGGAATGGCGCCCAAATCGAACGTCCTATTTTAGCTGATGTTGGAGAAGCGAACCAGTGTGCCGAAGGCGATACAGCGGGCGGACCCCGCACAGGTTCCAGCTTGTTCAGGAAAAGGTTAGCCGGGTTGAGTCCCGTTGGCTACGATGCCGAGAATGTTGTCTTCACCCAGAGATGCGATGGCCCGGCCCATGGAATCCGTGCTGGTGACGCCGATCCGGGTGACTAGCAACGTTCCATCGGCCAGCGCCGCCAGCAGATTGGCGTCGGAGGCCATCAGCAACGCGGGGCTGTCCAGAAGAATCCAGCGAAACGCGTTCCGCAAACGATCCATAAGCTGCCGGACCTCTTTCAAGTGCAGCAGCCCCAATGGGTTAATCACTGCCTCGCCCGCCGGCATCACAAACAAATTGCTGTCTCCGATTCTTCGCAAGGCTTCAGGAAGCTCGGCCTTCCCCAGCAAATAATCGCTGATTCCAGGACCGCGGCCTATCCCAAATACGCTGTGCAGAATGGGTTTGCGCAGATCGAAATCGCACAGCAGCGTCGGGTTGTCGGCCAGTTGCGCTTCCGCGAGAGCAAGATTCGCCGCGGTGAACGATTTCCCTTCGCCGGGCGATGCGCTGGTTACCAGCACCGTACGAATGGCGCTGGCTGATTGCAGCTGCTCCAGCCGCGTGCGCAGCGTGCGAAACTCTTCGCTCGGAGTTTCCGCCGGCCGCAGCGGATCTAGAAGCATTACGTTGGAAGAAGCTCGAAAAGGAACCTCCGGCACCAATTGCAAGTCCAGTCCCAAGGAGGGATCGGATAGTGCTACGCGTATTGCAGCATTACTGGTCATAGCTTTTCCCTCTAAAGCCTTGCGATGTAATAATGCGCAACCGATGCGGACATGACCCCCACACCCGCCAGGGCGCCCGAGGACCACGCCAGCCAGGTGGCGCGCCTGCGCAGGCGTATCACGGCTCGTCCTTCAAAGAGCGGAATACTGCCCAGGATGGGAAGCCGCGAGTACGCGCTCACGTCTTTCACATTCCTCAGCGCCCCGTTGCGCATCTCGCTCAAACCCGCCAGACACAGGCCGAGAATGAACCCCACACTGGTCCCGACCGATACCATCAGCGCTCGCTTCGGCCGGGCCGGGGTCTGTGGCAGCGAGGGCGGGTCCAGTTGTTCCAACCGCTCCCCTTGCTGGCGATTCTGGAGCGCAGTCGACATGGCCGAGCTATTCACACGCCGGTCCAGATCTTCGTAATCTTTCTTCGCCAGATCCCGATCGCGAATCAGCTCATCATATTCCCGAATCCCAACTGGCGTGCCCTCAATCCGCGCCTCGTAATTGCGGACGATTCCATCCAGTTGGGTGCTTTGTTTCCGGTAGTCCTCCATTTCCACGCCTTTGGCCAGGATAAGCCCCTTCGTCCTCTCGGACTCCGCTTCCAACTCGCGCTGTTCGCGAAGGAATTGCGCGCTAGCTTCCCGGCGCGCTGGAGCCTCCGGTTTGCCGGTTTCTTGCTTGAGAATCGCTTGCCGCTCCATCCGTGCACCCGCCAGCAAATTCACCAGGCGCTGCACGTCGGGATGATTCTCTTTGTAGCGTTCCCGCGCAGTGGCAAGCGAATCTTCGTACTGCGCGATTTCGTGATCCTGGTCCGTTAATTTATCGTCGCTTTGCTCGGCAGCTTGCTCGGGGGCGTTCGTATCCCTCAGCGAGGCTAGTTGATCGCGATAAATCCGAAGCTGATTCTCATACAACAGCCGCTCCTGATTCACGCGATTCATCGACATGTTCAAATTCAGCTTCTGCGCTTGAAGCGCGGTAAGCTCCTGATAGTTGTTTTGCTGCTCTTCGGGCAAACGGCCGATGTTTTGCGCACGGAACACGCTGAGCCGCTGCTCCAGCTCATCGACTTTCTTCTTCGATTCCTCCCAACGATCCTGAAGAAATTCCGTGGTGGAGACGGTTTGCTGTGAGACCTCACGGACATTCTCTTCCAGGAACCGCGCCACCAGATCCGTCGCCACCTTCTGGGCGGTGAAGCGCTCGCTATAGGCGAACCGGATCTCGAAGGCCGGATATTGCTGAGCTTCGCGTTGTCCGGCGTTCAAACTCTGGCGAACCGGAAGCACCTGGATATCGTTCAACTTCATCTCTTCGATGACGTCGTCCAGCGGCATCCGTCCTAGTTTCCGCTTGTACAAGCCGTGCGTGTTGATGATGTTGGTAAGCGTGGCGCGATTGAGGATCAGTTGCACCAACGCGTTGACGCGTCCCTGAATATCCTGGTTGGTGTTCGCCGGCACGAAACTTTCCGGCACCTGCGGCGGCGCCACGCGAATGGTAGCCACAGAAATGTACGTATCTGGCCAGAGAAACGCGGCCACCACCGACACCACCAGCGCCAGGAACAGCGGACCCAATATCCAGGCTTTGTTCCGCCGCAGAATATCCGCGTAGTCGTCCATGTCGAGTGGGCGTCCGGTTGGCATATTCACGGCACGATAATGTGGTCGCCGTTCTCCACGGCGATGTTCTGTTCCAGGTGCTTACCCTTGGTGACATCTTTGTAGTTGAAGTAGAGCACCTCGCTACGCCGCAGTACACGAATCCTCTTGGTATTGGCGAATTCGCGGAATCCGCCGCCGCGGCTCAGCGCCTCCAGCACCGACGTCGGCGTCACCAGTGCGAAGGAGCCGGGCCGGTTCATTTCGCCATCGATGTAGAACTTCTTACTGCGGACTTCCGTTACGAACACGCTTACGTCCGGATTGTTCAGATACTGGGTGAGCAGTTGTTTCAGGCTACCGGTCAGCTGCAAAGGGCTCTGCCCAGCTGCCCGCACCTCTCCGATCAGCGGCATGGTGATCTTTCCATCCGGCCGCACTGCCACCGGCAGCGTGAAGTCGGGCTCACGCCAGACTCGGATAAATAGCAGATCCTCTGGGCCGATCTGGTACTTGTCGGGATCGACCGGCGCCGCCACTGAGCCGTCGATCTGTTTTACAACTTCCAGTTTGGCCTCTTCCGCTGCCGCCAAGCCGGAAACGATAATCGTGGCGGCGGCCAATAGCAAAATTCCATCCCTCACCTGCCGCTTGCTCCTTTCGCGAAGGTCTCTTACAGTAAGTAAGGTTCATTCAGATGAGATACTTTCTCGCAAAAACTGACCCCGAAACCTATTCCATCGATCAATTAGAGAAAGAAAAGAGAACGACCTGGGACGGAGTGAACAATCCCCAGGCCGTTCGCGCCATCCGCGACATGCGGCCCGGGGATAAGGTGTTCATTTATCACAGCGGCGGCAATTCGGCCGTGGTGGGGCTGGCCAAAGTAGTTGCGGAGGGCCGGGATGACCCCAAGAATCCCAAATCGGCGGTGGCCGATTTCGAATTCCTGGGCCGTATCGATCCTGCGGTCACTCTCGCCGAGATCAAGCAGTCGAAACTATTCGACGATTGGGCGCTGGTCCGTCAAGGCCGCTTGTCCACCATGGCCGCTCCAGAGAATTTCGTGGAGTGGATGCGGAAGAAGAACCCGAAAGCGAAGATTTAGTAAGCCGCAGATGAACACCGATGAACGCCGATTCCGAAGAAAGAGACTTATCTGTGTTCATCAGCGTTTATCGGCGGCCAACATTGGCAACCCTCTAACCACGCGCTGCGCGCAAAGTCACGACCGACGCTCCCAGCAATGCTCCCGCTCTTATCGCAGTCTTTTTGAGCGACCATTCCGGATAGCGTTCGGGTTTTGCCGCACCCGCCACATGCTCGGGCCGCACGCCAATGCCAATCACATATCCCATGGCCCACGAACGGCCCGGGATTTCCGCCACTGCTTTCAATTGCCACGGCGCTTTCAGTGGGCCGGGGTTTTGAAACACCAGCTCAAACAGCTTGTGGGCGTTCACCTGCAACATCTGCGTCACACGTGTCGGAAACTCGCGCCTCTCTTGCACACGCGCCAGCAGTTCTTCGGTCACGCGTCCCTGCCGCAGCGGCTCCGCCAGCAGATTTGCAGTCGCTACCGCGTCCTGGATCGCCAGATTAATTCCCACGCCGCCGGCCGGGGACATCGCATGCGCTGCGTCGCCGATGCAGAGCAAGCCGGGAAGATGCCACTTCTCGAGCCGGTTGATCTGCACGGTCAGCAGCTTGATCTGATCCCAACTCTGCAACTCGCCCGCGCGATGGTCTAAATAAGGCGCAATGCGAGTAATGGCAACACGGAACGCCTCCAGGCCCTCGCGCTTGATTTGCTCGAACGAGCCTTTCGGAATGATCAACCCAGCCTGAAAATAGTCGCCGCGGTTGATCAGGATCAGCGCTTTTCCATAGTTGATATTTCCGGCCAGTTGCTCGGGATCGCCCGCTCTTCGCGAAATGCGAAACCACAGAGCATCGATGGGGACGCCAAACTCCTGCACCGGCAGTCCCGCCGCTTGCCGCATCGTCGAATGCCGTCCGTCACACGCCACCACCAGATCCGCCTGGATCTGAACGGGACCATCGCGCGTTTGCGCCTCCACTCCGGCAATCCTTTGGCCCACGCGCATTAGGTTGACGGCTCGGTACTGCATCAGGAGCTGAAAGCGAGGGAATCGCTTCGCGCGATCGGTAAGAAAGTTCAGAAAATCCCATTGCGGCATCAGTGCGACGAACTTGCAGCGGGTAGGTAGATGGCTGAAGTCAGCCGCCTGAAAAGCGAAATCGCCCACTCGGCCATTCACCGAAGTCAGCTTCTGGTGCGGGACTCTGAGGAACTCCTCCAGCAGCCCAAGCTCATGCATTACTTGCAGCGTGGATGGATGCACGGTGTCGCCGCGAAAGTCGCGAAAGAAGTCCGCGTGTTTTTCGAGAACGAGGACTTCCACTCCCGACCGCGCCAGCAGGTACCCGAGCATTACGCCCGCGGGTCCGCCGCCTACGACACAGCAGGTAGTTCGAAATGATTCCGTGTTTGGGCCTCTCCAGATGAGACTCAACAGGAGAGGCTAGGTTACCTTCGCAGTGGTCAACCCGTGCTACCTTCAATCTTTTGAATCTCCTTCATCTCTTCGATCTCTCCTTCATCGGCCGCCGCGACCGTCCCGCTCTCGAATTCGAAGGCGTCAGCTATACCTTCGGCGACATCGACGAGCGCAGCAATCGCTTGGCTGGGTTGCTGGCCCAGCGCGGTCTCAAATCCGGCGACCGCCTCTGCGTCTACTTGTCCAACTGCCTCGAGATCATCGACCTGTATCTGGCCTGCGTCAAGCTTGGAGTCATTTTCGTTCCCATCAACATCCTCTATCGCGAGCGCGAGCTGGCCCATATCCTCACCGATGCTGAGCCCTTCGCCGTGATCTCCGCGACTGAATTCCCCAGCCCCGTGCCGATGTGGAATCCATCGGATCTCACGCGCGAAGCGGCGGCATTCCCAAACAAACGTCCCGCTGCCACTCTCGATGGCGACGCCCCCGCCGGCATTATTTATACGTCCGGCACTACGGGCGTCTCCAAGGGCGCAATCCTCACGCACAACAACATGGCTTCTAACGCGCTGAACCTGCTGACGTGCTGGCAAATCTCGAGCGCCGATCGCTTTCTGCTCACGCTGCCGCTCTTCCATGTTCATGGCCTTGGCAACGGCTTGCACTGCTGGCTCATCGGCGGTTGCCGCATGCGTTTGCTGGAACGCTTCGAGCATCAAAAGGCGGCCGCCGAGTTCCTCGATTTCAGGCCCTCATTGTTCTTCGGCGTCCCGGCCATGTACGTCCGCCTTCTCGACCTGCCGCCAGAACAAGCCCGCGAAATCGGCAGCTTCGTGCGGCTTTTCGTCTCCGGTTCCGCGCCATTGCCCGCGCAGATCTTTGAGGACTTTCGCGAGCGCTTCGGACAAGCGCCACTCGAACGCTACGGCATGAGCGAAACGCTGATGAACATCAGCAATCCCTACCTCGGCGAGCGGCGCCCCGGCAGCGTGGGTCTTCCGTTGCCCGGGGTTTCGGTACAATTGCTCGATCTGGAAGGACGCCCGGTCCCAGACGGCGAGGTGGGCGAAGTGCATCTGAAAGGCCCTAACATTTTCGCGGGTTATTGGCGCCGTGAAGACGCCACTCGCGCGACTTTTATCGATGGCTTTTTCCGTACCGGCGATCTCGCCACGCGCTCTCCCGACGGCTACTACACACTCTGCGCGCGCAAGAGCGACCTGATCATTTCCGGCGGCTTCAACATCTATCCCAGGGAGATCGAGGAGTTTCTCCAGGAACAGGACGGCGTGGCCGAAGCCGCGGTAGCAGCCGCGCCCGATCGCGTGCGGGGCGAGGTACCGGTGGCCTACGTGGTCACCACGCGCGACATCGATCCGGCCGCGCTCGAAGCGGTCTGCCGCCAGAAGCTCGCGTCCTTCAAGATTCCACGCTCGTTCATCCTGGTCGACAAGCTTCCGCGCAACGCGCTCGGTAAAGTGCAAAAGCACCTGCTGCCGAAGCACAATAAAGCTTGACCCCGGCCGCCCCCTCGCCGCGCAGCAGCACCTGGACCCCGCTGCTCTACACCTGGTTTCGCTGGCTATGGATTGCATCGGTTGTGTCGAACGTCGGCACCTGGATGCAAAACGTCGGCGCGGCCTGGCTGATGACGGAACTCGCGCCCTCCGCGCTGCTCGTGGCCCTGGTCCAAACGGCAACCAATCTGCCTGTGTTCCTGCTTGCCCTTCCGGCCGGCGCGGCTGGCGATCTCTTCGATCGCCGGAAACTGCTTCTGGTAACGCAGGGTCTGATGCTGGCCGCCGCCGCGGTGCTGGGAGTGACGACGCTCACCGGATCCACCGGCCCGTGGACGCTGCTGTGGCTGACCTTCGCGCTCGGGCTGGGCGCCACCATGAACGGCCCCACCTGGCAGGCCATCATGCCCGACCTGGTTCCCCAACCGGAGCTCCCTGCCGCCATCGCTCTCAACTCAGTGGGGTTCAATCTGGCACGCGCGGTAGGTCCGGCATTGGGCGGCGCGGTGGTTGCGGCTATCGGAGCGGGCGCGGCATTCATTTTGAACGCCGTTTCCTTCGTGGGCGTGATGGTTGTGCTGTATATGTGGCGTCGCGAACCGGAACAGCATCCGCAACCGCTTTCCACCGAAAGCGTCGGGGCGGCCATGTGGGCGGGGATGCGCTACGTGCGGTTTGCGCCGCCCATCCATTCCGTGCTGCTGCGTTCGGGCAGCTTCATTATTTCAGCCAGTGCGTTATGGTCGCTGTTGCCGCTGGTGGCGAAAGTGGAACTGCATCGTGACAGCACCGGCTACGGCGTGCTGCTCGGCTGCCTGGGCGCCGGCTCCATCCTGGGCGCACTGATGCTCCATCGATTGCGCCAGATCTTCTCTCTGGACGCCATGGTTACCGCCGCAGTCGCCCTTTTTGGAGCAGTCAACATTCTGCTCGCGTATCTCACGAGTTTTGGCGCCGTGGCCCTGGCACTCATCGTCACCGGTATCGCGTGGATGACCGTCAACTCCAACCTCACTACCGCGACTCAGACCTCCGTGCCATCTTGGGTGCGCGCTCGCGCGCTGGCAGTTTATCTTCTGGTGTTCCAGGGCGCGATGGCCGTGGGCAGCGTGATTTGGGGGGCCGTGGCAACGCGAATTGGATTGCGGAATACGCTGCTATGGGCAGGCGTTGCTTTGCTGGTCGCCGCTGCCGCAACCTTCCGCCTGAAATTGGCTGGATTGCGCGAGCTGGACACGCGTCCCTCCGGACATTGGCCGGAACCAATTCTTGTGATCGAGCGGCACGAGGAACACGGCCCGGTGTTGGTGACGGTGGAATACTTCGTCGAACCCTCCAGCGCTCGCGAGTTTGCGCGCGCCATGCAGTTTATGCGCAGGCTGCGCCGCCGCGACGGCGCCATTCGTTGGGGACTCTTTGAAGACGCGGCGACGGCCGGCCGTTACATCGAGACGTATGTGGTGGCCAGCTGGGCCGAGCATCTGCGCCAGCACGAACGCGTGACTGTTTCCGATCGCGAACTCGAAGCGCGGGCCCTTGCCTTTCATCAAGGCTCCGACCCGCCTAAGGTCACCCACTGGGTCGCCAGCGAATAGGCCGCCCACTACGCGCCTACTCGAAGTGCGCGGGAACCAGATTCTCGTTTTCGTTCAACTGCCGCCACTCTTTGGCGGTGACGAAGCCGATCTTCTGCCGCTTGGAATCCGACTGCAGCACCCAAGCGATCTCTTTCATGGCCCACAGCGACGGCTGCGAGCGATCCACGTACCGGTTGCACTCCGTGACGCGCATCGGGATGGGCTTTTCCATCAGGGAACAGTGAACGTACTCTTCGCTCTCGGCCGGACCGCGCATGACCACGCCATTGGAGCAGGAATCGCACAGACGGGGCGCGTCGACAGAGCGGGTGCCTTGAAACACTTTGATCTTGGTCATAAATTCCTCCTTCCGCATGCAGAGTCTGCAGGCTTCGTAGAAAACTTGTTGAACGCGGGAGTCTAACGGAGAGTGGAGAGGCTGCCCGCGGAAATTGCGAATCGATCGTCAGAATGCAATGGGGCGCCTCCTTGAAGGGTATTTGGGGAAAGACAATTGGGACTCGATCAAGATAACATGCCGAACGCACTCCGCCAAGGATCTTTTGATTAATCTTCTTAACCACGTACAACGAGTGGGTGCGTTCGCCGTATGCGCTGCAATGGCATAAACGGTGGTTGCCGCCTTACGGGTGAATATTCAGCGTGACGTTGGCTTGCGCACTGATACCGCCGATGGTGACAACCACGGGGACCGTCGCCCCGGTGGCGCTTCCAAGTGGAACCACGACGTTGATCTGAAGGACTCCGATGATGGAACCGGGGACCACGCCCGCGTAAGAGATTCCCGCGCTGGCGTCTATCCCTCCGATCTTCACTGTGGGCAGCGGAGACATCTGCGGTAGCGGCGAAAGCGCCAAGGGGATGACGTAGCCCGTGTTGGTGAACCCAGACAGCGGCACCGGGTTATAGTTACCTTCGCCGGTGAGATAGAGGCTGACCGTGTCGCCGATCTTGGCTGGATTGGTGCTGCTGTTGAGCGTCACGAGCCCCGACGTAGCCCCGGTGTTGATTGCCGCGGCCTCGCCCACCCCGGAGCCATCCGCGGTGAAGATTCCCGGCGCTTCAGCCGCGATCGCCACCGTAGTTGCGGCGGGTGGATTCGTGCCATTGGAGACTACCACTGCTTTCCCGGCACCGAGCGTAGATTCGTAAGGCACCTGCACCGTCACTTGGCTGGAACTGACGTAGAGGATGGGCGCGTTCTGCCCATCGATGGTGACTGTTACGTTGCTTAAGTTGGTACTGACATAGCCGGCGATGATGGACATCGTGGCTGGAATTGGGGGCCCGATATTGGAGCCAAACATAGTAACCAGTTCTCCTGGGCTGACGGTAGCAGTGGCATAACTAGCCGCATTGAAGACCCCGAAGATTGTCGGGACATTTGCCACCGTCACACCGACCGGTACCGAACTCCCTCCCGGCGCTGGATTCTCCACCACAATGTTCAGTACTCCGCCTCCTGTCAGCAGCGCAGCCGGAACCACCGCGAGCAGGGCCGACGGGCTCAGCACCGTAGTGGTGAGTGGCGCGGGCACTCCCTGCACCACGACCAGTGTGGCCGAATAGAAGCTTGTCCCGCGAACGGTGATGGTTTGCGCCCCCGCATTCTCGGGAAGCACGGGGGGCCAAACGCTGGCGATGGTGGGCGTAACGCTATTCACTGTCATATCCACCAGGATGTTTTGCGATTTGACCGTTACACTGGCGCCGGAAGCCACCACCGTAATATTCGCGGCATAGGGGGCTGCCTGCGGAGCCAGTGTCGCAGCGGTCACGTTGATGGTCAGCGTAGTCAGCTCACCAGGTAAAACAATACCCACCGCCGGAGATACGGTCATCCAAGTTACTCCCGAGGTGGCTGTGAACGAGATTGGTGAGCCGTTTGTCGATAACGTCACCGTTTGCGCCACCGAGGGAGTCGGGGGTGCGGTAAACAGGAGGGTGCCGGGGCTGATGGTCAACGTCGACGGTGGAGAAGTAATTTCCAGCGTCACCGTAACCACGGCTGGTGAGCCCACACCAGCGACCGTGATGGTGACAGAAGAATTGTAGCTCCCCACCGCCAAGCTGGTTGGATTCACCTCCACGCTAATGGACGCCGGCAAGGTACCGCTATCCGTATTCACCGTCAGCCAGAAATCCGTGGGCGGAGTGGCCGTCGTGAACGTTGGTTTGCCCGTGCTCGGCTTTACCGCTATAGACTGCGCCTTCGGTAGCGTTGTCGAACCCGATTGATACGTGAACGCCAGCGTGCCAGGAGTAGTGGTAATGGTTGCCGTTTGTGCTTCCAGGGAACAGCTCAAAACCGAGACCAGGATAAGAAATGCGAGGATTTTGCCCACGCCCCCTTATCGGCTCGCACCGTGGAAATTTGAGGAGCTAGGTGTCTACCACTTCCGCACGGCGGGGCACGACGATGGTCCGATGCATCGTAAGGACGATTTCACCACGCTGATTCAGACCACGATGATCGACTTTTACGACTCCTCGGCCGTCCGCGAGTTCGCTCTTCTCCAGCACGGTAGATTCAGCGTAGATGGTATCGCCGTGAAACACCGGGAGAGCATGGCGAATCTCCGAGTATTCCAGCGTTTCGATAGCGCGTCCACCGATGTCGGCTTGGCTCATCCCAATCACCAGACTAATGACGATCGGGCCCTCCACCAGCCTTTGCCCATGCTGCGTCCCAGCGGCAAAGTGCCCATCGATATGCACCGGGTGCTGGTTCATGCTCAGCAAACTGAACAGCGTATCGTCGAACTCGGTGATCGTCCGGCCAGGCCAGTGCCGGAACGTCTGGCCCGCAGTCAATTCGTCGAAAAAGCGACCGTATTCGTGAGGGTGGGAAACTGACAAGTCACGAAGATACCACGGACCGTACTTATCGCGGCGGCTTGGGGCGCTTCAAGAAATAGGCCGGATACGTTTGCGTCACCATGGGCCGGGGCGCGAGGTCGGGCGTGCCGTGCTCTTCGTTCTTGTAAATGTATGGCACCACCGCCACGAGTTCCCAGCCTTGGTCCGCGAGAGTTTGCAGTTCGCGCTGATCCACCTGCTGATACTGCGCGGGTGACGTCTCGCGCGGCAGTACCGACTTCAGTTCATAAGCCGGCAGTGCCACGGGCCGCTCGCGTTGCTGAGCCCACAAAACAAGCGCCGCCGCTACGACAATACCGCTCAAAAGCACGCCTCGTCTCATCGAAAGTTCTGACGAAGCGGCGCGGTCAAGCGTGGAGGACGCTTATCTCCAGTGGCCGCGATGGTAATGATAGGCGTGATGGTATGGATGATAGTAAGGTTCAACCCACACATGATGGCCGTGCGGTGGAACCAGCCATCTTCCGCCAACCCAAACCCACGTGCCTCCGTTCCAATCCCAATATCCGTTCGTCCATACATAACCTGGGCCGGGCGCCACACCGATGGGACCGGGCACCACCCGCGGAGGTGGCGGCGGCCCTCCCACGTTGATACCGATGTCGACGCGCGCAAACGCAGCAGGACTGATGAACGAAGTTCCAAGTACCAGCGCGGCCGTGGCAACTATTGTTTTGAGCTTCATAACCTTCCTCGCTGACGGGAAAAGCACGCGATGTGCCAAATGCAAATGTCTGAAACAATTGACTAACGCGGCGAACTCCGTAGGAGGATTTTGCGCAGTGGCTTTGTGAGGTAATACCTAGGGATGTTCTCTTCGCCCGGGAGGCCCTTCGGACTGCAGCTTCCTCCATTGTTCCAGCGTGAGCACACCACGGAAGCCGAGCAGCATCCGGGCGTTGGCCTTCTCCAACTCGGCTCGCGCCTGAGCTACACGGTCGATTTGCGCCAGCACCTGTGATTGGTCCGGACCGTCGCCTTCGAGCAGCGGCTCCAGGAACGCTTCTTCCTTTTGGAGGCCAGCGCTTAGATCGATCAACTTGAGCCGGCTCTGCTGAAATATTACATCAATGCGCTTTTGTTGATCGGTGGTCAGCCCCAGCTTTTGAACCAACATCGGATCTCTCCACCATCGTCCGGGTGGCCCTCCATGGAAAGCCCTCTCCATTGGTGGACGGTTGGGGCGCATCGGCGGCGGACCCTCCTGCGCCAACACAATTCCAGCGCCGGAGATGACGATCTGCAAAGTGAGAAGGGCGCGGATCATGATCACTTCTGTACCACGAGCTTCATCAGAGGTTCCATGGACGAGGGAACGGTGCGCGATACCTGCGCGTCCACCTGGTTGAGCAACACCGCGTCGCTGCCTGCTACTTTCTCTGAGTGCCGGGGCATTACAAAGCTCGCGATGATGCATACCACGGCGATCAGCACAGCCCCCGCCAGCTGGTGCGAAGGTGTCCACCACCGCGGCTCCGGGACAGCGGCGGGAATCGCCGGCGCGGCACTTGCCTGATACTCGTTGGCGCGATCCTCGCTCCATCCGCGAACGGCCCAGCGAAAGTCGCCCAGAGCTTCGCGAAAGTTCACCACCTCGGCGCGGCACGCCGGACAATCCTGGAGATGCTGAGCGACGATGGGGCTGGGATAACCCACGATATATTCGGCCAACTGCTCTGACGATAGATGCGCGATCATATTCTCTCTCCGAGCCGTTCTCGAACCGCGCGCAGGGCGCGGAACAGATGAGTTTTTACGGTGCCTTCTTTCATTCCCGTGGCGGCCGCAATTTCCAGCAGATCCATGTCTTCCACGAAGCGTAACAGAAAGACCGCGCGCTGCTTTTCCGGGAGCCGCTCCGCCGCGGTCCAAATAGCCGCCACGCGTTCATTGAATAGCGCCTGCATCTCCGGAGATCGCGCGCCGTCGGCAATCGCATGGCCGGCAACATCCAGCCCCTTCGCTGTGCGGTTCAGGCGTCTCCAAAACTGAAAGCGACGGTTGCGAACGTGATCGCGAATCAGATTTACTGCAATCTGCATCAGCCACGTATGCATGCTGCAGTCCTGCCGGAAGCACGCGCGCGTTTGATAGGCGCGCAGAAAACAGTCCTGCGTTACGGTCTCGGCGGCGTCCAAATCGCGCAACGAAGCCAGCGCGAAACGGAATACCTTCGGCCGATATAACCGCACCAGCGCTTCGAAGTCGCCCGCGAGAATGGCAACGTCCGGACCCGCGCCCTGGGAGCGCAGGATGGCTCTCTCCAATTCGGACGTTGCCGACAATTGCATAGTTGGTTTAGACGCGGTGTGAGGGCTCAGGGTTTACAGCGCTTATTAGTGCGATCCCCCCAAGCCGTGAGGTCCCGGTCCGCCGGGGCCAGGTCCACCGAATCCACCGGGACCGCCAGGTCCAGCGCCCAGCGGCCCGAGCGTATCGTATTTGGTCTGTTGATCGGCCAGCAGGATGGCGTAGAACGCTCCGGACGCGGTGGCTTGAGCCTGCACCTCTTCGCCGGTCAAGGCGCCAATTTGGGTCGCTTCAGTGCCGATGGTGTTTGTGTCGTTCGTCTTGATTGCGGCTTGGAGCGCCGTACGCGCGGCTTGCATACTCGTCCTGAGCGTAGCCAGAGTGGTCTGTTCGGCAGTAAAGATGGTAGTCGCCGAAGTTTGCTGCGCAGAGTTCAAGTCCAGCAGCTTAGTGAGCCTGGCCACCTGGTTAGCGACAATCTCGGCCGGCGTGGGCGGTGTTGGCGGAGTCGTGTTTTGTGCGAGCGCAAGCAGGGAGGTAACAGCCATGAGTGCGGTTGCGGCAAGAAATGGTTTTTGCATGCGCGTGTAGACGAAGTTTCCCTCCCCTGGGTTTACATGCTCCTAATCGTATAAACTGGCTTTTTATGCCAAACGTGGAACTCTTTCAAGGTGACATCGCGCTGATCAGCGGAGCGAACAAAGGAATTGGATTTGAGATCGCGCGCGGGCTGGGCGCGAAGAAAATTAAAGTGCTGGTGGGCGCGCGGGATGAAGCTCGTGGCCAGGCGGCCGTCGAAAAGCTGAAAGCAGAGGGCGCGGATGCGCGTTTTGTGAAGCTGGATGTTACCGATCGAGCGACAATTCAGAGCGCCGCGGCGTGGATCGAAAAGGAATTCGGACGCCTGGACATCCTGGTCAATAACGCCGGCATCGGCGATATGGGAGCCAAACCAAGCGGCACCGACCTCGCCAAAGTGCGCGAGGTGTACGAAACCAACCTCTTCGGCCCTATGGCAATGACGCAGACCTTCCTGCCGCTGCTGCGGAAATCGAAACACGGCCGCATCGTGAATGTGTCGAGCGGCCTGGGGTCCCTCACGCTCGCCAGCAATCCCGATTCACCGATCGCACAAATGGCGATTCTGGGCTACAACACATCGAAATCGGCCTTGAACAGCATGACGGTGCAGTTTGCGAACGAACTGAAGGGCACGCCGATCAAGGTGAACTCGATCTGCCCCGGCTACTGCGCCACCGATCTCAACGGCCACAGCGGGCCCCGCACCGCAGCGCAAGGAGCAGTGGCGGCCATCCAATACGCCACCATCGGCGATGATGGCCCCACCGGCGGCTACTTTAACGATGAAGGGCGGATGCCTTGGTGATGGGCCGCGTTCCGCCGAACGCCTGGTCATAAGGAAAATCGGAGCCCAAGCGTAGCAGTTCTGCCCGACAGTGGTCGTCGATCCTTTGTTGCTGCTCCGGCGTGAGCAATTCGCCGGATGTGCTGTGCTGCCCGCGCCGAACCATTGCCCCACTCGGTTTGGACCATGGAACCATCATGCCGGTTTCGAACTTGTGTTCAATCTGTTTCATGTAGTCGAAACGGGACTGCCGGACTACCGCGTCCACTTCACCCTCCGAGAGCGCGATCTTCAGGAAGCTCGCAATTTTACGTACCGTTCCCGGTAGGTCTTCCTTCATTTCCTGATACGTCATGAACAGTACATTTTCGCGATCGCGGATGCGCCAATAACCATCCAGGAACACCGCCCAGGGGTAAAAGTGAAAAGACGGCGCCAGGAAATATTCCATGAAGTTGGACACCGACGGCGTCATGGGCCCCATGCCTTCCGCGCGCATGAAGTGGTAAGCGGATACACAAACATCTTTGGGGTCGCGAACCACGCAGACGTAACGGGCGTCGGGTGAATAGGGCACCTTGCCGAACATGTGGTGAGTTTTGATCACGCGCAAACCCGTCGGCGACTTCTTCCACGCCGCCTCGTCCGACAGAGGCACGGCATAATGAGGATCCGGTGAGTCCGGCCACGGAACGATATCGTGCACGTGTTCAAATTCCACCGCGCCACGGTGGATTACTTGCACCAGGATTTGCATCAGCCAGTTGGTGCCGCTCTTGAAGTAGACGCAGGCGAAAACATCGTGGGCGTTGGCTTGGTAGTCGCCAAAATTGCGATTTCTATCGCGCGGCCGTCGGGAAGCCAGGCGCAACCACAAGCCCGATTTCTCCATCAGTTTTGCTAAGGGCACGAGAAACCCATACAGCAACACCAGGCTCGGATAGCGAACCCAGGGCGAGAATGACTTCCTTCGTAAGCCGGACGTTTTGCCTGTGGACATGCCGCTAACGGCCCCAGAGTTGTTTAGTCGCAAGCGCCGCGCCTTCTGACAGCGCCTTCAATTTCGCCCACGCGATCTGCGGATGCACGCGCAGCCCGAGCCCGCAATCGGTGCCCGCGATGACGTTCTCGCGGCCTACTAGACTCGCATAAAGCGCGATGCGGTCGGCAACCAGCTCGGGATGTTCCACCACATTGCTCGCATGGCTGACCACGCCCGGGATCAGGATCTTGCCATCGGGCAGCTTCACATCCTTCCACACTTTCCATTCGTGCTCGTGCCGCGGATTGGCCGCTTCCACCGAGTAAGCGCCAGCCTTCACTTTCAGCATCAAGTCCACCAGATGCTTGAGCGGCAGATCGTGCGTGTGCGGTCCGTGCCAGCTTCCCCAGCAGATGTGATATCGCACGCGATCTTCGGGAAGCCCTTGCAAGGCGTGATTCAGCGCGTCGATCCTCACCTCGGCGAACTTCCGGTATTCAGCGATCGTCGGAGTGGGCACGATCATGTCATAAGTGTCGGGCAGCGCCGGATCGTCGAGCTGCAAGATGAAACCCGCATCCACAATAGCCTTGTACTCGTGCTTCATCGCGTCGGCCAGCGCGAACAGATACTGCTCGTCGCTCGAGTAATATTCGTTGTGGAAGAAGTGTTCCAGCCATCCCGGCGCCAGCACGCAAAGAAACGTCTCCTCGGCTCTCGCTCCGGCTTCCGCCAGCGCCCTTTTGAACAATGCAGTATCGTTCGCCACTTCCTGCTGGCCGATGTAGGTGATGGGTCCGTTGCAGATGGTGCGCTCCGGGGGCAGGAACTGCTCGAAGTTCAAGTCCTTGTAGAACTCGGCGAACTCGACGCGCTCCCCGGTGTTACCGCCCATCCACCCGGTTTCGCCTGGATTCATTTTTCGAGTCGCCAGCCCCGAGAGCCGCCGGCCGTAGTAGGCGAAGCCGAATCCGATCTTGCCCAGTTCGCCATCGCTGACAATGTCGATGCCCGCATCGGCCTGTTTGCGTATGGTCTCGGTGATCCCGGATTGCACCCGCGCCATGACAGTGGCCAGATCGGGGCCGCGGCCGGACATAAAGTTGAAGGTCATCTCTCGCAGGTCGCGCGGACCATCCAGGCGTCCGGCGTGTGTAGTCAGAATACGATCGGTGCTGTGCTTCATCAGTTGTATAATAAGCCGAGTTTCAGTGCTGTGGCGATGACTACCGTTGAACTTGTCATCGGTCATACGGGCTGCGTTGAACTGCCTGCGCGCTTCGCGTTCGCGACAAAGGGTTCTGTCTATTGATGTCGGCAGCCTTGGTCCCGCACTACCACGTGACGCAAGGAGGTCGCGCGCCATGGCGCAGAACGAATTACTCGGCCCCTTCACTCTCAGCGATCGCATGATCGATCAGGAAGTCCGCCAGAGCAGCCCCGGCGCTTTTGTGCTGGAAGAGTCCACCGATCTCGTCAACTTCCACGTGGCCTATGTGGGCAGGTCGGACACCAACGTCAACAATCAGCTGCACGTTCACGTGGGTTCCTACAAACGGTTCCGGTATGAGTATTGTTCTTCCGCCCAGGCCGCCTTTGAGAAGGAATGCGCTCATTATCATGACTTTGAACCGCGGGACAATCCAATTCACCCTCAGCGTTCCTCGGGAACGGCTTGGAAATGTCCAGTTTGCAGCTGAGCCAGTTGATTCACAGTCTGCGATCGCAAGAATGTGCCGGCTGGCGCACCGATCAAGCTAAACTGAGGTTTTCTACTGGAGACGACAACAACACAATGCAATATACGTTACTAGGCAAGACCGGAATTACCGTATCCCGCATTTGCTTGGGATGCATGAGCTACGGCGGCGGCGAATTGCCGGACTGGGCGCAGGGCACCAAGGGCTGGCACGTGAACAAGGAAGACGCCCGCGAGCATTTCCGAATCGCGATCGACGCCGGAATCAATTTCTTCGACACCGCCGATGTTTATTCGGCGGGCTTGAGCGAGGAAATCACGGGAAAGTATCTGAACGAGATGGCGTCACGCGATGACATCGTGGTGGCAACCAAAGTATTTGGCAGCATGGGCAAGAGCCCGAACAAGAAGGGGCTGAGCCGCAAGCACATCATCGAAGGCTGCGACAGCTCGCTGCGGCGTCTGGGGATGGATTTCATCGATCTGTATCAAATCCATCGCTGGGACTTCAATACGCCCATCGAAGAGACCCTGGAGGCCCTGGATTCGCTGGTTCGCGCCGGCAAGGTTCGTTATCTGGGCGCCAGCAGCATGGCGGCGTGGCAGTTTTCAAAGTCGCTCTACCTGGCAAAGGAGCATGGCTGGCACCGCTTCGTCGCCATGCAGAACCACTACAATCTGGTGTATCGCGAAGAAGAGCGCGAAATGATTCCCCTGTGCATCGATCAAGGCGTGGGCGTGATTCCGTGGAGCCCTCTAGCGCGCGGCTTCCTCACTGGCACGCGGCATCGCGACGGCGGTTCCACCACGCGATCCCAAGTGGACACCATGGCGAAGGACATGTACTACAGCGAAGACGATTTTCAAGTGGCGGACGCAGTGGCCGCGGTAGCCAGGCAGCGCGGGGTTTCCGCCGCTCAAGTGGCCTGCGCCTGGGTGCTGCAGGCTCCGGGCGTTACCGCGCCGATCATTGGAGCCACCAAGACCCAGCATCTGAAGGACCTGATAGCGTCCGTGGATTTGAAACTGAGCGCCGATGATGTGGCCGCGCTAGAGAAGCCCTACCGGGCGCACAAAGTGCTCGGACACACGCAGCCGGCCGCGAAATCCATGCACGCCTAGGCCGATGTCCCGACCTTGGCCTTGAGCATTCGCTCCAGGCGGTCCAATATTCGCATAGCGGAAATCGTCTGCTGGACGCTGGCGTTCGGTTCGCGCTTTTCCTTGATGGCCGCGAAGAATTCGCGATCCTGCAACTCGATGCCGTTCATCGAAACGTCCACCTTGCTGAGATCGATTTTGTTTTGTTCGCCATCCACCAGATCGTCATAATACGCGACATAAGTGCCGCTGTCGCCAATGTAGCGGAAGAACGTACCTTGTGGTCCCTTGTTGTTAAACGACAATGAGAGCGTGCAAATAGCGCCGGAGGGCACCTTCAAGCCGATGCTCATGTCCATCGCAATACCCAACTCAGGGTGCGGCGGCCCTTCCAGCGCATAGCACTGCGAGATGGTTTGACCGGTCTGATATTGGAACAGATCCACGGTGTGGCAGGCATGGTGCCAGAGCAGATGATCCGTCCAACTGCGCGGTTTGCCGGCCGCGTTCATGTTAGTGCGCCGGAAAAAGTAAGTCTGCACATTCATCTGCTGGATGGTCAGCTCGCCGGCTACGACGCGTTTGTGAACCCATTGATGGCTCGGGTTGAAGCGGCGCGTATGCCCGGCCATGGCGATCACTCCGGTCTCTTTCTGAGCCTGCAAAATGCGCTCGGAATCCGCCAGCGAGTCCGCCATGGGGATCTCAATCTGGACGTGCTTTCCCGCTCGCATTACCTGCTCGGCCTGCTTGGCGTGCATCTGCGTCGGAGTGGCCAGGATCATCGCCTCCAGCCCCGGCTGCTTCAGGCTCTCGCCCAGGTCGCCGGTCCAATGAGGAATACCGAATTTCTTGGCCACTTCCTCGGTAGCGGCCTGATTGCCGCCAGTGAGCGTAACGACTTCAATGCCGGGAATATTCTTGATCGCTTCGATGTGTTTCACGCCGAAAGCGCCTTGCCCGGCGACACCAACCTTCATGTCTTCTGCCTCCCTCGATCTTCCATTGAACCACAGGTCGGTTCTCACGGAATGCATGCAGGCTGATGTGTTTTGATACTCTGCATCCATGAAGAATCGGCGATGCGTGGGAATGCCGGGCCTGCTATTTGCTTGTGCGAGCGCACTCCTGGCGCAAAGCAACAGTTATGTCTTGAAAGCTGCGCGGCTGTTCGATTCCACTAGCGGCCAAGTGGTGACGCCAGGAATGCTGGTGGTTTCAAACGGAGTGATTCAATCGGTTGGCGGCGATAATTCGCCGGCTGGTTCACCGGTTATCGACCTGGGGGACGCCACATTGCTTCCCGGGTTCATTGACGCGCACACGCATCTGTCCTACGAATTCAATGCGGACTACAACGGAAGTGCGCTGCTCACACTCCAACGGCCTATTTCCGAGCAGGCGATTCGCGCTACCGCCAATGCGCGCAAGACCGTGATGGCTGGGTTCACCACCGTCCGCGATCTTGGATCGTCCAACTTCATCGACATCGGGCTGCGCAATTCCATCAACGCCGGATATGTTCCGGGTCCGCGGATGCTGGTGTCGGTCCACGCGCTCGGATCCACCGGCGGACACTGCGACGATAGCGCCGGTTTTCGTTTTGGACTGTTCGGCCATGAGACCGGGCCCGAAGAAGGCGTCATCAATTCCCCGGATCAGGCGCGCTACGCAGTGCGCTTCAACATCAAGTACGGCGCAGACGTGATCAAGACCTGCGCCAGCGGCGGCGTGCTTTCGCCCACCGACGATGTGGATGTTCCGCAGTTGTCCCAGTCCGAACTGAACGCGCTGGTGGATGAAGCGCACACCCTGCGCCGTAAGACCGCGGCGCATGCCCATGGCGCCGAAGCCGCCAAGCGGGCCATTCTCGCCGGAATCGATTCCATCGAGCATGGAACGTTCATCGATGACGAAGACATGCGCATGATGCACGATCGCGGCGTATTTCTTGTGCCGACGTTAACCACGCGCGTGGGATTGGCCGAGTCGAAGTTTCCTCCGCTGGTGCAGGCCAAAGCCACCCGCGCTGTTCAGCAGCAGGACGCGATGGTCAAACGGGCACTGGCGCTGGGCGTGAAGATCGCGCTGGGAACCGACGCCGCGGTCTATCCACATGGCGATAATGCGCTCGAATTTGCTTTCATGGTGGCCGACGGCATGACGCCCGCGCAATCATTGATGGCGGGCACCACATCTGCCGCGGAGTTGCTCGGCTTGCATGACAAAATCGGCGCGCTAAAGCCGGGAATGCTCGCCGACGTTGTCGCGGTGCCGGGGAATCCGATCGAGAACATCAAACTGACTCAGAGCGTCATCTTTGTCATGAAGGACGGCATGGTGCTTCGCAACGATCGGGCCATCCCCAGGTGAACGTTCGCGTGCCGATCCCGGTTGGCACAGCAATCGCGGCAGTTTTCGTTATCGCGATGCTCTATTATTTGGCCAGCCGCGCCGTCTATTATCCTTCCAGGTATCCGGAAGGCGACTGGGATGCGCAGAAGTTGGTGGGTGCGTCCGACGCATGGATTCAAACGTCGGATGGAGTGAAGATTCATGGCTGGTGGGTGCAACGCGAAGGCTCGCCGCTGGTGACGCTGTTCCTGCATGGCAACGCAGGCAACATCGCGGATCGCGCCCCGCGTATTCAGGAAATCGTCGCGGCCGGATCTTCGGTTTTGATGCTGGACTATCGCGGCTACGGCAAGAGTAGCGGACGGCCGACTGAACGAGGTTTATATCGCGATAGCGAAGCCGGCTTCATCCATTTGCTCGGCAAAGGCTATCGGGCCGAGCAGATTATCTTGCACGGCGAGTCACTCGGAACAGCGGTAGCGATCGACCAGGCATCGCGAAGACCTTGCGCGGCCCTGATTCTGGAAGCTCCGTTCACCTCGGCGAGCGATGTGGCGGGTACGGTGGTGCCATTCCTAGGGCCTCTCCTGGTGCGAAGCTTCAACTCCCTTCCGAAGATCCCCTGGATTCGTGTGCCCAAGCTTTTCATGCAGGGAGATCGCGATGAAGTGGTCCCATTGCGGCTTGGACAGGAACTGTTCGCCGCTGCACAGGGGCCGAAGACGTTCTGGATCATCCCAGGGGCCGGACACAACGACATTCTGGAAACAGCCGGAGTCGAATACCGGCATCGCTTGCGCACTTTTTATGAAAGCTTGCTGGCGCCAAGGTGATCTAAGGCAAGATGCCTGGGCCGTCCGGTGTGCCGGGCTCGCGAACGCGGCGGCAGAAGCAGAGCTGGCCGATGGTGTAGTATTTGTCGCGATCCAGCCAATCCAAGTGGGTGCAGAGCATCGGCAACAGGAAGCCGAACGGGATTGCCAGAAATGGCCAAAAGACTACACGTGCGCCGCGCTCGAAAAACTCCAGGACGTCGATAAATTTCCGGCCCATGAACCAGAAGTAGCCGCCCAGCGGACGAATCTGATCCACTGCGAATCCGGCTTCTTCGAGAAGATTCTGCGCCCCGTAACGGGTGAAGCGGTAATAATCGTGCGGCATCTGGTGCTCTTCCCACATCGTGGGAACGATGATCATCAGTTGGCCACCGGGCTTCAAGGCGCGCGCCATCTCATGCAGGGTCTGGCGCGGGAAGGGTGTGTGCTCGAGCACGGCGACGCTCAACATGCCGTCGAACGTGTGCGCCGGGAAAGGAAGCGCTTCCACGCGGGCCCAGGCATCGATCTTGCCGTAGTTCCAGTCGCCTTCGCCGACGCCGAGATCGATGGCGCGGTATTGATGACCGGCGCGCGCGACGTCGGGACGGTATTGCGCTTCGCCTGCGCCGGCGTCGAGAACGAGTGAATTGGGCGGGAGCAGCGCGGAAAATTCGCGGACTGCGTTTACAACAAACCGATCGAAAGGATTGATCTGATCGATCACGAAGCGCGGGATGAGCGCACGCCCAAGAGCGACCACTTTGCGATTTAGCATGGCTTGCGCATCGCTTCCACTCCGCCCCATTGCCAGCACACTTGGCCGATGAAAAGCAGCGGGCTGAGCGGCAGCGCGTCGGGACATTGTGGCAAGTTGCGGGCCACCAGATAGGCCGTGCCGGCCGCGGCGAGCGCGGGCAATAAGAGTAACCGGGCCGAGGGACTGACGGGAAACAGGCGCGCCAGTGGTTCTTCATCGTGCCAGCGGCGGAAGTATTGCGATGTTCCGGTGCCGTAATGGCGCATCTTTCCCAAGTAATCCGAAAGCCGATAAATCGCGGGGTAATGCGTGACCCGAGCCTTGGGCTCGTACCGCAGGCGGAAGCCAAGTTTGCGCGCGCGGGTAGTGAAGTCGCGATCCTCGCACATCGTCAGCGTGGTATCGAAGCAACCGACTTTTTCGACCACCTCGCGGCGCAGGATCAGGTTCGACGTAGACAAGTGTCGCGTGGGACCCGCCGCGAGACCGGGCGACAAAACTGGGCCGTCAGTGGAGAGATATTCGAGGCGAGCAGCGAGGCCAGGCTGGCCCGGAGTGCGGGAGCCACTCGCGAGGTCAGCATCGCCGGAGTTCAGCACGTTCCAGAGAATGTCGGACCAATCGGGCTCCGGCACGCAATCGTCGTCTAAGAAATAGATGACGTCGCCGCTCGCCTCGGCCAGGCCGCGATTGCGTGCGTTGCCATATCCGCGCCGCGGTTCGGAAACGTAGCGCACGCGCGCTTCGAAGACAACTTGCTCCGTGTCGCGAGTAGGTCCATTGTCGATCACGATGATCTCGTCAATTTTTCGGAACTGACGAGCGAGACCATCGAGCGTCCGTTTTAGCAGCCCAGCCCGATTCAAGGTGATAATGATGAGCGAACTGGTCACGGCTTTCGACACCAGCAGAAGTACCCCAACGTGTAGTCGCGGCGGCGATCCACCGGATCCAGGAAATAGCAGACGACGGGAATCGCGAATCCGAAAATGGGCGCCAGCACCGCGAAGATCAGCCAACGCCAGCTCTTTTGGAAATAGCCCAGAATCGCCATCAAACGAAAGCCAATCAGCCAAAACAAGCCGCCCAGCGCTTGGACGCGGCTTTCCAAGCCCGCTTTGTCGAACAGGTATGTGAGGCCGTAGCGCGTGTAGCGGAAAAAATCGTTGGGATGCTGATGGATCTCCCAGCATTGCACGGTGGTGAGGATCAACTGGCCGCCCGGCTTGAGCACGCGCGCCATTTCATTGATGCCGATGCTGGGTTCCTTCAAATGCTCCAGGACTTGAATGTTGATGACAGCGTCAAACGCGTTGTCGCAAAATGGCAGCGCGGAGATATCACCTAAGACCTCGATTTTTGAATAATCCCAGGCTTTGTCCCCGATGCCGCGATCCAGCCGTACGTAGCGGGTGTGCGCGAAGAGCGGCGCGTGGGGACATTCGCCCGCGCCTGCATCTAGTACATGTGCACCGGCGGGTAGCTTACGAGCGGCTGCCGTGAGATGCTCCAGTAGCTCGGTATGGAACGGATCTACCCAGCGCATGACGAATGAGGGGATGAAGGGCTGGACGAGCTTCTTGAACTTCGGCTTAAACACGGGCTACCGGCTCTCTATGGTGGCGGCTCAGACTAAGCGCCAGGGAGAGAAGATGAGGTTTTTGGTCTGGAAGCATTCGTGTGTGCAATGGCAACCGCTCTGGACCTTCTGGCGAAGCTGGGTAGCCTCAAAATCGTGCCAGAGGCGGTTGAAATCCCAATTATAGGCCTTGAGATTTCCCACCGGCTTGAGCAGCTCGCAGAAGGAGACGTCGCCGTTGGCATCGATGACGCAGCTTACGTCGCCCGCATTGCAGGAGATGTTCTTCGGGTGACCCTTCATTTCCTGCATGTAATAGCGGTTCAGCATGAAGCGGCCGACGGTAGCGGTCCATCCGCCGATGCCTCCCCAGCGGCCGTGGAAATAACGCCGGCACAACTGTAACTGGAGTTTGGAGACTTCGGCATATTGCTCCGGCGTGGGTGCCGAGAGCGTGGCATCCATCCACTTGCCGCGCAGGATGTTGAGCGAGTGATAATCCAAATCCCACTTCGTAACGCCCAGGTTCAGCAGTTCCTTGATGTCCTCGATGTTGCTGCTCATGACGGTTGAGACTACGCTCAGCGACAGCCGCTGATCGCGGGTGCGAATTTCCCGCAAGGCTTCCATAGTGGCGAGGGCGCGCTTGTAATTGCCCGGAACGCCGCGGATGCGGTCATGCACCTCGCCGATGCCGTCGAGCGAAATGGCGATGTTCAGCCGGAATTTGTTGGGATTAGCGAGGATTCCCTCCACTGATTTCCGGATGACGTCGGTTTGCAACGCGTTGGTGGGGATGTTGATGAACTTGGCCTGGTTGTGATCCAGGAAGCGATGGCAGATCTGATCGATGTCCTTGCGCAGGAAGGGCTCGCCGCCCGATATGTCGAGCCAGACCAGCTCGCCCATGGCCTCTGAGATCTTCTGAATATGCTCGGGCTGCAGGGCCTCGCCTTGATTCAGGTTCTGCCAGTAGAAGCAGGTGCCGCACTTGGCGTTGCAGTGATCGGTAATGAAAAGAATCAGATGGACGGGCTTCTGCTGGCGCTCAGACAGCTTTTTCCAGGACAGAATATCGGTGGTAAGCATGCGAACCGGCGCTAACCGCGCGGCAAATAGCCTAGCGACAGAGCGTACTGCTCCGGCCTTCAGGGTACGCAACCGGGGCTGGAATGTCAATCTGGCGCGAAAGCGGGCGAGTGGTGGCTGGTGGCTGGCGATTAGTGATTGGTGGCTGATAGAGCGGGGACGCATCAGGGTACTTTTCTGTGCGCGGTGACGCTTTTTTTAGCGAATTGGGCAAACTTGACGTGAAAGCTCCAGACGCCCCGTTATTCATGTGCTCCGAGTGTAACGGGTGGTCTCAAGGGAGTCGGGCGGCAGCAAGGGGGAACAGAAGATTTGTGACCCAACGAGAGGCGGTCAGTAATCAGGCGATTTGAGATCGCTCACGGGACGATTAGGCTTTCCGCAAACGTCGGGAGGCCGCGAACTATGCAACATTTCTGTTGTAAAATGTTTGTAGATAGGCTTTTCCACAGCCCGCGCAAGGTTTTCCACAGGCACCGGAAGCGGACTGTTAAGATCGCGATGATAGGCATGGAGAAATAAACCTGAGGAAAACCACTCTCGGCCTCTTCCAGGGCTTCGGATAAAACGGAAGTCGCACAACCTGTCGAGTTGGATCTCGTTAAGATGTCCTTGTTGCTCAGATTGGCCAAGTTTGACGATGAGACTACGTGTCGACAGAATTCATTTCTACTTCCGGCGGGGATTGCGAATGCTCCCAAAGGAGACTGGCTCGGATGAGTGACGGCCTCCCAAGGGTTGGATCAGCCCTCATCGTTAGGGATGAAGCTAACCGAATTCTGCTTGGAAAGCGCAACAAGGATCCTCAGCGCGGGAACTGGGTTCTCCCTGGCGGAAAGATCCACGCTTTCGAAAGTATTGCGGATGCTGCCGCAAGGGAGTTAGCGGAAGAGACTGGCCTCAAAGTCGAAGTACAACATCAGTTCCGCGTCTACGAGGTAATAAACGCGCCTCAGGAGCACCGGATTGTAATCTATAGTTGGGCGAAGGTGGTAGGAGGAGATCTACGGGCTTCAGACGATATTTCAGAAGTCAAGTTCGTCGCGCTCGATGAACTTGGTGATCTCCCGCTCACGCCGTTGGTGAGGGAAGTCCTAGCGGATGCCGGTTACATCGGAGAAAAGTTTCCCCGCCTCCTCGAGACCCCCGGTGCTGCCGTCCCTCGGCTGTTCGCGATGCCGATCGCAGGGGCTATATGCCGACGTTCGAAGAGGCCCAGGACAGGAAAAACATGCGGTCCGCATAGAATCGGTCCGGTCTACGTGCAGAGTTCCCTTCGATTCGAGTTAGCGGAAGCTGATTAGAGCAATATCGTGCCCATCGGTCGGGAAACTGTCAGCACATTTTCGAAAAAAATGTTTGGCATATAATACACTTGGCGTGTGGCGACGAATCCGGTTCTTCTTTCGAGAACGTTACTGGTGGATTGTTGCGTTCTTCGGAGTCGTCTTGGTCTTGGTGGGATCGTGCGTCTCAAATAAACATGTACTCGTATCGGCCGCCCTGGTGGGAATCGGTACATCAATGCTGGCCGCTATGTTGGTGAGTTTTGCGGGGCCGAGCGGCGAGGAGACGTACCAAAAGTTTCTCCAGATGGGCGTGACGGACTTCTATCCCAATCGCAACATGGTGCCCAACGAATCATGGGTTGACTGGCTGGAGGGCGCACAGCGGACCTGCATCCTGTTAGGCCAGGCTCACGGTGAATGGATCAGGGACGACAGATTCGAGCCCGCGCTTGTTAGCCGCTTGATCGCAGGCGTCCAAGTCCAGATCTTCTTTCTACGTCCAACCACCTCCGAAGCCGACGTGCGTCAACGGGAAGACCAGCAGAAGCTGGACACGAAGAAGAGGATTAGGGACTCGATGAGGGCGCTGTGGGAGATCCGGAGTCGGCTTAACGATGCCGCGAAGGACCGACTGACAATCTACACGTACGACGCGACTCCCAGTCTCGGCGTGACCTGGGTAGATGATTGGATGCTGGTAACTCACTACCTGGCCGGATTCAACAATCTCACAGCTCCCGCACTTCGCGTGGAATCAAGCCCGAAGCCAAGATCCCCCTATGCGGTCTATGCCAAGAATGTCGACCGAATCCGGGAGAAGTTTTCGGAGATAGTTACTGAGGAAAACGTAAGCGATTATACCGATGGCTAGATCGAACCTCGTTACCAATTATACTCACTGCGAGTTCTGCGATGAGTTCGCTGGTGGGAACGCGAACTCGTTCGCAGCCCATTACGCCAATGAAGTCGCAAGCCGTACGATTCTTGAGGAGGATGGCTTTCGCGCACTGCCGAGCCTAGGGCAGATAGTGCCGGGTTATCTGCTTCTCGTTCCAAACCACCATTACCAGGCACTCGCTGACATGTCCCCGCAGGAACTGAACGCGGCTGAGGAGATCAAAACGAATCTGGCGACCCAAATGCGCTATACGTATGGCAACTGTTTATTCTTCGAGCACGGCGCGCGCACGCCTGACTCCGGGGGCTGCGGCATTAGCCACGCCCACTTGCACATCGTGCCGTTTCCGGCCGAAAATGACCCAGTTGAGCAGCTCGTTCGGGCGTTTCCGTTCGAGGAAATAGCTGACTTGCTCGATCTCAAGCGCATTCCGCCCGGCAAATCATATCTCTACTATGAATCGGTGCGCGGCAATAGATACGTGTTTTATCCGCCTTTCATCCCCTCCCAGCACATTCGCCGCTTACTTGCTGAGGCCCTCGGTATTCAGGGGTGGGATTGGCGTCAGAGCGGTAAAGAAGAAACGCTCATCGCTACTCTGGCTCACACGTCCCGCCTATTGGCCAACAACCGCTGATGCGCCCTGTTAGTGAGGTTCTGGACTTCAGAAATGTTTCGGAACGTAACATCCGTTCCGTGGTCGAGTCGCTTGAGGGTTACGCAAAATTCGCAAGTATGGTCTGGATTCGGGCTTTGCGCCAGCCAATACTGGACGGCTTGATCGTTAAGCGCTGGTCTGCAGAGGCCGACGCAGCCCTCAGAAAGTTCTGCCGACGGTACCGCTGCGACGAAACTTTGCTGAGGATCGACTTGGCGAACCAGCGCTGGTCGAAACGTCGAGGGGGCTACATCGTTCCTCTGACAAAGGCCCACTTGGTAGTCCGAGAACTGAACAAGGAAAAGAGAATCGCGGCGTTCCTGGAGCCGTTAAGTCCTTATCGCGATCGATACTGTCTCGCTGCAATAACGGACGAAGCCCAAGAGAGAATGACTGTAGAAGTTGTGGGTCCTGGCTTCGATGCCAGCGATTTGCTTCGCAGCGACACGCAACCACACGAGCGATTCGAGGTGTCTGTGCCTCTGGTTTCGCAGCAAGAACCGGCTGCGATCTTCGCGCAGCGCATATACGTGATGGGGTCGGAAGAGTACAAGCGATCAGCTGAGCAGAGACTCGTTAAGATTGGCGCTCGGTTGAAGAATCCCGCGCACCCCGAAGTGATTCTCGGATCACCGAGCGTTCAGCGTAGTCGATTGGCCCTCGACGCGACCGATTTTCTCAAGCGGACAAGGCAAACGTTATTGCTTAAACACGTTGACGCCTACGAGCCTGTTCCGCGGCATCTCCTGGAAAGATTTGCTAATGGAGTCGGCGGCATCATCGGCGGCTTACGACGACACAATATTCAACTGGGTTCTACTTCCTTCTCAGGCACATTTACTACGCGCGGACGGTTTGTGTTCTGGGATTTCTTCCCAGCTAATCTCGCGAGGGCGAAAATGCTGTATCTGAGCTCTTGACTGGCCCGCTTATTGCACGCGGTCAGGCGACGCTACGGAAGCTACCTTCTTCGTAGCAACGATCTCGTGAGCGCGGTCGAGCATGACCTTGGAAGCGGGCAGCGAGCTCAGGCCTTTGACAACTTCGGGGTCGTTCTGGAAAGCCAGACGGTCCGAGTCTTCCTTGCTGAAGGCCGTGATGAACAGCTCTTCGCGCAGGCGATCGCGAATCCAGGCGCGATCGTGATCTAACTCGGCCGCCGTGAACACCACGCCGCGTTTCGCTGCGAACGAGCTGAAGTCCACGACCGCCGCATCGTCCGGGGCCCACTCTTTCGTCAGGGGAGCAGTGTGGCTGGCAAAGTACTGGGGAGCGTAGAAGAAAAACACCAGCTCCTCGCTGAGTTGAGCTTCGAGCGGCGTTAGGCGCGGAGTTTGGTATTTCTCGTCGGGCGTGATCCCGTCGCCGCCGTACACAATGCGGCCGCTATCGGTCTTCTTCATGTCCTTGGGATTGATCTTGCCGTTTTCGCGGCTCAGGTATTCGAACAGCCCCTGGTGCTCATAATCGCGCTGGATGAGGCGCCCGCTGGGGGTGTAGTATTTCGCGATAGTCAGCAACAGAGCGCTGTTGCCGGAGAGCGGGAAGGGCGCCTGCACCAAACCCTTGCCGAAAGTGGGCTCGCCGAAGACCCAGGCGCGATCGTGATCCTGCAACGCACCGGTGAGAATCTCGGCAGCGGAAGCAGTGCCCCTGTTGACGAGAACAACAATGGGATATTCTTTCCCGCGCTCACCGCGCTTGGCGATGAACTTCGTCTCGGCCGAAGCTCGCCCGTGGTGCGAAACGATGAGCTGGCCCTTGTGGAGGAACCGATCGGCCACATTGACGGCCTCCTGCACCAGGCCGCCGGGGTTATCGCGCAGATCCAGAACCAAGCCGTCGATCGCGCTTTCCGGGAAACGAGCCAGCGCCTGATCCACTTCGTGGCTGGTGGTTTCGTTGAACGCTTCCACGCGCATGTAGGCGATGCCCGGGCGCAGCCAGAAGGCGTAATTCACGCTGCCCCGCGGGACGTTGTCGCGCACCAGGGAGAAGTGCATGGGCTCCGCATGTCCGGCGCGCTGCGCCGTAATGGTGACCGGAGTTCCCTTGGGACCCTTCAGCATCCCCGAGACTTGTGAAACCGTGGCGTGCTCGGTATTGTTGTCGTCGACAGCGATAATCTGGTCGGCCGGACGCAGCCCGGCGCGGAACGCCGGAGAATTCACGAACGGGTACATTACGATCACTTTGCCTTCGGGCGAGCCTACATACATACCGACGCCGAAGTAATGGCCGGATTGCCCTTCCCGCATGAGCGCATAGGCCTTAGGATCGAAGAAATTCGAGTGAGGATCCAGGGTGCGAAGCATATGGGGGATCGCGCCCTTAAACACGGTGCTGTCGGCATCCGGCTTGTCCGCGAAATTACTCTCCACGGCCTCATAGACCTGGGTGAACTTCTTGAGGCTTGCGTTTACGTCCGCTTCGGACTGCGCGGAAAGGGTTATCGAGAGCGGGCTAGCCAACAGTAGGACGCCCAGGAGCCAACGGGGGGATGCCATCGTGTTCGACCTCAGGTGCTTATATATTACCAATACTTCAGCGAGGAGGCTGGGGGCGCGGGATTGGTGTGGCTGCCAGTGTCCGGGCCAGCATTCCGTCGACGGGCTTGCTGAACTGCTTCAACATGAACTGGGGCGCAATTCGGCTCATGAGCTTCAAAACGTTGCTGAGGCCCGGACGGATTTCCAACTGGTCCTTGCGTATCCCCTGGATCGCTTGTCCGACCATCTTGGCGACATCCATCGCCCGAATACCCTTCATATCATCCGCGTGGAAATCTCCCAACAAAGGCGTCTCCGTCAACGGCGGAGCCAGTTCAAACACCTTGATCCTGGTGTTCTTGAGCTGGATACGCAGGGATTCCGTGAAGGAATGCAGACCTGCTTTGGTGGCGCAATAAACCGGGGATAGGGGGAAAGGAACGAAGGCAAGCCCGGAGGAGACGTTCACAATGGCGGCGGCCTCCCGGGTCTTCAGGTGCGGCAAGAATTGTTTCACCATTCGCAACGGACCGTTGAGGTTCGTTTCGATCTCGCGAGTGATGTCTTCAAGATCACCTCCTGTGTCGTGAAGGTTGATGGTCCGCATGATTCCAGCGTTGTTGATCAAAATATTCAGCTCGGGGAAGTCTTTGGTTACCTTGTCAAACAGAGGTGGAATCGCCTGGGGATCACTCACATCGCTTTGAAGCGTATGAACCTCTGGCAGCTTTTTCTGAGCCGCGACAAGCTTGACCGGATCTCGTCCCGTGATGATCACCGTGTTGCCGAGATGAACAAACTGGGTGGCAAGCTCGAACCCAATGCCGCTTGTTCCGCCCGTGATCAGAATCGTGTTGTTAGAAGTTTTCATAAGCCTCTCCAGTCCTACGGTACGTCAATCGCACTGGTAAGATGCACGACCAGGCGCTAGCGAATCCGAAAAGTTTCGATGGAAATGCGCCGGCCGTCGGTGCGAATGGTGACCAGGCCGTCGCGGTCGGTGCGCAGAATTCCGGCCCGATGGGCGGTGAGGCGCTCCAGCACCTGGGGATGGGGATGGCGGAAGGAGTTTTCGAAGCCATCGGAGATGATGGCGAACACCGGGGAGACTGCGTCCAGGAACGGGTCGATGCTGGAGGTGTTGCTGCCGTGATGGCCCACCTTGAGAATGTCGGCGCGCAGCGGCTGCCCGTCGACGAGAGCGCGCCGCTCCATGGGCTTTTCCATATCCCCGGTGAGAAGAAGCGAGCGCTGGCGGTAGGTGATGCGGATTCCAAGCGAGTCGTTGTTCATGGGGCCTGCGCCAGGAACATAATCGGCGGGCGGCGAGATTACGTCAATGCGCGCGCCTCCGAAATTGAAGCTGCGGCCACTGTGCAGCGGGACGATTTTGACGTTTTCGGCGCGGGCTTTATCGCGCACGGCGGACCAGGCCGCGCTCGGCGGTGTCACGCCGGTCCAAAGCTGGGCGGGGTGGAAGTTCTCGATGATGGCGGGCAGACCACCCGCGTGGTCGTCGTGGGCGTGCGTGAGCGCCACAACATCGATCTTGCCGATGGACCGGCTCCATAGGTAGGGCGAGACCACGTCCTCGCCGATGTCCAGGCGAGCGGCTACGTTGCGGCCGAATGAAAGCAGGCCGCCGCCGTCGATCAGCATGAGTTTGGAGTCGGGGAAGCACACCAGCAGGCTGTCGCCTTGTCCGACATCGATGGCAGTAAGTTCAAGCTGACCCGGACGGATTGCCGGCGCGAAGGGATGCCAGAAGATCAGCGTGAAGAGGGCCAGTACAACCACCAACGCGGTCAGAGACAAACGAAGCGAGCGCCGCATGGTAAAGGCCAGCAAGATGAGCGCGGCGGTGAAAGAGATGGCCAGCCAGAGGGGAGGAGCAAGGACACGCCAGTGAGGTTCAAGATGCGTGTGCCACTCGGCGATGTGCTCGCTAGCGCGAAGCAGCCATCCAGCGATTGCGGCGGGCACATGCCACGTGGTGAGAACCGCGAGAAAGCCCAACGGCACCACCAGCGCCAGGAGGGGAACCAGCAAAATGTTGGCGGAGATGCCGGTGAGCGAGATGCGGTGGAAGTAAATGGCCATGGGCAGCGCGAGACCAATTTGAATGGCGGCGGAGATAACTGCGAGCTCGTATGCATAGAAAAAGACTCGCGCCGCAAACGCGAAGACATGCTCCCACCACGGGCGCGGGAGCCGGATCCAATAGCTGGCTGTTTTGGCCAGCAGGCGCAGCTCTAATCGAAACTGCGCCGCGCGGGGTGGAAGGCGGGGGGCACGGCTATGCTGCGTGATTCCCGCGAGGCCACGCGCGTAGGGTGTTGAGGTGGCTTGCAAAAGCGGCACTGCGAGCAAGCCGATCGTGGCCACCGAGAGGAACGACAGTTGAAAGCCAGCTTCGAAGAGCTGGCTGGGATCGTAGATCAAGTACAGGATGGCAACGGCGGCCAGCAGATTCAGCAGACGGCCCCGGCGATAGAAATAGCGCGCGGCGACGTATAGCGTGAATCCGCCCGCAGCGCGGATAGCGGGCGCGTTCCAGCCGGAAACGAGCGCATAGATCCAGGCAGCAGACGCGGTGATGGAAAGGGCGGTGATTTCCGGGAGAAAACAGAGCCGCAAGAGAAAGAGCAAAAACGCCGCGAGTATCGTGATGTGCAGGCCGTCGATGACGAGCATGTGATAGGTGCCAGTGCGGCGAAAATGATCGGTCCACAGGCGTTCCATGCGGCTGGATTCGCCGATGAGCGTGGCCTCCATCATGCCGGTGGCATAAGGATTGCCGGCGTAGATTTGTTCAATGCGCCGTAGCGCGCCGGTGCGCAGAGCGAACACGGCGGCAAAGAAACGCGATCCGCAGCGGCCGGGTTTCACCGTGACAGAGCCAGCGCCGGTGGCAGCGGCAGTCCAAAAGATATCGCTGCGCGCGGAGAAGCTTTCGTAATCGAACTCGCCCGGGTTCTGGAAATTGCGGATGCGGCGCAGCCGGGCTTCCAGTTCGACGAGTTGTCCATAGCGCAGATCTGGTGGGATATCGGAGTTGCGAAGCGTTATTGTGACCCGGGCGCGCGCTTTGGGCGCAAGTTCGAGGGTGAACTGATCGCGGTCCTCTGAAAACGCCGAGGGCGAGACCACGCAGCCATCCAGAATCACAGTTTCGTGAGCGCCCGCGTCGATTTCAGGAGGGCTGCCCGGCCTGTGCAGGACAGCGAGGAATGCTCCGCAAAACATGAATACTAGCGATGAGCACAGCGGCAGCACCCGGGGGGATCGCTTCCAGGCGAGGTAGGTTAGACCGGAAAGTAACGGGAGGCACCAAAGGAAGTCAGCCTCGGAGAACCTTACAAATCGGGCTAGTAGGATGCCGGAGGCGAGGGCTAAGAGTGGGGTGACTAACGGGTTTTGCACTTAAGACCGCTACGGTAGTGCGGTGTATACCAGGAGTTCTCTCTGCCGATCGATCAAAAGAAAGACCTGAACGTGGGAGGAAGACCGTAACCGAATGCGCTTACAGGAGTCCCAAAAAGGGCAGATCTATGGAAAAAATGGAGATTCTCTTGGTGGAGGATAACGCCGGTGACGCCGTGTTGATCCGGCAGATCCTGGCGGACGCCTCCGTGCCGGTGAACCTTCATATTGTCCGGGATGGCGAACAGGCCCTGACGATGCTGAGCGATGCCGACTTTATCCCGGCTTTGATCATTCTGGATCTCAATATTCCGCGCATCTCCGGCGCGGCGCTGTTGGAGCGATGGAAATCGCAAAGAATCCCGGTAGTGGTCTTTAGCTCCTCTCTCAACGATGCCGAGCGAACGCGAGTATTGGAACTGGGCGCCCGAGAGTTTGTGCAGAAGCCAACCGACGTTGAGTCGTTTTCGGCGGCCATCTGCGGCATCATCGAGCGATGGGGAGGACACCGCAACGAAAACGCTTGCGGCGCCTGAGGCGACAAGCACGACAAGCAAAAGCTGCCAAGATAAAGAAATGCAGAAGAGAAAACTGGGTGCAAGCGATCTGGAAATCACGCCGATCGGTGTGGGCGCGTGGGCCATGGGCGGCGGAGGGTGGCAATTCGCGTGGGGCGCACAGGACGACGCCGAGTCGGTGGAAGCGATTCACGCGGCGCTGGACAAGGGCATCAACTGGATCGATACCGCGGCTATCTACGGCCTGGGGCATTCCGAAGAAGTAGTGGCGCGGGCACTGGCGGGACGCTCCGATAAACCGCTGGTATTCACCAAGTGTGGCATCGTTTGGAATGAAAAGCGCGAGAACCGCCGGACCATTGAACCGGAATCCATTCGCAAAGAGGTGGAGCAGAGCCTGAGCCGGCTGAAATTGGATGTGATCGATCTGTACCAGATCCACTGGCCGGAACCGGACAACCTGGTAGAGGCAGCCTGGACGATGATGGCCAAACTGCAACAGGAAGGAAAAGTGCGGTACATTGGCGTGTCGAACTTCAATGTGGATCAGATGCGGCGCGCGCAAGCCATTGCGCCAATCACATCGTTACAGCCGCCGTATTCGATTATTTCGCCGGAGATCGAGAAGGAGATCCTGCCTTATGCGCAGGCCCACAACATTGGCGTCATTGTTTACTCGCCGATGAAGTCCGGCCTGCTCACTGGGGCGATGACGCGGGAGCGGGTGGCATCCATGCCGGAAGACGATTTCCGCAAACGTACTCCCAATTTCAAGGAGCCCCTGCTTTCGCGCAACCTGGAGCTGGCGGGATTGCTGGCTACCATCGGTAGGCGGCACGGAAGAACAGCGGGAGAAGTGGCGATTGCATGGACGCTGCGGCATCCGGCGGTGACGGGAGCGATTGTGGGAATGCGGTCGGCCAAGCAGGTGGATGGTGTGATTGGGGCCGCGGAGTTTCGGCTGAGCAAGGATGAGATCGGCGAGATCGAACGTTTTCACCCGGCGAGCGTGGCGCCGGTGACTGCCGTCGGATAGACTCTGGCTATTCGAGCTGACGCGAGGGATTAGAATCGAGAGTGGCCATGACTCCCGCTTCCCCCAGCCTCTACTTGGAGCGTCCCGGCCCGGTACAACGTTTTTGGGGGTTATTCCATCAGGCCGGCATCGCCGCTTACGAGGACAATTGCTTCGGCGTGGCTAAGGGCGCGGCGTACTCGTCGCTGCTGGCGTTCTTTCCGGTGCTGGCTTCCTTAGCCGCGATATTGGCCAGCGTCAACGCGGGCGCGGTGGCGCGCGTGTTTTCCAAACTGCTATTCCAGGTGATCCCGCCGGGCACCGAGGATCTGGTGCGGTCCCAATTTACGGCCCGGGACCAGCGTTCGGGCTGGTTGATTCTGTTGGCGACGCTGCTCTCCATCTGGGCGGCTTCGGGCGCGATGATGACGCTGATGGAAGGATTCCAGGCGGCCTACCGGCTGCCATCGGGCCGTCCGTTCCTGAAACAACGCAGCGTCGCGATTCTGCTGGTGTTCATTGCGGCGCTGCCCGCGGTGGGCTCTTCCGTGCTCATCGTTTTCGGAGCGCGCATTGAGCAATGGATGCTGGCTACGCCCGCGGAGGACCTGAGGACCTCCGTGCTCCTGGCCTTCGGCCTGCTGCGCTACGTGGTGGCGCTAGGGGCCACCGTGTTCGTCACTGGGTTGATGTACTACGTGGGCCCCAACCGGCCCATGAAGTTCGCCAGCGTATGGCCCGGCGCGATTCTCGCGACGGTTCTGTGGTTGCTGGCGACGTCGGTCTTTGCCTTATATGTGCGACACATCGCCCGATACAACGTGCTGTACGGCAGCATTGGCGCGGTGATCGCGCTGCTGGTGTGGATGTACCTGCTGGCGGTGATTGCGCTGATTGGCTGCGAATACAACGCGGTTAGGGAGCGCCTGCTGGACTAGCCGATGCCGGACTAAAGTCCATACCGCGCACGATGCCCTGGGAGGTGGTCTGCGCGTAGTCGACGATCACCGAAGTTGCCGATTGCGGGCCGCAGACAAACTCGGACGGCGAGTGACGCATTTGCACGTGCTGCAAATCGGGAATGGCGAGTGTCACTAGTTTGCCGGCTGCTTCCACGCGAATGGTGGTCAGCGTCCCGCAGTCGATCTCACGCAGCGTGCCTTGGACGCGACGGATCTCGTCGCCCGGTTCAATGAACGGGTTCCAGTCGGTTTGCTGGTGCGGCATGCGAGTGGTCACCAGTTGCAAATGCCCGGAGGCATCGCGCGCGAACTGGACGCTGGGGTCGGTTTGAGCGATGTACGTTTCCTGGGCTGCGCGAGCGCGCTCGGCCGGCGTGGTTGCGTGCTCGCTGGCATGCCCGGCGGCGGACTGCGCTTCGTCGCGCCGGCCCAGTTCGTTGAACGTGTCCGCCAGCGCCAGCCAATAGGCGTAAGCGCGCGAATTGGGCACCACTCGCATGGCGTGGAACTGCTGAACGGCGGTTTCATAATGGCCGGAATTCTTCTCCAGCAAAGCTAATTGGTAACGCGCGTCGTCAAAATCGGGCTGTAGCGCTATCGCACGCTCCAGAGCCGGCCGGATATCGCCCGCGGCAAGGCCTGCTTGATCGGCAAGAATCGCGTAGTTGTAACACAGCTGAGCATCGATGATGCCTCGTTCGATGGCCCGCTTCCAGGCGCGCCGCGCACCGGCGGAATCGCCTTTGTGCAGAGCGATCGCGCCGCGTGCGGCGAAAGTCTCGGCGCTATCGGGAAGGGCATTGAACTGCGCCTCGGCGCGATCGAACTCGCCCGCAGCCAATAGAACCTGAGCGAGCAAAACGCGCGAAGTGAGGGAGGGAACATCGGAAGCTTCAGCGTGCACGGACGCCGTGACGACTTCCGGGAGCTGCATCACGGGAAACCGGCGCTGATTGATCCACTGATGCAGATCGCGTGTGACTGCTTCGGGGTCCAAATTGGGCGAGACCAGAATCTTTTGGAAACTGGTGGCATACGGGGGCGATAGCAGCAGCATCTCGGTGAGCGCCCAGCTTTCAGCGTAAAACAAATCCGCAGCGCTACGTTCCAGTTTCTTTTGGGATTCCTCAGAAAGCGAGAGCACGTCCGCGAGGGGCATCCAGGTTCGAATTTGCAGAGTGCGAACGCGGCCTGGGAGCACGCCGCCCAGCTCAGTGCCGTGCTCTGTGAAACGAAGCGTCGCAAAAAATTCTGCCAAACCTTCCTCCAGCCACGGCGGCAGCTGACCGGGGGACGTTCGCAATACCAGGTGCGCGTACTCATGCGCGGCGAGGCCAAACTTGGCCGGATCGTCCGTGCCCATGACGATGTAATCGTGGTTGGATGCCCCAACGTAATAAGCATCCGAGGTGGATCGCAAGCGGTAAGGCTGGTATTCCGCAGCCGAAGCAAAGACAATCACTCGAACTGGCTTCGATGAACTGGCTTTTAATCCGCCCTGCTGCTCGAAGAAAGCGCGCAATTGCTCGAACCAGGTCAAGATCGCCTGCGCGCGCTGGTCAGTAGATTGCGCATAGATTTCGAAGTGCTGGCTGCGCGCGAGCCGCCATTGCGGAACCGGCGCGGCGCAGGCTGGGATCGCCAGTGCAGCCAACCAGCGATGCAACAACACATGCACGGTCTAATGAACATCCCCTGTCATCGTGACAACCGCATCCTGGTAGCTGCCCGCGCCCATTTGCCCTGCGGGAAAGATGGCATGTTGCGAGATCCACTCGAAGGATTCTTCGAACACTTCGCGGGTATAGGGCTCGAACACGATGCGCTCGCCAGGTCCCCAACGGCGCGTGTCCATCCGGTCCAGGAATCGTGCCGGCATCTCTTTCTTGTAATAGTGCGTGTACAGTTCCGGCCGGAGATCGACATCGCGTTGCGCGCGGCGCAGAGCACGGAAGTATTTACGCACGTCTTCCCGGTCGGGATCGCCGGTGATCATGGACGCCATCATGAATGTCGTGTCGATCACCTTGCGAAAACCCAGCTGTTCGAGAAAGTAATAGGGACCGCTGAACAGCGAGGCCGCTGGAACCTTCCCGTCGATCAAAAGCTCCATCCGTTTGAACAGCAAGCCATCGGAGAAGGAAAGCTGAATCGCCTCCTGCGGCATGTATTGCTCCAGAGCCTGGATCGTGGCGTAGTGGCTACCGGACTGATAGCCGACGGAGATGGGAACTCCCGCCAGATCGCCCGGCTCGCGCACCGGTGAATCGGGCGGAACAAAAATCCCGGCGGGGGAGACCGAATAGGCGTCGGCATAGAGTTTGCCGTGGCCATTGGAGGCCGCGACATTCACTGTCCAATGGCAGGCGCAGCTCACATCGGTGGTGCGGCCTTTCTCGAAAAGCTGATAGGCGCCCACTTTGTCGCCGAGATCATGCCTCTTTCCATCCTCAGAGACGATCTCGTCGCGGAACTCGTAATCGAGCCCCTCGGCGGCGAAATAGCCTTTCTCTTCAGCCACCCACTCTTGCAATCGCATATGGGGCGCTATGACGAACTTGGGCATACGAAATCTCCTTGTGGCGCTATTGCTTCATTGTATTCCCCTCAGGCCCTGGCGGCCCCCGCCCCACCGTTGGGTAGTCAGCTACACATTTAGCTGACTACCCACCGTTGCGTTGCATGCAGAGCTCAAATATAATGCTGACAGTGGCTTTTACCCGGTAGGAGGGTTCGACATGCTGCGGATTTCTGTAATTGGTTTGGCGATGGGGATATCCGCCATCGCCGGGACGGGCACCAGTTCGCCCACGTTTAACAAGGACGTTCTGCCTATTTTGCAGAAGAACTGCCAGGGCTGTCACCGGCCGGGCGAAGTAGCGCCGATGTCGCTGATCACCTACAAAGATGCACGCCCTTGGGCCAAGGCCATGAAGGTGGCGGTGGTCACCCAGAAGATGCCGCCGTGGTTCGCCGAGTATGGCCATTTCGCGAACGATCGCACGATGAGCCCGGCCGACGTTAATACCTTGGTCACCTGGGCGAACAACGGGGCGCCGGAGGGCGATGCCAAAGATGCGCCTCCGCCCCTGACTTTCCCCGAAGGATGGCAGATCAAGCCCGACATGGTGATCGAGATGCCGAAGCCCTTCCACGTGAAAGCCACCGGGACCATCAACTATCAGAACATCAAGGTGCATGTTAATTTTCCCGAGGACATGTGGGTAGTGGCCGCGGAGATGCGCGCCGGGAATCCCAAGGTGGTGCATCACATGAGGGCCATTGTCACGCCGCCCGGTGCAACCTGGATGGCCAAGGCGGTGTACGGGGAAGCTTACGAGGAAGGCTCGGAAGCGATGACCGGCGCTAAAGAAGGCACCGACCTGCTCGGAAAATACAACCCGGGCTTGGGAGCACAGCATTTCGACGTGGACGGCTCGGCCAAGTTCGTGCCGAAGGGTTCCGACATCGTGTTCAATATTCACTACACGGCGGTGGGAACGGAACAGGACGACCTGTCCAAAGTGGGACTCGTATTCGCGAAGACACCCCCGAAGAGGCGCTACTGGATGTCGCCTGGAACTCCAGCCGCATTCAATCTGGTGATTCCGCCGGGGGCGGAAGACCAGGAAGTGGTGAGCGAAGTGACTGTCGGCGTGGATCACGCCGAGTTAGTATACGTCCAGCCCCACATGCACCTCCGCGGCAAAGACTATGAATTGGACGCGATCTATCCGACCGGCGAAAAGCAGGAGATCTTCAAAGGCAAGTGGAATTTCGACTGGCAAGTGGGTTATCAGCTCGAAAAGCCCCTGCCGATGCCGAAGGGCACGCGTCTGGTTGCGATCGCCCATTACGACAACTCGCTCAACAACAAGTACAATCCGGATGCCACCAAGGAAATCCATTGGGGCGATCAGAACTGGGATGAAATGCAGTCGGGATTCCTCGGTCTGGTGGTGGACAGGGACACCAACGTGGCGAAAATCTTTATCCCATCGGGTCCCAGCCTGTTACCGCGTGGAAAATCCGGCCCGACGCTGGCAACTGCATTTGGCCTGACCAAATAAATCAGGCTCCAGCTTCATTGCGCTAGACTGAGCGGATGCGAAACTTTTTCGCGTTCGCTCTTTTAGTTTCTGGGCTTCCCGCGTGCGCCCAAACTCCCGATTGGTCCAAAATCAACGATGAAGCCATGCGCCATTTCCAGGCGCTGGTTCAGATTGACAGCAGCGACCCGCCCGGTAACGAAACGCATGTAGCCGAGTACGTCAAGAAGACTCTGGAAGCCGACGGCATTCCGGTGATGATGGTGGCCAAAGACCCGGCGCGCGCCAACATCATCGCTCGGTTGAAAGGTAACGGTTCAAAGCGGCCGCTGCTGATCATGGGCCACAGCGATGTGGTACGCGTCGATCCCGCCAAATGGACCTTCCCGCCGTTCAGCGCCACCCGTCAGGGCGGCTACGTTTATGGCCGCGGCACCCTGGACGACAAGAGCGATCTGCTGGCAGCCATGATGACCATGCTGATGCTGAAGCGGCAGAAGACGCCGCTCGATCGCGACGTGATCTTCGTGTCGGAAGCGGGCGAAGAAGCTTCCACCGGGCCGGGGATCGAGTATCTGGTCAACGAACATTGGAAGGATATTGACGCTGAGTTCTGTCTCGCGGAAAGCGGCGGAGTGCGGCTGAAGAACAGCCAGGCGCGATACGCGCTGGTGGAAACGACGGAGAAGCAGCCGAAAGGCGCGCGGCTGATAGCCAAAGGACCGGCGGGCCATGGGTCGCGTCCGCTGCGGACCAACGCCGTGGTGCACTTGGCGAAGGCGGTAGAGACCATCGCGGCGTGGGATCCGCCCATGCGCTTCAACGATACAACCCGCTACTACTTCGAAAAGATGGCGACCGTGAGCAGTCCTGAGGAGGCGGCGAGGTTTAAAGGGCTATTCGATTCGCAAAAAGCGCCGGCCGTCCGCGAGTATCTAGCGGAGCATGATCCCATCAGCTACTCGATGCTGCACACCTCCATTTCGCCCAACATCATCCAGGGCGGCTATCAGGTGAATGTGATTCCTTCCGAAGCGGAAGCGACGCTCGACATTCGCGCGCTGCCGGACGAGAACATTACGGCGTTCTATGACACCATGCGCAAGGTGATCAACGACCCGTCGATCGAGCTGGTTCCAGAGACCGCGAATCAGCGGCCGGGCGCAGCGCCGTCGAAACTGGATTCCGATGCCTATCATGCGGTGGAAGCGGCGTACAAGAACATCTACGGCGTGATCACTATACCGGTAATGAGCACCGGCGCAACCGACATGGCGTTCCTGCGCGCCAAGGGAGTCCAGTGTTATGGCATCGGGGCCATGGTGGATGAGGAAGATGCACCGAAAGGCTATGGGCCGCACAGCGATCAGGAACGAATTCTGGAACAGGCGCTGTACAAGCACGTGCAGTTTTTCTGGCAAGCGGTAAACTCCATCGCGGGAGCTAAGCATTAACGGATTGCGATAGACTGATGCGATGCGAAGCTTCTTGGCGCTCGCCTCGCTTATCATAAGTTTGCCCGCCCTTTCTATTGTGTCCGGGCAAGACACGGCCAAACCGGCGAAGCCTCCCGTTCCACGTACCGCCGAAGGAAAGCCCGACCTGTCGGGAGTCTGGCAAGGCGGAGGAGCCAACGGTCTGGCTTTCGCCGTAGGATCTGAGAATGCCAAGGCCGCACGCCCTGGTGACGCAGCGGTTGCAAAGGCGCCGGCCGCCGTGGTGCCCAGCCGTTTTGTGCCGCCCTACCAGGATTGGATGCTGCCGAAACTCAAGGAAATTCGCGATCGCAGAAACATCGACGATCCGAGCGCGAGATGTTTGCTGGTGGGTGTGCCGCGCATCACGAACGAGCCGCTTCCCATCAAGATCATCCAGACCAAGGACGAGATCACGTTTCTGTATGAAACGTTTCATGCCTTTCGCGTGATTCCAACCGACGGCCGCAAACATCCCGACGACATCGATCCATCCTTTATGGGCGACTCCGTGGCGCACTGGGAAGGAGACACGCTGGTGGTGGACGTGGTCGGGTTCAACGACAAGACCTGGGTGGGTGTGGGTGGCGCAACGCTACATACCGAAGCGCTGCACGTAACGGAGCGCTACACGCGCGTGGATTACGACACCATCACGTATGAGGTGACCATCGACGATCCGAAGGCGTTTACGAAAACCTGGAGTCCCCCGCCCTCGTTCCTCTCGCTGCGGCCTGGCGAACGCCTGCACGAATACGAATGCATCGAAAACAATGAAGACATCGTGCGTTTTGAGCAACTGTTGAAGGATGAGTCCTTGTTCCGGCGTAAGCCGTAGGTGGAGAGAAGATTCCATGCAGAAGTCGATGCTATTTGTTGCCGCCGCCGTTTTAAGCTTAGGCCACAGCCAAGCGGCGGAACCCAAGGTGAAACCGCTGACGGCGCTCGATTACCTGGAAATCCAGCAGTTGAACTACAGGTATGCGTTCGCCTTGGACAATTGCTCCAATCATGGAGAGGACTACGCGAACCTTTACACCGATGACGGCGTGTTCGTCGTGGGATTGAACGGCATCGAATACAAGGGCCACGCAAAGCTGGTGGAAGCGGCAGGCGGACCGACGTGTGCCCGCGTGAAGCAGCCGCATCAAACGCACACCACGGAGAACTTGGTGATTGAAGCGTCACCCGAAGGCGCTACCGGCAAATCGTACCTGGTTTATCCCGGGGATCAAGGCAAGCGCGGCAACGAGGATTTTGACGGGCACGTGGGCGGATATCAGGATGTCTACCTGAAGACAGCGAAAGGCTGGCGGTTCAAATCGCGCGTGCATGTGTTTCCGCCGCAGATTCCGGGTGAGTACAAAGGCGTCCCGAACACCAAGCTGGAGGCTGGCGGCGATAAGTAGCTAAAATGGGGATTCTCCCCATGAAGATCGCCCTGGCACAAACCAACAGCACGGTGGGCGATCTTTGCGGCAATGCCAAACGCATGCTCGATTTCGCGCGGCGAGCGGCTGATGGCGGTGCGAACGTAGTAGTTTTCCCGGAACTTTCGCTCACCGGCTATCCTCCACGCGATTTGCTGGAAAAAGAGAGCTTCCTGGATCGCACCGAACAGCATCTGGAACGGCTGGCGGCCGACACTGCGCCGCTGAACGTCAGCATCATTTGCGGAACAGTAACGCGCACCGGCTCGCCCACTGGTCTGCCCATTTACAACAGCGCCGCCGTGTTACAAGGCGGGCGCATCACATTCCGGCAGCATAAAATGCTGCTGCCGACCTACGACGTCTTCGATGAAGCGCGTTATTTCGAGCCGGCCGCGAAGCAATCGCCCCTCGCGCTCGGGGACGCGGTCTACGCGCTCACCATCTGTGAAGACATTTGGAACGACAAACAGTATTGGGAGCGCCGCCGGTACAGCCGCGATCCCGTGGAAGAGCTGGCTTCGGCGGGGGCGCGTATTCTGATCAGCATCAATGCGTCTCCGTATCACATGGGCAAGCGCGCGCAAAGGACGGAAATCTTCGCCGCCACCGCCCGGCATTTTCGCGTGCCGATTGTGTACGTGAACCAGGTGGGCGGGGACGATCAGCTGCTCTTTGACGGAACCAGCTTCGCGATGAATCCGGAGGGTCAGGTCATCGCGTGCGCGGCTTCGTTCGAAGAGGACCTGGTCATGGTCGACACCGGTACGTTGACGGGCGATCATCACGACAACTACTCAGACGAATGCGAAGCCGTTTATCAGGCCCTGGCCATGGGGACGCGCGACTACATTCGCAAGTGCGGCTTCGAGCGCGTTCTGGTGGCGTTGAGCGGGGGTATCGATTCGGCGCTGACGGTGGCCATCGCGGTAGATGCCGTCGGCAAGGAAAACGTCATTGGTGTCGGGATGCCCGGGCCTTACTCCTCTGAGCACAGCATCACAGACGCACGCGATCTGGCTCGCAATCTCGGGATCCGGTTCGAGCTCATCCCGATCAAGAATCAATACCACGCGTTTCTGGACGTGCTGGGACCATTGTTCGATACGGCAGCAATTGGCGTGACGGAAGAGAACCTGCAATCGCGCCTGCGCGGCGTCACTCTGATGGCGCTTTCAAACAAGTGGGGAGCACTGGTGCTGACCACGGGCAACAAGAGCGAGCTGGCAGTGGGATATTGCACGCTCTACGGCGATATGTGCGGCGGACTAGCTGTGATCAGCGACGTGCCGAAGACGCTGGTGTATTCGTTGGCGCGCGTCGCCAATCAACGCCACTCACCTGGGCCTGGAGCTTCGGGCGCGATACCGGAGAATACGTTCACCAAGCCGCCATCGGCCGAGTTGCGTCCGGATCAAAAAGATACCGATTCGCTGCCGCCCTACGACGTGCTGGATCAGATTCTGCGTCTCTACATTGAGAATAACGACGCGCCGCAACGCATAGCCGACGCGCTTCATCTGCCTGTAACGTTGGTGCGGGACATTGTGAACAAGGTGGACCGCAATGAATACAAGCGCCAGCAGGCTGCCCCGGGCCTGAAGGTAACCACCAAGGCGTTCGGCATCGGCCGGCGCTTCCCGATCGCCCAGAGGTTTTCCGAATGAAACTGCACGTCGTTTTTGCCGCGTTGATTCTGATCGCGGCGGCGCTTCTCTCCTCCTCGCAGCCTCCGCCGCGCGAGCAAGTGGGGCCGTTGGCGGACGGAGGATTTTTATTGAACAGCGGGTGGCGCGTGAAGCCGGCGGGCACGCAGATCCAGTTGGGCACTCTGCCGATGTCGTCAGTCCTTTCCAAGGACGGCCGCTTTCTGATTGTGTTGAACGGCGGCTACAATCCGCCGTCGCTGAGCGTGCTGGATACCAAGGACGGCCGTGAGATCGGCCGCACTCCCGTGACCGACGCCTGGCTCGGCATGTCGCTTTCGCCCAACGGAAAGACGCTGTGGGTGAGCGGCGGGTCGCAAGCATCGGTTTACGAATTCTCGTTCGATGAAGATGGAAGGCTCGCTCCCACGCGGACGTTCGAGATCGTCAAGGGCGCGTCGCGGTCCGCACGCGATTTCATCGGCGATGTCGCCATCGATCCCGACGGCCATCTGCTTTACGTGTGCGACCTGTATCATGACGCCATCGTGGTAGTGAATACGCAATCGGGCATCGTGATCGATCGATTCAAAACCGGACGCCGGCCCTACCGGATTTTGTTCAACCCGGATGGCAAGTCGTACTATGTGACCAGTTGGGCGGATGGATCGCTGTATCATCACCAGACCAGCAATGGCGCGTTGCTGCAGACTTTGCGGGTGGGCGCACATCCTACGGACATGGTTTGGCGCGACCGAGCCACTCGCGCGGAGGAGACGGAAGAAGGAACGCAGCAGCCCAGCTTCAAGGCGCGCATCTTTGTCTCCGCCGCGAACACCAACAACGTTTATTCCGTTGGCGTTTCCGACAGCGGCGATTTGCGCGTGGTGGAAACCATCAACGTTTCGACTACGCCGAATCATCCACTCGGTATGACGCCCAGCGCATTGGCGCTCAGTCCCGATCAAAGCCGTCTGTATGTGATCTGCTCCGACGCGAATGCCAGCGCTGTGGTGGACGTGACCGCGGCCCGCAGCCAGGTGCTGGGCTTCGTTCCTACGGGCTGGTATCCGACGGCTGCCAGAGTGCTGGCCGATGGGCGCTTGGTGGTGTTGAATGGCAAAGGTTCGCGGAGCTATCCGAATCCCAAAGGGCCAAATCCGACGAAGAGACAGAATAACTTGGCCGTCCAATATGTTGCGCACATCCAGACTGGTTCGGCGTCGTTCATTCCCGCGTTGACCGATGAGTCGCTCGCGAATTACACGGCGGAGGTGAAATCCAACTCGCCCTACAGCGATGAAAAGCTCGATGAGACCCCGGCCGGCGTTCCCGCCGCCATCCAGCATGTGCTCTACATCGTTAAAGAGAATCGCACCTACGATCAGGTGCTGGGAGACATAGGCAAAGGCGAGAGCGATCCGTCTCTGTGCCTCTTTAAAGAGAACGTCAGCCCCAACCATCACAAGCTGGCGCGGGAGTTCATCCTGTTCGACAACTTCTACGTGAATAGCGACGTCAGCGCCGACGGGCACAACTGGTCGACGTCGGCCATCGCGAACGACTATGTAGCAAAGATGTGGCCGAGTAACTACGCCAAGCGAAATCCCAATTACGACTTCGAAGGCGGCGAGCCTGCGGCCTATCCTCCAGCCGGCTACCTGTGGACCAATGCCTCGTCCGCCGGCATCTCGATGCGCAATTACGGCTATTGGGTGGAGAACAAAAAAGAGGCCGGCCCGGATGGCGTTCAGATTGAAAAGGTTCTCGATCCGGTGTTGGCCAAAGTCACAAACATGAAGTATCGCAGCTTCGATCTGGATTATCCGGACGTAAAGCGCGCGCAAACATTCCTGGACGATCTGGCGCAATTCGAGAGCGCCAATAAGATGCCCGCGCTGATGTTCCTGCGCCTTCCGAACGATCATACGTCCGCCACCACACCGGGCAAGATCGCGCCACTTTCGTCGTTCGCCGATAACGACTACGCGCTGGGCATGATTGTCGAGGGCCTGTCGCGCAGCAAGTTCTGGGGTAGCACCGCGATCTTCGTGCTCGAAGACGACGCGCAGAATGGTCCGGACCACGTAGATTCGCACCGCTCGCCTGCGTTTATCATTTCTCCCTACACGCGTAGGGGAACAATTGACAGCAACATGTACAACACCACCTCGATGTTGCGGACCATGGAGTTAATCCTGCATTTGCATCCTATGACGCATTTCGATGCGGGCGCGCGGCCGATGTTCGCAAGCTTTGCGCAGCAGCCTTCGCTGGCGCCGTATCAGGCGGAGAAACCACGTATCTCGCTCGAGGAGCGCAACCCGGCGAATTCGTCCACCGCCGCCCGTTCCGCGCGGCTCGATTTTAGTCAAGAAGATCTGAACGACGACGATGAGCTAAACGATATCCTGTGGCGCGCCATTCGCGGCACCTATCCTCCGCCACCAGTACGCAGCATGTTCGGCCGATAACGGAAAACCATTTGCCTCGCGCTCATCTCTGCTTTGTTTGGCACATGCACCAGCCTTTGTACAAGGACTTGGTGACCGGTGAATATCGTCTGCCGTGGACCCGCTTTCATGCCTTGAAGGATTACTACGGGATGGTGAAAGTGCTGGAGGATTTCCCCAGCGTTCACCAGACGTTCAATCTGGTTCCGTCCATGATGGTGCAGATTCAGGAGTATGCGTCGGGCGCGGCGGCCGATCCATTTCTGGATTGTGCAATTAAGCCCGCCGAGGATTTGAGCGAGGCCGAGTGCGAGTTCGTGTTGCGCTATTTCTTTCAGGCCAATGCCGACCATCTCATCTATCGCTATCCGCGTTATGGAGAGCTGTTCGACGTATGGAAATCTTGCGGAGCGAATCCTCAGGTGGCGCGGCGGCATTTCAGCGTCCAGGATCTGCGCGATCTGCAGGTGCTGTCGCAGGTGGCGTGGTTCGACGAGGAATTTCAGGCCCATGACGATGAGGTAAAGTCCCTGGTTGCCAAGGGGCGCGACTTTTCACTCGAGGATCAAGCGTTGATGGCGCGCAAGGAGCGCGAGATTCTGGGCCACGTCATACCGGTGTACAGAGAATTTGTGGCGCGCGGGCAGATCGAAATTTCGACAACTCCTTTCTATCATCCGATCCTGCCGCTGATTTGCGATTCCAACATCGCCAGCGTCTCGCACCCGGGCGTCACGCTGCCCACTCGTTTTCAATATCCACAAGACGCGCTAGATCAACTGAAGCGCGCGCGCGAATATATCGAGCGCCAGTTCGGCCGCGCGCCGGTGGGTCTGTGGCCCTCAGAAGGATCGGTGTCCGATGAAGCGCTCTCTCTAGCCGCTGAAGCGGGCTTTCAGTGGGCCGCGAGCGACAACGGAGTTCTGGCGCGCACCATCAACCAGGATGGAGGCACGGACGTAACTTATCGATCCTATTCGTGGCAACAAAAAGGACGCGAGCTGCGCATGATCTTTCGGGATCATTTTTTGAGCGATCAGGTGGGCTTCGTGTATTCCGGGATGGGTGCCGAAGACGCCGCCGGACACTTCCTGGATCGCATCCGGGAGAACACGCGTCCACTGCTGGAGCGCGGCGTGGACGTGCTGGTACCTATCATCCTGGATGGCGAGAACGCTTGGGAATACTACAATCACAACGGCCGTCCATTCTTGCGCGAGCTCTACCGGCGAATTAGCGAATCGTCCGACCTGGCTGCGCTCACTGTGAGCGAGGCCCTGGCGCTGGATCCGCCACGCACGCTCGATCATATCCATCCTGGATCTTGGATTGACGCGAACTTCGACATCTGGATCGGCGCTGAAGAGGACAATATAGCTTGGGAGTACTTGCTACAAGCGCGCCGGAAGTTCGATGAGATCGCACACATGGTTTCCGAAGAGCAACGCGGTTTAGCCTACGAAGAGCTGCTGATTGCCGAAGGCAGCGATTGGTGCTGGTGGTACGGGCCCGAGCATATTTCAGAGAACCGCATCGAGTTCGATGAATTGTACCGGCAGCATCTCGGAAACGTGTATCACGCGCTTGGTGTTCCACCACCCGAAGAACTATCGCGCCCGATTTTGAAGTCCGATATTCCGAACCTGAATCAGCCGCCGACCCATCCGATCCATCCGGTGATCGACGGCGAGGTCACTTCCTATTTCGAATGGGTGGGCGCGGGACGCTACCACCCCGACAACCGCTCGGGTGCGATGCACAGCGAAGAGCCGAAGATCCGCGACGTTTACTACGGGGCAGACAACGAGAATCTCTACTTGCGGTTGGATCTGGACGACGGCTTCCAGCTCCATCAGCTGGACCTAAGTGCCGACCAGAAGACCGTGCCCTTGTTGAACAATGCGGCCGTTCAGTTCGCCAGGAAGCGCATCGCCGAAGTCCGGGTACCGCTCGCGATGTTGGGCATCTCCACCGGCGGCCCGATCCACTTTCAGCTTGGGATCGGCCATGAGATTGTCGACCTCGCCATTCCGGCTTGATACTACGCTGAGATTACTTGCGGCTCGAATATTTGTCGAGCACCGAGAGCAACTTGGCGGCTTGCGGAGGCGCCGGCGTGTCGCCCATAACGATCTCCCTGTTGGTGAGGGCCGAGGCATACAGTTCCTTGTTCCAGTCTTCATCCGGGCGCAGAGTGGCGCCCGATAGCGATATGCCGGCGAAGGCGCCACGCGAGCGGGACCAGGTGAGGATCTCGGCATGCAGCTGCGCGTCGGTTTCAGCCGAGGAAGTGCGGCCCACAGGCCCCCCGGCCACGGATGCATCGGCGCCCAGGGTGAATTTGCTCGCGAGCAGTTTCTTCGCGCCCGGCTCGCTGTTCACCAGCATGACAACATCCGTCTCCGAACCGCCGATCTGGAATCCAAAACTGCCGCCTTCGACGCGAATCGCAGCCGGAGCAGACCAGCCCACGCCACTGGGCTTGCGGCACAGCATGAAACCCTTGCCATACTTGGCGCCAACGATGAAGGCGCCCTTTTTGAGGCCGGGAACAAGTACGACGCACTGAGCCTTCTCCAGCAGATCCTGCGGAATGCCTTTGTCGGGAGCGGACATAATCTCGGTGAGCATGTCCGCGGAATCATCCAGCCGCTTGGCGGCATCGCCGGCGGCATGCAGCAGACCACTGGTCGCCAAAAAAAGTGCTAAGCACGTTATTTTCATCGGGTGTCCTCAGGCTCGATTTTAGCAGCCTCAGGCTCGATTCTGGCAGGAAGATATGATGGGATTTGGTAACGCGGATTCTGTTTCTCATCTCGCTGAGCTGCGCGCTGCTTGCGGCGGCCGACCCGATGGCGATCAGCGTCAGCCGGAAGCTGGATCTCATCCAAAGCGGCCAAGCCAAGCCCGGCTCGGTGTTTCGATTCACTGAAGCCGAGTTGAATGCCTGGGTACGAGCCAAGGCTCCCACCATCATCCACGATGGATTTCGACAGCCTCAGCTGGTGCTGGGAAACAGTGAGGCGAGCGCCTCCGCGCTGATCGATTTCCTCAAGGTGCGCGACGCCACTGGAATCCGGACCAATTTTCTGGTGGCTAAGCTGATTCAGGGCGAAAAGCTGGTGACGACCAGGGCCAGCATTCAATCGGCGCACGGCCAAGCTACCGTGCATCTGGTGCGGGTTGAGATCGGAGGTTTGGCGGTAACGGGCGCACCGCTCGATTTTCTGGTGCAGAATTTCTTGTTGCCGTTTTATCCCGATGCCCAAATCGATGAGGCGTTCGAACTGGCGGACCATGTGGACCGGATCGAAGTTACGCCGGCTGCGGCTCTAGTCTATATGCGGAAATAATCTTTGTGGCGGCTTCCTGACCCATGCGAACGCAATCGGGAATGCCGATGCCGTGATATGCATTGCCGGCCAGATACAAACCAGGGATGGCGCGCACCAGCTCTTCGATGCGTGCGACGCGCTTTTCGTGACCGACAGTATATTGCGCCATCGAATTGGGCCACCGGGCGATATTGTGAAACACCGGCTCAGCTTCCAGGCCCATGATGCTGTGAAGGTCCGAGCGCGCGGCGTCCACCAGCGCTTCGTCAGTGAGCGGCATCGCTTCTGCTCCGAGGAAACATCGCAGCACCACCATATTGGCCGGAACGCGATGGTCGAATTTATTTCCCACCCAGGTACAGCCGAAGATGTATTTGCGCTCTTTCTTGGGAACCAGGAAACCGTGCCCGATGAGTGGATGATCGAAGGTGGCTTTGCGATATCCGAGTGCGAGAGTAATCGAGGTTGTGTAAGGAATGCCCGCGAGCAGGCTGGTAAGTTCGGGTTGCGTGCCCTCCAGAAATCGCGCTGCGTCGCCTGCTGGCGTGGCAACGACGACGTGCTCGGCCTCTAACCACTGTCCGTCCGCTCGAACACGGAATCCCTCGGGTGCCCGCTCCACGATCTGGACATCAGCTTGAACGATCTCGGCGCTTGGCCGCAGCGCGTCAACCAGTTGCCCGAGCCCGCTTTTCAGCGTCTGCAAGAACGAACCGCCGGGGCTTGGAGGCCGAGGTGCGGCAAGAACCCCGCGCGTCAGGCTGCCGTACTTGGCCTCAATCTCCACGAAACGTGCCAGCACGCTGTTGACGCTCATCTCGCGCGGATCGCCACCGTACACGCCCGCCAGCAGCGGCTCGGCCAGATAGTCGATGGACTCCTCGCCGTAATGATCCAGCAGAAATTCGTAGACCGAGCGATCGGGCTGTGGCCCGCGCGGCTGGCGAAAAATCTCGAGACCCATGCGGATCTTGGCGCCCCAGCTCAGGAGTCGCGTCTCAACCAGCGGCAGGATCTTGGTGGGAACCATCATCATCAGTCCCTCCGGCATCGGGATCAGCTTTCCGTTTCTGACGATGTAGGTGACACGAGAATGGTCGTTCGAGCCGATCACCTGGTCCGCCAAGCCAAGCTCGCGAATCAGATTCATCGCCCACGGCTTGGCAGCCATGAATCCGTCAGGGCCTTCTTCGAGCACGCAGCCCTGTTGCACGGACGTCTGGATCACTCCGCCCACGCGTGGCTTACGTTCTAACAATGTGGGCCGGATGCCCGCTTTCGATAGGTAGTAAGCGGCGGAAAGACCTGAGATGCCGCCGCCGATAATGAGTGTTTTGTGCCGCACTACATTTTGAACTCGCGCACGAAATCCACGACGGCGCGAACGTTGTCGGGTGGAGTTTCGGGCAGAATCCCGTGCCCCAGATTGAAGATGTGACCGGGGCGCGAGCCGGTGCGCTTCAACAGCTCATGCACGCGCATCTTAAGCTCAGGCAGCGGCGCAAACAGGACGGCCGGATCCAGGTTGCCCTGAACGGCGGAACGATAGCTGATGTCCATCCAGGCCTGATCGATATTAACGCGCCAATCGACGCCCATAACGTCGCCACCGGCGGCGTGCAACTCACGGAAGAAACCGGAAGCTCCGGTGCCGAAGTGGATCACCGGCACACTGCCGGTGCGAATGCGCTCGATCAACGCGCGCGAATAAGGCGCGACGAAACGGACATAATCGTCGGGACTGAGAGCGCCCACCCAGCTATCGAAAACCTGAATGGCGCGCGCGCCGGCGGTCACCTGGCTGAGAGCGAATGGGCCCAGCACATCCACCAGCTTGCCCATCAAGCGACGCCACAGAGTTTCGTCGCGATACATCATCGTTTTGGTCCGGACGAAGTTCTTTGAAGGGCCCCCCTCGATCATGTAGCTGGCAAGCGTAAACGGCGCGCCGACAAAACCAATCACCGGGACGCGGCCGGCCAGTTGCCGGACCACCTGCTGAATAGCCTCGCCGACATAGTTGAGATCGTCGGTGTTGGAGATGGAGAGGGAATCGACATCGTCGGAAGTGCGAACGGGATTATCGATGTGTGGACCTTCACCGGAGAGAAACTTCAGCTTCAAACCCATGGGCTCGACGGGCAGCAACAGGTCGGCGAAGATGATAGCCGCGTCCACATCGAGAAACTCCACGGGCTGCAAGGTGACTTGCGCAGCTAGGTCAGGCCGTTTGCAGATCTCCAGGATTCCGGCCTTGGCGCGGATATCCCGGTATTGTTTCATGTAACGTCCAGCTTGCCGCATGAACCAGACCGGCCGAACGTCGGTGGGCCGGCGGCGGCAGGCATCCAGAAAGCGACTGTTCGTCGAGGTCATTCGCATCGATTTCCCAGCGTGAATTGGCATCTAAGGAACTCGCGCAAAACGGAGCGCGGTGCGAAACCGTTCCTGTGACCTTTAGTAGAGCGCGCCGCGCCCTTTGCGCTATTGAGCATGTGTGAGTGGGTGATCATCCGTCTGGCCGCGCATATACGGCCCAAATTATAGTAGCGCTTGGACCAAGCCCTACTGTCAATAGTTTGGCCCTAAATTTGTATCAGCGCACGAAGCGATCCTCGGCTTGTGCTGTAGATTCAAATAGATAGCGCGGAACTGAGGATCTAGGCGCTTATTCCCGTGGCCGGCCTTTTTTGATGCGCTTAAGCAGGTGGTCCATGCGGCCGCCGAGTTCGGTGGCGATATCGGCCTCAAAATGTAGCTCGGGAACCCGAAAAAGTTCCAGTCGCCTAGCCACCTCACGGCGCAGGAACGTGGCGGCGTGTTCCAGAGCCGCGATGGCTTGTGGGACATCCGCGCCTTCATCCACGCGGATGCGCACCAGGGCGTGCCGCTTATCAGGCGAGACCTCGATGCCGGTAACGGTTGCCGAGGCCACGCGCGGGTCGGAAAGCTCATAGCCGATCAGCTCGGTCAGTTCTTCGCGAAGAGCTTCTGAAACGCGTTCCTTGCGGTGCTGCATACTTAGCCTTTATTCCAGAGGCTCTACTCGAACCACTCCACGTTACTACTAACCAAGACGCCGCCGAGCAAATGGGCGGCTTCGCGCTCCACCAACTGCAGCACTTGTTCAGCATGAGCGCGATCGCTCGAAACGGTGACTGCCGATACCAGCGAGCGCTGCCAGAGATCCTGATAGTCGATTTCGGCCACCGCTACATTGAATTTGCCGCGGAGCCGGTCCTTGAGGCTTTTGACGGTGTGACGCTTGTCTTTCAGCGAATGCGCGCCATCCAGGCGTAATTCCAGGGTCAGGACACCAATGCTAGGCACTTCAACCCATCCGACGTAAAGCTTAGGCCATGGTCTCCACGGCGACACGTTCGGTGGCAAAGGCCTCAATGATGTCGCCTGGCTTGACGTCGTGGAAATTCCTCAGCGTGATACCGCACTCAAAGCCGTTCTTGACCTCGCTGGCGTCGTTCTTGAAGCGCTTGAGCGAATCGATCTTGCCGGTGAACACCACCACGTTGTCGCGCAGCAGGCGCACTTCGCTGTCGCGTTTGAGCAGGCCGTCGATTACCAAACAGCCGGCCACATTGCCCACCTTGCTGATGCGGAACACCTCGCGCACGGAGGCGCGGCCCTGGTACACTTCCTTGAAAACCGGCTCCAGCATGCCGGTCATGGCACGCTTCAACTCGTCGGTGAGCTCGTAGATGATGGTGTGCAGGCGAATGTCCACCTTTTCCTGCTCGGCCAGAGTGGCGGCGTTTCTTTCCGGCCGCACGTTGAAGCCCACGATAATCGCGTTGGACGTGGACGCCAGCAGCACGTCGCTTTCGTTGATCGCCCCCACCGCGCTGCGCAACACGCGAATGCGGACCTTGTCGTTAGAAAGCTTCTGCATCATGTCGGACAGCACTTCAGCCGTTCCGCTGACGTCGGTCTTCAGGATGATGTTGAGCTCCTTGACCTCGCCTTCCTTCAATTGCTCATGGAACTGCTCGAGGGTCATGCGGCCGCTCTTCGACATGGCGACGTCGCGCGCCTTAGCTTCGCGATAGATAACGATCTGCTTGGCCTTGGCGGTGTCGGTCACCACTTGGAACATGTCGCCCACTTCGGGGAGCGAATCGAGACCGAGAACCTCTACGGGCATGGACGGTTCCGCTTCGCGCACCGGCCCACCGCGGTCATCGAACATGGCGCGGACTTTGCCGAACACGGAGCCGCAGATAAAGTAATCGCCGATGCGCAGCGTGCCGTTTCGAACCAGCACGGTGGCCACGGGTCCGCGTCCACGATCGAGATTGGCTTCCAGCACATTGCCAACGGCCGGACGATCGGGGTTGGCCTTCAGATCGAGCATATCCGCCACCAGCAGGATCATTTCGAGCAAAAGGTCGAGATTGGTCTTGGCCTTGGCTGAAACGGGCACCATGACGACGTCTCCGCCCCAGTCTTCCGCCAGCAGGCCGCGATCGGCCAGTTGCTGCTTGATACGTTCGGGTTGTGCGTCGGGCTTGTCCACCTTGTTGATGGCGACGATGATGGGCGCGCCGGCGGCTCTGGCATGGTCGATGGCCTCAATGGTCTGGGGCATAACACCGTCGTCCGCTGCCACCACCAGGATGACGATGTCAGTGACCTTCGCCCCGCGAGCACGCATGCGCGTAAAAGCCTCGTGTCCGGGGGTGTCGATGAATACGATCTTGCGGCCGTTTTTCTCGACGTAGTAGGCGCCGATGTGCTGCGTGATGCCGCCCGCCTCGCGGTCGGCGACATGGGCCGAGCGAATCGAATCGAGCAGCGAAGTTTTGCCATGGTCGACGTGGCCCATGATGGTGACCACGGGAGCGCGCCGCACTTTATCGGTAGTTACCTCAGCTTCGGTGATCTCTTGCGTGCTCTCTTCTTCGTAGCTGATCTTATTAGTGGAAGCGCCAAACTCGCGCGCTAGATCTTCCGCCATCTTCACGTCGAGGTTCTGGTTGATGGTGGCGAAAATTTTCTTTTCCACCAGCTTCTTGATGACAAGATTGGCTTTGATGCCGAGTTTTTCGGAAAGCTCTTTGACGGTGACGCCTTCAGAAATGGTGATCTCGCGATCGATGGGCGGTGGGGCTGCCGATTGTTCGCCGCGGCGCGACGGCATCCGCAGGCGACCCTCTTCCTGCTCCACATCGCGATGACGATCGCGGCCGGCAGGCTTGGCCTGATGACGGCGCTGCTGCTCGGTGGGGATGGGGGTCGCTGGCTCGGCGCGCAGAGGCGACGTGGGATGTAACGTGCGCGGCCGGCGAAACGCTCCTGGACCGCCTGGACCACCTGGACCGCTGGGCGGGCCGCCGCCAACACCGGGTCCCCGCATAACGGGCTGGCCGGGACGAATAGGGCCACGATAGATAGGCTGACCGGGAACAGGCGTAGAACTGCGCGTGGGCATCCCGGGCCGGGGAGCCTGTTGCTGCACTTGGCCAGGCGCAGGGCGAGTCTGCTGTTGCTGCAGGCGCGCTACCATATCGGGGCGCGGAGGCACAACGGGACGCGCGGCCGGTTGTCCGGCGAGATTCGGGCGCGGTTGCGGGCGCAGAGGTGTTCCGGGAGTGGGGCTCGCCAGCGGTGCAGCCGATTCGGCCGCAGGAGGCGCGGTGCGAGCTACGGGATGCGCGGGCAACGTCACAGACGCCGGTGGCATGGGCGCCGCAGGAGTAGCCGGAGGCAAAGGCTGCCGCGGACCCGACAATATCTGGCCGGGGCGCGGCGTGGGCACCGGGCGCGCCGGAACAGGACCCGTGCGCAACGGGGGATGCAGCGGAGCAGCGCCACTCGCGGAGAGAGGCGGCCTCAAGGGCGCAGGTTTGCTGCGAAGCGGTTCTTCAACGGTACTAACGGGGGCCTCCTGCGCGGGCGTTGTAGCGGGCGCTTGCAATTCGGGAACCGGGACGTGCGCGTGATGCTCGGGAGCCGCAGGCGGGGCGGGCTCATGCCGCGCTGGCTGTTCGTACCTCTCTACTGGCTCCGGCTCGGCAACGGCCACGGAGGCGTCGGCTTCGCGGCGCATCGCAGCGCCCGCTCCACCCTGCACTCTCTGCCGGATGATTTCAGCCACAGGCTCATCAATGGAGCTGGAGTGGGTCTTCTTCTCGCTAACGCCGAGCTCGGGCAACATGTCGATGATGGCATGCGAGGGGACCTCCAGTTGCCTTGCGAGCTCATTGATTCGAATTTTACTCATAAATAACGGCAACACCGGATCGCGCTGCGCCTAACGGACCCCCTCCGAGTTCTCTATAGTATCAAATTCCTTTTTCTCATCCGACACGTTTGCGCCGGAAACATGGCCGGTTTCAGCAGCTTCGGAGCCGTTCACAGCCGCTACGGATTCGCTGCTGGCGTCCAGAGGCTCCGGCACAACCTCTTCGGCCGCGAACTCACCCTCCGGAAGAGCTTCATCTTCCGCGAGAGCTTCCAGCGCAATGTCCGCCGTCTCACCTCCACCCGCTTCAGCGCCCGGCTCAAATTGCGCGTAATAGGAATTCACCGCAACCAGGATCTTCTCCACAACCTGAGGCCCAATACTCGGGATGGCTTCCAGCTCCTCCGGCGTCATGGAACCAAGCTTCTCCACCGTGGCGACGCCCGCTTCCAGCAGCTTTTCGACGATGTCCTCGGCCAAGCCGTGATCGATCAGCACAGACACCGGAGCGCCGGCCGGAACCAGCGCCGACATGGCGGTCTCCACCTCCTGGCGCTTTTCCTCTTCGCTCTTGATGTCGATCTTCCAACCCAGCAGCTTGGCGGCCAGCCGAACGTTTTGCCCCTTCTTGCCGATGGCGAGCGAAAGCTGCGTGTCGTCGACAATCACTTCCATGTGTTTGTCCGCCGCGTCCACGATAGAGACACGGCTGATCTTCGCCGGACTGAGCGCATGCGTGGCGAACACCACTGGGTCTTCGGAAAATTCGATAATGTCGATCTTCTCGCCGCGCAGCTCGCGAATGATGGACTGCACGCGCATGCCCTTCATGCCAACGCAAGCCCCGACACTATCCACATCGCGATCCCGGCTCACCACCGCAATCTTGGTGCGCTCACCGGCTTCGCGCGCGCAGCCCTTAATGACCACCGTATTGTCGTAAATCTCCGGGACTTCCTGTTCGAACAGCCGCATCACGAGTTCCGGCGCGGCGCGGGAAACAATCACGCCCGCGTTCTTTCCGGCCTTTTCCACGCTGCGGATCACGCAACGGGCGCGATCACCGACGCTGAAGTTTTCAAGCTTGCTTTGTTCCTTCTTGAGCAGACGCGCTTCCGTCTTACCGAGGTCTACGATCAGGTCCTGACCCTCGATCCGTTTCACCATGCAGTTGACCAGCTCGCCCACTCGGCCCGAGTATTCCGAAAAAATGGTCTCCCGTTCCGCTTCGCGAACCTTTTGCAGAATCACCTGCTTGGCGGTTTGGGCCGAAATGCGACCCAGCGCCTCCGTAGGCTTAGGAAAACGAATTTCGGATTCCAATTGAGCCTCGGGATCCATCCGCTGCGCGTCGTCGAGGGAGATCTCCTTCACCGGATCCTGAACGGACTCCACCACTTTCTTGACACCGTAGATCTCGAGCGCACCGGTGGCGTCATTGAAGGCCGCGACCAGATCTTCGGTGGTGCGAAAATGCTTGCGGGCAGCCACCAGCATGGCGTCCTTCACCGCGTCGATTACGATCTGCGGGTCGATGCCCTTCTCCTTGCTCAAAATCTCAATGGACTGATAGATACTAGCCACTGTTTCCTCTTCTCAAACTGTCTGGGAGTGAAATTACCAGTCAAACTTCAGGTTGGCTTTTTGGACCTGATCCAGCGGGAAGTGGATGACTCTTCCGGCGGCTGGCTCCAGTGCGACGATTTCCAAAGCAATGACGCCCTGCGAAATGCCGGCCAATCTGCCTACCCAGCTACGCTGGTTTTCCACCGGCTCCCGCAACACTACTTTTGCTTTCTGACCCACGAATCTCTCGAAGTCCTTCGGTTTCGACAACTTACGCTCCAGGCCCGGCGAGCTGACCTCCAGCGTATAACTGTCCCCAGGTATGACGTCCTCGATATCCAAAATAGTTCCTACCTGGTGCGAAATAAATTCGCAGTCGGCGTGGGAGACGCCCAGTGGACGATCCTCCGAAGCTCCCCCAGACCCCGGCCTAGGCGAGCCTTCGAACCGATCGATAAAAATGCGCAGCAGCCGGCCGCGGCCCGCTCCTAGAAGTTGCACGTCGACGATCTCGATCCCTTCCGGATCGGCAACCCGCTCGGCGATCTCCGCGATCTTTGCGACAATCTCTTCTTTGGCAATGAGCGACATCCGGCTTCGACCTATTACAATCTATTGCAATAAAAAAGTGGGCTTTCGCCCACTGGTCACTTTCGACAATTTCATTATACACGTATAAGATGTCGCGATGGTACTGGAGGAGTCAAAATACTGTTATGAAACAACGCATTGAATCGAGGCCGGCCAAAGGCATGGCGGCCATCGCCGGAGCGGCCGGCGCTGTGGCAATTGGGGCGTTTGCGATGGGAGCCTTAGCCATTGGCGCATTGGCGGTCCGGAAACTCCTAGTGGGACGCGCTGTTTTCAAGTCCCTTCACATCGAAGAACTAACCGTGACGCGCCTGCGCGTTTCCGAACTCGTTGTGGAGGATTCACCCAGATCATTCAGGTGATGACGGCCGCCAGCTCCTACTTGCCGACATGCGCGGCGTCTTTCTCGTTTTCGGCACAGAAGGATTCCAGCAGATCGCTGTCTGCAATCAGGTGCTGCTTCAGCCTGATGGTGAATGGCCTGGTATAGGTTTTCGGATCGTCAATGGTCAGCAGCACTTCCATGTGTCCGAAGTCCAGGCGGTGAAATCGCTCGGTCAGGTGAAGCTCTTCGCTATGCGAGTGGCCGCGCGCGTCCAGCCAGCCTCGATCGTTGAAGCCCACTGTATCGACCAGGAGCGAATCGCCATCCACTTTGCCGACGGAGTACCCCAGCCAGGTCGGTTGAGGATCGTTGGGTAACTTTCGTCCGTCGGTATAGACCTGGCGGAAGGTGGTGTCTCGCTCGTAAAGCATCAACGTTAGTCCGGGGGTTTGAATGATCTTGTAGGGAGCGGGCGACATTTCCACCATCGGCATACCTTCCGGAAGACAGTGCGAGATCGGCGATTCCTTCATGAAGGTCTGCGCGCGTTGCTGGAATAACGCGGCCGCAGCGGGCCGGATGGGCGCATCTTCGGGTTTGAAATCGAAGAAGATATTGATGAAATACTGCGAGAGAGGTTCTTCACCCGCGCCGTTTGTGGCTCCGGGGATTAAGCGTTCCAGGATTTCGGGCGGGGCGCTGTCCGTCTGCCAAAGCCCGGAGACGTTGGGCCTTCCATCGGTTGTTCGGGGTGCCGGAGCGGAAAGGTTCGGCCTGCCGTCCGAGGTGCGCGGAATATCCGAAGTGCGATGGTTTAACCACTGACCGCGCACGAATACCGGCGCAGCCAGCAGGGCGATCAGGATCCACACGCTTCGATTACACACGGCTGTCTTCGGAGTATCTTATCGGAAACCTGGATCCCGCGCGCTACGGCAAGAGTTCGGCGGTAAGGGTTGCACCGCCCATTTCCGGCATCAGGGTGGCGATCTTCACCGGAGTTCGCGTATCTTTGGCGATCCAGACTGTAAGTTGATCGGGACCGCCATCGGCCGAGGATAACTCCACTTTGAATGTGTCGAACGTGCCGGCTGGGACGGTGACGGCTTCCGCGCCGGCTACCTGTAACTGCATCAGCTTCACCCTCAGCTTCTGCACGTCGAAATTGCGAAAGGCTGTGCGGTAGCCATCGGCGAGTGGAAGGCATCCGATCACAAAACTAGACCCGGCCGCATCGGCGAATAGTGGACCATCCAGAGCCACGGAAATGGGCTTGTCCTCGCCGCTCATTTCGATGCAGCCGGTAGCTTTGCCATCTGAAAATTCGACGTCAATGGTTACCGGGCCTTGGTTCACATGCCGCTTCTGGAGAGTCAGGCTGCCCTTCTCCAGAGTGGCGGTATCCAGCATCTCTCCCATCGGTGTGTCGATGTTCTCAAGCGCAGTCCAGACGCCGCCGGCATCCTCAATGGTGGTGGACAGCTTGAGCGCCATCTGTTGATCGCCCATCGCGAGCTTGGCATCGTAATGGTAGGTGCCAGGCGTCAGATCGGCCGTGACCTGCGGAACGCCGACCGCCGATGCGTCCAGCGTTTTTGACAGCACTACTGTTTTCGGATCAACCGTAATCTCCTTCAAGCGCGCCTCGACTTCCGGCGAACCGCCCTCCTGATAGCGACCCTTCAAATGTCCGGCCAGGAATTTTTCCACGGCCATGAACATCGCGAGATTGTTCACGGGCCGGGCAAAACCATGGCCCTCGTCGGGCGCAAGCAGGTATTCCACGGGAAATCCGCGATCGCGCAGAGCGATGACAATCTGCTCGGCCTCCCGCCGGTTCACGCGCGGGTCGTTCGCGCCCTGCACCACCATCAGGGGTGTTTTGATCTTCTCGGCCGAATAGAGAGGCGAGCGTTCTTCCAGCCATTGCTTGCCCGCGGGCGTTTCGGGATCGGCCATGCGCGCGTACATGATTTTGCGGCCAGCTTCCCAATAGGGCGGAATCGAAGACAGCAGCGTCATCAGATTCGAGGGACCAACGATGTCCACCGCAGCCCTATACAAATCCGGCGTGAAAGCGACGCCGGCCAGCGTGGCGTATCCACCGTAGGAACCGCCGAGAATGCCAATGCGGTTGGGATCGGCGATGCCCTCGGCCACCAGATATTTCACTCCCCAGGTGACGTCGTCCTGCATCTTCGTGCCCCACTCGGCGTTGCCGGCATTGAGGAACTTTTTGCCGTAGCCGGTTGACCCGCGGAAATTGAGCATGAAGACGGCATAGCCGCGATTGGCGAAAAACTGCGCCACCCCGTTGTAACCCCATTCATCGCGCGCCCAGGGACCACCGTGTACGACGATGAGAGCCGGCAGACCTTTGGTGTCCACCCCCTTTGGGAGCGTCAGGTATGCGGGAATCTCCAGGCCGTCGGAGGATTTGTAGCGGACCGCCTGCATCGGCGCGAGGGATTCACGCGGCAATTTTTCGCGGATCTTGTATTGAAACGAAAGCTCGCGCGTTTTGCGGCCGAAAAGATGCGTTTCGCCCGGCTCCGTATCGCCATGCGCGGCAATCAGCCATTGACCCTCGTCCAACGTGCTGGAAGTAACCGAGATTTCCTTATCGGGGAATTTCGTCTCCAACCATTGATAGTCGGCTTGGAATACCGGGTCCTTGAAATAACGGCGATCGCGATCGTCGGAGTATTCGGTCTCGACCAGTTCGTCGGTGGCTTCCGAGAACCACGCGGACCCGAAATCGACGCGCTGGAGCGGATCGGATTCCACGATCGCTAGCTGGCCCGTTACTGGATCGAGCAGGGCAAGAGTGGTGAGATCCAGAGCGCCCTGGTTGGTCTGAATATAGGCGCGCTGACCGTCCTTATGGAACCGGATCACGTCGCAAGCCTCAAAGACGTTGCAGGTATAGATGGGCGTGAAACCGCTCTCGTCCACCCGCAGAATCTCCTGATCGCCCGAGTCCTGGACGCGGTGTGCCAAGCGCAGATTCCCCTTAAGATCGAAGATCCATGTGGCGATGCGATCGGTGTTCTGGCGGATCAGCGTGCGCTCGCCGGCGGAGATCTGAAGCTTGTATAGATCGTGCCACGATTTGTCGCGATCGTTGAGACCGATGTAGAGGACGTCGGGATCGGTCTTGGGCGCACTGAAGAGCAGGACGCGCACACCCTTTAGATTGGTGAGATCGCGCGACGCCGGAGCGTCGGCTCCCGGCGCCGTTACAGCGCTCGGATCCACCGCATAGACGTTAAAGTTTTCGTCGCCCGCGTTGTCCTTCACAAATACGATGTAGTGGCTATCGCGACTCCACAGATAGTCTCCAATGGGGCGCGCGCTCTCGGTGGTCATCAACCGGGCGGAGCTGAACGGCTGATCTGTCTTCTTCACCCAGATGTTGCGCGTTTCCTTCCAGGGTTTCATGAAGGCCAGATATTTGCCGTCCGGCGAAAGCTGAGCGCCGGAAATTTCAGGATTGCCGAAAAGCAATTCGCGATCGATGATTGGTGGAAGGTTGTTTGCTGGAAGAGCTGGCATGTTCTCTGTTTCCCACGTTAACGGATTTCCGCGTAGCGAGTCAGCGTGACTTCCGATTCCTCAATTGCTTTGCGGACCTGAGCGCTGGTCAACGCGTCCAACTCGCGACGACGGCTTTCCTTGAGGCGCGTCCGGGCCGCTTGTAGTTCAGCGGTGCAAAAGCCAGGGTGGCACATAAATTCCGTCACGCCCTCAGGAAGCTGGCGGATCAGGCCCGCTAACTCGGCCGCGTCATAATGGCCGGTTATTTGGAACCCCGCAAAGTAATCCGTGGTGCGGCATCCGTAGCGCGCCAAAACGCGATGAAAGCCGGCACGCGCGAATCCAAGCGTCTTGCTCACCGCCTTGCGCTGCCAGGGCACGCTGCCGCCGTGCAGCGGCAGGTCGAACGGGCGGCGCACCCAGGGAATTCGAAACTCAGACGATATGCGAGCCACGGCTTTCAGCACGGGCGGCAACAGGTGGGTGTGCTTGTGCGTATCCAGGTGAGTAGGCTGAATACCGGCGCCTTGCACCTTGCGCACTTGCGCGACCAGCTCATCGTAAATATGGATGCGACGAAGCGCGATCTGCCGAATCAGTTGAGCAACGGTAGGTGGAAAACCATCGCCGCCCACCAGCACCAAATGAACGCCGACGTCCAGCGATCGATTCTCGCGCGCCAGCATCACGGCGTGATCGAACGCGTCGCCGGTTGCCATGAGCGTGGTGGCGGTGAGTATCCCTTGGCGATGAGCGTGAATAATGCCGTCGTTCACATCACGCGTGTAGCCGAAATCGTCGGCGTTGGGGATCAGGTATTTCAAGACCGGTGCGCTTAGAAAATCGAGAGCTTGATACGCAGGAACTTCTTGGGGTTGGCGCGAAAATCTTGCATGAGAAGGTGCATCTCGCGCGTTGCGCCGTTGAGGTTGTCGAACAGCTGTTGATTTACCAGCAACTGGCCGATGGTACCCTGTCCCGAGTTCACCTTATCGATCACCGAATCGATCTTGGAGATAGTGGCCTTCATCTGGTTGCTCAGATCTTCGCTGGTGAGCAGTTGACCCGCGGTGCCTTTGCCGGCGTTCAGATTATCCACAAGCTTATGCACGTCCGCGATGGTTTGTTGGGTTTCATTGTAGAGCGCGGGATCTTTCAGCAGCTTGCCCGCGGTTCCCTCCCCATTCTGCAATTGCTGCAGCATGGTATCGACGCGGCTCAAAGTGGCGACGAAATTATCGTACAGCTCATGGTTGTTCAGCAAAATGCCCAGCGTGCCTTTATCGCTGTTCAGTGTATCCGCCAGCCCTTTCACTTGAGCGAGGATTTGCAGCAAATTGTTGTAGAGCGTCTCATCCACCAGCAATTTCCCAATGCTGCCTTGTCCGTTTTCTACCAGACCCACGATTTTGTCGACACGCTGAACGGTATCCTGCAGCGAGTTCATGACGCCAAAGCCCTGCTGCACCAAGTCCTGTATTTCGCCGGTGTTGACGCTCGGAAGTTCTTGATCGGGGCCGATCGTCATATTGCCTTTGCCGGACTTGATGTTGATGTACTTGGTGCCGAGCACGTTGGCCGCGCTGATGGATGCCAGCGAATCGGTAGAGATGTTCTTGAGCTGACGCTCCGGTACCTGCATGTCGATGCGAACCAGGCGCATTGGATCCTTGGAGCCGGACAGCCGAATGGTCTTGACCTTGCCGATCGGAATGCCGTCCAAATTCACGGGCGCGCCGTCGGTCAGCGCGGCCGCGTCGGCCATGTAGGTATAGATCACGACCTGGGACTCAAAAATATTGGTCTGGCCGGTGATCAGAAAAATGAGCACCGCCAGGATGGCCATGGCGAAAATCGCGAGGATGCCTACTTTGAGTCGCGCCCAGGTGGCCCTGTTCTGAATCGCCATAAATTATGAATGCTTTGGCACAAACTTTTGGACGTAATCGTCCTGAGATGCTTCTAGTTCGTGCTGGGTGCCCTCAAAAACCACCCGCCCATCTTTCATCACCATAAAGATAGTGCGCGTTGGATTGGAACCATGTTCTCCCCCTGATCCGTTACTGGATGCTGGCTCCAAATGTCCGCTGCTGCGATTGTATCGAAAGTTGGCCATCAATTGCCCATCCTGATAACGCTGCGTAACGATGAGGTTGGCCGTCTCCCTGGAGTCGCGCTCTTTGGCGATCAGCGCCATGATGAGGTTGGCGGTGATTGGATCGAGCCCGGCCGTGGGTGAATCGTAGAGTACCAGCGGAGGTTCGCTCACCACGGCGCGAGCGATGCCCACGCGACGCCGCATGCCGCCCGATAGCTCGCTAGGGTACTGCTCGAGGGTTTGCTCTAGTTCCACAAAGCGGAGAGCTTCCCGGACTTTCGTTTCCGCTTCTTCGAGCGATTCGGCATGTTCCTTCCGATTGAGCAGCGGATAGGCGACGTTTTCCTCAACCGTGATCGAGTCGAACAACCCGCCCTCCTGAAAAAGCACTCCCACGCCGCTGCGAATTTGGAACAGTTGAGCCTCTTTGAGACCGGTGATCTCTTGGCCGAACAGATAAATCTTTCCCGAGTCGGGACGAATCAGTCCAATGGCGGCCTTGAGCAGGGTTGTCTTGCCACTGCCGGCCGCGCCGAGCACCACGCGCGTTTCGCCGGCGCACACTTCGAACGAGACGGAATCCAGAGCAACGATTTCGTCGAAACGCATGTTCACATTCTCGAACCGCAAAAGACTTTCCTTTTCTGGGGGGCTGGGCGGATCGCTCATCGTGGTTCGATGGTCAGTGCAGATTCACGAAGATGCGCGTCAGCAACGAGGTGACCACGAAGACCCAGACTGAGGCTGCGACAACCGCTTTGGTGGTGGCCAAGCCCACGCCTTGCGTGCCGCCCGTGGTCCGCAGACCGTAGAAGCAACCTACCAAGGAAATGATGAAGGCAAAAACGAAGGGTTTCAGCAGTCCTTGAACGACGTCGTTATACTCCAGCGCTTGGTAGGCGTTGGTCCAATACTGTGAGGTAGTAAGGCCAATCTGGAAGTAGGCGATTACGTAGCCACCGATCAAGCCGACGAAATCGGCCACAATGGTCAGCATGGGGAGCATCACGCAGGTAGCGATCATACGTGGAGTCACCAATTTCTGAATCGGATCGGTGCCCAGGGCGCGCATGGCGTCGATCTGCTCGGTTACCTTCATCGATCCGAGTTCGCTCGCGATACCAGATGCATTTCGGCCAGCCACGAGCAGCGCCGTCAGCACCGGACCCAATTCCCGAACCAGCGTGATGGCCACGATCTGGCCCACTTGGTCCGTAGCGCCGTATTGGGAGAGGGCTCGCGACATCTGCATGGTGATCACAAAACCGCTGAAGAAGCCGATCAGAATGACGATCGGCAGGCTCCCTACGCCGATGATGTCCATCTGGATGACGATGTCATCCACATAGTGAGGCCCGCGAAAGAGGTTACGGAGCGCGCGCCCGGAGAGAACGTAAAAATCCTGGATAGCGGCCACCGGCGGCTTCAGGAAATCGAGCAAACGGGCCCCCGCATCTCACGATGCTACCACGCTGCGAATTCGGAAACCCTAGAGCCTCACGATTTTGGGCGAAGGATGATTCTTGAGCGCGTTGCGGGTGTCTACAATGAGCTTGGCGCGATCGACGATGGCCGGGTAGTCTACGCCGCTGTGATCGGTTACCACCACTACGCAGTCGGCTTGAGCAGCCATCTCGATGGGGTCCTGCGCCGTCAATTCGTGATCGTCGAGGGGGAGTGTGGGAACGAACGGATCGCTATAAGTGACGCGCGTGCCGCGGCGCTCCAGCAGCAGAATAATATCCAGAGCGGGCGATTCACGCACATCGTCGATGTTGCGTTTATAAGCGGCGCCTAAAATATGTACGTGCGAGCCCCTGAGCGGCTTGGAATGGTCGTTGAGCGCGCCCTGGATCTTGTCCACCACGAAGTGCGGCATCTGCCCGTTGATGTATCCGGCCAGTTCGATAAAACGAGCCTCGATACCGGCTTGTTTGGTTTTCCAGGAAAGATAAAACGGATCGATCGGAATACAGTGACCGCCCAGGCCGGGGCCGGGATAAAACGGCATGAAACCGAAAGGCTTGGTGGCGGCGGCGTCGATCACTTCCCAAACGTTGATACCCATGCGGTCGCACATGAGCGCCATTTCGTTGACCAATCCAATGTTGATCATCCGGAACGTGTTTTCGAGCAGCTTCACCATCTCCGCCACGCTGGTAGAGCTGACCGGCACTACCTTTTGGAGAGCCTGGGCATAGAAGAGCGCGCCTAGTTTGGTGCACGCGGGCGTGATGCCCCCTACCACCTTGGGGATGTTGGCGGTCTGATATTGCGGATTTCCGGGGTCCACGCGCTCCGGCGAAAAACACAGGAAAAAGTCTTCCCCCACCTTCCATCCAGGACCTTCCAGCATCGGCAAGACCAGTTCGTCGGTGGTTCCGGGATACGTAGTGGACTCTAGAATCACCAGCTTGCCGGGACGAAGATATTTTGCCGTCGCCTGGCACGCGGACACGATGTAACTCATGTCGGGGTCTTTCGTCTTGCGCAACGGCGTGGGCACGGCGATGTTGATGGTATCGAGATCGGAAATGACTGAAAAGTCAGAAGTAGCGCGAAATTTTCCCTCGGATACCCACTTCTTTAGGGTGTCGGTGGGAACATCCTGGACGTACGAGTGGCCGCAATTCAACTGCGAGACCTTGGATGGCTGGATGTCGATTCCAGTAACCGAAAATCCAGCCTTGGCGAACTCCATCGCCAGCGGCAGACCGACATAGCCGAGACCGATGATGCCTACCCGCGCCGTCCGGTTCTTGATTTTCTCTTCCAGCGCTGTAGCGGTGGCGGTTGTGGATTGCATGAAGGAACGCTCTACCTACTGTAACCCCGGGTGGCTCCGTTCCTTGGGGAAGGACACGATTGAAATGGAAAGACAGATGAATATTGCCGTACTTGGCCTTGGTTATGTCGGCTGCGTGACGGCTGCCTGCCTGGCGAGCCTGGGACATCGCGTTTTAGGAGTGGACCCGGACGAGCGCAAAATAAACGACGTTGAAAATGGGCGAGCGCCTTTTTACGAACCTGGATTGGAAGATCTGATTCGAGAAAACATGGGAGCGCGGAGACTGTCGGTTTCCGCCTCGGCGGACGCCCTGATTACGGCGGATGTCGCGATGGTCTGTGTGGGAACGCCGTCGGAAAAAAATGGCGATTTGGGGTTGCGCCAACTGCGCCGCGCGGTGGCTGAGATCGCCGAACAGCTTCCCCGACGCAGGAAACCACTGATCGTCGCCGTTCGCAGCACCGTTTTTCCTGGCACCTGCGAGGAACTGGTGCTGCCTGCATTCCCGGACAACGCCGCGGTGAGTGTGGTGTCGCATCCTGAGTTTCTACGGGAAGGCTCGGCGATTCGGGATTTCTTCGAGCCATCGCTGCTGGTAGTTGGCGGCAGCGATACGGTGGCTGTCCAAGACGTCGCCGATCTGTACTGTGCTCTCGGAGTGAAGGCGGCCCAAGTATCGCTACGCACGGCTGAAATGATTAAGTACGCCTGCAATGCCTTCCACGCGGTGAAAATAACCTTTGCCAATGAAATCGGCGCGCTCAGCGATCGGATGGGCGTGGATGGCGCGGAGGTAATGGCGACGTTGTGCGAAGACGTGAAGCTGAATAGCTCGGCGGCATATCTCAAGCCGGGATTCGCTTTTGGAGGATCCTGCTTGCCGAAGGACTTGCGCGCGTTGCTCTATCGCACGGCCCATCTCGACCTGAAATTGCCGCTGTTGGAATCGACGATTCCAGGCAATGAGCAGCATCTCAAGCGTGCCATCGATGCGGTTCTCGATTTGCCCGCGCAACGCATTGGAGTGATTGGACTGGCTTTCAAAGAGAACACGGACGACCTGCGCGAAAGCCCGGTGGTGACGCTTCTGGAACAGCTGATCGGAAAGGGGCGCGCGGTTCAGGTGTTCGACCCGCTCATTCGTATAAGCACCATTTACGGATCGAATCGCAATTTCATTCTAGAGACCATTCCACACATCGGACGGCTGCTCACCAGCAGCTTGGACCAGATGCTGGAGTGGGCCGATCATCTCATACTGGCTCAAAGACAACCCCCCGCAACGGTCGATCGAATTCGTGTGTCGAGGATTCCCGTGTTCAACCTGGTGAATGGCTGCTTCGAACCGGAACGGCGAGGCTCTGCCGCGTTGAGCGCGGTGAACTGAGAGCAATGCTTCGGTTGTTTCGGGTTTATGTCCCAGCCAGCGTGGCCGCACTGCTGGTGTCGGAGTTTATTCTCATCTACGCGGGTTACCTGGCCGCCACATTCGCATGGCTGCGAGCGGACGCGCAGGTGTTTCTGCTCGACGACCTGGGATGGCTACGCATCCTCATTGTCGTGGTCTGTTTGATGGTGAGCATTTACTTCCACGACTTGTACAGCAACCTGGGCGAGCGGCCGAGAGAGCTGCTGCAACAAGTGGGCGTGGTGGCGGGAACGGCGTTTCTAACCGAAGCAATGCTGGGCTATCTGAAGCTGCGGCAGTTGGTAGTTCCGGCTGGGCCCATGATCGTGGGAAGTGCGGTCACCATCATGGCACTGATGGGATGGCGGCTGTTCTTTTCGCGCGTGCTGTTGAAGAAGATGCCTTATGAGCGCGTGATTTTTCTCGGCGATTCTCCGGTGGTGCAGGAGATCGCGAGCCATCTGGAAGCGCATCCGGAGAAGGGACTGACCCCTTTGGGATTTCTGGACGATTCGAATTCGCCTAGCACCAAAAGATTAGGAGCGATTTCGGATCTCCGCGAGGTGGTGGACCGGCTTCATCCGGAGCGAATCGTGGTGGGCCTTCGGGAGCGCCGTTCCAATTTACCTGTGGCACAACTGCTGGAGTTGCGCCTCTCCGGCATCCGAATCGAAGACGCGTTAAGCACCTACGAAATGGCATTTGAACGAATTTCCACGTACGAACTTCGCCCCTCGCAGTTAATCTTCAGTTCCAGTGAGCTAGGACCAAACCGGACCGGCGTGCGCCTGCAGTTAGCCTATACGATGGCGATCGCGGCGATGGGGGTACTGGCTACCGTGCCTGTGATGCTGCTGTTAGCGGCGCTGGTGAAGCTGACATCGCCCGGGCCAATGCTCTTACGGCAGCAGCGGGTAGGCAAGAACAACCGCATATTCACTCTCTACAAATTCCGCTCGATGGTGCAAAACGCCGAGGTGCGTAGCGGCGCCGTGTGGGCTACCCGTAACGACCCGCGCGTGACACCGGTGGGGCGCTGGCTACGCAAATCGCGGCTGGACGAGCTGCCGCAGTTGTTTAACGTTCTGAAGGGCGATATGTCGATTGTTGGGCCGCGGCCCGAGCGTCCCGAATTTGTCACCGAGCTTGAAAAGCGCATTCCGTACTACAGGCAACGGCACTGCATCAAGCCCGGCATCACGGGCTGGGCCCAGATCAAGCACAAGTATGGGGACACCATTGAGGACACCATTATGAAGCTGGAATACGATTTGTACTACATCAAGAACCTGGCGCCCGCACTGGACGCCGTCATTATGTTTCACACCGCGAAAGTAATGCTGTTATCACGAGGAGCGCAGTAACCATGAAGAACCAATTAGCAAAACTCAGCACCGTTTCGGCAGGACTCGTTCGCGTTCCGGCCGGGACAATTGAACGCCGCATCTTCGCGATGCGTGGACACACGGTCATGATTGACTCCGACCTGGCGAGACTTTATTCGGTAACCACCAAGGCGTTCAACCAGGCTGTGAAGCGTAACAACGATCGCTTTCCTTCAGATTTCATGTTTCAACTCACACCGGAAGAGGTGAAATCTTTAAGGTCACAATTTGTGACCTTAGACGCAAAGCACCGTCTCAAGCAGGGGCGTGGCAGTCACAGTAAGTATGCGCCCTACGTCTTCACTGAGCATGGCATCGCAATGCTCTCATCGGTCTTGAAGAGCAAGCGAGCGGTACAAATGAATATTATGATTATCCGCGCCTTCATTCGCTTGCGTGAAATGCTCATCTATCACAAGGACCTCGCGGTACGCGTGGAAAAGGTGGAGACGATGAGCCATCGTCACGGCACGATGATTGGAGTGCTCGCCACCGAGATTCAACAAATGAGGAAGTTGCCGGAGACGAAACGCCGGTTCGGATTTTCCGTGGATCAGTCTTCCAGGATCGGAAGCAACTCCGGCTCAGGGGTTCCACCCAGCTCCAAGTACCGCGGGTCAAGCAAACGGCTTGGTTCCAAGTTGCCCATCGCCGAGAGCAGGGTCTCTTTCAAGTGAGGATAGTCCTTTTCGATTTCACTGAAAAGGCTCCGGATGGATTTGCGAACGGTACCGGTCCGGAGCGAGCAGCCACAGGGGGTAATGGGCGCGCCCAGCGATTCAGCATAGCGGGTGGTGATGTCCTCGGTCACAAAGGCGAGCGGGCGAATCAGGCGGAAATCCTTTTCACGAGAGTAGGTGATGGGAGGCAAAGCACTCACCCGTCCGGTGAACATGGCGTTTCGCAGGAACGACTCGCAAAAGTCGTCGGCAGTATGTCCGAACGCGATCACGTTGGCGCCCAGCCCACGCGCGATCTGATAGACGGCGCGCCGCCGGAAGCGGCTGCAGAGGTCGCAACCATGATCGGGCTGTTCTTCGAGCAATCGTAGAGACGGGTTGTCAGTGTGATACGTCCAATCCACTCCGCGCGCCTTCAGATATTCGCCCAGCGGCTCGATGGGGCGCAGGAACTTGCCCTGCTCGACGGTAAAAGCGCAAACCGAGAACTGGATGGGCGCGCGCTTGACCAGCAGCAATAGTGCTTCCAGCAGGGTAAGAGAATCCTTGCCGCCCGATAAGGCCACCGCGACCCGATCGCCGTCCCGAATCATTTTGAAGCGGCCCACCGCCTCGCCAACTTTGCGCAAAAGAAGCTTTTCGAGATCCATTTGTTTAGAACCTGGGCTCGCTCAGTTTTCGGCGACGTATTTCCAGCGTCCGGTTTCAAACTCGAGATTGAAGTTCTCGCCCAGATAGACGCGACGCACTTCGGGATCGCGCCCCAACTCGTCCGGCGTTCCAGCGCGGAAGATCTTCCCGTTGTTGATAATGTAAGCGCGATCCGTCACAGCCAGGGTCTCACGAACATTGTGATCCGTCATCAGGATGCCGATCCCGGAGTTCTTCAGATCGAAGATGATACGCTGCAACTCCAGCACTTGAATGGGATCGATGCCGGAGAATGGCTCGTCCAGTAAGAGGAAACTGGGCTCAATCACCAATGACCGCGCAATCTCGACGCGACGCCGCTCGCCGCCGGAAAGCGCATAGCCTTTGTTGTGGCGGACGGTCTCCAGCCCCAGCTGCTCGATCAGCCGGTTCATCCGTTCGCGCCGCTCGCGCCCACTCATGCGCAATGTTTGCAGAATTGCCATGAGATTGTCTTCCACGGTCAGCTTGCGGAAAACCGAAGCTTCCTGCGGGAGATAGCTGATGCCGCGCTGGGCGCGCTTATACATCGGCATGTTGGTGATCTCTTCCGAACCATCGCCGTTACTCACCAGCACGCTACCCGAATCGGGACTGATCAGACCGACAATGATGTAGAAGGACGTGGTTTTACCCGCGCCGTTCGGCCCCAGCAGGCCCACCACTTCGCCCTGCTTCACCCACAGCGACACGTTGTCCACAACTTTCCGCCCGCGGTAGCTTTTCGAGATCTCGGCAGTCTGCAGAGTGCGCATCGGTAACTTACTTGGCGGTGGCCTTACGGTGCAGCACGCTCTTCACCGGCTCTTGGGCCACTCCGTTCACCAACAGCCTGTCGTCGGACGAATACCAAGTCAATTTCTGACCTCGCGTGGTTCCGCGCATACTATCGATAAATCGCGGCTGCCCTCCTTCTAGGATAACTTTGTCTTCGTCCACATAGTATTCGGCGTGTTCCGACGAGGCGTCGCGAGTACGGTCCAGTGCGGTTTCATGAACCTCTACGTGGCCGTCCGCGGTGGCATGATCGAGCGATGAATCGTTGCTGTCGTTGCGCAGGAACGCGTGGATGTCCTGGCCTTTCACGGTCATGTTCGGGCGCTCCAGCGTCGCTCCGCCGCTGTAGTGCGCCAAGCGTGTATCGTCGTTGTAATCCAGGTCTGGAGCCCTCACGATAGTAAACACGCGCAGAGAGGGTTTGGTTGCAGGCTTCGGTACGGGGTCCGCCTTGATTGTGGCTTTCGGCGGCGCGTTCGATTGCGATTTCTCACCCCCCGCGTTGGCTTTTCCATCTTTGGACGTGTCCTCGTCTTTTGTCTTATCGAGCAATTGGCTCAGAACGTGTCCGTGCGCTTTCAGCAGGTTGTTGTCGCGATCGATCTCTACCGTCTCTGCCTCCAGCCGGTCGGCGCCCTGCCAAAGCACGACATCGCCTTCATAGCGGATGTCCAGATTGTTGTTCTTAGAGATCATCTTCTTGGCGCGCGCGTGCAACGGCTCGTCTTCGGAAAGCATTCCTCCCCCGCTGGAATCGTCCTTCTTTTTGTCTGGAACACGAGAGGAGGTAACGTGCCCTTCGGCGGTGAAGTCGCCCGTCATTTGATTCATCACGATCTTGTCGGCGTCGGCCGAACCAGTGGAATCCCACATACGCGCGCCACCGATCAAATTGATGATGTTATTCGGCTGGTCGAGCAGTGCGCGATCGGCCTTGGCCCGGCGATCGCCTTCCTGATAACGAAAATCGCCGGTTTGGTCGAGATTGGCCAGTTGCGACGAATTGGGTTGGAAAGTCGCAACCAGATTCTTGCTCCAGGTTAGAGCCGGCGCGGGCGCTTCCTTGGCATCCTTCAGCTTAGGCTTTTCCGTGCGAGTGGTCACCGCAATGGAGCGGAAGCTCTGAATGGTATTCTTGGGCCCGTATGTCATCCAGATGTGATCGCCATTCATCCAACGGTGCGGTTGCTCCCCCCGGTTGGGAATAAACTCGATGGCGCCGGGCCCTTCTGTCTCCACCGCCTCAATCTCCTCGCCGCCCGTGCGCATCTTGGTGTGAATTGTGTCGCTCTTGAGCATCCGTGTGTCAGCGGGATCGACGCCCGGCTTGATCACCGGCTTCGATTCCATGGTGCTGTGGCCTTGCGCCACTGCCGTCTGCAAAATGCTGTCCGACGCTGTGGTCTCGAAGTCCATCACCACGCGATCGGACGTAATCGTGGTCTGCGACGTATCGCCATTGGACACCAGGCGCGCCTGGTCGATACCAGTCATCTTTTGAATCTGGTTGTTGTCATTAAATTCCACAAAGAGCTGATTGGCGGAGTAATCCAGGTTACGGCCGGGCCGCAGATCAGTGCCCTTGGCTTGGGTGGTATCTACCAGCTTCAGGTTGCCGTTTTCGAGCGTCACCGTCGCGGGGCCGGCGTTCATCGTTAACGTATCGCGGGTCAACTTCGACCAGGGCGTCAGGTACACCTTCGCATTGCGCTCGTTGTAGTTGAGCTGGGCCGTCTGGATCTTCATCGGAACGGTTCCCGGGTCGCTTCCCCGCCAGGTCATGGAGACGTCGTTATGCAGATTGAGCTCACGGGTGTTGGGATCGTAATCGGCGCCCAAGGCTTGGCCGTCGCCTCGATCGAACCGGAAGGTTGCCAGATGGTCGGTGTACGCCTTGCCGGTCTTGCTTTCTACACTGACGCCGGTGGATTTGATCACCATGAGACGCCCGGTGGGTTGCTCGTTCTCCGGGACGTTCATCGTGATCTCCACCTCGCCTTCGGAATACAGGATTCCGTGGCCGACATCGAACTCGGCCTTGGCGCATTTCACGTGGTCGTACTTGTCGCCGTCTTTGTTGAAAATGTCGAGGGTAACTCCGGTCAGTTCATCTTTACCATCCAGCTCTTGGAAGTCGTCGGAGTGAACGGTGATTACGGTCTTCTCGCTCGAGGTATGGCTATATGTCCAGCCGTGAAAGGTTGCCGAAGTCCCAGGCGCCAGTTTTCTGGGTTTAGCAGGGGAACTGGCCACCTGTTTTTTGAGCCGTACGTAGTACGTCCAACCCACGGTTGAGAGGATTGCCACGAAGCCTAGCAAAATCAGTGGCGCCACACGTCGCATGCATTTGTATCCAGGGGATACGTATTCAGGATATCGAGAAGGCCAGAGCGCTGTCCATGTATTTCAGTTGCAACTTTATTTCATTATAAATCAATATGTTACAGTGAAATGTTGTCACTCCTCCAGTGAGTCTGCTAATATGGCCGAGGAGCGGAAAGCGTTCGCTGTCCGCCCCAAAGTTTCCATCCCCATGTTAGAGGAGGTTCCTACTTATGAACATTCGTCCGCTCTATGACCGGATTGTCGTGAAACGCCTTGAAGACGAGAAGGAAAACAAAATTGGTGGTCTGTTTATCCCGGATTCCGCCAAAGAGAAGCCGCAGGAAGGCGAAGTGGTCGCCGTTGGAAAAGGCAAGCGCCTGGAGGACGGCAAAGTTGTTCCCCTGGACGTGGAAAAGGGCAACCGCATCCTGTTTGGCAAGTATTCAGGCAGTGAGATCCGCATCGATGGAGAAGAATTCCTGATCATGCGCGAGGACGAGGTCCTCGGAGTTCTGGAAGGTGCCCCCAAGAAAGCTACCAAAGTAGCCTAGGCGCAAAGTTTCTTTGAAAGGAGACATTTTCAATGGCAGCAAAACAGATTGTCTATAGCGAAAATTCCCGTCAAGCGATTCTGCGCGGCGTCAACCAGTTGGCTGATGCTGTGAAGGTGACGCTTGGCCCCCGCGGCCGCAACGTAGTTCTCGAGAAAAAGTTCGGCGGCCCAACCATTACCAAGGACGGCGTCACCGTCGCCAAGGAAGTGGAACTGAAGGATCCGCTCGAAAACATGGGCGCGCAGATGGTGCGTGAGGTTGCTTCGAAGACCTCCGACACCGCCGGTGACGGCACCACCACAGCCACCATCCTGGCCCAGTGCATCTTCCGCGAAGGCGTGAAGGCCGTTGCGGCCGGCGCCAACCCGATGGCCCTGAAGCGCGGCATCGAGAAGGCTGTCGAGCTGGTGGTCAATGAAGTGAAGAAGTTCTCCAAAGACGTGAAGGACAACGAGACCATCGCGCAGGTTGGAACCATTTCCGCCAATGGTGATGCTGAAATCGGAAACACCATCGCCAACGCGATGAAGAAAGTCGGCAAGGACGGCGTCATCACGGTGGAAGAGAGCCGGACCATGACCACCGAGTTGCAGACCGTGGACGGCATGCAGTTCGACCGCGGTTATCTCTCGCCCTACTTCATCAGCGATCCCGATCGCATGGAGTGCGTGCTGGAAGATCCCTACATCCTGATCCACGAAAAGAAGATCAGCAACATGAAGGATCTGCTGCCGCTGCTGGAACAGATCGCCCGCTCCGGCAAGCCGTTACTGGTGATTGCCGAAGAAGTGGAAGGCGAAGCGCTTGCGACATTGGTAGTCAACAAGCTGCGTGGCACGCTGAATGCTTGCGCGGTGAAGGCTCCTGGCTTCGGCGATCGCCGCAAGGCCATGATGGAAGACATCGGCGTCCTGACCGGCGGCAAGGCTTTGATGGAAGAGACCGGCATCAAGCTGGAGGGTGTACGGCTGGAAGACCTGGGCCGCGCCAAGCGCGTCACGGTTGACAAGGACAACACCACCATCATCGATGGCGCGGGCAATCAGAAGTCGATCGAAGGCCGAATCAAGCAGTTGCGCGCTCAGATCGAAGAGACCACCAGCGATTACGATCGTGAGAAGCTGCAAGAGCGTCTGGCCAAGCTGGCCGGCGGCGTTGCAGTGATCAAGGTGGGTGCGGCCACCGAGACCGAGATGAAAGAGAAGAAGGCTCGTGTCGAGGACGCGCTGCATGCTACCCGTGCGGCTGTCGAAGAAGGCATCGTTCCGGGCGGCGGCGTGGCGCTGTTGCGCGCAGCCAAGGCCTTGGAAGGCCTAAAGGTTGCTGGCGACGAGCAGATCGGTGTGAACATCGTACATCGCGCTTGCGAAGAGCCGGTCCGGCAGATCGTTGGTAACGCTGGCTATGAAGGCGCTATCGTGATCGAGAAGATCCACAACGCCAACGACCCCAACTATGGCTTCAACGCTGCCACCGCGCAGTACGAGGACCTGGTGAAGGCGGGCGTCATCGATCCGACCAAGGTCACCCGTTCGGCGTTGCAGAACGCTTCTTCCATCGCGGCGCTCATGCTGACCACCGAAGCCATGATCGCCGAGATTCCCGAGAAGAAGCAGGCGCCGGCCCCCGGTGGGCACGGCGGTCCGGAGATGGATTACTAAACCGAAGAATTCAGAATTCGAGAAGTCGGAATTCAGAATGCGAAAGTTGGCCCGCCTCGAAAGGGGCGGGCTTTTGTTTTCTATAGGAAAAATTTAGCGATGTCCGCCGCCAATAGCTCCGGTTCCTCGACGGCCGCAAAGTGCCCTCCGCGTGGCATCTCCGTCCAACGCTCGATGTTGTATCCGCGCGCCACCCACTCGCGCGGCGGAAACGGCGCCTCCAACGGAAATCGGGCAATCGCGCATGGAACGCGTACAAATTCGCCCGGTGCGAACTGCAGCGGCGCCTTCTTGGTCTCGTTGTACAAGCGAAAAGATGACGAGATGGTCTGGGTCATCCAGTACAGCGTCACATTGGACAGCAGCTCGTCTTTGCTGAAGCGGTTTTCCACGTTGCCGCCACAATCGGACCAATTGAGAAATTTTTCAATGATCCACGCCGCCAAGCCCGCCGCCGAATCGTTCAGCGCATATGCCGGTGTCTGCGGCTCGTTGCGCTGCAAATGCGCGTAGGCGCCGTGCTCCCAATACCAGCGATCCAGATCGGCGAGAAACGCTTGCTCCACTGGCGCTAGCACCGCGCCAGCTTCCAGGGCCGGCCGATACGAACCCGGAATGTAATTGAGATGAATGCCCGCCACACGGCCGGCATGTCTAAGCCCCAGAATGGTGCTGACGCTGGCCCCGAAATCTCCACCTTGCGCTACAAAGCGCGGATAACCCAGTTCGGTCATCAGCCCAGCCCACAATTCCGCGATCCGAAACGTGTTCATGCCCGGCTGCCTGGGCCGATCCGAAAAACCGAACCCAGGTAACGACGGCGCCACGACATCAAAGCCGGCGTTAGTGAGTAACGGGATGATCTTCAGCATCTCGAGGAACGATCCGGGCCAGCCGTGTGTCAGGATCAACGGAGTTCTCTTCGAGCCATCGCCGCGCGCGTGCAGGAAGTGAATCCGGATGTCACTCGTCGCATAGCGGAAATGCTGCCATGCCGCTAGCTTTTCAATCTGCGCCTTCCAGTCAAACTTCTCGCGCCAATAAGTGCAAATCTCGCGCAGGTAAGTGAGATCCACGCCGCGTTCCCAGAGTGTTCCGGGAATCTCGTCCGGCCAGCGCGTCCCATCCAACCGCCGGTGCAGATCGTCAACAGCGGCTTCCGAGTAGGGAAGTTCGAACCTCTCAATCGCCATGTTCACTCATTGTCGCCAATCCCCAACCCCTAATCCCCAATCCCGGTCCCGGCTTTTTTCGTGATCTCATTAAGATATGCGGCAGTTGCTACTTGCTCTTACGGTCGTGGCTTCATTACGTGCCGGGACCCCCTTATTCCACGCCTCCTTCGACAATCCCAAGCCGGCTTGGACGGTCCTTCGCGGCATGGCCGCTCCTGATCCAGCCGTGACGTACCAGGGCCAAATGTCGATGCGTCTGGAATCGGGCACGGCACCCGGTTCTCAAAGCAGCCGCGATGCTCGTGTTCAATCCGCACCCATCGCGCTCACCATCGGCAAGAGCTACGAACTCACTGGCTGGATCCGCACTGACAAGTTAACCGTCCGCGATCTGGATCGGTCGCCCATCGCCACCGGCGCGGCGCTGAGCATGGCGTCCCTGCCGTTTGATGTGCAATCGGAATCGCTCGGCGGAACGCGCGACTGGACCCGCGTCCATCTGCGTTTCACTGCCACTCGCGCGCAGGACAGCATCGTGCTCACCGTCGCGTACGGTGGAACATTCGATGGCAAAGCCTGGTTTTCAGGCGTCAGCATCGATGAATCGACTCCATCCGATAGTTGGCCCGCACCCGCCGCCGTGACCAGCTATGGGCCGGCATATCGCTACCCGGTCGGCGGATGGGTCTACGTCCACATCGAAGGCCAGCCCTACGAGCGCGGCTATCAGCACGGGCATCTGATGGCCAAAGAAATTCCGCAATACATGGAGCGCTGCGCGGCGGAGCTGGATCCAAAGGGTAAGGACAAGAGCTGGAACCTGGCGCGCACCACCGCCACTGCGCTCTTTCTGCACGGTTTCGATCAGGAGATTCTCCAAGAAATGAAAGGCATCGCCGACGGTGCATCGGATGCCGGAGCGCGCTGGCAAGGCCGCGCCATCGACCTCACGGACATCGTGGTGGTGAACACCACCGTCGAGCTGGGCGAGCTCAGCTCCGCGCTGACCGTGACGCCAAGCGGACTGGAAGGTCTGCGCCTGGCCGCTCCCAATTACGTCACTCGCAAAGGTGACGCACGGGATCATTGCAGCGCCTTCGCCGCCACGGGCCCGGCCACTCGCGACGGCCGCATGGTGATCGGGCACACCACGTGGTGGCCACTCACGCTTGCCGAGCAGACCAACGTAATGCTCGATATCAAGCCCGCCAGCGGTCATCGGATCCTGATGCAGAGCTATCCCGGCGGCATCGAGAGCGGAACGGATTGGTATCAGAACGATGCCGGCATCGTACTCACCGAGACCACCATCAATCAAAGCCCGTTCAACATCCACGGAACACCTATTGCTTATCGCGCGCGAAGAGCCATCCAATATGGCGGTGACATCGACAAAGTGGTGGAGTATCTCAGTACCAAGAACAACGGCTTGTACACCAACGAATGTCTGCTGGGCGACGCCAAGACCAACGAGATTGCTCTCTTCGAGCTGGGCACCTACAAGACGCGCCTGTACCGCAGTTCGAAGAACGATTGGTTCGGCGGCACCGAAGGCTTCTATTGGGGCGACAACAATGCTAAAGATTTGGGAGTTCGCATGGAAGAAAATCCCGATCCGAACGGCGCCCCCGCTTTCGTTCCCTACGTCCCCACCAACCGTGACCTGAAGTGGCAGGCGCTGTATCGCGAATACAAGGGCAGGATCGACGAGCAGTTCGGATTCATGGCGTTTCACACCGCGCCGCTAGTGAGCGCCACGGCGATGGATGCCAAAGTTGTGACCAGCGAGATGGCGTCGCGCATGATGGTGTGGGGCGAGTTCGGAAAACCGAATGAGCGTGAGCGAGTGCCGTCGAAAGGCGATCGGGAAGAATACCCGAGTAACGACGGCCTCTACTCTTCCGGCTACCGCTTGATCTCGACGCAGCCGGTTTCCTTTTCGCGGACCGAAGCCGCCAGGACGTGGGTGGAGGATCCGCCGCAACAGAATTACAGCCAGCACCTGTGGAAAGGCTGGGTGCTTCCCGCCTCCGAGGCCGATGTGTGGTTTGCCTCTGGTTCCGCAACGTACTATAACGATCTGGATTCCAAAGATCTTCACAACGCCATGGCCGCGCATTGGGTGGAGTATCGCGGGCTGAGCGCCGTTTCCGATCCCTCGCCAAAGCAACGCTTCGAGCTGGAGACGCAGAAGGGCGTGTTGTTCCTCGATCAGTTACGCCTAAACATGGGTGACGATCACTTCTTCAAGCTGATGACCGATTTTGTCGGTACTCACAAGACCCAGCCGGTGACTGCGCAATCGTTCTTGGACGCAGCGGGCGTCAGTTTTGCGATCCCGCCGGACAAAGGCGGCGCGATGCACCTGGCATCCGATATCCGCGAGCGCTTGGGCTCCGCGATTCTGGTTTACGGCACCAGGGCCGATGCGGGCGCCAACCGATATGCGGCCGAGGAGCTGCAGAAGCATTTCTTGCGATCGCTCGAAAGCGCGGTTCCCATCCACAAGGATTTCGAAGTGAGCGAGGAAGAGCTGCGCACGCATGACGTCATCTTTGTGGGCCGCCCTGAAAGCAACTCCGCTTTGACTGCGTGGCAAGACAAGATTGGCCTGCAATCTTCGGGCGGCCTGTTCCGCATCGCCGGACAGGATCATGCCTCGGAAACAGAAGCTTTAGTGTTCGCCGCGGCAAATCCGCTAGACCAGCGCCATATGGTCTTAGTGGTGGCGGGGAACAGCGCACTTCAAACCGTTCTGCTGACGCAGGCCGGGTGGAGCGAGACGCAATACTCGATCTTCGACTCCGGCAAAGAAATGGCTTCTGGATTCTTGAGTTCTACTGCGTCGACTTCTGAAGCGCGTTGATCACCATGACGGCGGTGGATAAATCCACGCTCGCAGCCGCTTGATATTTCTTGATGGCATCGATCTTTTGGTGCCGCCGCAACAGATCCCTCAATTCGCGGAGCAATGGATCTTTCAACTCGGCCAAAAGCTGCGCAGCCTTCTTTTCCTGCTCGACGACCAGTTTCCGTTGCTCGCGCAGGTAGGCTATTCCTTTTTCGTTGGGACAGGGAAAAACCTCAAACCAAGATCCGTTCGCTGGCGCAAGAAATAGGACGAAGAGGTGATTGCTCTGCTCGAATTGGATATTCACTTCATAAGTCGGCTGCACCGGATAATCGACATCTTCGGCGGGCAGGAAGGTGGGCGCAGCCTGCCGCATCGGCTCGATCTTAGTTATGCGATAGGGGCCACCCACGTCGGATTGCGCCTCATGCTCCACGCTGTAGTCGAAGAAATCCTTCGTCCCAGGATTGATGCATGCGCGTACAGCGGGATGGAGAAAGCTCTCCACTCTGGCTTTATCTCTCGATCGGACCGCCTCGACCCACGGTTTGATGAAAGTGCTCTGAATAGCGGCGTCATCGGAAGCCGCCAATGCGCTGGATGCCACCAGGACAAGCACGACTGCCAGTTTTCCCATAATCTGAAATCGGCGACGCCCACTGAAATCTTTAACCAGCGTGCTATACTCGCCTGAGATCTTTCAAGCTGAACAGCGAGGGATGTTTGGGAAGGCGGTGTAAATCCGCCACTGCCCCGCAACTGTAAGCGGCAAGAATACGGCCGAAGCGATCACTGCGCAAGTGGGAAGATCGCTTCACACCAGAAGTCCAGGGCCAGCCGCAAGTCAGGAGACCGGTTCCTCGCTTCGAAACCAATTCACGTTTTCGAGGGAGAAACGTACGATGCGAACCATCTGTCTATTGTCCTTGTCGCTCGGGCTTTGCGCGGGCGAAAATTCCAACATCCACGGCACAGTTTTCGATCCATCCGGCCGGCCCGTGGAAGCCGCACGCGTGACCTGTCAAAATCAGTCGGTCTACAGCAATGTGGAAGGCCGATTCAGCGTGAATGGCGTCGATCAATGCGCGGCACGTGTAGAGAAAACCGGCTTCGAGTCGCAAACCGCGGATCTCACCGCCCTATCCGACGCCAAGATTACGCTGGAAATCGCGGGACGCGTGGAAACCGTTGTGGTGTCCGCGAACCGCACGGAAACAACACCGGAACAGGCCGCCGTCGCCGCCAACGTAATCACCGAGCAACAGCTTGCCGCACGCCAATTCCCAATGATTTTCGATATGCTGCGCGAAATTCCGGGCCTGCAAATCGACCAGTATGGTCCGCCTGGAGCGCTGGCCGAAGTATTCACGCGCGGCGCCGACTACACGGGGACACTGGTCTTGCTCGACGGTGTGCCTCTGAACGACCCAGGTGGAGAGCTGCACCTGGAGAACATCACTTCTGAAGGACTCGACCGGGTGGAAGTAGTGCGTGGGCCTGAGAGCGCGCTCTTCGGCGCTGAAGCTGCTGGGGGCGTCATCCAATTGTTCACCAAGCATGGCGATCCCGAAAACGCCGTTCCCCACGGCTCTTTTTCGTATGAGCGAGGAAGCTTTCAAACCGACCGATGGATGGCCAATTTAAACGGCGGCCTTGCTTCCCGCCTCGACTATGCTTTGAGTGCATCCGAGTTTCACACCGCCGGAGAGTGGCCCAACACTTTTAATCGCAACAACACCGGCACGGCCAACCTCGGTTATAAGATTTCTGACTCCACGCAGCTGCGCGCTATCTTCCGGGTTTACGACGCAATCGCCGGCACGCCGGGCCAGATCGCCTATGGCATCGACGAGCTGGTGCCAGACGAACACGAACGCGACGACACTGTTTCGCTGCGCCTGGATGACAGCCGGGGATCGAATTACCGGCAGCAGTTTACCTTCGGCTTCCACCGCCTCACCGATCGCTACAACGACAACGAGCCTGATGGGGCGCAGCCCCTTGCGGCTCTAGTGGAAAATGTCGCAGGACCTCCGCCAGCGGTGTACTTCGTTACGCTCGTGGATCCTTACAATCCGCCGGCAGTCATTCCTCCCGGTCTGACGCTGGTGCAGACGACGAACTTTTTCGGCGGCGACAATGATTCGCTCAATCTCACGGAACGGAAGATCGCCGGTTACCAGGGCACGCTGTCCTACCACGGCGGCGCACTGGTGTTCGGCTACGATTATCAAGATCAGAGCGGCAATCTTTCGGGCGTCGCGGCATCGCGCAGCAATAACGGCTTCTTCGCGAATCTGCAGCAAAACTTTGGCCGGCGAATTTTCCTGAGCGGCGGGGCGCGCGTGGAGCATAGCAGCGCGTTCGGCACCATCGGCTCCGGACGCGGCGGCGCAAGCTTTCTGCTGCTGGGCGAACATGGCCCGCTTTCTTCCACGTTATTTCGCGCGAGCGCGGGACGCGGCGTCACCGAGCCGAGCCTGCTCGAAAATTACGCGCAGTCGCCCTTCTACTTCGGCAATCCCGCGTTGCGCCCCGAAACCACCACCACCTATGAAGCCGCGTTAGTCTCGGAATGGTGGGGCCGCCGTGTCAAAACGGAAGTTGCGGCCTTCCGCAATTCGTTCCGCGATCTGATCGCCTTCGTCGGCGACACTTGGGAGAATATCGAGGCCAGTTGGGCGCGAGGAGTGGAAACGTCCGTGCAGGCGCGGGTCTCGAAGAACATTCTGATCAACGGCTCTTATATGTTCCTCCCTACGCGCATCACCGCGTCCACATCGCCCGAGTCGTCCGACACTGGCATCGGCGAGCCACTGGTTCGCCGCCCGCGCAATTCAGGATCGCTCTCCATCGCTGTGACGCCGAAGCGCTGGTCGCTTGTCATTGGCGGCAGCTTCGTCGGCGAGCGGCAGGACGCCGACTTCACTTTCGGAGTTACGCGCAATCCGGGCTACCAAAACATCTACGCCAGCGCGTCGTACGATATCGCCAAGCATTTCACGCCGATTGTAAGGGTGGAAAATCTCCTCAACGAACGCTACGAAGAAGTTCTCGGATACCAGGCGCTGTCGCGCGGCATTCTGGGTGGCGTGCGTATCCATTGGTGAGATGATGGACATATGTCGTCATCACCACAAGCGCAGGCTCCGTCGCCTGAGATCGTCTTCGATACATTGCAAGCTTATCAGCGCTCGGTCGCGTTGAAGGCCGGTATAGACCTGGACCTGTTCACGGCCATCGCCGACGGCAACAAGAGCTTGAGCGCGATCGCCGCTCGCATTCAAGCGTCCGCGAAGGGCACTCGGGTGCTCTGCGATTACCTGACGATGATTGGGTTCCTGGTGAAACACGGCGCGGAGTACGCATTGACGCCGGACTCCGCCGCTTTCCTGAATCGCCATTCGCCCGCGTATATGGGTACCATGGCCAACTTCCTGATGAGCCCCCGCGTCTCGGGACTGCTTGAAAACATTACGGACGTTATCCGGCACGGTGGAGCGTTGCCGAGCGATCATGGCGCTCTGGAACCCGAAAATCCCATGTGGGTGGAGTTCGCGCGCTCCATGGCTCCGATGATGCAGATGCCGGCGGAATCGATTGCGAAGATGTTCGCTGGGGATGCCAGATCCATCAAGGTTCTGGATATTTCGGCCGGTCACGGCTTGTACGGTATCGCCTTTGCGAAGCGGAACCCGAACGCGAAGGTGGTGGGCTTGGACTGGGCCAACGTGCTGGAAGTGGCAAAAGAAAATGCCCGCAAGACTGGAGTGGCGGATCGATATTCGACGATCCCCGGCAGCGCCTTCGACGTGGATTTCGGCACTGATTACGACATTGTCCTGATTCCGAATTTTCTGCATCACTTCGACGCGGCCACCAACGAGAAATTGCTGCGCAAGGTGCACGCCGCACTGGCGCCATCCGGGATCGCCATCGCACCCGAGTTCATTCCCAACGAAGATCGCATCTCGCCGCATCGCGACGCGATGTTCAGCGTCCAAATGCTGGGCACTCCCGCCGGCGACGCTTACACTTACTCCGAGCTCGAAAAGATGTTCCGCAACGCGGGATTCGCTCGCAGCGAAATGCGGGAGTTATCGCCGTTCCCACAACGCCTGGTGGTCTCCTACAAATAGCTAGGTCTTTTCTCAAAACAAACTTGACCAATAAACTAGTTTTCGAAAATCTCAAGCACCGTCCCGTGCGGACGCTGCTCGGAGTAGTGGCCATCAGCATCCAGGTGACCATGGTTCTGACGCTGGTGGGCTTGAGCGACGGCATGCTGAACGAGCAGGCCAGCCGCGCGCGCGGCGTGGGCGCGGATATCCTCATCCGGCCGCCGGGTGGCTCGATTATCGTTTCGGGTGGCCAGATGGACGCCAAGTTCATTCCGTTCATCGATAAGGAGCCGCACGTCACGGTGGCAACCGGCACGCTCATCTTCGGAACGGATCTGTTCAACTACCTCACCGGCGTGGATCTGGCCACGTTCAATCAGCTCAACGGAGGATTCCGCTTCGTGCATGGCGGTCCGTTTCAGCACCCGGACGATGTGCTGGTGGACGAGGTGTACGCCAGCCAGCACAAACTCCACGTCGGCGACACGATCACTAACACGAACCACACCTGGCGTGTCTCGGGAATCTATGAACCCGGCATGCTGGCGCGCATGGTGGTACCGCTCGCCACGCTCCAGGATCTCACTGAGAATACCGGAAAGATCAGCACTATGTACGTGAAGGTGGACAATGCCGCGAACATCTCTGGCGTGATCTCCGAACTCTCGAGCAAATTGAAAACTTACAAAGTGTATTCGATGGAAGACTACACCAGTCTGTTTTCCGCGAACAATATTCCCATGCTGACCGAGTTCATTTGGGTGGTGGTCGGCGTGGGCGTACTGGTCGGGTTCCTGGTAGTTTTTCTATCCATGTACACGGCAGTACTGGAGCGCACCCGTGAGATCGGCGTGCTGAAAGCGTTAGGCGCGTCACCCGGCTACATACTCAACATTCTGCTGCGTGAGACGGTCCTGCTCGCAATTGCCGGATCGATTCTTGGCATCCTGCTTTCTTACGTCACTCGTTTCGTGATTCACGACGTGGCGCATAGCGCGCTGATTCAGGCCATCGTTCCCAGCTGGTGGTGGCGCGCCGCGGCCATCGCAATCGTTGGAGCTGTTCTTGGATCGCTCTATCCGGGATTCAAAGCTGCGCGGCAGGATGCGATTGAGGCGCTCGCGTATGACTAACGGCGAGCCCATCATCTCTGTCCGCGGCCTGCGGAAAACCTATCATGTCGGCGAAGTGGATGTGCACGCGTTGCGTGGCGTGGATCTTGACGTGCAGCCGAGTGAATTCGTATCCATCGTCGGCCCCTCGGGCTCGGGCAAGTCAACGTTGTTTCACATCCTGGGCGGCCTCACTCCGCCCACCTCGGGAACCATTCACATCGCCGGCCGCGACCTTCTGGGCATGTCCGACGCCGAGCGCACGGAGTTGCGCAAGACCACGGTCGGCTTCGTTTTCCAGAAATATAATCTCCTGCCCACCCTGACCGCGCGCGACAATATCGAGATTGCACGCGACATCGCACATAAGAATGGCCCGCTCCCTCCTCAGTTTGTGGACGTGCTGAAGTTGCTTGGCATCGAGAGCCGGTTGAATCACAAACCGCGCGCGCTTTCAGGCGGCGAACAGCAGCGCGTCGCCATCGCGCGTGCCATCGTAAATCAGCCGGCCATTTTGCTGGCCGACGAACCGACCGGAAACCTGGACACCGAAAATTCGAACGCCGTGCTTGGATTGCTCCGCGATCTGAACCAGCGCCTGGGCCAAACCATCCTGATGATCACGCACAATCCAGAAGCTGCCAGCTACGGCGATCGCATCGTCCGCATGCGTGATGGCCATATCGAATAAATCTCCCGGATGTCGGACACCCTTGTTTCAAATGAGTCCCGGGTCTATGATGGCCGCCGGGAGGCATCCATGAAGCCGGTGGATACTTTGGATTCCGTGCTGCGATTCAAGGGCCGCCAAGTGTGGTCCGTGGCCCCAACGGCAACCGTGTACGAGGCGATTGCGCGAATGTCCGAGAAGAGCGTAGGGGCATTGTTAGTCTTGTCTGAAGGCCGTCTGGCCGGAATCATTTCCGAGCGCGATTACGCTCGCAAAGTGATTTTGAAGGACCGTTCGTCCAAAGAAACCCAGGTGTGGGAGATCATGACCGATCGGGTGATCACCGCGAGTCCCGATAACACCGTGGAAGAATGCATGCGGTCCATGACCGAACATCGCATACGGCATCTGCCTGTTCTGGATGGTGAGAAGGTGATGGGCGTGGTGTCGATCGGCGACTTGGTGAATTGGACCATCACCGCGCACGAGGCGACGATCGGGCAACTGCAAGGCTACATCGAAGGACGGTATCCGGGTTAATAACTCCAGGCTAATCCCGCCAGACCGTCTCGTGATCGCGCGCCGATGGGACATGGAAGAATTCCAGAAATTTTCGCTGGCGAAGTGGCGCATCGTGCCGGGACAGAGCTGGAGCGAGCGATCGCGCCAGTGCCATGATGCTATGGCCCAGGCCGGACCGGTGCGATACGGGAACACCTTCCAGGATTGCGCTCTGGACGCCCGCATAATCATTGGAGAACTGATGCGCGATGGGAAGACCCGCCAGTTGCGCGACCTCGCTGTCGGACAGTCCCTGGTGCGCGTGGTTCTTGCGGTTCAGCAGCAAGCTGACTTTGTCGGCCAAGCCCAGTTCCTTCAGGTGACGCACACGATCTGCCGCCAAATACAGCGGAACCAGTTCGGGCGTGGTCACCATAAAAATGCGGCGCGCTTCGTGCATAATCTGAACGGTGAAAGGATCCAGGCTGCTAGCTAAATCCGCACATATGGTGTCATAAAGCCCACGAGCGAATCCGAGCACCACTTCGAGACTCGCTGCGGTTAATGTGGCAGGCGGGGAGAGTTCGCCGGCGTGTAATACCTCCAGACCATCCCAATGACCCACCATTTGCGACCACATATCCTCGTCTAAGGTATCGGCGTGTTCCAGAGCGTTCACGATGGAAGAGCTGTTTCCCAGCTTCAGCAGAAACTTCGTGACGCCGGCCATCAGGTCGCAATCGAGCAGCAGAGTGCGGATGTGCAGCTCATCCGCCAGAGCGCAGCTCGTGCTCACGGTGATCGTGGAAGAGCCGACGCCGGGTTTGGCAGGGAGGAACGCGTAGAGTTCGCCCAGGCGAACCACAGGCGTGGGATGTTTGGCGAGTTGCCGCGCAATGGAGGCAATGGTTTCGGCAAGCTTCTCGTGATTGACGGGGGCCGTCAGAAGCTCGCGGACGCCCAGCCGCATGAGCTTGGGGATCAATTCGATGGGATTCGCCTCACCGACCACGGGGATGATGGGAAACCCCGGCATGCGATCGTCCACAACGGTGGCCAAAGCTTGAAACCGCGCGAAATCCTGGACCGAAATGAACACGAAGTCGGGCCTGCGGGCGCGTATGGTTCGCAGGAAATCGTCGGGCTCCGGATAGGGCGCAATCTGACGAACTAATTCAATTTCCGGAAATTCGGCGAGCGCCGTCACCAAGCCATGGTTGATTGCTGGGTCGGGCACGATGGCGATTGTGCGCATTGGACTTACCTCGCCATCACGAGGAGCAATTCGACCACCCAGTGTAAAGAATTGATGTCGCTAGCGGACTAGAACCTTCGATCTACGTCGTGTGGCGCAGTAGCTGGGCGAAGGGGCACAGGCATTGGCCCCCATAGAGGAGAATGATCAAGAGTATGCCACACGATCTGAAACGAGCTCTGCTGCAGATGCGGTGCAATCCCACCTTCACGGTTGTCGTGATCCTGACGCTGGCGCTCGGCTTGGGAGCCAGCACGGCGGTGTTCTCCGAACTGTACGCGATGGTTCTGCGGCCCCTTCCTTATCGCTCTCCCGATCAACTGGTCGCGGTTCACAACCGATTCCCGCAACTGCATTTGGAGCGGCTAGGGACTTCGCCCTTCGACTACCTGGATCTGCGCGAGCATCGGGAGCTATTCAGCGACGTGGGCTTGTACTACTTCCTGGATCTGAACCACACCGGCATTGAGCGTCCAGAGAAAGTGAACGCGGTGGCGATGACCTCCAGCCTTTTCCGCACGCTGGATGTGAAACCGCTGATCGGACGCGTGTTCACCCCCGAAGAAGAGCGCTACAACGGGCCGCATGCCGTGGTATTGAGCGAGGTGTATTGGCGCAGCGCATACGCGGGTGATTCCCAAATTCTGCGTCAGTCGATCCAGCTCAATGGCGAGCAATATCGGATTGTAGGCGTCATGCCGCGCTCGTTCCAGTTTCCGAACGACGTCACAGAAATGTGGACGCCGGTGGCCTTTCAGCCCAAGGAGCTGGCGTCACGAGTCAACGCCGGTTACTACTTGCGTATGGTTGCGCGCCTGGCGCCGGCACTAAGCAGCGATCGGGCTTCCACGCAGCTGGATACTCTCAGCCGTCGGATGGCGATGCAACACGACGGGTCGCCACGCGAGCGAGCGGGCTGGCAATTCTTCCTGCTGCCCATGGCGCGCAACGATGACGGATCGGTGCGGCGTTGGATGATGTTGTTGTTCGCCGCAGTCACTGGCCTGCTCAGTGTTGTGTGCGCCAATGTGGCTGGGCTCCTGCTGGTGCGGGCAACGGAACGGCAGTTCGATTTTTCGCTGCGCATGGCATTGGGCGCCAGCCGTTTGCGAATCGCGCGACAGGCCTTGACGGAGGTGCTGTTACTGGCGATCGCCGGCGGCGCGGCTGGATTGTTGATCGCGAAGGTGGCCCTGGGTGCACTGGCGAAATACGGACCTCCGGCGGGCAAACCGGAATTCGAATGGCCCGTGTTTTGGTTCGGCACAGTATTAACGCTCGCCACCGGCATCGTGTGCGGTTTTTATCCGGCGTGGACCGCGACTCGTGCCGCAACGATAGAGTCGCTCAAAGAAGGAGGCCACCAGCGCACGGTAAGCGCGGGAAAACGGCGCTGGCAGCAAGCGCTGATTGTGGGGCAGGTGGGCATCGCCACGACTCTACTGTTATCGGGTGGACTCCTGCTTCGAAGTTTCCTCCGCTTGCTGGAAGCACCGCTGGGCTTTAATCCACATAATGTCCTGACCATAGAGATTTCCTTGCCTCGATTGCGGTACCCAACGCTTGAATCGCGAGCCGGCTTCATCGCACAGGTACTGCAACGAACGAAACACATCCCGGGCGTAGAGTCGGCCTCTGGCTGCTCGCTCCTGCCCTTCGGCTATGGCGAGAATGTGAGCATTTTTGAGATCGTTGGCCGGCCGAAGGCGCGCGTGAGCTCGTACGCCAATGTGAACTACGTCTTTCCCGATTATCTGAAGACGCTGGAGATTCCACTGCTCCGCGGCCGCTTCTTCAAGGATGAAGAAACCCTCGGTTCGCAACCAATCGCGGTAGTGGATCAGACGTTGGCTCAACGATATTTCGGAGGCGAAGATCCCATCGGCCAGTCTTTAAAAACTCCCGCGGGGATCTACCAGATTATCGGTGTGGTGGGCAGTGTAAAGACAACCGGTTTAGATGTGGAGGGCCCACCCACCATCTACTTCGGCGGGGCCGCTGAGACGCTTGTGATTCGCAGCAAACTCCCCATGGCGGGGTTAACAAACGACGTGCAGCGGATAGTGACGCAGATTGATAGAGATCAGCCGGTACACGAAGTGTCTTTCTTGGAGACTTATGTGAATCACTCGCTCAAGACTCGCCGCTTCGTGGTCTTCCTTGTCACGCTGTTTGGGATCGCGGGTACCTTACTCTCCGCGCTCGGACTCTATGGTCTGCTTTCCTACTCGATTGCCGTGCGGCGTCGCGAAATCGGAATTCGGATGGCGATCGGGGCCAGCGGTCGGGCCATCGCGGCCTTGGTTTGCTTCAGTGGATTGCGCCTCGTGATCGCAGGAGCCGCGCTCGGCTGCGTAGGCGCCTGGGTTGCGCACCGGTACATCGCCAGCCAACTTTATGGCGTGGGATTCGACGATACCACCACTTGGATCGCTGTCGCGAGTGGCATCCTGCTGGCTGGCATATTTGCGTGTGCCCTGCCAGCGTTGCGGGCGGCCCGTACCAACGTGATGGAATCCTTGCGTTTCGGGTAAAGCGGAAATAACCTTGATATTTTGGATACGCCTATGCCTGAAGCAGCCATCACCGAATTTTGGAAGGATCTGAAGCCGATCCAAAAAGTTTTCCAGTTGGACGCACTACCGGAGGTTTACTCACACAACGCTCCTGGAGGCGACGAGCGTTTGTTCGTGCCATTCACCGACACCGTCTCATCGAAACCCCTATGGATTTCGCCCGGCCAGAACAAATGGTGCGACATCCTGATGGCGAAAAGTGCGGGCTTGGTGAATCGCCACTATCATCCGCACGAAGTGTTCGCCTACACGATTTCGGGCAAGTGGGGTTACCTGGAACACGATTGGACTGCGACCGCGGGCGACTTCATCTATGAAACTCCCGGCGAAGCACATACGCTGGTGGCCTACGAGCACAAAGATCCGATGAAGGTATTCTTCGTGGTGCAAGGTCCGCTGATCTGGCTGGATGAAAACGGCGAATCGAACGGGCACTTCGACGTGCACAATTACATCGCACTCTGCCGGGCCCACTACGAGAAGGTAGGGCTAGGCGCGGACTACGTAAAGACGCTGTTCCGTTGATTGCGCCAATATTGATCGGCTACTTTCCACGGCGGACGAACGTGCCGCCAGACTGGTCTATGCTGGAACACGCTTTTGATCGAGCTCAGTCCAGATCGAGTGCCGCTCTCAGGCCTTCTTCCACCGCCCTGAGCAGTTCTCGGGACAATCGTCCGGTATATCGAGTGAGTTTCGATCGGTCGACCGTAGTCACTTGATGACATATAGCGATGCCGGGACGATTGAGCCCGTTAGCGCCGGCGGGAATTTCCACTGCGGTGAGTCCACGTTTGGCTTGAGCCTTGGAGGTAGACATCGGCACGACGATCGCGGATCGCCAGTTTCGAGTCTGGTTGAACCCGTCGTGGGAAACAACGATTACCGGCCGCCTCCCACTCTGTTCTGAACCCGAGCGGGGAGAAAGATCGGCCCAGTATATATCGCCACGTGTCATCGCTTTCGGGGCCGCAGTTTCGAGGCTTCGCTCTTGGCGAGAAACTCCAGCGAGGCGGCTTCGAGTTCGGGATCCAAGTCGAACTCTGTTCCGGCCATTTCGGCAGCATAAACCGCGATGGCTTGTTTGCGCGCGGCTTTCTTGCGCGCGCTGAGCCACGATTGAATCGCGTGCCTAGCCATTGAGGTGGCGGGTATCTGGCTGCGTTGGGCTTCTGCCTTTAGCTCGTCATAAACCTGATCCGGCAGCGGCAGATGAAAGTTCCTCATTCCTCTTAATTATGGCACGCCGTATGGCATCCTTTGTGCCATGCTTCACCCGTCACTTCACCAGCGCGGGCCAATCGACGATCACCGATAACGGCGATGCCTGCTGCGGCGGAGCTTGCACCAGGAAGCGCTCACCGTCCGCGCTGACATCGTAGGGAATGAAGTTGATGGTGGGGGTAGGAAGCGGAAAAAGTTCGCGCGGCGCGGCAGGTTCCACCGAATCCTTGCCGAACTTGAGATCCACCTCCATCAGCTTGTCGTTGAGCGAAACATAGAACAACTTGCTGCCGCCCGGGCCCCATTTGGGAAAGCGCCCTCCGCCCACCGATACTTGAAACTTGCCGCGCGCCTGAGGAAAGGCTTGCACGTACACCTCGCGCTGTCCGGATTCGTTGGACGTATAGGCCACCCACTTCGGATCCGCATCAGGTGAAAACTGGCCGTCTTGTTCATTGAATCGGGTTTGTAAGTAAGGCTGCGGCGGTCCGGTGGGATGGCCGTCGGGAGTGACGGGAAGAACCCAAAGGTCGGAGTCGGTTCTGGCAGTCAATTGATTAAACAAGATCATGCGTCCATCACGCGACCAATCGGTAGGGGATTGAATCGGGCTCGATTGCGTCACGCGCTGTTCTTCGCCGCCGCCATTGGAATCCTTGCGAAAGATGGAGCTGCCGTCGCGGTAGATAAGGGTGCGGCCGTCGGGCGACCAGACCGGAGCTGAATGTGCGGTGCCGGTGAACGTGAACCGGCTGGATACGCCGCGCTCGACGTCGAGCAGCCAGAGATCGGCGCGCGTCGGATTTCCAATAGCCGCGGCGATGCGATGGCCATCGGGAGAGATCCGAAAGATGACGTAGTCATTCGGCTCGCCCAGCGTTCCCGACGGTTTGCCGGTTGGGTCCAGCCATGTAAGTTGATTCGAACCACTCGCGGAGTAAAGGAGCAATCCATTGCCCGACGCGGCGATATTCATTCGGCCGGTAATGGCAGACTTGCCCACGGGATCGGCCACCGGAGCCGGCTCGCCCGTCAGCCTCAGTCTCTTTGGGTCGAAGCGCTGGGCCATCAGCGTTGTTCCCCGCATCCAGAGCAGGTAGCCGGACGCGTAGATGGCGTTCGTATCGGTGGTCACTAGGCGAACGCGATTGCTCGGATTGGCGAGCGATGCCGCAAAGACGCCGCTCTCATCCGGCTTGGTGCTTTGCGCCAGATACAGGAAGTTTTCATCGGCCAGCACTTGCGGCCAATAGTGCGCTGCATCGCCATTGGCCAGATCGAACCTGGTGAGCAGAGTGGGCGTGCCGCCCGCCGCAGGTACCTGAAAGATGCCGCTCGCCAAAAACGCAAACAAAATGCGACCATCGTTGGTCCACGTACCGCCGCGTCCTGGGCCGGGCGTGTCGCAGATCGTGGTTGGTGCGGGCGCGGCAAGATCGATGCGGCGCAGCTTGCCTTCGGTGAAGAATGCAATGGATTTGCTATCGGGCGACCAAAAGGGCGACTGCGCGCCTTCGGTGCCAAGCAACGGCCGCACCACCGTGCCATCCAGCGTTCGAACCCACAAGCCGCTACGTTCGCCCAATGTCACGACATAGGCGGCGGTTTTTCCGTCCGGAGAGAGCGCGATACCTCCCGAACCGGCCCCGATCGTAAATCTCCCGTTTCCAGGGGGCGCGATGTCGAAGCGAAGCGCGCGGACTTCGGTAGTAGTTCGCCAAAAGTGCGCCACAGCCCAACCGCCGAGCGCGCCGATTACAAGGGCCACAGCCGCTGCAACCCACCACGCTCCGCGGGACCCGGACGAAACTCCCTCCCGCTGCTCGAAGGCCCATGCCAGCGCGCGTTGGGCTTCCGGCGCCGTTTGATAACGCTGGCCTGGATCTTTATTGAGGAACGTGCGCACCACTCCATCGAGCGCGGGCGGGACGGGCAACGGAGCAGGTTGCTTGTCCAAAATGGCGGCGATTACGGTAGCCGCGTTCTGCCCTTCGAAGGGCCGGCGCCCGGCTAGCATCTCGTAGAGCACGCATCCGAACGAGAACAGGTCGCTCCGGGCGTCGGCTTCTTTGCCCTGCAACTGCTCCGGCGACATATACTGCAGCGTGCCGACGATTTCACCTTCGCCCGTGATGGCCTGAGTAAGAGTCTCGTCGGTTTCTTTGAGTGGACCAGCATGCTTGGCGAGTCCAAAATCCAGCAGCTTAATGCCGGCCCGCGACACCAGGATATTAGCGGGCTTCAGATCGCGATGCGTGATGCCTTTCTTGTGCGCGGCATCCAACGCGTCCAAAATCTGATAAGAATATTCCGCGGCCTGCTGGAAAGAGAGCGGCGCTTGAAGCGGCGCTCCGTCGACGTACTCCATCACCAGGTAATTGGGCCCGATGTCGTAGATCTGGCAGATGTGCGGATGATTGAGAGCCGCTACGGCACGCGCCTCGCGCTCAAACCGCTCACTGAATTCTTGCTTCGAAACTTTCAGCGCGACGATGCGATCCAGCCGTGTATCGCGCGCTTTCCAGACTTCTCCGGAGCCGCCAGCACCCAGCTGAGAAATGATTTCGTAGGCGCCCAGTTTGTCGCCCGCGGAAAGCGGCATGTCATAAAGAGTCTACCCTAGCGCAAGTCTTGTTTTAGTGAGTCGTCTTTGATCAATGCGTCAGGGCATAGGTGATGTAATTCACGCCGATGCGAATCCCCAGCGCCGAGTAGCGTTCCGGGTACTCGGGTGCGTCGGCCCACTCCCAGGAATCGCCCAGATCGGAATTCTGGGTGATGGCCACCATCAGGCGCCCTTTGTCATCGAAGATGCCCTTCCAGTGGGCCACCCGGCCATCGTTCTGATAGCCGCGGCCATAGAGTCCCCATGCCCCCGGTACTTGATAGCGGTCGTCCAGGTCGTAAATGGTATGGAAGATGGCGTTGCTATTTTCGAGCTCCACCGCAGGACGGTCCGGGAAGACGCGGCCCATGCTGTCCCAAAATACGGCCCACTCAGGGGTGCCCCAAAAGTCGTCCGCCATGAAGAATCCGCCGCGCAGCAGATAGTCGCGGAGCTTGCGCGCCTGGGCATCGGTAAGCTGCCATTCCCCGGGACGCACCGCGTAGAGCCACGGCCAGTTATAGACGTCGTCGCCATCGTCCAGATTGACGGGCTGCTCCACGGAACGTGTGTGAATGCGCGTAAGGCGGCGGAGAGCCAGCAGGAAATGGCGATCTGCGCGGGGATAATCCTGCGTCCAGCTGGACATCCCTTCCGCCCAACGAGGCCCTGCGCGATCGAACATGGCGGTGGGGGCAGGCGGATACATCAATCGCGCGAAGGCGAACTCGGTTTTCTCCCCCGCGTCTTGCGGCAGCGGAAAATCGTCGTATTCGATGCCCGGATACTCGCGGAACTGGCGTTGGAAGGCGAACAGGGACCCAACCAGCAGCGAGAGGCCGCCGGCGATGAACCATCGTGCGTTACGAAGCTTGGCCATGAAGTAGACGCCTCGTTTTTTCCCGAACATATACCGGCAAGGCGCGCCGCATCAGCGATCGTCTAAATTGTACGTGGCTCATTGCACCGGTGGCGTAACGGGCCAGTAAGTCGGCGAATACGGCGTGGCGGCTGGCGGCGCGAACAATGCGGTCGATTCGACCGGGATCAGCAAGCAGCAGCTTTTGAAGCCGAACGCTGTGCGAAAGCTCGTCGCCAATTCCCTTCTTCCATGCGGTTTCGTAGCCGAGTAGTTGGGCCTTCGCGAAATTGCCAGTGCGGATTGCGTCGATGGCCGCGCGAGCGGCGAGCTCGCCGCTCACCATGGCATAGTAAATGCCTTCGGCGGTGAGTGCGTTGACGAAGCCACCGGCATCGCCAGCGAGTAACACTCGATCCGAGTACGTGCGCGCAAGAGGTCCGGAAATCGGCAGCGGAAACGCACGGAAATTGGTCCGATTGGATTGGCCGGCGAGCAGATGCTTCGACTTCAGATCGTCGACGAAAGCCTGGTGATGCGCGTAATGCTCGCCGCGCAGATTCGACAGGTAGTAATCCAGCTTGAATCCGACGCCAACGTTCAGATGGCTGGTCTTCGGAAAAACATAGCCATAGCCATAGTGGCTGCGAATCCGGTAGTAGATATACATGCGGTCGCGCTCGGCCGTGCTCAGTTCTTGTTGCGGCGTCTCCTCCATCATGTCGATGGCGTAATCGCTTTGGACGCTGCCGGTGCGGAGCCCCGATGCGCGTGCGACGATGCTGTTCGCTCCATCGCAGCCGATGACCATGCGGGCGCGGTATTCGCGGGAATCGGTACTGACGCTGATGTGATCGGAACGAAAAGCGATCTTGCGCGCGAGCGCACCTGCTGCGACTTCGACGTGCGGCCGTGCCAGCGAGAACAGCAGATTATCGAATTCGCAGCGCCGGATCATCAAATACAACGGTTCGGGCGATCGGTAATCCACTACAAAGCCAGAAGGCGATTCGAAATGGACCTTGCTCACCCAGTTCGACGGAATGCTCGCGAGCGAATCTTGGAGGTACGGAAATCGGGCCAAAGCCCGCGCACTGATTCCGCCGCCGCATGGTTTATCGCGCGGGAAAGAGCTTTTGTCCAACAATAGTGTGTCGACGCCAGCCTCGCCGAGAATTTTGGCGGCGGTGGCACCGGCGGGTCCAGCGCCGACGACGATGACATCGAACGTCCTCACTGATCTTGATTGTAGCGGCGTAGCTTCGTGAAAAATGCCCGGATGAACTCGACGCCACTTTGCGTGTCCGGCGTGACCACGCGCACTAGCTCCGTGTCGGTTCGGTTGTGCCGGAGCGCATCCCAAGCGGTAAAGGCCGCAGCCCGATATTCACTCGCCACCACGCGATCGCGCGATTGATACCAGTACAGTACGACGGCATGATCGTCGCTTTTGGAAACTATATAACGATTGATCTGGATGGGCTGCCCGCGCCCCGCGATGTCCACGTGAATCGTGTCGGACACAGACCAGCTCCAGCCCGATCCCGGCAGGCAATTCTTGGGCGAATGCGGCGTTTGCCCAGCGCGCTGCGATCGGAAGTAGGCGACGAAGAGGCTGGCGGTTTTTCCAGGCGCCGCGTATTGGCGCGTCAGATAATCGTCAGCCCGCAGAACGTCTTTTTCGTCCTGCTCCAGGACACCTTCCCGCACCATTTGCCAATTGCCTATTAATGTAGGGAATGCCGACAGCGGCTTGGACTGCGGGATTACCTCAGCGCGACGCCCCAATTCATAGAACGCCGCGCCCTGGACCACCAGGAGCAAATTGAAGATCACCGTTGGGCGATGAGGCAGCGGCATAATCCGAGATGAACCGTGACAAGCAGACTGAGCGCCACCACAAACAGCACCCATCCTTCGAACAAATGAAACGCGCCGTGCGCCAGGCCGGCATGATATTCGCTCAAGATGCCCGTCAGTGTGACGCGCGCTGCATTTGCCGCGATCGCGATCGGAACGGTTGTTACCAGCAGCACCCAGCGCATGCCCACCCGCTTGTCGAAGAAGTAAGCGTAGATTAGCGACAGAAACGACAGCGAGAGCAGTGAGCGAATGCCACTGCACGCTTCCACCACGGACAGCCGCTCGTGCGGAAGCTCCAGGATGTTGCCGTCGCGCAAGACGGGAATTCCCATCCAATTCAAAACCGCTTCGGCGGTGGCCGATGCGAAAATTTGCAGGGGCAGCGTGATACGCGCGTAGACGATCCCGGGAATCGGGAACAGAAAGAGGAGAAGCAGGAGCGGAAACGCCAGCGTCTTTAGCGCTCGCGTGCCTCCGAGAAACAGCACAGCCCCAGTCAAAGAAACCAGAAACGCCGTCCGCGTGATGAACACCTGCGCCGCCAACGTGCCCAGCAGCATTTGTACCGTACCCCACAGCGCTATCGCCAGTCCCCACCAATTGGGCTCGGAGGCTCCGTCATGTAGCGCCGCAGCCAACTCCGCACGCCGCCGCCAAACCACAAACGCCACCACCGGGAGCACCAGGAATCCGTGGGACATGTCCGGATCGGTGGCCCATTGCTTGGCCAACCCGGCCAGCAGCGGGCCATAGCAGGCGATGAGCAAGAGAGCGGTTAGTTGGGCGGTCATTGCGGTAAGGGCTAGAATGTAATAGTGAGCGTTTTGCGTTTTTTCGTCTCACTCATTTTCGCGGCGAGTGTGTGGCCGCAACTGGCAATTGGGCAGATTGCGATCTACCCGTTGCGCGATGTGCGCGCCGGCCAGCACGCCATCGGAAAAACCGTCTTTCAGGGCAATAAAATCGAGGAATTCCAGGTGGACATCCTGGGAGTGCTCGAAAACGTGGGGCCGCGGCAGTCCATCATCCTGGCCCGCCTCTCCGGCGGACCGCTGCAAGAGACCGGTGTCATGCAGGGCATGAGTGGGAGCCCGGTTTACATCGACGGACGCCTGCTGGGCGCGGTGGCGCTGGCTTTCAACTTCTCTAAAGAACCCATTGCGGGGATCCGGCCCATCGAAGAGATGCTGGCGGTGGGTGATTCAGGCGGCAAAGAGCCAGCCAGCAAAAACCCTGGGCATACCCCAGTTCGAAAGGTTGCCACGAACGTCGACTCTTTTGCCTCCAGACTCATCGATATCGCGACGCCTGTTTCGTTTAGCGGATTCACCGCCGGGACGCTGGACCAATTCGCTCCCCAGCTCAAGAAATTGGGGCTGGAACCGCGCCAGGGCGTTTCAAGCGGGGGCAAGCTGCCGTCTAAGATGGGTGCGCCCGCATCGCTCCGGCCCGGCGACATGATCGCGGTGGAGTTGCTCTCCGGGGACATGAGCATTGGCGCCGAGGGTACGGTAACCGCGGTGGCCGGCAAAAAGATCTACGCCTTCGGGCATCAGTTCATGTCGGTGGGAAATACCGAACTGCCGTTCGCCCGGGCCGAAGTGCTCACGCTGTTGCCGAATCTCTCGTCATCCTTCAAAATTTCGTCCCCCCTGGAGTGGATGGGCGCCATCACGCAGGACCGCAGCACCAGCATCTATGGCGAATTGGGCCGCAAGGCCGACACGATTCCATTTGCCATTACAGTGAAGGATGGACGCCGCGCGCCGCTCGCCTATCACATGCAAATGATTCAGGATCGCGTGCTCTCGCCTTATATCGTGCAGACCGCGGTGTATTCGGCGATGGACGCTACCGAGCGCACCCTGGGGCTTGCCAGTTATTCGCTGCGCGGCGGCGTGGAATTCGTGAATGGCGCTCCGCCGCTGAAACTGGACAACACCTACGCGGGCGATTTCAACGTGCCGCTGCAAGCGTCCACGGGCGTGGCCTCTCCGCTCTCATCCATTCTGGGCGCGGGCTTCGATGCGCTGAAGATCAAAAGCATCAACCTGGAGATCGAAGCGTCGGAACGGAAACGGTTTCTGCAAGTGGATCAAATCACGGCCTCGCCAAAACAGGTTCATCCAGGGGGTTCGGTGGAGTTGGCCGTCACCCTGACTGGAGAAAACGGGTTGGAGGTGCAGAAGAGCGTCCGCTACCAGGTTCCCGTGGGCGCGCCGGCCGGCACGCTGAACTTTACGGTTTCCGATGGCGCTATGTCGAACTCGCTGGACTATCAGCAGCTGGCATCGGAGGCGCCCAAGAGCGCCACGCAATTGGTCTCGTTCCTGAATAATCTACGGCCCAATACCAACGCATACGTGCGCGTATGGCGAACAGACCCGGCGTTCCAAGTCTCGGGACAGGATTTGCCGGACCCGCCGCCTTCGGTGGGCTTGATCCTGGCCAAAGCGCAGGCGGCGCAAGGTGTGTGGGTGCCGCGGGGTTCGAAAATCGATGAATTACAGATTCCAACCGGCGACGTCGTAGTGAGTGGGTCGAAGACAGCGCAAGTGGAAGTAACAGAATGAAGGTGCTTCGCACGACAGCGCTAGCAACCGCGCTGAATTGCATAGTGGTGATCACGTCCCTGTGCGCCGCCACCACGGCCACCTGGGAGATGAACACCTATCAGGATTTCCTGAAAGGCCGTTTTCAGGGAATTTCGCTGGATCGCGATGGCCGCTTGACGCTCGCGCCTAAGCTTGAGACCGTGTTCAACTCTGGCCAGCCGACCATCTGGAGCATTGCGCGCGGCCCTGATGGATCGATTTACGCGGGTACCGGACATCGCGGACGCGTCTACCAGATCACTGCCTCCGGGGCCAACAATTTGGTCTGGACGTCCGATCAGCCCGAGGTTTTCGCCGTGGCCGTGGATGCCGACGGTGTTCTGTACGCCGCCACTTCGCCGGATGGAAAAGTCTATCGAATCGAAAAAGGGAAAGCCACTGAGTTTTTTTCGCCTCAAGCGAAGTACATCTGGGCGCTCGCCTTCGCAAAGGATGGGAGCTTGTACGTGGGCGCCGGAAATCCTGGCAATATCTATCGCGTCGACAAATCCGGGAAAGCCGAGACCTATTACGAAACCGGCCAATCGCACGTCACCGCGCTAGCCTTCGATTCGCACAACAATGTGCTCGCCGGCACGGAGCCCAATGGCATCCTGTATCGCATCAGCGCTAAAGACAAAGCGTTCGTGCTCTACAACGCGGCCCTGCCCGAGATCCGTTCCATCGTTCCCATGCCGGACGGCACCATCTACGCAGCGGCGCTGGGCGGTTCCATCGCGAATCGCTCCCAACCTTTGACTACCGCGCTCTCATCTCCGCTGGCCGTCACGGTGACGGCGCCGACGACGTCCATCACGGTGACCGATTCAGCCGATTCGCAGGCGGAGACCGAGATTAAGCCGAAGGCTGGTACGCCCACCGCGACGGTGGTTCAGCCTGTGCAACAAGTGGCCAGCGCCAGCCCTCTGGCCGAAATCCCCGGCGTGGATAAATCCGCTGTCTATAAGATCAATCCAGACGACACGGTAGAGACGCTGTGGAGTTCCAAAGAAGAGAACGTCTACAGCTTGGTTGCGCGGCCCAATGGATCCCTGTATTTCGCTACGGACGGCCAAGGACGGCTGTACCGTCTGGGCTCGGATCGCAAGGCGACGTTGATGGTGGAAACCAATGAAGGCGAGGCCACTCGGCTGCTGGAATCTCCGGATGGATTGGTGGCCGCTACCGGCGACATGGGCAAAGTTTTCCGGTTGGCCGACGCAGCGGGCCCGAGCGGCAGCTATGACTCGCCGGTGCACGATTCCGGCTCCGTTGCGCGTTGGGGACGCATCTCGTGGCGCAGCGCCGGTGGGAAGGTGCAGCTTGCGACGCGATCGGGTAACTCCGCGCGTCCGGACAAGACCTGGAGCGACTGGTCAGACCCACTGACCGATGCGCGCAATGATGCACATGACGCGCTGATCCGCAGCCCCAACGCCCGTTACATTCAATGGCGCGCCAGCCTGGAGGGTCCGGGCGCAGCCATCGAGAACGTGAGTATCGCTTATCTTCCGCAGAACAATCCGCCCGTCATCCGCAGCATCAGCGTGACCATGCAAAACTCGGCGCAGAAAGCCTCCACGGCGGCTACCAGTTCCACGGCGGCAGCCTACAGCATCACCGTAACTGATACAGGCGAGACGTCAACTCCCGCCGGCACACCGACGCAGACGCTTTCGCATGGCTCCGGATCGCAGGTGCAAGTAACTTGGCAAGCCGACGACCCGGATGGCGATCGCCTGCTCTACTCGCTCTATTTTCGCGGCGAAGACGAGAAGGAGTGGAAACTGCTGCGGGCCAATATTGCCGAGAATTCGCTGCTGCTGGATGGCGACGTCCTGGCCGACGGCCGTTACTACTTCCGCGTGATCGCTTCCGATCAGCCATCGAACGCGGCCAATGTCGCGCGCACCGACGAGTTGGTCAGCTCTCCGGTCTTGATCGACAACACACCGCCCGTCGTAACTCTGGGCGCGCCCCGCCGCTCCAATGAGCGCGTGGAGGTGGACGCCGACGTCGTGGATCAGACCTCGCCCTTGCGGCGCTTTGAGTATTCACTCGACGCGGGCCCATGGACTCCGGTGGAGGCGGCCGACGGCGTTACCGATTCACCGCGCGAGCAGTATCACATCGCGATCGACCGGCTTCGCGCCGGCGAGCACCTGTTAGTGGTCCGCGCCTACGATACGGCGAACAACGCAGGACTGGCGAAGGTTGTGGTGCATTAAATTGCTACGATGCTAGTTCATGCCCATTTATCAAGCAGTCGTCCTTGCGATTGTCCAGGCGCTCACCGAATTTCTGCCCATTAGCAGCACCGCGCATCTGGTGCTCATCCCGTGGCTCTTTGGTTGGAAAGATGGCGGCCTGACCTTCGATGTCGCGCTGCACGCGGGCACGCTGGTCGCGGTGATCATCTACTTCTTTCGCGATTGGATCCAAATCATCGGCCAGGCCTTCGGCTTGAACATCGGAAGCGATCCCGATCTCAGGCAGAATCGCAATCTTCTCTGGTTGCTCGCCGTCGCATCCATTCCGATCGGCATCATTGGTTATCTTTTCGACAAGCAGGCTGATACCACCTGGCGGCAGCCCTACGTGATTGGCACGATGCTGATCCTGGTCGGCATCGTTATCTGGATCGCCGAGCGGCGGCGCGTCGGCAGCAAGTCGATGAGCACCATCCAGTGGAGCGACGGAATCGCGGTGGGTCTGGCCCAGGCCGTTTCGGTGATTCCCGGTACTTCTCGCAGCGGCGCCACGATCAGCGCGGGGCTGTTCCGCAACATGAATCGCGAGACCGCCGCGCGCTTTTCGTTCCTGCTTTCGACACCAGCTATCGCAGCCGCGGTGGCGAAGAAAGCCTGGGACATTGACAAAGGAGGCGGCATCCCCGCGGACATGAAGCTGCCCATCGTGGTGGGAATTATTGTCTCCGGAGTGCTGGGCGCCATCGTGATCGCCTTCTTCCTCCGCTACCTTCGACGCAGCAGTTTGATGCCGTTCGTATACTATCGAATCGTTTTTGGCATAATAGTAATCGCTCTGGCTGCATTTTTCCGCTTCTCAGCGGGATGAAGATTTTAGGACCGACACGCTTCCACAGACTCAACGAAGCCGCCGGATTGGTGTATCTATTCACCGGATTCTTTTTGATCCTGTGCCTGATCTCCTATCACCCGCAAGATCCCTCCTGGAATTCGGTGACCGGCGCGACGCGCGCGCATAACCTGACGGGGCTGGCCGGATCGTACATCGCGGATCTCTGTTTTCAATTGCTGGGCCTCAGCGCCTTTAGTTTGCCGGTACTCCTCTGGCTTCTAGCGTGGAAATGGATCCGTTCAGCGGACATCCAAGCCGCCGGCGTCAAGGTGTTCGGCTCTGTGGTGTTCTTCCTCAGTATTTCTACCGCGCTTTCCATCCGGCCGTTCTGGCGCCCCTGGAATGGAGCATTTTCCGCGGGCGGCGTGGTGGGGATCCTGATTGCCGATTCGCTCCTATCGAAGTTAAACGTGATGGGAACAGTCTTATTCACCGGCATCTGCCTGATCCTCTCGATGTACTTGATCTCCAAGTTTTCAATGGTGATTGTGGCGCGCTGGCTGGCCGGACCACTCAGCTTCATTGCCCGCTTCTATGCCGGATTCTATGCGCGCTTTGCCGCCTGGCAGCAGCGCCGGCACGAGCAGAGAGTAGCGCTGGCGCAGGAACGTGCCGAACGGCGCGCTGCCTCCCGGGCCGAACAGCAGGCCGCTGCGCAACAGACCGCCGCAATTCCACGCGAAGAGCCCCAGATTCCGGTAGTGGATCCACTGGAGCCGCAGCAGACCTACCATGCAGCGCCGGTGGAAGAGCCGGAACCGCCACTTCACCAGGACATTCCGATTCACGAACTCGAATACCAACCTCCGCCCTCTTCGTCGCGCCCGCCCTGGGAAGCCGTGCCGGAGCCCGTGCGCGAACCTGAACCGGCCCCCGCTCCCGTTCGCAAGCGCAAGCCCGCGCCGGACATCACGGAGCATCCGGCTTATCGGCTGCCCTCCACCGCGCTGCTCAACGAAGTGCCGGCGCGGAACCCCTTCGATTCGCTGGAGCTAAAAGAAATCGCCGCGCGCATCAAATCCAAGTTTGAAGAATTCAATGTTCACGGCGGCGTGGTGCAGATCAACCCCGGACCTGTCGTCACCACGTTCGAATTCAAGCCCGAGGCCGGTGTCAAGTACAGCCGCATCACCACGCTCACTGAAGATCTATGCCTCGGCTTGCAAGCTGAATCCATCCTGATCGAACGCATTCCTGGCAAGCCGACCGTGGGAATCGAGGTTCCCAACACGCGCCGCGAAGTGATCAGTCTCCGGCAGATCCTGGAATCGGAAGAGTTCATCGACTCTAGCTCGCGCCTGACCATGTGCCTGGGCAAGGACATCAACGGACGCATCAAAGTGGCGGCGCTGGAATCGATGCCTCACCTCTTAATCGCGGGCTCTACCGGAGCGGGTAAAAGCGTGATGCTCAATTCGATGATCATGTCGATCCTCTATAAGTCCACTCCCGATGAAGTGCGCATGATCCTGGTGGACCCCAAACGCCTGGAAATGGGCCTTTATGAGGGTATTCCACATTTGCTGACGCCGGTAATCACCGATCCCAAAAAGGCTACTTACGCGTTGCGCAATGCCGTTCTCGAGATGGAACGGCGTTTGAAGCTGCTGGCTGGGCAAGGCGTCCGCAACATCGATCAATTCAACAAGAAAGTGCGGGCCTTGGCGAGCGAGCCACGCAGCCTGTTCGAGGAAGACGAACCGCTGGCGGAGGATCTGAAGCCGCTCCCGTTCATTTTGATCGTGATCGATGAGCTGGCCGATCTCATGATGCTGGAGCGTGCCAACGTGGAAGAAGCCGTGGCTCGACTGGCGCAAATGGCGCGCGCAGTGGGAATGCATTTGGTGCTGGCGACGCAGCGGCCCAGCGTGGACGTTATCACCGGTCTGATCAAAGCGAACTTTCCGTCGCGCATCAGCTTCCGCGTGGCCACCCGCGTGGATTCCCGCACGGTGCTGGATGTAATGGGCGCCGAGCATTTATTGGGCAAAGGCGACATGCTGTTCCTGCCGCCCGGATCTTCCCGGCTCACGCGCGTCCACGGCGCCTTCGTCACCGAGGCCGAAATCAATCGCGTAGTCGAATGCTGGAAGGGGCAAGCCCGGCCGGATTACGATCAAACGTTCCTGCAGGCTCCGCCGACGGAGGAGGAAGACGCAGAGGCAGCCGAGTTTGAAGGTGGGGACGATCCGGCATATCAAGACGCCGTGCGCGTGGTGCTGGAGATGGGCAAGGCGTCGACATCCACGCTGCAGCGCCGCTTGCGATTAGGCTACGGCCGCGCCGCGCGAATTCTCGACATGATGCAGCATGAAGGCATTATCGGGCCGCCCGACGGCAGTAAACCGCGCGAAGTGCTGAAGCGTCCGGATTGGTTGCAGGAAGTGGAGAGCCAGATGCGCTAATTCGGCGCGTGCGCGTGCATTGGTACCGTCACCGGATCTTTTGGCATCACGATCCAGGCGACGATGTACGAGACAACGCCAAAGAAGGGCAGCGGAAAAACCGTTAGCACGACCCACAGCACCCGAACCAGCGTCACGTCTATTCCGAAATAGCGGGCGAATCCTGCGCAAACTCCGGCAATCTTGGCTTCACTCATTGGACGGCTCAGGCGTTCCGCGGGCAGCGTCCAGGAGCCTTGTCCCGCTGCCGCCCGTGTTGTTCCAGACCCGCAGGCGGAACAAAAGTTGTCCAGTTCCCTGAGTTCGGATCCGCACTTGGTGCAAAACATCGGGTCACCTCTGTCTGTGGTTACGCACCCGAACTCGTGCTTGTTCCGCGAGAGATCTTCCCCAAGATCATCGGTTTGCGCGCTCCGGTGGCCGACGGCAGATTGCCCGGTCGCCCCTGGTACGTCTGGTACGCCAGCAGCGCGAAAAGGATAGCTTCTTTCGTATCCACGCCGATTCCGAATTCCGCCGTCGTGGTCAATCGCGCCTTTAGCAAGACAGGCAGCCGTTCCATCAAGTATCGATTGTGCGCGCCACCGCCGGAGACGATCACCTCGCGCGTGGCGGGATACCGCTCAATCGCCATCGCAATCGTACGCGCGGTCAATTCCGTGGCGGACGCGATGTCGATACCAGTCTCGCGCAGGAACTCCGCGCCATATTGTTCACGGCCGCAGGATTTGGGCGCGTCGCGATGGTAATACGGATCTGTGAGAAGTCGATCGAGCAGCGCGGCGTTTACTTGACCCGCGCGGGCGCGTTCTCCATCGCGATCGAACGGCGGCGCTAGGGCATCCATCACCATGTTGCCTGGACCGGTGTCGAAGGCAATCACATCCTCTGGATTCGCCGCAGCCGGAATCACGGTGATGTTCGCGATGCCGCCGATGTTGAGCGCGATGCGCGCCTGTCCGGGATGCCGGAAGAGCTGATAGTCGAGAAACGGCACCAGTGGCGCACCTTTGCCACCGGCCGCCATATCGCTGGGTCGAAAATCCGCGATCGTTTCGATGCCCGTTCGCTCGGCAATAACCGCCGCTTCGCCGATCTGCATGGTGCTCGCGATTTTGCGGCCAAGAAACTCCACCGGCTCGCCTTCGTGAAAGATAGTTTGCCCGTGCGACCCGATGAGCTCTATCGTCTTTAACGGCACGCCGGCCTTTTGGAGCGCTTCGGCGAACAACTCGCCCAGCAGAAAATTGAGCCGTGCGATTGTGCCGGTGTGTGTGGCGGCGTTGGAAACAGAAAGAATGGCCGCACGGACCTCGGGCGGATACGGGATCGTGGCCGTGGATACTACTTGAATGCCATCGCCAATATCCACGACAGCAACGTCGATGCCATCCACCGACGTTCCGCTGATCAACCCCGCGACGCGCACTAGCGCTTCAACTCCCGCTGCAGTTCACTCAACAGTTGCAGCGCGTCGATGGGCCGCAGCTCGTCCACTTTCAAATTGCGGATGCGCTCGGCGATTTGGTAGTTGACCGGCTCGAACAGTTGGATTTGCGTGGGGCCAGACGCGCGCGGCGTAAGCTCTTCCGTAACCGCATGTTCGGATCGCTCGTGCAAAACCAGAATCTCCCGGGCGCGTTCCACCACCGATATCGGAAGGCCCGCCAGTCGCGCTACTTCGATTCCGTAGCTGCGGTCCGCGCGGCCCGGTTCCACCTTGCGCAGGAAGATTATTTGATCGCCCGCCTCTTTCACCGAAACATGCAGGTTGGCGACCCCTGGCAATTGGTCGGCTAGCTCGGTGAGCTCATGATAGTGTGTGGCGAACAGCGTGCGTGCGCGAATGCGTTGATGAATGTGCTCCACAACAGCCCAGGCCAGCGCTAATCCATCGTAGGTCGCGGTGCCCCGCCCGATTTCATCCAGCACCACCAGGCTGCGAGATGTCGCAGTATTCAAGATCACCGCGGTCTCGGTCATCTCCACCATGAACGTCGATCGGCCGCGCGCCAGATTGTCGGCCGCGCCAATCCGCGTGAACACGCGATCCACGATGCTAAGGGCTGCCGAATCGGCGGGTACGAAAGATCCCATCTGCGCCAGAATAACGATGGCCGCGGCCTGCCGCAAATAAGTCGACTTTCCTCCCATGTTCGGGCCCGTGATCACCGCGATGAATTGCTGTTCGGAATCGAAGTAAAGATCGTTCGGAATGAAGCGCAGCGCTTCCTTCTCCGCCAGCTTCTCGATCACCGGATGCCGCCCGGCCACAATCCGTATCTCACCCGTAGAGGTAAAAGTCGGCCGCACGTATCTACTCTCGGCGGCCACCTGGGCCAGCGCGCAGGTGACATCCAACTCCGCGATCGCAGCCGCCGTCTTCCGGATGCGCGCCGCATGCTCGGCCGCAAATAGGCGTAACTCCTGGAAGATCTCGCGCTCCAGCGTGAGCATCTTATCTTCGGCGTCCAGAACTTTGCTTTCCAACTCCTTCAATTCGGGCGTAGTGAAGCGCTCGGCATTCACCAGCGTCTGCTTTCGTTGGTAATCCGAAGGCGCATTGTGCAGATTCGCCTTCGAGATCTCGATGTAATACCCGAACACATTGTTGAACCGCACCTTCAACGACTGGATGCCTGTCCGCGCACGCTCGCGCAACTCGATTTGAGCGATGTATTGGCGGCTATTGCGGCTCAGATCGCGCAGCTCATCGAGACCGGCGTGATAGCCCGGACGAATGGTACCGCCATCGGCGAGATTCACCGGCGGTTCCTCCGCAATTGCGTTCAGGACGCGATTGCGAACCTCGGGAATCTCATCCAGCCCGCTAGCAATCGCTCGCATGCGTGCGGCGTCGAACGCGGTGGTCTGTTCTCTGAGCTTCGGCGCAAGCGCGAGTGACCGGCCCAGCGCCAGCAACTCCCGTGGTCCCGCGGTTCCGAGCGTCAGTTTCGCAAGTAGCCGTTCGAGGTCGAGGACATTTGCCAGCAGCTTACGCGTTTCCGAGCGCGCTATTGTTGCTTGCAAAACCGCTTGCACCGCGTCCAGCCGCGCCGCGATCTCTTCGAGCTGCAAGCAAGGCCGCAACAACCGCGACCGCAACATTCTGCCGCCCATGCCGGTGCAGGTCTGGTCCAACACGTGAATCAACGTGGATTCGCGGGTTTCGCCCGCGAACAGCGGCTCCAGCAGCTCCAGATTCCGCACCGTGACGGCATCCAGAATCATCGATTCAGAGCGATCGTAGAACGACGGCCGCTCCAAATGATCGAGCGCCGATTTCTGCGTGTCCCGCAAGTAGTGCAGGATCGCGCCCGCCGCCGAAACCGCCAGCGGTTTGCCTCCCAGCCCACAGCCATCCAACGTTAGTAAACGAAAATGTTCGCGCAGCGCCCGGTCGGCATAATCCAGGCTGAAGATCCAGTCTTCGAGAGCCGTCCGCAATCCGGGTACGTCTGTTACAGATTCAGCGGCCAGCACTTCGCGGACATTCAGGTTCTCGAGCGCGGCACTCACATCCGACACGTCCAGTTCGGTGGCGTGAAATTCCCCTGTTGAAATGTCTACATGCGCGATTCCAGCTCGTGTGCCATTGCGGCACACAGCAGCCAGGTAATTGTTCTCGTGCGAGCGAAGTAGCGACGATTCAGTGGCTGTTCCCGGCGTCACCACGCGCGTCACTTCGCGCTTCACTAGCTTCTTGCCCGGCCCCGCTTCCTCCATCTGATCGCAGACGGCCACCCGGTAGCCTTTCTGGATCAGCCGCGCGAGATAACCCTCCGCCGCGTGATAGGGGACGCCGCACATCGGAATGGCTTGGCCTTTTTCCTTGTTGCGCGCCGTCAGCGTGATTTCGAGTTCGCGCGCTGCGGTGACGGCGTCTTCGTAGAACAGCTCGTAGAAATCGCCCAGCCGGAACATCAGCAGCGCGTTTGGAACCTGCTGTTTGATGGAGTGATACTGCCGCATCAGCGGCGTCGTTTCGGTTGTGGGTTGGGGCGCATGCGCGTCCCGGACGCCCTCAGGCATATAGGCCGCGGGTCTGCAAGGCCGAAGCGACGCGATCGATCGCCAGCATGTAGGCTGCCAGCCGGTTGTGCACCTGGTGCTTCTCGGCGTAACTCACTACGTCTCGAAAACTGTTCACCATGATTTCTTCCAGCCGCCCGTTGACAAGTTGCTCGTTCCAAAAGAAGCCCTGGCGATCCTGCACCCACTCGAAATAGGACACCGTGACTCCGCCCGCGTTGGCAAGAATGTCCGGAATGACGAAGATCTTCTTCTCGGCCAGAATCGCGTCGGCTTCGGAAGTAGTGGGGCCGTTCGCGCCTTCACAAATGATCTTAGCTTTGATGCGATCGGCATTGGCGGTGGTGATCACGTTTTCTTTTGCCGCCGGTAGCAAAACGTCGCAATCGAGGAAGAACGCCGAGTCCCGGTCGATATCTTCGCCACCAGAAAATCCCGTAATCGAACCCGTTTCGTGACGATGCCGCATCAGCGCATCGATATCCAAGCCTTTCGGATTGTAAACCGCTCCGTCGTACTCAATGATGCAGATGATCTTGAACCCGGAGCGCGCCATCAGCTTGGCGGACATGCCGCCCACGTTGCCGAAGCCCTGTATAACCACGCGCGTATTGGCCACGTCCAGGCCGAACCGGCGCAGAGCCTGCATGGTGACAATCATGCACCCGCGTCCCGTGGCCTCCGTTCGTCCGCGCGAACCGCCGAGCGCGATCGGTTTCCCAGTAACTACACCCGTTACCGTGTGGCGCTTATGCATGGAGTAGGTGTCCATGATCCACGCCATGGTTTGTGGATTGGTATTGATATCCGGCGCAGGCACGTCGCGCTCGGGGCCGATGATGTCCATGATCTCCGAAGTGTAGCGGCGCGTGATGCGCTCCAATTCACCGGGCGAAAGCACATCCGGATCGCAAATCACTCCGCCCTTGGCGCCGCCAAACGGGATGTTCACCACCGAGCACTTCCACGTCATCCAAGCCGAGAGCGCTCGCACTTCATCGAGCGTCACGTCCGGAGCGAAGCGGATGCCCCCTTTGGCAGGCCCACGCACGATGGAGTGCTGCACGCGATAGCCGGTGAAAACTTCGTAGCGTCCGTCATCCAGCATCACTGGCACGCTGACCTTCAGCTCCAGCGCCGGCATTCGCAGAATTTTGCGCAGGCCTTCATCCAGGCCCAGCAATTCGGCCGCTTCGTCGAAGCGCGCCTCCGCGGAAACCCACGGATTGCTTTCCTTTTCGGAGGACGGAATCGCTTCCAGGATCATGCGGAAAACCTCCAGCTACATTGTAGCTTCGCGCGCGGGTTTAGAATGAAACATGGCGCGCGTGTTGTATGGAATTTCTGGCGCACTCCTTCTGCTGGCAGGCCTGCCCGCATTGAGCCAGAGCGACGACTTGGCGATTGGCAGACTTTTGGTGGCCAGCCGCGATCTGGGCGATCCGAATTTTGCCAAGACCGTCATCCTGCTGGTGCATTACAACGAAGATCAGGGCGCGGTGGGCCTGGTAGTCAACAAGCGGACGGACGTTCCAATTTCGAAGGTCTTCCACGATCTGAAGGAAGCGGGCGGCCGTAGCGATCCCGTGTATATCGGCGGCCCCGTGGAGTTGAATAGTGTGCTGGCGTTGCTGAAGTCCGCCAACAAGCCCTCGGGCGCGGACAAGATTTTCAGCGATGTTTACTTGATCAGCAACAAGGATCTCCTGGCTCGAACGCTGGCTTCCCGCGCCGAGGCAACCGTGTTTCATACCTACATCGGCTATGCCGGCTGGGGAGCCGGGCAATTGGAGCATGAGGTTGAGCTTGGGGCCTGGCACATCATGCCCGCCGATGTGGAGACGGTGTTCCACTCCGATCCCGATTCCGTCTGGGAACGCTTAATACACCGGACGGAGACGCAGATTGCAAGCGCTTTCACTTATACGCCGCTACTCCCGTCACCCGCTCGCCGATAACCAGCGCGTGGATGTGATCGGTTCCTTCGTACGTCTTCACCGTTTCTAGATTGCACATGTGACGCATGATCGGATACTCGTCGATGATGCCGTTGGCCCCCAGCAGATCCCGGCTCAGGCGCGCGCATTCCAGCGCCATCGCCACGTTATTTCTTTTCAGCATGGAGATGTGCGCCGGATCGATCTTGCCCTGATCCTTGACGCGCCCGGCCTGAATGGCCAGCAGTTGCGCCTTGGTAATCTCGGTGATCATCCAGGCTAGCTTCTCCTGCACCAGTTGATGGCTCGCAATGGGCCGGCCGTCGAACTGCTTGCGGTCAATCGAATATTGGCGCGCGGTCTCATAACAATCCATAGCAGCGCCCAGCACGCCCCAGCCGATTCCGTAGCGGGCTTGCGAGAGACAACTCAGCGGCGCTTTGAGCCCCTGCGCGCCAGGCAGCATCGCGGACGCAGGTACGCGGCAATCGGATAACGCCAGACTCGACGTCACCGATGCGCGCATCGAAAGCTTGCCGTGAATGTCGGACGTTGTGAAGCCGGGCGTGCCCTTCCCCACCAGGAATCCGCGAATACCGGCCTCAGCGCGCGCCCAAACGATGGCGACGTCGGCCATCGATCCGCTCGTAATCCAGGTTTTCTCGCCGTTCAGAATCCAATGATCGCCGTCCTGCTTCGCACGCGTCTGCATGCCCGCCGGATTCGATCCGAACCCTGGCTCGGTGAGTCCAAAACATCCAATGGCTTCCCCGGATTGCATTTTCGGCAGCCAGCGGTCTTTCTGCTCGGCCGAACCGTAGGTATAAATCGGGTACATCACCAGCGCCCCCTGCACGGAGACAAAGCTGCGCAGCCCCGAATCGCCGCGCTCGATTTCCTGCATGATCAGCCCGTATTCGACATTGCTGAGGCCCGCGCAGCCATAGCCCTCGAGGTTCGCGCCCAGGAATCCGAGCTGGGCGATCTCCGGGATCAGCTCTTTTGGAAAGCGCCCATCGCGATAGCAATCGCGGATGATCGGAATCACACGGTCCTCGACAAACTGCCGCGCGGTCTGGCGGACCAGCAGTTCCTGCTCGGAGAAAAGGGAGTCGATCAGCAGGTAGTCAACGCCGGAGAAACGAGCCATGGCCCTATTGTAAGCGGCCTTCCTTGAAAGCGCCCTACGAGAATGTCATCAGCCACTCAGAGGAAAGAACCAATCGACCCACCGCAAGTGTTTGTCATACGGAATCTCGCCAAGTCCCCGAGCCGCATCCGCAAAGTGCCTACGATAGAATCACCTGCCTCCGAATGCCGAGCGATCTCAGACTTCACATCGAGAGAAAGTTGACGCTTCTCGTCACTCATGGTTAACTAGTCACTAGCTAGTCACTTTAGCAGGAGAACCGCCAATGAGCACCATCACCGCGCTAGAGGCCAAGACCCGCTTTGGAGAACTTCTGGACCGCGTAGCGCGTGGCGAAGAGATTGTGATCACCAGACACGATAAGGCCGTGGCTCGCATCATTCCTGAAGGGCGCGGGTCGCTGGACAGTGTCCGGCGAGCCATTGAAAGCATGCGCGAGAACCGCCGAAGGATGGCGCGACGCAAAGGCTTCAAGCCGCTAACCGATAAGGAAGTCAGAGAAGCGATCAACGAAGGGCGCAGGTGAATCCTGGTTTTGTGGCCGATGCTTCGGTTGCGGCTGCCTGGGTAGTTGAATCCCAATCGAGCCACGCGACGGACCAATTACTAGTTGAAGCCGAAGCAGGCGCTCCGGTTCATGTTCCCGTCCTGTGGATGTTTGAAGTTGCAAATGCCCTGCTGATCTTAAAGCGACGACGACGCATCGATCAACAAGGATACGATCAGGCGCGGCTTGACCTGAGAGACTTGCGCCCGCTGGTGGATGCTGAGAGCCCGCAACTGGCGCTGGGCAGCATCTGCCAACTAGCGGAGAAATACGAGCTGTCCGTCTACGACGCAGTCTACTTGGAGTTGGCTCTGCGTCGACAGCTTCCGCTAGCTACACGGGATTCCGCGCTCAACAAAGCCGCTAAACGTGCGGGCGTTCGGACTCTGCCTTAGCCCGTTAAACGTCCAAATTCCGCACGTCCAGCGCGTTTTCTTCAATAAACTTGCGACGGCTCTCCACGTCCTCGCCCATCAGCGTGGAAAAGATCGTTTCGGTCTCCGCCAGATCGTGCAGATCAACCTTCAGCAATGTGCGCGTTTCGGCGTTCATAGTGGTGGCCCAAAGCTGTTCGGCGTTCATCTCGCCCAGGCCTTTGTAGCGTTGAATGGAAACCTCGCGCATGCCCTCGCTCTTCACATGTTCCAGCAGCTCGCGCCATCCGGCCTTCGTTTCCGCTTCGGCCTTCCCTTCCTTCAGTATCTTGAACGGCGGGCGATTGAATTTCGACACCTGGCGCGCCATGGTTCGCATGCGGCGGAACTCGGGCTGCAGCGCCAAGTCGACAGTGATCCCGCGCTCGGCATTCATCGGATCGTGATACATCACCTTCCACGCTTCGTGCTCTTCTTCGCGCTCGATTCGCGCTGTCACCTTGGCCGCTGTCAGCGCCGCCAGCACCGGCTCCAGATTGGCTTTCTCCTGGAAGTCCGCCTTGGTGTCCAGCTTGAAGTCGATATTGGCCAGCGCCTCAACCACGCGCGCATCGCGCACCCGGCGCTCCATGCGGCGGAAGATCTGCTGGAACTCGTCGAGCGAAATCAGGAACGCACGCAGCTCAGCGCCCTCCAGCTTAGTGCCGTCTTGCGTCACCACAGACAGGTTTTCCGTCGCGCGCCGCAGAATCTCGCGCGTGAATTCCTTGTCGTCCTTGATATACTTTTGCGTCTTGCCCTTCTTGATCAAGTACAGCGGCGGTTGAGCGATGTACACATGCCCCCGTTTGATGAGTTCCTGCATATGCCGGAAGAAAAACGTGAGCAGCAGAGTGCGGATGTGCGAGCCGTCCACGTCGGCGTCGGTCATGATGATCACCTTGTGGTAGCGGAGCTTGGCAACGTCGAAATCCGTTAGCCCGATCCCGGTGCCGATAGCCGTGATCATGGAGCGAATTTCCTCGTGCCCCAACATCTTGTCGTAGCGCGCTTTCTCGACATTCAGAATCTTGCCCTTCAGCGGCAAAATGGCTTGATAGCGCCGGTCGCGGCCCGATTTGGCGGTGCCGCCTGCCGACTCGCCCTCTACCAGGAACAACTCGCAACGCTCCGGATCCTTCTCCTGACAATCGGAGAGTTTGCCAGGCAGGCCGCCTGAGTCCATCGCTCCCTTGCGACGTGTCAGATCTCGCGCTTTCCTGGCCGCTTCCCTGGCTCGCGCCGCGTCGATGGCTTTCGACACAATCTTCCGCATCACCGCGGGATTCTTGTCGAAATGCTCGCCCAGCTTTTCGTTGACCAGCTGAACGATGAAACCTTGAATATCGCTATTGAGCTTGCCCTTGGTCTGCCCTTCAAACTGCGGTTGCGGCAACTTCACGCTCACTACGGCCGTGAGACCTTCGCGCACGTCGTCGCCCGTAAGGTTCTCTTTGACGTCCTTGAACAGCCCGGCCTGCTGCCCGTAGGCATTGATGGTACGCGTCAAGGCGCTTCGGAAACCGCTTAAGTGCGAGCCTCCGTCCACGGTATTGATGTTGTTTGCGAAGCTGAAAATACTTTCCGAGTACCCGTCGTTGTACTGTAGCGCCACTTCCATGGTGAGCAAACCACCATTCGGCAACTCGCGCGAGCCTTCGATGTAAATCGGCTTCTCGTGCAGCACGGCTTTGCCCTTATTCAGGTGCTTGATGAATTCGGCGATTCCGCCGCTGTAGTGAAACTCGTGCTGCTTGGCCGGTTCCACTCGCTCATCGGTGAGCGTTATGGTGAGGCCTTTGTTCAAAAACGCGAGCTCTCGCAGCCGCTGCGCCAGAGTGTCGTAATTGAACTCATGGGCGTCCATGATAGTAGGGTCTGGCTTAAAGGTAATTTTCGTACCGGTCTTCTTGCCAGCCTTACCCGCTTTCTGGAGCGGCGCCTGGGGGATTCCACGACGATACTCTTGCTCCCAGGTGTAGCCGTCGCGCCAGATTTCCAGTTGCAGCAATTCCGACAACGCATTCACGCAGCTCACGCCCACACCGTGGAGGCCGCCCGATACTTTGTAGCTCTTAGAATCGAACTTACCTCCCGCGTGCAGCTTGGTCATCACCACCTGCGCGGCCGACACGCCTTCGTCCTCGTGCATGTCCACCGGGATGCCGCGCCCGTTGTCCACCACCGTGATCGAATCGTCGATGTGAATAGTTACGTTGACGGTGTCGCAGAATCCGGCGAGTGCTTCGTCCACCGAATTGTCCACCACTTCGTAAACCAGGTGATGCAGGCCGTTCTCGGTTGTTGAGCCGATGTACATCGCGGGCCGCAACCGTACTGCTTCCAGGCCCTCCAGAACTTTGATACTACTCGAATCGTAAACTTCGACTGGAGTTACTTCTTTTGTTGCCATGTGTAAAAGTTAGTCCTTCTTTGCTTCTTCGCCACTCCGAGCTCGGCGTCTTGATTCTCAAATCCGCATCGGCATCACGACGTAGCGATACTTGTATCCGGCTTCGCCTTCCACGGCGGGCCGCAATTCACCGGCGCTGTTGGCGTCCTTGAAATGAAACGACACCTTGTCTTCGTTCGACGCACGAAGAAAGTCCAGCAGGTAACTCGCGTTGAACCCAATCTCCACAGGGGTTCCGGTGTATTCCGCCGGCAGGCTCTCTTCACTCTCACCGGTTTCCGATAGCGACGAATGAATGTGCAGCTCGCCTTCCTGAACTCTCATCCGAATAGCCCGGGACCGCTCATCGGAAAACTGTGAGACGCGTTCAATCGACTTGCGTAGCTCCTCTCGCTCCAACACCACCGAATGCGGATGATCTTTTGGCAGCACGCGCTCGAAGTCCGGAAAGTTTCCTGTGAGCTTGCGACTCAACAGCAGGCGCTCGCCGAATTGAAAGAACAGATGATTATCGTCACCTGAAAACGCCAGCGTGGCATCCGCATTCGATTCCTGACCCAACTTCAAAATCTCGCCCATCGCCTTGCGTGGCAGCAATGCGCGAAACATTGTAGTGACTCCAGGAAGATCCACTGCATGTTCCACCATCGCCAGCCGATGTCCATCCGTCGCCACCATCGCGAGTCCATTGCTCTTTAACAACAGCAGCGATCCGTTCAAAGTAAAGCGCGACTCCTCCATCGATATCGCGAAAATCGTTCGCGAGATCATCGACGCCAGCACGCTTACGGGAATCTGCGCCAGTACGTCCGGCATTTGCGGCAACTCGGGAAAGCTCTCGCGCGACATTCCGGCAATCCGCGTACGCGACCGCCCGCACACCAGACTGGCCCATTGGTTGTCCTGCAGCTTCACTTCGAGATCGGCATCCGGCAGCAACCGCACATAATCCAGCAATCGCTTGGCTGGAATGGTCCCGGCGCCTTGTTTTTTCACCCGAGCTGGACACGACGACCGAATTCCCAGCTCGAGGTCGGTAGCCGTTAAATTGATCCGATCCCCCGTCGCCTCTACCAGCACGTTCGATAGGATCGGTATGGTGGTCTTCTTCTCAACAACGCCCTGCGAAAGATTCAGTTCTCGCACCAGATCCGTTTTGCTGACTGTGAACTCCATCATTTCCCCTCGCTCAGATTGCTGCCGACGAGACTTTCGCCGGCCAACGTCAGTGATGATGCCCTCCGCTTGATTTGCTCCAGCGTGATTAGCTCTAGGGCTTTCTCAAATGAGTCTCTAACTAGAACCGTAATCGTAGGGTCTGTTGAAATGTTGATTTCTCTCTAAATTATACAAAAATCAGAAACTTCCTGCCACTAGAAGTTGTGGATTCCGAGGTTCGGAACCCAGGAAAATCCATCCCCCTCGGCTTCTTCCACAGCGGATCACAGGTTTCGCCAGGGCGAATCTGTGGATAAAGTTAATAACTCTAATGGATTGAGTCAATTAGACTGTGGATGAGACTGTTCAAATCTGGACTCAGGTGTCGCAGGCGGTCGATCTTCTGAACGGAGTGCAACACAGTAGTGTGATGCTTGCCGTTAAACGCCTTTCCGATCTCGGGCAGGGAGGCGAGCGTCAGCTCTTTGGCCAAATACATGGCGATCTGCCGGGGGTATGCGATCTTCTGCTCGTTGGTCTTCAGCTTAAGCTGCGAGGGCTGTAGGGAGAACTTCTCAGCCACGGCCCGGACGATGGACTCGATGGTAATTCGCCGCTCCCCGCCTACCGTCAGATGCTTCAGCGTCTGTTGGGCCATTGCGAGACTGATGGGAGACCCCGTCACCGACGAGTAGGCCATCAGCTTAGTCAACGCGCCTTCCAGTTCACGAACATTTGACTTGGTTTTCGTTGCGATAAAGATCCGGACCTCTTCCGGAAGGACGATGCCCTCTGCTTCCGCCTTCTTATCGAGAATCGCCATCTTAGTTTCCAAGTCGGGCGGCTGTACGTCCACCATCAACCCCCATTCAAAGCGAGACCGCAGGCGTTCCACCAAACCCGGGGTATTCTTGGGCGGCGTGTCGCTGGAAATGACGATCTGCTTCTGGTGCTCGAAGAGATCGTTGAAGGTGTGAAAGAACTCTTCCATTGTTCGCTCTTTGCCGGCCAGGATTTGAATATCGTCGATGAGCAACGCGTCGGCCGAACGATAGTGCCGGTGGAAGAGCTGCATCCGGTCGTTCTTGATGCACGTAATCATCTCGTTCATGAACCGTTCGCTGGAGGTGTAGATAATCCGCATGCTGGCGTGATGATCCACCATGGAGCGCCCGATGGCGTGCATCAGATGCGTCTTTCCCATGCCGACTCCGCCGTAAATAAAAAGCGGATTGTAGGTGCGCGACGGATTCGTGACCACCGCTTGCGCTGCTGCATGCGCGAATTGATTGCACGATCCCACCACGAAACTATCGAAGGTGAACCTCGGATTCAGTGTGATGGAGGTCGCAAACAACGATTCCTTTTCGTCCAGACCCTTGGCGCCACCCGCTGGAAGGGTTCCATGGATCTCATACACGATCTCGCGCAGCGATAGATTCATTTCGCGGACCGCCGACCAAATGTCCGCCGAATACTCCTGCTGAATCCAATCCCGCGTGTGTGTGTCAGGAATGGAAACCCACAGTCGGTCTCCTTCTGCCCTGACGAAGGCCGCCTTGGAAAGCCAGTTGTCGAAAGCCTCGGTGCTGATTTTGCCCGAGATCTGTTGCTTAATACGCTCCCAGATATTCATTCCTCAATCACAATCCGCGCAGTTTTTGCACATGTTTTCCACAGGTTGTGGAAAAGATAAAATTCAACTATTGGTACTATGGGAGGAGCCCACCCGACTGCCACCAGGCCAAGCGGTCCCTCTAAGATACTGTCTACTTCCCCTTGTTGAGGAAACGCCAGCATAGCACAACCAATCTGGACCTGTAATCATTTTTTACTCCTTTACTTTGAAGGAGTTAACTGAAACACGATTAGTTCGAAATGGTTGGGAAGCCTGCGGCGTATCACCGTGAATATTGGGTAAAGCCGTAGGTGGATGAGAGTTCTAGTCCTCACAGCTCGCCTGCATACAGTTTCGTGATCTTGGAGCGAGTTTGACAGTCCTCCGGCCAGCGCGCGACAATGAAGTTCTTCATTGGGCATTTGGATGACGGTCGTCTGGTGGTGAAACGTAGTCCCCCTCGCGGGAGTAACTCAGCTGGTAGAGTGCGACCTTGCCAAGGTCGATGTCGCCGGTTCGAATCCGGTCTCCCGCTCCATTTCCTCCACGAAACTTCCTTCGGGAACATTTTCGAGGCGTTCCTTCGTACTCATCAGTGGAGGCACGCAATGCTTGGATTCCTGCTGTGGTGTATCCTGTTTTTCCTATGCTGGCCCTTGGCATTGATGGCTCTGTTCCTGTACCCCGTTATTTGGCTGCTCCTGCTGCCGTTCCGTATAGTGGGTATCGCCGTCGGGGGCGTTCTGGAACTGGTGTGGTCCATCATCACGCTGCCTGCCCGCGTGATTCGTCGCGTCGCCTAATCAGTTCTTGATCTCTTCGCTATCGACGTAAATCCGCTTCACCCGCGCGTGGATGCCGCACAGAACGCTGTAGGAAATGGTGCCGGCGATCCGTGCGATCTGCTGCGCATCAATGGATACGCCACCTTCGGAACCGAGCAGCGTGACTGCGTCGCCAGTTGCCAGCGGGGGACAATGCGTGATATCGATGGTGGTCAAATCCATTGAGACCGCGCCGATGATGGGTGCCAGATGGCCATTTGCAATGACCCGGCCTTTGTTCGAGAGCCGATGCGGGATCCCATCGGCGTACCCTACGGCCAGCACCGCAATCCGGGTGGGCTGGATAGTGCGATACATCCCGCCATAGCCAACGAGCGCCCCGGCGGGCAGATCCTTCACTGCCAGCACCGCCGTCTTCCAGGTCAGCGCCGGTCGAACCTCTAGCAGACGCGGCGGCGCCGTGCCCTTAGCCACCGGGGAGACATAGCCATACACGGCGTGCCCCGGCCGCACCATGCGTTGCCATGCTTCCCTGCGTCCATACGCGATCGGAGTGCTGCTCGCCAAGTGCAAAATTGGGGGATGGACGCCGGCTTGCGCCAGCTCCGAGCAGATGCCCTGAAATAAGCGCAGCTGTTCTTCCGTCTGCGTGGTGAGGTAATTGGCCGAGGACGCGAGGTGCGTCATGAGTCCTTCCAGCCGCGCATGCTTGGCAGCGCCGACGGCCGCTAGAATTTCCGATACCGATGCGCGGGTTCCGAGGCGTCCCATGCCGCTGTCGATTTTCAGGTGATAGTCTCCGGCGATGCCGCGGGCATTCGCGACGCGATCCCATTCGGCAATGTCGCCGAGTGAATGAATTACCGGCGTCAAGTCGTAATCCAGAAGGCCGGATCGCTCGGCCGGCAGGAAATCCGCCATCACGAGAATGCGAGTCGCGATGCCCCGGTCGCGCAAGATCGCGCCTTCCTCGACGTTGCTTACTGCTAGCCAGCGCGCTCCGGCGGTGGCCAGCGCGCGAGAAACCTCTACCGCCCCGTGCCGGTAAGCATCCGCCTTTACTACCGGCATCACTTCCACGCCCGGCCCCACCACGTCGCGGACCGCACGGAAGTTTTCGACAATTTGCTTGAGGGAAATCTCTACCCAGGATCTGTAGGCGAACGGGCCCATGAGTCTATAGTAAGGGGAGTCCCGCGACTTATGATCGCGTACCGCGCACTAGCAGCGCCTCATATTGGCTGGTGACCGCATCCCAGCTATAGCGCTCGGCTACGCGTTCCACGGCGCGGCGGCCCCATTTCGCTCTCTCCTCCGGCGACATGCTGAGAACCTTTTCCAGCTTCTGCTGAAGGTTGCTGTTCTCGAAGGGGATCCCGGCATCGCCCGCCACCTCGGCATTTTCCGGAGTGTTCAGATAGAGGACCAGCGCGCCGCGCCCCATCGCTTCGATCAGCGCCGGGTGCGTGCCGCCCACTTCAGTGGCATGGATATAGGCCAGGCAGTGCGATAGCAGCTCGTGATACCCCGCACCGTAAATCGCGCCGGGCATGACGACGCGTGTGTCTCCTGTAGCGCGCACCCGCTCAATGTATTCCTGCGCATAGGGGGCATCGCCGATGAGAGCCAGCTTCATCGGCGTGGCAACTTGCTCGAACGCCTCCCGCACCAGCAGCGCGTTGTTCTCCGGTTCCATCCGGCTGACGTACAGGAAATAGCCGCCGCGCCTCAGGCCCAGTTTTTCGAGAACGTCAGTGGTCCCAAGTTTTCCCGTTTCGGCGCCATAAGGGATAAACTCCGTGCGCTTATGATACCGCGCCAAGTAATAAGCTTCGATCTGGCGGGCATCCGTGATAACTACCGTCGGGCAAAACGTGGCCAGCCACTCCGACATCCGATACCAGGCCTTCGCCAGCCGGTTCCACTTCTTGCGTTTGCGCTCCAGACCATCCACGTTCAGCAAGGTCGGAATACCGAAAACGCGTGGAGGCAGCGTGAAGATGGCATTGGCGCCATTACAAAAGAGCGCGACATCCACATTCCGAAAGACCACTCGATGAAAAATCAGATGAATCGTGGAGAAAAAAGTGTGAACGACGGTGTCGAAATACTTGTGTCGCCACGTCGGCAGGTACACCAGGGAAACACCGCGGTAGGACGGCTGAAGGTGCCGCTCGCGGCAGTAAACGGTAACGCGATGCCCGCGGGCCGCCAGGCGAGTGGAAAGCTCTTCTGCGAACGTCTCAAACCCGCCATACCGGGCGGGAATGCCACGAGTGCCGAGAATCGCGATGCGCGCCGCTGTCCGCCTCCTGCTCCAGTAGCCTCGGTCTTAGCCGCGCGCTGCCTTCGATCGCGCCAAAGTCCGGCCTGAGGACGGCGGCTTGCTGGCCGGAGCGCTCACCGGTTCATAACGGAACCAGTGGGCAATGTACTCATCGTCCACGCGCTTACGGCTCATGATGTCCCTACGCTTGGCCATCACCCGTTTCCAGTTCTTCGCGATGTACCAGAACGCTTTCAACGAACTCTGTTCGCGCACCAGACAACAGGAGATCACCACCAGGTCGCGACAGGTGATGGAAAACCAGTTACGCCGGTACAGATCGCCGGTGATGTTCTTCATGCGCATCAGGAAGCGATTCTTCACCGAATGCATGTTGATGGCCGGCGGAAGCGCTCGCCGGTTGCCCGGCAGGACATTGCGGACGTGATAGCCGCGCGCGTGCGGAGTATAAATGCAGCGCCAGCCCATCAATTGAGCGCGCCAGGCTACATCGGCATCTTCACGATATACAAAAAAATCCGGATCGAAAAACTCGTCGTCCACCGCGATGTCGTCGATCATCTGGCGGCGATAGAGAGCCGCGGCCGCAGTGGCGCCAAAAACAAATTCGTGCTTGAGATAGTGCCCATTGTCCACTTCCTGGCTGCCGCGGTCCAGGTGGCGCAACATGGGGGTAAAATAAATTCCCGTGGAATCCACCAGGGGTTTATCGGGCAAATCGAAGCTGGCGCGGATAGTCAGCAGCTTTCCGCAAACGGTCCCGATTTTAGCATCCATTTGTCCGGTGTCTGCCAGGGACTGGATGAAGTTCTCCAGCAACAGCACATCCGGATTCAACGTCAGGACCCACTCCCCGCTGCTCATCCGAATAGCCTGATTCTGAGCCGCGGCGAACCCGATGTTCTCATCGTTGTAAACCACGCGGCAACGGTCCACGAACTGCTCCAGGATATCCGCCGTGCCATCCGTGGACGCATTATCGATGATGATGATTTCCTTGTTGGCGTAGCGCTGCGCCAGAACCGACTCCAGGCACCGCTTAATGAATCGACCGCTATTAAACGTGACGATTGTGACGGAAACCCGATCGTTACATGACATGTATGTGGGGTCGCGACTCTATTCTTTTGAGATATTTACTGCTCTTGGTCCTCTACTGCTTTGCTGAACCTGAACATTTCAGTTCACCGACACGGCCAGAGATGAGACTGCGTCCGGCGAGCCGGCCTATCCTTGCATAAACCGTAATTGGACTAAAACTTCGCCGCGTCATCATACCGGCAGCCGTTCGAAACAAGGAACCGAGCATCACTGCCGCGCTCACCCACCGAAAGTCGCGCGGGCGAAAGTGCTTCGAGGCATACTTTAGAAGGCTAACATACCAATACACCTCGCGGCATTCCCAGTTCAGACCTGCAATACTGTGGCCACCCCGGTGAAGCGCTGTAACTTGAGGGACATACTGTATTTTCAGGCCTAAATCGCGGGCCCGCTTGCAGAAATCCACATCTTCAAACCAAAGGGGATAAAACTGTGTGTCAAAACCGCCCAACCGCTGCCACACTTCGCGACGGAACATCAGGAACGCACCAGGAGGTTGCTCGGCTTCGGCCGCCCGGGTAAGATCGACATCCAAGCATCGATAGGATCGGTTTAGCGGGTTGGCTGCGACCAGCCGGTTGATGCCCAGGACTTCGAAGATTAGTGTCGATGCCTTTGGAAAACGGCGCAGTGCGAAGCCACGCTGCGGATGACCCTGTTCATCGGTAAGCTGACCCGCGGCTAAACCCGTGCCCGACTGGAGGCACGCCGCCTCCAATTCCTCGACGGAAGTCTGTAACTCGGTATCCGGATTGAGTAAGAGGATCAGCTCCGTATCCAGTGCTGAGACACCCTGGTTCACCGCATGCGCGAACCCTTGGTTAAAAACATTGGCGATTAACGTGACAGTTACACAATTGCGTTCGCGGATGAGCTCGCAAGTGGCATCTTTCGACGCGTTGTCGACCACCACCACCGGTAAGTCGCGGCAGGATTTCAGGCAGCGCTCGATCATGCCGGCCGAGTTATAACTTACAACCACTACGCCTGTGCGAGTCATCTCCGTGCCAGTGATGTCAAAGCGAAATACAGTCTCCAATAAAGATCGAACCCAGTGAACTGCTGGATCTCTCGGATCTCTTTCTCGCTTTGTTCCAGGATCGCAGGAAGATTGCCGGGCGCAGGAGAATTGGCGCAGTGTTCTCCCCGCACCTCGCGGAACTGCCGCAGGCCTTGCACTTTGCCGACGATATAACTGAATGGCGCCCCGTGCCGGAGCGCGATGAATCCCCATAAAGTTTGAGCGATGAAAACTGGCCAGCCGTAGCGTAAGATCCAGTTGGGCGGATAGTGTTTCGCAACCAGGAGTAACTGATTCCGCGCGATCTTCCGAACTGTGTCCCCGTGCCAGCGTCCCAGTGTTGCGCTGCCCTGGTGATATGCCACTGCTTCCGGAACATAGACGCCACCCAGGCCCGCTTCCGCGCACCGCAGGCCAAAGTCAATATCTTCCAAATACGATTCGAACCTTTCGTCCAGCAGCCCCACCCGCTCGAAGACGCCCGCCCGAAAGACGGCGGCGGTGAAGGGCGCTAACTGTATGGCTCTAGGCTGGTTCCATAGCGGGGAATCCAGGCGCCCATGCCCGCACCTCCAAGCGCAACCACCCCGGCAAACCGCATCGAACGAGCCATCCATCCGGTCGTGCGCTCCTGCGTTCAGAATCTTGCCCGTCGCAAACCAGGCCTGACTCGGTTTCAGCTTCGCCATCAATTGTGCCAGCCAGTCCGGCGCTAGCAAGACATCGTTGTTTAGAACGCCGATCCACTCCGCGCCCGCTTCTTGAACGCCCCGGTTCACGGCCGCTGCAAATCCAGCGTTCCTGCCGAGCGAGATCACTTGCGCGCCTGATCTTGTAGCGATGGCCGTTGTATCGTCCGTGCTGCCGTTGTCCACCACGATGACGCGGTCAATCGGATAAGTCTGATGAGCGAGGCCTTCCAACGCCTGGGCTAGCAGCGCCGCCCGGTTCCAGGTGGGAATGACGATAGCAACGCCTGCTGCCATCTTCTAAACTCCTCGGGAGAAGCGCTTCTTGATCAGAAAATAGAGGTTGTAAAAGCCGTCCCTCCAAGGGTTCAGCTTGATCTCACCCAGCCGCGAGGTATACAGGATCGAGATTTCCGCGAACCGGATTCGCCTGTTCTTCAGAGCTTCGATCTTGATCTCTTCGGAAAAAGCCATGCTATTCGACTCCAGATGCATGTGCTCCAGGATGGAGCGCCGGAACACCCACATGCCAGACTGCGAATCGCGCACCCACCGAAAATAGAGCAGCGACATCGCCAGCGACAGCACCCAGTTTCCGAGCCGGTGCTTCATGCTCATGGCTTTTGGATCGCGCACCGGGAACCGTGAGGCGTTGAGAAAATCCACGTCCAGATGCAGCAGCGCCTCCAGCAGATAAGAAATCGCATCCGGAGGATAGCTGTGGTCGCCATCCAGGGTGATGATAATGTCTCCGGTGGCCGATGCGAAACCGCGCTTATAACTTCTTCCGTAGCCGCGCACAGGCTCGCGGATCACCTCGGCGCCGAACGACCGGGCCACGTCGGAGGTCCGGTCCGTGGACCCGTTATCCACCACGATCACCTGATCGACGAAATCCGGCATCCGGCGCAACACCTGTTCGATCCCTTGCTCCTCGTTCAGACAGGGAGTAATTACCGTAATCCTTTGCGACTTGTACACGTTGGGGCTGAGAGCCGGACCGTAATGCCTCAAAGTGCCCGCGCCGGCGCTGGTACCATATTCTCATGAAGTTGTTTTGTGCCTTCACTCTGCTCGCGGCTGCTGCCTTAGCCAGCGTGAACCCTCAGCTCCACGAGGTGAAGCGGGTTTACATCCTGGCGATGGGTAGCGGAATGGACCAGTATCTGGCGAGTCAACTCACCAAGGCCGGCCTCTTCGAGGTGGTAACCGATCCGAAGAAGGCCGACGCCATTGTCACGGATAACGTGGGTGAAGCGTTCCAAAAGAAGGTAGATGATCTGTATCCCGCGCCTCCACCCCCACCCGGCGCCACCAAGCCGGCCGCAGATTCAGACACATCGCTCGATGTCGGCGACAGCAACGTCTCCGACGCAAAGGCGGCCAAGAAGGACGGATTAGCGGGCTTGGATTTTGGCGGTGGCGCTCCTCGTTCCGGCTCTCTCGGCCGAGGCAAAGGCAACTTTTTCGTGGTGGATCGCAATAGCCGGATCGTGCTGTGGTCGGTCTACGAGCGTCCCAAGAACTCAACGCCCGGCGAACTCACCAAAACCGCCGGCCGGGTGGTGAAGCACCTGAAAGAGGACCTGACCGATAAGAAACCGGCTGAGTAAGCCTTCTTAGCGCCGCTTCTCTCGAATGACCGCGCGATAGCTTTCCATCAACCCCTCGGTGAGCACTCGCATGTCGCGCGTGGCCACAACTTGTTCCCGCGCACGGCACGCCAGCTTCCGTGCTTTTTCCGGATCGTCGAATAATTCCACTATCTTTCGCGCGAATTCAGCCGGGTCTTCCGCCAAGGCGCAAATCTCGCCATCTTTTCCGGCCAGGCCTTCCGCGCCGAGTGGTGTTGAGACCACGGGAATTCCTGCCGCGAACGCCTCCAGCAGTTTCACCCGCATCCCCGATCCGCTCAGGATCGGACAAACGAAGACGGAATAGCGGCTCAACGGCTCGCGCACATCTTCCACGAATCCTCTTAGCTCGATGTTGTCCGGTAGATGAGGCAGCGAATGTCGCGGCGGCGGCTCAGAGCCCACGATCACCAGTCGCGCCATCGGCTTTTTTTCCAATACAGACGGCAGCACTTTTTGCGTGAACCAATTCAACCCTTCCTGATTGGGAGGATGGCGAAAGCTGCCGAGAAACAGCATGGTCTCAGGCTCCCGTCCATCGGCCTGGAACTCGTAGCGCGACGTGGCAATGCCCGCCCGGTTGTCGTCGATGCGTCCGCGCAAGCTGGGCAAGAAGGACAAAAGATAGTTTCCATTCTCCGGGCTGCACACTTGTACGCGATCGAAACGCGGCAGAACACGTAGCTCATAGCGCAGCGCGCGCAGATATTCGTACGCGGCTTTCGCGTTTTCGATCATGCCGCGCGGATTCGCGGAACCCCGCGCGATGGACTGAAAGTAGATGTCGTGTTCGAACAGCACGCACCCCAGGCGGCGGTAGGCGCCGCCATACTGGCTCAGCGCTGTGTATTCAAGCTGGAGTACGTCGATCTCGCGCAAGTAAATTTCGCGATGCAGCCGCCACTCGAAATCCTGGCTGGCAAATTCGCGCACGGCATGGGGCAGGATAGAACCGAGCTGCTTCTCCTTGCCTTCCGTTCTCACCAGGTACTCCACCGATGCAACCTGGCGCTCCAGCTCTTGGTGCGGCTCCAGCTGCCAGGCATGATCGAGCACGATCAGCAAGTGTAGTTCGCACAGCCGCGCCAATTCGAGCGCAGTCTGATACATGAATACGCCGCCGCCGTGTATCGGTGGGCAAATTGGATAGGGCGAGACGAAGAGCACTCGCAGGGGCTCGGGATCTTTTGGGAGCACACCAAAGCGATCACGGAAGTAACCGCCGAGCGGCCGATGAAACGCTTCGGTGTCGTCGATCACGGTCAGGCCACGCGCTCGCGCTCGGGATTGCAAACTCCCGGGCAATTGCTTCCATGCACGCCACAGTCCATGGAAGTTCGCACGCTCTGGCGATTCGCCGAAAAGCACCGTTACGACCGAGCCAGCATACGCGAAGAAGAAATGAGACCCCAGCCGCGGCCATTCGTGAATGTTCTTCCAGCAGAATAACGCGAAGTTCTTTTTCAATACCAGATCGATTTGGGCCGGGGAAAATCGTTTCCCGATCGTTCCGCGATGCTCGTGATAGACCACGCTGCGCGGTTGATACAGCACCTTCCAGCCACGCTTCCACGCCAGATAACCGACGTCGGTGTCTTCTAAGTAAAAGGGTGCGAGCAGCTCATCGAATCCACCCAGCTCCAAAAACTTTCGCCGATCGAACGCGCACGACCCGCCGCCGCCGTAGGCGCACGGGTAGGGAACCTGGATCGCCGGATCGTCGCGATGCCGCACTCGTAGCGATCCGTTCTCCCACCACGATTGCGTCAAGCCGGTCTCTTCGCGCAGCTTGTTCGGATCGCTAAAGAAAATCTGACACGCTACCGAAAACACGAATTCATCGGTGAATGCTTCCAGCAGGGGCGAGAGAAAGTCGCGCTCCACACGCATGTCGCTGTTGAGCAGGACGACGATGTCATTCTTCGCCGCGCGAAAGCCGGCGTTCGATCCGCCACCGAAGCCCAAGTTGCGGTCCAGTGCCAACACACGGACAGAAGGGAAGTGTTCACGCAAGAATTCCGCGCTTCCGTCTTCCGAGCCATTATCTACGACGATAATTTCGTTGTCGGAATTGCTGGCCAGCGCTTCGATCACGGACGGGATGTACTTTTCGAGAAGGTCGCGCCCGTTCCAGTTCGGAATCACGACGCTTGCCGCGGCGTTGTTTGGCCGCTGGTTAGGTGGAAGTGATGTTTTGCGGAAAGCTGAAGCGAGGTCGACGACGGCCAGCGCGGCCATCGCGATCAACAATAGGATCGGGAAGACCAGGACGAGCGGAAGAGCCTTTACGAATCGCCACAGGATGATCAGGAACGTCTTCACTATTTGGAAAGGTCGGGGCCAAGTCCGACGGTCCGTCCCATTTTCACCCAACGCGAGTCTCGGATCATTGCAAGACGCTCCGCGAGTTCAGCGCGCTGGGCCTCTGCAGTCTGGGCCCACACGGTCCGCTCACGCACGGTGGTGTTGGCCGCGTCCAGCAGGCCGACGCAATCGGCCAACTCCTGGCACTTGGCTTCGAGTTCGGCGGATGCCTTGCGCGCCCATGCAGTCTTGATTTGGTCCTGTTCTTCCATGCGCGCGAATTGAGCCTGGTAACCAGCGGTGAGGTCGGATAGTTCGCTCTGCAAAGCAAGTATCCGTTCTCCCGCAGCCGTCAGATCCGCGTTCAGCCTTTGCGCCCACTCATTGCGCTCTTCGAGGTCTCGTGTTTGTTGCCGGAACATGTCAAGGAGAGCCTGACGGTCCGCTTTGATATCGGCGAGTTGCCGCTGCAGGGCCTCCACATGGAGTTCGCGTTCACGCAGCATATTGGCAGCTTTCGGAACATACACGAACGACCTTGGCTCGGGCAATTGGGCACGAGAACAGAGGGCTATAAAAAAATGCGCGTCTTCAGCGGTTCCACCTCCGCCATCAATGCGCGCTTCGGCCGGCCAAAAGCTGACAGGCGGATGAAACGCGAAGGATTCCACTCGATTCTGCAGCAGCAATCGAACAGAGGGAAAAACGCGTTCCAGTTCCCGCACGAACTCTTCGGCTTCAAACTCGTGCTCGTGATACGGATTGGGTCCCGTAGCCGCGCGCGTCTCGCCGTAGTAACGCTTGTTCGGCGACGAAACAATGAACAGGCCGTCGCGCGTAAGTACACGGGCGCACTCGTCGAGAAAAGAACGATAGTCCACCAGATGTTCGATTACTTCAAATGCGACGAGCAGATCGAAGGAGTCCGGCGGGAAGGGAACGGCCATGCACGACGATTCCAGGAAGCGCAGACCGGCTATCGGATAATTCGCGCTGGCATATTCGATTGCGTCCGCCGCTATATCTACGCCCGTTACTTCAGCGGCAGCTTGCGCAAGTTCGGCCGATCCATAGCCTGTGCCGCAACCGGCATCGAGTACCCGTTTGCCTTGAGCGTAGCGGCGCGCGAACGCATAGCGGGCAATGTGCTCGCTCCAAAGGTCGTCGTTCACTTGGCCCGGAACTACCCGCTCTCCGGTGAATTCAACCAACGGCAGGCTCCACGTGAAACAAAGCTGGCGGGTGAGCATTGAGACAACGGTTCAGCTCTACTTTGCACGGCAAATGAATATGTCCATAGACCTCGCCGTCGGCCGGGCTCATCTGCAAGACGATCGCATTGTCCACCCAATCGCAGGTGCGATAGGAATGCAGCGTCCCATCGGCGATGGCGGGGGAGAAAGAAAAGGCCGACGGGTAGAGTTCAGGAAGTTGCACGTGAAAGTCGACCGTATAAATATCGCCTGCCGCCATGGGAGGCAGGTCGAATGCCTCGCGCGCGGTGTTCGTACCTGCGAAATCCAGCCCAATATGATTGCGTATCATGAAACCCACGATCGGCAGCGTAATATCTTCGATAGCGCGAACACTGATGCGCACCACGATACTGGACGACGGTTCCAGAACGTAGAGCGGTTGTCCTGCGCCATCCAGGATCGTTATGCCGATAACCTCCGCGCGGCCATCGCCGAAGCGATGATCGATATTCGGGATGGTGTCCACAATCTCGGGCGCCTTCACAGGTTCATGCGGAGCGTCTTGCACCTTGCGGTGCGTGGTCGCCAGGTAGACGTTGTCTTTCTCGACCATCGCCGCCATATACCGCGTTACAACCGCGTCCGTATTGCCAATCTCTTTGATACGGCCGGCATTCAGCCACATAGCGCGGTCGCCCAGGGCCTTGACCTCAGCGATGGCGTGCGAGACGAACAGAATGGTAACGCCAGCGTCTCGCATCTCATGTACCTTGCGCATGCAGCGCTGCCGGAAATAGATGTCGCCTACCGACAGAGCCTCATCCACCAACAGGATTTCAGGCTCGACATGGATCGCGACAGCAAAGGCCAAGCGCACACCCATGCCGCTGGAGTAGGTTTTCACCGGCTGATCGATGAACTCGCCAATTTCGGCGAACTCCTCGATCTGCGAAAACTTCGCGTCGATCTCGCGCCGAGACAGACCCAATATGGCCGCATTCATGTACACATTTTGCCGGCCGGTGAACTCCGGATTGAAGCCCGTGCCTAGTTCAAGCAGAGCCGCCACGCGGCCGTTGACGACAACATCGCCTTTCGACGGATACAGTATGCCCGCGACAATCTGCAGCAGCGTGCTTTTGCCGGATCCGTTCTCGCCAACGATACAGAATGTCTCGCCGCGGTGAATCTGGAAACTTACGTCATCGAGTGCCGCGAAGTCGTGGTGGAACGAAACCCGATTCAGACAGAGCAGTTCTTTGAGACGGGAGCTGGGAGAGGAGTAGATCGGATAGTTCTTCGAGACACTCCGAAACTCGACAATCGGTTGCGGCACTAAATCGAATCTACTGGAGGGAAAAAGGATGTGTCAAATGTTTCAGGGCGACCGCCAACCCCCGCTTGCCTGGTCTAGACGCTGTTAATGCGGTGGACTCGCCGCAAATTGGTGAGGCGAATTCTCTCACCCTGCGTTTTCATCTTAGACCGAGCACGTCGAGGAAGCCGGTAGCCGCCCTGCTAGGTAATCGCAGTCGATAGGTACCTCCTGGACTCATGAACTGGCTGGATCTAGCTTCCTCCAACCTTCAATTATTAAGTAACTCTAATCTGGCTGTTTTGTCAAGGATTTTAATCATTTAGCCTATGCGGGTTGACAGGCTAATGCGGCTCCGCCTACGCTTGAAAAAGCCCTGCCGGTGTAGCTCAGGTGGTTAGAGCGACGGTCTCATAATCCGTAGGTCGCAGGTTCGACTCCTGCCGCCGGCACCATCACGTCTCGGATACCGACACCGATTCCCCGCCTGAATTGGTGGACACGATTGACTCGTAAATTCTTTGAAGCTCTTCTTGCGAATAGTATTCGATTTCGATCCGGCCACGCTGATCTGACTTCTCGACGATCCGAACGCGGGTACCCAACGCCGCTTCCAAGTCTCCGACCGCTGCTTTGATATTGGGATCTTGCAAAGGATCTTCGGATGGCACCCTCGGCTCATTCACCTTCTTGACCAGCCGCTCGACTTGCCGTACCGAGAAGCCTTGCGCCGCCGCCTTCTCTGCAACCTGGGTCTGAAGTTCGGGAGTAACCAATCCGAGGATTGCCCGGGCGTGACCCATGGATAGGCGGCGCTCAGCGACGAGAAGTTGGACTTCGCGCGGAAGGCGCAGAAGTCGGATCATATTCGTGATCGTGGTACGGTCCTTGCCGGTTCGGGTCGCGATCTCTTCGTGACTGAGATTCATCTCCGTATGTAGTCGTTCCAGCGCCTGTGCAGTCTCCATAGGGTTTAGGTCTTCGCGCTGGATATTCTCGATGAGAGCGATCTCAAGAACACGCCCGTCCGTGTAGTCCTGAACAAGGGCCGGCACTTCGAGTAGCCCTGCTAATTTGGCTGCCCTGAGACGGCGCTCGCCCGCAATCAGCTCGTAATGAGAGCCATGGTGACGAACCAGAATTGGCTGAATTATCCCATGTATTTTTATGGAGTTAGCGAGTTCATCCAGACGCGTGGCATCGAAAACCGAGCGCGGTTGCAACGGATTGGGCTTGATCTCGCTGATCGCTAGCAAGGCAACTTGAGGTCCGGAGTTGGCGCTCTCAGCCGCTTGCACTGCGGGGATGATCGGTCTCTGAGGGAGAAGAGCGGAGAGCCCTCTACCCAAGGCTTTGCGTTGCTTGTCCGGCGTCATGTTGGCGAGCCAAAACCTCCTTTGCGAGTTGTATATAGCTTTCGGCACCGCGCGAACGCACATCGTAGGCGATGATAGGCTTTCCGTAGCTAGGGGCCTCAGCCAAGCGGATGCTCCGTGGTATGACGGTTTCGAATACCGATTTTTCAAAGAAGCCTCGGAGATCCGATTCCACTTGGCGGGTTAGGTTTGTGCGATCATCGTACATCGTAAGCAAGACGCCTTCGATTTTAAGAGAACTTCCGAACGATCCCCGTACGCGTTCGATAGTTTCCATCAGTTGTGAGATACCCTCCAACGCGAAGAACTCGCATTGAATCGGTATGAGGATCGAGTCGGCAGCGATCATGGCGTTTAGAGTTAGCAAATCGAGCGCCGGGGGACAATCGATTAAGATGAAGTTGTATCGTGCTCGAAGAGGCTCAAGTTTCTCACGGAGCCTAAACTCGCGGTTTTCCAGGTCAACCAGCTCAAGATTTGCGGCCACCAGGTTACTATCCGATCCCAAGATGTCAAGGCCTTCAAACTCAGACTGAATAATAGCCGACGAGATCTCCGCCTCCCCCAGGAGGACCTCGTAGAGTGTGGGACGGCCCTCACCCTTCGTGATTCCAAGGCCGGTAGTCGCATTTCCCTGGGGATCGGAATCAATCAACAGAACGCGAAGATCGTTGGCTGCTAGGGACGCAGCTAGATTGACTGCGGTTGTCGTTTTGCCAACACCGCCCTTCTGATTCGCAATGGCTATTACTTTTCCCACAAGTTCCACGTGGAACGAAGCCTCTATGTTTCACGTGAAACATTGCCGTAAATGCAGAGTCTTCGGTCTCCCCAAGGTAACCGAACTGGATCAGCCCACGCAATGCGAGAATCATGCTTGATCGCCAAAAAATCTTTTTCGCCTATCATTAGACCTACATGTGCGCCAATTCGGGGCACATTGAGCAGAATTTCCGAAGGGTCTACCGCCCGTGCGACTATCCAATCGCTTTGGTCGGAAATACTCTCCATCCGCTGTGCTCGAGTCGAGACATTCGGTAGATGTCTGCTGGATTCACGCAGGAATACCGCCTTTCTTTGACTTGACTCAACGAGCGTGATCTGCCAGTTGGGCATCAATATCGCGGTTGGAATCCCTGGGAATCCAGCCCCGGACCCCAAGTCAAGCACCGAAATCTTGTCGTGAGCCGCAGGGAGATGAGCGGCGAAGAATAGCGACTCGCAGTAGTGCCGGATTACGGTCTCAGGCCCGGGTTTCACCGTTGTCAGGTTCATGCGCCGGTTCCAGCGAAGGAGTATGTCGTAGTGTTGGTACAACTGAGCGATTTGCAGTTGAGACAGAAGTACCCAGCGAACTAGCTCCCGATCCAGAAGGGCGGCGAACCAAACCGGAACGTCAGGCGTGGGCACCGAGGCTCAAGTAAACGTCCAGAACAGCAATCGCTGCGGGTGTAATCCCCGGGATGCGTCCAGCTTGCCCCAGGGTATCGGGGCGGACTCGTTCGAGCTTCTGCCTAGCTTCAGCGGACAGGCCCGGGATGCCCGCAAACTCGAATCCCGAAGGGATACGACGAAGCTCGGATTCCCGCAGCCGATCAATCTGTCGCCGCTGCTGGGAAATGTAACCGGCGTATTTCGCCTCGGTCTCAATCGTCAGGAGCAGCCCATGGATCAATTCTTCCCCAAGAGCCTCTCTGATCCAAGACGACAGCGTACCGATCTTCGCTTCTGGGCGTCGCAGCCATTGCAAGAGCGTCGGCCGGTCCTGAGCGGAACCATCGGTATATCGGTTCGTATCCAGCAGTCCTCTGACTCGGGCCTTCTGATCCTGCTTGCGCGAATAGAGATTCCAACGATCACTGCCTACTAATCCCACCTCTCGACCCACTGGCGTCAGGCGCTCGTCCGCATTATCAATGCGCAGGTGTAGCCGAAACTCAGCCCGGGATGTGAACATCCGATACGGCTCATCGGCACCTTTGCTGATTAAGTCGTCGATCAAAATGCCAGTGTAGCCCTGCGTTCGTCCGACAATCATCGGATCAAGCGCGCCAGTCTTTCGTGCAGCGTTGATGCCCGCGATCAGGCCCTGGCAACCCGCCTCTTCATATCCAGACGTCCCGTTTATCTGGCCAGCCAGGAACAATCCTTGAATCGCCTTCACTTCTAAACTGTGCTTCAACTCCCGTGGATCTATGGCGTCATACTCAATCGCATAGCCCGGCCGGATCATCTCTGCGTCCTCAAGCCCGGGAATCGATGCAATCATTGCCGACTGCACGTCAATTGGCATGCTCGTGGACATCCCGTTGACGTAGACTTCGTTAGTATCCAGGCCCTCTGGCTCCAGGAAGATTTGATGGCGATCCTTGTCCGGAAACTTAACAACTTTGTCTTCGATCGATGGGCAATAGCGAGGGCCAACCCCTTCGATCTGACCACTATACAGCGGTGAACGCGCTATGCTATCTCGTAGAATCTGGAGTGTTTTTTCAGAAGTGTACGATAAATAACAGTTAATTTGTTCCCGGTCAATCTTGTCGGTTAGAAATGAAAACGGGGTCGGTTCCGCATCACCACTTTGGGCTTCAAAGCGTGACCAATCAATGGTCCGACCATCCAGGCGCGGTGGCGTACCGGTTTTCAAACGTGTCCAAGCCAGGCCGAGCGTTCGTAATTGATCGCCGAGCAGGTTCGATGGGGCCTCGCCGTTGCGGCCGCAACTATATTTCATTTCTCCGACGTGCGCCAAGCCGTTCAAGAATGTCCCAGTGGTAACCACAACGCAATCGCTCGAGATTGTTCTGCCGTCGCGAAGCAAGACTCCCGTGACTCGAGCATTTTCGATCGCCAACTGTGCGACCTCGGCCTGCAGGATGCGAAGGTTTGGTTCGCGCTCCAGCACTTCGCGCATTTTGATGCGGTACTGCTTCTTGTCGCATTGCGCCCGCGGCGACCAAACGGCCGGCCCTCGGCTGGTATTCAACAGGCGAAATTGGATGCCCACTGCGTCGGTCACTTCGCCCATCACGCCGCCCAGGGCGTCGATTTCGCGAACCAAATGGCCTTTTGCGGTGCCGCCGATCGCCGGATTACAGGACATCTGCGCGATCAGATCCAGGTTCATCGTGATCATTGCCGTACGTAAGCCCATGCGAGCGCATGCGCGCGCGGCTTCGCAACCGGCGTGGCCGGCGCCCACGACAACGACTTCATATCGCGACTTCATGCGGTACCGCCTTTAGTGTGGCACACGGCTTCTCGCCTATGGTAGCTTTCGATTTACTCCGATGAACATCCTGGTAGTGGGCTCCGGCGGTCGCGAACACGCATTGTGTTGGAAACTGGCGCAGAGCCCCAAGACGTCTGCCTTGTATGCCGCGCCCGGAAATCCGGGAATGGCACAGGTGGCGACTTGCCTTGCGACTACGGACTATCTTGCGGCGGCCGAGTCCATCGATGCCGATCTGACAGTGGTTGGCCCGGAGACTCCATTGGCTGCCGGCATCGTGGATCAGTTTCGCGCGAAAGGCCGGCGGATCGTGGGGCCCACGGCTGCCGCGGCCCGGCTGGAAGCAAGCAAGACGTTCGCTAAAGAATTGATGTTGCGCGCCGGCATTCCAACGGCTCGGTTTGCCACGGCGACCAGCATAGAGGAAGCGCGCGACGCCCTGCTCGAGTTCGATCTGCCCATCGTGATCAAGGCTGATGGCCTCGCGGCGGGCAAAGGCGTCATCATCGCGAACACACATCAAGAAGCGCACCGCGCTATCGATCAATTGATGAAACTCGGATCATCGCCTGGATCGGGCCTAGTGATCGAAGAATTCCTGGCGGGCGAAGAGGTCAGTTTTATCGTGCTGAGTGATGGCGTCAACGTGCTGGCGCTCGAGCCGACGCAGGATCACAAAACGGTGAATGATGGCGACCTGGGTCCGAACACCGGCGGCATGGGCGCGTATTGTGACGGGCGGATTCTGGATGCATTTCGCCAAGAGCTGGTGATGGCCCAAGTGATTCGGCCTGCAATCGCCCAAATGCGCGCCGATGGCACGCCATTCACCGGCTTTCTGTACGCCGGCCTGATGATGACCGCTCAGGGGCCCAAGGTGGTGGAGTTCAATGCGCGCTTGGGTGATCCGGAGACGCAGGTGTTGATGCACCGCATGGCGTCCGACTTTGTCGAGCCCCTGTTCGCGGCGGCGCAGGGAGCGCTCGATGAAACGCCTTTGGACTGGAACGCGGATCCATCGGTATGCGTGGTACTGGCGGCAGCCGGCTATCCCGCTTCAGTGCGGACCGGCGACGCCATCACGGGCCTGGACCACGTGGATCGCGCGACGGTATTTCACGCCGGGACAAGATTGGATAAAAATGCTGTGGTCACCTCTGGGGGCCGAGTTCTGGGCGTGACCGCGAGCGGGGCGACTCTCGCGCTGGCGATGAACAACGCTTACGAAAATGTGCGCAAGATTCATTTCGATGGTATGCACCATCGCACGGATATCGGGCAGAAGGGCCTGAAGCGCTGGTAACGTTGCGTTGGTAAGATCGGGCATGAACCGCTGTTTCGTAAGCGTAGCCGTAGTATTACTGCTACTAGGCCCCACCGTCGGCGCATCGCTGGATGAGGCAACGCGCAAACTAGCCCATGACATCTTTCAGCAGCTTATTGAGATCAATACCACCGATTCGGTTGGAAGCACTACCATCGCCGCCCAAGCGATGGCCAATCGTCTGCTAGCAGCCGGCTTTACCGACGAAGATGTCAAAGTTTTGGGACCCAATGATCGCAAGGGAAATCTGATAGCGAGATATCGCGGGAGGTCTTCTTCGGGGATGAAGCCGATCCTCATTATCGCGCATTTAGATGTCGTGGAAGCGCGACGCGAGGACTGGACCACCGATCCATTCCAGTTCATCGAAAAGGACGGCTACTTCTACGGCCGCGGCACCCAGGATATGAAAGTCAGCGACGCCATCCTGGTGACCACGTTCATTCGTTTCAAGCGCGAAGGTTACCAGCCGGATCGGGACGTAATCCTGGCCCTGACTGCCGACGAAGAGGGCGGCAAATCGAACGGCGTCGACTGGCTGTTGAGGAATCATCGGGATCTGGTGGACGCGTCTTTTGCGCTGAACCCGGATTCGGGCGGCGTGACCACGGTGAAGGGAAAGCCGTTGAATGTGGATGTGGAGGCCAACGAAAAGCTCTACGCGGACTTTGAGCTTGACGCGATGAATGCAGGCGGCCACAGTTCACTCCCTGTTCCGGACAATGCGATTTACCATATCGCGGACGCTCTATCGCGTTTGGAGCACGCACCGTTTCCTTTCGAACTGAATGCGATTACGCGTACCTATTTCGAGCGGCGAGCTGCGCTCGAAACCGGACAAACCGCAGCCGACATGAGAGCGATCCTGCGAACCCCGCCGGATCAACAAGCCATCGCCCGCCTTTCTAGGGACGCTCGATTCAATTCACTTCTGCGCACTACCTGCGTGGCCACACGCTTGAACGCGGGCCATGCCAACAACGCACTGCCGCAGCAGGCGCAAGCCATCGTGAACTGCCGGATATTGCCCGGTCATGCAATGGAAGAGGTGCGCCAGGAATTGATCCGAATCTTCGCTGATCCGAAAATTACGGTGAAGTACGTGGACAATGCAGGGAATGTCTTTGATCGTGCCCCCGCCACGAAGGCCTTCGCGGCCTTGATGCCTCCCTCTGAAGTGATCCAGCCGCTGGAGCGCGTGACGGATGCAATGTGGCCCAGCGCGCCGGTGATTCCGGAAATGGAAACCGGCGCGTCGGACAGCGTCTATACGATTGCGGCGGGCATACCGACCTATGGCGTTTCAGGCGTCGCGCTGGACCAGGATGATGTGCGGGCGCATGGCAAGGATGAGCGCGTTCGCGTCAGTTCGTTTTTCGACGGTGTGGAATTTTATTACCGCTATTTGAAAGCGCTCACCACTGCGCGGTAATGAAGCGGTCTCGGTTGATAGAATCGGAGTGTACCCTGACGGGGACGTAGCTCAGATGGATAGAGCGGTCGCCTCCTAAGCGCTCAGGCTGATTCGTTACCTCCAACTGTTCGGCCGTGGTAGAAACGTTGTTTGAAAGCGAGCTGTTTGGGTATGTGAAAGGCGCGTTCACCGATGCGACAGCCGACAAGATGGGTCTGATGGAGTATGCGCACGGCGGCACACTGTTCCTAGATGAGATCGGGGACATGCCGCTGAGCACGGAGGCCAAGCTGCTGCGAGCTTTGCAGATTCAGGAAGTGACTCGCGTCGGTGGAACTGCGAACTCCTGCGTTGGCGGATCGCCGAGAGGATCTTCCCGCTCCTTGAGAGATTCCTCGTGGACAAGTTTGCCAGTTAATTCAAGAAAGATATTCGTGGGCTGACGCACCCGGCGCAGATCTCGCTGGCACGGCATTCCTGGCCCGGCAACATTCGAGAGCTCGAGAACGTGCTGGGCCACGGATGCATGATGGCAATCAGCGACTTCATCGAGGCCGGAGCCTCAAGGACGCATTGCGGCGCGTGAAATTAGAACGTCCGAGGGCCGGCTTTGAGAGTTAAGGCGCGATCTAATACGGATTCTGCTCGATTCCCAATGCCTCCGCCAATGCGGCGGCTGCTGGTCGATAGCCGTTGAAGGTCGTTTCGGTGGCTTTGGTCGACTTTCGCCAAAGAATCGAGAGTCGCATATCCACGGCAAACCGGCTTATCAACCAGATCGAATCGGTCACCGGCGTCATTTCCAACCCCATTCTCGTCCCAGGTAACACTCTGGCAAAGAGTCCGAAAACTGAAACAGGCTTAAGCGCCTGAGCTTCAGCCTTCACCCAATGGAAGCTCTCTTTATCGATCCACAGGCGGCCCTGCATACCCGCGAGAACCTTCGCCGTCCGGTTCGGAGGCCGGTAGCCGGCCTTCGGCTTCGCCTCGAAAACGTAGCAAGCGTGGCCATCGATCGTCTCATCTCCTGCAATCGTAAAGTCGAATGCCCTGATGAACTCCTCCAGAAGGATTCCGTTCTGCTCGCGCATCTTGCGATACTGTTCGGCTCGTTGCCGAGCTTCCTGCGGAGTTTCGTGACTTCTACGGGCGACTTCCCCCCTCAAGCGTTGCAACTCCAGTTTCTGCTGGTCCGCGGAAAGAGGCTTATCGTCGACGGCGATGGGCATGTAGTAGTCGGACCCCTGGATCATGAACACCTGATGTGTTTTCGTGGTGATGATCCCTTTTGAAGTTGTTACATCGCGCTGAACAAAGGCGAAGCCGGGCGCCGCGGACCAGTCCGCTTGCATCGCGTTTGCCGCGCGGCGAACGATTTCCTCGACATCGGCATCACTTCCGCGGACCCAAATAGGAAACAGCGCAAGAACAAGGATGCATCGTTTCATAGCGCTTCCGCCAACATTTAAGCGGGCAAGCAACCTTCCAATAGTGCCGGGGTGGAATTCAAAATGGAACGTCATTTGCTGGTTCCTCGGGCAAGAGAGAATTGCCATGACTTTACGGACGTTGTTCGCGAAGGAAGTTTATATCCGGCTAACGGAACATGACGGCACGTTCGTATGCACGATCCAACGTGGGCCGTTCCAGTCCAAGCCGGTTGAGGTTTCTGTTGAAGAAGCACCGGCGTCTCTGGATGGCCGCGACAGCGAGCCATGCAACTCGCATGTCCTGAATCTGGAGATGCGAACAAGGACGGATCGCTTCTTCAGTTGATCCAATCGGAGGTCCTCAGCAATCAGCCTTTGACGCGCTATTTTCCTCAGGATGGGTGTAGTAGCGCAGTGGCATTAGTTGAGCCGTCGCTTTGCGCCTGTGATGATACGCTCCTTCGCTGGCGCGAAACATGCTCACTCGTCCTTGAAGTAGTGGCGCCATGAAAGCGGTGGTCGAACCCCGGGTTGTCAGCTCAGTTGAGCAATCGATTGCCTCGCCCGCGTTAGCAGTGGACCTTGACGGCACTCTCGTGAGAACGGATCTCCTGTTGGAGTCCCTGCTGGCCTTGCTCAAGCAGAAACCACTGTGCGTCTTCATTCTGCCGCTGTGGTTGCTGAAGGGCAAGGCCTATTTCAAACGACAAATTGCACGTCGCGTTTCATTGGATGTCGGCACTCTTCCGTATCGGCAAGATTTGGTGGACTACCTGAAAGTCCAGCGCGCTCAGGGGCGCACTATTGTCCTGGCAACCGGTTGCGACATGCAAATCGCACGGCAAGTCGCAGATCATTTGAAGCTTTTCGATTCGGTCTTTGCCAGCGACGGGATCACCAATCTTTCCGGTGAATCCAAACGGAAGCGGCTGGTGAATGAGTTCGGGGAGAAGGGTTTCGATTACGTGGGCGACCACCGGAACGATCGAGCGGTTTGGGCATCGGCTCGAGAAGCCATCGTAATTGAGGACCGTAGAAGATCTTTGGTCGACTATCTGAAGTCACTCCGTCCTCAGCACTGGTTGAAGAACATCCTGGTTTTCGTGCCGCTGATTGCAGCGCAACGCTTCTTCGAGACAGCACTACTGGAGAAGGCGTTCCTGGCCTTTGTAGCGTTCGGATGTTTTGCATCGAGCGGCTATCTCCTCAATGACCTGTTCGACCTGGCCGCCGACCGGATTCATCCACATAAGCGCCTCCGGCCTTTCGCGTCCGGCGATCTTCCGGTTAAATACGGTCTTTTAATGATGCCCGTCCTGGTTGGACTTGGCTGCATGTTTGGCCTTCTGGTTTCTCCGCTCTTCCTCGGAACGGCCTTGATCTATCTGGCATTGTCCCTGACCTACTCTTTCCACTTAAGGAAGGTTGCCCTTCTTGACGTGATCATCCTTGCGGGTCTTTACACCATGCGGATCATGGCAGGTTCCGCGGCGGTTGCCATCTGGCCGTCCCACTGGTTGCTGGCATTTTCAACTTTCTTGTTCTTTAGCCTGGCGCTGGTAAAACGCTATGGCGAGCTGATGATCATGCGGAAGGTCGACGGAGACGGAGCTACAGCGCGGGGCTATGAACTGGACGATGGAGAACTGCTGGCAGCCATGGGAATCGCCAGCGGATATTTGGCGGTGTTGGTGCTCGCTCTCTATATCAACAGCGACACGGCTCAGGCTTTGTACCAGCGATATCAACTCATCTGGTTCCAATGCCCGCTGTTGTTTTATTGGATCAGCCACGTCTGGTTGATCGCTCATCGTGGCAAGATGCCGGACGACCCGGTGGTCTTCGCCCTGAGCGACCGGATCAGCCGGATACTAGCGCTGCTGATGATTGCAGTCACTCTGGTGGCGTTATGACGGGGTATTCGCGAATCGCGGTTTTGCTTCCTTTCGCCTTCGCGTCGCTCCCAATAGTGAACGCTAGTGAGCATGACGCGGACGCTCCCAAGACGATTGTCGAACTGCAGCAGTTTCGGCAGACGAGTTCCATCCCTATTGAGTCCCGTGGAGGAAGAAAGGGCGTCGCAACCCTGGTCAACCTAAATCCGGCGATCAATGCTTGGTATCTCCTCAAGATTGCATGGAACGATGGCGGCTCCGAACTACTCTTCCATCTGGAGAACCCGGAGCCGCGAACAAGAAGGCTCCTGCTGGATGAGAAATATCCAACAGGGATTGCGATTGCCGAGGGCAAGAATCGACATTTCTGCGACCTGTTTGAAGGCGACGCCTTGGGTCAAGCTCGGGCTTCCCAGCATATCTTTGCTCCCTTGTGCGACGGCCGCCTCTACTTGAGAAATGCCGCAACCGGGCACCGGACAAATTTGGAGGTCACCACTGAGTTTCTCCGCGAGCACGTCTGGGGAGGAGAGAAAATCATTGGGCTCGGTCACATTCTCCTGGGAGACATGCACCGCGAGACGGGGAAAGTTGAGGCAGAGTCGGCAACCGCGGGCGTCAAAGCACTTGACTCGAGCGATCTTCCGCTGCCGGCCCGTATCGATGCGACATATGCCGACCGAGTGTTGACTTCCGGCAACCTGGGAATCGATTTGGAGGGTCCTGAGCGAACCGGCATGACGCCTGGAGCCTGGTACGCCGCCAGCGGGAACCCGGGCGTCTACGTCAGCATTCTTCAGCCGAATCTCATCGACTCGGCGATTCTGCAGAGTTATAAGACGCGGGTCAACAGTCTAGACAGCATCGAGGCGTCTGCGCTCTGCTACCTAATCGCCTTTGATCTCGATCGGGTTGAACTCGGATATGCGCTCGGCACCGAGCATCCCAAGGTGGGGTGGTCCGATCACATGCTGCCCCAGATGAGAGATCCAAAGTTGCCAGGGCCGGATGGCATCGCGAGCATTGCTCCGCTAATTTCGACTGGCTTGGTTGGACCAGGGAACGCCCCGAAAACTGTAGCGACTTTCACCGGCGGTTTCAAAAGAGAGCATGGGGCCTTCAAATACGGAAATCTCGCTCTGCAGAATCACAGTACTCATTATGGCTTCATTGAAAACGGTGTTGTGTTCAGCACGCTTCAACCAGGCTTGGCGACGATTCTGGTTTTCGACGACGGCTCGGTGGAAATGAAAACCTGGGCGGAGGCGGACAACAGGCTGCTGTCTCGGGTCAGGCATGCACGCCAAAACGGCGTTCCGGTGATTGAATTCGATGAAGCGTTGCACTCGCCGACGCCGGGCGCGTTGGTAAACCGTTGGGGACCGGGCAATTGGTCGGGATCGGAAGAGGTGAAATTGCGTACGATGCGCTCTGGCGCGGCCCTGCAGACCAATCACGGCAAACGCTTCTTGATCTACGCGGTGTTCTCCGACGCCACGCCTTCCGCGATGGCGCGCATCTTTCAGGCTTACCGCTGCGACTACGCGATGCTTCTAGATATGAACGCTCTCGAACACACCTACCTGGCGGTGTATCGAAGGTCGGGGCCACAAATATTTGTGGATCACTTACTGAAAGGCATGAGCGAATTGGATAAGTCGACCGAGGGTGAGGTGGTTCCACGCTTCCTCGGTTACGCGGACAACCGGGATTTCTTTTATGTCGTGCGGCGCAGCCCTCGGGAGGGTCAGCCATGAAAGAGGGTATGCCATGAAAATCGGTCGTGCATGCTTATGGACGATATTGGTGCTTTCCGGCGTGATCCTCCTTGGAGAGAACCCGTCGCTGCGCGAACAGAACGAAGTTTTATTTCAGCAACTGCAGCGCGTCCATGGATTGTCGGATGCCCAGATGACGGCCATCCGAAAGATATTCACTAAGTCGGGCTATATGGGCCAGGGGAATCCGGCGATCACCCGCCATCCGGTTACGCCCGAAGAGGCTCAGGCCAAGCTGAAGAAACTGGGGATCGATTATTCGAATCCCAAGTTCGAGAAAATTTGCGGAGCCAAGTACATGGCGCCGCTGTATGACCCCGCCAAGCAGAAGCCAGAAGACGCGAAGGTCTGCATCGATCAGTTCGAGTTCCCCGACATTCCCACCGCTTATCCCGTCGTCTGGGTGAAGGCGCGCGAAGCCGCGGAGGTGTGCGAGGTGATGGGCAAACGCCTGTGCGATGCCCACGAATGGGAAGGCGCTTGCGCGGGAGATCTGGAACCACCCGATTACCGCTGGGATCTAGCCAAAGGGTTAAGCCCCAACGCGGCAGTCGAACGGATGCGAGCGGCGCACAACAAGGCTGACGGTCCCACGAAAAGCTGGAGCTACGGACCGGCTTATGAGAAGGGCATTTGCGCTACTTCCAGCCAGAAGACGCCTGGCTGCAATGGAGGAAGTTGGACCGGATGTGGCTCTAACACGTTTCCGGCCGGAGATTTTCCGGATTGTCACAGCCCGCTGATGGTCTACGATCTGAATGGCAACGCGGCGGAACACATGAACCTGCCCCTGAACGAAAGCCAGATGTCGAGTCTTGCGAGCCAGGAATTAGGTTATACGGAGATGAAGGGCAGTTGGTTTATCTTTGACACTTACCGGGCACATGAAGACTGGTGCCGGTGGCGCGCGCCGTTTTGGCACGGAACGCGCGTGATGGATGAGCATAGTCACGCGAACTATCATTTGAGCTTTCGCTGCTGTAAGACGCTGAAGTAGATTATGCGTTGCCGAGCACGGATACGAGACGGATTGGCCCTTCGTCGCTAAGGATCCTGGCTAGCGTTGGATCGCGTAGAATCTCGGAAACCAACCGCAATGTGCCGTCTATCATAGCCGTCTTCGCCACCAATCGAATCCCGTGGCTGTAGTCCGCGTACCCTGCGCCGTGCATGGTGCTCAAAGGCTGTATCGGTGCGCCTGTGGCGCGATGCCATCCATAAATCGCAATTTGTCCCGGATGCGTGGTCAAGCGGCTGGTGAGTACGACGTCCTTCTTGTGGCCGGAAACCAGCGCGCCTAATGGGAAGCCGAGGGCCTGGGATTGCTTATCGATCAGCGCGCGATTCCCCCCCGCGGAACTCATTGAGACCAGGAGAAGAGTGCGCGTTATCAGCTGACGAAAAGACGCTTACCTCAGGTCGCCATAAGGGCTACCGCCTCCGATCGTGACCGGAAGGCTCGCGGGTCTCCGTACGGCAGAAAATGGGGATGTCTGGAGCGCGGTCGTCGACGGGCTTTGCATGCTTGATCGGACAGAAGCGTTGTTCCGTTCGCGCGGCGATTTCAGCGATGTACGCCAGCAGCCCGTTGGCATACGAACAATATACGCACCCCACCTTTTCTATCCCATTCCCATAGGCCAAACGCCCTTGATCGAAGATCAGATAGTCCCTCCGCCGAACCGTCGGAATTCCATATATCGGAAAGCAAAGCGACTAGTAGATCGCGACAGAAAGGTCCAGTAGTAAGAACGGAACCACCAAAGCGTAAATCAGCGGCACGATCAAGAGCACCGGGGTTCGCGCACTTCGGATTTGACTCCACGCCGAAGTCCTGAACAGACGGTGTTCGTTCTGGTGTGAGTGAATTGGCCCACTTCTCTGCGCTCCTAGCCTCAATCACGGCCCGGGTATACGGCTGAACAAAGCCGACAAGCACGTGTATCCGGTCCGTCAATTGCACCTACTCCAACTGAAGGAGGACAGATTATGTCCAAAGCACTAGCCGTTTGCTGTTTGGCTTTGTCGTTTGCCTTCGTTGTTTCCGCGAGCGATTGGGACAAAAGGACGGTCATTACTCTCCATGAGCCACTCATCGTGGCCGGCGTACCAGTAGTAACCCTGGAACCCGGAAAGTACGTCATGCGGTTACTGAACTCGCCTTCGAACCGCCACATCGTTCAAATCTTCAACGAGCGGGAGGACCAACTGTTTACTACGGTTCTAGCGATTCCAAATTATCAGCTGGAACCAAATGGCAAGACCATATTCTCGTTTTGGGAGACGCCTCCTGGCAATCCAGCCGCGCTTCGTGCCTGGTTCTATCCGGGAGATAATTTTGGCCAGGAGTTCGTTTATCCGAAGGGCCTAGCCGCTAAGATTGCACGAGAAGCTGGCGCGACCGTTATCGCTACGCCCGCGCAAACCGAAGCTGAGCTGAAGACGGCTCCTCTAGCGGAGATCAACAAAGCGGGAGAGGAAAAGCCTGTCCCTGAGGAAGCGCTCGCTGCGCTTGCCCCAGGACTTCCTCCATTGGCGATTGCGCCACCGTTAGAGCCTACTCCGGTAACGTTACCCAAGACAGCCAGTCCGTTTTTCGCGGTCGGCTTGGCGGGTCTGCTCGCGTTGATTACGGGAGCCGCTTTGCGATTTGCGGCTTGGCGTGCCGCGAACCGCTAAGGCGGATTTGGCCATGCGAATCCGAATGAAGTTTGGAGATCGGCCGCTATTGCGTTCGGTGGCCGATCTGCTCATGCTAGTGGGCATCGCAAGCATGCTGCTATTCGCATGGACACTCCTGGACGGAACGTACTACCAATACATGCAGAGGCTCCGATTCGACAAGGAACTTGCAGGCACTGAGGTCGTGGGCGGAAGCGGCGAGATCGCGAAAGAGATTGCTCTTCCCGAGGCCCGTCCGCAACCAGAGGGTGCATTTCACGTTCTGCCGAATCTACCGAAGCTGCCCGGACGTGATCCAATGCTCATCGGGGAGCTGGTCGTGCCCCACATTGGCCTTAGCGTAATGGTGCGCGAGGGAATGGATGCGGTAACTTTGCGCCGCGCGGTGGGACACGTGCCATCGACAGCCCTCCCCGGACAGCCGGGGAACTTCGTACTTCTGGGACACCGCGATACGTTCTTTCGAAGGTTGCGTGAACTGGAGAGGGGCGATACAGTACAGATCTCGACCACCCGGGGCCGCTTCACCTACGCGGTCGAATCTATCGAGGTGGTTGAGCCGGAGGGTATTAGTCTGAGCGCGCTACCATCGGAAACCGTTGCTACGCTGATCACCTGCTTCCCATTCAACTATGTCGGGACGGCTCCGCGGCGCTTCGTGGCACGGGCGCGCTTCAGAGACGCTACTCCCAGCGGTGAACCTCGTTAAGCCAACAGGGCGATAAGGAGAAGTAAGGCTACGAACGTGCTCCGTGCCGGTGGAATGACGGTCCCACTCGAGGTCGATTTCTGGAACATGCCGCCGGACGCAATGATCGAGGCAGCGGCTCAAATCGAAGCGCACTCGCTGGGGGGTGATAATTGCATCACAAGCTGCCGTGTGAGAGTTTCGCCCTGCGAGAATTCGTATGCTGTGCAAATAGTTATTCTTGCCGGCCCAACGATGCTGCGCTTTGAGGGCGATTCGCTCTAACTCCCGTATCCTGCAGCGCGTAAACGCCTTTTGCTCCAAGAAAGCAGACACGGCGGAACTCGCTCTCCACCGGGGCTTCGCGAACATCCACGCACAATTTCGGCAGTCATTCTGAGAGAACTTAAGCAAACGCTGCCTAAAATCATTTTGGTGACAACTGGGGCATAACACTCAGCTCGGTAATGCCGCTATGTCAAGGTGTACTTTCCAAGCAGCTTATGATCGGCACATCAGTTGCACGCTGACAGATACCATGCAAATCCGCATTCATGGGCGGGGAGGACAAGGCGTAGTATCGGCGGCTGAAATGCTTTCCATTGCCGCTTTTATCGAAGGGCGGTACGCGCAGGCATTCCCAAGCTTCGGCTCGGAACGCATGGGAGCGCCTGTTACAGCGTTCTGCCGCATTTCCAACTACCCCATCCGGGTGCATGAGCCGGTGGCACAGCCGGACACCCTGATTATTCAAGATCCCACGCTGCTGCATCAGGGCAGCTTGTTTGGCGGGCTCCATCCAGATGGATACGTGCTCGTCAACTCATCACGGGATTTGGACGAACTGGGCATCGGTTCCTATGTCGGGAAGTTAGCTCCGGGTCATGTGGTGGCGGCGCCGGCCACAGAACTGGCGCTGCGCTACGTGGGCCGGCCCTTACCCAACAGCACGCTTCTGGGCGCTTTTGCGGCGATGACGAGTGAACTGCGACTGGAGTCCGTGCTGGCGGCCATCCGCCAGAAATTCGCAGGCAAAATCGGGGAAGCCAATGCCGCTGCCGCACAGGCCGCCTACGCCTTGGTTTCGTGCAACGAGATGCGGGAGAAGATCCATGTGGAAGCAGATTGAAGGCTCGCGCGCGGTGGCCGAAACGGTGGCCCTGTGCCGCCCGCAAGTGATCTGCGCCTACCCCATTACGCCGCAAACGCACATCGTGGAGGGTCTGGGAGAAATGGTGAAGTCGGGCGCATTGGCCGGCTGCGAGTTCCTGAACGTGGAATCGGAATTCGGGGCGCTTTCAGTGGCCATCGGAGCTTCGGCCGCTGGAGCCCGCACCTACACAGCCACCGCCAGCCAAGGATTGCTGTTCATGGCGGAAGCGGTCTACAACGCGGCCGGGCTTGGACTTCCGATCGTGATGACCATCGGAAACCGCGCCATCGGCGCTCCCATCAACATCTGGAACGATCATTCCGATTCCATGTCGATGCGCGACTCCGGCTGGATCCAACTGCACGCCGAAAACAACCAGGAGGCCGCCGACCTGCACATCCAGGCGTTCCGTTTGGCCGAAGAGCTCTCCTGTCCGGTGATGGTGTGCATGGACGGCTTTATACTCACGCACGCTTACGATCGCATCGATATCCCGATGCAGCAGCAAGTGGATGGCTGGCTACCGCCGTTCGAGCCAAGGCAAGTGCTGGATCCGTTGGCGCCCATATCGATTGGAGCCATGGTGGGACCGGAAGCCTTTAGCGAAGTGCGCTACCTGGCGCATTACAAGCAACTGCGAGCGCTGGAGCGCATCCCCGAGATCGGCCGCGAGTTTTATGAAACGTTCGGCCGCGAATCCGGCGGGCTCCTGCGGCCTTATCGTACGGAAGGCGCTGACACCATCGTGGTGGCGCTGGGCTCGGTGAATGGGACCATCCAGGAAGCCGTGGATGAGCTGCGGGCGGACAACGTCGCCATCGGCTCCCTCAGCATCTGTTCGTTCCGGCCATTTCCATTGGAAGCGGTGGGAAGAGCGCTCAGCGGCGCTGAGCGCGCAGTGGTAATCGATAAATCCCTGGCGCCAGGTTTGGGCGGGATGCTCGCGACCGACGTACAGATGGCGGTGTCGGCCCGGCAACAGCGTGTCTATACGGTGATTGCCGGCCTGGGTGGACGGGCCATCACCAAAGCTTCGCTGCTGAAACTGTTTCGCCAGGCCCGAGCGGACGCGCTCGAGAATGTGACGTTCCTCGATCTCAATTGGGAAGTCGTCAATCGGGAATTGTCGCGCGAGATGGCGACGCGGCGATCGGGGCCCACGGCGGAGAACATTTTGAAGGATCTCGGGGCGCTGCGGTCATCAAGAGTGGTCTAGGAGCAAGGATGCCGTTTCATCAGATCAAGTTTTATCAGACTGGAACCTTCACGGTCGGGAATCGGCTGATCGAGGACTCCGACCGGACAGTGCAGTCGGATGTCAAGCGCTCGAACGCCCTGAACAGTGGGCACCGAGCCTGCCAGGGCTGCGGTGAAGCGCTCGGCGCACGCTACGCGGTGGACGCAGCCATGCGGGCCTCGGGCGGCAATCTGATAGCCGTGAATGCCACTGGATGCCTGGAAGTATTCTCCACGCCGTACCCCGAAACATCCTGGCAGATTCCCTGGATGCATTCGCTGTTCGGTAACGCGGCGGCGGTAGCGGCGGGCGTTGCGGCGGCGATGAAAGTCCAAGGACGCACGAGCGTACGGGTGATTGCGCAAGGCGGCGACGGCGGGACGGCCGACATCGGCATGGGTTGCCTTTCCGGCATGTTCGAGCGCAACGACGACGTGCTGTACATCTGCTATGACAACGAAGCGTACATGAACACTGGCGTGCAGCGCTCCGGCACCACGCCGGCGGGCGCCCGCACTGCGACGACGCCTTCGGTGGGTTGCAAACCGGGCAACGTCTTCGGACAGGGTAAAAGCGTCCCATTGATCGCGATGGCCCACGGGATCCCTTACGTCGCTACTGCGTCGGTTGCCAATCTGCACGATCTGGAATACAAGGTGGAGAAGGCCGTCCCGATTCGCGGCGCGCGCTACATCCACGTCCACGTCCCCTGTCCGCTCGGCTGGGGATCGGAGCCCCACGACACGATCAAGGTTGCGCGACTGGCGGTGGAGAGCGGGCTGTTCCCGTTATTTGAAGCGGAGTTCGGAGAAGTAACCGAACGCACCGCGATTCGGCGAAGACAACCGGCCGAAGAATATTTGAAACTGCAGAAGCGCTTTGCGCACTTGTTCCGTCCCGTGCGAGATGAAGAACGCATTGCTGCGATCCAAGCGATCGCGGATAGGAACATACAGCGTTTCGGGTTAGAGAACGGAGCAGCGTCATGACCAAACCATTTGCCATTACGCTCGACGTCGGTTCCAGCCTCGCCAATCATACTGGGTCGTGGCGAACTGAGCGCCCAGTCTACGTGGACCGCTTGCCGCCCTGCAATCATGCCTGCCCGGCCGGCGAAAACATTCAACAGTGGCTTTATCACGCCGAAGCAGGCGATTATTACGAAGCGTGGAAGTCGCTAGTGGAGAACAATCCGCTGCCCGCCATCATGGGCCGCGCCTGCTACCATCCGTGCGAGGCGCATTGCAATCGCGCGCAACTCGATCAGCCGGTAAACATCCACGCGGTGGAGCGGTTCTTGGGCGACGAAGCCATCCGACGCGGGTGGCAATTCGATGCCGCCTCGCAAGCATCCGGTAAACATGTCCTGGTTGTCGGATCGGGTCCGTCAGGCCTGTCCGCCGCGTATCATCTTTTGCGATTGGGCCACGAGGTAACTATTTACGAAGCAGGCCCCGCCGCCGGAGGCATGATGCGTTTTGGCATTCCCAAGTATCGCCTGCCGCGCGAAATCCTGAACGCCGAGATCGCCCGGATTGAGAACATGGGCGTAAAGATACGCCTCAACCGGCGAGTGGACGATCTGGCCGGTGTCCTCGATCGCCAAGAATTCGACGCCGTATTTCTGGCCGTCGGGGCGCACGTTTCCAAGCGCGCTTATATTCCCGCCGGAGATGCCAGCAAGATCCTGGATGCACTGGCCGTATTGCGCAGCGTGGACGGCGGGACACCTCCGGAGTTGGGACGGCGTGTCCTGGTGTATGGTGGCGGCAACACGGCGCTCGATGTGGCGCGTACGGTCAAGCGATTGGGCGCCATCGAGACCCTGATTGTCTACCGCCGCACTCGTGAGAAGATGCCCGCACACGATTTTGAAGTGCAGGAAGCCATCGAGGAGGGGATTCAGTTCAAGTGGCTATCCACCATCAAGGAAGCCGGCGAATCGAGCTTCACAGTGGAGAAGATGCGGCTGGACGAAAAAGGATTTCCGCAACCGACCGGAGAATTCGAAACCATCGAGGCGGATTCGTTGGTGCTGGCTCTGGGGCAGGACGTGGACTTGAGCTTCCTGGAGCGGGTACCGGGTTTGGAGATTGCCAACGGTGTGGTGAAGGTCAGTGCTCAAATGATGACCGGTCATCCAGGCGTGTTCGCGGGCGGCGACATGGTTCCCGACGAGCGCACGGTGACGGTCGCGGTGGGACACGGGAAGAAGGCCGCGCGAAACATCGATGCCTGGCTGCGTGGCGATGCCTATCGACAGCCTCCCAAGCACGAAGTGGCGGCCTTCGACAAGCTCAACGCCTGGTACTATTCGGACGCGCCGTTAACCGTGCAGCCGGTGCTGGATGCCCTCCGCAGGCAAACCACATTCGAGGAGGTGGTGAGCGGCCTGGACGAGAGCAATGCGCTGTTCGAAGCGCGCCGCTGCTTGTCCTGCGGCAACTGCTTCGAGTGCGATAACTGCTACGGGGTTTGTCCAGACAATGCCGTGGTCAAGCTGGGTCCGGGGAACAGGTTCCGCTTCAACTACGACTATTGCAAGGGCTGTGGAATGTGTGTGGAAGAATGTCCGTGCGGGGCTATCGAGATGGTGCCGGAAGTGATTTGAGCCTGTCACTCTGAGCAACTCGGCTGAGTGAAATCGCGCAGGCCGCTTTGGTCTCACACCTCATGCCTCTGAGCCACAGGGGGGTAGCTGAGAAACGCGCGGCACGCGGATTGCTCTCACCCTAGGCGAGGACGACACCGTGGCTACCACCCTTATCTCCTCGCGCCCGGAGCCCGTGGAGGCTGAGATTCCGGCTCCTGTGCCGCACCACCGCCCGCGAACGATGTGGCTGGCTCTTATCGCGTTCGTGCTGGTGATCGCAGCGGCGGTGGCTTTCTTCTATGTGCGGCGAGAGAGCAAGCCCCAGTACACGACCGCGATGGTCGATCGCGGTGACATTGAATCCGCCATTACGGCTACCGGGAATTGCAACGCCGTGGTGACGGTCCAGGTGGGAAGCCAGGTCTCCGGCAACATCATCGCGCTCTACGCCGACTTCAACACCAAAGTGAAACAAGGTCAGTTGGTGGCCCGCATCGACCCGGCGATCTTCAAAGCGCAGGTCGATCAGGCCAAGGCCAATCTCGATACGGCAAAAGCGGCCGCCATGACCGCGCGGGCAACGCTACAGAAATCGCTATCGGATCTCGCCAGCGCACAAGCGAATGTGGCCGCGCAGAAGGCCAATGTCGTCAAAGCGCAAAGTGTCGTAGCGCTAGATAAGGTGGAGAACGAGCGCCGGATCGTTTTGCTCCGGCAAGACGCCACTTCTAAGGAAGACGCCGACACCGCGCAGGCCAACTACGATCAAGCTGTGGCGAGCGTCGACGCCGCGCAGGCTGCTGAGAAGGCCTCTGAAGCGGCGGAGGAGTCGGCGAAAAAACAGGTCGAGGTGGCGCAAACTCAGCTCGACCAAGCGGAAGCCACGGTAAAGCAAAATGACGCTGCGCTCGTTCAGGCGCAGCTCAATCTCGACCACACCCAAATCACCGCCCCGGTGGACGGCACGGTTGTTTCCCGCAACATGGACGTCGGCCAGACTGTGGCGGCCTCGTTCCAGGCTCCGGTCATCTTCCTGATCGCTCAGGATCTGACCAAGATGCAGGTGGACACGAATGTGGATGAATCTGACGTCGGTCCGATTCGCGTGGGCCAGACCGCCAATTTTACGGTCGATGCCTATCCCGGCGTTGTATTCCCTGGAACGGTGGCGCAGATCCGCCAAGCTCCCATCAACGTGCAAAATGTCATCACCTATGACGTTGTCGTGCAAGTTGCGAATCCAGACCTGAAGCTGTTTCCGGGCATGACGGCGACGGTCCGGATCGTTTCCGGCAAAGTTTTACAGGCATTGCGAATTCCGGTTGCCGCGTTGCGCTTTCATCCAACTGGGTACGCAGTCAAGCAGAAGGGTCAGCAGACCGTCTATCTGCTCGCGGCCGGCGGACTCACGCCTGCCAGCGTGCAACTTGGAATCACGGACGGCAAGTACGTCCAAGTGTTGAGCGGCCTGACTGAAGGGCAGCGCATCGGGGTGGGCGCCACGCCGAATACCCGCGCGACATCGAACACTACCGGCACCGGCCGAGTTGGATTCTAGGAGGTTTCCAGGTGCCACGCGAGCTCATCCGAATAGAGAACCTCAGTAAGGTATACCGGCTGGGCGATATCAGCGTTCACGCGCTGCGCGGTGTTTCCACCGCCATTGATCGAGGCAGTTTCGTCGCGATCATGGGGCCGTCGGGATCGGGAAAGTCGACGTTCATGAACATCCTCGGCTGTTTGGACCGGCCCACTTCCGGCACTTACTTTCTAGATGGCGTGAGTGTCGGCGACTTGGACCGAGACCGGCTGGCCGAGATCCGGAATCGCAAGATCGGATTCGTATTTCAACAGTTCAACTTGCTTCCACGCACCAGTGCGCTGGCGAACGTCGAGCTACCGTTGCTTTATAGCGCTGAAGGCTCGAGCGATGACCACCAACGCGCCCTGAATGCTCTGCGGATCGTCGGCCTGGAAGATCGCGCCGGCCATCATCCCAACCAGCTTTCCGGCGGCCAGCAGCAGCGCGTGGCGATTGCGCGGAGTCTGATCAACGATCCGCAAATCATTCTGGCCGACGAACCCACGGGCGCTCTTGACTCGCGCACCAGCGTCGAGATCATGGCGATCTTTCAAAGGCTAAATCGCGAGAAAGGCATCAGCGTAGTGGTGGTAACGCATGAGCCCGACATTTCGCTCTACGCCCAACGCATCATCACCTTCAAAGACGGCAGGATCGTGAACGATCAGCCGGTTCGCGCGCCTCGCGACGCGGCTCGAGAACTGCGTGAAGCGGCGGTTGCTCCAGCAGAGGTACTGGCGTCATGAAAAAGCTGAAGGCCAGCATGAAGATCGCATTCGGCGCTCTTCGCATTAACAAGCTGCGCTCCGCGCTCACCATGCTCGGCATCATCATTGGCGTGGCGGCGGTAATCGCGATGGTGGCCATCGGCTCCGGCGCGCAAGCCCGCATTCAACAACAGATTGCGTCCATCGGAAGCAACATCATCATCGTTCTTTCGGGAAGCATCACCAGCTCCGGCATTCGGCTGGGCACCGGCAACGCGGTGACGCTGACCGAAGACGACGTCCGGGCCATCGTCCGCGAATGCCCGGGTGCGCAACTCGCCGCGCCTTACTCCCGTGGCGGTGTTCAAGTGGTTTACGGAAATTCCAACTGGGGCACCCAGATCGTCGGCACTACGCCCGACTACCTGACCATCCGCGACCTGGGCATCGAACGTGGCCAGGCATTTACAAATGCCGATGTGGATTCGGCCGCCAAGGTCGCCCTGCTCGGCAAAACAGTAATCGACAACTTGTTCGCTGGCGAAGATCCGGTGGGCAAGGTGATTCGCATCAAGTCCGTGCCTTTCACTGTGCTGGGGACGCTAGTGCCCAAGGGCCAATCGCCCACGGGCCAGGACCAGGATGACATCGTCCTGATGCCCATTAGCACAGCGAAGAAGAAGGTCATTGGATCGAGCCAAGCCAACGCCGGCTCAGTGGGCGCCATTATGGTGCAGGCGCGGGAAGGAATGACCTACGACGCACAGGACCAGATGACGTCGCTGCTGCGCCAGCGTCACCACATTCAATCCAACCAGGACGATGACTTCACCATCCGCAACATGGAGGAAGTGTTCAAAGCGCAGGAGACATCCGCACGCGTCATGGCGATCCTGCTGGCCGCGATTGCGTCCGTGTCGCTCATCGTGGGCGGGATCGGCATTATGAACATCATGCTGGTGTCGGTCACCGAGCGAACCAAGGAAATTGGTTTGCGCCAGGCCGTGGGTGCGAAGACCAAAGACATTCTGGCGCAATTCTTGGTGGAAGCAGTTACGCTGTCCGTGGCGGGAGGCGCCATTGGCATTGTATTGGGCGTAGCCGCGAGTCTGCTCATTTCCTATTTCGCGCATTGGTCCACACTGTTGGGCGTGGGATCCATCGCGTTGGCATTTTTCTTCTCCGCGTTGGTGGGCGTGTCCTTCGGATATTATCCGGCTCGCAAGGCCGCCTATATGGATCCGATCGATGCCTTGCATTATGAGTGAAGCCTTGCATTATGAGTGACGCAGCGATAGCTCGAGCGAATGTGTTGCCGAATCCGCAAGTTGCATTTGCCCATCGATTGAAACCACGCAGGCTTGAGGCAAACCACACACTTTCCTGCAGCGCCTCCTAGTATTCCCAGCGTATCCACTCGTACTAAACGGCAGTAAGAATGCTGTATCCACTGTGGGACCCAGCCTGGGTGGAGACATGAAGCTCGCTTAGGGCTTTGAGAAGGGTAATAACTATGAACAGCCTCAATGCGACATTCATCAGGCATTGTTTCTGCGTATTGATACTTGGCGGACCCGCCTGGTGCCAAAAGCCAGGTCCGGCACTGCCGGGGAGCATCAACTACTTGGAAGGCCAAGCGTCTATCGGATCAACCTCATTAACCCCTGGCGCAATCGGCACGGTTGTTCTTGAAAAGAATCAAATTCTCACAACCCAAGCCGGAAAAGTGGAGATTCTGCTCACGCCCGGTGTTTTTCTGAGGGTGGCGGAGAACAGCTCGGTGAAGATGGTGTCGCCGGAATTAGCGACCACCAGGGTGGAACTGGAAAACGGTCGCGCGCTGGTGGAAGTAATTCAGATTCGCAAGGAAAACGATATCCGAATCGATCAAAAGGGCGCCAGCACGAAGCTGCTGCAGAGAGGTCTGTATGATTTCGATGCGGATCATGCGCAAGTGCGCGTGTTCAAGGGTAAGGCCGAGGTTTACATAAGAAATCAAAAGGTCGAATTGACGGAAAGGCGCGAGATCGCTTTGAACACCGATGCGAAGCCGAAGTCTCAGAGTTTTGAGCCCCGGCAATTTGAGGACGAACTCTACCGCTGGAGTGGTCTGCGGTCCGGGTTCCTGTCGGAAGCGAGCGTCTCCGCGGCGCGCGGCTACATTGGCCAGGGACCCGGCTGGTATGGCCCGGGCTGGTACGGCGTCGGTTGGTATTGGGATCCCTGGTTTGGGGTCTACACATTTGTTCCCGCGGAAGGAATCTTCTACGGGCCATTCGGTTGGGGATTCTACTCTCCGATCGCGGTTTATCGTTCTCCGTTCCTTTTTTACCCTGGCTATCCTCACCGGTTTGGAGAATTTCATTCTCCGTACGGGCATGGCTTCGCGCCTCCCGGACGCTTGCGGTGATGAGCTGGTTCTCATAGCGAGGCCATATGCGAGTGCTACTGACAACCGATGGATCGAATGAGTCGAAGGATGCGCTACGGGCCGCCATCCGCCTGTTGGCGCGTCAGGATCGTGAGACGGATGTGCTGTATGTGGCGCCGGAGACCGCACGGTCCGAACAGCAAGATCGCATGGCGCAGCACACAAAGCGCATTCTCCAAGAAGCGGAGCGGATCTTGAGGGAGGAAGGAATCGCGGTGTCCCCACTCTGCCGAACCGGCTCTCCGGCGCGAGTGATTTTGCATGAAGCGAAGAATTACGACATCACGGTCTTGGGTGCGAAGGGACGCGACGAGCACTCCCAAGGAGGGCTGGGACCGGTTGCCAGTCGTCTGGTGGAACACGCGTCTGGCTGCGTCCTCATCGGACGAACACCTCCTCGAGATCGGCAGGCTCGAATTCTGGTTCCTTTAGACGGATCCAATGGCTCCGATCAAGCACTGGATAAGCTGGCGTCGTTTTTCGATCTGGAATCGGCCGACGTTACGCTACTGCATGTTCTCGAAACGCTCTGGCTGCCGGAGGACGAAAATAACGAGCCGCAAGCGGAATCGGATCAAGTGAAGCTTGAGCTTCGGCTGGAGGCGGATGCGTTACTATCGCAAGCCCGCGCGAAAATCCTGCCGATGCACTCGGGCGTCACCACTCTGATCCGCGAGGGCCTTCCCGCAAATGAAATCCTGAGCGCCGCCGACCAAGGTGATTACGACCTAATCGTTGTTGGCGCTTCCGAGGCAACCGATATGAAGCATCAGGTGCTCGGTAGTGTCGCGAGCAAGATTGCCTGGAACGCTCCCTGCTCGGTGTTGCTGGTCCGCGTTCTTGAATAGGTTCCGGCCGTGACCAAAGAGCATCTACTTCCGCTGGTTGCTGTGGTAGCACTGGTCTTCACCGTAGCGTGCGAAATGCTCCCGGTAATTCACCCAGGGAGGCAGCCTGCGCAAGCAGGCCTAACGGTGCCGTCTTTGCGTGCCCCTCAGATACCCGACCCGCCGTCGCGTGCAGCCCGCGTAAGCTATTTGCAAGGCTCCGTATCGTTCCAGGCCGCTGGAACGGAAGTCTGGTCACGGGCCGAACTGAACCGCCCTCTCGCGGAAGGAGACGCGTTGTGGATTGATGGAGCGGCTCGCGCGGAACTGGATATAGGATCGGCGACCATCCGGATGGATTCCAGGACCAGGCTCGATTTTCTGACGTTCGATGATCGAACCGTTCAGGCCAGGGTCGTCCGGGGTGTACTCGGCGTGACCGTGCGGCGCCTGGACCCTGGCGAAGCATTGGAGATTGATACGCCGAACGCTGCCGTGACATTATTGCAGCCGGGCCAGTACCGGCTGGATGTTCAGCCCCAAATGGACTCTACATTTGTTACCGTCCGATCCGGCGACGCGGAGGTCTCTGGTACGCGGCTCGATGTCACGGTACATGCCGGACAGCGCGCCAACATTTCGGGGCCGGACGCGGTTGAGTGGGGACTTGCGGCGGCGCCTGCCCCCGACAGGTTTGATGAACTCTGCGAACTGCGCGACCACCGCGAAGATACCTCCGCTTCGGCTCAGTATGTTGCTCCCGACACGATTGGCTACTACGATCTGGACGAATTCGGTGCTTGGCGAGTAGACGCAAAATGGGGAGCCCTGTGGACTCCACATGGCTTGGCCGCCGGCTGGGCGCCCTACCGATCTGGTCATTGGACGTGGGTCGAACTCTGGGGATGGACCTGGATCGATGACGCAACCTGGGGCTTCGCTCCGTTTCACTACGGCCGCTGGATCTACCTGGATGGCGGATGGAGTTGGGTTCCGGGTCCACGCCAAGTTAATCCGACTTACGCCCCCGCGCTCGTGGTTTTCGTTGGCGGGGGAGGACGCGGCGGCGTTGCCTGGTTTCCAATCGGCCCAGGCGAAGTCTACGTTCCTCCCTACCGCTGCAGCTCTTCTTATTTCGCCAGGATCAACCCGGCGAACACGCGTCCGGGCTACGCGAACCGGTCGGCTGCCGGCGCTGTGACGGCGGTGCCGCGCAAGGTGTTCGTGCGAGGCCAGCCGATCGCGCCCGCCGCAGCGCTCATTCCGCCGCGCCAAACATCCCTGGCCCCAGTGTATGGTACGGCGCCTCCCGTCGCGCCAGTTGAGGAAAGCTTGTCCCCGCGAAGGGATCGTTTTGTACTTGAGCCACCCGAGATTGCCCCAGGCCAGACAGTGATTGGGCGCCGTGACCCTGCCCCTCCGCCGATTCCATACCGCCAGAGGCAAGCGGCTCTGGACTCTCATCCGGGGCGGCCGCTCGAGCAAAGTGAGCTGCAAAGCTTGCGAAAAGCCGCCGCTGAACCGGAGAGATCCGATGTGCGTGCCGCTCGGCTCGGTGTTCTGGAGCGTGAATCGGTAGCTCCGGCAGAGCCAGCTCGCACTCTGCGGAAGTAACACACGAAGACAATTCAAAGCCGCCTCATTAAGCCGGACTTGGCCATTAGTTTGCGGTGATCTAAGACGTCAAGATTGGTTCGCGAGGACAAAGAGGGCCCGTAGCCTATGAATGACGTAGATCTCAAGATAGAAGTCAAGGAAGCGCTCGCTTGGGAGCCCTTCCTCGTTACCGAGCGGTCGACGATCTCTCTGTTCCCGCCGTTCTGCCCATGTACGCGCTACGCACCATCTTGCGATTGCTCGCGGCACTGGTGGGCTCGCTGGTCTTTACTTTCACATACGGCAGACCTTTAAGAACGTCTGGAAAACGACTCTGCGGCGAGTTGATGTTTAGTACTTCTGGCAGTTTTGTGGCAGAGACAACGGAATGAAGAAGTCGACGAACGTTGAAGTGTTTTAGAATCAATTAGGATACCCACTCGGGGACGTAGCTCAGATGGATAGAGCGGTCGCCTCCTAAGCGACAGGTCGGCAGTTCGAATCTGCCCGTCCCTACCAGAATCCAGAAGCGCAGACCAATGCGCGACCGCTCGTGAGCGCACAGGCGGAGCCGTTGTGCGGGATGTAGAAGCGATTGTGGCGGTCGCCTCCTAAGCGACAGGTCGGCAGTTCGAATCTGCCCGTCCCTACCAGAATCCAGAAGCGCAGACCAATGCGCGGCCGCTCGTGAGCGCACAGGCGGAGCCGTTGTGCGGGATGTAGAAGCGATTGTGGCGGTCGCCTCCTAAGCGACAGGTCGGCAGTTCGAATTTGCCCGTCCCTACCAGCTTTTGACCACAGGAGCCCATACGAGTGTAGGCTCGGCACGCTTGAGAGTGTGCGCCACAAAGACCGTTAGAATGAGGCATGGCCAAACTTGCACTCATCTACGGCATGCGTCTGCTTCCGGCGGACGAACTTGAAAAAGTCGGGGACGCGGAAGTCACCCTCAAGAGTGGAAAGAAGGCCCAGGTAACCATGCATCTGCTGGAAGGCGGCGAAGACGAGATTCGCAAACAACTGATGCAATCGTTGGACGCGTTCTTCGAATTTTATCCCGAGATCTAGATCGTAGCCGCGTTACTTGCCAACCAGGTGATTGACATCCCGGTTGTTCTCCGTACAAATGAACTCAAAGATCTCTTCGTTCGCCAGATCGGTGACGCGTTTCTGGGTCCAAGGCTTCGCGAGAATGCCTGGGTCGTCGACGGTGATCTCGATTTCGAGATGGCCCAGATCGGGGCGATGGTAGCGCTCGATCACGTGCAATTGATCCGAGTGCGGATGGGACTCCTGATCCAGCCAGACTCGGGGGTCGAAGCCAACGCGATCGACCACCAACGTGTCGCCATCCCAGTGGCCGATGGAATGTCCGTACCAAGCCGGGTTCGGATCGGCGGGATGGCCGCGGCCATCCAGATAGATCTGGTGGAACCCAGGACTTTCGTCGTCCGAAATGTACACTAAGTAGTCCTTGCTCTGGACGAACTCCCAGAGTGGGCCGTTACGCAACGGGCCAGACGGCAGGCAGTGCGCCTGTGGGCTATCCTTGCCATTGCTTTCGATGCGCTGCTTCGTGATTGCAAGCGCCGACGGAAGAAATTGAGGATTGCCGGGGTCCACCGTGCGCGTACGCCACCAGACGCCCGAAAGATCGGGCTTGCCGTCCAAGGTGCGCGGCGTAGGGCCAGAGGGCGGATTGTGCCGTTTCTGGTCGGCGACCTGGTGCGTGCGATCTTCACCCAACGTGTTGAGCTGCGTGGTGTCCCCCAGGTGAATGTCGAGCTTCGCGATCTGCGATGCCTGAAGAACAACGCCTTTTTGCTCGTAAGGTCTGAGCCCGGGCGCGGCCGCCGAGACATCGTACCTGCCAGGCGGCAGGTCTGCCAGTGTATACTTGCCGTCCAGCGAAGTCGTCGCTTTGAAAACGGCTCCGGACTCCACGTTCTTGGCCTGCACGGCATTGTTATCCACCGGGTCGCCGATTGAGTCGAAGAGTGTGCCGGTGATGGAACCGGCGGGCGCGGTTGTTTGCGCGATGGCCGACCAGCAGAGAATAACTGCGAGGCAGAGTGAAGTTTTCATTTGCGTTTCCTCTTTGAACGAACGCGCCGATAGGTAAGCGCGATCTGACTTTTCGAATAAGTCCTATTCTCTACCAAAGTGAAGTCGCGTTGCGGGAAGCCGCCCGGGAAGAGCGGGAGGCCATCGCCAAGCAAGATCGGAACAACGCCGAGAAACAGCTCATCGATCAAGTCAGCCTGAAGGAAGCTCCGGGCCAGCTCGCCACCGCCCATATGGTAGATATGCTTGCCGCGCCGCGCGCGAAGTTTTCTGAGCCAGGCCGCGGGAGATTGATTGGTGAAGATGACGCCGTCGCGCTCGCCGGGTGGTTCGGTGCGCGAGAAGACATGGTGTGGGATGTCGACGGGAGACTTGAACGAGCCGCCCATCATGGCGATGGCGGCATCGAGGGTCTTACGGCCCATGACGATGGTATCAATGGTCGCGAAGAAGCGCGCCATGAGCGCAGCGCCCTCCTTGGTCATGACTAGGTAATCGACGGAGCCGTCGGGCCGGGCGACGTAGCCATCGAGCGTGATGCCCGCGCCGAGGATGACTTTGCGCATGGAGCGATTGTATACGGAACGCGAGGAGACTAGGGGCGTCAGTGCCCCTCGGCTTCGAGAAAGCGCTCTGCTTCGATGGCCGCCATACATCCGGCGCCCGATGCCGTGATCGCTTGTCGATAGGTCCGGTCCTGGACGTCGCCGGCGTGAAAAACGCCCGTCACGTTGGTGCGCGCCCCGCCATGAGAAATGATGTAGCCGTCGGGATCGAGATCGATTTGGCCCGCGAAGGGGGCGGTGTTGGGGATGTGGCCAATGGCGACGAAGAATCCATCTACGTCGCGCTCCCAAATCTCGTCCGTGAGCAAGTTGCGCAGCTTCACGCCGGTGACCAGGTGCTGGCTGGCGTCGTATACGTCCTCGACGATGGTGTTCGGGAACATCTTGATTTTGGGATTGTTGCGAGCGCGCTCCAGCATGATCTTCGATGCCCGGAAGTTCTCGCGCCGGTGCACCAGCGCCACCTCTTCGCCGAAGCGCGTGAGGAAATTGGCTTCTTCCATGGCGGAGTCGCCGCCGCCCACCACCATGATCTTCTTGCCGCGATAGAAGAAGCCGTCGCAGGTGGCGCAACTGCTGACGCCGTGGCCTATGAGCTTCTGCTCGTTGGGTAAGTTGAGCCAGCGCGCCGATGCACCCGATGCAATGATCAGGGTGCGGGTTTCCAGCCACTCGTGATCCACTTTCAGCCGGAACGGGCGCTTGGAAAGATCGGCCTCGATTACCGTGCCATGCAGGTACTCGGCGCCAAATTGCTCGGCCTGCTTCTTGATGTTTTCCACCAGCAGGGGGCCATCGATACCCTCAGGAAAACCTGGGAAATTTTCAACCAGGGTGGTGAGCGAGAGTTGGCCGCCCGGTTCGTGGCCAGCGACGACCAGCGGTTTCAGGTTGGCGCGCGCAGTATAGATGGCTGCAGTGTTTCCGGCACAGCCGGAGCCGACGATGATCACATTGTGCATGGAAATTGTTATGCTACCAAACCGCTCGCTCCGATCGCGGCTCAGCTGAAAATGCCGGACCGGACCACTTGGTTCGTGATCAACGCGCAGACATAGGCGAGAAACGTCATGTAGGCGAACTGGATGGCCGGCCACTTCCAGCCGCCGGTCTCGCGGCGCACTACCGCTAGCGTGGACATGCACTGCATGGCAAAGGCAAAGAAGACCAACAATGCGATGGCGCCGCCCGGGGTCAAGTCGCTCTTCAGCGCCTGGCGCAGACCTTCCGATTCCGACGTACCTTCCTTGTGGTAGATGGTTCCGAGTGTGCCCACGATCACTTCGCGCGCCGCGATGGAGCTGACCAGCCCAATGCCGATCTTCCAGTTGAATCCCAGCGGCTTGATCACGGGTTCAACCGCATGGCCGATCATCCCAGCGAAGCTGTCGGCGATCTCCGGCGGCTGGCCGTTCTTCACCGGCAGGTTTTCAAGAACCCAGAGCACCACGATCACCAGCAAGATCACCGTGCCGGCGCGACGTAGGAAAACTTTGGAGCGGTCGATGAGACGCAGACTGAGCGATCGCAGGGTGGGCCAGCGGTAAGGCGGCATCTCCAAAACGAAGGGCACTCGCTCGCTTTTCAAGATGGACGATTTCAGAAGACGCGCGGTAGCGATGGCTGCAACGAAACCAAGGACATAAAGTCCCAGCAGCGCTGCCGCCTGCATTCCGAAGAAGCGGCCGATGAATGGACGATCGGCGATGAAGGCCGCGATGATCAGCGTGTACACCGGCAGCCGCGCCGAGCAGGTCATGAACGGAGCGATGAGAATAGTGGCCAGGCGATCGCGTTTGTTTTCGATCGTCCGGGTGGCCATGATGGCCGGTACCGCGCAAGCATAAGCGGAAATTAGCGGGATGAACGATTTTCCTTGCAACCCGAACTTGGACATGGTGCGATCGGCGATCAGAGCAGCCCGCGCCAAGTAACCGGAATCCTCCAGGATTCCAATGAACAAAAACAGTAGAAGAATTTGCGGCAGGAACACGATGACAGCGCCTACGCCGCTCCAAACCCCATCCACCAAAAGCGAACGGAAAATGGAGGGCGGCAAGATGTGTTCAATCCACTGCCCGGAAGTCTGAATGAGCGCCTGCAGGCCATCCATCATTGGTTTCGCACCCGTAAAGATGGTCTGGAACACCCCGGCCACTACCAGCAGGAAGATCAGCGGGCCGGCGATCGGATGTAAGAAGACCGAATCCAACCGTCTGGTCCAGACCGGTGGCGCAGGGGCACGATAGGCCGCGCCGGTTCCCACATCGTTCGCCCATTGGCGGCAGCGCGGTATATCTTGTAAAACCGGGAGCTCCACGCGTGGAGGCGCTAGCGACGTAGTGCCAGCCGAAGTGCCTTCCATGAACTGGAAGACTTTCTCCACGCCTTGGCCTTTGGATGCGCTGATCAATGCGACAGGCGAACCTAGTTCCGTGGCCAGCTCGGCCGTATCCACGTGCCCGCCACGGCTTTTGAGATCGTCCGCCATATTCAGGATCACCAGCGTCGGCAGCTTCAGGCTGAGAATTGGCGCGGCAAGCACCAAGTGGCGGCCCAGGTTGGTGCAATCCAGGATCAGCAGCAGAGCATCGGGCTTTGGGACTCCCGGCATGGTTCCCGCCAGGACATCACGAGTGACCTGTTCGTCTTCCGAGCGAGGGTTGAGGCTGTAGACGCCGGGCAGATCCACCAGCATGACATCGCGATGGTTCGATCCGCCGTTCATTTTGGCCTTACCAACGCGCTGCTCCACGGTGACTCCCGGGAAATTCGCAACCTTCTGGCGTAGGCCCGTCAGGCGATTGAAGAGCGTCGACTTGCCGGAGTTTGGCGGGCCAATGATAGCGACCACATGCGTGCGCGCACCCTTCTGCAATGAACGCGGCGCTTCGGCAACCGCGCACCCGGCGCAATCGTGGCAATCACTCATTGAGCACCCTTTGCTGGCCTCAGTATCAGCCGTGACGCTGTTTCTCGACGCAGCGCCACTTCGGAGCCGTCTACTCGATACACTCGTGGTTCGCCACCGGGCGCGCTGCGAGCGGGAACAATGATGTGGCCCGGAAGAAAACCGAGTTCCATCAAGCGGCGTGCGATGTCGTCCGGGAGTTCCAGGCGATCGAGGACACCCGCTTCTCCCTCCCGGAGTTGAGCGAGCGTTCGCGCAACTGCGCCATTTGGCGCAGCGCCTGGTTCGCTATTGACACTCATTTGCAGCATCAATCAGTATCCGCCTGTCGGCATAGCACGTCAAGAACCTCGAGTTCCTGAGGAGTAGGTCCCTCACATAGTATAGCGGACCTTTTTGGTCGTAGTTACAAGACTGCGCGAAAATATTTTTGCTTCACGGATATTGACAACTACGCACTAAGGTTTTATAATACAATCGTAGTCAGATCAATGGAGGTTACCTGATATGCCGATTATAAAATATTCACCTTTCGCGGATACGGAAGACTTTCCGACTGGCCTAAGGCTCTTCCAGGACAGCATCAATCGTCTGTTGAGCGAAGACGGCGCCAAGACGCGGCCGTGGGCCCCGCCGGTAGACATCCTGGAGACCGAGAACGAGTTAGTTCTCAAGGCCGATGTTCCAGGTGTCGAGTTAAAGGACATCGATATCCAGCTTGAGAACGGTACCTTGACGGTAAAGGGCGAGCGGAAGTTCGAAAAAGATGAGAAGAACAAGGGCTTCCACCGGATGGAGCGGAGCTATGGATCCTTCGTGCGAATCTTCACACTACCGGATACCGTGGATTCGGAGCATGTTAAGGCCGGTTACGAAGCCGGTGTCCTGACGATCACGCTTCCCAAGAAGGAAGTCGCTAAGCCCAAAGCGATCAAAGTGCAAGTCAGTAACAACTGACCCCCGTGGGCGAGCGGAATTTCGAGTAGTGCATCGGGGCGGCATGAACCGCCCCGCGCGATAATTAAGATGGGTTATGAAAGGCGTTAAAACGGTCCTTCTCCTCGGCATCCTCAGTGGTGTCCTCTTGGCGGGCGGTGAGATGTTTGGGGGACGGCACGGCCTCTACATCGCGCTCGCAATCGCAGTGGCGTTAAATTTTTTCAGCTATTTCTTTTCGGACAAGATGGCGCTTGCGATGTACTCGGCTCAGCCGGTGACGCCGCAAGAAAATCCCGATGTTTACGCGCGTGTGTTCCCACTGGTCCAGAGTCTTACCCAGCGCATGAGTTTGCCCATGCCTAAGCTTTGGCTGATTCAGGACCCATCGCCCAACGCATTTGCGACCGGCCGCAATCCCGAGCATGCATCGGTGGCATTCACGGCGGGCGTTCTCCAATTGATGAACAATCAGGAGCTGGAAGGCGTAGTGGCACACGAGCTGGGACATGTGAAGAATCGCGACATCCTGACCAGTTCAGTGGCGGCGACTATCGCTGCTGCAATCACATTTCTGGCGCGCATGGCATTTTGGTTTGGCGGGAGCCGGGACGATGAGGAACGCGGCAGCGGGTGGGCGGGGCTGGTGATGTTGATCCTTGCGCCGATCGGGGCGCTGCTCATTCAGATGGCGATTTCCCGCACACGCGAATACGCAGCCGATGAGACCTCAGCGCACGTGACCCACAATCCCGATGAATTGATCTCCGCGCTTGGCAAGTTGGAAAGCTGGTCTAAACGGATTCCCATGCAAGACGTCAATCCGGCCACCGCTCACCTGTTCATCATCAAGCCCTTCTCGGGACAAAGCATGTTCGGTCTCTTTTCGACGCATCCGTCGACCGAAGATCGGATAGCGCGCCTGGAGGCCATGCGCCGCGTTACCGCGACGTAAGACACGCCATCCACTTATTTTCTAATGATACCAGTGCCAGGCACCGATCGCTGGTGCAGGCGCTTGAACAGGCCGAAAATCTGCTGGTGATACGCGGGCGCGATTCCAGTGCCATTGACTGTCCATCCGCTACCCTTCGGCTCCGCCGTCACTTCAATCCGCACGGCCTCGCGGCCGCGATACTTGATGGCATTGCCCAGCAAATTCTGCATCAGACCGGTTAATTGGCTTTGATTGCCCACTACGCAGGGTAAAGGGCCTGCTGTGATGCTGGCGCCACTCTCGTGGATGGCTTGCTCCAGGTAGTTAGTGGCTTGTTCAACCAGGCGGCATCGCGAAATGCCACCTGGCCACGATACTCGGGTGACTCGGGGCTGCAGGCTAAAACATTGAGTTGCCGGCTGATAGCTTTCACGTGTTCCGGGGTTGCAATGACGAGAACAGGCTTCGCCTTGCTTCAGCCCGTCTGCCAGGTAGCGATCTGCGCCTTTGGCCCATGCGGCTGGGTCTGCCTCATAGAACTGAACCAGATGTTGTGACGGCTCAATGGTTTCCGCGCGTTTTGAGGCAGCTTGCATGTTAGCTTTCTATGATGACCCGAATCACAGAAATGGACCCTTTTTAGAGACACTAAGCTGGGCGCATTGTTTCACAACTATCGTCCGCTTAGACTAAAAACTTGCACACAGTTCGGGTTAACCGTAAAGGGGCCAATCGGACCGCATCCGGGCATCCTTGGATCTTCTCCAGCGATGTATTGGATCGGGGCCAAGCCAGCGGGGGCGAAGCCGTCCTCGTAGTGGATCCGAGCGGGGCGGCACTGGGGACGGCGCATTACAGCGATTCCTCCCAAATCACGTTGCGGTTGCTGTCCGAGCGTGCTGAGACGATTGACCGGACGTTTTATCAGCGCCGCATCGTCGCTGCCGAAGCTCATCGACGGCACGTGGTTGCGGATTCGGAAGCTTACCGGGTGGTTCACGGTGAAGGCGACCAGTTGCCAGGGCTAGTGATCGACCGGTATGGCGACTATTTCACCATCCAGACCCTCGACCAAGGAATGGATCGCGCCAAGGCAGAAATCGTGAGTTGTCTGGAGGAGCTTTTTGCGCCGAAGGGGATAGCCGAGCGGAACGACGTAGCAGTTCGCAAATTGGAAGCGCTGCCTTTACAGTCTGGTGTAGTAGCAGGCGAAGTTCCGGACGCGGTGGCGGTACGAATGAACGGACTGAACCTGCATGCGGATTTGCTGCGCGGCCAGAAGACCGGGATTTTCTTAGATCAGCGCGAGAATTACATCGCTGCGGCTCGCTACGGCCGCGGCCGCGCTCTGGACTGCTTCACTTCTACAGGTGGATTCGCCCTGCATCTGGCGGCGCGATGTGAAAGCGTCGAGGCAGTGGACAGTTCGGAATCCGCCCTGCGAGTGGCGCGGATGAATTGCGATGCGAACGGGATCGGCAATGTCGAGCTGCGCGAGGCGGATGTGTTTGAGCTACTGGCTGGGCATGCGTCGGCGCACAGACGTTTTGACTTCGTGGTCTTGGACCCGCCGGCCTTCGCGAAATCGCGCCAAAGCCTCGAAGCGGCGATTCGCGGATACCGGGAAATTAACCGGCGCGCGCTGGAACTGCTCGGCTCCGGGGGCATTCTCGTGACGTGCTCGTGCTCGCACCATTTGAGCGAGGCGGAACTGCTGGAAATCGTCGCCACGGCTTCGCTCGATACCGGCAGAAAACTGCGCGTGCTAGAGAGGCGTATGCAGGCCCAGGACCATCCGGTTTTACTCACAGTACCGGAGACGCTTTATCTTAAATGCCTGATTCTGGAGGTCATTTAGGCGGCTGGCACGGCGCGGCAGCGGTTCTTGCGGTTGCACCATCGCCCCCAGTGCGGTATGGTGATCGGAGGTATTTAGGGATTAGCAATACCCGTCTATCCGTCTCTCTTGCCGGGAGACTTCCGAGATCTCATGGAGGAATTGAACGAATGCTGACCGTCTGCGTGTCTGCTCGTCGGCGCGCCACGTTAATTATCTTGCCGCTCCTGTTAGCGGCTTTGATTTTGATGAGCTTACCGGCTCCGGTGTTCGCGCAATCGGCTGCTGGAGGCGAAGCTAGCCTGGTACTGCCCGACTTGGCGCAAGTGACTTTTCTCGGCGGCACAAACGGCCGCGCATTGTTGATGTGGGGATTGCTGGTGTGCGCTCTGGGACTTCTGTTCGGGTTTGTTACGTATACGCAACTGCGCAATCTTCCGGTGCACAAGTCGATGCTGGAGATCTCGGAGCTGATCTACGAGACCTGCAAGACGTACCTCATCACGCAGGGCAAGTTTCTTTTGCTTCTCTGGGTGTTCATCGCGGTGATCATCGCTGCGTATTTTGGCTGGCTAGCGCCTACGCCGGGTAAATCGGTGGGCGTAACGCTACCCATCATCCTCCTGTTCAGCCTGATCGGTATCGCGGGCAGCTACGGCGTCGCTTGGTTCGGCATCCGCGTGAACACGTTTGCCAACTCGCGCACGGCGTTCGCCAGCCTGACCGGCAAAGCGTATCCCTGCAATTCCATTCCGTTGAAGGCGGGCATGAGCATCGGAATGATGCTGATCAGTATCGAACTCGTGATGATGCTGTTCATTTTGCTGTTTATTCCACGCGAGTACGCCGGCCCCTGTTTCATCGGATTTGCGATCGGCGAGTCGCTGGGCGCGGCCGCCTTGCGCGTGGCGGGCGGCATCTTCACCAAGATCGCCGACATCGGCGCCGACCTGATGAAGATCGTATTCAAGATTAAGGAAGACGACGCGCGTAACCCGGGAGTCATTGCGGATTGCACTGGCGACAACGCGGGCGATTCGGTTGGACCGAGCGCGGACGGCTTCGAAACTTACGGCGTGACGGGCGTCGCCTTGATCACGTTTATCATTCTGGCGGTGAACGATCCGCTGGTTCAGGTACAACTGCTGGTGTGGATCTTCGTGATGCGCGTAGTGATGGTGATTTCCTCCGCTGTTTCCTACTTCATCAACGAAGCTGTTGCCAAGAGCCGCTACGGCAACGTCGCCAAGATGGACTTCGAAGGCCCGCTGACCTCGCTGGTGTGGCTGACCTCGGTAGTTTCCATCGCCGCAACTTATCTGGTATCCAGCCGAATCATTCCGGATCTGGGTGGCGACACTACGCTGTGGTGGAAGCTTTCTTCGGTGATCACTTGCGGTACCCTGGCGGGGGCGGTTATCCCCGAGCTGGTCAAGGTGTTTACTTCGATGAACTCGCGACACGTGCGCGAGGTGGTGATTTCGTCCGAGGAAGGCGGGGCATCGCTCAATATTTTGTCCGGCTTAGTGGCCGGCAACTTCAGCGCCTTCTGGCTGGGCCTGGCAATGATGACGTTGATGGCGATTGGAGCCTGGATCAGCGGCTTCGGCTTCGGGGCGCTCATGGTTGCCCCCGCGGTGTTCGCATTCGGCCTGGTGGCGTTCGGGTTCCTGGGCATGGGTCCGGTAACCATTGCGGTAGACTCCTACGGACCGGTCACGGACAACGCGCAATCCGTCTTCGAGCTTTCAACTATCGAGAACATTCCCAATATCTCCAGCGAGATTCAGAAGGACTTCGGATTCAAGCCCGATTTCGAAAAGGGCAAAGAGAATCTCGAAGAGAACGACGGCGCGGGCAATACTTTTAAAGCCACCGCTAAGCCGGTGCTGATCGGAACCGCGGTGGTGGGCGCTACCACTATGATTTTTTCGATCATTGTCGCGTTGACCGACAAACTTAGTCCCGCAAAGTTGGCCAACATTTCGATCCTACACGCGCCGTTCCTGCTCGGCTTGATCACTGGCGGCGCGATCATCTATTGGTTCACCGGAGCATCCATGCAAGCGGTAACCACGGGCGCTTATCGCGCGGTGGAATTCATCAAAGCCAACATCAATCTGGAAAGTTCGGACAAGGCCTCCGTTTCCGACAGCAAGAAGGTGGTGGAGATCTGCACGCAGTACGCGCAGAAGGGCATGTTCAACATCTTTCTTACGGTGTTCTTCGCCACGCTGGCGTTTGCTTTCGTGGAGCCGTACTTCTTCATCGGCTACCTGATCTCGATCGCGCTGTTCGGCCTGTATCAAGCCATCTTCATGGCGAACGCGGGCGGGGCTTGGGATAACGCCAAGAAGATCGTGGAGACGCAGATGAAGCAGAAGGGCACCCCGTTGCACGATGCCACGGTGGTGGGCGACACGGTAGGCGATCCGTTCAAGGACACGTCTTCGGTGGCGCTGAACCCGATCATCAAGTTCACCACGTTGTTCGGATTGCTGGCGGTAGAATTGGCGGTGTCGCTGACTCACGATCAAAGCGCGCTGTTCACCGACGTGCTGGCCGCCGTGTTCCTGGCAATCGCCCTATTCTTCGTATATCGTTCGTTCTACGGCATGCGCATCGAGCGCAAGTAACGGTAACTTTGGGCATCCGCTCCCTTCACGGCTCAGCAACGGTTTCTGAGCCACAACCAGAGGGAGTGGTATGCCTTCGCGCAATACCTAAGCGTGGCGGGGGCTGGATCACTGGTATTTTCATTAACGGCCACCGCACAGGACCGGCCTCGTGACGACGATTCATATCATAGAGATCGCGATGCGTATTTTAACGCGTGAAGGATGGATCACGTCCGAGAGGTCACATGGCCGGGCGGCGGTGACACCTACCGGCTGCACAGGACCGTCGGAGAGTTGAATGAGCTGCAAGGGAAACTCGCCAATCATGTCTATGACGAGCGCGAGCTCGACGATGTGATCGATGCCTTAGGCCGGGTAGCAAGCTACAATCGCATGCCGCCGGGCGATCGGGATATCCTAAACGATGATCTAAGCCGCTTGCGGGAACGCCGCGAACGGGACCGCTAACCGGGTCGCCTAAGCAGTATTGCAACAAACTCCGGATCGGAGGCGACCAGTACGTTCTTTGGAATGTAGCAAAAGCCCCGGTCGCCCCATCCGGTGCCCCACGAATTCTTCAACGTAAAGAAATTCCCCACATATCCGACGATCAACATGGCGTGCCGGCCGTGTCTGCCTGACGCGGCTTCGGCGGCTTTGAACACACCGTCGCGTCCCACATCCGAAAATCCAGAGCCGGTGTTCATGGAAACATGCACGGGACATCCGGCGCTCAGCACCTTCTTGACGTCGTCAATGGCAATGGGTAGCGGCACGGCCTCCAGGCGGTAGCGCTGGGCGTCGGCCTCCAATTGCTCATCGCGCGTGAGCGGGCTGGGACGATCGTCCGGCCATAATTCCTGACGGCAAGTTCCGTATTCCACTAGCACTTCGCCTGGGTCGGGACCACTTACGGTGCCATCGCCACCTTCATAGGCATATTCATAGTCGCGCGCGTCGCCCTGCATTCGCTGGAACTCCAGCATGGTGAAATTTGGCGACAGACGCGGCGATTCCTCATTCAAAATATTGCGCGACATTTCCGCGGCGTGGGTCCAGGCAAAGGCGGAGCAACGGCCAGTCTGCCCCTGATCGCCGACCGGTGTTGAGTACTTGCGCAGATCCACGGCGGCCTGCTCGACAATGTTGGCGAATGCAGGCGGCAGCAGCTGTGGCGGGACAGCGTCGCCCTTCTGAGGAACCGCCACTTCGAGATTGTTCCAATCAATCCCGGTGTAGCGCGCCATCAACAACTCGAGCGCGGCCTGCGACACTACGCCGAACGCGAACAGCTTGCCATCGCGCTCAAACAATTGGACCGTGTCCGAGGTTCCGGGCGCTATCTGATCGAAGGCCTGATCGAAGCGAGTGTCTTCGTAAGGCTGAAATCCTTCGTCGATTTTTTGTTGAACGAGTGTGTCGCCGAAGAAGGGATGATCGCCGAAGAGGTTTTCGGCGGATTGCTGATAGTCCGTTGCCGACCAGTCGCCTTCATCGTCCTCAAAGTCGGCGGAATCCGCATTGGGGAAATCGGACGCGCTTCCGAAAACGTCGTCGTCGACGGGCGGCAGATCGTCGCCGGAAGCAAACATGTCGTCCAGGTTGTCAGCGTTGTCGTCATCATTATCGCCGCCGTCGTCGTCAGGCGGTTGGGGATCACCGTCTGGATCGTCTCCGCCGTTTTGATCGTCATCGTTTTGGTCGTCGTAGCCATCGTCGCCGCCGTTTCCAAAATCTCCGAAATTGCCACCGTCGCCAAAATCGTCGCCCATGGAACCTCGAACGATGGTTGCTTTGGCGCCGCCCTCTTGTCAACCCGCTGGAGCAAAAACAGTATGCTATGTATGGAGGAAAGATGAATCCGCAGGAAGTTTTGGAGTTTGCAAAAAGCAAAGAAGTTCGGCAAGTGGATTTGCGCTTCACGGATCTGCCTGGTTTGCAGCAACACGTCTCCTATCCCATCAGCCAGCTGACTCAAGATTCATTTGAAGAAGGATTCGGGATTGACGGATCCAGTATTCGCGGCTGGGCGGCCATCAACGAGAGCGACATGCTGCTCATCCCCGATGCGAGCACGGCGTTCATCGATCCCTTTGGTGAGATACGTACTCTGGTGATGACCAGCGATGTGATCGATCCAATAACACGCCAGCACTATGAGCGCGACCCGCGCTGGATCGCACGTAAGGCCGAGAGCTACTTAAAAAATAGCGGCCTGGCGGATACCGCGTATTTCGGCGCGGAGGCAGAGTTTTTCATTTTCGACAACGTGCGGTTCGATCAGAACCAGCATTCGGGGTACTACTTCATCGATGCCGAGGAGGGGCGCTGGAATTCGGGGCGCGAAGGCCAGAACCTGGGCTATCGTCCGCGCTACAAGGAAGGCTATTTTCCGGTTCCGCCCACGGATCACTATCAAGACCTGCGCGCCGAGATGGTGGAGACCATGATCCGATGCGGGATCAACATCGAATGCCATCACCACGAAGTGGCCACCGGCGGCCAATGCGAGATCGATCAGCGCTTCGACACGCTGATCAAGTCGGCGGACAACATGATGCTGTACAAGTATGTGATCCGCAACGTCGCCTATCAATATGGGAAGTCCGTGACGTTCATGCCCAAGCCGCTGTTCGGCGACAACGGCAGCGGGATGCACACGCATCAGAGCTTATGGAAGGACGGCAAGCCGCAATTCGCAGGCGATGGATATGCGGGTTTAAGCCAGATGGCGCTGCACTACATCGCCGGATTGCTGAAGCACGCGCGGGCGTTGTCGGCCATCATCGCGCCGACCACAAATAGCTATAAGCGCCTGGTGCCGGGTTATGAGGCTCCAGTGAATCTGGCGTATTCTAGGCGTAACCGCTCGGCCGCGGTTCGAATCCCGATGTACTCGGCGAGTCCTAAAGCCAAGCGCGTGGAGTTTCGTCCACCCGACCCGTCGTCGAATCCGTACATGGCCTTTGCAGCGATGCTGATGGCCGGAATCGATGGGATTCTCACCAAGGCGGATCCGGGCGAGCCGTTAGACAAAGACATTTATGACTTGTCTCCGGAAGAAATGAAGAAGGTGCCATCCATGCCCTCTTCACTCGAAGAAGCGCTCGGGTGTTTGGAGGACGATCACTCTTTCTTGCTCAAGGGTGACGTGTTCACCGAGGAGCTGATCGAGACGTTCATTAATTACAAACGCAAAAATGAGGCGGATGCAATCCGGCTGCGGCCGCACCCGTACGAGTTCGCGCTGTATTACGATATTTAGTCCGCTTCCTACGGGCGCGGCTCAGGAACGCCCCGGTTGCGCGGCGCGGAAACGTGGACGCTGCTATTGACGTTGGAAAAACAACGTTTCGGGTTGATGCCCAGTCCGATCGATCTGCAGCATCATCGTGCTCTCATCGCGAAGGCTATATCGCTCCGTAATGTTGATCCCGTCCTGCATGGTCACCACTTTTAGGACGTCGCCGTCCCATTTGGCCTTGCTCTTGAAACCTTGCTCTTTCTCCTTAATGGTTGTTTTCTCGCGAGCGTCGGTGCTGAAGCTGGTGGATGTCGACTGGTTTGCGCCGTCAAAATTGAAATTGCGCTGGACGTAGATGTTGCGTTCGCGGTCGTTGATGGTAACGGTGCCCGTTTGGATGGCTGGCTCGCCATTGAACTCGCTTCGGGAGGGTACTAGCTGCCAGCTCCCATTCAACTGATGATGATTAACCGCAAACGCCGACCCGGCAACCATGGCTAAGGTTGCCACTCCAAACAGGAAATTTTTACCAGACTTTATCCACATAGCTCCTCCTAGGGGACTCTTGTGCAAGTGCGATGCCACGAAACAGGGACTAGGTGTGTAACCCTGTCTATTGGCTGAATTGGCAAACCAGAGCTCCGGCTCGCTGGCACGTGTCGCCTTCCGGTATACGAACTTCCGCTTGTTCATGTCGGCGCGCTTTCTGTCGATTGTCTCGTCGGAAATGATCTCGGTTGCGGTGGGATGGCAGATTTATGGGCTCACGCATCGTCCGCTGGATCTGGGACTGGTAGGGCTCGCGCAGTTCGCTCCTGGCGTGGTGTTGTTCCTAATTGCGGGACATGCGGCGGACCGGTACCCACGGCAATCCATCCTCCGGACTTGCTATAGCGCGTTCGCGGTCTGTTCCGCAGTTCTGCTTGCGCTAACATTTCGCGGCATCTCGACGGCATGGCCGATCTATGCGGTACTGCTCGCTAACGGCGTGGTGAGGGCGTTCAATGGACCTACCGGGCAGGCGTTCCTGCCGCAATTGGTGAAGCCCGAACATTTCCCGAACGCGGTGACGTGGAGCGCTTCCTTCTTCCAAACCGCCACGATCCTTGGTCCTATGGCTGGAGGTTTAATCTATGGCTTTGCCGGGAGCCCAGCGCCGGTATACGCGTGCGCAACCGTGGCCTACTGCATCGCGGCGGCGCTCTTGTCCGCCATTCGTCCGGACATTGTGGCACGAAAGAACTCGGAGGAATCGGTTGGAGTGATTCTGCATGGCCTCCGCTATATCTGGCGGAGCAAGTTGATTCTCGGCTGTATGTCGTTGGATCTTTTCGCGGTGCTACTGGGAGGCGCGGTGGCGCTGCTGCCAGTCTATTCAAGCGACATACTGCACACCGGCGCTTGGGGATTGGGAGTGCTGCGCGCGGCGCCGGGTGTGGGCGCGGTTGCTGTTGCTATTCTGCTCGCGCATTATCCGCTTCGACGGAAGGCGGGTCTCAGCATGCTGTATTGCGTGTGTGGATTCGGGGTGTTCACCATTGTGTTCGGTCTGTCGCACAGTCTTGCGCTGTCGTTGATCGCGCTGGTGTTCACGGGCGCGTTCGACATGGTGAGCGTGATCGTGCGCTCCACGCTGGTTCAGTTGAAGACGCCGGACGAAATGCGCGGCCGCGTAAGCGCGGTGAATATGCTGTTCATTGGAGCGTCGAATGAAGTAGGGCAATTCGAATCCGGTATCACCGCTCAGTGGCTTGGCGCGGTGCCCGCGGTGATATTGGGCGGAGCCGGAACCATCGCGATTGTGCTGGCGTGGAGCTGGCTGTTTCCGTCGCTGCGCCGGGTGGATCGGCTCGCGAAATAGAATGGGAGCAATGACGGGTTCCATCGTTCAGATCAACATTTCACCGGGAGGCGTTCCCAAGCGGCCCATTGAGGAGGCTGAAGTGACGCCGCAGGGAATCCGTGGCGATTCGTGGGCGCATCCGCAGTTCCACGGCGGACTCAACCAAGCTTTGCTGCTGATCACCAGCGAAGGCATCGATGAATTGATCGTACAGGGCTATCCGATCTTTCCAGGCGCCCTGGGCGAGAACCTCACTACCCTGGGGCTGGCCCGGCGGCAGATGCGTCTTGGCCAACGCTATCGCATTGGCGAAGTAATGCTCGAGATTTCGAAAATGCGCAGCCCTTGCGCCACACTGGATGTCTATGGGCCGTCAATCAAGCAGGCCGTCTACGATGCTCAAGTGAAGGCCGGCGATGCCTCTACGCCCCGTTGGGGCCTGGCTGGATTCTATGCACGGGTGTTACGGAGCGGTTTCATCCATCCGAAGGATATAATCGAGCTAGTAGACCTAGTCGTCTAGATCGAATGGCCAGCTTGCTCGAAACCATGCCCCTCCGCAAGCCCGCTCTCGCGCGCGGAGAGGCGGCCCTCCTTTCCCTCGGCCTCGCACCCGAAGAACAAGATCAGCTGAAAGTGTTGCTGGCCTCGGCGGCGGATCCAGAAGCGGCCATCCACTACCTGGTGAGTTTGAAGCAAAAGCAGCCGGCGGCTTTCGGGCGGCTGGTGCAAACGCCCTTGGTGCTGAAGTACCTGATCGCGGTTGCTTCTTTTAGCCGTTTCCTTTCTGAAGAGATTTTGCAGAATCCGCAGTGGCTGGAAGAGGTCAGTGGGATGAGCCGCGTGCTGACCGCGGGCGAGTACAAGAAGCGTCTCGGAAAGTTCCTCAAGAATCAGCCGGAGGGCACACCCCTGGCTTTTTCGCTCGCGCTGTTCCGCCGCCAGCAGATTCTGCGCATTTTGCTTAGAGACGTGCTCGGGCTGAGTAGTTTGTCGGAGACCACGGAAGAGCTCTCCAGCCTGGCTGACGCCATTCTGCACATTAGCTACAAGCGCATTCGTGCGGATCTGGTGGCGCGGCATGGCACTCCGCGCTCGGTGGATGAAAACGGCGAAGCACGGGAGTGCGGAATGTCGGTAATTGCGCTCGGCAAGCTGGGTGGACGCGAGCTGAACTATAGCTCCGATATCGACCTGATGTTCGTCTACGCGGCGAACGGAGAAACCGACGGCCAGCATTCCATATCGAACAAGGAATTTTACAAGAAGGTCGCGAACCAATACACCGAATTGCTTTCCACCTACACGGCCGAAGGCCTATGCTACCGCATGGATCTCCGCCTGCGTCCGGATGGCAGCCTGGGTGAAGTCTGCATTTCTCTCGATGGGGCGAAGCGTTATTATCAAACCCGTGCGCGCGATTGGGAATTGCAGATGCTTATCAAGGCGCGCGTGGCGGCGGGCGATCCAGAAGCAGGCCGCGACTTGCTGGCCACCGTAGAGCCCCTGATTTACTCCAGCACGCTGGATTTTTCGGCGGTGGAAGAAGTATCCGCGACGCGCGAGCGCATCAGCGAAAAGCTGGGGAAGCGGAGGCTGGGCAAATCCGCCTTCGACGTCAAGCTCGCTCCTGGCGGCATCCGGGACGTTGAATTTCTGGTGCAGTGCTTACAACGCTTGCACGGAGGCCGCGTTCCTTGGCTGCGCCATGGCGGAACAATGCTGGCGCTTTCCCGTCTCAGCCAAAAGGATCTGCTTTCCGCGACCGAGTTCGGACGTTTGATTGCCGCCTATCGCTTTTTGCGAAATCTGGAGCACCGGCTCCAATTCGCCGAGGATCGCCAAACCCACACCCTTCCCACCGCGGCGCGCGATCTGGATCTGCTGGCGAGAAAAATGCCTACCGCCCAGCTCGGGAGCGCGCCCTCGGGAGAAAAGCTGGTGCTCGAGTTAAACGCACACCTGGAAGCGGTTCAAGAGATTTACGAGCGCGTGATCCATGCCCAGCGACCCATCTATTACAGCCTGCCGCCCGCCGTTGCACCTCAGATCGAAGCACCGGAGGTAGTGGAACCTACGTCCAGCAATCTGATCCGGTTCCTGGATGAACGCGCGCCCGCGTTGGCGCAGGTCGTTTCCGGCATGCAACTTGGCCGGGGAGAGGGGCCTTTCGAACACTTTCTCGAAAAGCTGATGCCGGATTCCCGGTTGCTCGCACTCCTCAATTCCGACTTGCAGGTGGCGCGCTTCACGCTTGACATTTTCAAGCACAGCCCCTACTTCGGCGAAGAACTGGTTCGCCTTCCGGATTTGATCGAAGAGTTTCGCCAGCTGCCGGATTCAACCAACCCGGATGACATAAGAGTGGCGTTGAAGTTTGAAGACATTTCCGATCTGCGCCGCTATTTCCGGCGCGAGATGTTCCGTATCCAAACGGCCAGCCTGTGCCAGCGCGTGCCGGTGTTCGAAACGCTGCATTGCACGTCCGACTTGGCCGACACTGCTATTGCCGCCTGCTACCGGATGGCGGTGGAGCACATTGCCGCCTCGCATCCGCCCGCTAGCCCCACCTATCAACCACGGCAGCAGCTGATGGTGATCGCACTGGGACGATTGGGAATGCGAGAGTTCGACCTGGCTTCCGACGCCGACCTGGTATTTGTGTTGCCGGACGAAGACCATGAGGAACACGTGTTCTGGACGCGAGTGGCGGAGCGGATCGTGGACTTGATCACCGCATACACGGGTTCAGGGGTCATGTTCACCGTGGACACCCGCCTCCGGCCGAACGGGAGCGCGGGCGCGCTGCTGCAATCGGAAGCGGCTTACAAAGAATATTTCGACAAGCATGCGGAGGCTTGGGAAGGCATCGCGTACATGAAAGCTCGCGCCGTGGCGGGCGACACCGATCGGGCCACGACGTTTCTCAACGAGCTACAGAAGGTGGACTGGCGGCGCTATGGACAGAGCGGCCGCTCCAAAAAGGACCTTCGGCAGATGCGTCTGCGGCTGGAAAAGGAACAAGGTCCCGATCATCCACTGAAAGCCGGCCACGGCGGATTCTACGATATCGATTTTTCGCTTCTGTTTCTCCGCTTGAAAGCGGGCGGCTTGTTTTACAAAGTCCTGAACACGCCAGAACGCATCAACATCATTGAGGCGACGGGGCATCTGGAGCGGGCCGATGCGGAATTTCTGCTGGATGCGGCAACGTTCTATCGCGCCGTGGATCATGCCCTGCGCATCTACTCCGGTCACGCCGAGACCAGCCTCCCGAATTCCGAATCGCATCTGCAGGTGCTTACGGAACTGGTGCGCCGCTGGACTCCGGAAAATCGGAACGGCCAGCCGCTGAAGGCGGAACTGGCGAAGATCCAGAATCGCACGCGGGAAATTTTCGATCGGTTGTTCGCGAACTAGGCAGGAAGCGGGCGTCCGCCCCACATCAAGCTGGGCGAATCATGTCGAAGCGCTCTTGGGTACGGGTGTAGCTGTTGCCGGCCATGCGGCCGATGGCGCGCAGCTTGTCCTGGTCGATCCGATAGTTATTGAAGTATGCGTCGTCGATATGAAAGCGGACCACTTCGCCCAGCACCAGATTTCCGCCGCTAATCAGGCCGCTCATCGAAATAGTGTAGAGCAAGCGGCACTCCATGTTGATGTGGGACTCGGCAACGCGCGGAGCCTTGACGAGATCGCTTGGAATCGGAGTCAGGCCTGAGAGCTGAAACTCGTCCACTTCCGGTGGGTAGTCTCCGGCGCAAAGATTCATTTTTTGCCCGAACTCTTCGGACACAATGTTGACCACAAAATCACGCGCCGTCGTGATATTGCGCAAGGTATCTTTTCGGGGATCCGGCGTCGCGCGATTCCCAACCGTGAAGACCAGCACCGGCGGGTTCGAGCTGGCAACGGTGAAAAAACTGAATGGCGCGGCGTTGAAGGCGCCTTCGGTACTAATCGTGGAAACAAAGGCGATCGGGCGCGGAACCACCGAACCGATCAGAAGCTTGTAAACGCTGGGATGGTCCGCGGACCCGGGGTCAACTATCAATCAGCGCGTCTCCACCGGTTTCTTTTCCATCCAGCTTGCCCAATAGTCCTTCCATTCTACATCCTCGCCCGCGGGTAAAACGTGAATCGGATTCAGACCGTCCAGCATAACCGCGTATTCGTCGGTGTGTGTCTTCTTCTTCTGATTGGCGAGCGCCTTGGGATGCGGGCCATGATGAATGCCGCGCGGGTGTAGAGTCGCCATGCCCGCCTTGATGTTGTCTTTGCTGAAGAAATCGCCGTCGTGATAGAAGATGAACTCGTCGTAGTCGGTGTTGCGATGGAAGAACGGCACGCGCAGCGCGTCTTCGTCTTCTTCGAGCGGCCGCGGCAGGAAGCTGCACACCACCGCGCCTTCCGTGACGAAGGTCGTATGCGCGCTGGGCGGCAGATGGGCGCGATGGCTCATTACTGGCCGGATGTCACGCATGTTGATCTTCCACACCGTCAGATCGCCTTTCCAACCGACCACATCCATCGGATTGAACGGATAGACCACTTTCGAAATCTCGTCTTCAGCCTGAATGCGGACTTCCCACTCGGCGTTGTCGCCAAGCATCGGAGCGGGTTCGGGCGTGATAATAGCCGCCGGATCGTAGAGCGCGTGCTGGCCAAGTAGCCCTTTTTCCGGCTGCTCGAACTCGTGCTTGGATTGAATGATCAGGAAGAAATTATCGCGAGTCTCGGGGACAATCCGGTAGGTGACCGCGCGCGGGATGTTGATATAGTCGCCCGGCTCAAAATCGAGCGGTCCGAAATCCGTCTCGATCTTGCCGCGGCCGCGATGAATAAAGTACAACTCATCGCCATCGGCGTTGCGGAAGTAAAACGGCATGGGGTCAGATCGGCGGGATACGGATAGGCGGATATCGTCATTTCCCAGGAAGGCAGAAGACAGACCCTCGGCGTCGCTAAGATCGCCCGGCTTCAGTTGATTCAGGTCGAAACAATGCGGCCGCAATTTGCCTTCAAAGCGAATCCATCCAGTGGGGGGATGCGTGTGGTAAAGATGGGCGGACTTGCCGTAAAAACCCTTGCGGCCGTGCTCTTCTTCGAAGGTGCCCTCGGGTAGGCCGACGTGGGCCTGATTGGTGGTTTTTCCTTTTTTGAGAGGATACATGCTGCCCTCCACCCCCAGTATACGGCCCCAGAGCAGGTGGCAAGTCTTTAGGCACCACTTGTGAGTGGTGCTTTTTGGAGCGATGATAAGGATGGAGAGCGACGATGAAAAGCTCATCTGTTGTAAATCCGAGTATGACGACGAACGAGTCGTTGTTTATCGAGCAGGCTAGGCGCGGCGGGCAACTCTACATCGAGCAACCTTACGAACAGTATTCCCCAGAGAACCACGAGGCCTGGCGCAAGCTGTATGCGCGCCTGCTTCCGCGCTGGGATCGTTATGCGAACGAGCAGTTCCTCAGAGGCATTCACTCGCTGCGCCTGGATCCGGATCGCATCCCGCGCCTGGAAGATGTGAATCGGTTTCTGAAACCCTTGACCGGGTTTCAGACCAAAGCGGTGAGCGGGTATGTTCCCGCGTTCGTCTTCTTCGATTGCCTCCGCAACCGCGCCTTTCCTACCACCGTCACCATTCGCCGCTCCGATAAGTTAGATTACCTGCCAGAGCCGGATATCTTCCACGACGTGGCCGGCCACGTTCCCATGCACACCGATAAGAATTTTGCCGAGGCGCTGGTGCGCTTTGGGGAATGCGCGCACACGGCCGCTGAGATCGCGGCAGGGATTCGGGGTCCGGATACACGGGCACATTACCTCACGAGCGTCATCCGGGCTATGGCGCGATTCTTCTGGTTCACCATCGAATTTGGCTTAATGCGAGGTTCCGACGGCTTCAAGGTCTACGGCAGCGGGTTGCTCAGTTCCTATGGGGAAATCGCCCACGCCATCGAAGCGCCGGAGGTGCAGCGCTTCCCGATCCAACTGGAATGGGCCATCAATCAAGGCTTCGAGATCAACCACTATCAGCCGCTGCTGTTCGTGGTCGATTCTTTCGATCACCTGTTCAGCCTGGTGGATCAACTGGAGCGTTGGATGAGGGCCGGGAAGCTGAGCAATGTGGCACCGGGTGAGCCCGAGGTCAACGAGCAAGATCTGAGGAGCTTCCTGCACGCCGAGCTTTCTTAGATTTGGCATCAAATTCCGAGTCATAATGGAGGCATGCGACTTCGCATCGCTTTCCTCTGCATCCTATCGGCCCTGATGCTCGGGGCGCAGACACCTTCGCCTGACGCCTGGAAGACTGCCGAAACGCTCGGTAATGTTGACCTGTCGGGACTAACGCCGGTACAAAAAAAGGCCGTGCTGAAGATCCTTCGCGAGGAGGATTGTTCCTGCCAATGCGGCATGAAAACGGCCGAATGCATCATGAAGGATTCGAACTGCTCCTACAGCCGGGCGATCGCCAAAATCGCGATCCAGGGCGTGAAGGATGGCAAGAGCCTGATCGAGATCAGCAAGCTGATGGATGCTTCGCCGAAGGCCCATCGGCCAAAGTTGTTGGAAGCACCGATCACCATTCCGGTGGCTGGTTCACCGGTGCGGGGTCCTGCCGACGCGCGAATCACGCTGGTGGAGTTTTCCGATTTCGAATGCCCCTTCTGTTCGGCGGCCGTGAAGCAGGTGGACATTATCATGGCGGCCTATCCAAAAGACGTGAAGCTGATCTACAAGCAGTTTCCGCTTTCGATGCATCCTCATGCCGAGTTGGCGGCGGAAGCATCGCTGGCGGCGCGCGAGCAGGGTAAATTCTGGGAGATGTACGATCTGCTCTTCAAAAACTACAGGACGCTTTCCCGGAATAGCATTCTTACCATGGCGCAGGAAATCGGCCTGGATGTGGACAAGTTTAAGACGGATCTCGACTCCGGCAAGTACAAGGCCGTGGTTGATAAAGATCTCGCCGATGGCGAAACGGCGGGCGTGTATGGCACGCCGGCGTTTTATATCGACGGCAAGCAATACAACGGGGAAGTAACGCTGGCTGCGTTGAGGCCAATTATAGCGGCGGAGCTCAAAGGCGCCAAGGAAAAAACCGTCGCCGCGAAGTAGTGGCGCTACAGATTGCCGCGCGAGTCTTGCTCCCGCTCAATCGCTTCAAATAGAGCCTTGAAGTTACCCTTGCCGAAGCTGCGGCTCCCCTTGCGTTGAATTACTTCGTAGAACAACGTCGGACGGTCTTCCACCGGCTTGGTGAAAATCTGCAGCATGTAGCCTTCATCGTCGCGATCCACCAGGATGCCTAAGTCGGCCAGCTCGTTCACTGGCTCGTCGATCTTGCCACACCGCTTCTCAAGATCGTCATAGTAGGTGGTTGGGACGCGCAGAAATTCGATGCCCTGCGATCTCATCTTGGACACCGTCTCAATGATGTTGCCGGTCGCCATGGCGATGTGCTGCACACCAGGGCCGCCATAGAAATCGAGATATTCTTCTATCTGCGATTTCCTCTTGCCGACCGCGGGCTCGTTGATCGGGAACTTCACGCGCCCATTCCCGTTGGACATCACCTTAGACATGAGGGCTGAATACTCAGTGCTGATGTCCCGGTCGTCGAAGTGCTGGTAGAGCTGGAATCCCATGACGTCGCGATAAAAGCCGACCCAGGCGTCCATCTGTCCCCAGCCGACGTTGCCGACCATGTGGTCGATATATAGAAGGCCTGTGGGACGCGCAATGGGATCCTCGCCTTCCACTGCTCGAAAGCCGGGCAAGAATACACCGCGATAATCCTTGCGCTCGATGAACGCGTGCAGCGTGTCGCCGTACGCGGCGATTACGGAGATGCGAACGCGGCCGTCCTTGTCCTCGCGCACAGCGGGCTCTTGAATGCCACGAGCGCCCCGCCGGATGGTTTCGTTGTAGGCAGATTCGGCATCATCCACCCAAAGCGCGATCTCACGAACACCATCGCCATGGCGTTGAATGTGATCGGAGATGGCACTGTCGGGCGACAGGGGGGTAGTCAGCACGAATCGGATCTTGCCTTGCTCAAGGACATAGGAAACCCGGTCGCGCGTGCCGGTCTCCGGTCCGCGATACGCGGTCAGCTTCATTCCAAAAGCCGCTCGATAGTAATAGGCCGCCTGCTTGGCGTTGCCGACATAGAACTCCACAAAGTCGGTGCCATTCAGGGGGAGAAAATCGACAGGGGTCTTCCCTGGGACTTGATCTTCTACTAACTGTTGCATGATAGGGGTACCTCTAATTTCTGTATTGCTTGGACACAGCGCTGGTTGTCTTCGGTGGTTCCGGTAGAAATGCGAACGCAGTTCGGCAGACCGAAACTGGCCAACGGCCGGATGATGATTCCTTGCCGCAGTAAGTCGCCGGTGAGCCGAGCAGCGTGCTCCGCACCCGGCAGCACTGCCATCAGGAAATTTGCTTCCGAGGGGACAATGGTGAGCCCGATCTCACGCAACGCCGTAGTGAGGTACTTCAGCCCGCGCGCATTCAGTTCCAGCGACTGATGCAAAAACTCCTTGTCGGCCAGCGCTGCAATGCCGGCGGCTTGCGCCAGTGTGCTGGGCTCGAACGGGAGCTTCACCTTCAGCAAGTTTTGAATCAAGCGCTCATGTGCGAATCCGTAACCGATGCGGACGCCGGCCAGTCCATATACCTTCGAAAATGTCCGCAAGGTGATCACGTTGTCGTAACGATAGTGCATCGAATCGGGATAGCGCGGCGTGTCTTTGGCATATTCGAAGTAGGCTTCGTCCAGAATGATCAGAACGCGCTCGGGGACGTGCCGATAGAAGGTGTCGAACTCCTGCTTGGAAAAAATCGTGCCGGTGGGATTGTTGGGATTCGCCAAGTAAACAATCTTGGTCTTTTCCGTGATCGCTCCGGCGAGCGCAGTGAGATCGTAGTGCCAATCGCGATAAGGGACCGTGCGATACGCCACGCCGCGCGACTTCGCCAGGACTTGGAACCCGATGAACGCCGCATCGGTGGTGAGAACTTCGTCCTCGTCGCACAAAAAGGTGCGAATGATGTTCGAGATGATGCCTTCCGAACCGCTGCCCGCAATCACATTCTCGATCTTGGTCTCATACTTCTCGGCGAGAACGCGGCGCAGATCCAGGCCGCCGTTGGGATACAGGTTCAGACCGCTCATCGAGCGGGCCATCGCTTCGAGGGCCCGCGGCGAAGGACCCAGGGGATTCTCGTTCGAAGCCAGCTTGCTGATGTGGCTTAAGCCATACGCGCGCTGAACCTCTTCAATGCTGCGCCCGGCCTCATAAGGCCGCAATGATTCGATATACGGCGGAACCAGCGGCATCCACTTCTAGTGTGGCACAGGGCGGGCGTGGCACTCGCTCGCGCTTGACCCGGATCCCGATGTTCTGCGGTATATTTATCTTGTGAGAGTCAAGACATCCGTCACACTTCCGTCGGACCTTCTTGATCAGCTGGATCGCGTCGACAAAAATCGATCTGCTCTTTTAGAACGCGCGGCACGTGCCTACCTGACGTGCCTCGAAGGGGAACAGCGGGACCGCCGCGACCTCGAGATTATCAATCGCAACGCCGAGCGTTTGAATCGGGAAGCGGCGGATACATTGGGATATCAGCAACTGCCGTGAAACGCGGCGAGTTCTACCTGGTTCGCAAACCAGGCTCCAGGGATCCACGCAAACAACGGGTATTCATCGTTGTTAGCAGGCAGACGCTTGTTGATTCGCGATTTTCGTCTCTTATCTGCGCGCCCATCTACTCGCGGCATGACGCTCTTAGCACTCAAGTAGGCGTCGGGCCGGACGAAGGACTGAAAAAGGATTCCAGTATTCATTGTGACGAGCTGGTGAGCCTTCCGAAGTCGGTTCTGACGAATTATGTGGGGTCTTTGAAACGCACCAGACTTAAGGAACTCGACACTGCTTTGGAGATCGCACTTGGAATTGACCGAGCCGGGTCAACGAACTAGCCCGCCCGAGTCACGATTCTGTTCACAAAAGCGAGCTTCCTGCTAGCTCATCGCGGGTCTGTCCGGTAGGGTAGATAAGAGCCATAATAGTTCCTACGCCATGCATGCTGTCTCCAAGATCGACCCAGCCGCCGCGCAGACCCCCCAGCTCTACCGGCCACACAGTACCGGCTTCCGCCGCGCCACGTACGTGGATCGGGCGATGGGTTCGGTTCACATGGGTACGGGGATCTGCTTTCTCGATGCCGGCGGGTCCATTGAACCGCACCTGCACTCTTTTGAAGAAAGCTTCTATGTTCTGGAGGGCAGCGTCAGCGTGCGGATTGGGGACAAGACGCAGACGCTCGGCCCCGGCAATTTCGGATTGATTTCGACGGGCATGCTGCACTCTTGGAAGAACGCCGGTACTGGCACGGCCCGATGGCTCGAGATGCAGGCGCCACAACCTCGGCCGGTAGAATACGGGACGGATACTTTTTTCACGCGCGAATCGGCGGTTCCCGACGCGAGCGCGCCCATCGGCCACTTCGACGAATCGCAACTGCCTCGTCCCGGCGGCGCTTCGCAAATGGAAGGATTCAATCCGACGACTGGCGTCGCTATCAAGATGTTCGTCGATCGATCTTTCGGCGCCACACACCAATCGCTCTTCCTGATCCAATACTCGGCGGGCGCGAAAATCGACCTGCACGATCATACCTTCGAGGAGTCCTACTTCATCGTTGGCGGGCGAGTCCACGCCGTTGCGGACGGCAAGAGTTATGATCTTGGGCCCGGCGACGTGATTTGGACCGGCGTCGGCTGTATCCACAGTTTTGCTAACAACGGCACAGAACCGGTCCGCTGGATTGAGACACAAGCGCCGCTGCCGCCCGCCAAAGAAGTATTCCGATTCGAGCGCGATTGGACAAAATTCGCGTGATCCGTTAGGAATCACTAAAGCACTAGGAGAAAACAATGTCGACTGAAGCCCAGCCCCAGCCCAAAGCCGTCTTCGGCGCCACCCGCACCAAGCCATTCACATCGGCGGAGTTCATGGAAAGCCTTCGCGATGGGCGCGAGATTTGGATTTATGGCGAGCGGGTGAAGGACGTGACCACGCATCCGGCGTTCCGCAACACCACCCGGATGCTGGCGCGCTTGTATGACGCGCTGCACGATGAGCGGAAGGCGATTCTCTGCACGGAGACCGACACCGGCAGCGGCGGCTACACGCACCACTTTTTTAAAGCTCCGCATAACGTCGAGGAAATGGTGGCTTCCCGCGACGCCATCGCCGAATGGGCGCGCGTCACTTACGGATGGATGGGCCGCAGTCCCGATTACAAAGCCGCGTTTCTGGCTACTTTGGGCGCCAATTCCGACTTCTATACGCCGTTCCAGGAGAATGCGCGCCGCTGGTACAAAAAGGTACAGGAGGAAGTGACGTTCGTCAATCACGCGATCGTGAATCCGCCGGTGGATCGCAATAAGGAACTGTCCGAAGTTCGCGATGTGTACATGCACGTGGAGAAAGAAACCGACGCGGGTCTGGTGATCAGTGGCGCCAAAGTGGTAGCCACTACCTCCACGCTGACGCACTACAATTTCATCGCGAACAACGGCGCGCTTCCTATCAAGACCAAGGATTTTGCGTTCGTCTGCATTGTCGCCACCGATTCGCCCGGCGTGAAGCTTTTCTGCCGGCCCTCGTATGAGATGACCGCCGCTGCCATGGGCAGCCCGTTCGATTACCCGCTCTCCAGCCGCCTGGACGAAAACGACTCGATCATTGTCTTCGACAAAGTCCTGGTGCCTTGGGAGAATGTGTTCGCTTACGGCGACATCGACAAGGTGAATCACTTCTTCCCGCGCTCCGGCTTCCTGCCGCGATTCATGTTCCATGGCTGCGTGCGTTTGGCGGTGAAGCTCGATTTCATCGCGGGGCTTTTGCTAAAAGGCGTGGAGGCCACCGGTACCAAAGATTTCCGCGGCGTGCAAGCGCAAGTCGGAGAAGTTCTGGCTTGGCGCAATTTGTTCTGGGGACTCACCGACGCCATGGCGCGCACCACCACGCCTTGGACGCCCGGCTACGTTCTGCCGAACCTCGATTACGGCCTCGCGTATCGCGTGGCATCCAATTTGATCTATCCGCGCCTCAAAGAGATCATCGAGAACGTGCTCGCGAGCGCACTCATCTATCTGCCTTCTCACGCGAACGATTTCAAGGTTCCCGAAATCCGCAATTACCTGGAGACCTTCGTGCGCGGCTCCAACGGATACTCGGCGGTGGATCGCGTGAAGCTGATGAAGCTGATGTGGGACGCGATGGGCACCGAGTTTGGCGGCCGGCACGAGCTGTACGAGCGCAACTACTTCGGCAATCACGAGAGCATTCGCTTTGAAACATTGATGGTGGCCGATCAGTTGGGGCAATCCGCGAAGTACAAAGGCTTCGCCGAGCAATGCATGGCCGAATACGACCTGGATGGCTGGACGGTGCCGGATCTGATCAATCCCAACGATATTAGTGTTGTAATGAAGAACGGCCGTAAGTGATTGCCGCCTTCATCCGGATTAAGAGCCAGGAGTGACGAATCAGCAAATTGACACCCGGCAGTTTCGCAACGCATTGGGGCGCTTCGCTAGCGGTGTCACGGTCCTGACGGCCGAGTACGAAGGGCAGACGCACGGCATGACGGCTAATGCATTCGTCTCGGTCTCACTCGATCCGCCGCTGATTCTGGTTTCCTTGGACAATCGCTCCAACATGCACCGCATCCTGCCCGTGGTGCGGCGTTTCGGCATTAGCGTACTGGCCGAAGATCAGGATGCGCTCAGCAACCATTTCGCTGGACGCGCGGTGCCCGGGTTGCACGTCCGCTTTGTGCATCGCAACGGCCTTCCGCTGATCGGAGGCGCGGTCGCGTACTTCGTGGTGGATGTGAACGACATTCATCCCGCGGGCGATCATACGCTCTACATCAGCCGGGTGGAGCATTTTGAAGCGAGTGAAGGCAGGCCGCTGCTGTTCTACGGTGGTCGATACCATCACATGCGTGAGGAAAAGGGCCGGCCCACACAGTGGCCCGAGGATGAGTTTTCGTTGTTTTCGATCGGCAGTGTGGATCCGCCGGTAACTTGAGGCCTAAACGACTGCCGACGTCTTCACCGGCGCTTCCACTGTGTGCTCGTTGAAGCTATAGCCGAAGCCCCGCACCGCTCGAATAAACGTGGGATTCGTTGGATCGGGCTCAATCTTCTGGCGCAAGCGCAGGATGTAGACATCCACTGTGCGATCCGTCACTGCACGGTCATGTCCCCAAACGGCATCCAGCAGTTGCTCGCGACTGTACACAACGCCTGGGCGGCTCATGAGAAATTCAAGCAGCCGGAACTCCGTGGCAGTGAGCGCGACTTCAGCTCCGCGTAACAGAACCCGACAGCTTGCTCGATCCAGCTCCAGATCCCCTGCCCGGACGGTGCGGGCCGGCGAGGTCTGCGTACGAAACTGGTTTTTGACGCGCGCAATCAGTTCCCGGATGAAGAACGGCTTGACGATATAATCGTTCGCGCCGAGTTCCAGCCCCAGGATGCGGTCGGTCTCCGAAGCTCTCGCGGTGAGAAAAATAATCGGCACGTGCGTCAGCTCGGAGTGATTGCGAAGGCCTTTGCAAATCTCCAGGCCATCGGAATCCGGCAGCATGATGTCGAGGATCAGTAGATCCGGGCGCTCGCGACGGCATAGATCGATCGCGCCGCGGCCGGTTTGTGCGCCGGCCACCGCGAACCCTTCCTTTTCCAGGTTGTACTTCAAGAGCGCGAAGAGGTCGGAATCATCTTCGATTAGGACGATTTTCTTCATGGGCCTTTCCTTAGAAGGTAACCCGATTCGCGTTACAACTGCATTACGGATTGGTGAACGCTAGTTGAACAATAAGCTTAAAGAGTGCGCGCTTCCACTCGGCCTGAGGTGGGTTGGTAGAGACCCCGCTCGGAAATGTAGCGTCCCACTGCTGCGGGTAATTCCGCTGGAATCTCGCCGGCAGCTAGTTTTCTCCTTATTTCAGAAGAAGATACGGGTAGCGCTACGGTCTCTAGACGATGCACGCGCGCTCCGGCCGGCGCGGCGTACTGATGGCCGGGCCGTGTCACGACAATAAACTCGGTCAGCCGGACTAGGTCTTCCCAGCGGTGCCAGCTCGTAATTTCGGCGAAAGCGTCGGCGCCAATGATGAAGTAGGGCTGCTCGCCCAGGGTGCGCACGCGTTCCAGCGTGTCCACCGAATAGCTCTTGCTTTCTCCCGCTTCCAGGCGCGACGCGACAAACCGCGGATCAACCTGGCAGGCCAGCTCGGTCATGCGGAAGCGGTCTTCGTAGGTTGCGCCGGTGTGATCGGACTTGTGCGGCGGGTGGGCGGCGGGGACGAACCATATCTGATCCAGTTGAAATTGTGCGGCGGCTTCGCGCGCCACCGTCAGGTGAGCATTGTGGATGGGATCAAAAGTGCCGCCGAAAAGGGCCAGTCTCATGACTTGGTTCTTCCGGCAAATCCATTTCCACCGGGATTTGTTTAGTTTAGCGCACCGCCGGGGCCACTAACGAAGTCCCGAGATCGTTCGTTGATTCAGGAACCAGGCTTGGCAATCGCCTCCGGCCCGGCGCGATTTCGCCGAGTAGGAGCCATCCTTGGACATGTGACGAGCGCCGATCTCGTCGTGCAAGAAGGAATGCAGGATTTCGTCTCTGATGCGCTTGATCATCTCCGGCCGATCGACCGGAAACAGCACTTCCACGCGGCGATTGAGGTTGCGCGGCATCAAGTCTGCGCTGCCCAGGTAACATTCCTCCGCGCCATTGTTGCGGAAGTAAAAGATGCGGCTGTGCTCCAGAAAGCGGCCCAGAACACTGCGGACGTGAATGTTCTCGCTGATGCCGGGCGATTGCGGGCGCAGACAACACGCGCCCCGTACGATCAGATCGGTAGCCACTCCCGCCTGGGAAGCTTGATACAGCAGCTTGATGATGGGACCATCCTCCAGCGCGTTCATTTTCAGAATCATCCTGCCCCGGCCCCCTCGGCGCTGGATGTCGATCTCCCGCAAGATCATTTCCTCCATCCGCTGCCGCAGATTGAGCGGCGCCACCAACAGCTTTCGAAAAGTCTTCTTGCGGGAATAGCCGGTTAAGTAATTGAACAAATCGGTTGCGTCGGCGCCGATCTCTTCATCGCAAGTGAACAAGCCGAGGTCGGTATAGAGGCGCGCGGTGGCGGGATTGTAGTTGCCGGTGGCCAAGTGACAATAGCGGCGGATGACATCGCCCTCGCGGCGAACTACCAAGATCACTTTGGAGTGCACTTTCAGTCCCAGCAAACCGTACACCACGTGCACGCCTTCGCGTTCCAGCGCGCGGGCCCATTCGATATTGCTCTCCTCATCGAAGCGGGCTTTTAGCTCCACAACCACGGCCACCTGCTTGCCATTCTCCACCGCTTCGAGCAGCGCTTCCACGATGGGCGAATTGCGGCCCAGGCGATAAAGCGTCATCTTGATCGCCAGCACTTCCGGGTCCCTGGCGGCCTTCCGCAGAAATTCAACCACCGGTTGGAAGGATTCGTACGGGTGGTGCAACAGTTGATCCTGCTGGCGGATCACCTCGAAAACGTCGTCCTCTTTCGATGCAAACCCTGCCGGGGTGTGCGGTAGAAAGGGTTTGTCCTTTAAGTCCGGACGGTCCAAAGCGAGCAGGTGCCGCAAACGGCTCAGGTCCAGCGGGCCCTGCACGCGAAAGATATTGGCGGCTTCCAGCTCCAGTTTACCGGCAATAAAATCGACCATTGCGGCCGGCATCCGGGCGTCCACTTGCAGCCGCACGGCGTCGCGAAAGCGCCTCTGCCACACTGCTTCCTCGATGGTTTCGAGCAGATCGTCCGTCTCCAGCTCTTTGATCGCGACCTCTGCGTCGCGCGTGAGGTGGAAGACGTGCGCTCGCAGGATCTCGAGGCCCGGAAACAAGTGGTGCAGATTCGCGATGATCAATTGTTCCAACCAAACGAAGCCGTGCGCACGCGGACCAGTGCCCCCGGCTGTGGCCGCCGGAAGTGGAGTCACTTGAAGCAACTGGGGCAAGCTATCGGGAACCTTGATGCGCGCGAAGTGCTCGGGGCCCCCGCCGGGTTCGCGGACCGCGACGGCGATATTCAAGCTGAGATTGGAAATATGGGGAAACGGCCGGCCCGGATCGAACGCGAGCGGCGTAAGAACGGGAAACACCTTCTCGGCAAAAAATGTATCCAATTGCGCGCGCTGATCCAGGCTCAGTTCGTTCAATTGCAGCAGGCGGACGTTATTCTCCAGCAACGCGGGAACGAGATCTTCCCGAAAGAACTCATACGCTCCGTTCACCAGCCGTCCCACCGAGGCGCGGATCGCGTCCAGGGTCTCGGACGGGCCACGCCCATCCATGCCAGTTTCCTGCACGCTGTTTTCGATCTGCTGCATGACACCCGCCACGCGCACCATGAAAAACTCGTCGATGTTCGAGCCGAAAATCGATAAAAACTTTACCCGCTCCAGCAGCGGGTTACGCCGATCGCGAGCTTCCTCAAGAACGCGTTTCTGAAACTCCAGATGGCTGAGTTCGCGATTGAGGTAAAGAGTGGGGTCGTTCAGTTCGGGGAGATCGGGAACTCTCAGCGGGGCTCTGGCGGCTTCCGCGCACATGCGTCTAATTAGTGTAGCGGATTGGCGACGCCGGAATGTTACAAAGCAAAATGGCCGCCGGTCGGTCAAAACGCCGGCCTTTTGTGCTTGCGAGGAGACTATTCAGTTAGCTCTTTTCGGCGACCCGCAAGTTATTGGTCACTGAGAAAACTCCAGGAACTGCGTTCGCCCGGATATTCGCTGAATTCTTGTCTGCTTCGCTATCCACCACGCCAATGAGCGTTACGTGCCCGTTATCCACGATGATGTGGATGGATGGCTGCGTGCCCATTGCATAACGGTACAGGCCGCCGAAACCATAGATCGACCGGTATTCCGCTGTCCGGATGCCATAATCCATACTCGAAAGCGGAAGCACTCGGATGTTATTGATCACCTCTGTCACGCCGGCGAGATGTTTTACGGAGCGTTGAGCATCGTCCTTGACTACAGGATTCGTAACATCTCCGGTGAGCGTCACCACGCCGTTGTTCACCGAGTAGTTCAAATCGTCAAAAACGCTGTAGTACGGAATCATCACCAATTGATGGCGTACCTGGTTACCCAGGTCCTGAGCGGGCGGATTGCCGGTTCCCGCAAACAAAGGAACTGCAATAGCAAGCGCCGACGCCAAAGCAACATTCTGGACTATTCTTTTCATAAGCCTCTCTTTACCCACTTGATCAGATGTGGCCCTGGTAGGCCGGGTTGCTGGAATTACAGATCTTTACGGCGATTTACGGCCCTCGGGTGGGCTGAGAACTTACTGAGCACATGCGACTTAGATGTAACTAAATCAGGGGTGGGCCGTCCTGCACTTCGCTACCCAGCCACGGTATGATGAAGACGAACGCCCTCATCATAATTCCATGTCAGAATCACGTGCACCCGAATTAGGTATCAACAGTTGGCTGGAAGACGAGCTATACCAGCAATACTTGAACGATCGCAAGAACGTTGACGATAGTTGGAAGGAAGTTTTCGAGACCAACGGTGGCAGTGCTTCCGACAAGCCCGCCGTAGCGCCTTCCAATGGCTCGCATGCGCCGCAGCAACAAGCGGTAGCCCTTCAAAACGGTGGTTCAACGGGAAGTGGATCAACGCAGGCTTCGACGCTCCCTGTTCCCGAACATCAGCCCATCGCAGGCGAGACAATGATGCCATTGCGTGGCGCGGCCGCGCGTATCGCCGAGAACATGAACGCCAGCCTGAGCATTCCGCTGGCAACGTCGCAGCGTGTGATGCCGGTGAAGGTGATCGACGAGAATCGCCGGGTCATCAACGAGCATCGGGCGCTCCTCGGCAAGAGCAAAATCTCCTACACGCACATGATCGCCTGGGCTATCGTGAAGGCGCTTCGCAGCAATCCCACTTTGAATCACGCTTACGCCGAGACCAAAGGCCAGGCGTTCCGTGTAGTGCGGGACCAGGTGAACATCGGCATCGCGGCGGACGTGGCGGCCAAAGACGGAACGCGCTCGTTGAAAGTTCCCAACATCAAAGACGCCGGCTCTATGGACTTCGCGCAATTTATCAAGGCGTTCGACGATATCATTTTCCGCGCCCGCAACAATAAGCTGACGGTGCAGGATTTTGAAGGCACTACTATTTCGCTGACCAACCCCGGAACCGTTGGGACTCTCGGCTCCGTACCGCGTCTGATGCCGGGCCAAGGCGCCATCATCGCCACCGGCGCCATCGATTATCCGGCCGAGTATCACGGCGTGACCGGGCAACTGCGCGCGTTGCTGGGATTGAGCAAAGTGATGACCGTCACTTGCACCTACGATCATCGCGTGGTGCAGGGCGCCGAATCCGGCACGTTCTTAGGCCGCCTGCAGGCACTGCTCGAAGGCGAAGACGAATTCTACGAAAAGATTTTTAGCGACCTCAAAATTCCTCATAAGCCCGTGCATTGGGAGCCGGATCGGACGGTGTCCATTCCGGGTCTGCGTGGCGCGCAGCAGGACGAAGTGGTCAAGGAAGCGGCGGTATTGCAGCTCATCAATGCATACCGCGTGCGTGGCCATCTGATTGCGGATTTTGACCCGCTCGGTTCGGAGCCGGTTTATCATTCCGAGCTCGACCCGGCTACGTATGGCTTGACCATTTGGGATCTCGATCGCGAATTCCTGACTGGCACGTTGATGTCCGAAGACGATCAGCCGCAGAAGATGGCCACGTTGCGCGAAATTCTGGAAACGTTGCGCCAGACCTACTGCGGCAAAATCGGCTGCGAGTACATGAACATCCAGATTCCAGAGCAGAAGCGCTGGTTGCAGCTCCGCATGGAGCCCACCGGGAATCGGTGGCCGCTGGATCCGCAAACCAAGCTGCGTGCGCTGCAGCGCGTTATTGAAGCCGAAGAGTTCGAGCGCTTTCTGCACACGCGCTTCATTGGACACAAGCGCTTTTCGCTGGAAGGCGGCGAATCGGCCATCGCGATTCTGGATGAAATTCTGGATCGCGCCGCTGCAGCCAACGTGCATGAAGCGGTGATCGGCATGGCGCACCGCGGACGGCTGAACGTGCTGGCGAATATCGTCGGCAAATCGATGGTGCAAGTGTTCTCGGAATTTGAAGGCATCGATCCCGACAGCACGCAAGGATCGGGCGACGTCAAATACCACTTGGGTGCGAGCGGCGTTCGCAAGTCGTCGTCCGGACATGAAATCGTGGTGTCGGTGGCGTTTAATCCGAGCCATTTGGAAGCTGTCGACCCCGTCGTTGAGGGTCTGGTGCGGCCCAAACAGGACCGCCTGGGCGACACCGCTCGTGAGCGCGTCATTCCCATCTTGATTCACGGCGACGCAGCCTTAGCCGGACAAGGTGTGGTGGCGGAGACGCTGAACCTTTCGCAACTGGAAGGCTACACCACCGGTGGCACCATCCATCTGGTGATCAACAATCAAATCGGGTTCACTACCAATCCCAACGAAGCGCGCTCCACGCCCTATTCCACCGATGTGGCGCGGATGGTGCAGGCCCCGATTTTTCACGTCAACGGCGACGATCCCGACGCCTGCATCCGCGTTGCGCAGATGGCCTACGATTACCGGCAAACCTTCAAGCGCGATGTCGTGATCGACATGTTCTGCTATCGCCGGCATGGCCACAATGAGGGCGACGACCCTAGCTACACGCAGCCCATTCTGTATCGCAAGATTCGCAACCATCCCTCGGTGGCGACTTCGTATTCCGAAACTTTGGTTCGCGATACCTTGATCGATGCTGGGAGCGTAGCGCAAATTCGCAAGGGCATTCACCAGCGGCTCGACGATATTTACGACGCCTCCAAGCAAAACCGGGAGCAGTATGAGCTGCAGGAACTAAGCGCTGTAGATCCGGACGAGATGATCGCGCCGCGTCCCAACACTGCTGTGGATCGAGCGGCGCTGGAGCGAGTGGTGCATGGCATCACCACGTTTCCGGACGAATTTCACGTGCATCCGAAGCTGGAAGGATTCCTCAAGAAGCGTCAGGAAGTCCTGCACGGTGCACCTATCGATTGGGCCACGGCGGAGACGCTGGCTTTTGGCACGCTCGTGCTGGAACGCACGCCGGTGCGGCTGAGCGGCCAGGACAGCGGACGCGGAACTTTCAGCCAGCGACACCTGGAGTTGTACGATAGCGAGAACGGCGACCGGTATATTCCGCTGCAGCACCTCTCCCCCCAGCAGGCGCGCTTCGACGTTTTTGACAGTTCGCTCAGCGAGTACGCGGTGATGGGTTTTGAATTCGGCTACAGCGTGGCCGATCCGCTGACCCTGGTGCTGTGGGAAGCGCAGTTCGGCGATTTCGTCAACGGCGCGCAGATCCTGATTGACCAATTCATCGCTAGCGCCGAATCGAAGTGGGGCCAGCCCAGCGGCTTGGTGCTGTTGCTGCCGCACGGCTACGAGGGGCAGGGTCCGGAACATTCCAGTGCGCGTATCGAGCGTTTTCTGATGCTGTGCGCCGAGGAAAACCTGCAAGTGGTGAACGCCAGCACGCCCGCCCAATATTTCCACCTGCTGCGCCGGCAGATGCACGGCGGTTTGGATCGGCGCGGCGTCCGCAAGCCGCTGATCGTTTTCACTCCCAAGCGCATGCTGCGCCATCCCAAAGCCGTTTCGAACGTGAATGATTTGATGAGCGGTTCATTCCGCGAAGTGATCGACGACACCACTGGCATCGAGCTATCGCGTGTCAGCCGGGTGCTCATTTGTTCCGGCCAGGTTTACTACGACGTGCTGGCCGCGCGCGAAGAGCGCAAGATTTCCGACGTAGCCATCGTTCGTCTGGAACAGATCTATCCGTTCCAAGCGGGCCAGGTGCGCGACATTTTGGCGCGCTATCCCGAAACCGCGGATGTCGTGTGGGTGCAGGAAGAGCCGCGCAACATGGGTGCCTGGCGTTTCGTGCAGGAGCAGATGCAGCCTATTCTTGCGCCGACGCAGCGATTACTGCGGTACGCGGGCCGCGCTCCCAGCGCCAGCCCAGCCTCGGGTTCGCTGAAGCGCCATCAGGAAGAACTGGCGGAGTTGTTGGAGCAGGCCTTCGCGGCCGAGGTCAAACTGTTGGTGGAAAGCAGGCGCAGAGTGCCTGGGCGGCGCAGGCGCTAGCTTCTCGCTTGCTCAGGCGGTGCCGCCGATGGGAGCCAGCCACCGTAACAGGAAGAAATGGTGGCCGCAAAGAGTGCAGCGGTAGGGCCACAGGATCCAGTGGATGGCCTGTTCCACGACGTTTCGAACGCCTACGCCTCGAAAATCAACTGATTTACAGTGCGGACAACGCGTGGAAAACATGACTGCTGTGCCTCATTCCTAACCGTCGGTTTTTGCCGCACTGCCGGTACCTTGGACATTGCTCCGGAATGCGGGGGTCGAGTTCCGTACATTGCTATCGGTGCTGCTGCCACCCCGGGTGGCGCGGCTCGCGTCGCGCGCGGCCTTGATTTGCTCGGGAGTTCGCAGATCGGGCTCCGAGAGCTTTATCCGATCTTTGGCGCGGGAAACCTGCCGTTTGTGTCGTTTTGCTAGTCTTTTATCCATGGGTGGTCCTGCAGCATCCTTTAACTATTATCGGTTAAGTATCGCTTGCAAGTCAATGAAGTGCGTGCAAGACTGAGACGATGGTTCACTGCTTACAGTTAATAGGTGCCTCTTGGATGTCTCCCTCGTAATAAAACAGCGGTTGAGCGAGCTCGGGCTCGATCAGAGAGATTTGGCTGCCGCCACTCAGGTCACCGAATCCTATGTGTCCCAGCTGCTCACTCGACGGAAAGCCCCGCCGGCGCCGGGGCGCACCGATATCTACGACAAGATCGGCGAGTTCCTGAAGCTGCCCGCGGGCGAACTTTCGAGACTTGCGGAGCTTCAACGGCAAGAGGAGTTGAAGAAGCGCGTCACTGAACCGCCGCAGCCGCTCTTCCAGGAGTGCCGTGAATTAATTCTCCGCAAGTGCGAGCCGGACCGGGAAAAGGAAGTGCGCAGGATTTTTGAGAAGGAGCCCTTTGGCGAGCTCGAACGTCTGGTGACGCAAAAACTTCTCGACGTCGCTCAGGGAGTGGCCAAGGAAGAGCTGAGAAGCGAAGACTGGCTACGTTTGATGGCTCAAATGAGCGGCCGCAGTTATGAGCAAATGCGAGTGGCAACTCTAGAATTTCTCGACACGGAGGTCTTCAATATCTCCGTTGAAAATTGCGTCGCCTTCCTGGATCCGATGATCGACTCCTGGGATATGGATCTGAAGAGTTTCGGCATGGATGTGGTCCTCAACCACCGGTTAGCTCCAGGCCGGCGCAAGCGTTTTGAATTTGTCGAACAGGAACCGCAACAGTCCTTCGCGTTGGAACCAGGCTTTGAACGGTTCCTCAATGACAAGTCCTTGAGCGCCGACGCCACCGAGGACGAGATCGAATTCCTCAGGGCCCTGAAGTTCCGAGGCAGGCGGCCCGCTCCCCTGTTCTATTACCGGGAGCTCCAAAATCTGCGGGACCCGCTGCATTTCTCGCATGAAAATTAGCGTCGCGCACTCCACCGTCTACCGCTATGATTTCCCGGTGTACCTGGAACCTCACATTTTCCGGCTTCGGCCACGCGAGAACAGCGCGCAACGGCTGCTCACTTTCGAGATTCAGATTGCACCCACGCCTGCCGGAACCACGGAGTGCCTGGATCAGGACGGCAATCTCGCGCTGAACGCGTGGTTCAATGCTCCCACGCGGGATTTGAGCGTGGTCAGCCGCTTTACCGTCGAGATGCTGCGGGAGAATCCGTTTGACTACGTCCTCACCAATGAATCGTTAAATCTTCCGCTGTGGTATCGGGAACCCCTCTGCGCGGCTTTGGTTCCATACCGCAACGACCTTCGCGTGGCCGAATCCGTGAAGCAGTACGCGAAATCGATAGCCACCGGCGCACAATGGAACACGCTATCTTTTCTGGCAACGTTGAACCGTCAAATCTTTCAGACCTATCGCCAGGTGGTCCGCCCCTATGGTCCTGCATGGACGTCGGACCAAACGCTGAGCTCGCAACAGGGATCGTGCCGCGACTTGGCGGTCCTGTTCTCCGACGCCTGCCGTGTGATGGGAATAGCCGCCCGGTTCGTCAGCGGCTATGAATGCGCGGCGGCCAGCAGCTCTTTGGGTAGTTCCCAAAACAACGAGGAGGCGTATATGCACGCCTGGGCGGAAGTCTACTTGCCGGGAATCGGATGGCGCGGTTACGATCCTGCCCGCGGCCTCGCTGTCTCGAATCAACACATCGCGGTGGCTGCCGGCTTCGATCCCGATCTGGCGTCTCCCGTGGCAGGATGGTATTCCGGTGGGTCGGGCTCGCGGATGGAGGCTTCGCTCAGCCTGCGGGTGTGCCCTAATTAGTAATAGCGATGAAAAAGATCAATCCCGACGACTATCGTGTACGGCCCGGCAAGAACGTCGATCTCGAAAAGTGGCCAACCAAGGGAAAACCTGTTGATAGCTCGAAGGAGGAGTACGAGAAGCTTCTGCACGAGCATATCGAACAACTGAGCGCGCAGCAAAACCTGCTGTATGCCTCCAACCGCTATGCGCTACTGCTGATTTTTCAAGCCATGGACGCGGCAGGGAAGGACAGCGCCATTAAACACGTGATGTCGGGCGTCAATCCCCAAGGGTGCCAGGTTTTCAGCTTCAAACATCCCAGCACCGAGGAGCTGGAACACGACTTTTTGTGGAACGCCACGCGGCGTCTGCCCGAACGCGGCCGCATTGGCATCTTCAATCGCTCTTATTACGAAGAGGTGCTCATCGTTCGCGTGCATCGCGAGATCCTTGCCAACGAAGATCTGCCGGAAGAGCTGGTCGACAAAAAGCATTTTTGGCGCGACCGCTATCGTTCCATTGAAAACCTGGAGGATCATCTCCACCGCAATGGCACACGCATCATTAAGTTCTTCCTGCATCTCTCCAAGGAAGAACAGAAGAAGCGCTTCCTCAAGCGGATCGACGATCCGGAGAAGAACTGGAAATTCAGCGCTAACGATATCAAGGAGCGGAAATACTGGAACCAGTACATGAAAGCCTATGAGGAGTGCCTCAGCGCCACCAGCACTCAACACGCGCCCTGGTATGTTGTTCCCGCCGATGACAAAGAGAATACGGGCTTGATCATCTCTCGCATCGTGCTGGATGCACTCCAGGGCCTTAAAATGGCTTATCCAAAATCCAGCCAGGAACGCCGGCGGGACTTGCAGGCGATTCGCAAACAGCTCATCAAAGAGAATTGAGGCTCCTGCCTCCGTGACGCGCGTGCAACACACCTGTGAGCAGTGGTCACACCGCGAACGAAAGTTGCAACCTTCCGCAAAATAGTCCCAACAAAATCCCGATTCCTACGTCTTACCACGATAGTAAGAGGAACTGAGTGCTCCGGCAGGATCTGAGTTTCGCCTTTCGTCAATTCCGGAAGAGCCCGGTGTTTGCATTCACCGCCATCCTCTCTCTCATGCTGGGAATCGGCGCCACGACGGCGGTATTTAGCGTCGTTTATGCGATTTTGATGAATCCATATCCCTATCGCGACGCCAACCGGTTGGCTTACTTGTTTGTGAGGGACAAGAGCGGAAACGATCGGTACGTCGCACTATCAGCCCGCCAGGTTCAGCAGCTTCGACAGGTAAGTTGTCTGGAAAGCATTATTACATTCAACGGCTGGAACCTGACCACAACCGATGAGGATCTCCCTGAAGATGCGGCCGGGATCTATATCACGCCGGATGCCACCACTCACCTTGGAATACCTGCGCTGCTCGGCCGCCCACTGATCCCTTCCGATGCGCCCGAAGGGCAGGACCCCCAACCCGTGGTGGTGCTCGGCTACAAATTCTGGCAGCGGTATTACAACGGCCGTACCGACATCCTGGGACGCACGCTCCGGCTGGTTCACAAACCCTACACGGTTGTGGGCGTGATGCCGCCGCGGTTCACCTGGCAGGGCGGCGACGTTTATCTGCCATTGAAGCTGGTGGATTCGCCGGGCGTTTACTACGGAGCGTCGATCAAGCTAAAGCCGGGCATCAGCAAAGCGGCGGCGAATGCGGAACTCCAGCCAATCATCGAGCAATTCGCCAAGGAGACACCGGAGCGTTTTCCGCAAGGTTTTAGGGTACACATTCAGGGCTTGAACGACTGGGTGGAGAAACGAATGGGCGCCACCCTGGGATTGCTGTTCGGCGGAGTGGCTCTGATGTTGCTGATCGGCTGCGCCAACGTGTCCATTCTTCTGCTTGCGCGTGGATCCAAGCGCCGTCAGGAATTGGCGGTCCGGGCATCGGTGGGGGCCAGCCGCGGCCGAATCACACGTCTGTTGCTCACAGAATCACTTGCGCTGTCTTTGTGTGGAGCGGTCGCGGGCATTCTCTTGGCTGGTGTGCTGGTGAAACTGATCGCCCGATGGCTTCCCGAAAACACTTTTCCCAGCGAGGCCGCCATCGGGATCAACGTCATGGTTTTGCTCTTCAGCACGGCACTTGCGCTAGGGACGGGTGTGCTGTTCGGGCTCTCACCTGCCCTGCAGCTCTCGAACCCCGACTTGGCGCCCGCCATGGCCGGATCGCGACGGACCACCAGCGGCATCCGCAGCAAGCGCACCCACGGCATCCTGGTGGTGGCTCAAGTTGCACTGACTTTGATTCTGTTGACGGGCGCCGGTGAAGCGATTGCAGGCTTCGTGCATCTCATGCACACCGATCTCGGTTACGATCCGCATCACACCATGTCGGTCGGCATTCCCGTGCATGACAACACGCACATGGAGTGGGCCAACCGGGTGCAATATTTCGAACAGCTCCGCGAAAAGATCGGGTCGCTCGGCGAAGTAGTGTCTACGGGCATCTCGACCAATGCGACGCCGCCCTCCAATGGATGGGACACGCGCTTCGAGATTTTCGGCCAGTCCCAGTTACAAGAACAACAGGCCCGCACGAATTTTGTAAGCCCGGAGTATTTCACCGTGCTGCATATTCCTTTGGCCTCCGGCAGATTCTGGACCCACGACGAAATCATGCGTGGCGCTCGCCTGGCGCTGGTGAATCAAACCCTGGCTCAGCGTTATTGGCCGCGTGGAAATGCTGTGGGCCAGCAGATTCGGGTGCCTCAGCTCAAGGCGCAACCACCGTACCAAGCGGCTGTGGACGGAAGCGATGGCTGGCTGCAAATCGTCGGCGTGGTGCCGGATGTCCGTGACGACGGGTTGGGCAAACCGGTGAAGCCAGGAATTTACGTGCCCTACTCGGTCCAGATGGGGATGTGGACTCAGATATTGGTGCGCACGCGCGGAGAGCCCTTGGCGATTCTCAGAGCCGTGCGAGGCAAGGTGCACGACGTAGATCCCGATCAACAGGTGATCGGAAATGTTCGCAACTTGGAGCAGTGGATCACGAATCAGCCCGAGTGGGTGGGCGCCCGGCTCACCATGATCCTGCTGGGATCGTTCTCCGTTCTGGCGCTGGCGCTTTCCGCGTTCGGTCTTTATAGCGTGGTCTCGCACGTGGTGGCGCAGCGGACCAACGAATTCGGAATCCGCATGGCGCTGGGCGCTCAACGGGGCGACGTGCTGCGGCTGGTTCTCCGTTCCACGGCGATCACCGTCGGCTGCGGACTCGCTATTGGGGTGATGCTAAGTTACGCTCTGTCGCGTGTGCTGGCGTCGCGCGCGATTGTCTCGGGTATTCAGACATCCAACGATCCAAGGATCATCGCGGGCGTGATTGTGATCCTGGCGGCGGCTGCCACGGCCGCATGTCTGCTACCGGCGCGCAGGGCGTCATCCATCGATCCGATGACCGCGCTGCGGAGCGAATAAGCCTGGAATCGGGGTGCTATTGCACCACCACAATCGGCGCCTGCCAGAACGCGGCCTTCTGTCCCATCGGATCGAGCACTGTTACTTGGCAATTATACGCGCCGGGCGAAAGCTCACCGAGAGAAATGTCGAATCGCAGCGGCAAGGTTTTCAGGCTGTTACTTAGTCCCTCGGTAACGGCGCGCGGCGAAGTTTCGAAAACCTTGGATGGACCTCGGTACAGGGCCACGAAAGCCACCATCGGCTGAGTGCTTGTTACTCCGGGTTCGTACGCTTGCAGATAGACGTACATGTCGCGGCTTTTGCTGAATACACGCGTCACGCTGGGGATCAGCTTCTGTCCATCCTGGACCAGTGGATTCGCTGTCTCGGCTTGTTCCTTGCGCTTGAGAGCATTGTAGATTGCGTCCTTCAGATCCACGCGCTGGCTGCTCAGCACCACGGAACTGACGGGAATCCGCTTTACTTCCTTGTTCAGGTTGGGAATGACGAAGGTGGTTTCGTAAGTCCCAATGCGGCCTGTCTCGGCATCGCGCGCGAGCAATTTGATCTTGTATTTGCCAGGAAGCAAGGTAAAGCCGGTGTCATATTCGATCGGTTGCTTGGCCAGTTTCGCGGCCGTCTCGCCGCTCAGCTTAATATCCGCCTTATCGCGGACGTTTTCGATAGTGCTCCCGTAGTCGTCCTTGATTTCGCCGATGAAATCAATGAGGGTGCGTTCAGCGCCCCCTTTGCGCGCCAGCGCCAGCTCGCGGCCGGGAATCTTGACTACCACCGGTACGAAATACTCGGCGCGGTTCAACTGGAAGTAATCGATCTCCATTGCGATTGTCAGCTCGGTAATCGGATCGCCTAGCATTAGTGCGTCTTCGAGCTGCCGCTCTTTTTCGGTGGTGGTGAACTTTCCAAATGTCTTACCGGCGAAGTAACCCTGGCGATAATCCAGCGACGCGGAGAGGCCGCTGGTCAGCGAGATCTTGATGCGGCGAAACTTGCCGTCTAAAGTGGTGTTCGTCGCGTAGTAGCCAAGGATGTAGTAACTGGAAACGTTTTTCTGCGCTTGAACGATTCCCATCGAAAGATCGTTGTTGTCCAGCAGCGCCTTCCCGCCCGTATCGGAGGCCAGCGCAAACAAGGTGTCCTGCGATCTCTGAAAATTGGTGGTCAGCGCCAGCGCGGCGCCGCCGGTGTACATTCCTTTGCCGCCCGGCGATCCCTGGGTAGCATCGCCAATGGGGGCTTGCGCCACCAAGCCCCGCGCGTCGATCGGCCAAAATGAAACCCCGGCCCGGATGGCGGCATTGGTAGTAGCGTGCAATTGCGCTTGATTGTCCAGGCCGTTCAGCTGCAAACCGCTGGCGAAATACAGCACCGACTTCTTCTCGCTGAGCTGCCCCAACATTTTGGCCGCCGTCTGCAGCGCGGAAAGCTGCCGGTTGGTATTGAAGATGTTGAACTCGCTGTCATCCTGGCCGAAGGCCGCTCCCGTGTCCGGAGTGCTGTCGTCGCTGGTGGTCTCGTCGAAGCCCTGCGCCTCGCCAACGATCATGGTTTGCAGGATGCTATTCAGCCGTTCGCGATCGGCCGTAAAATCCGACATCACTCGAACAGCGCCGCCTTCGAATCTCATGAGGGCCATGCGATCCGCCGGGGTCATTTGCGTGCGGACGAATTTTTCAGCGGCCGCGATGGCGCGCAACTGATCCGGCGGCGGCATCGCGGTCATGTCGAAGTAGAGAACCAGTAAGCGGCGGTCCTGGTATCGGAGGTCGCCGGGCCGCTCCGCTGTAATTTGCGCTTCGGGAAGCTTCTTGAGTGGAGCCGACAGGGTTGTTATCGGAGGCTCGGCTTCCAACGTCTCGGGTACTTTTTGATATTCGAAGAAACGGATAGTTTGCTCGGCGCCGTCTTCGGTCACCATAAAGTCTTTCGCGGTCAGACCTTCGATGGGATTGCCACTCTTATCTTTCACATTCACCGTTTCCACCACCAATTGGCTGCTGGCGGAGAAAGTGGCCGGTGTATCGTCGCCAGCAGGCGCGTTCTGGCCGATCTGCTGCGCCCAAGTACAAAGGGCGGACAAGAAAATGAGTATGGCGGCGCGTCCCATTAAAACCTCACCCCTTTTCAAAATCTGACCCTTTTTCAAAACCTCACGATAAATCCTATTATCAGACTTCGCATCGCATTGGCTGCGCCCGGTGGTGGAAGACCAAATTGCGCGTTGCCGAAGGTGGTGTTCCAACTGGTGTAAGTGACGTGGTTGAGCGGGTTTGTCGAATCAATCCGCAGGTCGCCACTCAGGCGGTCGGTCAATCGGAATGTGCGGCCAGCCGAGGCGTTCAAAGTGAACTGGGAGGGACCGGTGATGGAGTCCCGTCCCGCATTGCCAAACTGGCCCGGCAGCGGCGCGGCATAAGCGGCTGGGTTGAGGGAAAGGCCCGGCGGTGCAGCGTAGAGTGACGCGCCCGTGTAATTCGGACGGAGCGCATTCGTGACACCGGTACCCTGTTCCGGCGCCAGATACACTGGCGTGAGCGGCAGTCCGGTGCCCGCCGATATCGTTGTTGTCAACATCCAACCCTTGAACAGGGTCCCCCTCCAGCCGTTCAGCAACGCTCCTCCAGCCAGCCCCATGCCTGTGGTGTATTGAACGGTCGCGCTCACCAGGTGCCTTTGATCGAAAGTAGAAAGACTTCGTTCCGCGCTCAGATCCAGCCAATTCTGCGCGACCAGAAGGTTCCGTGGACTGGACGCCGCGGCGCCTGCGGCAGCAGTGGGAGGTGTACTCGCGGAAGCTCCGGCGCCTCCCAGCACTGCATCGTCGTCAATCGCTTTTGCCAAAGTGTACTGGACGTTCGCGGTGAATCCACTGTGAAGCCGGCGGCGCAACTGGATGGAGCCAGCCTCGCGTGTCGAATTACCGTTCGAGGTGACGTATTCGTAACCGGACGGGCAGGCAGGACAAGGATTGATTGCTCCAGCAGGATAGGTATTCGGCAGGAATTCCTGCGTACCATGCGTTCCCTTGATGCCGAGATACGTCACCACCATCTGGAGTGAGCCGGGGAGATCGCGCTGAACGGAGAGCTGCCAGTTCTGAGCGTAGCCCGGACGAAAGTTCGGATCGATGCCAAAAGTATTGGGAGTGGTGGCGGGCGGCGCGTTGAATCCGTTGGCCAGCGTCAATGGATTCGTGGGGGTGTTCTGCACGTTCAGGCTTTTCGACAATGGAAACTGCTGCGACATTTGCGTCGCCAGCGTTTGGTAAACCGATGTGTCGTAGTAAATTCCGTACCCGCCGCGGATCACCAGCGAAGATGCAGGCAGTGGCCGCCATGCGACGCCGACGCGCGGCTCGAAGGCGCGTTTATCCGGATGGATCAACGAATCTGGATAGTGCAGACCCGTCAACGCGCCCACCGGACTGCTCCCGACCACGGGAGCCTCGTTTGAAAACCCCGGTACAACGTCAAGATTCACGAGCCGTCCATACAACTCGGTAATGGGCGAGCCGTACTCCCAACGCACGCCCGCGTTCAGCGTGAAGGCTGAACTGATACGCCAATCATCGGTGAAGTAGGCGTCATACAAGTTGTCGCGAAAGTATTTGTCAGCGTTGCCGAAGGCCACGTAAGCCGCATCGGGAACACCCAGCAGAAAATCCGCGAAGTCCGATCCGGATGCCGCGCCGGTAAACGTAAACGTCCCGCGCCCCGCGTTTTGCCCCAGTACATTGAATTGCTGTTTCTTAAAGTCGCCTCCGAACTGGAAATTATGGCGCGATCGATTCCAAAAGAAATTGGCGGAAGCAGCATTGGTCTCGTTATGGTTGGCAGCCTGTTCCGCGTCGGAGAGCGCTTGGATGCCGCCGGAGAAGAAGAGATTCGGTGGCCCCCAATCCAAAGGATTTTGATCGTTACCGGCAATGCCGGCCGCCCCGGAAACGTTCTGGCGATTCTCGAAATAGGGAGTTATGCCAACGGACTGCCGGCTAAACTGATAGCCGAAATTCACAAACAATCCCGGTGCCAGCCTGTGAAACCAGTTGACACTCGTGGTTAGTCCCAGAGTGTCGGTGGTGTCCAGGAATCCAAAGACGTTGGGATTGTCCTGGCGCGTGCTCTGAAATGCAAAGATGCCGGAAAGCTGATTGCTGCGATTGACGGATTTGTTCCAACGGGAATTCAAGCGGTCATCATGAGTGACGCCGACCAGGGGAACCTGATAGTTGTAGGCCCCGCCACTCCCAAAGTTCGGCAGCGGGTAGAGCGCCAGCAGCGCCTGCGCCTGCGGGCTGATCAGGCTCTTGGGAATCACGATGCTTGGCGAAACGTCGCCGTCGCGTTGCGCTTGGGTGGGCATGAGCGCGGTCCCGACATTGTCGTTGCGATTGCGCGTCCACGTATATCCGACAAAGAAGTTCGGACCATTCTTGAGCAGGTGAGGAATCTTCAAGGGTCCGCCGAAGTACACGGAAGCGTTGAAATGGTTGTAAGGAAACTTGGGAGTGTTTTGACCGGTAAACGAAAACTGACGCGCGTCCCACACGGAACTATCCTCGAAAATAGCCAGGCCCCCGTTATACAGCGATCTCGATCCGTTGCGGTTGTTTCCGAAGGCGGGGAACAGCGCGAAAGGCGAGCTGGCGCCGTTGTTCTGGCTTCCATTAATCAGAAGGCCATCGGCGGCGCGTTGCGCCATCTCGTCGCGCGCCGGTTCTGCCTCACTGGCGGGCGGCTTAGCCTCCGGCTTCTGCGGCTCGGCTGGAGCGCTCGGCGCGGAAGGTACGGCGGGCTGAGGCCGCGTTGCCAGCTGTGCTTCCGCGTGGATCTGATCCAGCGGCAACATTTTCAGTTCCCACGTCGTTGGTTGGGTTCCGCTCGCAACCGCGACCTCGCCTTTGACGGTGGAAAAGCCAAGCATCTCTACTTGGATGGTCCAGGCTCCGTCAGAGAGATCAGGAAAAGAATAGACACCGGTGGCATCGCTCACGACGGTGTATTTCTTGTCTCCCTGAATTGCGGTCACGGTCGCGCCAGGAACGGGCAGACCGCCAAAAGTGACTTGGCCGTGCTGTTCGGACGCCATCAGATTGAACACGGCCAACCCAACAGCAACCAGAGACCGAAGGAGGCCGCGAGTCATAAACGCGAGTACGTTAGTTTTCAGACGGCCGTTCCACGCGATCGATGACAATCATTTCAACAGGCGCCTTTTGCGATTCCAGCTTCAAGCCAAGCTGTTCCTGCAGTGCGGTGAACAACGAAGGGCCATTGGGATCTATCGATGGCAGCGGAGGCAGACCGGGAGGCGCCCCGCCTGGAAGGACTGGGAATTGGCCCTGCTCGGGCGTGTATTGCAGATCAATATCATACTTGCCCGTGAGATTCGTTTTGTCCAACACGTTGCGGCCCGTGAAACGAGAAAGGGGATCCAGCAACTGCATTATCGCTACCTTCTGTCCGCTGAGATGGCCAGGAAACACGAAGAAACCACCGCAAGGCGCGGTTGGCAGTTTGCCCGGTTCCGGGGGAGGGGGTGGACCGTCAGGGCGAGGTCCGCACTCCCCTTCGGCCTCGTGGAGTTTTCCGGCCTTGGCAACTACTAACGCATAAACGGGCAGGTCCTTTGTCTCACGGTGGAATTTGAACTGGAGCCGGTCTTCCAGCAGCGTCTGGAGCATTGGACCCAATGCCTCAATCGCAGGATTACCTTCGGCCTTGGCCTCAATGTCGTACCGTTCTGAGTTCAGCCAGGAGGGTGCTCCGGAGATCTGAAAATCCTTTATGCGGTATGCCAGGGCAATGAGCAATTGCATCGTCACGCCAGTGGCGGTGAATCTTCCTCCCCGGGGAGGCAGGATCATTATGCGGCGATCGGCCGATTTGTTGGGCTTAATGGACGCTACCTCGAATTCCGGCCGGGGCGCAGCGGGTTGGGCAAACGCGTGGCAAGAACCTAGCATAAGAGCGGCGACTGCCAAACCTCGAAGCATGGTTATTTCGTTCCTTCTAGGATACCGCGCGCCTTTGCACGATAAAGCCCAAAGGAAAGAGACGGAGACAGGTTGGATTTGTTAGGATTTCGCCGGGCATCCATGTGCATTTGGGGAACACATGTGGCTGCCAGAACACAATCGAGCAGGCTATCAGCGTCACAGGCGATCGAGGCTACACTTCTTGACGTCCACCTTATGCTAATTCTGGCATACAATGGACATAGTGCCGGAAAAGCCGGAACAACCGCGCAAGTTGGTTTGGCTTGTCGACTCGCTGGATCGGCTGGCGAGCTTCCCGCCTCCGGTTCGGCAGAAGCTCGGGTTCGCTTTGTACCAAGCGCAAATCGGCCAGAAGCATGAAAGCGCGAAGATGTTGCGCGGCTTTGGGGAAACCGTCTGGCAGGTGCGCGCAGACGATCCAGGCGGAACGTATCGCGCGGTGTACGTGGCACAGTTTGGGGAAGCGGTTTACGTGCTTCATGCTTTCCAGAAGAAGGCAACGTCGGGAATCGCGACTCCGCGGCGAGAATTGAATCTGATTCAGCAGCGGCTCCAGCTTGCGCGCAAGTTGGCGGGGAAGTGAGGGGAAGAAAGATGGCTAATCGAGAGTTTACGCCCGGTTCTGGGAACGTGTTTGCGGACCTGAACCTCCCACAGGCTGACGATCTGTTGGCGAAAGCTGAGCTCGCGGCGAAAATCATCGCGGAGATCCAGCGTCGACGGCTCACGCAGAGCCAGGCGGCGGCGGTTCTCGGAATTGATCAGCCCAAGGTTTCGGCGCTCAAACAGGGCAAGCTGTCCGGCTTTTCGATCGAGCGATTGATGCGGTTCTTGCTCGTGCTCGGCCGCGACATCGAAATTACTGTTAAAGGAAGGACCAAATCGAGATCAGTAGCCAGACTCCGCGTCGCTTGATTGTCTGGCCCAGCGCAGTCCGCGAGCCAAGTAAACGCTAGGTGACTAAAGTCATCCGAGTTGAAGCCGCCAGCAATGTTGAGGGACAACAGATGCGCTCCGTCCTTGGAAGGGTCAATATCGTTCGTCTCCATAAGCCTGCCCATGAATCGCATCCCGAAGGGCCGCCGGATTTGCGACGTCGGGAGCGAGGGATGAATGCCAAATCGCACGAGCTCCATTGCCCGACAGACGGAATGCAGCAATGTCATCGCTCTTGGCAAAACCACCATGCTCATAGAAGACAAGGCACAGCGATTCGCTCATCGCAACCGCTTTCAAACGACGGCGTGGCAATCCGTCAAGAATCGCGTCCCCAACACTCCACGGCCATGCTCCAGGTTCAGCCATCGAAAAGACGCCTTCCTCGGTCGATTTTTGAGTTGCCTTTGCGAACGCGATCTTCACGGCATTCGGAATGTCCGAAACCCGGTACGCAACTCGAAATCTGTCCGCCGTTTCAAGAGCGGAAATAAGGTCCTCGGGGGTGGCCACTTTCAGCTCAACGACGCTCGGTTGATCGTCTGCGGCAGTCAGCTTCTCTAGTTGCTTCGTGAGCTTGTCCTCGTCTCGTTTCAAATACCAGTTGAACAGGGCGCCTGCGAAGAGCACTATAGCGAGACAGGCAAGCGGCAGTATTGCCCGCGTCCCAAAGCGTCGTTTCATTTGACAATCCCAGTCTACTCGCGGAAGGCGTCGCTATATAGAGGGCCTGCGGAAAGCACTCATGTTTCGTTCCTCCGGTCCGCCTCCGCAGCTTCAGATAAATGGAACAAGATCAAAATGTTGGAAACAAACTGTAGCAGCTACTGTAGCACCAGCGAAAACGAACCGAAAATCGTTCGGAGGAATGCTGGGAAGTTATTGAAAGAAATGGCGGGGACGACGGGGTTCGAACCCGCGACCTCCGACGTGACAGGCCGGCGTTCTAACCAACTGAACTACGTCCCCGAAGTGTACAACAACGTCGGCAATTGCATCTTAACATATTGCCGCATCGCGGCTGCCAGCTATAGCTCAAACAGCAGCGCCTGCTTGCGCAAGACCACCGGCGCGCCCCATTCCAGCCACTCGCCGAGTAGCGGAAAATAGAGGCCGAGCCTTATGGCACGATCATCGCGCTGCACCATCAATCGCGCATAGCGTTCCAGTTGTTCCCGGTACCGCCCCTTCTCCTGCTCCAGGAAGTTTGCCAGGTCAGCGCCTTCGTGCGTGCTGGTCTTGTAATCGATGATCCATCGGACCCCGGCCTCATCGATGAAGGTTCGGTCGATAACTGCCTCGCATAAGTTGCCATCGATTAGTCCGGCGATCGAGAGCTCGCTCGCGCCCTCTGCGTGATCTTCCAGAACCCAACGCCCACGTGGATCACGAACGGTGCGTAAAAGGCCCAACTCAACCCGCTCAACGGCCCAAGCAAGCTCACCCGGAGGAACGCCCAGGTTCGTCAGTACCGCTCGGTACGTGCCTCTGCGAGAGCGCACCGCAGCTTCGTCCCAGGAGTCCAAACCCTCGCGCGCGATCCGTTGCAAGAATCCATGCAGCGCTGCACCGGAGTAACGCGAGCGGTCGCTCACCCAGTCAAACGCGACGTCAGACCGTTGCACCCGCTCGATGCGGGGACGCTCCCACTCCACCGGCGCAGGAGCGGGCGGAACACGCCAGGAGGCCGGCAAACGGCGGATGGTTCTAGTTTGAAGCGCATGCTCATCGCTTACTCCAGGGTTGGGACTTGCGAACTGTTCAGCAACCATCGGCCACAGCAGTTTCAAGAACGATCGCGACTCGGGTTCGCCCACTGAGCCGTCGTCTTTCGCCTGGACCGAGCCCAGCAAATGCAGGTTGCGCCGAGCGCGCGTTGCCGCTACATATAACAGGCGCGCCGCCTCGTGATTCGATTTGCGGCGTTCGATGCTTTCGAGATATCGATAAATCGGGTCCTTGTCGCCGCCAGACTCCGCGATTGGCGCCAGTAACAGCTCGCCGCGATGTTCCAGCCATAGCAGCAAGCGCTGATCGTCGCCGCGCGTAACCCCGTCCAGGCCAGGCAGGATGACGGTATCAAACTCCAGGCCCTTCGCCTTATGGATGGTCATGAGCTGCAATTGCTGGCCCGCACTCGCGTTGGGTTGCGCGAATAGTGCGTTTACCTGCTCGCGAAACCATTCGAAGTCGGCCAAATCAGCGCCCTCCGCGAACCCTTCCAGCAGATCGAAATAAGCCGCGGCATCTTCGAGCGCGGTCTCATCTTCCACGCAGGCGGGCCCGCCCAGGTGCAACCAGGTGCTTTCTACCCAATCTCGCAAAGGTCGCCGCCCACGTTCCGCAATCGCTTGTTCCATAGCCGTCAGAATCCGCTGGATGCGTAAATGCCCGTCGTTGCTCAGTGCTTCGTGCGGCTGATGGAGCAGATCCCAGACGGTTGCACGATGATCCGCCCCCGCCAGCGCGTGCAAATCGTCCAGCGTGAGGCCGCACCACGGCGCACGCAGTAGAGCCAGCCACGACACACGATCCGCTGCGTGCAAAAGCGCGAAAGTCAGCGCCATCAGGTCTTCCACTACCTGGCGTTCGCCCAGCTGATCGATCTCGATGGCCTGGAATGCGATTCGATGACGCTTCAACGCGCTGACGATTTCGACCAGATGCGCACGCGAACGCACAATTACCGCAACACTGCCAGCGCCTTCGTCCCCGATCAATTCCATCACGCGAGCCGCTTCTTGGGGGGCGTCTGAGAGGGCGTGGACAACGATGATTGCGTCTGCGCCATCGGCGCCAGGAACACTCGCCGAATACGCCACAGCTCCGGAGTCCAGGTCGTCTCTCGCGGGTAGAATCGCTTCGAACGTTCGGTTCACCCACTCCACAATTCCCGGCAGCGAGCGGAAGTTCACACTCAGGGTGAGCGGCTCCAACTGGATGGCGCCGATGCCTCGCTCGCGCGCCTTGAGAAAGAGGCTCACGTCCGCTTGGCGAAAACGATAGATTGATTGCATGGGGTCGCCCACCAGGAAAAGCGTGCGCCCATCGCCCGGCTCCCATCCAGCCGTCAGCTTTTCGATCAACTCAAACTGCGTGGCCGACGTGTCTTGAAATTCGTCCAACAGGAAATGCTGGATGCGCTGGCCAAGCGCCAGTGCCAGATCCTCCGGCGCCTCCACGTGTCCCAGCGCCGATGAGGCGCGAATGGCCAGCTCCGCGAAATCCACGCGGCCGCGCTCTCGAAAAACGAGCTGCAACTCGGCGACGGCCAGGGTAAGGACAGAAACGGCAGCCTGTACCGCTTGCCATTGTTGCTCGGTGAATTGCGGAGCGGGCAAATCGCGAAATCGTCCCAGGCACTCGATCAGAGCGTCCTCACGGCGCAGGTTCGCAAGCAACCGCTCCGCGCGAGCTTTGAGCGGATGTCCCGTCGCTCGCTTGCGAAGCTCGCCACTCTTCGTCAGCAACAGATCGGCGATCTTCTTCCAATCGTCGAGATCATCCAGACTCGCGCCCGGGAATCGTTCCAGCTCGCAAAGGAAGGCAACCTCCGCGGCGAGGTTGTCATGGAACGTGTCTCTTAGCTCGGTGAGTTCTTCCGTAATGAGGCGCTGAAAGGAGTTTTCCAGTTCATCGCGGAGATTCGCACCCATATGCCGCAACCACTGATCGCGCTTTTCGAGCATCTGGCTGATGAGCTGGCGCGCCCGCTGAAAATCGTTGTCGAGATGCAGCAGAAGGTAGGCGAGACCCGGGTGTCCACCTTCCAGATGGCTGAGCGTGTTTCGCGCTGCCTCGCGGTATAGGTCCTCGGCCTTCTCCGAAATCTCCGGCATCGCGCCAAAACGCGCCAGCCACGGCATGCGGCGCGTGATGGCCGCACACAGAGCGTCGATCGTTTCGATGCGCAGCCGCGCGGGATTTCGCAGCAAGTCCCAACCGAGCTGCCGTTCGTGTTCCAGAACGTTGCGGGAGATTTGAAATGTCAATCGCTGGTGTTCCGCCTCGGGCTCAACGCCGCTCTGGGCCGTTCGCAATGCCTCGATCACGCGTGATCGCATCTCCCCAGCGGCTTTGCGGGTGAACGTGATCGCGACTACGGCGTCTGGCGTCTCCACCGTTTCCAGCAGCTTCAAATAGCGCTGGATCAGCAGCTCCGTTTTGCCCGAGCCCGCCGGCGCCTGCACGATGAAGGACTGCGATACATCCAGCGCGCGCAGCCGCGCCGCGCTATCCGCGATCATTTTCGTACTCCCGTACGCGGCAGAGCGCCCGCAGTCCGCAGTTATCGCAAACGCCCGGCTTCGGATCCACGTCGGCTTTGCCGGCACGAAAATCTTCGGCCAGATGCTCCAGCACGCGCCTCCATTCCAGCAACTGTCGATCAAAAGGAATGGCCGGATCAATCGGCATTTTCGTTAACGCAGGCAGGCTGACATCTTTGGTCGTAAGGCCGCGGAAGCGTAACTCGCCGACGCGAATCACCGCGAACGCCGCTCCAGCCACAGGCTGATCGCTGGTGGCACAATACATCGGAATTTGTGGCTCATCGGGGCGCTCCCCCTCCCAACCGCGCGATTTTAACTGGCCCGTCTTATAATCCAGGATGATCTGGCCGCCGCCAGGAAGTGCGTCCACGCGATCGGCGCGCGTCTTTATCTGTAAACCGGCGATCGCGACTACTCGCTCGGTTTCGATGCCCGCCACGGTGAATTCCGCGCGTGATTTCTCGATGTCCAGCCACTCGGAAAGAATCTTTTGCAAGCGTTGCTTCTCAAGATTTCTGCCGATCCCAGGTCCCAGTTTGGCCACTGCCGCATCGGCGCCGCGCGCGATAAGCGATTGCAACTCACGCGGATCGAGTGCCATTAATCCTGCATGCGACCGAAGTTCGAGCCAGATGAATTCGAGTGCCTTGTGGACGGTTGTCCCCCGATCGCGATAGCTCAATCCGAGATCGGCGTCTTCGAGCGGCCGGGCGGCCAAGCGGTGTTTTGCAAAAGCACGGAACGGGCATGCCGCCATGTCCTTGAATAAAGAAGAGCCGCCCGTCGAGTCATGCTGGACCAGCCCAGGACCGGTTTCGTCTGCGATCTCGTCGAACACGGCCGAGCTGCGCATGCGCGCCACCCAGTGGTTGAAATTGTTGTCTTCGTCGGCCTCCAGCCACACCCCACCACCAACCAACGGACTTGGCGCCAACGCGCGATCGCCTTCGGTTTTCGGATAGCTCAACACAACGTCGGGTGCGCTCGCTAGCAAACGATCCATCAGCTTGGTCGCGAACTCCAACTCGTGTTCCGATGACGAGTGCGGGAGCCTGTGTTTTCGTTGTAAAGAAGTCGGCAGGAACGGATTTGGACTCGCCGGCGCCGGCAGCGCTTCATCGTGCAGGCCCATGATCCACAGATGATCGAAACGCAGGCCCGCGGCCTCCAGCATGCCCATCACTTGCACCGGCGCGCCTTCGTCTTCCACTTGGAAATGGGTGTTCGCGGCCTGTTGATGCAGCCAGTCCATCAACTGAGCGAGATTCATCGGCGGCGCGGTGAGGTCGAGTGAAGCAAGGCTGGATACCAAGCTGCGCCAGGCTTCCATGGTCTGAAATTCACGGCTGCTGGGAGTGCGGTCGCCAGGCCAGCCGAAGGCTTCGAGCAAATCAGTAATGCCGCGGCTCCATTCACTCGGCAGTTGCTCTTCTGGAAGCTTCCGAAGGTGCTTTTCCACGCGCCGCAGCACGCGCTGCAGTTCGGGACAGCTTGCGGCCTCATCCAGCAAGCGCGCGATAGACAAGTCCCACACGCTGTTCTTCCGTAGCTTCGCGTCCAGCTGCGCGCGCTTACTCCATTCTCTTTCCGAGCCGCCGGCAAAAGGCGATCGCAATAGCATCCCAACGCGCGGCAACGGTAAGTTGCCTGCGGCGAATTCAATCATAAGAAGCGCCGTACGCACTGTCGGATACTCTGCGAGCGCCGGTCCAATCGAAACATGGAAAGTGCGCGGATGTTCATCGGATCTGCCGCCTGGTTCGATGATTTCGCCAAGCGTTCGCTCCACTTTGGATCGCAAGCGCGTCAGATCGGGTGCGACAATAATGCCGATCTGTGTTTTGGGATCTGCCTGCAGCAGGCCGCGGGCCCAACTCGCGGCAGCGCGGATCTCTTCGGAAGAGTCCCGAAGCTGCCTTCGATTGGGAGTGGAAACGTAAGACGGCATGTCAACTCGATGCCACTCGCCGAGCGCCTCAAAGAATTTCGCTTGTTGCGGGGTCATTTCATCGAATCCAGCGACGTAAAGTGCGATCGGCCGAGTCAGTTCACCTGCGCCAATTCTCTCGTGCAGGAAATCGCTCAACCGAGCCCGATCCAACCACCCATTCGCCCCGCACCTTCGCCGAAACTCGCGCGACCAAGCGGCAAACGCCGCCCAATCCTCCGACGCCTCGAAGCTCCCATTTACCTCCAGCCGATACGCTGCGATGAGCCGCCAGGTCTCCATGGCCTGGCGCGCGGTCTCTGCGATTTGTAACAGCGACGCGCCCGCTGGCGATTCTCGGATGATTTGCTCCCACATCATTTGCTCTTGCAGCGCATCCAAGAGAATCGGAGTGCTTTCGTCCGCCCAGCGCCCCAGCCATGCACCCCATGTTCGCTCCAGAAAAGCGTCCAGCGGCAAGACGTCGGGACGATTCCAGACCGCACTGCCGCGCGCCATTTCCAGCGCGTGAAACTCGCCCGCCAGCACTCGCGCCAGACGGCGGCTGGCGGTGATTACGGTGGCGCTTTCCTGGAGCGCGCGGAAAATCTCCTCATGCATGTGCTTTCATGATAATTTGAGCAAACGAATCACGATTGCGATCGACGGCCCCGCCGGCGCCGGAAAAAGTACGCTTGCGCGCCGCATTGCGGCCAAGCTTGGATTTGTATACGTGGACACGGGCGCGATGTACCGTGCCGTGGCGCTGTGGGCGCTGCGCACGAATGTAGCGCCGTCGGACATGCATCGTCTGGAGCAGCTTGCGAATGCGGCGCATATCGAATTCGCTCCCGGTGACAACGCGGTATTGTTGAACAGCGAAAACGTCACAGACGCCATTCGTACTCCCGAGGTCAGCCAGACAGCGTCTGAAGTTTCCCTGGTGCCCGCGGTACGGCGCGCGCTGGTGGAAAAGCAGCGCGAGATTGGCGGACAGGTTTCGGTGGTGATGGAAGGCCGCGACATCGGCACCGTTGTTTTCCCAGAGGCCACGGTGAAGATTTTTCTCGACGCGCTGCCGGAGGAACGCGCCACGCGCCGCGCGAACGAATCGGCGCTGCCGGCGGACTTGGTGGAGCAGCAAATTCGCGAGCGCGACCAGCGGGACCGCGGACGCGCGGAATCGCCTCTGGTTCAGGCGCCGGATGCTATTTACGTGGACACCACGGGACTCACCATCGACGAAGTGGAAGCGGCCATTTTGAAAATCATCCGCGATCGCACCTCCAACGGGCGTGAACGAACTCAATGAACAATCTGCTTGTTATGAAATTCGGCGGCACCAGCATGGGCTCCGCCGAAAGAATCCGAGTGGCTGCGGCCATATGCGCGGATCAGAAAGTACGGCGGCCGGTGCTGGCGGTGGTGTCGGCGATGTCAGGAGTAACCGATCTGCTGCTCGGTACGCTGCGGCATGCCGAAGCGGACGACGAAGCTGGAATCGAATCCAGCATTCGCAGCCTGTCGGAGCGGCACGAAAAGACTTGCCGTGAATTATTGAGCGAGCCTGCCCGCTCGGACCGCGCAATGGCCGGTGTTCGCGATCTGATCGCCGATTTTCACCGTATCGCCCACGGCATGCTGATGCTGGGCGATCGTCCGCCGCGGTCGGTGGATGAAGCCATCGCCATTGGCGAGCGCCTCTCCGCGTTGATGACCGCCGAATATCTGGAAGCCTCCGGGATTCCCGCGCGAGCGATTAATGCCTCGGACGTCATCGTCACCGATGGCGTTTTCGGCAACGCTACCCCCATCATGGAAGCCACGCGGCAAAAAGCCAGCGCCGTGATCGCGCCCCTGCTTGCGAGTGGCGTCCTGCCCATTGTCACAGGATTCAACGGAGCCACCGTAGACGGACGGCCTACCACGTTGGGACGAGGAGGATCGGACTTCTCCGCCTCGATTCTGGCGGCCGCGCTGGACGCCTCTGAGTTATGGATTTGGACCGACGTGGATGGGATCATGAGTGCCGACCCGCGCTCGGTCCCGGAAGCCCGCGTGCTCGACGCGCTGACCTATAACGAAGCGGCCGAGCTGGCCTACAATGGCGCGAAGGTTCTGCACCCGCGCACGCTCGCTCCGCTGATCGAGCGCCAGATTCCGGTGTGGAGCAAGAATAGTTTTCATCTGGAGCATCCGGGAACGCGCATTATGTCGACGGTGGATGCGCCCGCGGGTCCCCGCGCCGTTACATCCATGGCCAACGTCGCCTTGGTGTCCATCGAACCCGCGAGTGCAGCCGTTAGCGGTACCAGGTTGATGGCGCGCGCGCTGGACGCACTGGCGGATGCCAACGCTGAAGTGCTGGCCCTGAGCAGTTCCAGTTATCGGCAGAGCTTTTGCTTCTTGGTCCGCAAAGAAGAGTTGGCGGGGGTCATGAAGTCGCTCGAAGCAGATCTTGCGATGGAACTGACGCACGGTTATCTGAAGCCGATCGCCGTCGATGATAACGTCGGGCTATTGGCGCTAGTCGGCGAAGGCATGCGCGGCACGCCCGGACTCGCGGGACGCCTGTTCCAAGCCATCTCGGAGCAGGACGTCAACATTATTGCGATTGCCCAGGGATCCAGCGAGCTCACCATCAGCATTGTGGTGCGCCGCGACGGGCTGGAACGCGCCATCCAGGCCGTTCACCGCGAGTGCCGCTGAACGTGTGTCACACTGAGGTTGTGCCCGAATTTTGCACCTGCGGCGCGCAATTGCCGCCGGACGCTCGCTTTTGCCACAAGTGCGGCAAGCCCCAATACGACTATCCTGGCATCGAAGAACCCGAGCCGGTGCCTGCGCCCACGCTTGCGGAACAACCGCCAAGTCTTCCGCAGACGCCGCTGGTGCAGTTTTCGGCGGAGATCGGATTTCACAACCGGTTGGCGGTGCGGATTGGGTTCATCGCGGCATCAACGGCAGTCTTTGTGTTCATGGTGCCGTTACCGTTCCCTTTCTTACGTCTTCTCATCGCTTTCGTGGCCGGCGGATTCTTCGCCGTCTTTCTGTACAGCCGCCGCAGTGGCCAGATGCTGAGTATCCGTAGCGGCGCGCGCATGGGCTGGATTACCGGCATTTTCTCATTCACGATGCTCAGCGTTCTGTTCGCTTTTGTGATGGTGAAGATATCCAACGACGGCGGCCTGGGAAAGTATCTTCTCAGCCAATTGCCCGCCAATGACGCCCGCGCGGAGAGCGTCGCACAGGCGTTTAACGATCCCGCCATGCTGGTCGTGCTGGTGTTGCTCTCCCTGGGGATTTTGTTCATCGTGCTCACAGCGCTGCCTATCATCGGTGGTGCGCTGGGCGCCAAGGTTCTTGAGAAGGAATGATTGGCCGGAACGCGGCCTCTAGCGTCGCGATTGTCGCGGTTTTCCTGATAGGAATTCCGCTCCGGGCGGCGCTCACTCCGGAGCAGCGGCAACTCAACGTCCAATCTTTCGAGTACGTATGGACCACCATTCGCGACAAACACTGGCAAACCAAGCCGGGCGGTCTGGATTGGCAAGCCATCCATGACGAGTTCCTGCCAAAGATCGAATCGGCGGAAAGCATGGAGGCTGCGCGCGGCGTGCTCAACCAGATGCTCGGCCGTTTGCATCAGACGCATTTCGGTATTGTCCCCGGCGAGATCTATTCCAGCGTAGACGACGCGCGCGGCGGCGACACGACGACAGGCATTGATGTCCGTGTGATTGGCGAGCAAGTGTTGGTGACTTCCGTGGAACCCGATTCATCGGCGTTCGCGCAGGGCGTGCGGCCCGGGTGGGAGATTTTGAAGATCGCTCGCACCGATCTTGCGCCTGTTGTGGCGAAACTGAACGAGACGTACGCAGGATCAACCCTGCGCGATCTGATGCTGCGCCGGGCCATCCTGGGACGCCTGGAAGGTGCAGCCGGGGCTGCGCAAGTCGAGTTTCTGGACGCCGCCGGCAAACATGTCAGCAAAACGCTGGCGCCTGGCCGGCCCAGGGGCGACCGGGTGCAGTTCGGGTATCTCAACCCGATGCAGATTTGGTTCAATGCATCGAGGGTCGGCGACGGAAATATCGGTTATGTCGCGTTCAACGTGTTCCTGGATGCCCAGCGCCTGATGACCTCCTTCGGCGATAGCGTGCAATCGTGCCAAACATGCGAGGGCTTCATCGTCGATCTGCGCGGAAATCCCGGCGGCATTGGGATCATGGCGATGGGGATGGCGGGTTGGTTCATCGCGCAGCCAGACCAGAACCTCGGGACTCTGTACATGCGCGACACGACGCTCAAGTTCAAGGTAAATCCGCGACTGACCACCTTTGCCGGACCGCTCGCGATTCTGGTGGATGGAACGTCCGCTTCCACGTCCGAGATTATGGCAGAAGGCCTGAAGGACTTGGGGCGCGCGCGCATTTTCGGAAGTCGCACAGCCGCGGCCGCATTGCCGTCTGTATTCGAAAAGCTGCCGAATGGCGACGGATTTCAGTATGCCATTGCGAATTACATTTCCGAAGGAGGGAAACCGCTGGAGGGGCTAGGGGTTACACCCGACGTGGAAGAGCCCGTCACGCGGCAGGCTTTGCTAGCCGGCAAAGATCCGGCACTGGACGCAGCGGTGGCCTGGATCGAAGAGCAGAAGCAGGCTTCGAAGTAGGCTTATCACCGTGGCTCAGGCGTGTGTGGGCTGCTGGTCGAGCAAGGTAACGATGCGATGGCGCAGCTCGGTAGTGATACGGCCTCGATCGCGCATGTGGACTTGATCGGTTGGAATTGGTTCGCCGATCCGCATGGTCACCAATCCGCTTCGAACGTGGCCTGAGCCAAAGGGCAGAACTTCGCGCGTTCCCTGCAAAGCGATCGGAACCAGCGGTACTCCGGCGCGAATCGCGATGTAGGCCGCGCCTTCCTCGAAAGGCGCCAACTCGCCGGTCTGCGAACGCCCGCCTTCGGGAAAAATGAGCAGCGAGATTCCGCGCTCGCGGATGGCCTGTACAGCCGTGGTCATGGTCTTCACCGCCGCCCGTGCATCGCCTCGGGGAACGGGGATATGGCCGGCAGTTGCCAAGTGCGTTCCTAACAGCGGAATCTTGAACAGACCGATCTTGGCCAGGAAACGGAAGTCCGGAATATTTGCAAGAATCACTGGCGTGTCCATGTAGCTGAGGTGATTGGCAACGAAAACGTAGCTTCCGTTCGGAGCAAGTTTCTCCAAGCCTTCCACTTTTACTTTCACCCCGCTCCCCCACAGAAGCAAGCGCGCCCAGGCACGCGCAACCGCGATCTGCTTGCGTCCGCTGGTCTCAAAGAGCGCAATAACCCGGCTCACCAATCCGAAAGCGATGGTGGCAAGAATGATTAACGGAGCGGTGATGACATATGCCCGAAGAAATGACACTGCTTCTATTTTACGAGCAGCGCTCGTGCTTCGCCCGCCAGGTAGAGCGAGCCCGTAATAAAGACGACGTCTTCAGCGGCGAGGTCACCAAGGAATCCGACGGCTTCTTCGATGGAATGGGTCACGCGAGCCCCGGGCACGGGAATGTCCTCCGGAGGCATCGCTCGTGAATTGGTGGGCGCCGTTAGGATCATGTGATCGGCCAGGGGGAAAAGAATAGAAGTCATTTCCGCAACCGCTTTATCGCGGAGTGCGCCATACACGATCCAGATGCGCCGTCCGGAATAAAACCGCCGAATATAAGCGGCCAGTGCTCGCGTTCCTGCCGGATTGTGGGCGCCGTCAATGATAATCTCAGGCTGCGCGGAAACCTGTTCCAGTCTCGCTGGCCAGCGCGTGCCGGCGATTCCAGCGGGCGAAACGCCGAGCTCGGTGAGTGCGATTGCGGCTACTCGCGCATTCTCCACCTGATGCTCGCCCGCGAGCGGGCAGACAATTTCGACGCCTCTGAGCCGAAAGCGGCTGCCCCGCGCGTTGATCGCAAGATGAGCGATCGGCCAGTTGCGGGAGAGCGTGTATGTCCCCTGGGCTTGCGCGCGAAGAACGGCCTCGGCTTCCGGACGCTGTTCGGCAAACAGGGCTGGTACGCCGGCCTTCAGAATACCGGCTTTCTCGGCCGCGATCTGCTGGATGGTGTCGCCGAGAAAGATCTGGTGATCGTAATCGATCGGCGTGATGACTGACAGCACGGGCGTTACTACGTTGGTCGCGTCCAAGCGGCCGCCCAGTCCCACTTCCAGCACCACCGTGTCGACCTTCGCACCGGCGAACAACACGAAAGCCATCGCGGTGACGGTCTCAAAATAGGTCGGGTGCATGTCGAGTTCGCCGGATGCGAGCATTCGTTCCGCGGTTTCGTGAACCCGAACAAAGGCGCTCGCGAATTGCTCTTGCGTGACCGGCTGGCCCAAGATTTGAATGCGCTCGGTCGGCTCAACCAAGTGAGGAGAGATGTAGAGGCCGGTACGAATCCCGGCTGTGCGTAAGCCGGCTTCGATCATCGCGCACGTCGACCCCTTACCGTTCGTTCCAGCGACGTGTATCCAACGGCACGCGCGGTGTGGATTGCCCAGACCCTGGAGCAAGGCGGTGATCCGCTCCAGGCCCAGCTTGGCCGTCAGCACCTCGTTGCCCAGCGAATAAAGATATCGGACTGACTCCGTGTAGTTCATTGGGCCCAAGAATTACTTCGCGCAAAGATCGGCCGCGCCGCAAGCGCCAATAGCGCCGTTCCGCCTACCACTTTGAGCTCGAAGATCCAGACAGACGCGACACCCGGTGGAGGAACAGCCGAGAGGACTATGGCGAGTATCGTGATCAGCCCGCCCAATGCTCCCGGCCAACGCTGTCCGAATTTGAATCCGCTCGCGAAAATATAGACGAACGGCAGGAATGTCGCGATGACCGTGAGATCCACCAAAATCTGATAAGCCGCGCGCAACGTCTCCCCGAGTTGCATCAACAGCAATAGAACGGTAGAGAGAATCCCTTGCGCCAGGATGGAAACGTGAGGAGTGCGCCAATGCGGATGCAGCTTGGCAAAGGCTGTGGGAAGGTAGTGATCCAGTCCCAGTGCGAACGGCAGACGCGTGTTCCCGGCCACGAAAGCCGTGAGTTGTCCGATTACGCTGACGGTGATGAGCACCGCAAAGCACGGCGAGAGCCAGCTTGCTCCAAAGCTTGCGCCAGCTACTTGGCCTGCCTGCGCCAGTCCAGTGAGCGTGCTGATTCTATCGGGCGCAAGCAGAGCCAGCATGGCGGCGGTTCCGGCCATGTAGAAAGCAGTGCAACCAATCCCACTGATCCACGCCGCGCGTGGAATCGCCCGGTCCGGATCGAAAATCTCGCCTCCCAGAATCGGCGCCACCTCCAGACCGACAAATGCAAACGCAATTTGCGACCAGAAATTCAGGCTGTTGAAGTTGAGTGCGGGCATCAGATGAAAGTGGGTGGCCGGTCCGTTCCGCCAGGCGATCGAAATTCCAAACGCAATCAGCAACGCCGCCAGCAAATAGCTGGAAGCCGCGCCCAGAATGCCGGCCCATTTCCCGATGCGCAGGCCCACCAGGTTCAGAATGAAGGTCACCCAGAGCGCTGCCAGGGTGGCGGGGATGGCGTACCGCGCGTCCTCGGAATATCGAATGCCTGTCTGCCCAAGCATGAAGCTCGCCATCGCGATGCCCGATAGTAGCAACGTCGGGAAGTAACAAATGTTGCTGATGAAGTAGAGCCAGGCGCAAAGAAATCCGTGCCAATCGCCGAACGCTTGCTTGGTCCAGATGTAGAGGCCGCCCTCCTCGGGAAAACGCTGGGACAGCGAAGAGACTACGAGCGCGCAAGGCAAGAAGAAGGCGAGCGCGGCCACCAGCCAAAGCAGCAGCGATCCGGGCCCCGCCTGTGCCGCGGCAGCCAGCCACCGGACGCCCACCACGGCGGAGATGTTGAACAGCACCACATGCCAGAGGCGCAGCTCGCGCGGCAGCGCAGGTGGGCTAGGAGCCGTCAAATAGTAAGCGTACACTATGAAATTAGGAATACCCATGGCTACAACTTCCAAGGCGCTCACATATGAAGAATGGCTGGCCCTTCCGGAGGTGGAAGGCGTGGAGGAGGTCGTCAATGGTGAGATCCTCAAGATGCCGCCAAACAAAGTTATCCATGCAGACACTGTCGAAAATCTGGCTGACTTGCTGAAGGCACAGTTGGATCGCAGGACCGTTCAAGTCCGCGTCAGCACATTCGGGGTAGTAATACGCCGCGAGCCGTTGACCACGCGCGTTCCAGATATTGCCGTTTTCATTCGAAGCAATGTGGTTGAGAAGGACGGTTATATTCACTCCGCTCCGGATCTCATAGTCGAGGTGCTCTCTCCCGCCAACACCCGCTCCGAACGGGCTGAAAAGCTCCAAGATTACGAAAGCCTCGGGGTTCCGGAGGTATGGGTGGTCTCGCCGGAGGCGCAGACAGTCGAGGTACTGCTCCTTCAAGACGGGCACTTAGCCACAAGCTCTCTACTGCGGCAAGGCCAACTGAACCCCACGCGTTTCCCAGAAGCCGCTGTCGACATCACGGCCATCTGGCCAAAATAAAAAGCGCCGAGTGCGGTGAAGCACCCGGCGCCGTATAACAACTTCAGACTAACTGCTGCTTATTTGGGGCAGCCGATCTTCTTCATATCGGCTTCCGGCAGCTCCTTGGCATCGTGAGCCGCGGCGGGCAGCGCCAGGCCCTTCGGAACCAGCCAGATCTCCACTCGCCGGTTCTTGGCTGTGTCGGTGTCTTCAATCGCCGCACCCCGGCGCTCCTTGGGAGCCGTGGTCGATACAGCGCAAGAAGTTGGCACCGACGGCGTTTCCTGCGTCGCTCCGATCCAGCTTCCCTTGATGCGGGACAGATCCAGCGAACTGCAAGTACCGCTACCGCCGCTCAAAACTCCGGCGGTGTTCAGCACGCGATCCCGATCCAGATTGCGGCCCCGTCGCGACTTGCCGCTGGGAGCTTCGCTGGAATCGATGTGGCCTACCAGGACAACATCGTAGTTCGGGTTGGCGGCGAGCTGTGGATACAACTGCTCAATCAGCACGCGTTTGCCGCAATTGTTCACCCGCGCGCTGTCCTTCGGGAATAAAATATCGCCGAAGTGCCGGGCTTCCGCGCCCAGATTGACCGTTATGTTGGTGGATGCGCTTCCCGATCCGCCCTTGCTATCGGTTACCGTGGCAGTGATGGTCACTTGCTTGGACTGCGGACGGCTGCGATCAGTGTCGTTGAAGGAGACGGAACTGGAATCGAATTGAGCGTTGGTGCCGGCGCCTGAGACGGTACCCTCGGACGCAGCCCAGCTATAGGTCAGCGTTCCGCTGCAATCCGAACCCATGCCGCTAGCGCGCAGCATGGCCATTTGCCCGCGATCGAGTTCCGTGGGATTGGCCGCCACGCTGACCGTCGGCCGGTTATATGTGTTGACGTGGATGGTAACGGGACTGGCGTCTGCGCCGCGCCCGGTGTTGGTCGAGTCAGCCACGTGCAAGCCGATCCGGATATCCCCGGACGAGTTCGGCGTATAAGTGTATCGAGCGCCGCTTCCCACCGAGCTCCCATTGGCGGACCATTGGTAGGTCAACTGGTGCCCTTCAGGATCGGTGGCGTTCGAGCTGAGAGTCACAGCGTCGCCCGGACAAACAGTGCTCGGACTGGCATTGATTGCGCCTGGATTGATCGCTTGCGCTGGCGGAGGAGGTGGCGGGGGCGGAGGCGGGGGTGGCGGGGGCGGAGCCTCGCCGCGATGTCCGAGATAAACCGTGAGGCCGGCCGTGGCCTCGATGCCATTCAGAATTTTGCTGCCGGGTATGTAGGTGCCAGTAGCGCTGGTGGTCGGCAGACCAAAGCGCGGAGCAACCCCAGCTAAACCCCGTACATCCAAGCGGATACCGAACCACTTGTTCGCCTGGTATTTGATTCCACCGCCGTAATTACCTTGAAAGCGCTCATCGGATTTAAAGTCGCCGAACCCTTCGTTGGGAGGCATGGCATCCCCCCACTTTTTCGCGTTCTTGCCCAGCACGTCGAACGAGGCGCCCGGGCCGATCGCGACGAACGGCCGGAATTTGTGGTCGCGCGGCGTAAAATGGAATACAACATCCACCGAAGGCTGGAGTGTGTGGATGGGGAACGGCGGCGCCAGCAATGTTCCGTCCGGCGGATTCGACAGGAAGCCGTACTTGTTCCACGAATACGCGTTGAAGCCTTCCTCGATACCTACGTAGTTCCAGAAATTCTCTGTGACCCGGCCGCCGAAGATGACGGCAGGCTGGATCTTGGCGCCCAAACCGGCAGGAAGTCTCTGGTAGTCGGAATATCCTCCGTAGATGTTTAATTCAAGGAAATTGTTGTCTTGGTCTGAGTGTGCCGCGGCGTTTTGCGCGCGCACCGGATTTGGAATTCCCAGGACGCCCAATGCAACTAGCGCCAGAACCGGATACCTCCATACTGCTCGCATGTTTTTCACCTTTCCCTCTGATTCATTTACTGCTTGCAATAACAGCGTGATCGTCCTGTTGGGCCACAGTAGCCTGAGGCAAATCGAAAACCAATGCCCCCCGCGCGGCGCTGAGCGCAAAAATCCGCTGGGGAAGATCGGCCGCGAACCATAGCATTCGAATAGTGGCGCCTTGCAGTCCCTCGTTCGGGAATACATGCCACGAGTAGCCTCCATCCAGGGTGCGGTAGACATTGCCGTATTGCACCAGGAACGCTTCGCGTCCCTCCGAGGGATTGAAGCGAACCGAGTCCACCGTTGCCGCGGGAACACCTTCCGTCACCAGTTTCCAATGTGCGCCTTCGTCAGTAGACTGCAAAATGCCGCGCGAGGTTGCAGCAAGAATTGCGATATCGCGTTCAGCCGCGAGGGCCACATCGTAGATGTAGTAGCCGTTGGGCACCAGGGCCGCCTGCCACGTACGGCCGGAATCCTCGGAAACGAACAGTCCAGAGCTGGTTCGCGCCGCCAGCCGTGAGGAGCTGTTGGGGGGCGCGTAAATGGCAAGAACCGATACTCCCGTAAGTCCGGCGGCGTTCACTTGCTCCCAAGTTGTTCCTGAATTGGAACTTCGGAAGAGGCCCGCATCCGTTCCAGCGAATAAAACCAACCCGTTCTTTTCGAGCCCAACGGCCCGCAAGGCGTGAATATGGATACGAACGGGACTGTGAACCGGACGGCTGGTATGAACGGCAACCGTGGGATGACCGGCAACAGAATGAACGGCGACCGGACGAGCTCCCGCGGGGCGAGGCTCTGGGACTGCCATCCAGGTTTTCCCGCCATCCACAGATTTCAAAACAGCGTCTTCACTCGCCGCAAACACCAGGTCCGCCGTGGCGGGAGAGGCAGTGAGGCTGTGCAGATTTCGGCCGTGCAGCGCCTCTTCATTGGCCCGCAAGGACCATTGGAGGCCGCCATCGTTACTCACAAAAACGCCACCGTACAGGCCCTCGTACGTGCTGCTGGCGTAGAGGTGTTCGCCATCCGAAGTGATTTCAGACAGGCGATGGTTCGCGAAGCCCTCATTCATCGACTGGAATTTCTCACCCGAATCAGTGCTCTTCAGAATGCCGGCGAATTCGGTGGCGAGATACAGAATGCGCGGGTCGCCCGGATCGAACACCATCCAGTTCACCTGTTCCGAGCTCAAATGCCGCCAGGTCTTGCCGCCGTCGGGGGACTTAAATAGCCCCAGCGTCGTGCCCGCGAAAATCGTGTCGGAATTGCGCGGATCTTCCGCGATGATGTGCGTGCGGCGATGGGTACCCGGAATGCCCTGGATCTTGACCCAGGCCTCCCCTCCGCTATCGCTCCGATAGATCCCGCTACAGGCGCTGGCGAAAACCAGTTGCGGATGAGTGGGATCCACGCGGATGGAGAAGATATCGGAATCGTCAACCAGACCCCTGGAAATGGAATGCCAGGTGACGCCGCCGTCGGTGGTTTTCCACGGCAGATGCGGGGTTCCGGCATAAAGGACGTTGGTGTCCGCGGAGTCGAAGGCCAGTGCGGTGATGTCGTGCATCTCCGGATCGTTCTCCGCCGAGATCCTGCGCCAGGTGGCGCCGCGATCAACGGAAACAAAAACTCCTTTGGATGTTCCCGCAGCGAGGGTGCCGTAATTCACCGGCGACATTGCGAGCGATTCGATGCGCGAACCGTGGATGCCGGCTAAGGCCAGCCAGGTTACGCCTCCGTCTTTGCTCTCGTACACGCCGGAGTCCTGGGAATCTCCAGCATCCAAACCAGCGTAGTAGTGAGGCGACTCCTTGGGATCGATCAAGACCGAGTTGAAGACACCTGGAGTTCCGCGTGGAAACGGCAGCAGGCGCCAGGATGCGCCCGCATCGTCGGATCGAAATAGCAACGAGTCACGCGAACCAGCGATTAGCGTGCGGCCGTTCTCCGGATCAATCGCGATTGATCGCGCGCTCCCGCCGAACGGACCAGCCAACTTCCACCCGCCAATCCCAGGAAGCGCGGCAACCAGAAGCACTGCGAGACCGAGGGCTGGTTGCCTCCCCAGCTTTCTTAGTGACACTTCTTATTACCATATCAAAAAACGGGCGTCTCGGGGATCGAAACTGTGAGCGAAGTTGTTGAAACGTTTATTGTTACAAGGATTTAATGAAGCCCTGTAGACGGGGGGTGCGCTGAAGCATCGGTGATTTGCTCCGCCAATTCCCGAGGCCGATCCAGGTTTTCCACCACTAACCGGCTGTTTTCTCCCGCCGTTTCGATAGATATATCGCCCACGCCAAAGATTCGCTGACCAAACGATTGAAGCACTCTCACATCCTGAACCTTGGGGAGCTGGATGATCCGCATGGATTTAGAAGCCATCCCAGTTTCGTAGCGCAGTTTGTCTCCGGCAATGGTCAGCTTCACCGTCTGCCGTTGCAGGTGTCGCTTGATAGGCCAAAGCAACACGATGAGGCTGATGATAGGGACCCAGGGGTAGCGCTGGTTCGGATATTGATCGACCAAGTATTTGTAGTGGACGAACACCGCCGCGCACACCACCAGCAAGGCGCAGACGTATCCCGCCTTGATGAACTTCATGCTGGGGCGAATCACGATCTCGGTCATTTGATAGTCGGCGAATATTGGGTAGTGTATCGAGGATTGTATCAGGCACAATTATAGTTACGCGATGAAGCTCCCTGTAAAGCGAACGCGGCGCAAGCCGGTGAAATCCGGTGCGCGGGTGGCCCGCTACGTTTTCTCTTTGCCCGAGCGCGTGGTGCGATCGGGGGCGGCGCTGGCGGGCGGATTGATCCGCGAGATTGGCGACGTTTCCGTTCCTTCCGCGGTGCGACGAACCAAGACGTACCAGATGATGGTGGACATCGCGCTGCGCTTCATGATCGAGCAGGTGGGAGAGGTAAAGGGCGTTTACCCCACGGGGGGTGAACTGGCCAGCGATTTTTTGATACGCCGGACAGCCGGCCATGGCATCGAGCTGGCTGGTCTGCTGGCCTTTCGCGCCTCTCCGGTCTGGATCATGGCTGCGCTGGCCGACGTGTCAGGCACCGGTCGCTACATCGTCCAGGAGGTCGCTGAGGCGCTGAAGCAGGAGGGGTTGCTTGCCGGCGATGCCAAATTCGAAAATGTCGATCAGCTTTTAGAAGGGTTAGAGCAGACCGCCAGCCAGGTAGCCGATATCTGCAATGCCCCGCCGCTGGATGTGGCCGGGCTGCGCCGTGAATGGAGTACCTTTCGCGAAGCGGTTGCGAAGATTCCCCCGCGCAATCTGCCGTCGGTGGGATTTCTTGGGGCGCATTGGGAAGACCTGAAAGTGGAAGCGGCCGCGCAAAACCGCCCCGTCTTCGAACTGTCGTCGATGATGGCGGTTTCAGCCATCGCGCGCGTTCCCGTGACGTTGCTGAAGCTGGCTCGCGCGGCCAATCGGGCCGCTTGGCGATCCGGAGAGACGCTGGGCGCAAGCGTTCTCACTCACTACAGCCAGGTGCTGGACGATATCCACGAGCGCGGCTACGCGGCCTATTGGGCGCAAGAGTTTCAGCCGTATCTGCGCGCGGCCGCCGGACAGTTTTCACCGAAGCACCGGTCTTCGACTGCGCGTTGGCTGAAGAAGGCGATTCATTAGGACCTACCGCGTGCGCCATTTCTTGCGGAACTTGTTTCATGCGGCGGAGCATGAATCGTTCATTCCGTCAATCCAGCGCCGCCGCGCCGAGCTTTCTGCGTTGAGCGACACTGCGCTGAAAGCCATCGAGTGGCGTGCCATGGATCTCCCGGATGTCATTGCGCTCACGTCCCTGGTGGCCGAACGCGTGCTCGGGCTAAAGATGTTCGACGTCCAATTGCAAGGCGCCCTGGCTCTCACGGCCGGAAAGATCGCCGAAATGCAAACCGGCGAAGGCAAGACGCTGGCCGCGGTTCCCGCCGTGGTCTGGTTCGCCAGGGAAGGCGCCGGCGTTCACGTGATGACGGTGAACGATTATCTGGCGCGTCGCGACGCCCAATGGATGGGCGGTATCTACGAATTCCTGGGCCTTTCTGTCGGCCATGTGCAACAGGGCATGGGCCGAGGTGCCGCAAGTGAAGAACGCCGCCGGGCTTACGCTTCCGACATTACCTACGCCACCGCCAACGAAATCGGGTTCGATCATCTCCGCGATGGCTTGGCGCTCTATCCGAGCGAACAGGTCCATCGGCCGTTCGCGACCGCGGTGATTGACGAGGCGGATTCCATACTCATCGACGAAGCTCGCATTCCATTGGTAATCGCGGGCGGTGAAGCCAGCTATCAGCCGCTGGCTTATCAGGTGGATCGCGTCACGCGATTCTTCCACCGGGGGCGCCATTTCACGCTGGATGAATATGGCCGAAACATCGCCCTCACCGATACCGGGATCCGCAGCATCGAAGCTTCGTTCGGGTGCGGCAATCTGTTCACCGAACAGAATCTCGCGCTGCTCACCGCCGTTCAGGATTCACTGCAGTCCCACGCGCTACTGCGCAGAGACGTGGATTACCTGGTCAAAGACGGCGTGATCGAATCTGTCGACGAGTTCAAAGGCCGCATCGCGGAGAACCGGCGCTGGCCGGCCGGATTACACACGGCGATTGAAGCCAAGGAAGGCTTGGCGCTCAAGACCCAAGGCCGGATTCTCGGATCCATCACCCTTCAAAACTTGATCTCGTTGTACCCGATGATCTGCGGGATGACCGGTACCGCCGCTACGCAAGCCGACGAATTCCGGCTGGTGTACGGCCTGGAAGTGGAGGTTATCCCCACCAACCGCCCGATGATCCGAGCCGATTTGGCGGACCGCGTTTACGCCAGGAAGTCGGACAAGGAAAGGGCGGTGCTTGGCGAGATTCGGCGTCTTCACGCGAGCGGGCAACCGGTTCTGGTAGGAACGCGCAGTGTCGAGGAGTCGGAGCGCCTGAGCAGTCGTTTGCCCGACATCCCTCATCAGGTCTTAAACGCCCGGCACGAAGAACGGGAGGCGGGGATGATTGCACGCGCGGGCCAGCTCGGCGCGGTAACAATCTCGACCAATATGGCTGGGCGCGGTACCGATATTCAGCTCGGGGCCGGCGTAGCCGAGTTGGGCGGCCTGCACGTGATCGGAACCAATCGCCACGAAAGCCGGCGCATCGACAATCAGTTGCGAGGGCGAGCCGGACGGCAGGGCGATCCCGGCAGCTCAGAGTTCTTCATTTCGTTCCAGGACGATTTACTGGTGAAATTCGGAATTGAGGACCCCAAGTTAGGTCATGACGCTGAAAGCGTCCAGCGGGTGGCGGAGGGGCAGAATCTCGAAATCCGCCGCTTTCTGCAGAAATATGAGAGCGTCATCGAAGGCCAGCGGCAGAAGATCCAGCAGCGGCGGCAAGCTATTTTGACCGGCGAAATTTCCTCCTCCTCCGAACTCGGGCGGTTGGTCGCGCTCCGCACCATCGACGATCAGTGGGCGGATTACCTCGCGACCATTACCGACCTCCGTGAGGGCGTCCAATGGCTTTCGTGGGGCGGCCGGGACCCGCTGCACGAGTATCTAACGTCGGTTCATTCGCTCTTCGTCCAGATGGAAGAGGAATTGGACGGCGAGATCGCCAGGCGGCTGGAAGAAGCGGAGGGGTCCGGCCTGGACCCCAGCCAACGCGGCGCCACCTGGACCTACCTGACCACCGATCAACCGTTTGGAACCGCCACCGAGCGAATTATGCGCGGGTTGGTGCGAAAATTAGGCAATAGACGCTCATGAGCCCGAAACGGGTTTCGTCTTTTTCGTCTTGAGCTACGTCTTCAGATTGGAGCCGAAGTTTGATCTTTCGGGAGGTTGAGGACCGCGACCTGATCGCCAAGGCGCGTCGGGGGCACGTGGAAGCCTACAACGTGCTCGTGTCTCGCTGGGAGAAACGTGTCTTCAACTATCTCTTGCGGTTGGTGGGGCAGCGTGAGGACGCCCTCGATTTGAGCCAGGATGTGTTCTTGAAGGCCTATCAGAATCTGAAGAAGCTGGACGACCCGGCGAAGTTCCCGGGGTGGCTGTTTCGGATTGCGCACAACGAAGCGTACTCGCTGCTGCGGAAGAACCGTCCGGAGGGCGAGATGACTGTCGAGCCTAAGATGGCCGAATCGAGCGGGGGCCTGTTCCCCATCGAATCGACGCTGGCAGTGCGAAGCGCGCTGGCACGGTTGTCGGACGATCATCGCGAGGCCGTGCTGCTCAAGGTCTATCAGGGATTCAAGTTCGAAGAGATGGCGGAAATTCTTTCCTGCCCCGTCTCGACAGTCAAATCCCGCTTGTACACCGCACTCGATCTCTTGAAACAAACGTTAGCTCCAGTAAACAGTGGAGGCGCAGAATGAATTGCTCATCTGAGGATTTGAAGGCTTACGTGGTTGGTGAAATGACGCGGCAGGAGCGGGGCATCGTGGACGATCACGTGCGCGGCTGCCAAAGCTGCCGGGAAGAGCTGGATCGGCTGAATCTGACGCGGTCGGCACTGGTGTCGCTCGAAGACGAAGAGATCCCGCGCCGTATCGCATTTGTCTCCGATCGAGTGTTTGAGCCGCGCTGGTGGCAGACCATGTGGCGCTCAGGGCCGGTGATGGGCTTCGCTTCTGCAGCGGTGCTGGCGGCCGCTATTTTGGTTCATGGCTTCTTGGTTCATGGCTTGGAGGCGCGGCCTGTGGTAGTGGATGCTGCGCAAATTGAAAAACAGGTCGAAAGCCAACTGAACGTGCGAGTGCAGGCGGCGGTGAGTCAGGCTCAGGCCAAGCAGTCCGCCGAGTTCGCCCAAGTTCTGAACGCTACCGAGCATCGTTTTGAAACCCAGCGCCAGGCCGATCTGGCGAGTTTCCAGCAAGTGGACGAATACTACCATCAAAAAATGGCGCGGCTTGAAGTGGCCAGCAACGAAGGGTACGGAAAATGAGAATTGCAGCCGTTGCCCTGCTCTCGCTATGCGTGCTTCCCGCCGGATCGAGGGCCGATGGCCCCAAAGTGAATCGCGGCATGATCGAAGCCATGCAGCATAGCTTGGACAACAAACTGTCCGGATTGTGGCCCCAGGATCCCGCTGAGGTGCTCGGCCTGTCGCAGGGCACATACATTCAGGGCTACGGCGCCGTCTTCCTCAGCGAAGTAAATATCGCGCCCGCCGCCGGAATCAGTCCTTTCCACCCCACCGTGAACGCGGATGAGATTCGCCGGACACATGAGAAGAAGGTGCAGCGCATGGTGGCTATCCGGACCGCGATGCGCGCCATGTTGGTGGATTCGGCACGTTCGCTCGACTCGGTACCGGCCGACGAGCAGGTGGCCGTGGGTCTGTCGCTGTTCTATTGGAAGTGGGAGAATCGCGACGGGCTGCCCGCGCAGATCGTGATGCACGCTCCGCGAAAAGTGCTTCTGCAATCGGCCAGCGCCGAGCAGGCCTCTATCGCGTCCGAAGAGTTTTAACGCATGCGAGACTTTTAACGCCATGCGGTTAGGCGAGATTCTGATTCAGCGCAAGCTGATTACCGAGGAAGACCTGGAGCGGGCGCTCGAACTGCAAAAAGAGCGCGGCGACAAGATCGGCAAAACCCTGGTCGACATGGGCTTCATCGCCATGCGCGACGTTCTGGCGGCTCTTTCGGAACAGTTGGAAGTGCCGCTGATTTCCATCGACAGCCCCCCCTTCGTCTCCGCAGAAACGGAAGCTCTCTCGCCACGATTCCTGCGTCAATTCCGCTGCCTGCCGATGAGCCGCGACGACCACACCATCACGCTCGCGATGGCCGACCCCTTGGACGTCGAGACCATCGCCGCCGTGCGCCACTGCACCGGACTGAAGATCAGCACCGTTCTGGCGCCTGAGCAGGAAATCATCGACGCCATCGACAAGTATTACGGTGAATCCGCCGCGCGCGCAGAGGCCGACTTCGAGTTCCAAGCCGGCGAGATGTCGGAAGATCTCGAGCACTTGCGCGACATGGCGAGTGAAGCGCCCGTCATCCGCCTGGTGAACGCGATCATTGCGTCCGCGGTTGAAAAGCGCGCCAGCGACATCCACCTGGAGCCATTCGAAAAGGAGTTTCGCATCCGCTATCGCGTGGATGGCGTGCTCTACAATCAGGACCCGCCGCCGCGCGAGCTGAAGGCCGCCATGATTTCGCGCGTCAAGCTGATGGCCAAGCTCAACATCGCCGAGCGCCGTCTGCCGCAAGACGGCCGCATCAAGATCAAAACGCTGGGACGCGAAGTAGACTTGCGCGTTTCCACGCTGCCGACGCTGTACGGCGAAAGCGTCGTGATGCGCTTGCTCGATCGATCGGCGGGCGATTTCTACGATCTGGGCCGGCTGGGCTTTGACAAGCACATGCTCAACCGCATGGAGTACTACACGTCGCTGCCGCACGGAATTTTTCTGGTCACTGGGCCCACGGGAAGCGGCAAGTCCACGACCTTGTATTCGGCGCTCAAGAAGATCAATCAAAGCGACAAGAAGATCATCACGATTGAAGACCCTGTCGAGTATCAGATGGACGGGATCAATCAGCTCCACGTGAATACGCAGATCGGGCTGACGTTTGCTTCCGGTCTGCGGCACATCGTACGCCAGGATCCCGACGTCATCATGGTGGGCGAGATTCGCGACCGCGAAACCGCCGACATCGCCATTCGCTCGTCGCTCACCGGCCACTTCGTCTTCTCGACGCTGCACACGAACGACGCGCCCAGCGCCATTACACGGCTCACCGACATGGGTATGGAGAATTACCTGATCACTTCGTCGGTAGTGGCGGTGCTGGCCCAGCGTCTGGTGCGCGTCATTTGCGAGCATTGCAAAGCGGAGAGCGGAACTCGCATCGCGCCGGATGGAAACACGGTGGTCTGCTACGCCGGGCGCGGTTGCGAGCATTGTTTTGGATCCGGCTACTCGGGCCGCATGGGCATTTTCGAGCTCATGGAGTTGGGTGACGAGATCCGGCAGCTCATCATGAAGAACGCGGACGCGGCGTCCATCACCAACGTGGCGCGGCGCAACGGGATGCGTAATCTGCGGGAAGATGGCTGGCTCAAGGTGATGAACGGCGTCACCACCGCCGACGAGGTGATGCGTGTCACGCAAGAATTCTAATTGGCCGAAAGGTTTTTATCGGTGTTCATCTGTGGCTAAATATGCGCGGTGAAGCATGACGAATTTCTACTTCCGAGCGGTGGCATCCGATGGGCAGATTCGCACCGGCGCGATTCACGCCGAATCCGAGCGTCTGGTCGCGTTCGAGCTGCGCCGCCAGGGACTCACTCCCGTCTACGTCGGCAAGGAAGCCAAGGCATCCGTTGAGATCAAGCTGCCATCCTTCTCGGGGGGCCGAAAACGCGACGTCCTGTTCTTCACTCAGGAAATCTCCACGCTGCTGAGCGCGGGCGTGCCAGTGGATCGCGCGCTGTCCATCACCGCGGAGTTGACCGATCGCCCCACTTTCCGTGCGTTGGTCCTGGATATTCTCCGCGTGCTCAAGGGCGGCCGGACGCTGGCCGACAGCCTGGCTACTCACCCGGACCACTTCGGGGATTTGTACATCAACATGGTCCGCGCGGGTGAAGCCGGCGGCTCGCTCGCGGTGGTGTTCGAGCGGCTTTCCGAATTCGAGCGCACGCGCGACGATCTGCGGAGCTACATTATTTCGTCGATGGCCTATCCGGTCCTTCTCTCTCTGGTGGGCATCGGTTCCATTCTGGTATTAATGAATTTCGTCGTGCCGCGATTCGCGGCGGTCTTTGAAGAATCGCGGATTGAGATGCCGCTTCCCACCAAAATGATGCTGGTCGGCAGCAAGTTTCTGCAAACCTACGGCTGGCTCGGCATTACGCTGCTGGTGGTGTTCACCATCGGAATGTACACCTATGTGCGTACCGTGCCTGGACGATTGTGGTGGGATACCCTGCGGCTCAAAATCCCGATACTCGGCGACGCATTGCGCAAGGCCGAGACGGCTCGATTCGCGCGCGCCATGGCTACGTTGGTTTCCAACAGCGTGCCGCTTGTGCAATCGCTGGCTATCGCCGGGGCGACGTTGAACAATCGCCGTATTGCGGGGTCGCTCGAAAGCGTGTCCCTGGGAGTGAAACGGGGTGAAGGCATTGCCGGGCCCTTGCGCAAGGCCGGCCAATTCCCTCCCCTGGCCGCGCATCTGCTGAGTGTAGGCGAAGAAACCGGCCGCCTGGATTCGATGTTCGTACGTATGGCCGACATCTACGACGCCGACACTCGCGCGTCCATCCGGCGGTTTACGTCGCTCTTTGAACCGCTGGTGATCCTTGGGATGGGGCTGGTGGTCGGCACCTTGATTTTGAGTATGCTGCTGGCGATCGTCGGCATGAACGATGTGGCAATGTAATGCAGAGAAGCGCGAGGTAAAGCGATGAACAAGAGAACGAGACGACAAGCTGGTTCGGCCCAAAGTGGTGTGACGCTGATCGAAATGATGGTGGTGGTCACCATCATCGCGCTGTTCGCGGCGCTGGTGTTGCCGAAGATGATGCATCAAGCGGACCGCGCGCGCACCACCGCGGCGCATGCGCAGATTAATGCCTACTTGACCGCGCTCGGATCCTACAAACTCGACACGGGCGTGTTTCCCACCACGGATCAAGGCTTGCAGGCGCTCCGCCAGAAGCCGGAGGAAGTCGAGAATTGGCAAGGGCCGTATTTGCAAAAAGAGATCGAGAACGATCCCTGGGGTCACCCCTACGTTTATCGCTTTCCGGGTGAGCACGGAGACGAGCCCGACATCGTCAGCTACGGCGCCGACGGCCAGCCTGGCGGAGACGGAATCAATGCCGACATCGTTAGTTGGAAAAACTAATCGCTCTTACACCTGCGGCGTCACCCTGATCGAGATGCTGGTGGTGGTGGCGCTGATCTCGCTGATGATCGGAATCAGTTTCCCCGCCATCACTTCCGGTATCGATTCGTTGCGTCTGAACGCGGCTACCAACGGGGTGGTCAGCTTTCTGGATTACGGGCTCAGCCGCGCCGAACGCCGCCAGCAGATGGTGGAGATCACGATTTCCAAGGCCGACAATTCGCTTGAGATGCGATCCAGCGAGCCTGGCTTCTATCGAAAGCTGCAAATGCCGGAAGGCGTCTCCATCGTGCAAGTGCTGCCACAACTGCCCGATAATCCCGATCTGAAGCGCGACTTCCTGCTCTATCCGGGCGGCACCGTGCCCCCGCTGGGCTTGCAGTTGATGAATCGCCGGAATGTCCAGCGCGTGGTGCGCGTCGACCCTATTACAGGAGTGCCGCACGTGGCGGCGCCGGAAGTCCAGTGAAACAGCGCGGCTTCACACTGCTCGAGGTTTTGGTGGCGACCCTGATCATGGCGATTGCAGTGGCAGGGTTGATGGGGGCCATCTCCACTTCTCTGCGCAACGCCGCGCGGCTCACCGATCACGATCGTGCAGTGCTCTTGGCCCACCAAAAGATGGACGAGTTGCTGATCGCCTCTGGTCTCGCAAAGGGCGTGCCGTTCGATGGAACGTGGGGTCCGGAGGTCACCGGTGGCAGCGACATGGGCTGGCGTGCGCGTCTTACGCCGTTTGAAATTCCTAAAGGCGGCGGCGTCGGACAGCCGTTTGTCGAGCGTGTGGAGTTGGAGATCTGGTGGATGAGCGCCACACAGCGCCGCTCGTTTCGCCTGGAGGGCTTCCGCCGCGCCCTGCTCACCAGGGCCGATCTGGCAGCAGTGACTTCGCAGGGGCTAGGCTCACAGTGACATTCGCGAACGGCGGACATCGCTCGGCCGGTGTAACCCTCATTGAATTGCTGATTGCGGTTCTACTGCTGAGTCTGCTTTCGGTTGGAATCGTTCTTACTCTGCGCGTCGCATTGAGCGCCATGAACAAGTCGGATTCAAAACTCATGGCCAACCGGCGCGTCTCCAGTGTGGAGCGCATTCTCGACCAGGAAATCGAAGGAATAATGCCGGTGACGGCGGACTGTCAGGCGCGGCCGGGGGTGAGGGGCCCTACGCTGATGTTCTTCCAAGGCGAACCGCAGACCATGCGCCTGGCCTCCACTTACTCGCTGCAACAGGGTGAGCGCGGCCAGCCCATGATCCTGGAATTCCAGGTTATTCCCGGTGAAAACGAGCAAGGCGTGCGCCTGGTGGTGAACGAGCATTGGTATACCGGGCCGCGCGGCGCGGGTCTATACTGCATCGGCATGGGAGCCGGTCCCGACGGTGGTCCTCCCGGGCCGCTTTTTATGCCCATCAGTATCGGACCGGATTCTTTCGTCCTTTCCGACAAGCTCGCCTATTGCCGTTTTAGCTTTCGAGATCCCCGCGAGCCTGGCCAAACTCCGATTTGGGTGCAACGCTGGATCAAGCCGGTCCTGCCAACTGCCATTCGGATCGAAATGGCGCCGCTTGCGCCGGATCTTGGGCGTTTGCAACCAGTGACTTTGACAATTCCCGTGCATGTCACGCGCTTACCCTTGCCCATGGAGCCGTATGAAAACACCGAAAACTGACGCTAGCCGTCGGATTCGGCACTCAGAGGGTGCGGCTTTATTGGCAGTCCTTTGGCTGGCCGCGGCGTTATCGGCAATTGCCTTTACGCTGGCCAACACGGTTCGCGGAGAAATAGAGAGGAGCTCAACGGACGCGGATGGTCTGAGAGCCTACTATTTGGCGGAAGGCGCGATAGACCGGATGTTGGTTTACATCGAGTCTGGTGCTGCGTTTGTTGGTCCCGATGGAAAGCCGCAGTTTCAACCAGGGGTCACCCGCGTGCTGCGCCTCGATTTTCCCACCGGCGTGGTGCGGGCTGAATTCATTCCTGAAAACTCCAAGCTGAATGTGAACTTCGCGACGGCGCCGGAGCTCAACAACCTGCTGCTCGCCTTGGGAGTGAATCCCAGTCAGGCCCCAGCCATTGTGGCCGGCATCCTCGACTGGCGCGGCGGCACTCCAGGCGGATCGTTTTCCGAGTTGGATCAATATTACATGTCGCTCACCCCGTCTTTTCGCGCCCGGCATGCGTCTCTTCAAGAGATTGAGGAATTATTGCTGGTGCGAGGAATCACTCCTGATTTGTTTTACGGCAAATATACACGGGACGCGGACGGTAGGCTCATCCCGCACGAAGGTCTGCGCGATTGCCTATCGGTCTACGGCTCCACTGGGGCGTTGGACGTGAATACGGTGACGCCGGAAGTTATGGTGGCCGTGGGTGTGGCTCCGGACACCGCCGCGGCTATCGTGGCTCTGCGAAGGATCGCACCCATTGGCAACATGGGACAACTCGCTGCGTTTAGCAACGGCGGCAGGGGCATGTCGCGCCTCAGCATGACCAATGGCACGATATTGACGCTACGGGCCACGGCTCAACTTCGGCTCCCCAACGGCCAGCTGTCAGACCTCCACCGGACCGTCTCCGCCATGGTCAAGCTGTTGGCGCCGGAACTGCACGAGAATCCGCCGTACCATATCATGCGCTGGTATGACAACCCGAGCATTCTGCAATGACAACCATTGATTTCGCAAAATGGCTCGCTATCGGGACCGGCATCGGGATCGAGATCGGATCGCGGGACCTGACCGTGACCGTAGTCCGGCTCCGCCCTACCGGCGTAAGAGTGCTGGGCGAGCTCACCATTCCCCATTTTCGGGAACAACCCGCTGCTGACTGGGGTGCCGCGTATGCCGGCTTTCTGCAGAAGCTGGGCGTAGGACATCTGGCGGCCACCATCCTCTTGCCTCGAGACGAAGTGACGGTGCGGCAGATCGCGCTGCCCGGCGTGACGGACAAGGATCTGGCTTCGGCGGTGCGTTTTGAGATCGATTCTCTGAATCCGCATTCCGAAGAAGAAGTGGCGTATGACTGGGCGCGGATCGGCAAAACCCCATCGGTTCTGATCGCCATCACGCTGCGCTCCGTGGTGGAGCGCTATACTGCGCTCTTTTCCCAGGCGGGCGTCAAGGCCGCGTCCTTAACGTTCTCGGCTCCTACCATTTATTCGGCGCTGCGCCTGCTCTCCACTCCGCCGCAGGATGGGTTCTTAGCACTCGAACCGGCCGAGGACGGTCTGGAGGTGTATGGCGAGAGCGCCACGCGCCCGATTTTTTCGGCACGCCTGGAGCAATCCTGGGATCGCGTTCGGACGCTTGCGATCTCTGAACTCAGACTGCCGCCCGAAACCGAAGTCGCTGCGTTGCGCGATCAGCTTCCGCTGCCGCTGGCGCAACCGGAGACTTACGAGCCCTCCCGCGCCTGCCTTTCGTACGCTGCCGCGCTCGCTGGCGCTGGCCCCCTGTGTCCGCTCAGCTTGAATCTGCTGCCGCGGGAGCAGCGAGAGTCCGCTTCCCGGCTGCGTTATATTCCCACGGCTGTGCTGGGATCGGTTGTCCTGCTGCTGATGGTCGCGGTCCTGGCTTATCCCAGCTATGCGGATCGTCACTATATCGGTTTAGTGCAGGCGCAGATCCGGATGTTGGATCCACTGGCGAAGAAGGCCGCGGATGTGGATCGCGAAACCGTCAATGCGCGCAACCGCTCCCAAACGATCGACAATTTTCGCCAGCAGACTCGACAGGATCTGGACGCCTTGAATGAACTGACTCACTTGCTGGCTCCTCCGGCTTGGCTGAGTTCGCTCCAGCTCACGCGGAGTTCCGTTAGCATCACCGGCGAGACCGATCAGGCCGCCGCCCTGATCAAGCTGCTGGACGGATCGCGCCAATTCCAAGCTTCGTCTTTCTCGCTGCCGTTACAGAAGAGCGGGGGCGCAGACCTGTTTACGATTCGCTCCACCCGGAGAGGAGTGGCGCCATGACCCTGACGGATCGCGATCGGCGCGCTCTCGTCATCTTGGGAGGCGCCCTGGTGGTGGGTGGGTTGTTCTATTGGTATTCCAACTCCTCGCCGTCTTCGAGCGGCAGCGGGAGCGCCAAGATCAGCGCTCCAGTGGACAGCGTCGATCGCACCCAGAAGCGTCTCGCAATGTTGCGGCGGCAGGCTGCCACGCTCCCTGGCAAGGAAGCGGTGATGAAACAGGTTTCGCTCGAATTGGCCGAGCGTGAAAAAGGCCTGATTCCCGGCGATACCGCGGAGCAAGCGCAGGCACAACTGCTACAAATCATCAAGCGCGTAGCTCAGCAGCAAGGGTCTCCGCTTGAGCTTGGGCAGGTGGAGTTGGGGCGTCCCCGGCCCTTCGGTACGGCATACGGCCAAGTGAGCGTTTCCGTCACGGTGACGTGCCGCATTGATGAGCTGGTCAATTTTCTGGCTGCGCTGAGCGCTCAGCCGGAGCTTGCCGCTACGGAGGAAATCCGCTTCGGAACCTCCAATCCGAAACAAAAGACCATGCCCGTGCGCCTGACGGTCTCCGGGTTGGTGGCCCTCCGCCTGGTGCCCGTGCGGAAGGGTCTGGCAGAGTTTTGAACAGGAACAGCTTTGAATAGGGAAAAGCGTTGAGCGGGAAACTAAGACTTCTGGATCTGGCGCTGCTTCTGCTCGCGGGACTTCTGTACTGGCACTTGCGCAATCAGTGGATCGATTCGCATGCTCGCGATCTGGCATTGGTGCGGAGCGCGCTCCCTGCCGTACAGGTGCCGGGCCTCGCGCCACTGGATCAAGTAGCGGCAGTCAGCGCCGCAGATTTTGCCGAGGTCGCCACCAAGAACCTGTTCTCGCAAGATCGCAACCCTAACGTCATCATTGATCCCCCGAAGCCGACGCCGCCCAAGCCGCAACCGCCGTTTCCCGTGGCGCACGGAGTGATGTTATGGGACGGAGTTCCTCCCACCATCGTGTTGAGCGAGAAAGCCGGCGGACCACAGAAGGGCTATCATCCCGGCGAAACCATTGGGCCCTGGACCATCGTTTCGGTGGACAGCAGCTATGCCGACTTCGAATGGGACGGCAAAGATTTTAAGAAACGCATTGATGAGCTGATCGATCGGGCGCCAATCGCCCAAGCGGCACCGCCGCCAACGAACGCGACGGCCCAGGTAGCCCCCCCTCAGCCAACGCAATCATTGTCGAACACGCGATCCGGCCCCGGCGCTGACACAGGGGGAGGATACAAGGCGTGTGTTGCCGGCGACTCGGCGCCCAACGGCGCCGTGGTGGACGGCATGAAAAAGGTTGTTACCGCGACGCCATTTGGGAGCGGATGCACGTGGGAACCTGTCAAGTAAACCAAGAAAGAAAGAGGAGTTATGAAGACCATCGCACTTAGCCTGTTCGCCGCCGCGCTCGGATTAGCGCAAAGCCAGTCGGGCGCCACCGCTCCAGCGCCGAAAGACGCGGCCAAGCCCGCTGCGCCAGTTCAAAAGTCAGCCGCCCAAAACAAAAAGCCCACCCAACCCTCCAAACCGTCGCCAGATCAGAAGGTGAAAGCGCAAGCGCAGACACAGTCCATTCCGGCGGGCGCAACGGCGGTTGAACCGAACCTATACCGCTACACCGATTCCAACGGCAAGACATGGAACTATCGGCAGACACCGTTCGGCATTTCCAAGTGGGAGGAGTCGTCCGCGCCAGCTCAACAGCCCGCGCCTGCGAAGAACGAGCCGGTGGTTGTCACGGACCTGGGCGATAGCTATCGCTTTGAGAAAAAGACGCCCTTCGGCGAGTCAACCTGGGTTCGCAAAAAGTCTGAGTTGACCGACGAGGAAAGAGCCCTTGCGGGAGATCGGCAGGCGTCATCCGAGTCCAACCGAACCAACGTAGACAGCAAGCCAGCGGGGAATCAATAGGTGCGTTTTCGGCTTTGGTTTTGTGGCCTGCTGCTCTCTGCAGCGTTGCTCCGGCCAACACTGGCTCAAGAACCTCAGGCGGCTCCGCCGCCACCGCCGGGACCGGTATTCCCCGGCCGCATGCCGCTTCCGATGCCAGCCCCAGAACCACAGCAGCAGGCTCCCCTTGCCGCGAATCCACCGTCATCGACCACGCCCGGCCAAACCGGAGCGCCATCCACTCCTCCGACTGTGTACGGCGGTCTTGCGCTCAACAATGCCTCGCTTACCGAGGTAATCGACCTGCTGGCGCGGCAACTCAAGATCAATTACATCCTCGATCCCCGGGTTAAGGGTGGCGTGATCCTCAATACCTACGGCGAAACGAAGGACATCGACACGCGCTCGTTGCTGGAAACGATTCTGCGGATCAACGGCTTCGGCATGGTGAAGCAGGGCGACCTCTATCGCATCGTCCCGCTCACGGATATTTCGCATCTCCCCATACCACCGGAGATGAAAACGGACCCCAACAGCATCCCCGAAGACGACCGGACGATGCTGAATCTGGTCTTCCTCAAATACGTTACGGCCGACGAGTTGGCCAAGGTCCTGGAGCCGTTTCAGGGCGAGAATGCCCGGATCTACGTTTACGCCCCCGCCAATCTTCTGTTAATGCTCGACAGCCAAAGGAGCATGCGACGTTTAATGGAGATGGTGGCGCTGTTTGACAGCGATACGCTCGCCAACCAACGGGTCCGCGTCTTCACCGTGAAGAACGGCCGCCCCACCGACCTGGCCAAGGAGTTGGAAAGTATCTCCAAGGCCATCGCGCTCTCCGAAAAGAATGCGCCTATCAAGTTTCTCCCCATCGATCGCGTGAACACCATTATCGCGGTGGCTCCCAATCCCGGCGCTTTTAAGGAGGTGGAGCAGTGGCTTGAGAAACTGGATATTCCCATCAAGGCGTCCGCGGGTGGCATTAAGGATTATGTCTATCGGGTGCGCTACGGCGACGCGACGTCCATGGCTTGCTCCATTCAGGCCTTGTACGGCCAGCTTTCCGGATACGGCGGAAACGGCGGCTATGGCGGCGGGCAGAATGCGATCCAGGCGTGCATGGGAACGACAGGTATGGGCGGAAATGGGTTTGGTAACACCTACGGCGGAGGCGGTTTTGGCAGTTCCGGTTTTGGTGGCGGAGGCTTCGGTGGTGGGGGTTTTGGGGGCGGCGGGTTTGGAGGTGGTGGCGGTTTTGGAGGGGGCGCGTACGGCAACGGTGGTTATGGAGGCGCGAACGGTGGCGGATACGGCTACAGTCCCTACGGCGCCGGCGGTGGATCGCCGTTTTCGAATTCGGCCGTTGCCCCTGCTCCCGGAGGCGCGGGCGTTTCCACCGTACCAGGCGCGGGCGATCTCACAGGAACCTACTTGGGAAACGCCCCGATCGGTGGTTTTGGCGGCCGAGGTCCCCGCGTAATCGCGAATCCGATGAACAACACCCTGCTGGTCCAGGCCACGCAGCAAGAATACGAGGGCATCCAGCAACTGATCAAGGAACTGGACGTTCCACCGCGCCAGGTGCTCATCGAAGCGAAGATTTATTCCATTGATTTGAGCCACAGCTTCTCCAGCGACGTCACTGCCGCCTTGCAATCGCTTTCAGGATCGGGATCCACTGGAACCACTGCTATTACAAGCACAGCCGCTTCTCTGTTGGGGGGACTTTGCTGCGGTGGCGTCAGTCTTTCCGCCGCCACTCTGGTCGGCAAGAGCCGCGTGCTTTCGGGAATAGTGAGTTTGATGGAATCGGAGAGCAACGCGAAGATTATCTCCTCTCCTTCGATCATCGCTACCGACAGTATTCCGGCCTCGATAAACGTGGGCACTACAGTTCCCACGGAAGCGGGTTCTACCGCAAGCGGAATTACTGGATCTGTGACCACGGGTGTTTCGAATGTGAGCACCGGAATCGGACTGAATATCACAGCTCGGGTGACGCCCAGTGGCATCGTCACCATGATCATCAACCAGAACGTCAGTGATCCGCAAGCCACCGATCCTTCGTTGACGAACATCCAATCACCCTCTTTTGCAACCAAATCTATCACCACTCAAGTGACTGTGCAGGACGGCGATACCATCGCTATCGGCGGCCAGATCCAAGAGAGCACGACCTCTACTCTTTCTGGAATTCCTGTTTTGGATCGAATCCCAGTGATCGGCGCCTTCTTTGGTTCGCGATCCTACCAAAAAGAGCGGACTGAATTGATCATGTTCCTTACACCTCACGTCATCTTCGACAGCAACCAGTTGCTGGATGCCAGCGACGAACTCAAAGACCAGATCAAGGCCCTGAGGAAAGATATTAAAGAGTAGGTGATTCGCTGTAGTAAGTCACACAAAGCAATCACGCTCGGCTGCAACTTCCCTCATGCCGCACAGACATCCGAATTCCTCCGATAAGAGCCCACCTGCGACCATTCAATCCCCTAGATTTACCGTTGGCTGTAAGGCGTTGACTCAACAACGGGCCCTGTGATGTAATAAACCGCTGCTGGCTATAGAGTCTGGGAGGCCAGCGGGTTGTGAGATCAACAATTTACGCTTGACTTGTTCCGGCAGGTAATGTTATGAATGATTGACTGCGTCCGAACAGGTTTGGCGGCATTCATTCTTTGGCGCATGAATCCCGCGAGCACAAAAGAAGATACGAGAAGTTCCAAAAGCAAGTTGAGCTGGATGGAGACAATGAAGCAAGATCGGGCAAGCAAGGTGGCGGCAGCTGCTGGGCGCTCATTTGCGCGGTGTTTGATCGGCTGAGATTTCAGAATCTTCATGACGAGCGTTTACTCGAGGCTCAGGTTGAAAAAGATAACTTCCATCAATTCAAATCAGATTTTCACAAGGAGAAGGAAATGGTAGATTTTCGCAAATGGCTTGTAGCGCTTGCTGCAGTCGGGCTATTCCTGGGAATAGGTAGTTCCGCGGCTAATGCGGCCGGCACGATCACGTGCAACACCGCAAATGCCGTCAACAATAATGTTCGGGCAGAGGGAGTCGCTGAACTGCTCGGCGATTTGGTTCTCAACTGCACGGGTGGCACAACAACAACAGCTGGCGCAGCAATTCCGCTGGAAAACATTACACTCTCGATCAACACCAATATCACGAGCAGGCTTGTCGGGCCTCCGTTGTCCAACATCTCGGAAGCCGTGATGACGATTGACGAGCCGTTTCCGGCAGCTGGTGGTGGCAACCCGCCGGCGCCAGTCGGCCCCACGCCCACTGCCGCTAACGCGCAGACTCAACTGGCTTGTCTGGCCAACAACAACACGAACTGCGTCATTATCAGCAAGGGACTTGGCATTGGGACACCCGGCAACTATGATGGAACAGCCGGTCACTTCAACGTGTTCCAGGGCGTTCAAACTGGAGCGAACGCAATCACCTGGACCGGTGTGCCCGTTGACGCTCCGGGCACAGGCGGCGGAACTCGCATCATTCGATTCACCAACATTCGTGGAAACGCGTTCCAGTTAGGTGTTTCGTCCACTCTGGTTTCGACCACCATCTCCGCGATCCTGTCGGTCAACGGCTCTGCGACCCTTAGCATTAACCAGGGTAACGGCAGCGTTATCGGCACGGTTATTCCCGGAATTTTGCAGCCTCCGCACATTCAGCGGCTTGCGCTGGAGAGCCAAACTCCGTACGCCCCTGGCCCTGCGCTCTACCAGCAATGTAACTCAGTGAATACTTACCTGCTGACTCCTCCGGGATTGGTCACGACCGACAATGGCATTGCGATTAGCGTAACGGAAGGGTTTGCCTATTCGTTCAAACCTCAGAACTACGGACAGATTTACAACGTTGTCACGCTTGCTCAAGCGAGTTATACTCCTCCTGGTACGTTCTATGCTGAGAATATCCCAGGATTTAACTATGACTCGGAATCGGGCTTTGCACCGCTAACCGGGATTGGTTTGACTGAGCCCTCCGGCGGTACGGAGGCTGTTGGCTTTGCCGACCACGGTACCCAGCTCCAGTTCACTGTGAGTGGCGTATCCGCCGGGGTATCTCTGTATGCTCCCTCGTGGGTCTACCTGAGTGGCAACTACGGCGTAGGAACAAAGGCTGGCGTGGCCGTGCTTGTCGGTCAAAGTGGAGGCATCAGCGGGATTGGAACTTCCACCAGCATCCCAGTAGTTGCGGGTGCTACATCGTACGCCAGCGCGGGTCCTCTTATCCCGGTCGGAGTCTCGGGTACTTCGGGTAGCTTGACTTATGAGATTTACTACTCAGATCCAAGCGTTACCGAAACCATGACCGTGCCGATCAGCGTAGAGTATGTGTCGAACACGGGGAGCAATATCCCTGCACCCACCAGCTCTCCAACCACGATTGGTGTTGAGTTCTCGCCACAATCCACTTCCAGCGTCGCCACTTCGGGTCCGGTTCCACGCTTCGGCCCCAGCGGCTCGCCTGCGAGTCTGTTCTCGATTTCGCCCTGCTCGTGCAACCTGCTGTTCCCGTTCGTAACGAACATCGCAGGCTTTGACACGGGTGTCGCCATAGCGAATACATCCACCGATCCGTTCGGGACGTCACCCCAGACTGGGACCGTAACTTTGAACTACTACGGAACCACGTCAGGTGGCGGCGCCGCGCCTCCCAAGGCCGTCTCTTCCGCTGTCGCCGGCGGCCAGGAATTGATCTTCACCGTCAGCAATGGTGGCAATTTCGGAATCCCGGCAACCCCGGGCTTCGAAGGCTACATCATCGCTCAGGCCAACTTCCAGTTCTGCCACGGCTTCGCTTTCATCAGCGACGTTGGTGCGCAGAAGCTGGCCGAAGGTTACCTGGCTATCCAGTTGGATGTTCCAGGCCTCAACCGCACGTTCAATGTCGGCGAAAACGAAGGGCATTAAACCTTCGTTTGGCTAGTTAAGAAAAGGGGGAGCTTCGGCTCCCCCTTTTTGCATTACGCGTTCGTTCCATTTCGCGTCTCCCCTCGAAAGCCCAGCTCAAAAATTGTGGTACGCTGTTACTGTTTTTCCCCCGCGTCCAATTCAGGAGAGGTTCTACAAGCATGCTGAATAGAGTATTTGCGCTTTGCGCCTTCGGTGTCGCTTTGTCATGCGTGTCGCTCCACGCGCAGGACTTATTTGTACTTCCCGGCGCGGCTGCCACCAACGGAGAAGTCCAGGCTTTCGTCACCACTCCGCTGACGACGTTCAGAACCTTCGACGCTGGAGTCGGCGCGTTTGCCGTGCTGCCCAATCTGAATGCGTCGAAGTATTTCATTGTTGGGTCTTCCACCACGAATAGTATTATCGCCACGGACTCAACCTTCATCCCGGCCACCGTGGTCGCGAACCTTGGCACACCCGCAAGCCAGGCGCTGATCACACCGGACGGGAAGTTGCTCGCGGTTGTAGCGGGCACGGTGCATCTGTACAACACCGCCTCCAATAACGAGCTTGTATCGGGGGGAGTAAGTCAAGGCAGCGGGATCACGACGGTCGGTATCGCGGCCAGTCTTGACTCCAGTACGATCTTTGCAGTCGGCTCGAATAGCACCGGCGCCGGCCAGCTTGCGGCAATCAATACAACCACATATGCCGTAACCGCTACGCTGGCCCTTTCGCAAGCACCCACTGGGGTCAGCGTTGGCCCGAATGGGCTTGTCTATGTGACCATGCCGAACCAGATCCTGGAAGTTGATCCGCTTACTCTGCAGGCGACATTCAATGGAGCCATCTCCGTGAGCGGAACGCCAGGTCCACTCGTGTTTACACCGGACGGTCAATACGCGCTCGGCGCCAACCAGTCTACGTTCGGGAATAGCTTGATAGTTGCGACGCTGGCCTCACATACGGCCACCGATCCGAGCCTGGGACTACCGCAAACTACGTCTCTGCAAATCATCGGAACCGATACCGTACTCGCGGTCACCGACCAAGGAGTTTATCAGGTTACGATTTCGACGCCAATCAGTGTAAACCAGGTGCAGGTGTCCACAGGAGGCGGAGGATTCGCCGCCATTACAACTACGAACGATGTTCCAGTGGGACTTGAAACTGCGGTCCAGGCCGCCTACTTCATTTCAGCCAATACTGTTTATCAGTACAGCCCAAATTCTCAAGCCATTATCGCCCAGTATCCGGTTGCGTCTAACGTGACGCCGGGATCAATAACATACGCGGTCGCGGCTGCCACAACACCAACTTCGGTTCCCACTTCTCTGCTTAGCTACGGGACGAACCAGACCATCTTGCCCAACGGGACTTCCGAGCCGCTGGTCGTCCAGGTTCTCACTGCCAACAACGTGCCTCTGAGCGGATACGATGTGCAGTTCCAAATCAGCGGGAATGGTGGAACGCTGTACGCCACGTCAGCCATTACCGGATCCAATGGCTACGCCGTTACCTATCTCACCGCTTCCGCGACCCCCGGGGCCGTTACCGTGACCGCTACGGCTGGTTCGCTCAGCACCAGCTTCACCGTGAACGTAAGTAGTACAGCGCAGACTGGAACGGGTCCCACCCTTTCGATCGTCGGTGGCCAAGGCCAGCTTCTGTTCGCGCAAACGAATACCGAGAGTGGATCCGCCTATGGATCTTCGCTCCAGGTTTTGGCTACCGATGCTAATGGGAACCCAATCACCGCGTTGCCAGTCACGTTCTCGGTGCCCTCCTCCGAGGGCACGCTTGAAGCCAGTGGCGTGGAGGGCGCCTCTACGCAGGTGGTGAATACAAACGCCGCCGGTGTGGCTTCGGTAGATTTCCTTACCACCACGCTTCCATCCAACGACACCCAGGGATTCCTTCAGACCTTGGTGACAGCCAGCGCGAACGGAACCAGCCCGGTCACCTTCTACATCACGACAGTACCCTCATCCCCCACCCCCACTATTAACCTCTTGGCGCCTCAGATTGGCACTCCAATCACCGGGTCCGAATTGACCGTTCTGCCGGGCGCGGTAAAGGTCCAGGTCGCTTCTGTGGCTGGCCTCGGGATACCGAATGTCGCGCTCAGTCTCAACAACGGTAATGTGGATCCGACCCTCTTTCCGACGGCATCGTGCAATGCGCCCGGTGGCATCGTTCTCACCAACTCGAACGGCGTAGCCAGTTGCGACGCTCTGTTCGGTCCGCGAGTTGGATCGGGAACCTTCACCGCCAACATCGGAGATACCCACTCATCAGTTCCCCTCGCATTTACAGTCACCACCGGCGCGCCAAGCACACTGCAAATCACCCAGGGCAACAATCAGAGTGGCGGTCCCGGGCAGACCTTGCCTCTCGCCTTGGTGGTCAACGTCACTGATTCTGGTGGAAATATCATCACAGGCGCCGCTGTCAACTGGCAGGTTGTCACCGCCGGAACCGTCACGCTGAAGAATATAATAAGTGTCACCGACAGCAACGGCAATGCTTCCGCACTAGCTGTGCTCGGTTCCATTGGTGGCGTCGCACAGGTGACCGCTACGGCAGGAAGCGCTTCGGCGACGTTTAATCTAACCGTCAATATCCCATCGGCCGGTCTTCAAAAGGTGTCGGGCGATCAGCAAAGCACTGTGATCAACACTGCCTTCGCCTCCCCTTTGACCGTCAAGGTTGTGGACTCAAACGGCAACGGCGTCACGGGCGCACAGGTAAATTTCCAGGTTGCTTCCGGGGTGGCGACACTCGGTACTTCATCCGCCATCACGGATTCCACCGGACAAGCCTCTACTACCGTGACCGCCGGCGGCACGGCGGGGGCGATCACCGTCAGCGCTACATCCTCCACCTTCAGCGTGAGCTTCAGTCTAACGGCGCGTCTTCCTGGTCCATCCAACCTGACCATCGTGAATGGCGCCAGCTTCGATCCGAATACGGGCATCTCGCCGGGTGGAATAGCGACTATCCGGGGCGTGGGCATTCTGCCCGGTGTAACGGGATTGTTGTCGGCCGCAAATAGCGCCGGACAGCTGCCCACTACCTTTTCCGGCGTTACCATTACCTTCAACGGCACTGCCGCGCCCATCTACTACGTCGACGACACCAACGGCGCCGATCAAGTATCGGTGCAGGTGCCGTTCGAAGTGCAGCCGGGATCGGCAGTAAGCGTAACAGTCAGCGTCGCTAGCGAAGGCTCCGCCACTATCACGGTTCCTGTCAAACCTCTCGCGCCCGGTGTCTTCACCTCAAGTTACGGCGGCAAAATCTATGCCGTTGCAGTTCGGCCCGATGGCAGTCAGGTGAGCCCCACCAATCCGGCGCAAAGAGGCGAGAATATTCAGTTGTACGTCACTGGACTTGGTCAAGCCACGCCGCTTATAGCAACCGGCGCGGCGGGAGTTGCAGACCAAGGGATCGTTTCCACGATGATCGTTGGATTGAACAATGGCGGAGTTCCGCTCATTTCGGCAGTGTACGGCCCTGGGCTGATTGGCGTCTACGTTGTCACGCTTCAGGTTCCCGCAGACACACAGACCGGTCCCTATCAGCCCATCGGCGTCGTAGCTTACGATTCGTCGAACAACGTGTATTTCGCTCAACCGACCTACATTCCGATTCAGTGATGAGCTAAACGTCTTGCCTACACGGTGATGGATCCCGCTGGAGGATGAGTGGGATCATAGGGGGTTGTCCCCGCGAAGGTGACTCCGGGGGCCGATTCCACGGGCTGTTGCTGCGCCGAAGGAACCCAAGTGTAGCCCATCGATTGACGAGCTGCGGTGGTGGTGGCGGCATCCCACCCCCAGACCATGATCGGGACGTCAATCGAGTAACCCTGTTGAGCGAGTTGCTCAGCCACTTGGGTCCTCTGCGATGGATCTTGGATATCCTGCAATTGCTGAACGGCCGCCGGCTGGCTTGCCCAGTAGGCCTGGTCGAAGGACATCGGTTGCGACAAAGCCTGTTGCGAAGAGCCTGCCGCACCAGCCGCGGAGCTAGGATACGCGATCACAAGTCCGTTTAAACCCGAAGGCTGCGACGTGCCGGCGGTTGTCAAACTGGTCGATCCGCTGGCGCTGATGGGATCTCGCCACGTGACAATTCTTTGGCCTGCGGCCGGATTTGTAGCCGTCCCCGCGGCATGAGCCAGCTTGTCCGACAGCTCCGCTCTAAACGTTTGAGATTGAGGTGTTGAGCTCCTGGTGACGCTAGAAACTATTCCTTCCGCCAAAGCCCGATTGTGCGCTGTTCCGGCCGCATCGATCATTTCGCATTTCCTCCCGCGTGCAGCAGTGCACGGGGAGGGCCGCTACTTTTGGGGAGCCGGAGCAGTCTGGGTAGGGGAGTCCTCAAAAGCGATGCTGATTGGAAATACTTGCCCGGTCGGTTCTATACGCAATTGAACCGTCGGATGGCCGCTCATCGTTTTCGTAGGTTCGTCCGAGCGCCATTCAAAAGTAACTGTGGTCTCATCGTGCGCTTGTAGGTCGGTCTTCCCTACCGTAATCTTGAGTCCCTCGATGTCCGGTTTATCCACTTTGAGAGATACTTGGCCCGGCATGTCATTGCGCACATGCACCACGTCTTGGGATGTCTCGTGCGGCCGCAATCGTACGGATGTCTTGTCTACCGAAACCTTCGCGAGAATTCCCTGCGCCGCACCCGGGATATCCTTCGGGACCAGACCGTTGATGCTAGGAGTGCTGTCGGGAGGCACATTCACGAAACCGGTGGGCGAAAATGGGCTGGGCACCATCGTGGGTTTCTCGTAGTGCCAAACCCATTGCCCGTCAATGACCTCCCAATTGCTGGTGAGTGGGAACGTGGTCAGTACAACTGTGCCGTGAAACCGCCAGTCGGCCTTGCAACTAGTCACTACTGCCGCCTTAGTAAAGTTTTCCCTATAGCGGATCTTGATTATTTCGCAACCCTTGTACTGATCTTTGGATAACTCGAAGAACTTATCCTGAGAGTCGTCCGCCACCAGCAAATAAGCGTCTTTGAACTTACCCGCGATGAATGCGCCATAAAACTTGTCCACCCGGGCGCGCAGCGCTTCGTCGATCGGGGGCGGCGCCTTGTCGAAAAGCTCCGATGAATCTTGGCCAAAAGCCGCAAAACCGGCCAGCAACACAAGAGAAGAAAGTGCGAGCGTCCTCATGGTTTTGGGTTGAAACCTAATCTACTCAGGATATCAACTTGATTGGCTGGGAGGCAGGGACTCGAACCCCGATACGCAGATCCAGAGTCTGCAGTCTTACCATTAGACGACCTCCCAGCAAAGGGTGTCCACACCATTCTAGCATTGGGTACTGAAAGGCCTAACTGGTGGCTCGCAGGAGGACTTTTTTCTTGGCTGCGCCGACTGGACGCTTGATAGGGGATGGAGAATGCTCCCGAGCCAAATAAGTGCGCCAGCGTTTGAGCTGGCCATCGGCATCGAAGGCTCGCCAATGCCGCCGCAGATCCTTCACTTTTTCTTTTAGAGTGTGGTCGATCTGCTTCTTGATCTCACGGTCACTTGCCAGCACGCGCTGGATGGCCTGGTAATCGCTCACCTTTCCGAGCGCTCCCTGCAGCTCACGCAATGCTTTTAAGTAACGCTCCAGACTGGGTCCATAGAGTGGACCGAACAGTTCGAGCGTATAGCGGAAGCGCTTGGTTTCGAGTCGAAATCCGTGCAATTCATCCGGCGGACGTTTGCCGTCTATGGCTTCGCGCCCCGCTTCGAAATACTTGCGCGCCATCTTTGGCAACACCAGGCGGGCGTTCTCGGCGGCGCTGTGTCCAGGCTTCAGTTTCATACGCCGCGCAGGGAGAGCCCATTCCTCCACTTGGTTGAAAAATCCAGCGCACTCCAGCGGCGCAGCATTTCGGCGAACTGTCGTTGATAAGCGGCGCGCTCTTTCTCCAGCTGCGGCTGATGCGCAGTGTGCTCCGTTTCTTTCAGGAATTCGAGCGTAATGTCACGGTCGCGGATCGACGACGTGATCTGCATCATGCGTTTCAGCATTCTGCGAATCTTTTTCACTTCCCACTTGGGGAAGAAGCCGGAGAATAGTTGCAGGCCCTGGGAAAAGCGCCGTATGCTTACTCGCAGATCATGGATCTCGTCTGGCCCGGGTTTCCTTGCTGCCCGATGAACCTGGAAAGCCAGAGTCGTGAGCAGCCCGTTCATCTGCTCGATAGCGTAATCGTGAATGCTGCCCTCGCTGGTCAAGGCTTCACCCGCGTCAACTGGAGCTGTGTCTGGTAGGTTTCCCGGAATGAATCGGCCACGCGTTCCGCGGCCCAAATCTCGAGATCCGGATCGGGCTTGGAGTCGAGCGCCAGCGTAACCGATCCGTTGCGAAACTGTACCTGCAAATCACCCACCCGTTGCTCATGGCTGCGGTCCAGACTGTCGGCGATCCGCAACAGAGGCACCAGCAAAGTAACGGCCCGCCGCGATTCCGGATCGATGGTCTGGAAGGGGGAATGCCTGGGGGTGGGCATAGCCTTTCTATGATAGCGGCATAGCAGGGCGATTAGCTGGCGTTCGGCATCGGTGAACCCGGGCAAATCCGAGTTGGCCACCAAGTAGTAGGAGTGTTTGTGATGGCTGGTGTCGCTGACATAGTGCCCGATATCGTGCAGGTAGGCCGCTGCCTCCAGCAGCTTGCCCAGACTGGGGGGCAGCCGGTGCAGGGGTTGGAGCGCCTGGAACAGACGATGCGCCAGCTCCGCCACTTTCCGCGCGTGCGAAAGCTGCACGCCATAGCGGCGCGCCATCTGCTCCACCGCACGGCGCTGATCGCGATTCAGCATGCTGAGCTCCCGGCCCACGCCACGAGCCGCCAGGTCTGCGACAATGCCATCCCGGACGCCCGCCGCGGAGTAGTGCATCGCTGGCTGCTTGAACAACTCCAGCAATCGCAAGAAGACGGCCGTGCCGGCCACGATTAGTTCGGCGCGGTTCGGTCCGATGCCCTGAATCTTGCGCCGGCCACTTACATCCAGAGTCACAAGCTCACGATAGAATCTTCGGATCTGCGCCACCGAGGCTTTCAGGCGGTCCGCTTCCTCGCGCCGCGCCCGGGTCACGCGGTTGACAGCGCAAACGATGGCCGCTGCCGTGGCCGAAGTTGAGATCGCTCGGTCGAAGGGCCCGGTTCCGATCTTGCGCATCGGCGCCAGCAGCTTCTCATCGATGTACTCATTCATGCGCCGCAGATCGATGGGGCCGGGCGGATCGGATCGCAGGAAAACCTCCGTCAGACGCACGGCGCCCAACGGCTTGGAGAACGCTTCAGCGAGCACGCCGTGTTCGGACAGGATCACTTCGGCGCTGCCCCCCCCCACGTCCACCATCAGAACGCGTTTACCGGCTTGCGGCCAGCGCGCCAGCACGCCCAGATGAATCAGACGCGCTTCCTCTTGTCCCGAGATGATTTCAACAGGCGCTCCCAGAGCCTTCGCCGCTCGTTCCAGGAACTCCTGCTGGTTGCTCGCATCCCGCACGGCGCTGGTGGCCACCGCGCGCACGCCGATGACGTCCAGTTTTTGATAGATCTGCGCCATGCGCTCCAGATTCGCGCATACGAACGCCATGGCATCGGCGGCGATGCGGCCATCGTGGAATACGCCCGCGCCCAGCCGTGTAACCTGGCGCTCGGCGGCCAGAATCTTGGTAACCATGCCAGCGCCAGTTTCAGCGGCCTGCATGCGTATGGAGTTGCTGCCAATATCGACGGCGGCATAACGCGGCATCCCTCCATAGTATCGTGGCTACTGCGGTTTTCCGCCCGCTTTCATCAAAACGTTATAATGTTCTCTTCGCCTCCCCCTTATGCCCCTGCTCCTTCCCAATCGCTATCGCGGCAAGCTGATTGTGGTGGAAGGCATCGATGGATCCGGCAAGTCCACGCAGCTTTCCCTCCTAAGCCAATGGCTGCGTTCGCAATGTCTCGCGGTGGCATTTAGCGAATGGAACTCCTCGCCGCTGGTGCGCGAAACCACCAAACGCGGCAAAAAGAAAAACATGTTCACGCCGGTGACGTTCAGCCTGATTCACGCCACCGACTTTGCCGATCGTCTGGAGCGCTACATCGTGCCGCTGGTGAAATCGGGCGCCGTGGTTTGCGCGGATCGCTATGCCTATACGGCATTCGCGCGCGATGTGGTCCGTGGCGTCAGCCGGCGCTGGGTGCGCAATCTGTACCGCTTCGCGCTTCGTCCCAACCTGACCTTCTATTTCCGAGTGCCGCTGGAAGTTGCCATCGGCCGAATTCTGGGCGGCCGCCACGCCATTAAGTTCTATGAGGCGGGGATGGACTTGGGTTTGAGCCGCAACGTGGAGGAGAGTTTCCGCATTTTTCAAGGCCGCATCCTGGATGAATACGAGGCCATGATTCAGGAGGTGGGCTTCCATGTGATTGACGCCACGGGATCCATTGAAGAACAGCAACAACAGATGCGCGACATCGTAATGCAGGAACTGGGCGAGAGCCTGCGCAACGGCGTGATGCGCGCTTCGCCAGGAGACTTGGATGCTGCTCAAACAGCCGCTCGCATTCTATAGCGAATCGCTGGCCGGCGTCGATCGCAGCGAACTGCAAGGCAAGCTGATTGTGATCGAGGGTCCGGATTCGGTGGGACGGTCGACGCAAGTGGCGCGTCTTCGAACCTGGCTGGAACATCAGGGACACGCGGTGCTGGATACCGGAATGGCGCGCGGCGCGCTGGCCGGGAAAGGCATCCAGCAGGCCAAAGAAGGCAACACGCTGGGGCCCATCACGATGACCTTGTTTTATGCGACCGATTTTGCCGATCGCCTGGAGAACGAGATCATCCCCGCCTTGCGGGCCGGCTTCGTGGTGCTGACCGACCGCTACATTTTTTCGCTGATGGCGCGCGCCATCGCCCGAGGCGAGGACCGGCCGTGGATCGAACGAGTGGCCAGCTTTGCGCTGGTGCCGCACGCCATTTACTACTTGCGCGCCGAGGTCCGCGATCTGGTGCCGCGCGTGGTGCTGGGCCGGGGGGCCTTCGATCATTGGGAAAGCGGTATGGATATGCGCTTCGGCGCGGACATGCACGACAGCTTCGTCAAGTATCAAACGCGCGTGATTCACGCCCTGGACCGCATGGCGAAGCGCTATAACTTCGTAATCATCGACGCCACCAAGACGCCGGATCAGATTTTCAAGGAGCTGCAGCGATCCATCGGAAAATTGTTTTAGTGCGCGCCTGCCAGGCTGTAGATCAGAATCACAAGCACGATGTATGTCAGGACCATATAGGTGCGGTCATGCTCCAAGGCAAAGCCGGCTAGCGAGAACGCTACGCGTGCCACGGGCGTCAATATCAACAACAACAGCCCCAGCTGGATGATGGCCTGGCAGTCGGATGGCCCTGCGGCATGAAGTACGCCCGAAACACTGCGATATGTTTCGGCTGTCCCGTGGAAGACGTGATACTCGGGTTGCTCGTGACCGTGCTTGAAGAGGAAGCAAAGTCCGCCCAGCAACACTACTGCGGCGGCCAGGAGTACGCCGGTTCGCAGCAGCACGCTGATGATCGCTTCCAGGCGCTGATCGTTCAAAGCTTCCCTTTCACGCCGGTGACGATCATCTCAATCGCCATTACGCCTACAACGGCGGCGAAGATCCACCGCAGCATGCGAACCTTGGCGCCGATCAGCTGCCGCGCACCTACCAGGGAACCAGCCAGAACGCCGAGCATCACCGGCATCGCAAGCCCCGGCTCAATATAGCCGCGGCTCAGGTAGATTCCCGCGCTGGCCGCCGCGGTGACGCCAATCATGAAATTGCTGGTCGTAGTAGAGACCTTGAAGGGAACATGCATGGCTTGATCCATGGCGATCACTTTCAGCGCGCCAGACCCAATGCCTAGAAGACCGGAGAGCGTACCCGCGCCAAACATCAAACTAAATCCGGTTTTGACGTTACCAACTTGATACTCGCAAGGACCTTCTGGGGAGGGATAAGAGCCGTTCAGTTTGAAACGCCGCGCAAGAGAATCGGGTTGCTTGCTCTTCTCGTCATGAGGGCGTCCACGGCTGGATTGCCAGGCCGCATGCAGCAAGACCAATCCGAAGATCACCGAAAGAATGGCAGTGGGTGTTCGAGTGGCAAGAAACGCGCCCAGGACCGCGCCCAGTGTAGTGGCGATCTCCAGGAACATTCCGATGCGAATGTTGGAGTAACCTTCGCGCACAAACGCCGCGGCTGCCCCCGAAGACGTAGCGATTACCGACACCAGGCTGGCGCCGATAGCGTACCGAATATCCACGCCCAGTAGCAGGGTCAGCGCCGGCGTTACGACCACTCCGCCACCTAGCCCCGTCAGTGCTCCCAGACAGCCGGCTACCGCTGAAATAGCAAAGACCAGCGGAGTAAATTCCAGATTGGTCATCTACCCAAGCATACGCGGTGTTGTTTGTATGTTTTTCTACTTACCCAACAGCGCCGTGTCGGAGGAGCGCGCGCGATGGAACAGCTTGCGTTGGACGTCTGGCCAGAATTCGTCGAAGGTATTGCTGCCAAAGCGGCTGAGGAATCCAAGTCCCGTACGGACGGCTGCGCAGTCGGTTGTATCGTCGCCAGGAGCGCGCCAGGTGTTAGAAAGGAAATTAGTGCCGGGGATTGCAATCAAACGGGCATAGGCCGGCATCACGCTTCCGTCGCGATTCTGCGCCAGGAAGGTCATCTTGGCTGCGTGTCCGATCCGATGGCTGAATGGCGCGCTTTCGTCCCGGTTGTAACGCGGATCCTCGCCCCAAATGGCGCCCAGCCCCGCTTCCATGGTGTTACTCGTCGCAATTCCACTGAGCCGCATGCCGTAGCGGTCGCCAAAGCCCTCCCAATGTGGACCGTAAGTCCTCGGCCGATTGAACAGCGTGCCCCATCCGGCGCTGAACAATCCAGCCCCCAGGCTTTCCGGACCAATGGTGCCCCTGACCACCCAGTTGATGCGCTCGCGGGCCGTGATTGGCTGGCGCGCATCGCTGCTGCTGGTGGAAGCCGCATTGTATGCTGACGAAGACGCTTCGACTGTCGAGTCTGGAGCCACGGCAGACGCTAGCGTCCCAGGCATCAGCGTTTGCGCCATTGCGGCCGAAGCCAATAAGAAGATCGAGCAGCTCAGTCTATAATTCATTTCATCCCCCGACGTTGTACGTCTTGCAGATGACATGCCAACACAAACGCCGTCGTATCTTCCTTTAGTTGCAGTGGAGTATCCAAGCCGAACCGCTTGGACTGCTAGGTAGGAATGTCCGAACTAGTAACTTTCGACCGCCGGGCGTCGCGGTCGATCTCCTGAATCCGATATTGTTAAAACGAGATGCCCGACTGGCTCAGTATCCACGAACCCGTCCTGGTGAACACCGTCGGGCACTGTGCGGGCGTAGTCTTGTTCGGGATGCTGCTATATTTCTTCCTCTTAAACTGGCGGCACGACAGGGAGGAACGGACCAAGCTTCCGGCGTTGGCGGCGGCTCTGGCCTTCCTGTGGAACGTCGGCTCTTTGGTAGCCCTGGGTGTGGGGCGAGAAGCGGGAATGGTGTCCGATGTCATTGTCGCGGCCAGTTTCTCGGTACTAAGCCTGCTACCCGCAGTACTGTTGCACATCTCTTTGGGAGCGCATCACCGTCCGCTGTGGATCGGCGGGTACGCCCTGAGCTTTGCGGCAATCGTCCTGCATGTAGCTGACTTGATTACGCGCTCGTCTCGACTCCATTTCGACGCGTTGCTCGTGGTTACGATTGGGTTTGCCGTTCTCACCGCGATTTCTGTGTTCCTGGAGATCCGGAACAAAAACGGCGCAGCCACGTCTCGTTTGGCTGGAGCCATGGTCCTGTTCCTATTCGCCATCTCGTTTGCGCACTTCAGCTCGGAACAGGCGCATCAAGCATGGTCGAAGGAAATTGCCCTGCACCATGCCGGGATACCGCTGGCGCTGTTTGTGCTTCTGCAGAACTACCGGTTTCTCTTGCTGGACGCCTTTCTTCGATTTGTGGTCAACGCCACGCTCGCGGCGGCTGCGGTGGTCGCCTCCATCCGAGTTGTCGAATCCACGCACTTTGGAGCCAGCCTGGCCCAGCCGTTCCAGGCTGGACTGCTGTTTGTCGGCGCGTGCCTTTCGCTGACTCTGTTCGTATACATTCGCAATCGAGTTCAGAGCTGGTTGACGCAGGTGATCTTCTTGCGTTCGAATGTTGACGAAGCACTCCAGGAGCTTCTCAAACTGGCACGGGCGACACGGGATGAGAAAGAATATCTTTCTCACGCAGCGGAAGTGGTAGCGGCCTTCTTGAGAACGGGCCGTCACGAGCTAACGGTGGAATCGTCTCGCGGGGATGGAAAACGAGCGCCGTGGGTGCAGGCCGTGGTCCCGTTGCGCTTTTCCCGAGGGGATGCGATGTATCTGTTGCTCGGCCCACGTGATGGTGCACGGCGCTATCTGAGCGAGGATTTCGCCGTATTGGCGCGATTGGTAGCTGCCGTGGTGGAGCACGTAGAACAAATGCGTGGCGTTCAATTGCAGGGTCTGGTGTCGCAAGCCGAGTTAAGGGCGCTGCAAGCGCAGATCAACCCGCATTTCCTGTTCAACTCCCTGAACACGCTCTACGGGACCATCGATCGCGGCAACGACGAAGCCCGGCGCCTGGTGCTGAATCTGGCCGACGTGTTCCGCTATCTGCTGCGTTCCGAGCGGACACTGATCGAAATCGAGGAAGAGCTGCGCATTGTCCGCGCTTACCTGGAGATCGAGCAACTGCGGCTTGGAGCCAAACTGCGGACCGAGATCAACGTGGATGAAGAGGCTCTCCGCGCTACTATTCCTTTACTTTCGGTGCAGCCTCTGGTGGAGAACGCTGTGAAACACGGGGTAGCTCCCAGGACGGGTACGGGGTTCGTGCGTCTCGACATTACTTCTCGGCAGAATGTCCTGACTGTGACTGTTTCGAACTCAGGCGAATGCGATTCTAGCGCTCTCACGGCTGCCAGCGCTGACGGGGGAATCGGCTTGGCCAATGTCCGGCGCCGTCTGGAGCTGTGTTACGGCGAAGAATCTAGCTTCGTGGCAGAGGTGGAGGATGGCGTCACGAAGGTTGGCTTCCTGCTGCCGATCAGGGTTGGAGTGACGGTCTAACTCTCAGAAGCGTTAATCGTTGACGACGGGGGTTGGGATCGTTGCGCCGAGCCTGCTATGGCAAGGTATACCTACGGGGGTATATTATATAGAGAAAGGCTAAAACGCAACCGTGAAGGAGATTGCCCTCTTTGGCACACGTTATTCGCGACAAGAACAAACTTCTGAATCGGGTTCGCCGCATTAAGGGGCAGATCGACGCCGTCGAGAGGTCACTTGAGGAAGGTACCGAGTGCTCGGATATTCTGCATACGATCGCCGCTTGCCGGGGCGCGATCGACGGGTTGATGGCCGAGGTCATTGAGGGCCACATCCGATTTCACGTGGTCGATCCAGATCATCATCCGACTTCGGAACGGGCGAAGGCGGCCCAAGAGCTGATCGATGTCATCAAGATGTACATGAAATAGACGTTCAGATTGGAGGCCACAAGCCATGTCAGAATCTCATGACCACGAGCAGGAACACGACTCACACGGCGAGCACGTGGAGTGGGTTGAGTTAGGCCGTATCGGCTTTGTCGGATTGGCCATCGCTGTAACGTGGTTGCGGCTGTGGCAGCCGCTACCGCACTTCGACGTCGTCGGCTTCGCTTCTGTCTTGATCGGCGGCTACCCCATATTTCGTGAAGCTTTCGCCGATCTTCTGTCCCGGCGCATGACGATGGAACTGTCCATGACCATCGCGCTCGTATCAGCGCTCGCGATCAGAGAGGTGTTCACCGCGTTGGTGATCGTTTTCTTTGTCCTGATCGCCGAGGTTCTTGAAGAATTGACGGTTGGTCGCGGACGCCGCGCGATTCAGGATTTGCTGAACCTTCTGCCGCAGCAAGTGGAGCTTCGGCGCTCGGACGGCGTGCGATCCGCGAGTTTGGCTGAGTTGAACACAGGTGATGTCGTCCTGGTGCGGCCAGGCGGCCGGGTGCCGGTCGACGGCCTGGTGGTAGCCGGGAACTCGTTTATCGATCAGGCGGCGATTACGGGCGAATCCATGCCAGTGGAGAAGATTCCGGGAACTCGAGTCTACGCGGGAACGGTGAATCAGTCTGGAGTTCTGGAAATTCGGACGGAAACAGTTGGCCGTGATACCGCTTTTGGGAGAATCATCCAGGCGGTCGAACAGGCCGAGCGTTCTCGTGCGCCCGTTCAGAGGACGGCTGATCGCCTCGCAGGCTACCTGGTCTACTTTGCTCTGACCTGTGCGCTCTTCACCTTTATACTCACGCACAACGCCCGATCAACGATCTCCGTAGTAATCGTGGCGGGCGCATGTGGTATTGCGGCCGGCACGCCACTGGCCATTCTTGGCGCCATCGGACGCGCAGCACGGCACGGCGCGATCGTGAAGGGCGGCCTGTACATGGAAACGCTCAGCAAAGTGGATACTGTAGTGCTCGATAAGACCGGCACGCTCACGCTAGGAAATCCCGAGGTTGTATCCATCGACCCTTCGGCCGGAGTCGAGCGTGAACGATTGCTGCGCGTTGCCGCCAGCGCGGAGCGGTATTCCGAGCATCCTTTGGCGCGGGCTATTTTGAAGACGGCAAACCAAATGGCCCTTACTCTAGTCGATCCGGAAGGATTTTCATACACTCCCGGCAAAGGTATTTCTTGTTGCGTAGACGGAGAGGAAGCTGTCGTCGGGAGCAGAGCATTTCTGCTGGAGCACGGCGTAAAGGTCTCCGCCCCAGCGACAGACCAAGATGCCTCCACCGAAATATTGGTGGCTCGGGGCGGTGTTCAATTGGGGGGCCTGAAAATCGCCGATGTTCTTAGGCCCGAAGCTGTGGAAGCCGTTCGAGCGCTCCGGGAGATGTCGATCAGGACCATTCTTCTCACGGGAGATACCGCATCCATCGGCCGGGCGGTCGGAAGTCAACTTCAAGTGGATGAGGTGGAGGCTGAACTTCTCCCCCAACAAAAGCTCGATCGTGTTCGAGCGCTTCGCGACGCTGGGAAGACGGTCGCGATGGTTGGTGACGGCATCAATGATGCCCCCGCGCTGATGGAAGCTCATGTCGGAATCGCGATGGGTTCCGGCACGGAGGTCGCACGCGAAGCCGCCAACGTGCTTCTTCTCGGAAACGACTTGCTGAAGGTAGTCGAGGTCATCAAGATTGCTCGCCGGTGCAACCGGATCATCATGTTCAATTTCGCAGGGACTTTGGGTGTCGATGCTGCCGGCGTCGGGCTGGCGGCTTTCGGATTTCTGAATCCGGTGCTCGCAGCTTTGATCCACGTCACCTCGGAGTTGGTGTTCATTCTGAACTCGGCTCGCCTGCTTTCGGGCTCATCCGGGGCGTCGACTGGAACGGCCGGAGGGCGATTCCCGATTCGTTCAACGGAGCGATCCGCGGCATAAGAAAGATTTTGAGCTGGGGAAGGCAAGATTTTGTGAGCCGGAGACATCACTCAAGTCAACGAGAAAACAAGTGGAAGCGCGCACATCGCCAACCAGTGGCTCAAGCTCCCAAAGAACACTACAAAATCGAGGTCGGCCACAGGCATCTGGATGTGGCGAGTGCGGAAGACGATGACGATCATTGACGCAGCCCACAGTACCGCGATACCGGTGAGACCCGGAATGCCTACCGCTCCGTCAGAACCAAGTGTGATTTGCAAAAGGAGGAACCAAACGATAGGCGAAGGAAGGAGGGCCGTAACCCACATCCAGTTGTAGCTCTGGTTTTGCTTTACCCAAATTGATGGAACGCTTGCCGCGAGCTGGAATGCGAATAACAGAAGGAGGAACAAGGGAGAATGAGTCAAGCTGGCAAAGTCCGTTAGCCGGATTCTTGCTGACACCTCCCGGATAAGCGCCACCGTAAGGAGGACGGCAGCTCCATAAAACAAGGCGCGGCGCGTTGCCCTGCAACTCGGGCTCATGCGCAGGGACATGTAGTCGCGAAGCCAAAAGATCAGAAGTACGGACGCGGATACGATCAGCACTGGATTAGAAAACGAGGTTCAGCCCTCCGGCGCATTCAAGCCTGCGTGAGGAGCCGAACTGCATTGGGTCAATTCTAAAGGCTTTTCCCGCGCCGTCTAGAAAGAAAATGTGGACGGACTTGCACCGGGAATGAGTGGTCTGGAATATGGGGCAAGTAGCCGAGGTAGCTTGTTGGCCTGGTCAGCCTGTCTGTCTCAGCCGGGGACGGTTGCCAAGCCCGGGGAATGCTGCTTCATCGCTCGGGATGGAAACCGCGTTGACGGAAGAAACTTGCTAGCCGGTGTCCGCCGCCAGCTATGGTGTAACGTGGGAGCAATGTCCGTTCACGATTCATTCAAGCCCGCCCATCAATCGGCTCCGCCCGCTGATCTGAAATCCGTGCGGACCGTCGGACAACGCATGCTACAAGGAGCTGAGCGCCGGGCTTCCAGCATGCCTCTGAAGACCTTGATTGTCGATGATGAACCCATCGCCCGCAAGGTTCTGCGCGAGGAGCTGGAGCTGATCGAGGACGTCGAGGTGATCGGAGAGGCTGCCGACGGCGCGGCGGCGTTAGAGAAAATCTGCGACGAGCAGCCCGATCTGGTTCTACTCGATCTGCAGATGCCGGCCATGGGTGGGTTGGACGTGGTGCGCGAATTGCAGCATGGCAGGCACCTGCCCGTGATCGTCATCGTCACCGCATACGATCAGCACGCGCTAGAGGCGTTCGAGGCGGGCGCGATCGACTACTTGCTGAAGCCGGTGGGGCACGCGCGTCTAGCGCAAGCCGTGGAGCGGGCCAAACGCGTAACGGGCCGCCAAGCCATGGAGCGGATCGCGAAGTTGCAGGAGATCGCAGATCCGCCAACTGGCCCGCGTACCCGACGAATCGTGGGCAAAGTGGGCGAGGAGTATTTCCTCCTGAGCGCCGACGAGATTTATGCGTTCCAAGCCGAAGGCGATCTGGTCCGGATCCTCACCGCCAAACGAAAATACCTAGCGACGCAGACCCTGAAGGAGCTGGAGCTGCGTCTCAAGAACACCTGCTTCCGGCGCATCCATCGGAACGCGTTGGTGAACGTGGATCACGTGCGCAAAATGAGCGCGCTCAGCAGCCAGCGATGGCTGATCACGATGAACAACGATCAGGAATTTGTCGCCAGCAAGCGCCAGGCGCGCATGGTTCGCGACCTTCTCGCCTGGTAAAGCGAAGTCCGCTCACGGTCCAACCTAGTTCGTTCACCGCTGTAGCCGAGCCACCGATCGGATTCTCATAGGTGAGGAGCTTCCTGGCATCCACAATCGAGAAATATGAGACGCCCCGCGATTTCGCTTGTCCTTCTTCTCCTGTGCTGTACCTCATCTGTTACGACATACGCGCAGTCCAGTGGCGGCAACGCCGGAACGGTACGTGGCTCCGTTCTAGATCCATCCGGGGCGGCCATTATGGGCGCGACAGTGGAAATACAGAACCCCGTCTCGCACTACAATCAGACCTCCAAGACGGACAATCAGGGAAATTTCGCATTCGTCAATATTCCTTACAACAACTATCACGTATCAGCCTCGGCATCGGGGTTTCAGAACGCCGCAGAGGACATTGACGTGCGCTCGCCTTTGCCGCAGGAGATGAAGATCGCTTTGCAGATCGGCACGTCTACGCAAACTGTGGAGGTGACAGCGGCTGCGGATCTACTCGAAAACGATCCAACTGCGCACACCGATGTCGATCGAGGCCTGTTTGATAAGCTTCCGCTCGAAAGTCAATCGTCCTCTCTGAGCTCGCTCGTTACGCTTGCAGCGCCTGGCGTTGCGGCCGACTCGAACGGTCTCTTTCATGGATTGGGCGATCATGCCGAGAACTCGTTCTCCATAGACGGCCAGCCGATTACCGACCAGCAGAGCAAGGTGTTCTCGAATCAACTTCCAATCGATGCAGTGCAGTCGCTCGAAGTAATTCAGGGCGCCCCTCCGGCTGAATATGGGGGCAAAACCAGTCTAGTCATCGTGGCAACCACAAGGTCGGGTCTGGGCTACACGACACCGCACGGCGACCTGACTGCATCGTACGGAACCTTCGGAACTTCAGGCGGGGCGTTTGATCTCTCCTACGGCGGACAGACCTGGGGCAACTTCATTGCAGTGAATGGACTGAACACCGGCCGCTTTTTGGATCCGCCTGAATTCACGGTGATGCACGACAAGGGCAACGAAGAGAATGCTTTCGATCGACTCGACTTTAAGCCTTCAGATGCCGACACGCTCAATCTGAACCTTCAATACACCCGCTCCTGGTTCCAAACCCCGAACTCGTTCGATGAAGAATATCATCCAGGCCTGGTGAACCCGGTGACCGGCGGTCCGCTGGGACCGATGGATCAGCGCTCGCAAATCAAGACCCTGGACATAGCCCCGACGTGGACCCGTATACTCAATCCAAACACGGTTGTGACCTTAGGCGCATACTTGCGGAAGGATCAGTACAATTACTATCCGAGCCGCGATCCATTTGCAGATATTTCTCCGGACCTGCAAAGCGAAACCGTTACGCAGTCCCGGTCGCTCGCCAACGCGGGTGTTCGTGGCAATGTGTCGTACCTGAAGGGCATTCACAACATCAAGGCGGGAATCACCTATGAACATACCTTCCTCACGGAGGGTGATAGCTTCGGTATTGTCGATCCAACGGTTATTCCTGGGAATCCCGCAGCCTGCCTGGATGCTAATAATCAGCCCATACCCGGAACTCCTTGCGCAGTACTGGCACCCTACGATCTGACCAGGGGTGGGACATCATTCGAGTTCCATGGGCACACGGATATCAAGGAGCTCGCGCTGTTCGTCCAGGATACGATCACCAAGGGTGGCTGGACTTTCAACCTCGGTATCCGCGGGGATATCTACAATGGCATTGCCATCGCCAGGCAAGCCGAGCCTCGCCTTGGAATCGCGTACAATTTCAAACCCACCAACACGGTTCTACGCGTTTCTTATGCGCGAACGATGGAAACGCCGTTCAATGAAAACTTGGTGATCGCCAGCACGGGATGTAGCAGTCCGTTTCTCGCAGCCCTGGTGCCTCCACCGGGCGTCACCTGCAATCTGGGAGCGATTGTTCCAGGCCACCGCAACGAATTCCACGCCGGCCTGCAACAAGCCTTCGGAAAGTACCTGGTTATAGACGCCGAGTACATCTGGAAATACACGCACAACGGGTACGACTTCGGCGTCGTCGGCGCCACACCCATTACGTTCCCAATCGAGTGGGCCAGCAACAAAATTCCTGGATTCGCGATCCGCGCCAGCATGCCGGAATTCCACGGACTTTCCGCGTTTGTGTCGATGTCCGGAGTTGCAGCCCGCTTCTTTCTGCCGCAAGTAGCTGGGTTGCCCATCATTCCCGTCGGGAATGAAGTGTTCCGCATCGATCATGACGAGCTATATAACGAAACGACACACATCCAATATCAGCCGTTCAAGCGTGGCCCGTGGTTGTCGTTCAACTGGCGTTATGACAGCGGACTGGTGGCAGGCGCGTCGCCGTGTTCGGCGGCAACAGCAACCTGCTTCGCCTCGACCCCGATTGCAGATGGCGGAGGGGCGAATATTCCAAGCGGCCAAGTGGCGCTAACGAACACCATCAGCGGGCTGCCATTGACAGCCGATCAGGAGTATCAGGCCGGCCTGACGTGCAACGGCGTGCTTGCCGCTCCAAACCCGCTAGGACCAGCACTGGCCACCTGCAGTGCTGCGGGGCTCGGATCAATATACCTAAAGATACCGAAGCCCGGAACCGAGAATGACGATCACAATCCGCAGCGAGTCCAGCCCCGCAGCTTATTTGACTTGGCTGTGGGACATGACAACATTTTCCACGGCGACAAATACAAGTTCAGCGCTCGCCTAGAGGTTATCAATCTCACTGACAAAGAGGCTCTCTACAACTTCCTGTCGACGTTTAGCGGGACGCACTATGTGACTCCGCGCACCGTGACGGGAACTATCGGGTTCCACTTCTAGAGAAGAGTTCCAACTCAGGGGTTCTCGGCGTATACCCGCTTCACCACGTTGGCCACCGGCCCCATGGTCTGCCAATCCGGGTATTTCGTTTTGAACTCGGCCGTGACCGTGGTGGCGGCTTGGTCGGCGGACTTGCCTTCCCGCTTCAATTCGAGCGATCGGGCTTGAAGGTCCAGCAGAAATGCCCGCTCCTTCGCGATCAGGGATCCGTCGCCCAGCGCTCCGTGATCGGGAACAATGAGGCGCGGATGGAGAGGCTCCAGTTGATCCAGGATCGCGAGCCAGTTCTTGACGCTGGCATCGGCGTTGGGCATGTTGGGGACAATCTTGTCTTGCACGATATCGCCCGGGATCAGAACGCTGTCGCCCTCCACGAAGATCATCTCGTCGCCCTGCGTGTGCGCCGGTCCCCACCAAAACAGGCGTGCGGTAACACCGCCGAGATCCAATTTGATCTCTTTATCAAAGGCGATGTCGGGCGGGCGCATCTTTACGTCCGCCAGCAGCTCTTTGCTCTGCGCCGAGAAGCTGCGGAACAGATCCATGAGCTCAGTGGCATGCTTGTTCATCTCGTCCTGCTGGACGGCCGGCCGGATGATGACCGTACGCGGCGGGAAGGCTTGCTCGCCCATCGCGTGCTCAGGGTGAAAATGCGTGGTGGTCAAGTACAATATGGGCGCTTTGGCCAGCTTTTCTGCCTGTTTCACCACAATGGCGCCGTTGCGCGGGCCCAGGCCGGTGTCCACCACCAGCGTGGCGCGGTCGCCCACGACAATTCCGATGTTGGGAAAGCCAACGATGGCGTAAACGTGCTCCGAGACGCGCGTTACTGAGTTTTCGGGCAGCATCATGGATTCCTGAGCGGACCCGAGAAAGGCCGAGCACACCAGGAGCGCGGCCAGAGAAGCCGTTCTGCGAAGCGACATGAGGTTCATCTTACTACGGCGCGGGTTGCAAAGCAGGCGATGCGGAGGGGCTTACTGCGGTGGTGGAAGCCAGGTTCGTAGCCGCCGCGGGAGCCGAGAAACCCAGGATGAAATGCTGCATGGCAATTTCCAGGGAACTCATACCGAAGGCCTTGGCTTCGGTCAGCGCCTGCTGGCTGGTCCAATGATCGTGCTCGATGCGATAGCACGCGATAGCGGTCCCGGTGCGGTCTGCACCGCGCCTGCAATGAACGAAAACCGGCCACGCCGATGGATCGTTGAACACAGCCATCACGGCTGCGACTTGCGATTCATCCGGGGCCTTGTAACCACTCCACCGCAAGCGTACGTAGCGCATCCCGGCGCGCTGGACGAAGGTTCCCTCTGAGTTCTCGCCTCGCAAATCAATCACCGTCTTGATGCCGATTTTGGCAAGACCGGCATAGCCGTCGCCATGAGGCTGGGCCCCGCGGTAGACATGTTCATCCACCTGATGAAAGTTGTCCACTCCTGGGATGTCCGGAATGGAAGCGGCTGGGAGCCCGGCGATACTCAGCGATAGGGCGAGAAGGCCGGGAACCAGGCGCCGATACAGCATGGCACTTGGCATTTTTTAAGTATTGTACTATCAATAACGATGCGCGAGCCAAAGCCCCAGTTGCGCACCCTGAATATTATTTCGGCGCTTCGGCGCCGCCGAAGTTATATCCGGCGCCCTTCTCCCCGTGGAATGAGTTATAGACCACGGGGATTCCTTTTTCTTTCATCAGCTTGGCCATGAGTGCCACGGTATCGGTGTGAAAGATCGCCGACGACATCCCGATGGGCACTCCCTCGGCCCAGTTCAAGGGCGTCATTCTAGTGGAACTGACACCGAATCCATAATCTTCGCCTTTGTCCAGCGCATCCAGCTTAGCGCCATGATCCACCAGCACCTGGACCACTTTGTTCGCACCTTTGAAGCCTGCGCCATGCAACGCGGTGATTCCGTGGTCGTTGGCCGCATTGACGTCGGAGCCTAAGTCCAACAGTAGCTTCACCACTTCGAGTGTCTGGTCCTCGGAATATTCGCGAAGCATTCCATCGGCCCACCCTACGCCCGAAGCTGCCATGAGCGGCGTCGTATGGTCGAAAGTAGAAATCAGCGGATCGGCCTTGTGGGCAAGCAGCAGACGCACCACCCGAAGATCGCCGCAAAGCGCGGCACGCAGCAGGGGCGTGGCCCCCGCTTCCTTCAACCAGGCCGCCGTCATCCCCTGATGAACCTCTGTATCGGCCTTGATCTGTACGTTGGGGTTCGCTCCGCGATCGAGCAGCGCCTGGATGAAGCTCAGCACGCCGTCCGTGCTCGGCCCCGGAATAGCAGTGGTCTCCTGATTTCGGTTCTTCACCGCCAGGTAGAGCGGAGTCCAGCCCTTGGCATTGGCAAGGTTGATATTGGCACCATGATCCATGAGATAGAGCGCCATATCGTAGTAGCCGTTCTGCACGGCGACTAACAGCGGGCTGCTTCCATCGGCCGATATCTGATTCACGTCCGCTCCGGAGGCGATCAGTGTGCGAGCGCATTCCAGGGAGCCCTCTCGCGCCGCAAACAACAAAGCGGTCAAACCACCTTTGATGGGAGCGTCCGGACCGCCCTGCTGGTTGGCCGGAGCAAACGCCAGCCCTCTTCTTTTGAGTGGCCGCAATACCTCAGACTCAGCCCGCACGTCGGCCCCGCTATGAACCAGCAATTCCAACACCGCAACATGACCCTGTTCGGCGGCCCACATCAGGGCCGTCGTTCCGCGCAGCGTGTCTTTGGCGTTGACCCGCGCTCCATGGTGGCTCAGCATCTTGACCGCGTCGACATTGCCGCTGCGCGACGCCATCATCAGCGCCGTCTCACCGTGCGAGAGCACCGGCGCGTTGACGTTCGCCCCGGCCTTGAGCAGCAGCTCGATCATCGGGGCGCTTCCGTTCTGAGCCGCGAGAAACATCGGCGTAGCGCCATCGTGATTCGCTGTGCCGGCATCCGCCCCGGCGCGAATCAACAGCCCGGCTGTTTCCAGATCGTTCCATCGAGCGGCCCAATGCAGCGCGGTGGTGCCGTCCGCTTGCGCGGCGTTCACGTCAACCTTCTTCGCAAGCAAAGCGCGGACCGCAGTGGAGTCCTGATTCATGACTGCATCGGCGATGTCAGCCGCCCAGGCCGAGGGTAAGAGCGCCGCGCCGATCAGGATGACTGCAAGTCTTCGCATTTCGTTTACGAAAGAGACATCGGCCCGGTGCTGTCGCCCAGGCTTTGTTTTTCGATGCCGAACATTTGTAACGTGGCCAGCAGCAGGTTGGCTGTGGAGCCTTCCGTTCGGATGTGCCGGTCGCCTTTGTGCTGTCCGTTCGCACCGCCGATCAGCATGTGACCGACATCCTTATGGCTGTGCAGGTTCGAATCGCCCATGTTAGTCGCCCACAAGATGAGAGTGTGGTCGAGCAGAGTGCCGTCGCCATCGGGTGTCGCTTTCAACTTATCCAGGAAATAAGTCAAACACTGGATGTGATAGCGATTAATCTTAGCCCAGTCCTCGTATTTCTTGGGAACGGCGCCGTGGTGCGATGCGGCATGGTTGGCCGTCGTCACGCCCGATTCCGGATAGCTCCGCATGCTGACGTCGTGTGCGTACATCAGGGTGGAAACTCGGGTGATATCCGCTTGGAACGCCAGCGTTTGCAGATCCCACATCAACTTGATGTGTTCGGTGAATGATTCGGGCATTCCGAAAGGCACCGGCGCGTCTGGAGACGGGTCGGACGCCTTCTGCACATTGTGCAGCCGCCGCTCGATTTCACGGATGTCGTCCAGGTACTCATCCAACCGCGCGCGGTCCGTGCCCGGCAGTTTGTTATTCAGCCGATTCACTTCCTGGGTTACCGCATCCAGCAGGCTTGCTTTAGCCTGTCTGCGCGCCATGCGCTCCTGCGCGCTGCCTCCATCGCCGAACAGGCGTTCAAAGACCACCTGCGGATTGGCCTCGTGTGGCAGCGGCTTGGTTGGACCCGACCACGAAACCGAGTTCACATAGGCGCAACTGTAACCCCAGGGGCAGGTAGCGAGCGCGCTCTGATCTTCGATTCCAAGCTGGAGCGATGGCAGGGCATTATCCTGGCCATGCTTTTGCGCGATCATCTGGTCGATGGTGGTGCCCAGATAAATATCGTCGCTGACAGTCTTCTTGGGAGGCACGCCGCTAAAGACAGCGGCGCTGCGCGAGTGATCTCCACCCGCCATTCCCGGCGGAGGCATCGAGGACGTGGCGTCCAGGCCGCTGATGAGAGTGATGTGCTCCCGCCACCCCTCAATCGGTTTTAGAACGAACGGATACTCTGTGATCGCGCCTGTTTTGGGGAGTTGCCAGTATTCCGGCGCCCATCCGTGCGGGCTGAATATGCCAGCGAACCGCGGAACCTTGGGAAGCGCGGCTGCACTGGCCAGCGGCTGCAGTGCCGGTATCATCGAATCCAGCAAGGGTAGCGCCAAAGAAACGCCCAGCCCCCGCAGCATCGCTCGCCTCGGAATGTGTTTCCCGGTAATGAACATACTGTTCCGCCTTCCTGCAGATATCTAGCGCTTGCTGGCCGCCGCGGTCAGGGTCGTCTCGGGCTTTCGATTCATCTGAAATGGCTCGCTGTTCACGATGCCCTCAATCAGCGTCGAGAAGCGGTAGTTGTTGCGCGCGGCATCCCGCACAATCGCCCGCACTACCGGCATGTCCTGATACTCCACTCCGCGTCCCAGCGCGTACGTCAGAAGCTTTTCCGTCACTACTCGCGCAAACTGCGGTGAATAGCGCAGCAGCGCGTTGCGTAAATCCACGACGCCAACAATCTTCGTTCCATCGGTCAACTGGCTGGATGCGTCCACGTTCTGGCCGGCATCCTTGGTCCGCCACTTGCCAATACCATCGAAATTCTCGAGCGCGAAACCAATGGGGTCCATCATTTTGTGACAGCCCGCGCAGGCTGGGTTGGCGCGATGCGCTTCCATCAGTTGCCGCATGGTTTGCGGCGCGCTGCTACCCGAAGCAGCATCTTTCAACGGAGGAATGTTGGGTGGCGGGTCGGGCGGAACAATGCCCAGAATATTAGTCATCACCCACTTGCCGCGCTGCACGGGGGAAGTTCGGTCAGATACCGACGTTACCAACTCGATGCCGCCCTTGCCCAGCAAGCCGCGCCGCACATCAAGGGCGCCGTCCAGTTTCACTCGCCGGAACTGGCTTCCATAAATATTCGGGATTCCGTAGTGCGCGGCCAGACGCTCGTTGACGAAGGTGTAGTCGCCGTCCAGCAGGTCGATAATGCTGCGGTCTTCGCGCACGATGCTTTCGAAAAACATCTCCGCCTCGGTGCGAAAAGCCTGCCGGAGATTGTCGTCGAAATCCGGATAATCGATCCCCTCCGGCGTCGAACTCTGCATGACACGCAATTGCAGCCATTGGCCGGCGAAGTTTTTCACTAGTTCGTGAGTGCGCGGATCGGCCAGCATGCGCCGGATTTGCTGTTCCAGCACGTCGCTATTGCGAAGCTTCCCTTGCGCCGCCAGGCGAATCAGTTCGTCATCCGGGCCACTGCTCCAGAAGAAGTATGCCAGCCGCGAGGCCAGCTCCACATCGCTGATGCGATAGGCTTGGCCCGGCTTGACGTCGGCGGGACCGCCTTCGGTGCGGAACACAAATTCGGGATGGGCCAGGATGAACTGGAGTCCGCGCTCGATTCCGTTTTCGAAGTCTCCCGCGTTTCGGCCGGCCTGATACATATTCATCAAAGATTCGGTATCTGAGTCGGTGATGGGCCTGCGGTAAGCCTCGCGCGCGAGCGTTGTCAGAATCTTTCGCGCACAGGGCATTTCATCGGTAGTGCTGGACGGTTGGCAAATGAAAACCTTGTCGCGGCTGGGAGTCTCTTTCGGACGCACGCCATCGTAGGGACCGGCGATCGTGACCGAGCTCACCTGGGGTGTAAACGTAAAGCCGTCAACCAGATTGTCGTCGAGAATGCTGCGGTGATAATGGTGATTCAGATCCACGTTCGGCACGTAGGTAGTGGCCAGAAACGTAACGCCCACCGATCGCTCGCCTGCTTTCACCGGCACCCGGACCACGTTCTTGTCGCGCAGACTGGCGATGGGTACGTCCTTGCCGATGCGGAAGACCTTCACTCGGGCACCGTCGATCAGCACTTCGGCTTGCTCGTCTTCACTGTCGCCGCCGTACAAACCGCCCACCGTGGTTCTCACTGGGTCCCAGGAGATGGAATACTCGCCGTCTGCGGGGAAGTAGTGGTGAACCAGCATTCCTCCGCGCGTCCCAAACGGCAGACCTTCGATGTGCCCTTCCTGCGAATAGTCCTCGCGGACGTGATAGATCTTACGCGCCGGCCCAGTTTCGTGGCCCAGAGCCAGGCGGCTGATCTTCGCCGCCGCTTCTACGTATCCTTCCACCAGAGCAGGCGAGACTTCCAGGCCGCTAACTACGTTGTCGAATCCGTAACTGGAGTCATCGGCAGGAAGAAAAGCGGCGGGATCGATATCCAGCGCCAGCAGGCCGCGGATGGCGTTCGCGTATTCGGTCCGGTTCACACGATGAACACCCGGGGCAGGAAGGTGTGGATGGGCCGCCGCCGCGCGGTCGAGTTCGTTCTCAATGGCTACCGTCAGGGCCTCGTAAGTTGCGGCGTTGGGGCGCGGCATACCGGATGGCGGCATCATACCCGCGCGAAGCTTGCGCACCACCTTTTCCCACTGTTCGGCGTGCTCGCCAATGGGCAGGAGTTCCAGTTTGTCGAGCGTTAAACCGGCGGTCTTCAGCTTCTGGTTGTGACAGACAACGCAATATTGATTGAGAACGGCGCGCTCGGAAACAAGCTGTCCGGCATCCTGGATGGGGGGCGCAACGGGGATTTGGGCAAGCGCGGAGGCCAGGGCCATCGCGGCCACCAAGAGCATTACTCTGCCGCAACGCACGTCTCTGTTGATATCAAGAAAGTCCTTCGGAGTCAAGGGGGTGGAGGGCCTACGGAACTGGCATTCCAGTCCTATGAGTCCTTGACAACTGTATCGATTCCCAGATAGCATCGGCTGTTTCATGCTGCGTCAAAATTCCTCGCCCTGCCGCCGCGACATCATTAAAGGACTCGCCGCCCTGGGCGCGAGCGCCTTGCTGCCAGCTAGCCGATCTGTGGCGCAGACTCCCGCTGCCAGTCCGCGCGTAATCGATTGCCACCACCATTTCGTGTCTCCAGCCTTTCTCAAAGCTCTGAGCGCCAAAGAAGGCCACAAGGTGGAGGGGTTTACCAATTTCTTTCCGCTGGGATTGTGGAAGAATTATTCGCCCGCCAAAGACGTCGAGACTATGGATCGGGACGGTGTGGCCACATCACTGATCTCCTGCACCGCGCCCGGCGTGTGGTTTGGGGATCCGGACGAGGCTCGCGGCCTGGCGCGCGAACTGAACGAGTACGGCGCGAAAATGGCTTCCGACTACAAGAGTCGCTTCGGCTTGCTGGCGGTGCTGCCTATCCCCCGCGTGGATGAAAGCCTGAAGGAGATCGAATACGCGTTCGACACGCTGAAGGCCGATGGCGTCGGCATTCTGACCAGTTACGGGAACCACTGGCTGGGCGACCCGATGTTTCAACCGATCTTTGATGAGTTAAACCGGCGGAAGGCGGTGGTCTATACTCACCCGATCGATGCCCCCTGCTGTCAGGACCTGATGCCGGGCGTCAACCCCACTACGCTTGAATACTTTGCCGACACGGCCCGGGCCATACTGAGTCTTCTGGTGACTAACGCGGCCACACGCTATGGCGACATCCGCTTTATTTTCTCGCATGCGGGCGGAAGCTTTCCGTCGTTGATCGATCGCATCGGTGTCGGCAATCCCGACACCATAGCCGCCAATCTTCGCGGCCCCGCGGAGCCCAACTCGCGCCTTTACCATCTGCGACGCTTCTATTACGACACCGCGCAGTCTACGAATACGATCCAGTTGCAGGCGCTAAAGACCATCGCTGGAGTATCGCAAATCGTATTCGGAACCGATTACCCGTTCGGCGCAACCGCCGCGAAACAGGTGCAGGGCTTGGGCGAGTGCGGCTTTAATCCGGAAGAGCTGCAGAGCATCGAGATGGGCAACGCGCTCCGGCTGTTTCCGAAGTATAAGAGCTGATCGCAAGGGAGAAGACGAGCCATGTGTTTTTCAGCCACGGCGAACTTTGTTGGCAGTGGAGCTCTGGCTGCTATCGGCGTCGTCACATTCACGAGAGTAAAGCACCGTCGTGAGCTGCTTTTTGCGGCTCTCCCTACGTTGTTCGCCGTTCATCAGTTCATCGAGGGATTCGTCTGGCTGGGGCTGGACGGGATTCTCTCGCCCGCGGTGGTGCGCGATATGGGCGCGGCGTACATGCTGTATGCGCAGGGATTACTCCCGTTCCTTCTGCCGCTCAGTGTGCTGCTTTTTGAGCCTGACGTGAAGAGCCGTAGGCGTATGCTGCCATTCCTGATACTCGGTGGAGGAACGGCTCTTTATATATTGTGGGCGTTGACGGCGTATCCATTGCAGATCTCCGTCAAGGGAGACAGCATCGTTTACATCAATCAGGCGACAAACAATACAGCAGTTGCGGTGCTGTATGTGATTGCCACGTGCGGTTCGCTATTCTTCTCCCAGGTCAGGGCGATGGTAATCTTCGGCGCGGCAAACCTGACAATTCTCCTGGCTGTCATGGAGTTCAAGCGGTACGCATTCACGTCGCTGTGGTGTGCCTACGCGGCGATCGCGAGCCTGATCATCCTGGCCTACTTCTGGAGAAGCAGCGCAGACCGCCCGTTCCTCTACGCAGAGCCTCTATGAATTCTGGTGATTTCCAAGCGCCACGTTAAGAGATAGACTAAATCGAGCAAACATTATGAAGCCGGCGTGGCTACCCTTGTTCGTTCTGGTTGGGGCGACTGCTTGGGCGCAGACCGCGACCATGAAGCAGCTCATGTTGGATCTCATCCACCCGGCGTCCAACGATATCCAGCTATTTGTGAATCGTGGCGCGCCCAAGAGCGATGCGGAGTGGGCGCTTGTCCGGCGCAGCGCGTTGACGCTGGCAGAGTCCGGAGACCTGCTCACAATGAGAGGGCAAAATTTTCAAGGCGACTGGGCCAGGGACGCGAAAGCGCTCGCCGATGTCGGGTCGGCTGCGTATAAGGCGGCGCAGGCGAAAGACTTCGCTGCCCTGGCAGGGCTCACGGATTCCCTGGATGCGTCCTGCACGAACTGTCACAAACAGTTTCGACCGAATGTGTTTCCGCGTGATGGAGGATCGAAATGAGTTACTCGCGCAGGAATTTTCTCAAGGCCGCTGGATCCGGAATCGTATTGACCGCGGTGGGCGGGGAATCGATTTTCATCGCGGCCGCCGCTCCGGCTCTTCTTTCCCCCATGACGAAGGAGAAAGGCTCGTTCCTCATCAACGGAAAGCCACACGTCGCCGAATACGAAGCGCGCACAACACTGTGGGAAGTGATCGCGATGAACGCGGGCCTTACCGGAACCAACCGCAGCTGCAATCGGGCCAGTTGCGGCGCCTGCAGCGTGCTGGTGGATGGAGTTCCCATTTACTCCTGCCACACTCTCGCGACCGAGGCTTCGGGCAAGAAGATCCTCACCATCGAAGGCGTTGGCGACGACAAGAACTTGCATCCCTTGCAGCGGATCGGCCACACGCACGTCGCTGCGGATTGTGGATTCTGCACCGCGGGATGGGTGGTTACCGCGAAAGGGCTGCTGGACAAAAATCCGAATCCATCCGTCGATGAAGTGAAGGGCGCGCTGGCCGGGCATATTTGCAGGTGCGCGGCTTATCCGGCCATGATCCGAACAGTCATGGATTCCGCGGCCGTGTTGCGCGGGGAGAAAATCTCGATCGAAGCTGCACCCGCGTCCATCGTCCAGGTGAAGCTACCCATGGTCCGGGATTATTCCACCAGCGGTGGCCATCTGCCGGGCGATGAAGTGCTGGAGGGCGCGCAAAAGACCGTAACCAGGAAGTGGCAAGGATACCCTCCTGAGAATCTGAACGTGCTTGGAAAACCGATGCCCGCGCTGCCCGAAGTTTCCATTCCGCGGTTCACCGGCAAAGCGCAGTATGCCAGCCGAATCTGGTTTCCCGATCTGCTGTATGTGAAGTTCTTAACTTGCCCGCATCCACACGCGCGCATCAAGACGATCGACACCAGCGCGGCGGAGAACATGCCCGGCGTCGCGTACATCCTGACGTACAAGAACGCTCCGAAGCCCCAAGGTTCTCCTTCGGCCGGACTGAGGGCCATGCCTCTGGCGCTTCCCGAAGAGCTCAATCTGCAGGGCGAAGCAGTTGCCCTGGTTGCAGCCGAGACGGAGGATCTTGCCGAGGACGCGGCCGCCGCGATCCTGGTTGACTACGAAGTCCTTCCTTTCGCATCCACTCTGAACGATACGATGTCCCCCGATGCAGCCGACCTGCGTGGAGGAAAAGGAAACCTCTTGCGGCATCGCGATTCTCCTGCCCAGTTCCCCAACGCCACCTGGGCAGCCGAGCAGGGCGACATCGAAAAAGGATTCGCTGACGCCGATGTGATCAAGGAGTTCAGCTATCATTTTGCGGGCGCGGTTTCGGTGCCCATGCAACCCAGCGGTAGCGTGGCCAAGTGGGAAGGCGACCGGTTGACGTTGTGGGGCATGGGCCAGGGAATTTATCCCGCGCGGAGGGAGCTAGCCAACGCGCTGGGGATCGATCCATCGAAGATCCGGTTCATCAATAAATGGAACGGCTCTACTTTTGGGGCTGCGAGATTAGCGGCCGAGCGGTTCTATCCCTTGATCGCGCACATGTCGAAAGAAACGGGGCGGCCAGTGAAGGTGATGCTGCCCAAAGACCAGGAACTCGCGCAACTGGTGATTAAGCCGGAGACCATCACGAAATTTAAGGTGGGGATCAAGAAAGACGGACGGATCACGGCGATCCATCACGAGGTTTACGTCAGCGTCGGCGAACTGGAATTCGGCGTACACGCCGACGGCCCGGGCAACGCCTTCAACCAATTGGAGCTGTACACATCGCAGGTTCCGCACTGGCGATCGTTATGGTGCGCTTACCGGACGAATGCGCCGCGCCCCGGACCCTCGCGCAGCCACATCCAGCAGGAGACCAAGTGGTCCTGGGAAAACATGATGGATGAGATGGCGGACGTGGCGGGCGTAGATCCGGTGCAGTTCCGTCTGATGCACATTACCAAGATCACGCCTGAGGACAAGCGCCATCCCTATCAATCGTTCGCCTCCGTGGAGGTTCTGGAGGAAGGCGCCAAGACCTTCGGGTGGGACAAGAGAAATCCAGTGGCGGGTAGCACGCCAGGGCGATTCAAGCGAGGATTCGGCCTCGGCATGTCGCAGCATCATGGCGGTCTGATGGGCTACCACGAAGGCGAGGAAGCCTTCGCGAAATTGGCTGCGGCGCCAGGGGCGAATCTTTTTAGCACCGATTTGGAGTTGGCGGCCGACGGCTATGTAACGATGAAGATCGCTCTTCCCGACAGCGGGTCGAACGCCGGCACCGCGCTGGCTCATGTCACTGCGGAGATGCTGGGCTTCACCACCAGAGATCGAATCAGAATCGTGTGGGGCGATTCGGATATTGCGCCTACCAGTGATGAATGGTACGGCGGCAGAACCATTACCCTGCAAGGCGCGGCCATCTGCACCGCTGCCGACAAGCTTCGCAAGGATCTCTTAGCCCGTGCGGCCTCGACATTGCAGGTCAACGCGGAGGCACTTCAGATTCGCGACGGAGTGATTTCATCGAAGAATGATCCGGCGAAGCGGACGACTTTCGCCGCGCTGGTGAAAGCCAACAATGGCGTGATCCGCCAAACGGGGCGGGGAGTTGCCGGTGGCGAACGAGGAGGATCGAACAAGGGCGTCGGAGCCTGCTTCGCCGAGGTGGAAGTCGACACTTGGACCGGCAGTTGGCGCTTCGTGCGGGCGACCTACGTGCACGATACGGGCCTGGTGATCAACCCGCTGGTTGCCGAGGCCGACATGGTGGGATCGCTGATGGAGAGCACGCAGGTTGCTACCGACGCGATTCCGTGGGATCGGGAATTTCCAGGAACGCGGCATTATAGCGTCGGATATTTGTCGTACCGGTTGCCAACCATCATGGATGTTCCGCAACAGACGCAGCTCTATATCGACAGCTTGGAGCCGCGTTGGTTCTATGGCATCAAGAGTTTTAGTGAAACCAGCATCGGGGCGGTGCCGGGCGCGATCTCAAACGCAATTTACAATGCGTGCGGGGTTAGGCTCCGGGAGCATCCCATCACGCGGGAAAAAATAATGGCGGGTTTGTCGGCCAAAGCGAGGCGGGCATGAAAAAGATTTCGATCTATCGCCCGAAGACCGTAGACGAGGCGGTACAAATCCTGTCATCGCATGGGACGGAAGCAGGAGTTTACGCCGGCGGGACGGATTTACTAATACGGCTGAAGAACCGGCTGACGCAGGCGCCTAGTTACTTAGTCGACATCAAAACAATCGACAATCTGCGCTACATCAAAGAAGACGCGCAGGGACGCGTGCAGATCGGCGCTGCGACGAAGCTGTCAGAGATCGCCGACTCTGAGCTGTTGAAGCAGAGATACCCAATGCTGGTGCAGGCCATCCACATGATTTCGTCGCCGGAACTCCGCAACGCATCCACAATCGGTGGCGACCTGCTGCAAGAGGTCTGGTGCCAATATCTGCGGGGCGGCTATTCCTGCTGGAGGAATGGCGGGCATCTCTGCTATGGCGCTATCGGGGACAACAGCTATTACCATTCTGCGATGGGCGGCCGGCTCTGCTATGCCGTTTATCCCGGGGATGCAGCGGTCGCGCTCATTCCGTTCGACGCCTCGGTGAAACTCGCCACTTCTGCGGGGACCAAAGAGCTGACCGTGGAGCAACTCGTACCCGGGGATCTGCTGGTGGATGGGCGCATCCAGTCCCATGTCGTTCGCTTCAATGAGATCCTGACCGAAGTAATCCTTCCTCAGCCTAAGCCAAACTTACGGGCATCGTTTGAGAAACTAAGACCGCGCGGTGTTTGGGACTTCGCCATGGCATCGCTCGCGCTGAGTCTTCAAGTTCGCGATAACGCGATTGAAGATTCGAGAGTCGTTTTCGGTGGAATCGCTGGAAAACCGGTGCGCGAACATGCGGTGGAAAACTTTCTGCGAGGCAAGACGTTGAGCGCGGATTTAGGCGATCGGGCCGTAGCGATTGCCTTGGCGAACGCTGCACCCCTCAAATACAATTCGACCAAGATCGATATGGCCAAGGGCCTACTGGCCTCCGGCCTCGTAAGGCTGAATGGAAACAATTGAGGGCGTCTTGTTCGACCCCGTGGGCTGCCTGGCCGAATTTTCTCCCGAGCCGTTCCTTGAAATTGCCGCGCGATTATCGGGGAAAAAACAAACCAGCAAGTCGGGCAGCCGCGCCTACTGGCATTTACTCAACTTGATGGAGACCTCCGGATACAAGACCATCGAATCTCTCGAGTTGAAGGCAGTGGATAGCGCGACGATTTACGACGATGTTGCGCCGGCCTTATTCGAGCTGAAAGCCATGGGGATCAAACGGTTCATCGTGTCGTCGCTGTCGGAGACCGCCGTCACACGGTTTCTCGCGAGATGCGCTCCTGTCGGCTTCGACGGTATCTGGAACCGGGACAACGCGGGAGGCATCAAGGCCCTGCCTCTTGCTCGCGCCCTCCAGGGCGCATCTCTCCGGCCAAATCGCACCATGTTTCTCACCGACACGGCGGAGGGTCTGAAAGTGGCGGAGAGCGTGGGTGTCAACGCTGTATTGATGATGAACGATCCTGACGAGTCCAGACGGCTGGCAACGCGCAATCCGGCGGGTGGGATCGTCTCACTGCACGAACTGGCCGATTTCATTAGAATTGTGCGGGCAGAGCGGGGCGCTCGCCAAGCTTGATCGCGATGTATCATGATTCGGAGGATTCCTCATGCCCCAATCCATAACTCGAAGTGAGCGTCTGCACCCGGAAGTGCGTGCGCTGTTGGAGATGATCGATGCGCAGGGAGCTCCACCGCTCGAAACTCAGGACGCCGTGGAAGCCCGCAACAGCCGCGTGGATGCGATGAAGATGCTCGGCGGCGAACCCGATGCGCTGGACCGCGTAGAAAACCTCTCTATTCCAGGGCCGGGCGGCGACATTCCGGTGCGCATTTACGCCGTCGAACGAGGGGGCGGGCTCCGTCCCGCGCTGGTCTACTTTCACGGCGGCGGCTTCGTGTTTGGCAATCTGGATACGCACGACGCGGTGTGCCGCGCCATTGCCAAGGAGTCCGGGGCCGTGGTGATCTCGGTGGATTACCGGCTGTCTCCCGAACATAAGTACCCGGCAGCGGTGGAAGATTCGTACGCGGCTACTGTGTGGGTGGCAGCCAATGCGGAGCGCCTGGGTATCGATGCGCACCGCATCGCCGTGGGTGGCGATAGCGCTGGGGGCAATCTGGCCACGGTGGTCGCCATGCGTTGCCGCGATGCGGGCGAGCCCGCTTTGTCGGCACAAGTGTTGATCTATCCGGTGACCGATAGTAGCTCTTTCGAAACTGGGTCGCATCGCGAATTTGGAGAAAACTACTTTCTGACGCGCGCGGGCATGGAGTGGTTTACGGGCCACTATCTTGCATCGGCCGATCAAAAGCGCCATCCGGAAGTTTCGCCTCTTCTGGCGCCGAACCTGAGCGGCCTGCCTCCCGCGCTCGTGATTACGGCCGAGTTCGATCCTTTGCGCGACGAGGGCGAAGCCTACGCGCGGCGTCTAGAACAGGCCGGAGTACACGTCACCGTCACCCGCTATCCCGGCATGATTCACGGCTTCGTTTCCATGCGCGGAGTGCTCTCCGGTGGCCGCCAGGCAATTAAAGAGGCCGCGGAATTTACGCGATCGAACTCGCGGAAGAGCGTAGCCGTATGACGAGCCCACGCTTGCGAGCGGCGCTGCTAGTCCTTCTCCTCGCACCCGCCGCACCGGCGCAGGACGCCCAAATACGCGTCTTGTGCTCCAACGGTTTCCGGGCGGCGCTGGAGAAGCTGCTGCCTGAAGCCCAGCGGACGATCGGACGTCCGATCAATGTGAAGTTTGGCACCTCTGCGTCATTCAAGCAGGCGATCGAGGGCGGCGAGCAATTCGATCTCGCAATCGTCACGCCGCAAATTGTGGAGGGCCTGATCAAAGACGGCAAGATCGCTGACGGGACAAAAGTGGATCTCGCCAGCAGCGGTGTAGGAATGGCGATTCGGGCCGGCAAGGCGAAGCCCGACGTTTCCAGCGCACCAGCAGTCAAGAAGATGTTGCTCGATGTGAAGTCAATTGGGATTGTGAAGGTAGGAGCGGGCACTCCGGCCGTACTCGACATGCTCAATCGTCTCGGTATCAGCGGGGAGGTTCAACGCAAGATCGCCTACCAGGAAGGCGCGGAGCCATCCATGGCCAACGTCGCCAGCGGGAAGATCGACGTCGCATTCGGGCTGATTAGTGAAATAGTGTCTGTTTCCGGCGTGCAGTTGGCCGGACCGCTGCCGCCGGAATTTCAGCGGCAGATTATCTTGTCGGCGGGAATCGCGAGCTCTACCAAAAACCGGAAGGCGGCTGACGAGATCATCCAGTCGTTAACGAATCCGGCGGCTGCGGCAACTATTAAAGCAGCGGGTCTGGAACCTATCGCGAAGTAAAAATAATCGTCTTATCAGCGGGTTTTCAGGTTCCAACGCAATACACGCTCTCCGAAGGACTCGCCAACATAGACGTTGCCCTTCGAGTCCGTAGCAATGCTGTGCAGGTGGTAGAACTGGCCCGGACCGTGTCCTCCGTGCCCGCCGAAGAAGCCCACCACCTCCAGGGTTTCCCGATTCAGGATCTGCACCTTCTTGTTGCTGCCATCGGAAACATAGAGAAACTGTTGCTGTTTATCCGGTGAAAAGGCGACGTCGAATGCCGTGCCTTCCGGCGTGGATGTTTTGCGTTCGATGAATCCCTCTTTCACGAACTTACCTTCGGGCGTGAACACCTGAATCCGGTTATTCACGCGATCTCCGACGTAAACCAGGCCATCGTTCGAGATGCGGATTCCATGCACGGTATTGAACTGCTGCGGACCCGGTCCGTCGAAGCTTCGCGTCCGGGGAACGTTGTCGTCGGGCTTATTCCCGTAAGCGCCCCAGTGGCGCTTGTACGCTCCGGTGTCGGCATCGAAGACGATGACACGCCGGTTTCCATAGCCATCCGCAACGAACACTTCGTTGGTTTTCGGGTACACATAAATGCCTGCCGGACGGTTCAGGTTTTCGGTGTCGTTACTGCCGCCGGTTTTTCCGTGGTGGCCGATCTGGAGCAGAAACTTCCCGGACTTCGAGAACTTCAGGATGTTGGTGTCCTTCGCGCCATTGCCGCCGATCCAGACGTTGTCTTTGTAGTCGACGAACATGCCGTGCTCGTTGTCGGGCCATTCGTATTCGGCCGATGGCCCGCCCCACCCTTGAATGAAATTGCCCGCCATATCGAATTCGATTACGGGCGGCGCCGGGATACAGCAATCGCTTTCAGGCGGATTGAGAGCGGCGTACTTATCGTTGTTGTCGAGAGTTCGGGGCCGGCTGGTCACCCAAATGTGATCGTGCGAATCAACGTAGATGCCGCCCACTTGTCCGAGCATCCAGTTGTTTGGCAGTTGCTTCGGCCAGGACGGATCTGGCTCAAACTTCGGCACGCTCTGGGATGCAGCGGTGAAGGCAAGGGACAAGCAAGCAATAGCGGCGACACTCGGTGGGTTCATCGGTGGCCTCTCTATTTTGGGAATGGCGCGAGCGCAGGCTTAACACCCGGCGGAAGTGGTGAGCGCGCCGTATTCATGATCATCGAAAGATAGGTGTAATATCCTTCCAGACTCGCGGCTTCGACGATACCCGCCTCACCGAACTTCGCCAGCATCCTGGCATAGGTAGGATCACCGACGCTTTGGTTATGCAGCAGCTCGGTGCAGAAATCGTAGATCAGCGCTTCATCGTCCGCCATATGCTCAGGACGCCGGCCATCGGCCACTGCTGCCAGGATCGGTGCGCTGAGCCCTGCTTTTTGCGCGAGAGGAGCGTGCGCATTCCACTCGTAGTTATTTGTCCACTGACGCGCGGCAATCATGATGGCAAATTCGGTCAGCTTGGGGCTGAGGGCGCTGTTGTTGAGATTGTGAAGCCGCAATTGAAGTGAAGGCACCACCAGATCCGGGACTCGCAAGATCACCGACCAGGGAGGGCCAACCAGATCCGTCTTCCGGAGGTCTTTGTAATCTCGCACTGCCTTCTTCTGCGCCTCCGTCAATTTTTCCTGAGGAATGACGGGCATTCTATCCTGAGCGGTCAAGTTCACGCACTGCAATACACCGAAAACCAAAAACCCTGCAACCAGTTTGTTCATGCTGTTCCTTCTTAGTCTTTGAGCCCGTATACCAGCAACGAACTCCCGGCCGATACCGCGATGAACTGTTTCCCATTCACCGAATACGATATGGGTCCTGAGGCTACACCACCGCCTACATTGGCCTTCCACAGCAGGTCGCCGTTGCGCCCATCCAGCGCATAGAAATATCCCTCGCGGCCACCCGAAAACAACAGGTCCGTCGCCGTGGTCAGGATGCCCGCGTCGGTGACATCCAGCATCTTGAACTCCCACTTCTGTTCGCCGGTCTTGGGATCGATCGCGCGCACCGCGCTATAACCTTCGTCCTCTTTGCGCTGATTGACGGCCGCGCCTTGGAGGCCGACTACCGACCTTGGCGACGTTCCCACGTACCGCCTTCCTTCCGTGTACTCGGTGGGAACCTTCACGAACACCGACGAATATTTGTCCCATGCCGGAATGTAAAACAACCCAGTCCGCGGGCTGTAGGAAGGCGAATACCAATTGGTGGCGCCTTGCACGCCGGGATAAACTCGCTGGCCTTCGGTAGTCGGCTCAATGCCGTTCACTCGCATCGGACGGCCGGCTTCGTCCAAGCCCTTGGCCCAGGTGACGGTGCTGAACGGTTTGCCAGTCAAGAACTGTCCGCTGGTGCGATCCAATACATAGTAGAATCCGTTGCGATTGGCCCAGAGCATCACTTTCCGCTGTTGCCCCTGCCACTCCATATCCGCGAGCACGGGAACCTGCACCGAATCGTAATCGAGAGTGTCGTGTGGAGTGAATTGGAAATACCATTTCAACTTTCCAGTGTCGGGATCCAGCGCGACCACGCAATCGCTATAAAGATTGTCGCCGTCGCGTGTATCTCCATTCCAATCCGGCCCCGGATTCCCGATGCCCCAATAGGTCAGGTTCAACGCGGGATCGTACGAGCCCGTCACCCAAACCGACGCGCCGCCGTGCTCCCACGAATCGCCCTTCCAGGTTTCATTACCTGGCTCGCCCTTGCCGGGGATGGTGTAGAAGCGCCAGGCTTCCTTACCGGTTTTCACGTCGTACGCGGCGATGAAGCCACGAATGCCATATTCGCCTCCCGCCGTGCCGACAATCACTTTGTCCTTGACCACCAGCGGCGCGTGTGTGAGCGCATAGCCCGCACTCGCTTTTGCTACCGCCACGTTCCAGATCGGCTTGCCGCTCTTGGCATCCAAGGCAATCAGGTGCGCATCGATGGTGCCCATGAACAGTGTGTCACCCAGAATCGCCAGACCGCGATTTACCTGCCCGCAGCAGGGACGAGCCGCCCGCGCCGGCACGTAAGGATAATTCCAGAAAACGCGGCCAGTGACAGCATCCAGCGCGACTACGGTGTTCGGGGCCTGCACGGTGTACAAAATACCGTCCACCACAATGGGCGTGGCCTCGAATTTTTCGAGCGACCGCGCCTGGAACTGCCACTGCAATTCCAGGTTCTTTACGTTTTCGGGCGTAATCTGATTCAGCGTGCTGTAGCGCTGGCTCATCGTTGAGCCGGAGTAAGTCAGCCAGTTTTGCGGCTCGTTGCCCGAGGCCAGAATGCGGTCAAAGGATACTTGGCCCCACACGGCTCCGGTGATGCATCCGGACAGGCACAGGATGGACAATGCGTGTTTCGTCATGACTCAAAACCCTTTCAGCGAAATCAAGTACTTCACCACATCGTCTTGTTCCGCCTTCGTCAGCTTGCCCCGATAGGATGGCATCGGCGATTCGTCCAAGAATCCAGCGTCACGCACATCCGTGCGCGATAACGACAGCAACCGCTCCTTAGTGTCGAGAAGCTGGATCGAGAACGTGTCTTCGTTCATTAGCCTCCCCGTGATGGTCTCGCCGCTCTTTGTTGTCACGCGGTAGTAGCGATTTTGTGCCAGCACTTCCGCATTTGGATCCAGAATCGATAGCTCGATCTCGGCCACGCGCCGTAGTGCGCCAATGTCGCTCAAATCCGGCCCCACTCGCGAACCAACTCCATACACGCGATGGCAGCCCACACATCCGCCTTTGCCTTCGAAGATTGTCTTGCCGCGGGCCACGTCGCCGTTGGGCGCAGCGGTCCGGCCGCTGGTGGCCACCGAGCGCAGATACGCGAGAATGGTTCCCGCCTGAAAATCGGTGAAATTGTTCGGCGGCATCGCCGTTCCCGCGATACCCTCTTGAATGATCCGGATCACGCCGTCTTCGGTGGACGCGCGTCGGAACTTGCCGTGTCCCAGATCCACGCCGTCCACCAAGGTGCCTTCCGGGCCATGACAAGAGACACAGTTGGTGCGGAACAGCTTTCCGCCATCCTCGACATCGGCGGGGGTGAAGCTGTGTTGAGCTGCCAGTGGAATCCCCATCCACGCCACCGTTCCCAGGGCGAGTACAAGCCGCATTCGAGACATAGGAATTACCTACCTTTGAATTGTTGGGGCCAATCATATCAAACAGGACCTCGGCCTGTCGTAGAATCTGCCTGTTTGATATACTCGCTGCCATTGGTCGGTATTCATTTTGGAAAGGAGTGCTGACACTTGCGACAAAGAACCAACCACTTTTCCTTGGCGGTCTGTGGCGCCCTCTTGCTTGCCTCATTCCCGGTCTTCGCGCATCATTCGTTTACAGCCGAATTTGACGTTGAGAAACCCGTTACGTTCACGGGTACGGTCACCGGGATCGACTATTACAATCCGCACGTTCAGGTGTATCTGGACGTAACGGCGGAAGACGGCAAGGTCGAGAAATGGCACCTCGAAAGCGGACCGCCTAATCAGTGGCAGCGCGGTGGATTGCGAAAGTCCATGCTCGCCCCTGGGACCATGGTCAAGATCCGCGCCTATCGCGCCAAAGACGGCACCCAGAACTTCGCTTTTCTGCGCGACCTCACTTTCCTGAGCGGGCCGCAGAATGGCACTCACTTCGAACTTTGGATCGGAGGCTTGGACGAAAACGGGCGGCCGATTTATCCGGGGCGGCAATGAGGATTCATCTACAAAGCGTGACGCTGGGAATCGCGCTTGCAGCGGTCTGTGCCGCGCAGCAACCCACGAATCTACCGGCGAACAAGCCAACGCCGCACGCCGAAGACGGACACCCCGATTTGTCCGGACGCTGGGGCGGCCAAGGCGGGTTCTTTTCCTTCAAGGATGATGAAGGCACTCACATCTACCTTCCTTCCCGCGAAGCACCCAAAGACAAAGACCCGGACGGAAAATTGCGCCGTTATTATTTGCAAGTGGACGGCGATAAACAGCGCGCGGCCAACCCCAACAAGCCACCATACAAACCCGAGCTTGAGGCCAAGGTACGGCAGTTGGACCGCGACGAGAACAAGCTGGATCCGGTGGTCCAATGCCATCCTCCGGGCGTGCCGCGTATGGGGCCGCCGGCGCGAATCGTGCAGAGCAAGGGATGGGTGGTTTTCCTTTATGTGACCGAGCCTGGAAATTTCTCGCGGCTCATTCCGACTGATGGGCGTCCTCATCGGACCGATCTGGATACTTCCTATAACGGCGATTCCGTCGGCCACTGGGAGGGAAACACGTTGGTTGTGGACGATACCGGCTTCAATGACGACACTTGGCTGGGTAGTGACGGGTGGTTTCATTCGGAAGCCATGCACGTGGTCGAGCGGTTTACGCGGGAGGGTGACACCCTGCGCTACGAAGTGACGGTAGACGATCCAGAGGTCTTCACCAAACCGTGGGTGCGCGGTCCGCGTGTCCTGAAGCTAAACACGAATCCCAATGACGAGATCTACGACGCGCCGTATTGTCACGCCGTGGATGCCGATCACATCGTGAATCACGACCATTTCTGATATGAATCGAATTGTCCTGCTGTTGCTCGTTGGTTTGAGCGCGCTCCAGGCGCAGGATTGGGCGAAGGCCCGCCTGGAAAAATCTCCGCGCCGTCACGAACGGGTTGCCGTCAAGCAGGACGGCCACGAAATCGCAACCATCGTCTTCTATCCGGAGACGAAGGACAAGAAACCGGTGGTTCTGCTGATTCACGATCGCGCCGGAGTTACCGATTGGTTCCAGAGCTTCGCCGATCAGGTAGCGGCCATGGGTTACGTTGTCCTGGCTCCGGATCTTTCGTCGGGCAACGGGCTGCCTGGCGATAAACAGGTAACTGGAGATCTCAATGCAGTGGCCGACTATGGCATCAAGCTACCTGCGTCGAATGGAACGCTGTTCGTCAGCGGAATCGGCTGGGGCGGAACGCAAAGCTTTCGCTTCGCCGGAGACCGCCCACAGGTAGCGGCGGCCCTGGTGTTCGGCGGTGCTTCACCTGACAAAGATGCCATCGCTCGCATTAAGGGAGACGTATTCGGGTTTTATGCCTCTAATGACGAGCGCGCTAACGCAAGCCTTGCTCAGGCGCGCGCCGCGGCCAAGGCCGGCGACGTTGTGTTCGAAGCCGTAACCTACGACGGCGTGGGCCCGGGCTTCATGGAGTCTGGCGATGCTCCCGATGCAAAGCCTGCCGATAAGCTGGCTCGCGGTTATGCGCTGGAACGAATGAAAAGCGTGCTCGACATGGTTTCGTTGCGCGGATATTAACGTGCGGAGAGGACCGCTCAGATTTTACTGGACCGCAAAAACCCAGACCGCGCCGCCTTCTGGAACCTCGGGAAATTCGCCGGGAAATAGACGGTTGAGCGTGTTCTGATCTCCGCGCGCATCTCCGCCCCAGCCCGATTCGATTGCGATGTATTGCTTCCCGTCGATCAGGAACGACGTCGGCGGCGCCTCAATACCGGAGTTGGTGGGGAACTCCCAGAGCAGCTTGCCGGTTGCGGCATCGAAGGCATGAAACTTGCGGTCCGTGGTTCCACCCGTGAACACCAAGCCGCCGGCTGTTGCCAGCATCGAACCCCAATTGGGCGATTTCGCATATGCGTGCGTCCAAACCTTTTCGCCAGTGTCCACATTCCAGGCTTGCACTTCGCCAAAATGGTCCGCGCCCGGAACCGTGAACGGGCGGCTGCCACCGATGCCTACGAAGGGTTTGCCCGGCTTGTATTCTGTTTTCACGCCCATGTTGGAGCCGCACATATTGTTATTGGCGGGGATGTAAATCATGCGCGTTTTGGGGCTGAAGGCAATCGGCGGCCAAGTTTTTCCGCCATGCGATCCGGGGCAGAAGTCGGCGCGCCTGTTCGAGCCAGGCTTGTGATCAGGATCCACGTCTGGCCGCCCGGTTACAGGGTCGATACTTTTGAACACGTTCTGGTAAACGTAAGGCTTGGCTTCCACGAAGCCGATGCGGGGGCTGCTGCCAGCAAGACTCGCGCGATCGAGGAACCACACATAGCCGTCTCGCGCGACATCGACGAGCCCATGAACGGTTCGTCCGTTGCGCTGGTAATCGACCAGGATCGGCGGGGAAACCTCATCATAATCCCAGGAATCGTTGGGATGATATTGGAAATAGCTTTTGATGGCGCCGGTCGCGACATCGAGCGCCAGTGTCGAAGCGGTGTACAGATTATCGCCCGGCCGGTTGTCACCAACTGTCGGCCCCCCGTTGCCCGTTCCAAAATATGCCAGATTTGTTTCGGGGTCATAATTTCCGGTCACCCACACTGGTGCGCCGCCCGTCTTCCATTCGTCGCCTTTCGGCCAAGTCTCGCTGCCGGGTTCTCCTGGCGCGGGCACGGTATAAGTTCTCCACAACTCTTTCCCTGTTTCGGGATTGAAGGCCGCCACAAAACCGCGGACCCCGAACTCGCCGCCCGACACGCCCACCATCACCGAGCCTCCCGCTATTAACGGCGCGAGCGTCATGTAATAAGAAGCGCGATTGTCCGCCACCTCCGTGGTCCACACTTCTTTGCCCGTTTTCGCGTCCAGAGCGACAAGCACGGCCTCGCCCGCAGCGAAGTAAACTTTGTCCCCGAGGAGCGCAATCCCGCGATTGGCTTCGTGAGGCACCGAAGCTCCATCGGGCCGCCTTCGCCGATAGCGCCAGAGCAGATTACCAGTTTTCGCATCGAGGGCGATCACCTGGTTCATCGGTGTGGTGACGAACATCACGCCGTTGTTGACGATGGGCGCGGATTCGTGGGCTCTGGTCTCGCCCGTAGAGAACACCCAGACCGGTGTCAGCCGCGCGACGTTGGCTGGTGTGAGCTGTTCCAGCGGACTATAGCCCCAGCCGTCGTAAGTGCGGCGGATCATCAGCCAGTTGCCGTCTTCCGGATACTTGAGGCGCTCCTCGGTCACCGGCTGATACTTCTGAAGCACCGGCGGCATGGGGATTTCCGGTATCGCTTGCGGGGGTGCCTGTGCCAGCGCGGACGCGCAGATTGAAACGGCGAAGACGCCTCGCGTCATTTTCCTACCAAATGCTCGGCATCCACATTGAACTCGTTGCAGACGTATTCGTGAATCTCCCAATCGGTGAGAAGCGTGTAGGTGCGGTTGAACGAATGCGGCTTGGTGAACGCTTTCGGGTCGTCCAGAGTGATATCAACGCTCAGGTGTCCCAAGTCCGGGCGCTGGTAGCGCTCGATAACGTGCAGTTGATCGCTGTGAGGCAGTCCTTGTCCATTCAACCAGGTTTTATCGTTGAAGCCGATAGTATCCACCACCAGCGTGTCGCCGTCCCACTTAGCCACGGAGTCACCCATCCACAGTGGATCCAGATCCTTCGGATGGCCGCGACCGTCCAGGAAAAACTGGCGATAACTATGGATATTGCCCTCTTCGAGCATGATCACTAACGCCGGAGTTTGAACCAGTTTCATCGGGAAGGGGGAAATTCGCGGCACGCCCGCGGGCAAGCAGTGTCCTTCCGGATCGTCTTTGCTCAGGTTTGCGCGGCGCTCTTTGTACAGAGCGTCGGCCCAGGGTGTCAGGGAAGGTTGTCCCATGGCAAAGAAGTTGTTGGGGGTCCAAACACCGGATAAGTCCGGCTTGCCGTCCGGCATCTTTGGGGCTGGTCCTTGCGGAGCCTTGTCCTTGCGCTGTTCGGGAGCTCCGGGACCAACAGGACCGAACTTCCCGGTCTGATCCTGAGCAAAGCTCAACGCAACCATCGCCAGGGCGGCTACTACAAGATTTAAGGATTGCGTTTTAGGCATCGGATCCGCCGGACTACTTGGTCGGTTCCGCGTTGTCCGCCGACGACCCCGCAAAGACCTTGCGGCCATCGGCCAAGGTGATCAATTTCGAGTTGGCGTGAATGGAACCATCCGCAAGCGGCTTGCCGTCCTTAGCCAGGTAGCCATCCACCGTCACTTCATCGCCGGCTTTGAGCGAATTCCTGGTCCATCCGCCGCGCATGAGGGCATTCGGGCTGAGCGATTCGAAGGCGTACGTAACCACCTTTCCGTTCTCGTCCTTTACGTCCACCCAAACATAGGCATGGGGATTCACCCAGGCGACCTTTTGCACGATGCCATGGACCGTGATGGTCTTTCTGGAGTCGTACTCGGCCGCAAAGGAATGGTGGGCCAGCAGTGGGAGGGAGGAGCAAAGCGAGCCGAACACAACTGCCAGCGTTATCCCAAGTTTCATCAGACGACACCTCGAATTGATATATCATATCGCTTCGTGCCATGAAATGTCTTATCTTCGCGTTACTCTGCCTAGCGGCATTCAAACTCGCTGCGGCCGATAAGGTGACATCGCAGAACTTCTATGTCGAGCCGCCTACGCTGATCTCGCTCGGCTTCGAATGGCAGATCGAGGGTGACGACAATCGCAACGCGTCGGTTGCGGTTTCCTGGCGAAAAAAGGGAGATCAGGCGTGGCGTGAAGGGCTGCCCCTGCTGCGAATCGGCAACGAGCGCCTCAACGAAAACGCGATCCAGTATGTGACACCCAATATGCTGGCCGGCAGCATTTTCGACCTGGAGCCCGACACGGAATACGAGTGCCGCTTTGTTTTGTCCGATCCGGATGGCGTAGTTGGAAAATCCGAGAACCTTGTCACGGTGCGGACGCGTTTTGAACCGAAGCCCGCCACCGGTGGTAAGGTCTATCACGTCTACCCCGCCGATTACAAGGGCGAGAAGCAACAGCCCGCGTTCACTGGATTAATGGCGGCGTACAACACAGGCTCGTCGCATTCCGACAACTTCAATACTTACCCGGCGCGCGTGCAGCCCGGCGACATCATCCTGGTGCATGCCGGCCTGTATCAGGACGATCGTTGGAAATATGGAGGTGGTGGGCCGGGCGGAACAGCGCCGTCCGATGGGACCTATTACCTCACGCACGGCGGCACAGCGGAAAAACCCATCGTGATCAAAGCGGCCGGCGATGGCGAGGCGATCTTCGACGGCGACGGAAACTTCAACCTGTTTAATGTAATGGCGGGCAATTACATTTATTTCGAAGGACTGACTATCCGCAATACCGATCTCGCTTTTCTCGCCGGGTTGAAGAACATCGCGGGCGCGTCCGGGATCACGATCAAGAAATGCCACATCGAAAATGTCGGCAGGGCTTTTTACTCGGACTGGTCCGGATCGAAAGACTTCTATATCGCGGACAACGTCATTACCGGCCGCTTCCCCAAGGATCACTTGATGGGCTTCACCGGCCGGACGTGGGCGAAGTACGGACCGAGTCCCAAACTAGTTTCCGAATACGCTGTCAAAGTTTACGGATCGGGCCATGCAGTTGCCTACAACTATGTTTCCAACTTCCACGACGGAATCGACGTTGCCACCTACGGCGATCCCGATGGATCGCCCAATCCGATTCGTGATCGCCTGCCGATGTCCATCGATTTCTACAACAACGACATCAACAATATGGAAGACAACTGCATGGAGTCCGATGGCGGCGCGTACAACATCCGCATCATGCGAAACCGGTGCTTCAACCACGGCCACCGCGCTCTGAGCGTGCAGCCGCTGTTCGGCGGGCCGGTGTATTTCATTCGCAATATCGTCTATCACGCGCCCGAAGGCGGCGCGGTGAAGCTCACGGCCACTTCCTCCGGCATTGTGTTCTATCACAACACGCTGATCGCTCCCGTGAAACCAATGTTGGGAGCTATTTCCAACGTTCACTTTCGCAACAACCTAATATTAGGCAGAAGTGAGACACTGGAAACGTTCGCGATCGAAACCTATACGAATTACTCCAGTTCGGACTACAACGGATTCCGCCCCAACGAAGGCGCGGACTTTTCATTCGAGTGGATGTCGCCACCGTTCGGGATGCTTTCGAATTATGCCGCGAAGTTGCCGTTGTCGCCACAAGAACGGATCAAGGCAGAAGTTGGGTCCAAGGAAGACAGGAAATTCAAGACACTCCAGGAATTTAGTGAGGTCACTGGCCAGGGCCGGCACAGCGTGATTGTCGATTATGATGTCTTTCAAAAAGTGACCCCACCGGACCCCAGCGATCCGCGCATTTTGTATCAGCCCGCGGATTTCGATTTCGAGCTTCGCCCTGGATCGGTGGCTGTGGATGCCGGAGTACGGCTGCCAAATATAAACGATGGGTTCACGGGCAAGGCGCCCGATCTGGGCGCTTACGAAGTGGGACAACCGCTGCCGCATTACGGGCCGCGCGAGTAGATCCGTCACTTCGGGTCGGACAGCGAAATGTTAGTGGGCCATGAAGGATTTGAACCTTCGACCAACGGATTATGAGTCCCGCCGAGTGCCACATATGGAGTGCGATGCCGTAAAGTTTCAGCCACCTGGGCAACCTCTACGTCCACCACGGACATGTCGAACAATCAGACGCATTCCTGTTGGCTGTCAGGGTGGCTGTCAAGCCGAACTACGGAAGGCCATCGCGACTCTGGTTGGATGGGGCCTCCGCCGGTCCGAAGTGGCTGAACTGAAGCTTGGAGACATCCAACAGCGCGATGAACGTTGGGTCATTCTCGACCTCTACGCGGTCACATTCGGACCGTTCCGGTTCCCCTGGGTCAAGGAGGTCGTCGATTGCTGGGCCACGGTGATCTGGTGTGTGGTCAAGGGATTCGCTTCCAAGGCCAACCTTGGTAGCATTGCACCGCACGACCTTCGACGCACATGCGCGCGTTTGTGCCACGTGGCCGGTGCCGAGCTGGAGCAGATCCCTCGCCTACATCGACACACTTATGGTGATGGCAATCGCGGCGAGCATAATGTTTCTGCTTTCCTTCATCGTTCGCAAGAACGATCCCAAGGCTGGTGGCGGGGTGGCTGTGGGTAAGCTCAGCAAGCTATCTGGCGAGGCTGTTCAATGATCAAAATCATTACAATCGATCGTGAATACGGCAGCGGAGCGGCGGATATCGCAGCCGCTGGCCGCGCCCGATCTCTTCATGGCCCTCCGCGAGCAACTCGGCCCGGAGCTTGCGAACGCGGAAGGTGGCCGTCGATCGGCCGCTCATCGACCACATTGAGAATGCGCCCACGCCGAACTGAATCCACCCTGCGATATACTCAATGACCGCTGGAGGTTTGCGTGAGAACTGAACGAATGGTCTGGTGGGTGATCGGGGCAGCCGCCTTTGCGGCTGGCACATTGCCGGCGCAGGTGCCGCCGGACATTGCGACGAAGCTGATTGCGATCGGACGGGGAGTGTGCGTTCCGGAAACGGCGGAACTCTATGCGCCGTTGCAGCCGAAACCTCCCTACGCGGGTGTGAAGTTTACCCGTGACGTCTCATTCGGGCCGGACGCCAAGAACGTCCTCGATGTGGCCGAGCCGGAAGACGGCGGCGGATCGCGGCCCGTGCTGATCTATCTTTCGGGTGGGGCCGGCAACAAGCAACAGGGCGGTCCTAACGGCGCGGCTTTCTACGACAACATCATGGTCTGGGCGGTGAAGAACGGCATGGTCGGAGTGAACATGCAGCGACGTAACGGCGAGGCGTGGGACGATCCGGCGAAAGACGTGAGCCTCGTGGCGCAGTGGGTGAACAAAAACATCGCACAGCACAAAGGGAATCCGAAGCGGGTTTTCGCCTGGTCGCAGTCCGCCGGGAACATTCCTCTCAGCACCTATGTCGCCCACTCCGAGTTTTGGGGAGCCGAGGGCATTGGTCTCAAGGGCGTGATCTTCATGTCGCCACCAGCCTTCGACATTCTACCGGTAGCCCCGCCGCCGGTGCAGGGCCCTGCATTCGCCCCCTGCGGCTCTCCGAGTGGAGGCCCTCCGGCCGCTCCGGCAGCCGGACGTGGAGGCGGGCCGGGCAGTCGCGGTTTTGGCGGCGGACGTGGGGCGCCTCCGGACCCCGCCACGCTGCTGGCCCGTTCGAATCTGCCCGGGCTGACGGGTTCGAAGATACCTCTCATGATCTCGGTAGCGGAGCTCGATCCCCCCAACATCGTCGGGTTCGCCGAGACGCTGCGGGACGAGCTCAAGAAAGCGAACCGCAACGTGACCTACGTCGTATATAAGGACCACAGCCACATCTCCGAAGTGATGTCGCCCGATACGGCCGATAAGAGCGTCACCGGGCCGATCCTGAAGTGGATGAAGAACGTCAAGTAGTTAATCGCTAGTAAATCCCGGCCGTCGGCCGATAAGTCAGCGGGAAATCTTCTGCGCTGCTGTCCGAAGTCCGGTCTTGGGAAGTTGATCCGGGATTACCCATGAGTAAAGGCGAAGGGCGGAGCGCCGCACATCTTGAGGGCACCGGCCACCCGACAACTGCTTGATTTAATATCGGGAGCTCTGCCACGAGCGCGGCCTACTTACTGAAAAACGGATGGCCGGAGACCGGTGGATTGGGCGCCGCGACGCGAACCTTGCGCAGTGTCGCGTCCTCAAACAGGAGCGACGGAACGAGCAGCGAAACGGGCGTGAAATTCTCTTCGCCCTCATTAGGCATCGGAAACTGACCCCGTGGCGGTTCATAGCGAACAGTCAAGAAATTCAGATCGCGTGACGCTGCCACAATATCCTTGAAAGAAACTGCGTTCAAGCCAAAAAACTGCATTCCACGGATCAACTCCTCGTGCCCGTCGGGAAACACTTTGTAAGCCAGAAGAGCGTTGAGGCCGGCGTTGTTTCCGTTTCTCAGCCAACGCACCACAATGCCGAACGGCCCGTTTCGCTGCTTGACCAGATCCACAAATTTGGCATGCAACTCCTCGCTGCTCAAGCCATTCGAAACGGTCATAATGACGTTGCTCGGGGCCGCTTGGCCGACGTGACGGCTGCCAGTGGAGCGACTGACGCCGCGGACCGGATCGCGCGAGGCAAGCAGCGTCTTGAGAATTCCATTCTCGACTAGTTGGACCTCGCGCGACGGCACGCCGTCCTCGTCCATTTTCGAGAAGCCTCCAAGGCGCCGGCCCTGATATACAGGAATTGTCGGGTTGTCGCTGAGGCTGAGAAACTCCGGTAACACGCGCGCGCCGATTTTATCGAGAAAGGGATTGTCACCTTGATTAGGATTGGGCTGCGCGCCGGGCATCCCGGAAACCGTACGCTTCGTCGCGGTCAGGCTGAAGAGGAGCACCCGGTGGACCAACTGCGCCGCCGCATCGCCCTCCACCAACACCGGTCCGCTGTAATTTGCCAAAGTATTGGCGTCGCGAAGTTCGGTGAGATCGCGTCCAATTGCCTTAAGACGGATCGCCAATTCCTCCTCGGACGGAAATTCCGCAAGCGACCGTCCCTGCGCCCAAGTGGTTTGTTCGAGCGGCATCCCGTCGGCGGCCTGGGTGGCTGCGTTGCCCGTGAACGTGAGGCTAGGTTCGCGGCGGGTGTAGGAAGTGCCTTCGCTGGTTAGATACCGTGTGTAGGTATTGAAGCAGTTCAACAGAACCGAGGAGGTGTAGATTGCGGGCATCTCGCGAAACAGAGCCGAGAGCGAACGAGCTTCCTTTTGCCAATCCGCGGCGCTCACCTTCACGGCCGGCAAATCGTAGTTGGTGACTGCCGGATCTTCTTTGGCGAAATCGTCGGATTCGTCCTCGCGGCTCTGCGCTTGGAGCAAACCGCGCTTTTTCGAAAGATCCTCGACGGCTTTCTTGTAAGTGGCGTCAGTGGCGAGCCAAAGCTGGCGGCGCAGTTCCTTGTAATCGTCCTCCAGCGGCAGCTGCGTGGTGCCATTGAAAATCCGCAGCCGCGTTCCCATATCGACATCAAAAGAGAACAAGTGGGAATTGTCCAACTTGTAATCGCCGACGCGTACTTCTACCGTCAGGCGCCGTCCGCGTGAGGCGACGTCGCGAGTCAAGGCGCCGAACTCCGCGCCGACGCTCACGGTATCCGAATCGACGACGCGATAAGAGATGAAGTACGGCTTCTCGAGATTCTCCACAGTGAGTTGTTTCATCGACCGGGCCATTTCATCGCGCATAGCGCTCATCACGATGTCGTTTGGTTGCCCATACACGGCCGGCAAAGACGCGGCCGCGATCGCCAATACTGATATCAGCGGGATTCGCATTTCAGTTTCCCCCTTCAAACGGCGCCGGAAGCAAGGGGATACGCACTTGAGATTTCGCTTTCTTCTGAACTTCGATCTGCGTGACAAAGATCCCAGGCGACGAGGCGGAAACAGGTACGCTTCCCGATTCAGCCCCGCAGAAGCCGTTAAATACGGCTACGTTCTTGTCGGCCGCGACGATCTTGCTGAAGGTGGTCAGCGGAGTGCCGATGAGGTCGGCTCCGCGTACCAGCTCCTCATGGCCATCCGGATAAATGCGATATACCATCAGCGGCAGCACGTTGAATGAATTCGGCATCGTGCGTCCGGTGAACGTGAACCCACCTTCAATCTCGTCAAAATATAATCCGAACGGCAATCCCTGCTTCTTGATCTCCGCGATGAGCAGCTTTTTGAGATCCGGCTGCACCGCGGAGGGCGAAACCTCGACCACCAGGTTCGACTGCCGAGCCACTGGCGCCAGTCCCACCTGCCCGCGTCCCTGCCCGTTCGATTGCGCGATCCCCTGCAAAGGCGTTCGCGACATCAGAAATGTCTTGAGCACCCCGTTTTCGACCACCGTAACGCGGCGCGCTTTCACGCCCTGATTGTCGTAGGTATAGTAACCGTCCAGATCGGTATTGGCGAGGTGGCGCAACGTCGGATCGAAGTAAACAGAGAAATTCTTGGAAAGAACCTGCTCGCCGATCTTCCCTTTGAATGTTTGCGCATCCTCGGCAGTCTTTTGGCGCTGTCCTTCCACGCGGTGCCCGAAGATTTCATGGAAGAAAACTCCGCTCGCGCGGCCTGACAAAATCGCCGGCCCGGTGTATGCATCCGCGACGGGCGCCACGCGGAGCGCCTCCAGATCATGGATCATCTTGTCGACGGCTTTGAGCACGGTGGCGTCGTCGGGAAGATCTTTTTCCGCAAAGGCGAAATAGGATTCGTACAGCGGCAGTTCCATACCATCGGATGCCTTTGTGGTCGCCATGACGAACAGGTGAAAACCGGGCTGCGATGTCTGGATGACGGTCCCTTCCGTATTCACGAACCAGCGCGTTTCCACTTCGCTCTGGAGAAATGAACTGGCTTCATAAATGTTGGTGTATTTGGCGAAAGGAGCCGTGTATTTTCGGACCTTGTCCTCCCAGAGCGCGCGGTTCAGGTGGATATCCACCGCGGGCTCGGAATATTGTTGTGGCTCTTCGCGCGAAAAGTCCGCCGAGGAATCCTCCTGGGCAACCTTCACCTGAACGTTCGTCCGGACTTTGGTGAATTGTTCAAGGGCCTGCTTGTAACGCTGATCGGTAAAATGCCACAGTGCCGCGCGGATCGCGTCGGGATCGTTGTCGATCGGCACCGCGGCGGAGCCGAATCGGGGGAAGCTAAAGTCTCCGCGAACCTGGCGCGTGTTATCCAACGCATAATCACCGACACGCAGATCGACGTCCAATTGGCGCCGGCGATTATCGGTGCTGGCCTCCAAACGGCCGAATTCACCCCGGATCGTCACGTTGTGCGTTTCCGTGATTTCGTAGCCGATGTAGTACGGCGGAACAGGCTGCGATTTGAGCGTTAATTGTGACCGTGCGAGTTCTGTTTTCATCGCATCCAGAACCGCTGAGGAAGTTTGCTGGGCGGCCGCAGGGCAAACTGCGGCGAGAAGGGCGCAGATCGTCAGCCGAACCATGACCGTGCCTCCGCTCAAGTATAACGTTGGGGAGCAAGCGGACGTTTCAGTGTTAAAGCTTACAATTGCATGAATTCGGCGACTGCCGGACCGGACCGACCGCAAAAATCGGCTAACTTAAAAGGCTTCCATCCCGTCTTACCTGGGTGTAGCACTTTTGTGTGGGAGGGCAGGAATGAAGTCAATTATTTCTTCCGCTGCTGCAGTTCTCACGATGACGCTCTGTCTGGGAGTGGCGAACGCCAGCGGACCGATAGGAATCTACGCGTTGGTGGATAAAGTCGCATTCGAACCCAACGCCGACAAACCGGAACGCATTCGTATCTCGGGTGTCTTCAGCGTAGCCGAGGAAACGCCCGACAATTCTAGCGTCTATTCGGCGCCGCATCGCGGATACCTTTATTTCGGGTTGCCGAGAGGCAATGAGGACCTCGCCCGGCGGGAATGGGCCGATCTGAAATCCGTCGCTGGCACGCGTCAGGTGGTAGGACTGGGATCCAGTTGGGGCCCGAAGGTCCGCGTCAGAAATCCGGAGGAAGACGCGAAGGCTCCCGATGACTATCCGATTGCAAACGGCCTGGTCAAAATAAACGCGGACCAGCCGAGGGCCAGGGCGCTGCTGGATTACAAAGGGCGCTGAACAGGAATGGCATCCGTCGCATGGCAGCACCCGCGGACGGGAATCTGGCGCTTCTCTCGCAGCGACGCCAGTCTGGTGGCACTGGCCGCGCTACACGCCGTGATCCTACTGGTATGGCCGGTGGCGCCGCTCATCGCGGTGGGTGTGTGGTGGAACTCAAACACCATTGCTCACAATTTCATACACCGCCCTTTCTTCCGATCGACGGGGATGAACCATTTGTTTTCCGCCGCTCTGAGTGTTCTGCTGGGCGTTCCGCAGACGCTGTGGCGCGACCGTCACTTGGCGCATCACGCGGGCAGCGAATGGCAATTGCGTATTTCGCGACGCCTGGTGGTCGAGACAGCGCTCGTGCTTTGCCTGTGGTCGGCGCTGGCATCGCTCGAACCGCGCTTTTTCATGTTGGCGTACGTTCCGGGATATCTGGCTGGGCTGGGGTTGTGCGCGATGCAGGGGCATTGGGAACACGCAGTGGGACCGCCTATCAGCCATTACGGGCGCATCTACAACTTCTTGTGCTTCAACGACGGATATCATGCCGAGCACCACGCCGCTCCTGCGATTCACTGGTCGCAGCTGCCGCATTTCAACCGGGTGGGCGCGGCTACCAGCCCGTGGCCGCCCCTGGTGCGCTGGCTGGAAGTCCGGCCGCTGGAGATGCTCGAGCGCCTCGTATTGCTGTCGCCGTGCTTGCAGCGCTTCGTCCTACGCACACACCGGCGAGCCTTCCGGGCTCTGCTGCCGCAGTTGCAGACCATTCGCAAGGTCACCATTGTGGGCGGCGGGCTTTTTCCGAGGACGGCACTGATCCTCAGAGAACTTCTTCCCGCGGCGCAGCTCACGATTGTTGATTCTGACGCACGCAATCTGGAGACCGCGCGCGGACTCCTCGATGGAAACATCGAATATCGCAACGAGCGCTATGTGCCGGGTGAACCGCGCGATTGCGATCTGACTGTATTTCCGTTGTGCCTGGATGGCGACCGCGGAGCGATCTATTGCCGCCCGCCCTCGCCATTTGTTCTGGTGCACGACTGGATCTGGCGCCGCCGAGGAGCCGGAGCCGTAGTTTCCGGAGCGCTGCTGAAGCGTCTGAACCTGGTTCGCCGATGAGATGCGCCAGCCCGTTTCTGGTCTTCGTCCTGGCCAAGCTGATGATGGTATGGGGCCATACCGCGCCCGTGACGGAGTGGTCTCTCGTGGCCTACGTATGGCAGGATGCGATGGTCGCCCTGGCGTTTGGCGCATTCGACATCGCGATGCAAAGGATCGGCACGCCGACTCGAATTGTCTGGGCGGTTTACTGGGCTGTTGCGATCTACACGGCGATCAACATTCCCGTGGGACGCGTGCTTTCCACTCCATTGACTCGACCGATGTTCCGCGCCGCTCGTGGGCCGCTGGCCGATTCCATGCTGGTCTATCTCACCGCAACCAACATCTTGCTCGTCGCCTCTGTCCTCGCAGCAGCCGCGGGTCTGCCGTGGCTGATACGGCGGATGCCGCGGCAGTTCGCGAGATCGGCTGTGGTGTGTGCCATAGTAGCCCTCCTCCTCGGACCGACGGCGAGCAGGCGGATGGACACACGTGGAATGGACCGCAACGTTGTAACGGCGCTGATCGACACCGGATTGCCGCGCGTAGCGTCTGCCGCCGGCGCGAGTCAATGGCGCGAATCGCGATTCCAGGCAGACGGAACCGAGGATCTTTCGCGGTTTCGAGGAGCTGCCCAGGGGTTCAACCTGGTGATGGTGAGCTTGGAATCGACCGCCGCCCAGTATCTCTCACTCTACGGCGGCGAGTACGAAGTAATGCCCAATCTGAGCGCCCTGGCGCGAAGTGCGCTGGTCTTCGAGAATGCCTATGCGGTTTACCCGGAGAGCATCAAGGGACTTTACTCGGTTCTGTGTTCTACGTTTCCGGCTTTCGACAGCCAGCCGGAAGAGTACGCGAACTTAGGATGCAGCTCCGTGGCTTCGGTCCTCGGAGACGCCGGTTATCGCACGGCCATGTTCCACTCGGGACGTTTCGGGTATCTAGGGATGGAGTCGATTATCCGCCACCGCGGTTACCAGACGCTGGAAGATGCCGGCGACATCGCAGGCAATCACAATTCGAGCTTCGGCGTGGACGAACCCGCAACCGTGGCGCGGATGCTGGCATGGATCGACGCACTGCCGCGCGGTCAGCATTTTTTCCTGACATACCTGCCCATTGCAGGTCATCACCCCTATGCCACTCCCGAGCGCGGCCCCTTCGCGGGAACGGCTGAAATCGATCAATACCGCAACGCCTTGTACTATGGGGATGTTTCACTGGGCACGCTCATCGAGGGACTGCGCGCCCGAGGGTTAGAGCGGAACACTGTCTGGGTGATTTATGGCGATCACGGCGAGGCCTTCCATCAGCACGAGGGGAATTACGGCCACACGTTTTTCCTCTACGACGAAAACATTCACGTGCCGTTTCTCATCGCCGCGCCAGGCCTAATGCGTGGACAGCAACGGGTGCACAAGGTGGTGAGCCTGGTGGACACCGCACCAACCATCCTTGACCTGATGAAGATTCAGCCGGCGAACAACTACCAAGGCCACAGCATGCTCGATGCCGCGCCGCGAATGGCGCTGTTCTTTGCAGACTACTCGCTGGGCCTTCTGGGCCTGCGCGACGGGCGCTGGAAGTTTATATATGAAATCGGATCGGGCAGGGCACGGCTATTCGATCTGGAGCACGATCTCAGGGAGTTGTCGGACCTATCGGATCGCGAGGCGGCACGGGTCTTATGGTATGGCCAGATGGTGCGCGGCTGGTGCAGTGCACAAAAGAGCTACATCGCCCGCTCAGCGATGCCGTGACGTGATTTCCCGCGAAGAACGCCGCAGAGTTGGGCCACCAAATGTCCCTTTAAGAACGAGTAGAATTAAGTCCAATGCGCGTCGCCATTGGGATGACTTTCTGCTTGATTTGCGCACCTCTTTCAGCGCAGTGGCTAAACTACCCGACTCCGGGGATTCCTCGCCTGCAGGATGGCAAGCCGAACCTCGCAGCGCCTGCGCCCCGCACTGCCGATGGCAAACCGGATCTCTCCGGAATCTGGGGCTTGGCTTGTCCGGTTGCCAACAATCTAAACGGCACCGTCACTGGCGCGAATGTGTTTTGCGCGACCGAGGTCTCTGTCCCACCCGAGTTTTTCAATTTCGGCCAGTCTATTAAAGATGGTCTGCCCTACCAGCCCTGGGCCGCCGAGGTGGTGAGAACGACCAGGGCCGCTGGCCGGCCCGACGACCCTCTGAGCCGTTGCTTTCCGCCCGGCATGGTTCGGCTGGAAGTGTTTCCTTTGTTCCGCAAGATGATCCAGATTCCGGGCCTTCTGGTGATCCTGAACGAACATAACGCCAGCTACCGTCAGATCTTCACCGACGGGCGGCCTCTGCCCGCGGATCCGAACCCGTCCTGGAACGGCTACTCGTCCGCGAAATGGGAAGGCGAAACGCTGGTTGTGCAGACCATCGGATTCCGCGACGGGCTGTGGCTCGACACCGGAGGCAGCCCTTTGACAGATGCTGCGAAGGTCACGGAAAAATTCCGGCGTTTGAACTACGGGACACTGGAGATCGAGCTAACGGTCGACGATTCGAAGGCCTACACCAAGCCGTGGAGCATCAAGGTCAAGCAGATCCTGGCGCCCGATACGGAGCTGTTGGATTATATTTGCCTGGAAAACGAAAGGGACGTTCGGCACTTGGCATCACAGATTAAGTAGGACGCGAATATGCACGATCCGACAAGACGCGACATACTAACCGCGGGCGCCGTGGCAACCGCGTTGGCCACTACCCCGGCTCTGTTTGCTCAGCAGGCTGGACAAGCAGGGACCGGCGCACGCTTCTATGAAAAAGGCTCAGTTCGCATCGCATATCAGGAAGTTGGTTCGGGTCTCCCTTTGTTGCTCATCGCCGGCGGAGGATTGAATTCGACGATGTCGGGGTTGATCAGCGGCAGTCCTTTTAACCCGATCGAGGAATTCAAAGGAGAGTACCGCTGCATTGCGTCGGACCTGCGCAACGCGAATGGCGGACAGTCGTCCGGCCCGCTCGAGATCGACCGGCCGTGGGATTCCTATGCCGATGACCAGCTCGGTCTGATGGATCACCTGGGCATCGACAAGTTCATGGTGCTGGGTTTCTGCATTGGCGGCCCCTTCATCTGGAACCTCTTGAAGCGCGCGCCTGATCGTATTGTCGCAGCTGTGCTGGCGCAGCCCAGCGGATCGCGTCCTGAGGTGCGCGACCTTTTCTATGACACCAATATGAAGGGCTGGGGTCCGGAATTGGTCAAGCGCCGGCCTGACATCACGATGGAGATGGTCGACAGATTTCTGACCAAGATGTACCGCACCAACCCCGACTTCGTCTTCACCGTGACACGCGATTTCGTGCGCAATTGCCAAACGCCCGTACTGATCCTGCCGGATGATATCCCGGCGCATCCCTTCGCCGTCGCGATGGAGGCCGCGATGCTCGCGCCGAAGGCCGAAGTGAGCATGTTCCCGTGGAAGGAGCCCAAGGAGCGGATTCCGCTGGCGGTGCGCCAGATACATTCCTTCCTCCGGGCGCATCGCCCTGCTTAGACTGCGGTGAGGCGAGCGCCCGTGAATCAGAAATCGCGGTTGCCCAAAACATTAACTAAAAGGGAGAAGAGAAATGAGGATTCTACTAACGCGAGCGGCCTTGTTAACGGTGGCAGTTTTATTAATCGAGGCTGCGGTCTCACTCGGTAGCGGCGTCCCGGCGGCGGTTCACTACATCGGCCACGACAAAGTCACGGAAGTGATGTCCAGAGGCGGCCCAATCGTGAGCGATCCGGGTCTGGTTGTTTTGGCACAGCGCCGGGAAGCCGGTCCGGTTGAATACCACGACCATACCAACCACGTGTTCATCATTGTTGAAGGCGAGGCGACGCTGGTAGTGGGAGGGACCATGGTTGACCCCAAGCGGACCGCACCTGATCAAATGCGTGCCCCCTCGCTCGAAAGCGGAACGATCTACCATTTGAGCAAAGGCGACGTGATTACCATTCCGGCGAAGACGCCCCACTGGTTCAAGGAAGTCCCCACGAAGACGGTCGCCTACTACGCGGTGAACATCGAGAGCGAATAGCAAAGCGAAATAGTGAAGTTCAAGAAGGCAGGCAAATTGAAACGTTCGGGATACTCTATTACAAGCTAGGATAGACCCATGCGATTGCTTCCTTTTTCAACAATCATGGTCGCGATGACTTTCACGCTAGCTGCTCAAGCGCCTCCGCAACCGGCCATGACTTTGACCATTCCCGGATTTCCCGACGGCGGCCAGATTCCCGTTAAGTTCAGTCAGGCCGCTCCGGGCGTTGCCGTCGGCGAGGGTACATCGCCGGCAATGAGCTGGGCCAATGTGCCCGCCGGCACGCAGAGTTTCTTCCTGCACATGCACGACATGGATCTCGCCCGTAACAAGACGACGGACGATCAGGCGCACTGGGTTCTTTGGAATATTCCGGCGACCGCGAGTGGCTTGCCCGAAGGCGTACCCAAGGGATCGCCATTGCCCGACGGGAGTTATCAGATCAGCGCCACGGGACCCATGTACCGTGGTCCAGGAGCCGGCGCGAACGGTCCGTTCCACCACTACGTGTTTGAGCTCTACGCCCTGGACACGAAGCTGGACGTGAAACCATCGGCAGACGCGTTCGAGACGCGCGCCAACGTGATGAAGGCGATTCAGGGTCACATCTTGGCGAAAGCGGTCTACGGGGGCCTGTTCCGGCGGCCGCAATAATCACCAGGAAATCCAAAATCGATCGGCGGTACTTTGCGACTATCGACGTTGCGCCCGATGGCAAACAATTAATAGCCGACACGCCCGAAGGGCAGCCGTCGAAGGGCTCACTCGAAACTTCTTCGACGAGCCGCGGCGCGAAGGAACAGGGTAACTGGCTCCACGGTGTCGAGGAAGTAGACATCGCAACTCGAATCTTGCCCGGCGAGTGCATTCCAAAAAGCCTTCGCATGCCCTGCGCTCCGAAGTATGGATCTAAGGTACTTGGCCGACAAAACCTTGTGGAATTAGCATTTGCTGGTTGGATCTGGCGGTGGGGTTTTGGAAGGCAGGCCGAATCCCCACACTGCGGTTTCTATCAATCGGTTGCTATAGGTTGACAACCCTCGTTGAAAATCGGTGCGGTGGTGAACGGCTTGTGCTCAAGATTGAAAGGTGTTGGCCAACCTTCTGTGACCGGCGCTTCACGAGACTAGTTCAACCCGATCGCCTGTCTACCAGCCTCGGCGCGGAGGCTAGGGAATATATTCAGGAAACTCCTGAATTACTTCTGTTACCGTTCCTTGGTTGCCTCTCTTAAGCCACTGTTCCGAATAGTGCTCCGACGCCCGCGGTGATGGCCATGGCTAGCGCGCCCCAGAACGTGACTCGTATCGCACCCACTGCAACGCGTGCGCCCCCAACGTGCGCAGCCAACCCTCCAAGAAGCGCAAGGAAAAGGAGTGAAGTCCCAGAAACGACGTAGATCAGACTCGCCACCGGGGATATAGCAGTCACCAAAAGAGGCATCGCCGCTCCAACGCCAAAGCTGGCAGCCGACGCCAACGCAGCCTGAATCGGACGCGCACGCAGAGTCTTGGAGATACCGAGTTCGTCGCGAGCATGCGCGCCCAGCGCGTCATAAGCCATCAACCGCTGGGCGACCTGTTTGGCGAGCGAAGGATCTAGCCCGCGAGCGACGTAAATCGCCGCCAGCTCCTTGTGCTCGCCCTTGTCGTCGGCTTTGAGTTCCTTGCGCTCAACATCGAGCTCTGCCTGTTCCGTGTCTGCCTGAGAGTGCACCGACACGTACTCACCGGCGGCCATCGACATAGCCCCGGCCACCAAGCCTGCGACCCCAGCAACCAGGACGTTGCTGTGAGTCCCATGCGCGGCTGCGACCCCGAGCACCAGACTGGCCGTCGAAAGGACACCGTCGTTCGCGCCCAATACCGCCGCGCGCAGCCAGCCGATGCGGTTCGTGCGGTGGTGTTCACCGTCGCTTAACGGCATTCCTTCTGCTGCTTGACCGATGGGCTGACTTACGCACGTTCACGTAACGACGAGGGCGAGAGACGCCGCACTCATCACCACGGCGCAGATCCATCCCAACGCCTTCGCCACGCGGCTATTTGCCCACCCCAGCATTACCTTGCCATCGCTCGTAAGCGGCGCCACCAAAACGACCAGCGGTGGAGCGAGCATACCATTGACTACTGACTGCAGCCGACCAGAAGATCTATGCGATACCGAGGCTCTACCCAGTACTGAGGCGACGGAACACGGGGACCTTCGCCAAATCCAGGATGAATGCGAAGACCACAGCTGCCACGAGCGTTTCTCCCACGAATGATATGGGCAGGCGGGCCATTGCGATTCCGAAAATGGCAAGCGTCGATGCGATCAGCAGATCAACTAAAGTCGGCCTCGCTGCTGTTGAGGGATACACAGGAAGCGATCTGAGATGGATCAGCAAAGAATGCCTACTCTAGAACTGCCTCGATCAGTCTTGGTCCATGGTGGTTCACGGCTTCGCGGAAGCGAGCGATGAATTCCTCGATTGTGGCAGCTCGGTAACCGGGTACTCCCTGTCCTTCGGCCAGCTTCACCCAATCCAGTTGCGGACGCGTGAGGTCCATCATATCGTTAGCCTTCGGGCCGATCTCGCCAGCTCCGGTCCTGCGAGACTCGATCTCAAGAATTCGATAGCGGCGATTCGCTAGGATCACCACCACGACGTCCAGCTGCTCTCGCGCCATAGTCCATAGCGATTGCAGCGTGTACATGGCGCTGCCGTCGGCTTCCAGAGCAATCACTTTGCGATCAGGACAAGCCACTGCTGCTCCCACCGCCACCGGTAGACCCTGACCAATGGAGCCGCCCGTTATAGGCAGATAATCGTACGGGCGCGCCGCGGCAAGGTTCTGCAAAATCGCTTCGCTCGAAGAAATCGCCTCGTCGGAGACAATGGACATTTCCGGCATCTCCGCGGCTAAAACCAAACCAATTGTCTCCGGAGTCAAAAGCGCGCCCTTGGGCAACATGGGCCGTGACGCTTCCTGCGCGGGCGGAGAATCAAAACCGACGCCGCATTCCTGGATCAGCGCCTGAAGCGCCTGCGTGCCATTCTCGGCTATCGACGCCAGCACATGCATCGAGCAGTTTTCCGGCGCCACACAGCTTCTGCGCCCCGGATATCCGAAAAAGGATACGGGTGGCACACTCTCCACAAGAATGAGGTGCCTCAATCCAGCCAGCGCTGATTCTGCCGCCTCGGGAAAGTAGGGCAGCCTTAGCGGTGAGAACCTCCCAGTGCCGCGTTCCATGCGGGCCGCATTGCGATCGGCAAACACGCGCACTCCGGTTCCAGCAGCTAGACGGCCTGCTGCCTCCAACCCCGCAGCAAGGAGAGTGGCTCCGCCCAGCAACAATCCGACAGGCCCTCCGGACTTCAGTATTGAAGCCGCTCCGCGTATGCACTCCAATTTGGCGCCAAGAGAATCGATAGGCGGCGCGAAATCTGCAGGCTCACCGGCTTCGCTCCAGGAAAAGTCGGCGGGCACGATTAAAGTGGCCACCTGCCCTGGGGGTCCGCCAGCAGCCCGAACGGCGGAAGCAGTATCAGCTCCCATGTCATTGGCCCGCTGGAGAGTCCGAACCCAACCCGAGACCGGTCGCGCGAAGGCCTCGATATCGGCAGTCAGAGGTGCGTCGTAGCGCAGGTGTTGCGTGGTGTGCTGCCCCACGATGTTGACAACGGGCGTTCGTGCCTTCCGGGCATTGTGAAAATTAGCCAGCGCATTACCCAAACCGGGACCCAGATGTAGCAGGGTGGCGGCGGGGCGGCGGCGCATCCTGGCATAGCCGTCAGCCGCTCCCGAGCACACTCCTTCGAAAAGGCAGAGCACGCTGCGCATCCCCGCGACGCGGTCGAGCGCCGAGACGAATTGCATCTCGGATGTGCCGGGATTCATGAAGCACGTGTCCACTCCGCAGTGAAGCAAAGTTCTCAGGAGACATTCGGCCCCGTTCATGCTTGTCTCCCATCAAAGCACAAAGCGTTGTACTGGTATCACGTTTAGATGGCTCTCCAAGTCCCCGACGCCAGAGGAAACACGAGATGCCGCTGCCACACTCTTGGTGGTTTCCTAGACGAACGGCGTTCCGATATCGCAACCGCGCTGGCTGACTATAGTTGTGGCGGGCTTTGCGCGACTGCCCGGTGTCGGAGTAAGATCCAGCTAATTTGTCCCTGCGCCAGCAGTTATTGGCCCGGAGAGGCCCCGCCTCGCTTCTCGATTACTGCTCGCCCGCGGCGGGAACTGCCTCCGCCTTACCATCGATCACGCGAACCTTTGCCTCCAACTCGCGCCGCGTCTGCGCCACAAGCGCCGAATCGTTGCCAACGGCGCTTCTGATACGGCGATCAGCCAAAGCTTCGAGCTGCTGCTCGCTCAATTGGCTCACATCTATATTGAGCAGGTTCTTATGCTCGATGCGCTCCCGAAATTTTTGGATTTTAATCCCTTCAGCAGGACGATGAGCTGCTCCGGCGCCGCGGACGACACTCGCCGGCGGTGTTTTATGCTTTCGATTTTCTTGCCCTGGACGGTGCAGATTTACGAGCCCGGACACTGATCGAGCGCAAGCGCCTTCTACACGACATCATCCCAGACCAGCGTCTGCGCTGCTTTACGCGAACCACATCGAAAGCAACGGGCCGTGACAAACCACACAAGATTCGCCCAGTGTATACTGAATCGACTAAGAATCCCTCATGGAGTCTTGGATAAGGCTGGAGGTGGTATGAAAGGAAGAGTTTCCACCGTTTTTGCGTCAGTTTTGATCGTGCTCGGCACAGGCGCGCGGGCGTGGGCGCATCATTCGTTTGCCGCGGAATATGATATGAAACATCCCATAACGGTTCACGGCGCAGTCGTTCAGGTGCGGCTTGAAAATCCACATTCGTGGTTCGTGGTCGATGTAAAGGATCCAACAACAGGCAAAGTGGATCGATGGTCCTTCGAGGCCGGAACGCCGAGTGGAATGCTTCGCAACGGCTATCGGCCTGGGGTGATCAAGCCCGGCGACGAGGTCACCATCAAGGGCTTTCAGTCCAAGGATTCCGATGTAAGGGGAATGTTGAGAGAGCTGGTCACCGCGGATGGACACGTGTATGGCCTGTTCGGACCGCAGGAAAACCGTTGACCGCCTTCCAGGGGATCTTTGGTAGAAAAGTTTAAAGGTTTAGATATGAAGCACTTGATGATGACGCCGGCGATCGCCGGCGCGCTGGTCTGGTCGGCGGCTACATCCCATCTCGCGGCGCAGGCGCCAAGCGCCGAAACGGCCATCACAAAACCGGCGCCTCGGATGGCCGACGGTCATCCGGACCTATCGGGCGTCTGGTGGCGCGGCGGCGATATCGGTGGGCGTGGTTTTGGGGGAGCACCGCGAGGCGGGCAAGGCGCTGCGCCGCAGCGGCCAACCTCCTTCTCAGACTTATATCAGCCTTGGGCCCTCGCCCACGCCAAAACACTGGCCGACAAGAACGACCCGACAGTGCATTGCATTCCAACGGCGTTCGGAACGTTGAATGTGAGCCTCTTCGATGTCGGGGCCGTCGGACAGATCATCCAGACTTCCAAGTTCGTGGTGATGCTCACCGAGACCTATCATGGATTTCAAATCATCCCCTTTGACGGGAGGCCGCATCGCGACGACGTGCCTCCTTCCTACCGCGGAGACGCGGTGGGTCGTTGGGACGGCGATACTTTCGTCGTCGATAAGACGAATTTTACCGATGACACATGGATCTCCGCGGAAGGCCGGGTATCGTTCCATTCCGACGCCTTGCATATCGTGGAGCGATACCGCCGCGTGGACGCCAAGACACTGGAGATTGAGGCGACCCTAGAGGATCGCAAGGTGCTGACCAAGCCGTGGATCGTTCCCAAACAAACTCTGCAATTGGCGCCGTTCGATCAAGTCATGCAGCTGGCTTGCTCGGACGACGACATCCGTTCTTTCAAGGACGCCTCGCCGCCACAGAATTACGGAAATAACTGACGGGACTAGCGGTGGCTGCCGCCGTCCCGTTGTCGTGACGCAACGCGCTATACCGTGAAGTCGCCGTTGCAGTGGTGGTGATCACACCTGAGACGCTTTGGTGATCATATAAACGCCCGGCGTTGAGTTCTTCTGGGAACAGACGTCCCATCCATTAGGACACAAGGCGCGTCTAGAGAACGGTGACGGCTACCTCTATTTCTCCGGAGGCGAAGCAACGGCTTGACCACGAAAGGGCGGCCCGGCTACTCGATGGCTACTCGTCGGAGCAACTTGAAGTCGCTCAACATCTTTCCGGTTCCCAAGACCACGCTCGCCAGAGGATCCTCGGCGATGGATACCGGCAATCCGGTCTCTTCCCGGATGCGCTTATCTAAGTTCTTCAACAATGCGCCCCCGCCGGTCAAAACGATTCCACGATCGCTGATATCGGCGCTGAGCTCCGGAGGCGTCCGTTCCAGCGCCACGCGAATCGAGTTAATAATAGTGGCCACGCATTCCGACAGAGCTTCCCGGATCTCGGTGTCATCGATGGTCTGTGTCCTGGGCACACCTTCGATCAAGTTGCGGCCTTTAACTTCCATCGTTAATGGTTTTTCCAAAGGGAATGCCGACCCAATCTGGATTTTGATGGCCTCAGCGGTGCGCTCACCGATCAGCAGGTTGTACTTGCGTTTCAAGAAATGCATGATGGCGTCGTCCATCTGGTTCCCTGCCACTCGAACCGAACAGGCATAGACGATGCCGGACAAGGAGATGACAGCCACATCGGTAGTGCCTCCACCGATATCCACTACCATATTTCCGCAGGGTTCGCTGACAGGAAGGCCAGCGCCGTTAGCGGCCACCATGGCCTGGTCCACCAAATGCACCTCACTAGCTTTGGCACGCATGGCGGAATCGATGACCGCACGTTTTTCCACCTGTGTGATTTCACTGGGCACGCCGATGACGATGCGAGGATGGACCAGCACCTTGCGACCGTGGGCCTTGAGAATGAAATAGTTGAGCATGCGCTCGGTGACCTTGAAGTCGGCGATCACGCCGTCCTTCATGGGCCGGATGGCGACGACGTTCCCTGGCGTGCGGCCGAGCATCTCTTTGGCTTCCTTGCCAACGGCCTCGACTTCGCCGTTGGTTTTGTTGATAGCGACAATGGAGGGTTCGTTCACGACGATGCCCTTGCCCTTTGCGTAGACCAGAGTGTTGGCGGTGCCGAGATCGATGGCGAGATCCGAGGAGAACACACTAAACAGCGAGCGGGCATTCATGTAAGAGACTCCTTGACCCTTGTATGGGCCGTAGTACTTCTATCGACATTTCAGGGCTAGTCCTACAGTCAATCTACGCGTGCTTTAGGCAAACGGACTTACTTTTCGGTGGCGTAGACATCGCTCGCGGCGGGAACGTGCTCCGCAGTCCCTTCGATCGCCCGAACCTTTGCCTGCAACTCCCGCCTCTTCTGTTTAACCGGTGCTGGGTCGTTGGTGTTGAGCGCCTGCCTGATAAACTGGTCGGCCAGTACATCAAGTTGCTCCACCGTCAGCTTGCTCGGGTCGAAGTCCCACTCTAAGGCAGTGCGGTCGGTAAACATCCCACGGTGTTTGCCAATCAGCTCATCGCAACGCGCGACCGCCGAAATCTGGCCAAGTTCTTCGGCCTTCCTGCTCAATACATCCAGCCGATTCAGCACCCGCTTCTGGTCGAACCGTCTGCCTGGACGAGTTATGAAGAGCTGGTGCGCCTGCATCTCCGGCCCACCTTTGAAAAGGTTTCGCTCTCGAAACTCAGCCCGCAACACGTTCGCGGCTTTCTGAATGAACGACTCGCTAGCGGGCTCAGCGCTCGCCGGGTTCAATATCTTCATGCGGTTCTTCGTGCCGCTCTAAACACTGCCGTCAAGGACCAACTTCTGATCCGGAACGTCGCGGCCGTTATAAAGCCCCCGCTCGCGATCGGAAAAGAGGTTCAACCGCTTACCCCGGAAGAAGCCCGTCGCTTCCTTGAGGCCCTAGGTTTGCGTTGGAGCGGCGTTGACTTCGAGGCTGGCACGCTTCGGATACGATACGCCCTGCAGCGCCTCAAAGCGCGTAACGATGACATCGTTAGTGCCGGAGAAAGCAAAGCACCCACGAAGCGAGGCAAGCGCTCCGTGTTCCACCTTGTTGCGCCAAAGACCAAACAAAGTCGGCGAACCATTGCCATGCCCAAGCTAACCTTGAGCGCTCTGGCGGAACACAAGGCTCGGCAGGTTCAAGAAAAATTGCTTGCTGGTTCGGCGTGGCATCTGCGGCTCTAACTTGCGAGGGCAAACAGGTTGCGGTTGACGTAGTGTTCATCGCGCGCTTCGGTAATCCGTTTGATGCGCCCACTGTAACTCACCGCTTTCAAGCTCTATTGACGCGGGCTGGAATAGGACATCATCGCTTCCATGATCTGCGGCATACAGCAGCCACGCTTCTTGCGGTGCAAGGCGTCCACCCACGTGCCATCCAAGCTGCCCTAGGTTGGGAAAATCTCTGGATGCTAAACCGATTGCTCACTTCGTGGAGGAGCAGCGACAAGCCGTCGCGACCGCAATGGACTTCAAGGCGGCTGTCAGCAACTCCGACGCGAAGTTGAATTGATGGCCAAGTTATAGAAAGAGGCCACCCGGCCCGCCGGCGCGAATCTGCTGCAGCAACAAGCCAAGTTCGACACTTGCATTGAGGAGTTCAATAACCAACGCCCGCACGAAGCTCTCGACATGAAGTGTCCGGCGGAGGTCTATACTTCTTCCTGCCGCCCCCTATAGGGCATTCAGGAACCGCACTATCCGTTTCACGACAAGACCGTCATCGTCACCAACTGCGGTCGCCTGTGTCTGTACGCAAGAAGATCAACTTAAGTACTTGTCTGGCCGGCCAGGCGGTCGGAATTAAAGAAGTCGACGACGGCATCTGGCTCATCAGCTTTATGGATTACGATCTCGGTTATATCGATCTGGAGAAAAAAACTTTGCAACCCCTCAACAACACCTTCGGGCCAAAAGTGTTACCTATGTGTCTTAGGGACATTCTGTTACCCATGTCTCCGGGTCAGACAATTGAGAAGTTAGTGGGCCCTGAAGGATTTGAACCTTCGACCAACGGATTATGAGTCCGCTGCTCTAACCGCTGAGCTAAGGGCCCCAAGCGGAAGTCCTTATATGTTAGCAGGTTAGAGGTGACGCCGTGCCGATCCCCTGTCGACATACGTCCCTTAGGCAAATGGCCCACGATCTATCGTGAACTCCCTCCTCGACCTTCGCCGATGATTCAAATCTCGTATAATGGCCCCGGAACGCAATGCTTGGCGACGACTTTGGTCATTCTGCCGCCGCGCCTCAGCCAGGCAGGACGGTATCGGATTTTCTTAGCCTATTGAGAGGGCGCGGTATGGTTGATCACGTCATGTTTGATCACGTCAACAGGCACTGCCGGCTAACAGCTGTGGCGTTGCTCCTGGCATCTGGTTTCGCCGGGCTGGCACGCGCTTCTGAAGCGCCCGATTCGCGACTGGTTGACGCTGCCAGAAACCAAGACCAAAAGGCCGTTCGCACGCTCCTGACTCAGAAAGTCGACGTCAATGCCCGGGCCAGCGACGGCTCCACGGCGCTCCTTTGGCTGGCGCATTGGAATGATTTGGACACAGCGAATCTGCTGCTCGGCGCCGGTGCGGACGCCAATACGTCAAACGATTTCCGAATGACGCCGTTATCGGAAGCCTGCACCAATGGAAATTCCGCCTTTGTGCGCTTGCTCCTGAAATCGGGCGCCAATCCAAACTCGGCCGTAGCCACCGGCGAACCCCCGCTGATGACTTGTGCGAAGAGCGGAAGCGTGGACGCGGTTCGTATGCTGATCGAGTACGGCGCGGCGGTCAACGCGAAAGAGCCGGCGGAGAATCAGACGGCATTGATGTGGGCCGCGGCGGAGCGTCACCCCGATGTGGTGAAGGCGCTCATCGACGCGCATGCAGATCTCACAGCCCATAGCAAGCAGGGATTCACCGCGATTCATTTCGCAGCGCGCCAGGGCGACCTGGAAGGCGTAAAGGAGTTGCTGGCCGCCGGAGTGGACGTCAACTTCCTGACGTACACCGAAGGCGGAACAAATCGTGTTAGCAATTTTCTGGGCATTTCCAAGACTGTCGGTGCTCTCGGCTACACCCCGCTGCTGGTGGCTGTAGTGCGAGGCCGGGTGGACCTCGCGCTGTGGTTGCTGGATCATGGCGGCGATCCCAACAACATGGCGGCCGGCTTCACGCCGCTGCATTGGGCGTCCAGTCAGTGGGAAAGCTTCACCGCGAATCCGGTGTACGGTTTTGACGATCCGATGTCCGGGATTCCGGACCGCCAGGCCAAGTTGCGGCTAGTGAAAGCCCTGCTGGCGCACGGCGCGAACGTGAATGCGCGCATGACGAAACCGCAGCCGAATTTCGCGGGCGGATACCTGGACGCCACTGGCGCCACGCCTTTTCTTCTCGCCGCATCGGCCAACGACCTGGAGATGATGCATATTCTGCTGGACGCCGGCGCCGATCCCAAAATACTCACCGCCACGAACGCGTCCGCCATTATGGCGGCGTCGGGTCTGAATCATTCCATCGGAGAGGACACCGTCACAGAGGCCCAAGCGATGGAGACCGTAAAGCTGCTGCTGGATCTGGGCGTGGACCCCAAGGGCGAGACGACCTTTGGTGAGAACGCTTTGTTTGGCCCGGGCTATCGCGGGTGGAATAAACTGTTGGCGCAATTGATCGATCTGGGCGTCAACGTGAACGCGGTCAGCAAGGCGGGCGTAACGCCCTACCTTGCGGCGCACGGCGACGGCGACCGGCTGGGCGGGGTCCTTTATAACAAGGAAGGAGCGGAGCTTCTGATCAAGCATGGCGCCGATCCTAAACTAGGGCATCCCTGCGAGGCTCAGAATAAGTGCAGGGCCGAACAATGACGCACAATCGTTACCTCACCCTGGCCTGCTTCGCGATTTCCGCTTTGGCGGCAGATGCAGCCACGGACAATCCCGCTCGCGAATTGGTGAACAAATATTGCGTCTCTTGTCACAACGACAAGTTGAAAACTGCCGGCCTCGTGTTAGATCGAACCGACGCCGACCATCCTTACAATTCGGAAGAGACCTGGGAAAAGGTGATCGTAAAGCTACGAAGCCGCGCAATGCCGCCCCCGAAACTACCTCGCCCGGATAACGCCACTTACGACAAGGTCGCCGCTTACCTGGAATTCGAAATCGACCGCGCGGCGACGGCTCACGTGAACCCGGGCCGATCTGCCAGTTTGCATCGTCTCAATCGCGCCGAATACGCCAATGCAGTGCGCGATCTGATCGCGGTTGACGTGGACCCGCAGGCCATGCTGCCGCCGGATCAACAGGCGTTCGGTTTCGAGAACAATGCCGAGGCGCTTTCCATGCAGCCGGCATTGCTGGATCGATACGTATCCGCGGCGGCCACCATTGCGCGCCGGGCAGTGGGCGATGCGAGCATTCCTGCCGCGTTCGTGCGCTACGGTGCGTTGAAAGACAATGCCAACGACGCAACGTATCTTCGCCAAGTCGATCGGTTGGGTGAAGACTTTCCGCTGGGATCCAAAGGCGGCGTGGCCGCGCGCCACTATTTTCCGGTGGACGGCGACTATGTTTTCAAGCTTCGTCTGCAACGGGCCTGGGACAGCGAAATCCGCGGCCTGAACGTACCTACTCAATTCGAAATTCGCGTGGACGGGACGCGCGTCTGGCAGGCCACGCTGGGCGGAGGAAAACCACCGACAAAGACCTTTATCTACGACGGTGACGAGGGGCTGCAGACGCGCGTGCCGGTGAAGGCCGGCCTGCATCTGGTAATGGCGACCATGCTTAAAACCGATGATGCGGAGCCTGAAGGCCCCGGACCGGACCGCCTTCCGCTTTTCAGCCGGGCATCCGACAATGGCACATCGCCGATCGCCATTGCATCGCTGCTGATCGGTGGTCCATACGGGGGCCAGGTTGCGGCCGATTCGCCGAGCCGGCAGCTTGTCTTTGTCTGCCGTCCCGCAGACACCGGCGACGAACTTCCCTGCGCGACAAAAATCCTGTCACGGCTGGCGCGGCGTGCTTATCGCCGATCCGTCGACGATGAGGACGTGCGGACCCTGCTCAGTTTCTACAAGCGCGGACGTGCTTCCGGAACCTTCGACGATGGGATTCGCGCCGCCCTGGAGCGGGTACTGGTGAGCCCCGATTTTCTGTTCCGCATCGAGGCCGATCCTACGGGAGCGGCTCCGGGCGCCGTGGCTCGCATTTCCGATGTCGAGCTGGCTTCGCGATTATCGTTCTTTTTGTGGAGCAGCATTCCGGACGACACGCTGCTGGACCTGGCGATCCGAGGGAAATTGCATGAGCCGGCCGTTCTGGAGCAGCAAGTTTCGCGCATGTTCGCGGACCTGCGGGCGCGCAAATCGTTGGTCGACAATTTCTTCTCAGACTGGCTGGAGACTCGCAACGTCTGGCTGCTCAATCCGGACGGTACGAAGTTTCCGTTTTTCGACGACAACTTGCGTTCCGCATTCGTCACCGAGACGGACCTGTTTCTCAACGCGCAATTGAAAGAGAACAACTGCGTAACGGACCTGTTGACGTCCAATGAGACCTTCCTCAATGAGCAACTGGCGCGCCACTACGGAATTTCCGATGTCTATGGCAGCCACTTCCGGCGCGTAATACTTACGGATGAGAACCGCTTTGGGCTGCTGGGCAAGGCCAGCGTGCTGGCTGTCACCTCCTACACCACGCGTACTGCGCCGACCATTCGGGGCAAGTGGGTGTTGGAAAATATCCTTTCCGCGCCGCCTCCCGCGCCTCCGCCCAATGTTCCTTCGCTCGAATCGAGCAACAAAGATGGCAAGCCCTTGTCCGTCCGGCAAATGCTGGAGATGCACCGCGCCAATCCGGTTTGCGCCAGTTGCCACGCTCGCATGGACCCGCTGGGGTTGAGCCTGGAGAATTTCGATGCCATCGGGCGGTGGCGCACAACCGACGCAGGCAACGCCATCGACGCATCCGGCGTGTTGTTGGACGGGACGAAGGTCGACGGGCCGAGGGAGTTGAGGGACGCCCTGATGGCGCAGAAGACGCAGTTTATCAAAACGGTAACCGACAAATTGTTGACGTACGCTCTGGGCCGCGGACTGGAGTATTACGACGCTCCCACCGTGCGCGCGATTGACCGCGCCGCGGCGGCCGATGACTACCGTTGGTCATCGATTATTCTGGAAATCGTGAAAAGCGCGCCGTTTCAAATGAGAACCGCCGGACACCTCACCATCGCGGCGAATCGAGGACAATAGAATTATGTTCGTGACGAAGAAGGCCATCTCGCGCCGCACCGTGCTCCGGGGCGTAGGTACGGCAGTCGCTCTGCCGTTGCTCGATAGTATGATTCCAGCCTTCGCGCCCGCCGCTACCACCAAGCCCGTGCGCCGCTTGGGCGTGGTCTATCATCCCAACGGTGTCATCTATGATCAATGGCTGCCGAAGGGCGTCGGTTCTGAATTTGAGCTCTCGCCGACATTAAAAGGACTCGAACCATTTAAGGACAAATTGATCGTCGTCACGGGCCTGTTTTGCGATCCGGCCGAGGCGCTCGGTGACGGCGGCGGCGACCACTCCCGCGCTTGCGGTTCCTACCTTACGGGCGTGCATGTGAAGAAGTCGGACAGTAACGTCGAGAATGCGGTCTCGATGGATCAGATCGCCGCAAAGACATTTGAGCGCGACACGCAGCTCTCGTCATTGCAAATGACCGCCGACGAAAACAGCCTCCTGGGTTCGTGCGATCTGGGCTACAGTTGCGCCTATAGCAGCACGCTCTCTTGGCTGACGCCGACGTTGCCGCTGATGGCTGAAAACAACCCGCGCGTTCTTTTCGAGCGAATGTTCGGATCGAGCGACAGCACCGATCCTCGCGTGCGCGCAGCGCGCCTCAGCCAGGACAAAAGCCTTCTCGATTCGGTGAGCGATCGTGTGAACCAACTGCAGCGCCAACTCGGGGCTGCCGACAATCGCAAAGTGGACGACTATCTGGCGTCGCTTCGAGATGTGGAGAGGCGAATTCAGAAAGCGGAAGAACAGAGTTCCAAACAGTTGCCCGACGTGCCTCAACCGGCCGGCATACCGGAGAAGTTCGAGGACCAGGTCCGGTTGTTATACGACTTGCAACTGCTGGCCTACCAATCGGACCTGACACGGGTGACCACCTTTATGTACGGCCGCGAGCAGACCGGCCGGCCCTATCCGCAGATCGGTGTGCCCGAGCCGCACCATCCGCTCACCCACCATCAGGGCAACCCGGAGAAGATGGAAAAATGCGCCAAGATTCAGCGCTATCACATCGCGTTGTTTACCGAGTATCTCGGAAAGCTACGCAACACGCCCGATGGCGATGGCTCGCTGCTGGATCATGTCATCCTTCTTTTTGGCTCGGGCATCAGTAACAGCGATCGGCACACGCATGGTCCGCTGCCGACATTTCTCGTGGGTGGAGGCGCCGGAACGCTGAAGGGCGGCCGTCACCTCGTCTATCCGGAGCACACGCCTCTCACCAACCTTCAGCTGACGTTGCTGAATAAGCTGGGCGTGCCAGCCGAAAAGCTGGGCGATAGTAACGGTGAGTTCACGGAACTGTCCGAATTGTCGTGAACGTTCTCGGCGCTGTGGTGACGTTTCCCCGTTTCTGCTATAGCATTCGATCGGTAGACTTTAGTTGAGTACTCCAGTCTAATGACGCGATAATCCCACATGGCCCAGCTTTGCCGGCGTTGCCAGAAGCTTGAGGCCGATCGCGGCGGAGTCTGTAACACTTGCAGACGCCGCGTTCTGAGAGATCCTGTCGTTCCGACGCCACGCCCAGGCATTTGGAAATTGGCTGGATTTCTGGTTGGCCTCCTCACGGTCACTTCCACCTTGGTCGCTGCCGCCGTGATGACGCATCAAATCCTCCCCTGGAGCCATCGCTGGAGCCTGGAAAGCCGTTTGCCCTCCCAGCCTTCAGTAACTTATCAAGTCACGATGGTAGTGGAGCAAGGAACCCGCAAGATTTATCCCTACTCTGTGGTGCCCGGCGGCGCAGAGAATCTGGATGAAGCGAAGCGCGCCATGAACGACCCTGCTGTTAAAGCGAACTTCGCGGGTTTCGACTTCACGAGATTGAGGCAAGTGAAGCTCAGCAGAAATCTTTCGGGATATGTTTCCTATCGTTGGGATGAAAAGATCTATTGGACGTCGAAGATGCTAACGCTTCGCGCTGGGGAAACAGTATTTACGGACGGTGTCCGTTTGGTCCGAGGCCGCTGCCTGAATTCGTACTCGCCAGTTGCCAGGCTGCCCATCCGGCCGAACGAGCCAACCGAACAAATCCTGGATACGCCGGTGGAAATGCCCGTTGTCTCGTACTCATTTCAGCGGCTTCCGGTGGAAGCGCCGGAATTGCCGCCGTCGCCCGAGAGCCTGACACCGTCCGTTCCCGTCTTCCCACCTGCGTTGCCTTCGCCGCCCGGCCAGACCGGCGGGGGCATCTGGTTTCCCATGGTGCCGATAATTCCGCCCATCCACAGGTATCCGGGCTTGCCGTTGGGTTCTCTGTCAACGGCGCCGCCGCCGGTTGTCACCCCCGAACTGAACTTCTAGTGGTTACTGGCAGGGCTATTTCTGATTCTGGTTTCACTTTATGGTTTGCGCCGGCGAACGATCTCGAGGGTGCCCACCTTGTCCAGAGAGCAGTTCCAGCCGGGCGGGACTAGGGTTGTGGAACCATAATCCAAAACCAGCGCGGGACCCCGAAGCGTAGCAGCAGGAAGGCCGGAGCGCGCATAGACCGGAGTATCACGCCAAGCACCCGCGGAATGAATCCGTCGGTGCGCAGGCTTTGTTGGCGTGGGCGAGCTGGCGTGTCGCGGCAGCAGCTCCGGCTTTTGGACGTTCAGCCGGGCGCGTACGCGAATGGTGACAATCTCGATGGCGCGATCGGGATTGGAATAGCCGTATACGCGCTGATGCTCCTTATGAAAAGGCGCGGCAGGCGCGGAGGCGATCCAGGGCACCGTCAGTTCGTAACTCTGGCCCGTATAACGAATATCCGCTGAACGAATAAGTTCAGCGCCCGGTAAATCTTTTCGCGCAGCGCGTTCCAGGCGCACGAATTCGCGCTCGAAATCGGAACGGTTCAACACGCCAGCCGCGTAATCGCGGGCGTGGTTCGCAAGCAGCATCCCCAGCGCGGAGAGAGCGCCCGCATACTCGGGCACCAGGACCGTCTGGATCCCCAGCTCCTGTCCGATCTCGCAGGCGTGCAATCCGCCGCAGCCACCGAAAGCGACCAGCGCGAAGTCCCGCGGATCGTGACCGCGTTCCACCGACACAAGGCGGATGGCGCGTTCCATGTTGGCGTTCGCCACGCGCAGGATTCCCTGCGCCGCTCCAACGCGGCTGATGCCAAGCTGGTTCGCAATGGAATCCACGGCTGTGGCCGCTCGTGCTGTATCGATGCGCATCTCGCCGCCGATCAGCTGGTCCGCCGCGATGCGTCCTAGCACGACATGTGCGTCCGTTACGGTTGGGCGAGTGCCTTTGCCATAACACGCCGGTCCCGGATCGGCGCCCGCACTTTCCGGGCCCACGCGGAGCAAGCCGCCTTCGTCCACGCGAGCGATGGAGCCACCGCCCGCGCCGACAGTGTGAATATCCAGCATCGGCACACGGACCGGAAAGCCGTCGATGGAAGCCTCCAGAGTCTCCCTCGGCTGGCCGTCGCACAAGCTGACATCGGTGGAAGTGCCGCCCATATCGAAGCCAAGTATCCGCGAGAAGCCGGAGAGCTTGGCTACTTGATGCGCGCCCACCACTCCGCCGGCGGGCCCGGACAGCACGGTGCGGATGGCGTGCCTCCGCGCTTCCTTGGTCGACATGAAGCCGCCATTCGACTGCATGATGGCAATCCGATGGCGGCTGCTCTCAAGTTCCGCGAGATATTTGTCCATCAACGGGCCGACGTAGGCGTTGATCAGCGTAGTGGAAGAGCGCTCGTATTCGCGAAACTCGGGGCAGACATCGTGAGAGCTGCATAGATAGCCGAGGTCTTCGAGTGCCGCCGCAACCAACTTCTCGTTCTCGGGATTGCGATAGGCGTGCAGAAAGCAGACGGCGATGGATTGAACGCGCGCGCGGCGCAGCCGGGTCTTCAGACGACTGATTTCAGCAGCCGAGGGGCGTTGAGCGATGGTGCCGTCGAAGTACGCCCGTTCGCGCACGCCAAAACACATGCTGCGAGGGATAATCGGCGATCGAAGCTGGGGCGTAAGATTGTACAGCTCGGCGCGATTCTGACGGGCGATGTGAATCACGTCCTCAAAGCCGGCGGTGGTTACCAGCGCGGTTCGCCCACCTTTGCGCTCCAGCAGTGCGTTCGTCGCGACTGTGGATCCATGCACCACCTCTACGTGCCGATCCGCCGCCGCTTGAGCCAGACCGGCCAGAATCACGCGGGCAGGAGACTTCGGGTTTGACCGTAGCTTGAATGTCTCCATCGAGCCATCGTCGCGGCAAATGATGAAATCGGTAAAGGTTCCGCCGGCGTCAATTCCGATGCGCATTGATTTTCGGTCATGATAGCAGTAGGGTGATCGAACTCGCGAACGTCAGCAAGGTTTTTCAGGGGAAGCGCAAGGTCACAGCGTTAGAGGGCATCGATCTTTCGATCGGACAAGGCGAGATGGTGTCCATTGTGGGTCCGTCCGGTTCGGGCAAATCCACGCTGCTGAACTTGATCGGTGGCTTGGACACGGCATCGGCGGGCGAAATCGAAATCGATGGCAGCCGGCTGAGCGGCCTGTCTGACGACCAGTTGACACGGCTGCGCCGCGACAAGATCGGCTTCATCTTTCAATTCTTCAATCTGCTTCCCACGCTGAGTTGTTTTGAGAATGTCGCGATCCCGCTGCATCTGCGCGGATGGTCGAAGAAGAAAATCGAGGAACGTGCGAACGAGCTGTTGAAACTGGTGGGTCTGTCGGGGCGCCGGGAGCACTTGCCGGACGAGCTATCGGGTGGAGAGAGGCAACGGTGCGCCATCGCGCGGGCGCTGTCGGTTTATCCGCCGGTGCTGCTGGCCGATGAGCCTACCGGCAATCTGGACACTCACACCGGCGCCGAGATTCTCGCGCTGATTCGCGATCTGCACGAACGGTTGGGATCCACGGTCCTGATTGTCACGCACGACATTCATGTGGCGGAGAGCTGTGCGCGCCTGGTCGCATTGCGCGATGGGCGGATCGAAGAAGATCGCGCGGGCCGTCTTCCTAAACAAGCGCCGGCCGTACCTATTCATGATCCTACTCAAACTCATTAGCTGGCCTTACGTTCGCCAGCATCTGCCGCGCTGGCTGCTGACCATCGCGGGGATCGTGCTCGGGGTCGCGGTGTTTGTCGGTATCCATACTGCGAATCAATCGGTGGTCTACGCGTTTCATCAGACTGTGGATCGCATCGCGGGATCCACGCAACTGCAGATTTCGGCGGGAGAAACAGGTTTCGACGAAAATGTCCTGGATCGTGTGCAGGCCGTACCAGAGGTGCGCGTCGCGGTGCCGGTGATTGAAGCGGTGGTGAACACCGGGGTCGAAGGGCAGGGCAATCTGCTGATCCTGGGTGTGGATATGTTGGGCGATCGCAGCCTGCGCGACTACGATCTGGAATCGAGCGACCAAAACTCCGGCGATGAAATCGAGGATCCGCTGGTGTTCTTAGCGCAGCCCGATTCGCTGATGGTGACCGACACCTACGCGCGTGAAAATCACTTGCGGGTGGGCGCGAAGGTCCCGATGAGCACCATGGACGGCCAGAAGCTGTTCACAGTTCGCGGCATCATGAAATCCGGCGGCCTCACCAGCGCCTTCGGCGGCAACCTGGCGGTGATGGACGTCTACGCCGCGCAAAAGGTTTTTGGGCGCGGCCGGAGATTCGACCGCATCGATCTTGCAGTGAAAGACGGCGCAAATCTTCAGGGCGTCAGGTCGAAACTCGAAGCGCTGCTGGGAGCGGGCTTCCAGGTGCAAGAGCCGTCGGCGCGCGCGCAGCAGTTCGATTCCATCTCGCGAGTCTACACACTGACCGCAAATGTCACCAGTGTGTTCGCGCTGTTCATTGGAATGTTCATCATCTACAACACGTTTCAGATTGCCGTGACGCAGAGGCGTGCGGAGATCGGAATCCTGCGGGCTCTGGGAGCCACGCGGCAGCAGATTCGCACGCTGTTCCTGGGGGAAAGCGTGGTCGCCGGATTGTTCGGGTCCATCCTTGGCCTACTGGTGGGCATCGCGATCGCGCGTGCCATGACGGGTTATATCGGATCTCTGCTGGGTGAGATTTATGGCATCGCGCAAAAGGCCGACGAGATCTCGACTGATCCGATCTTGATGACGTTTGCGGTGGTGCTAGGCGTGATCACCAGCGTTATAGCGGCCATCATCCCAGCCCGCAGCGCGGCGCGCGTCGACCCGGTGCAGGCCTTGCAGAAAGGCAAGTACCAGCAGTTGAGCGCCGGTGAGAATCGAGTTCGCAGAATTGTTGCGCTGGTGGTGGCGATCGCGGCAGCGGGATGTCTTCTATTCGAGCGATACCGCATCTTCTTTTATGTCGGCGACGCGCTGGCGGTCCTGGCGGCGCTGCTCATGACGCCGACGTTGGCGCTGCTGTTAGCTCGAGTCCTGCGTCCGCTGCTGCGTTGGCTGCGCCCGGTGGAAGGGACGCTCGCGGCCGATAGCCTGCTGCAAGCGCCGCGTCGAACGTCGGGTGCCGTGGCGGCGCTGATGCTGTCGCTCGCATTGGTGGTCGCACTCGGCGGCCTGACGCGCGCGAGCTACGATTCCATCTTCGGCTGGCTGACCGTGGCGCTGAATCCAGACCTGTTTGTTTCGCCATCCCAAAGCCTCACGCAGCGCGACTTTCGCTTTCCAGAATCGATGGGAGCACAATTACGCGCAATTCCAGGCGTTGGCGAGGTGCAACTGGTGCGCGACGCCCGCATCGAGATCCAAGGCAAGCCCACCATGTTCGTCGCGGCCGACATCCGCGATCTCCGGAAACACGCGACGCTGCCGCCAGTAGCCGGTAATACCGACGACATGTTCCGGAGGGCGGAGGAAGGCAAAGCAGTGCTGGCTTCTGAAAACTTCGCGATGCTACGCGGATTCAAACTAGGCGACGTGGTGGATATTCCCAGCCCCAGCGGCATGCTGCACCTGCCCATCGCTGGCATTGTGACCGACTATTCCGACGAGCAAGGCAGTTTGCTGGTGGATCGCGCGCTGTACAAGCACAATTGGAATGACGGTACGGTCAATGTATTTCGAATCTATCTTGCGCCGGGTGCGGCGGAGGCCGGCGTGAAGCGGCGGATACTGGAGCAGTTTGGCAATCAGCGGCGCTTGTTTGTGCTCACCAATCGCGAGGTGCGCCGTTACATTCTGCGCTTGACCGATCAGTGGTTCGGGATCACGTATGTGCAGATTGCGGTCGCGGTTTTAGTCGCGATACTGGGCATCGTCAACACTTTGACGGTATCCATCACCGATCGCCGTCGCGAGCTGGGCGTGCTGCAAGCCGTGGGCGGGCTTCGCAATCAGATCCGTGGAACCATCTGGCTGGAGGCGCTGGCAGTGGGAATCGTGGGACTGATTCTGGGATTGGCCCTTGGCGCGCTGCAGCTTTACTACAGCCTGCATATCTCGGCCGAAGACATGGCTGGCTTGCGGCTGAGCTACGAATATCCTTATTCCATCGCATTGCTGCTGTTGCCAGGCATCTTGCTAGTGGCATTCCTGTCCGCCATCGCCCCGGCGGAAACGGCAGTTCGCGGATCGCTGGTCGAAGCACTTGAATATGAATAGACTCGCCCTGGCCCTCTGCCTCGTGCTTTCCGCCAGCGGCACGCTGGCCCAAGACAATGCCGCGCGGCAGATTATCGCCGAATCGGAGAACCGCTCCCGATCGAAATCGCAGCAGTACGAAGGGACGTTGGAAGTGATTGGCGCGTCCAACAAGGTGAGCATCAAACGCTGGGAGTACCGGCGGATCGGATCGTTTGGCGCGAGCAAAGCGATCCTGCGGTTCACGGCCCCGGCCGAGGTGAAAGGCGTCGCGCTGCTGATCGTCAACCACACCGACCGCGCCTCAGACCAATGGATGTGGACGCCCGCCATCGAACGCGATCGTCGCATCGCCACCCAAGACCGTTCCACGCGATTCTTCGGCACCGACTTCAGCTTCGAAGATCTGGAAGAACGGGATGTGGATCAGTTCGACTATAAGCTACTGGGCGAGGACGCCATCGATGGCGCGGCCTGCTGGAAGATCGAATCGAAGCCCAAACAATCCAAATCGTCGCAGTACACATCGTCGCTGGTTTGGGTCCGCAAAGACAATTACGTCGCCGCACAGATCGAGAGCTATTCGAAAGACAAACTCATCCGCCGCATCCACTACAGCGACATTGAAAACGTCAGCGGCATTTGGACGCCGCGCACCGTGGAAGTATTCGACGCCAATCGCAAAAGCCGCACCGTGCTGAAGCTGGAGAAGCTGGAATACAACGTGCCCATGAAGGACGAAGACTTTACTTTGGAGGCTCTCAGGCGTGGGTAAGCTGGCGCGGGCGCTCTTGCCTGTGCTCCTGTCGCTCCCCGCAGCGGCCCAAAATTTCTCCCAGCGCGGATTCCTCGAATCCGGCCTCTCGCTGTATCCGGAAACCGCTCCCAACGACAGCAGCCACGCCATCGACGATAGCCTGTTTCGATATGAAGCGGCTTACAAACCATGGAGGTGGCTGCGATTGGCCGGCTCCTTCGATGCTCGGTTCGACACGCACGAACAAGTGGAACGCGCTGTGCATCTGGATTGGCAGGACCGTTCGTTGCGGCGTCCCACGTTGTCCTTGCGCGAGTTCAACGCCACCATCACCAAAGGCAAACTGACCGCCGAGTTCGGTAAGCAGTTCATCCGCTGGGGCAAGGCGGACATCCTGAATCCCACCGATCGTTTCGCGCCCAAGGATTTTCTCACCGTCACCGATCCCGATTTCCTGGCTGTCCTCGCCACGCGCGTTACGTATGATACCGGCACAAATTCATTCGACTTCGTTTGGCAGCCGCGCTTCACGCCCAGCCGCACGCCGCTGATCAACGAACGCTGGACGGTGCTTCCCCCGGCCGCGGACGGCCTCGCGCTAGTGGATCTCGGGTCGGAATTTCCGGGGCGTTCGGCTTTCGGCGCGCGCTGGAATCACGTTGGGTCGGGCTATGAGTTCTCGGCCAGCTTCTATGATGGATTCAATTCTCTGCCGGTGTTTCAGGGCAGTTTCAATCCTCAAAGCAATGCGATCGATTATGTGCGAACCTATCCGGCGCTGCGTCTGTACGGCGCCGACGCGGCGGTGCCGTTGCGCTGGTTCACGGTGAAGAGCGAGGCCGCATATTACACCTCGCCCGATCGTCAGCAAGACGAGTACGTAATCTACGTGCTCCAGTTCGAGCGGCAGATCAAAGAGCTATCCGTCGTCGCCGGTTATGCGGGCGACGCCATCACAGCGCGGACTCCGACGCTGCAGTTTTCACCCGAGCTTGGTTTCGCGCGAGCCATCTTGGCGCACGCGCAGTACACCATCGATTCGAACCGTAGCCTGGCCGTGGATGCGGCGGTGCGGCAGAACGGGCGGGGAAGTTGGCTGCGGGCGGAGTATTCACAGGCCTTCGGGCAGCACTGGCGCGGCACCGCCGGCTACAGTTGGATTCGCGGCGACGAGAGCGATTTTCTAGGCCAGTATCATCGCAATTCGTTCGCGCTTCTGGCGCTGCGTTATAGTTTCTGATCGCTCACGCCGACTGCAGCGCCTCGAACACCTGTTCGGCGTGCCCGTCCGGCTTCACCTTGTGAAAGATCTTTTTGATCTTGCCGTCTTTGCCGATCAGGAACGTGCTGCGCTCAATACCCATGTACTTGCGCCCGTACATGCTCTTTTCCACCCACGTTCCGTAGGCTTCGGCGACCTTGTGATCCACGTCGGCCAGCAGCGTGAACGGCAGCTCGAACTTGTCCTTGAACTTTGTCTGCGCGGCCGCTTTGTCGGGAGACACTCCCACGATCACGGTATCGGCCTTGGTGAACTTCTTGGAATGATCGCGAAACTCGCAGGATTCCCGGGTGCATCCGGGCGTATCCGCCTTGGGATAAAAATACAGCACCACGTTCTTGCCTTTGAGACTGGCGAGCGAGAACGGCTGTCCCTTGTCATCCTCAACTTGAATCGCCGGCGCGGCATCGCCTTCCTTGAGATCTTTGGGCATAGGAACATTCTAGCGGGGCCTTCTGTTACGGTGAAGGCCGGTGATGCGCTACAATGTAGTGCATGAAGACGGAAGTATACAGTTGGCGCGTCTCCACGGAGTTGAAGACGGGCCTGGAGCGCGAAGCGCGACGCCGGCAAATCTCGCTCGCCAAGGCTCTGGATTTGGCCGCGGAGGAGTGGCTGCAGAAGGGCGGTACCGACAAGGACGACGATCGCGAGCAAAAGCGTCTTCACGAAGCCGCCTCGAAATTCTTTGGCGCCATCACGAGTGGCGACCCTCGCCGGTCGGAGAACGTGCGCCAAATTGTGCGAGAGCGCTTGCGGCGGCGTTATGGCCGCTGATGCACTCGTCGATACGGGCGCGATCGTCGCAATGTTGGACGAAAGGGATCCTTGGAGTAGGATCTGTCGCGAGACATTTCAAAGCCTTCGCGTTCCTCTAGTAACTTCCCAAGCGGTGCTGACGGAGCTGTTCCATCTGGTTGGCGACAATCGCAGGGAAATGGAAGGGGCTTGGGGATTCGTCCGTTCGGGAGCTCTGAGATTGGCGGAGATCCAGGATTCGGAACTGCCGGAAATACATGCCTTGATGTCGCGCTACTGGGATCGCCCAATGGATTTCGCCGACGCCACGCTGGTTTTTTTAGCGAAACGGGAATCGCTCTCTACGATCTTTACCGTGGACCACGCAGACTTCGAAACTTATCGCATCGAAGGCCGCCGTCGGTTCCGGGTGCTGCCTGTCGCACGACCGTAGGTCTCCGCGGACTTCTTTGTCTTCAGCGCCGGTGACGAACCCATGCGAAGATTGTAGACTGGTTTGGTAAGATGCGTACCAGTGGAGGACTTCGAATGCGGAATTGGATCGTAGGCTGCGCCGCGGGCGCGGTTTTGGTGGCCGGATTGATGGCCCAATTGAATGCCCAAGACAAGGCGAAGCCGGGCGACGCCGCGAAAGGGAAAGACGTTTTCGATCAATGCTCCGTCTGCCACAACGCGGACAGCACTGAGACCAAGGTCGGGCCCGGACTCAAAGGGCTCTTCAAGATGGACAAGCTGGTGAATGGAAAACCGGTGACCGAGGCCAACGTGCGCGACCTTATCAATACAGGCGGGAACGGAATGCCGGCCTACTCGGATCAATTGTCGAATCAGGATAAGAACGACATAATCGCGTATTTGAAGACGCTATAAACGCTGGCGCAAGAGCGCAAGAGCCGATGCCCGGCGGACGCCGTGTTACATTAGTTTCTGCAAGGCTCCTTCCCGGAAAGTCCCCATCGTCTAGCCCGGCCTAGGACACCGCCCTTTCACGGCGATAACAGGGGTTCGAATCCCCTTGGGGACGCCATATCAATTCAGTGGTTTAGCGACATCAAGCTTCACGGCTCCAAAATCCGGTGACGCTATGGTGACGTAATGGGGCTCATGATAAGCCCGCGTTGCGCTGTTCCGCATTGGCGCGGCGCGGCGCGGCATCGTGGATGCGGTTGGATCGATCCCACGGATTCCCTCGACTATGGGAATTCGACGATGTGTCGAATCCGGTTGGTTAGGCTGTCGTCCAGTCGTTTCTCGCTTAGCCACTTTCGGTAGTCTGCAAGGGTAACGCCCGGACGCGAGCCTGGGGGAGAAGCCTTGATGCCCTTTTCGAGGAGTTCGCGAGTGTAGCAGACGAATCTAAACTTGTGGTTTTTCCTCAGTGCCGCAAACGATCGCCGTTCACACCTTGTAGTCGGCCCGACCTGATTATCAAGGTGTTTCATCGTTTCGCGGGCGAAGAGGTCGGCCACCTGGATTCCCACGGTTCGGCGGCACGCAAAAGAAATCTCACCAAAGAGATTTCCTCTAGCAACAATCGTTTTCATTCCCAAGCAGTAACGGTACATCTCCGCTGCGCTGAATTCCAATTCCTCGTTTCGGTCGAATACTATTCGTACTTCGTCCTGGGGTACGGACAGATAGGCCAGCTCGGACGCTGCTTGCACAACGTCCCCAAATCCCCAAAGGTACGGAGTGTGTTCGTGGTCACTAGGAAAGACGCTGCGGTAGTCCTGGCCAACGATTCTACTCTTGGCGATAATACCCACGAGGTCCCGGTAGAGCCTTTGATTGTCAGCATGAGAAGTTTTGGAAAACTCTCCGTGGCCGCATTCGCAATCCGAAGCATGAAAAGCCCTACCTTCAAGCCGAGCGCTCCAAACCAACTCCAGCGCATCCCATTCTTCTTGACTGCCAAACGCGCCCGCCACCGCATAGACACGCTGTTTGCTCTCATCCCTGCTTTCGTCGCCAAATGTACAATACACAACCGCAACCACCGTTCTGTTTCTGCGGGCTCGTATGTCCTCAATACTCTCGGGGCACAGCGTCGGGTTGACCACGTTTGACAACCGTCCTTTCGAAATGGCACACTTTTACTGGCCACCCGAAGGATCTAACGCGCCCTGCCGCCAAGCGTGAAGCGTTCAGCCTTCAAGAAAACTTCAATCCACCTGCAGCTTTAGTATCTCTAAGCCTCCAGCAGTCTGGAGGGGGCCACATTCGGCAATACTGCGCCGAAGACCGCATCAAGCTTCCCAACCGCTCCCGCCATGTATTGCGGCGAAAGGTGTGCATACCGTTGCGTCATTCGCGGCGTGCGGTGTCCAAGCAGTTGACCCACGGCGTAGAGGTCTACTCCCTGCATCACAAGCCAACTCGCTGCCGTGTGTCTGAGCGAATGGAAGGACGCATCCGCGATCCCGAGGCGCTTGAAGAGCCTCTTGGTATAGACGCTAAGTTTCTGGGCGTCTACACCGGGCAATACTGCCTCGCCGGGCGTCTCGTTCGGCAAGCTTTCGAGCACTCCCACGGCCAGCGAATTCAGAGCCAGCACGCGCAAGGAGCCGTTCTTCGTCTCCCGCAAGTAGGCCCGCCGAGCCGCGAGGTCAACATCTAACCACCGAAGCCCGAGCAATTCTCCCCGGCGCATCCCAGTGAACGCGGCCAGTGCCATCGGCGCGCGCATCCAATCGGGCGCGGCTTCGAGGGCCGCTTTCAACTCACCGGGCGACAAATACCGCGTCCGGCCTTCCGGCAGCTTGGGCAACTTCGCGCCTTGCGCTGGGTTGCCGTTGAGCAATTCCCATTCGACGGCCAGCTTCAAGGCGTGCTTTAGGACGCTGATTTCTTTCTGAATCGTTCCCGGTGCTACCGTCTCCGAACGGGACGAGATGTACTCGGCAACCGTCTTGCGGTTGATGTCCTTGGCGCGCTCTGGCAGATTGGTCTTCAGCGTCTCCAGAATCCCGTCCAGACGATCAAAAGTGGTTGCGCGAAGCCGTGTCTTCTGATGCCGTTTGTAGCGCGCTAAGAGGTCCGCTGTGGTGATCTCCGACGCCTCCTTAACTCCAAGTATCCTGTCGCGCTCGGACTTCAACATGAGGGCCGCACGCGCGGAAACCGCTTGCGGCCGCGTGTGTGCGACGACGGCCTCTCTCTGGCGCTTCCCGTTCGCGTCGGTGTAGGAGACCCACCAGGAGCCTCGATCTTTCCGGTAATACACTCCGTCACGTTCCCTAGCCTTTGGCATGTTTTCCTTTCTTCAGAGCGTCTTCAATTCCCTTCCGATTCTTTGCCCACCCAAGCCACTTCTCGGTTATGCCGTGCGGATAAACGGCCTTCAACTCCTGTTTGGTCGGGATGTTGCTGTTCAAGTACTGAATAATGTGCGTCTTGAGCTTCGGATCGTCCCGCCAATTCTGATTTACGGCGATCTGCCGCGAGAAGCGTCGCCCAGCCAGACGATACAATTCCTGCGCGGCCGCCTCGCGAGCGCTGGAGGTTCTGAGCTTGGCTCCCTCAAGGCTTCGGGCCCGTCGGCATTTAGGACAAAGCACGCTCCTCTTGTAGATCCTGTTCCAGTGCTTCAACTCGAAGTAGGAGCCGCATTCAATCCGCCTGCACTTCGCGAGTTTAGATCGCCAGTCACACAGAAGGAAAAGCGTAAACAAGCGATCTGCGTGTTCCAGGGGCGCTTCGCCTAATTTGGGAGTTGGGCGCACCCGTTCCTCACTTGGAAACTCGAAACTCAAGCCGTCCCGTTCAGGCGTCAGTCGCATCCGTTGTTTGGCGGCAAACCTCTCTACTGCTGCGCAAGCATTTGGCGCTTTCTTGAGGTCGCGCATACGCGCATCCTCTATTCCGTCCCTAGCACGTCCGGTATTCAGCCACTCATCGACGTATAGCCGCAGTTGGGCATTCGCTGAAACATATGCCGATCTTGCGCGGAACATGTTCGAGAGTGCGCGCCCTGGCGTCGGCTGGAATGCGCTCTGAGAATCCCGATTGCTGTTCAGCACGGAAAGGAACCCGTCGCGATTCAAGGAGCCCAGAACGCCTTTCGGCCGGAACGAGTCAAGGCGACCAAGCAGAAGCTCACCCCAGAGGAACGATTCCGGCGCTTCGACTGGGTTAGCGGCTCTCGTTTTTGGATTCCCTCGGCTCACTTTATTATTGATAGCATATCTAGTTACAAAATACTATCAATAATCTTATGACAATCCCAAAGTGCGCGGGCAAACTGAATACGACGGAGGTAAGGAAATGAAACCAGCAACTCAACACGAGCCGGAGGTTATCCGGGTTCAGGAATTTGCGCGGCGGCTTCAGATTTCTGTGTGGACTGCTCGCCAATGGGCGTATCGGGGCAAGATTGCAAGCTGCAAGGCGGGCAAGCATCTGCTGATCCCAACGAGCGAGGTATCCCGGCTGATTACGGAGAACACGATCCCGACTCTGAACGATGCTCGACGCGGCATCGGACGGTAGCGAAACTGCGAGGCCAGCAGAATGGAACCTGGCGAGCCATTTCGACCATACAAGCGCTTCCACGGCCTCATGGTGCCTGAGGAATTGTCTCGCTACGATGGCATTAGTGCGGGAGAAAAGCTCTGCTGGGGCCGCTTGGCGCGATTCGAGGGCAGCAACGGCAAAGCCTTCCCTAGTATGCACACGCTCGGCCTAGAACTGGGAGTATCGGCGCGTCAAGCGCGGTTATACGTCGCCGAACTCGAACGGCTAGGTTTCCTCAGGCGTGAACAGGTTGCCGGAAAGACGAACCGATTCATCTTTCTGTGGCACCAAGTGTTCGCACGACCCCGGAAGAGTACTACCGCCCCACCACGGGAGAATTCTTCCGCCCCACTACGGCAAGAGTTTTCCGCTCAGGGCGGAGAAATGTTTCCGCCGAAGAGAGTCAGTGAAGAGAGTCGTCGTCAAGAGAGTCAATATCAAGAGAGTCAGATAACCCAAGAGAGCGACAATTCACAGAACGACGACGACCACACCAAAAGGCCAGAGCACGCTTCGGACAAAGACGAACTGATAGCTTTGATCCGGGATTCAACGAGCGAGCAGCCCGATTCAAAGTTGATCCGTCAGATCACCGAGTTTCTCGAACTGCGCGGTGGAACCCTTCAACAGTACTTGGCAGACATCCGGCCGCGTCTCCGTCGCCTCAGAAAGAAGCCGACAGCGGCCTTCTTTTATCGGCATGCCGAGCGGTGGGGAGGTGAGGGCAGTCGGCCGGCGCCGGAACCGCGCATGGCCGAGCAAGCGAGTCAGAAGTGCTCATGCAAGTACGGGCAGATCCAGAATTCAGACGGAAACTGGGAAGTTTGCCAGAACTGCGATACCGGCCGCCATTTGGCACGGGTAAACGCGCGTCGCGCCAACGGACAAGCGGGCGATGCAGGACAGAGCTCAGCCGCTCAGAAGTAGAGAAAAGTAGATTGGCGATCGGACGCAAAACGGGCGGGCGCGCGGCGGGAACACCAAACAAGGACAAAGCCGCTGTTGAGCAAATTTGTGCCCGCTACGGTTTTGAACCGATTGAGGCGATGATTTTCATTCACAAGAAAGCCATCGAGAAGGGAGACTTTACGCTCGCAGGGAAAATGGCCGCTGAGATCGCCAAGTACGTTCACTCGCAGAAGAAAGCGACGGAGTTCGCGAATCCCGAGGAGCAGGAACTCGTGGTCCGGCTCATCACGGTAGGACAGAAACCCTCTTAAGGGACTTCGCCAAGTCTCCCCCGTACGCGCCTCATCGTGGCATTTGGGAGTTAAGGCTCATGGTCTGCAACAATCCACACCATTGTGCCTCCCGCACCGTTGGAATGCACACAGGTGTGTCTGTACTCCTCCAGGTTCCGAAAAAAGTGCGTTGAAGCAATCATGGCTTGTCCTGCTTAGGGTGAAACAACCCCTTGGAGCGGGTCTGTTAGCCCGCCCTTAGCGATCCACTTTGCCGCGTCTTCGAGCAGAGCGTGTACCGGATGGTGGCCGCGCCCGCCTAGTGGGATCCCATACCAAGTTGCGTATAGACCCTTTTGCTGGAACCGGTGAAGCGCTAGAAAATTCCCGTCGGCGCTCTTTCGCTCCACTGTCATGGTGAAAACGCCGTAATCCTTCTCGTAAGGTACCGCCGTGTGGCTGGTGGTCGCGGCCCCTTCCGTATTCGTAGAACTGTCGGTAATGACCCTAGTTCCGTGGTGGACCGCTGAAGTGACCTCGATCCAGAAAAACAGGTTCGCGCTTGATGAAGGCTCAATGTAGCAGAGGTTCGGATACTTCTTCCCGAGACCGTTTTGAAACCACTTTACATCGTCGGCTGGCAAGCCCTGCTTCAAGTTTCCGAGAGGGTCTTTCACTACCACGGTGAAGGTGGTGCAACCCAGGGCTGAATTCGCTAGGAGGACCGATCCCAGTAGGAAGCGCATGCGGCGGATGTTACCACGCGGGCCAGCCGATTGCTAGCGGTTACATCGCTTGGCGCGTGACTTCATGATTCAGGAAACCATGGCGCGCCATACCACGAGCCAGAGTACCCACTGGGGCTTGCAGGCGCGGTGACGCTATGGTGACGACACCGTCTGTAAATAGCACCGAAGAGCGCCGAAGCCCTGCAAACCGAAATTGCCACTAACCGGCTGTCGGACGCGGATTTATGCGAGTTCCAGCGAATTACTGCAAAATGCGAAAAAGGGACTCGAACCCTCTTTCACGGCGATAACAGGGGTTCGAATCCCCTTGGGGACGCCATAATCTCAGCATTGAAACCGCTTCACAGCTCCCTTGGATTCCTGTAAACTTGAGAGCCGAGGTGAGCGATGGCAATTCCGAAGCGTGCGGCGTGGTGGCTGGCCTTCCTGCTCTTTCTGACGGCAGTCCCTTTGCTCGCGCACCATTCCTTCGGCGCGGAATACGACGCGGACAAGCCCATCACGCTAACCGGCGTGCTCACAAAAATCGAATGGACCAACCCGCACAGCCACTTCTTCATGGATGTAAAGGACGACAAAGGGAACGTCGCAAACTGGAAATTTGAGGGCTATCCGCCGGTTGTTCTTTACCGCACCGGTTGGAAGCGGGATGTCACCATGAAGCCGGGCGACACAATCACGGTCTTCGGTTGGCGCGCCAGAGACGGAACCAACTGGGCGCATTCGCGAGAAATCACTCTCCCCGATGGCAAGAAGCTGTTCTTTGGGCCGCCGTCCGGCACGGGAGACGGAGGAAACACTCCCGCGGTGAAAGTGCCCCAATGACGCCACGCTTCCTGCTGGCCGCCATCCTGCAAATTGCCGGGTTTTCGCCGTTCCTTGCAGCGCAAAGCGCGATCCCGCGCATGCCCGATGGTAAACCCAATCTCACCGGTGTATGGCAAGGTGGCAGCACGCGGCGCGGAGGTTGGGACGAGGCTAACTCCGGACTAGGCGTCGGCGGTACGGGGCGCGATCCCACGGCGCCGCCGAGTCCCGCCTCACAGCAAGTGGTGAACGCCCCCGCGCCCTACCAGCCGTGGGCGGCCAAGAAAGTTCTCGAATCCTTCAACAAGCGAGGCATCGACGATCCATCGGCCCTGTGCTTGCCGCCCGGCGTACCGCGTCTTACTATCACCGGTCTTTTTCCGCTGCAAATCGTCCAAACTCCAGAGCAGGTCATCATTCTCTACGAGTACATGAATGTCTTCCGCATCATCCCGCTGAATGCAAAACATTCCGACGATCTGGTTCCTACCTATATGGGAGATTCGGTGGCGCATTGGGAGGGAGACACGTTGGTGGTAGACGTGGTCAGCTTTAACGATAAGGGTTGGCTCACCGGTACCGGAACTTTTCACTCCGACCAACTGCACGTTACGGAGCGCTATACGAGGGTGGACAAGGATCAAATCAAGTACGACGTCACCATGGAGGACCCCAAGGTTTTGACCAATCCGTGGACCATCCATACCAGTCTCATGTTGCGCGAGGGAACTCGCGTGCAGGAGTACGTCTGCGCCGAGAATAATCTGGATCCAGAGCGCTATGAGAAGCTGCTGAAAGACGGTGTGAAGTTCACCCGGCAGTAGCATCGGCGGTCGCGGCCAGGCGCCTGTTGATCATAATTCCGGCCGCGATCAAACCGGCGGTCAGCACCGCGAATAGCAGCAGCCAGCCCCAATATTGCACCGGGTGCCGAAGCACCCGGATGAAGTGACGCCCGTAGAGATCCGCAACGATCGCGATGGCGGAATATCGAGCGGCGCGGCACACCGCGACAACGGGTAGATACTTGCCCACCCGGTAATCGGAAGCGCCTGCGGCGGCGAACACCAAACTTGTCGGGAATGGGAGTGGGATCGCCGTGGAGGCGATCAGCGTCCCGGTACCCGATTTCTGAAATAGCTTCAGGAACGTCGACACTTTCCCTTGTCCGAATTTACTGTTGAGATAAGTCGACCCCGCTTTGCGGGCGACTCGAAATGTGATGTAAGCGCCGATTACCGAGCCTGCGGTTGCAACGGCGGCATATTCGTACCAGGGATTGCGATGGGCGGCGGCCAAAATCGCGATCAGGATGTCAGGTCCGCCGAAGGTTGGCAGTGGCGTGCTGTCCAGGATCGCGAGAAAGAAAAGTCCCGCCGCACCCAGGTGGCGGAACATTGCGGTGACGCCGCGCGCACTCTTCGGCCGGGCAGTCTGGACGAGAAGGTTCAACTCAGGTCCACGTTACACGCTCAGCACCGGACAAGGCGACCGCTGAATGATGCCATGCGCGTGCGTGCGCAGGCGGCCCAGTGTCTCGTGCATGGGGCCGCGCCCCAGCACGATCAAATCCGCGCCTTCCTGCCGCGCTTCTTCGGTAATGGTTGTCACAATCTCACCCACTGCAATGCGCAGCGGCAGATCCATTCCCGCCGGCTTCAGGCCCGACTTCAGCATGCCCTCGATGCGGTTGCGCGCCTCGGTTCGCAGCTCCTCCTGGAGCGCCTGCTCGCTTTCCAGCGCCAGCCAATCGCTAATGGTCCGCACCACATGCAAAAACTGCAGGCTCGCGCCCACTTGCCGGCTGAACTCAAAAGCCCATTGTGCCAGCGCCAGGCTTCTATCGGCCCCATCCAAGGCACATAAAATCTTGCGCGGCGCCTCTTGCGCGTGCTGTTTCTGGGCGTGCGCCGCTGTCCACACCGGGCAGTGGACGTCGTGCAAAACCTTGGACGTTACCGAGCCCAGCAGTAGTCCGCGGAACAGGCCATGCCCATGGGTCGGTAGCATAACCAGATCTGCCCGGTTGTCGCGCGAAAACTCGGCGATCTTCACCGCCGGATCGCCCAGGGCCGTCAGCCGCGCGGGCGGCGACTCGAAGCCATCGATCGCCAGCTTGTCCAAGTGAGCTTGGAGCGCATTCTGCAGCGCCACTGGATCTGAGCCCACAGGTGGTGGAATCAGGCCTGGCGGCGTAACCCAGGCGGGGGGTACCACGCTCAGCACCGTTACCTGAGCGTGAAACTGGTTCGCCAGCGCTCGCACGTAAGGGATGGCGGCCATTCCGGCGGCCGAGAAATCGAGCGGGAACAGGATGTGCCTAATCTTCGATGTGTTGGTGGGCATAGGACTCCACAATCTTAACTGGATCTTCTCACTTGTGATAGTATGACTAGCCGCGATTCAAACAATCGCGGCCGCCCGCGTTCCACCGGGGCGGCACGAAAGGAGAGTCCTTTGTCTGGCCTTAAACAACCTCTACTCGGCATCCTCGCCACAACGCTTATTATGGTCATCTCGCTGGGCTTTATAGCGCTCTTCGACTTCCCCAGTTTTTCCGGATGGATCGCCACGTTTCTGCTTTGCCTCATTCCCATGGAGATCGTCATGGGTGTGACGTGGGGTATGAAGCAGCCCCGCTTCGCGGCAGAGCGTTCGCAGCCCGTTCGCGGAATTCTGTTCAGCTTGATCGCCCTGGTCGCCGGGGCCATCGTGGCGCTCGCGCATTGGACTGGTGTCGGCACCAGCGTCAACCCTCCCACTCCGATATTCACACAGTGCATGATCGCTTCGGTGGTGATTATGTTCTGGATGGCCATCATAATGGGCGGCTGGCCATTCACCGGCCTGATCAAGAATCCGATCGGGGTTGGAGTCGCGATGATGGTGGGCTGCTACGTCATCAATTACATTCTATTTCGCATCTTCTTTAACTATGACTTCCTGAAAGGCGCGCCAGTCTACGTGCCGGCGCAGGACCCGCATGGCCTCTTCAGTGGCTGGGCCTGTTGCGTGTTCTATGTAACAGCGATTACGCCTTTGTTCATGTTCCTTTGCTTTGACTTGTGGCCGTTCACAAAATTCCCCAGCCTGATGAAGCAACCAACGCTCGGCATCGTGTGGACCCTGGTGTCGCTCGTCATGGGCGGCGCCGCAATGTACATCGGCGTGAATGGGATGGGAATCGATCAGGTAGCTTTCATGGTCTCTGTTCCAATCCCCGTCATTTTCGGCGTTATTTTCGTATTGAATATGCTGCAAGGATCGCTGTTCGCGAAGTTCACCCAGCCGCTCAAGGGCGTGTTGAATCTCGGGTCAGCCATCATCCTCGGCAACCTGTTCGCCTTCATTTATCGATCGCTCGCCGGATCGGTGACTGGGAAGCTAAACGTAGGTCCGCCCTCGTATGAATCGGAGATCTGGCTTGCTTCCGCCCTGCTGTCGGTGACTTTCCCGTTCCTGGTGGCTTATGCCGATTTCTTTACCATGTGGCCTTTGCAGCGCGCCAAAGCCGAGCGGGTGATGGAAACCGCAGGTGGGCGCTGAGGCCCTTAATAGAAGTTGATATATTTGCTAGGATGCGTCTCGCAATTTTCGCGGCCTGCCTTGCTCCATCTGCGGCCTTGATGTTTGGTCAGGCGCCCGCGACAGCAACTCCGCCCGCCGGTGGACCATCGCCGGCCTACGCGAGAGCCGCGACGCTGCCTGCGCGCATCGAGAAGTTCTCCGTAACGCCTGAATCCATCCAGCCTGGCCAATCGGTTACCTTGCTGTGGGCTACTGAAAATCCGGTAAGCGTGAATATCGATCCGGCGATCGGAAAAGTGCGGCCGCGCGGGAACAAAATAGTTTCTCCCACTGCCACTACGACGTATACGTTGACCGTAAAAGGACCCAAAGATCAACTCGTCACTCAAACAGTCACGGTCACTGTCGCCGGAACTGTCGCGGCGAACGCGGCTCCGGCATCGGCTGCGTCCACGACCAGCGAAGCTCCGCGTATGCCGGATGGCAAGCCGAATTTGACCGGCGTCTACAATTTCGGCGGCGGTGGAACGCGCGGCGAACGTGAGCCCATTAGCGCCACCCTGAAACCAGGAGCAGAAAAATACAAGGTGGTCCGCGGACCAACCGATGCGGGCGTGTATGCCGATTGCATGCCCACCGGCGTGCCGCTCGCCTACTTTGTTCCCTATCAATGGGAGATTGTGCAAGGACTCGACAAGGTCGTGATTCTCTACGAATACCTGCACATGTTCCGAGTGGTATCGATCAACGGAACGCATCCAGCGGATCCCGACCCCACATGGATGGGTGATTCGGTCGGACATTGGGACGGCGATACACTGGTGATCGACAGCGTCGGCTTCAATGACCGCACCGAACTGCCCGGCGGCTTCCGCCACAGTGAAGCGCTGCATGTGGTGGAGCGCTTCCATCGCGCGGACCTAGATCATCTGCAATGGGAGGCGACCATCGAAGATCCCAACGTCTTCGCCAAGCCCTGGACGCTGACGCGCACCTTCCCACTCCGCACGGACCTGGATAAAGTGGACGAATACGTCTGCGAGAATAATAGAGATTACAAGAGTTTATTTGGTAAGTAGGGAGATCTTCTGATGACGTCGCGAAGAAGTTTTCTGTTTGCCGTGGGTCTCACGGGACTGAGTGTGCCGCTGGTGGCCCATCACGGCACCGGGATGTATGACATGTCGCATCCCAGCACCGTCACAGGCGTAGTGAAGCGCTTCGAGTGGACCAACCCGCACGCTTACATCTACCTGGAAGTGAAGGATGATAAGGGCAACGCCGTGGAATGGGCAGTGGAGATGATGGCGCTGAATCATCTGAAGTCCTATGGGTGGGCGCGGAACACGGTGCATCCTGGCGACGTGATTAGCTGTACCGGCGGAGTGGCCAAGAGCGGCGCGCCGGCCATGCTCAGCTCCATCATTAAGCTGGCGGATGGCCGCGAAATCAAGTCGTAATGCCGATTCGCGCCTTCCTCATCGTGGCGGCGTGTGTTCCTTTAGCGATCGCGCAGACCCCGCCTGCTCCGGCGCAATCGGCAGACCAGCCGCTTGGTCCTTCAGGCCGCATTCAAGCCCGTTTCGCTCCGCCGCCACGGATTAACAAGTTTGTTGCGGAACCAGATTCCATCCAACCCGGCCAATCGTTCCTCTTGGTTTGGGCCACCGAAAATCCCGCCGGCATCACTATTACGCCCGGCATCGGCACCGTAGCCGCTCGCGGAACGCGGAAGCTCACTCCTAAGGCCACCACAACGTACGCCATCACGGTGCATGGCGCGAAAGACACGTTGGTGACGAAAACCATCACGGTGACCGTTGCCGGTACAGTTCCAATTACTGCTGACGCCACCCCAGAGGTAAAGAAAGACGGCCCTCGCATGGCCGATGGCAAGCCCGATCTTTCCGGCGTCTACAACGGTGCGCCTCGTGCCACCGACGTCACGCCCGAGTTCAAGCCCGGCGCGGAAAAGTTTAAAGTGGTGCGCGGCCCCAAGGACGCCGGCTTATACGCCGACTGCATGCCCACCGGCGTCCCTCAGACCTACTTTGTCCCCTACCAGTGGCAAATCGTGCAAGGCCGCGACAAAGTGGTCATCCTTCACGAATATCTGCATCTTTTTCGCGTGATTCCAACGGATGGCTCTCCGCACTCGGCCGATCCCGATCCAACCTGGATGGGCGATTCCGTGGGTACTTGGGAAGGCGACACGCTGGTGGTGGATACCATCGGGTTCAACGACAAGACTGAGCTGCCCGGCGGTTTCCGCCACACCGAAGCGCTGCACGTTGTCGAGCGCTTCCACCGCATCGACTTCGATCATCTGCAGTGGGATGCCACCATCGAAGACCCGAGCGTTTTTACCAAGCCCTGGACTCTCAGCCGCACCTTCGCGCTCCGTGGGGATCTGGAAAAGGTGGACGAGTACGTCTGCGAGAACAATCGAGATTACAAGGATCTCTTCGGAAAGTGAGCGACTTCACGCAGGCTGTCTGAGGCGCTTCGCTCATGGGAGACAAAATTAGGCTCTTCACGTAGCGCTTTTTTGGTGTCTAAATTGCACCATTGGTCCTTCGTTAATCCAGGGAGGACACATGGGACAGATTGTTGCAGCCATGGCGACCATGCACGCGCCGCAGCTCTTTACGCGGCCGCCGGAAGAGGATCCGAAACAGCTGGACGCTGGAATCGCGGCCATGCGCCGGCTGGGGAAATTGCTGGACGAAACCAAGCCGGACGCGCTGATCGTCTTCGCCAGCGATCATATGGAGACGTTTTTCCTGAAGAGCGTCCCGACGTTTGCCATCATGTCGTGTGAGGACGCCACCGCGGCTTTCGCGGGACGGACCTATAACCCGCCCATTCATCAGGCACTCGCCGAAGCAGTGTTGGAACAATTGGTGGCACGCGATTTCGACATGGCTTATTCGCAGGAAGCGGACCTTGGCCACTCCTTCGCTGCGATCTTTGAATGGGTGCTCGAGAACCGCGCTATTCCCGTAGTGCCAATCTTCATCAACACTTACTTGCCGCCATTACCCAGCGCCCGGCGCTGTGCGGCGCTCGGAAAGGCCATCGCGGAGATTGTGGCGTCGCGGCCCGAGCGCGTGGCGGTGCTCGCCAGCGGCGGTATGTCGCATTATCCCGGTACCTGGAAGTATTACAAACCAGCCTATGATTTCGATCGCTGGTGCATCCATGAACTCGAGAACAGCCATAGCGAATCGTTTATCAACCTCAGCTCGGAGCAACTGGATGAAGTGGGGAACACCGAGATGCTGCCCTGGGCAGCGGTGCTCGGCGCCATCGGGCCGCAGCATACGGAACTGCTCTCCTACCAACCGACTACGCATCACGGCCACGCGGTGGCGGTCTTTCATCCCGGCGAGAAGCCGAATGCGGATCCGCCCCAACCATATACGTTCCACAATCACCCGTACCACTTCTACAATCACCCGCCATTGGCGGCGTACAAGCTGAACAAACTGCTCTACGACCTGCGCTTCAAGCCCAGTCTACGCGCGCGAGCCTTCTTCAGCGTGGCGCCCGTAGCCGCCGAATATGGTCTGAGCCCCGAACACACGGCAGCGCTCCAAGAAACGTTCCTTTTCCGGCACATCAACGGCGACAAACCGGGGCAGGACGCCGATCCGCTCGCCGCGGTGGGGGCGCATCCCATCGGCGCGCTGATGGCCGTCCACACGTTGCAGCAGGAGAAGCGGAAGCAGGCAGTTCTCCCGCCACGCGTCAAAGAGCCGGCACTGGCTTAGAGGCGTCACAATTTCGGCCTTTCGCGCCGGGCCTCCGGTTGAATATGCTATCCTTCCGCTCAGGCCTGAATGGCAATCCGCGAGGCACTGCTTCTCGAATTCGATCACGAAATGTCGAACACGCGGAAGATTCTTGAGTGCGTGCCTGACGATAAGCTCGCCTGGAAACCCCACGAAAAATCTTTCGCGCTCGGCAGGCTGGCGAACCATTTGTCCCAAATCGTAACTTGCAGCCGGCGCATTAGTCATGACGAAACTCCAAGCCAAGCCTGAACCGGTGGAAGTGGATCTCAGCAAGTCGGCGGTGGTTGTCGTCGACATGCAAAATGCGTTCGCCAGCAAAGGCGGCATGCTCGACATCGCGGGCGCCGATCTTTCGGGTGCTCCCGGCGTTGTCAGTGTGATCGGCCGGATTTTGTCAGCCGCTCGGCACGCCGCAATGCCCGTGGTCTATCTGCAGATGGGTTACAAGGCGGACTTGAGCGACAGCGGTGGTCCTGAATCGCCCAATTGGCACAAGGAACTCGGCATCCGGATGATGAATTGCCGTCCCGAGCTGAAAGGCAAGCTGGTCACCGAGGGAACCTGGGATTTTGCCATTGTCGATGAGTTGGTGCCGCAACCCGGCGACATTGTGATCGTCAAGACGCGCTACAGCGGCTTTTCGCGGACCGCTCTGGATGCCGAGCTGCAGGGTCGTGGCGTCCGGTATCTCTTCTTCACCGGCATTGCGACCAATGTCTGCGTGGAATCCACGCTGCGCGACGCGTTTTTCCTCGACTACTGGCCGATTCTGATCACGGATGCGAGCATGGCGGCCGGTCCGCCATCAGTGCAAGAGGCTACGCTCTTCAACATCGAATCCTATTTCGGCTGGACCATTCCCTCCGGCGAGTTTCTGGCCAAGGCCTCCCAGTAACTAAACTCTCGATATTCCCTCAGCGCCCGATAAGCATCCCAGGGTACTTATGAACTCGCAAATGACGGTTGGGAAAAAGCTGACGCTGATCGGCGCGCTGCTCATCGGGTTGACGGTGGTCTTGGGAATCGTCACGCTGATCGGGCTAAGAGGCTATGACAAAACGGTGCATTCGCTCGCGGAAAACGCATTGGCCGGTATTTCGGCGAGCGCCAAGGTAGAAGCCGCATTCCTCGAATTACGAGGCGACACGTGGAGGCACGTGGCTTCCTATGATCCCAAGGATACGGAGCACATGGCACAAGAGATCCAGCGCCTCAAAGGTGAAATCGCCTCGGAATTGAAGGATCTTCAAGGCAGCAGCGATTCGGACGAGGGGCGCGAGATGAGTCAAAAGATCGACCCGGCCCTGGCACGCTTCTACGAAGCTTGGGAGAAGGTGGCGGCGGTAAGTAGCGCCAAGAAGAACGAGGAAGCATACCGGCAGTTTGCCGGAGTCACTCCGATGTTCACGGAAGCCAAGAATGCCATCGACGCCGAGGCCGAATTCAACAGTCGCAATGGCGTGAAGTACACCGCCGAAGCCGCGGCAACGGGCGCGCGGATGAGGTGGCTCACATGGCTGGTTCTGCTGCTTTCCATCGGCGCCGGCAGCGGAATGCTTTTCCTGTTTGTGCGCAGCCTCAGCCGAATATTGCGCCAGACTGTGAGCGAATTGTTGGAAGGTGCGGGACAAGTTGCCAGCGCTTCGGCTCAAGTGGCCTCATCCAGCCAGGCACTAGCGCAGGGATCGTCCGAACAGGCGGCGTCACTGGAGGAGACTTCTGCATCGAGTGAACAGATCACGTCCATGACTCGCAAGAACGCGGAGAACTCCGCAACTGCGGCAACCTTGATGACCGATGTCGATCAGCGGGTCACCGAAGGCAACCAGACGCTCGAACAGATGGTGCAGTCCATGCAGCAGATCACCGGATCGAGCGATAAGATTTCGAAGATCATCAAGGTCATCGATGAGATCGCGTTCCAGACCAACATCCTGGCGCTGAACGCGGCGGTGGAAGCGGCGCGGGCCGGTGAAGCGGGCATGGGCTTCGCTGTAGTGGCCGACGAAGTGCGCAACCTGGCCCAGCGGTCCGCGCAGGCGGCCAAGGACACCTCCGCGCTAATTGAAGAATCCATCGCGAAATCCAACGAAGGCAGCGGCCGCCTGCAACGAGTGGCCGATGTGATCCGCGCCATCACCGATAGCACCGTGAAGGTGAAGACACTGGTGGATGAAGTGAACTTAGGCAGTCAAGAGCAGGCCCGCGGTATTGAGCAGATCTCAAAAGCCATCGCGCAGATGGATCAAGTGACGCAAGGCACCGCAGCCAGCGCCGAAGAGGGTGCATCGGCCAGTGAAGAGTTATCCGCGCAGGCCGAGGCCATGCAACACGCAGTAACCAAGCTCTCTCGGTTGGTAGACTCCGGCGATCATACATCCGTCAGAAGGCCATCCCCCGCTAAGCGGACGGCCTCGTCCGCCAAGCCGCTGCGACTGCCGCATAGCCCTGGCTTGCGCGCCTTAGGCGTAGCTGTATCCAAGCCAGTTGCATCCCAGCATGCTTCGCGCAAGCTGGTGGCTGCAGGCGAGACTCCCACCGACGCTCAATTCCTTGAGAGCTTTGAAGAAATGTAATTCGGCGTCCACGCCGTCACGGCCTTCAGCGTAACCCTGCAACGCCGATTTGCGCGCATGCGTTCCCTTTGTGTTACGCTGCACACAAACCATGCCTGATCTTTTCGTCAAGAAGCCCCTCGACATGATCCAGGAGGAGTGCGACGAACAGGGCGAGCATACGCTCAAACGCGCGCTGGGGCCCACCAATCTCATCGCGCTGGGCATTGGCGCCATCATCGGTACCGGCATTTTCGTCCTTACCGGATCGGTGGCGGCACAGAACTCCGGCCCGGCCATCGTGCTGTCCTTCACCTTTGCCGGAATCGCTTGTGCCTTCGCCGGCCTGTGTTATGCCGAATTCGCCTCCCTGATTCCCATCGCCGGATCGGCCTATACCTATGGCTACGCAACGCTGGGCGAAATCTTCGCTTGGATCATCGGGTGGGACTTGATCCTGGAATACGCGTTCGGCGCCGCAACGGTGGCCTCCGGCTGGTCAGCGAATATCGTGCAATTGTTAGCGCGCCTGGGTCTCGACCTGCCGCCGCAATGGATCGCTACGCCTGGAACGCAGCTCGCCTACTATCGGCACATGTGGCAACCCGTCGCTTCCCTGCCCGCGGGCGTCAACGCCGCAACGCTTCCGCACGCTACGGCAGTTTTTAACTTAATCGCGTTTCTGGCCATAGCCGTGGTCACCACAATACTGGTGATTGGCATCCAGGAATCGGCCACCATCAACACCGTAATCGTCTTCATCAAAGTGGGGACCGTTCTGGTGTTCATCGCGATTGCAGCCGCCTTCGTGTTGCAACATTTGTCCCAGGCCAAGGCCAATTGGACGCCGTTTATTCCGCCCAACACCGGTGTAACCGGCGAATATGGATGGTCTGGCGTGTTGCGCGGCGCGGGAAAAATCTTTTTCGCCTACATCGGATTCGATGCCGTTTCCACCGCGGCGCAGGAGGCGAAGAATCCACAGAAGGACATGCCCGTGGGAATTCTGGGATCGCTGACGCTGTGCACCATCCTCTACATCGTGACGGCGGGCCTGCTCACCGGAGTGATCAGCTATACACGATTGAATGTGGGCGCGCCCATCGCGCTCGGTATGGCCGAAACCGGCGTGCAGTGGGGCGAGTTTCTGGTCTTGATCGGAACCATCATGGGGCTGAGCACCGTGATGCTGGTGATGCTACTCGGACAATCGCGCGTGTTTTTTTCCATGTCGCGCGACGGTCTGCTGCCCCGCTGGGCGGGCGCCGTGCATCCGCGTTTTCGGACGCCCTGGATTTCCTCCATCGTGGTCGGAGTTTTCGTGGCCTTCCTTCCGGCCATGCTGCCCATCGGCATTTTGAACGAAATGACCAGCATCGGAACCCTGTTGGCGTTCGTGATCGTGTGCGCCGGCGTGTGGGTGCTGCGAGTGCGGCGCCCGGATTTGCCCCGGCCTTTCAAGACTCCGCTGGTACCTATGGTCCCGATACTCGGCATTGTCGCATCTCTGATTCTGATGGTCTTCCTTCCGCTGGCCACCTGGATCCGGCTGGTGATCTGGCTCATTATCGGAATGGCGATTTACCTGAGCTACGGCCGCAAGAACAGCCGCGTGCAGAACTATGTGGCGGTGCATGGTAAGCTTTCGCCAGCCAAGCGGTAGGGTCAATCCGGGAGGCCTACCCATTGCGTCCAGCTATGTCTCCGGCCAAACCGCTTACTTCTGGGTTGGGATATGCGCTTTGCGGAATCACGTTAGAATCGGAAACGTCTTGTGTCTCTTTGCCCGGGGCCCCGCAGGGGTAGGGTATGCCGACGTGAATTCCACTTCTGCGATCGGTGCAGTAACGCCCACGATCGCCGATGGGATCTTCTGAACGCATGGCCGATATCGAGATCACGCAGGCCGAAGCCGACGCCCTCATTGAAATGGAAAAGCGCTTTGTCGATGACAAAATTTGGACGTTCCCGGCTGCGGGCGAACGGATTGCGCTCGCCTTAACATCTGTCGATAATCGGGAAAACTTCATGCTCGACGTCACCCGAGCGGAAATCAAGCTGAGTAAGGCTACCTACCAGAACCGTGCTCGGCAAGCTATTGTGCTTATGCGGCTAGATATCGACGGCCCTCCCCACCGAAACCCGGACGGGACAGAAATCCCGTGTCCGCACTTGCACATCTATCGGGAAGGGTTTGGCGACAAGTGGGCGGTCCCGGCACCCCTCGATCGCTATACCAACACTCTCGACTTGTTTTTCACCTGTGAAAGTTTCATGCAGCATTGCAACATCGCTGGCCCGTCCAAGATGCAGAGAGGGCTGTTTTCATGAGTGTGCCCGAGATCGAAAAACTTCTGCATGATTACCGCGCTTGGCTTCGTGACAAGACTACTCTGCGCCAAGTAAATGGCGATTGGGTCGAGATCACGACACCTTACCTTGATCGGCACAATGACGCTCTGCAAATCTACGTCCGCACTGAAAACAGCGGTTACGTTCTTACGGACGATAGTTACACTATTCACGACTTAGAAGCTTCAGGGTGTGATCTCCACACAGAAAAGAGGCAAGACCTTCTGAAGATGACGCTGAACGGCTTCGGCGTGAAGCTCCAGAACGACGCTCTTGAGGTACACGCTACGGCCGAAACCTTTCCGCTGAGAAAGCACAGTCTGATTCAAGCCATGCTTGCAGTAAACGATCTCTTCTACCTAGCCAAGCCGGTTGTGAAGAGCCTATTTTTTGAAGACGTGGTTTCGTGGCTGGACGCCAACGAAATCCGATACACGCCAGAAGTGAAATTCACGGGCACTAGTGGCTACGATCATTTGTTCAATTTTGTTATTCCAAAATCTCGCAACGAGCCGGAACGTATCGTGCAAGCGCTCAGTCGCCCGACACGCGAAACGGCAGCGTTATTTATTCATTCATGGACGGACACCCGTCAAACGCGTCCTCCTGAGTCGAGGGCCTACGCAATGCTGAACGACGTTGATCAGCTGATTTCCGGCAACGTGATCGATGCGCTTCAGAATTATCAAATCCGCCCGGTCCCGTGGAGCGTCCGTGCTCAAGTTGTCACCGAACTTGCCGCTTGATGAGATACTCACGCCTACCCACCACCACTATTCCAGCGACACCGGCCGGTCGAAAACCACATCCAGCGTCGATCCCTGCCGCAGCTCCACCTCTTTGCCGCGCGTGAGTAGCACAGTAGCGAGCCCCACCGCCGATCCCACGCCCGCGCCGATTCCCGCGCCCTTCCAGCTTCGGTCGGCAATGCCCCCAATGCCAGCTCCACTGCCTGCCAGGATCGCGATGCGCTCGGCATCCTGACCTCGGCTGGGCCCTTGCTCGACAGTGTTCTCCGGGCCCACCACTTTCTGGCCGGTCTCGCCCGCCTCCACCGCGCTTAAATGGGGCGCGAATTTATAAACCTTGCCGCTCCCGAGTGTTAGCGTCTCCAGCCGAATCGCGAGTTGCGCCCTTCCTTTGACGTGTCCGCTACGCTTCGATTCAGTAACCACGCCTTGCACGTAGCTCCCGGCGGGAACGGCGATTTGGCCACCCACGGCGATGGGCACGGCCGTCCGCAAGTACACAAAATCGCCCTCCTGAGCGGTGCGGGTGTTCACGGAGTTTTCCATTCGTAGGAGCACGTGCGCACCGGGAGGGATCTCGGCCGCAGCGCCGATCGATACGAGCAACGCAAAAGATGAGAGCAAGTATTTCATGGATCAGGGCTCCTAATACGGAATAATACCGCCGATTGAGTACTACTGAGTTGTTTCCCTGATCCGTCCTGCGGTGTTCCCCTCGGGTCTATAAGGCTTTTTCACCGATTTGCCGATAAGACTATGGGTGCATGGCGTGCGTCTGATCCCTCGCAATCTCGTCGGCTTCTTTGTCGAACAACGAGCAGGACAAATTCAAGATCCTGTTGCGCGCCTGCGCTATCTGCAAGTCAACATGGGATCCGTTACGGGTCGCCCGGTCCTCCACCCTCCCAAGGCCTCGCACGCCAGAAGGCTCGCGGTGTTGGGCTTGGCGCTGCTCCTGGGTTGCTTGCTCATACCGAAATACAAGGCCTCCTCCGGCAGCAAGGCTCCCCATACGCCTCAGGCCACCGCGCATTTCACACCCGGCGAGAGCATCGCAAACAGGGAGGGTATTGGAATCGTGGTGCCCGACGTGGTCCCCAACGTCTGGCTCGTGGACCAAACCCACGAGTTCGAAACCTACAGCAACGGATTGCGGATTGACGATCGTTACGTGAAGCCCAACCAGAAGCGCATCTTTTACCCGGTTTACCAGCGCGGAGCTATCGATGCGACGCAACCCGTGTGGCGTTCGGAGCCGGCCGGCATCGTATATCACACCACCGAAAGCGATCAGGCGCGTTTCACCCCGGACCAAAACGCCAGGCTGAAGCGCATCGGGAAGGCCGTAATCGGCGCCGTACAGCAGAATCACAGCTATCATTTTCTGATCGATCGTTTTGGCCAGGTGTTCCGCATCGTGCCGGAGGCCGACGTGGCCAATCACGCAGGCTACTCGGTTTGGGCGGAGGGCAACAACATCTTCGTGAACCTGAACAGCAGCTTCTTGGGAGTCGCCTTTGAGACCCAGACCCAGCTTGGCGACATGCCTTCGGCCAATCCCGCGCAAGTCCACGCGGCGCGCATCCTCACCGAGATGCTCCGTTCCAAGTACCACATTCCGCAATCGAACTGCGTAACCCACGCGCAGGTATCGGTGAATCCCGACAACATGTTGATGGGTTACCACACAGACTGGGCAGGCAATTTTCCATTTCACGATATCGGGTTAAGCGACAACTACGCCGTGCCCCCGCCCAGCATCTACGCTTTTGGTTTCGACTACGATCCTACGTTCGTGCACGCTACTGGAGTTCGCCTCTGGCAAGGTCTCGCTCTGGCCGAAGATCAGATGCAAACACAAGCCGCCGCGCGCGGCATCCCGGTTTCCCGCTACAGAGCCATTCTTCAAAAGAAATACAAGGAGGTATTGGCGGCGCTCAAGGCAGCGGCCACCGCCAGCGACAATCGTCATGAGACATAACGACAAAGTCAACAATTCCGCGGTGGGATTGGATGTCGGCACCAGCCGCATCTGCCTGGCGCAACGGGTGGGCGAAGAGTTTCAGTATGAGACGCAGTTGAACGCTTTCGTTACCATTCCATTTTCCAAGATGGCGGAGAGCGTACTTAAGAAGGAGAAGGTGCCGCATACCGTCTCCGGCGCCGATATTGTCGTGCACGGCAACGAGTCGGACCGTTTCGCCGACGTGCTCAATATTGAGACGCGGCGCACTATGGACAAAGGCGTGCTGAACCCGGCCGAGCCGGAGAGCCTGGGTATGCTGCGCAAGATCGTCGAATCGCTGGTGGATCCAGTGAAGGACCGGCAGAAGCTTTGCTTCACGGTTCCCGCCGCGCCCTTGGGCGCCGAGGACAACCTCACCTATCACGAAGCCACGCTGCGCCAGATTCTTACCGAGCTGGGCTACGAAGTGAAGAGCATCAATGAGGGCCTGGCGGTGATTTACTCCGAACTCGAAAGCTCCAATTACACCGGGATCGGGATCAGCTGCGGGGGCGGCCTGTGCAACGTGTGCGTGGCCTATCTATCGGTTCCCGTGTTCAGCTTCTCCATTCCCAAGGCCGGCGACTACATCGATAGCAGCGCGGCCGCCATCACCGGCGAGCGCGCCAACCGCGTTCGCATCGTCAAAGAGGACTCCTTCCATTTCAACGGCTTCTTCGCCGATAAACTGCAGCAGGTGCTGGGCGTGTACTACGACGAAATGATCCAGTCGCTGGTTCAGGGCATGAAGCACGCCTTTTCCAACTCGCGCAATCTTCCGAAGTCCGGCCGGCCGCTGCCCATCGTGCTCAGCGGCGGAACGGCGATGCCAGAGGGTTTCCGCGATCGTTTCGAGAAAGCGTTGATCGAAAGTGAGCTGCCCATCGCCGCCAATGAGATCCGCATTGCAGCCGATCCGTTGCATGCCTCAGCGAAAGGCGCGTTAGTCGCGGCACTGGCCGACGCGTAGGCCTGGTTAGGTAGATTAGACCGGCTGGGCGACGGTTCCAGGTTCCAATATCTGGCTCGCCCAGCTGGCCGACGCGCAATATACCTCGGTGAGACTGGCGACGGGCACCTTGAGTTGCCGGGCGATCTGTTCCACGCGCGGCCAATCGGCGGCTTCGTAGGCCCGTGCCAGTTGGTACACACCCGCTAGCGAACCGCTCTCCGGCGCTTGACCGTTCAGTACGGCAGCGATCTCGGGCGCCAGGCACATTGCCGATAGGGTCTCTTCGAGCGGACGGTCCATCAAAGCATCCAGCAGCGAAAACAGGCCGGTGAGGAACGCGGATTGCTCCAGGCCCCTCTCTGCCAACCGGGCCACCGATTCGCAGAATCGTGCGCGTACCAGCGAGTGCCGGATCAGTTCGCTCGGCTTATCTTCGGCCGTGCGGGCCAGGGTTGCCAGCGCAATCCATTTGCGCAGTTCGGTCTCGCCAAAAAACAGCAGCGCCTGGCGAATGGACCGGATACTGCTGGTGAGCGCGAACAATGGCGAGTTTACATAGCGCAGCAATTGATAAGACAGGGAGACGTCTTCCAGGATCAGGTTTTCCAGGCGCTCGAAATCCAGTTCCGGGCGTTGGGCTTCCTGTAGCAACCGCAGGCAGTGGAGCTTGGCGGCCGGAATCTGCCGGCCCTGCACGATCACCGGGCGCGCGAAGAAATAGCCCTGAAAATAGTCGTAACCGGATTGCCGGGCCCACTCGAATTCTTCGTGGGTCTCCACCTTCTCGGCCAGGATTCGCAGCCCTCGCGCTTTGCAGGAACGCACCAGCAGCTTTTGCTCCGGACGAGGGATGCTTTGGATCTCGATCTTGACCAAGTCTGCGACATCCAACAGGTTTTGCCAACCCGGGCGGAACATAAAGTCGTCCAGAGCGAGCTGATAGCCTTGTTTGCGCAGCTTGCGGCAGGCCTCCAGCACCTCGGCGTCCGGCTCCACGCTTTCCAGCAGCTCGATCACGGTGCTGGCGCATGGAAGCGACGCATACCAGCCCTGCAGAAGGGGCCCGCGGCCGAAGTTAACAAAGGCCTTCTTGGTTCCAACCAGGTTCTCGAGCCCGATTATTAGCAAGCTATTAGCCAACACTTGCTTGGTAGCGAGGCCTGCTTCGGTGCCGTCGAACTCATTTCGTCCGGCATCGGAGCGAAACAGCAGCTCATAGCCGTACACGCGACGGTCGCGGTCGAAGATGGCCTGTCGGGCGACAAGGACATCCATACTCCAGCTATCGGCAGGATTCTGTAATACTCTAGGTTTTCAAAGCGTTACCCTGAGTTTCCACCGCCCGCATTTCGCCATAGGTGAAAAACAAGGTCTCCCAGGCGAACAGAAGCACGATGAGCACCTGCTCCAAAATGCGCGATAGAGCTGGTCGATGAAACGATAGGCTCCCTACGTAAAGCAGAAGAAGGATCAAGAACACCGTTTTGGCTGCCTTGTCGGCGCACTTGAGAATGCTCGTGTGAGGCTTACCAACCTCGATCCCGATGGCTAATAAGGTCATCCCTGCAAAGAAAAGAACCCGTGTCGATGGTCCGGGCCACCCTAAGCCGAAGCAGTCGGCCGCCAAGCGGACCAGCGAAATCGCGAGTCCTATTTGCGCGACGATCTTCAACTCGCGGCGATGAGCGATGAAGGAAGAATCGAAGCGTGAAGCCGGGCGTTCCTGCACTTCATCGGGTGCATGGACGTCCAGCTTGAAGAAGTCCCTTGCGGCTAAAGTGAGGCCGACGCTAACGACCAAAACCGCTAGCAATTCGCATCGCAGTGCTTAGAACGGTACGTCGTCGTCCGTGATCCCTTGATCCATCGGCTCGGCTGCCGCAGCCGGGCGCGGTGCACTGCGCGGCATCGACACCGGAGCGCGTCCGGAATCCTCGCCGCCCTCCCCGCCGCGTCCACCCAGCAGGATCACATCTTCGGCTACCACTTCAGTCATGTATTGCTTCTTGCCGTCTTTGTCGTCATAGCTGCGCGTCTGCAGCCGGCCTTCGACGAATACCTGTTTGCCCTTGGTCAGGTAGTTGGCCAGATTCTCCTGGCGCCACAAAACAATGTTGGCCCAGTCGGTCTCTTCTTTCCATTCACCGCTCTGCTGATCTTTCCAGCGGCGATTTGTAGCCACCGAAAACTTGGTGACAGCCACGCCCGCCGGAGTGAACTTCGTCTCGGCGTCTCGGCCGAGATGACCGATCAAAATTACTTTGTTAACGCTGCGCGATGCCATAATTCATGCACTGTACCATACAAATTCCTGTCTCAGGTCTTGTTCCTACCGCGTCTCACGGTTTGTGTTGAATCTTGCGTTGGTTGATCTCCTGAGAAGTAGGACGACGCCCGATTACTTCTCAGTGAGCGGCTGATGCTAAGTCATTTTTTTTGCTTGCAGCCGCCGGGTCTGGATGTACAATAGGGAACAATCCAGACGGCGCAGTTCACGGCGTGCGCCGCGAAGTAAGGAAATGAGTGAGTGAAGAGGGTATGCAGAGACCCTGTTTGTTCGTTCAACTCGACGGTCGGTTGTTCCTGACCATTCTTATGTTGAGTACTGCGCAGCTTCCTGCCCAGATCCTGATCCACGGTTCCGGGCCGCACCAGCGCGCCAACATCTTCAATACCGATCTAGCGGTGCTGGAAGGCGGTGAACAGCGCAAGGATTTGCCTTGTACCGTTACTCCCAGTAAACCTACGCTCGGATTCGATCTCAAGTTTCACGCCGGTTATCAGGTCACCGTACCGTTGAGGGAATTAGCGGGCACGGAGAACTCGCTCAACATCGTGTTTCGCGTCACGCCGGATGGCCATCGTGATGAGCCGGTGTATTTCACCCAGCATGTGCGCGTTCCTCCCATTGAGGACGACGCCAAGGGCGACGCCTACCTGCAAGGTGCGTTCGATATCGGCGAAGGCTCTTATCATATCGATTGGCTGATGCGCGACCGCACGGAGCGAGTTTGTTCTTTCGACTGGGAATCTGAAGCTACGCTGGGATCCAAGGATCGGCCGATGAGCTTGGCCATTGCGCCCGAAGTTGTCCAGCGCGCTGGCGGTGAAGAGTTCAAAGAGGAGCCGCCCGTCCAGCGTGCCTCACCTGACCCGGCGCTCCATGTCGATCCGCCGCTGAACATCAAGGTGCTAGTGAATTTCGCTCCGCAGAATTCCTTGTCGGCTGCCCTCCAGCCGCTCGATACCACTGCGCTCGTTTCGATCCTCAGGACCATCTCACGCGACCCCCGTATTGGGAAATTTTCGATTGTTGCCTTTAACATGCAGGAACAAAAGGTCCTTTATCGCCAGGATGGCGCCAGCCGGATCGATTTCCCGGCTTTGGGAACGGCGCTCAACACCCTGAATCTGGGTACGGTGGACCTGAAACGCCTAAGCGATAAACACGGCGATACCGACTTCCTGACTACCTTAGTACGCAAGGAGATGGCGGCAGGCCCCCGGGATCATCCCGATGCTCTGGTTTTTGCCGGTCCCAAGATCCTGCTGGACGCCAATCCTCCTGAAGAAGCCCTGAAGGACGCCGCGGACGTCACTTTCCCCGTGTTTTACATGAATTACAATCTGAATCCACAGGCGGTTCCCTGGAAGGATGCCATTAGCCACACCGTCCACTTTTTCCGCGGTTACGAGTACACCATCTCCCGCCCGCGGGATTTGTGGTTTGCTGTCTCAGAAATGGTCTCGAAGATCGTAAAATCAAGGAACGGAAGGACGGCTGCGTCCATCTCAACCCAGTAGGGGTCCATGCGTACAACTTTCTTGGCTGTTTTCCTGGGAGTATTCTCACTCCTCGCAAGTCAGGCGTCTGCTCAAGGCTTGCTCTATGGCCAGCAGCACGCCAAGCATTACACCAATAGTTTGGCGCCGTATGTTGTATCACCCCAGGAAATCGTCGATCGCATGCTAGAGCTGGCCGACCTGAAACCCGGCGAGAAACTCTACGACCTGGGCAGCGGCGACGGGCGCATCCTGATCACGGCCGTAGTCCGGTTCAAGGCCAAAGCCGTCGGCGTTGAGATTTCCGACGACTTGGTCAATAGCACTAACGCCCGTATCCGCCGGCTCGGCCTAGATAATGAAGCACAAGTGATCCACGGCAACTTCCTGGATGTCGACCTGAGCCCCGCCGACGTGGTGACGCTGTACTTGGCCACCGACGCCAATGAGATGCTACGCCCCAATCTGGAGAAGTACCTGAAGAACGGCTCGCGCGTAGTCTCTCACGATTACTCGGTTCCGGGCTGGAAGCCGAAGTTGGTGGACAAAGATCCCAACATTCATGGGCACCTCATTTATCTTTATGAGATGCCGCCCAAAAAGAAGTAGCCGCCAGTTACCCTGTTCTTTGTGTCCCTCTTCGACGTGGTCGGCGTCGGCCTCAATGCCACCGACACCCTGATCCTGCTCCCTCACTTTCCTTCTTATGGTGGGAAAGTACCCTTCGAGCGAGAAGTTCTGAGTCCTGGCGGACAAGTGGCGAGCGCGATGGTCACCTGCGCCAAGCTGGGTCTGCGCGCAAAATATATCGGCACGCTGGGTGACGACGAGCGCGGCGTTGTTCAGCTGGAAAGCCTCCGCGCGAGTGGCGTCAACCTGGACGACATCGAGATCCGGGCGAACTGTCCGAACCAAAGCGCATACATTCTTATAGACAAGACCTCTGGCGAGCGTACCGTGCTCTGGAATCGTAACGAATGCCTGCGCATCGATCCGGCCAACATCACGGCCGGGAAGATCACCTGCGCAAAGCTGTTGCACATCGACGGGCACGATACCCCCGCCGTTTCCCGTGCAGCCGAAATCGCCCGCCGGCATCAAATCCCCGTGAGCGTGGATGTGGATACCATCTATCCCGGATTCGATCGCGTGCTTCCTAATGTAGATTATCTCGTCGCCAGTTCGGAGTTCCCCTCGCGCTGGACCCATGAGTCCGATCCATTCCGGGCGCTTACCCTGATTCAGGATGAATACAGAATGCGCGTCGCTGCTATGACGCTGGGCGCCGACGGTTCGCTCGCCCGCGTGGAGGGCCGCTTCCTCTATTCGCCCGGCTTCGTAGTGGATGCGATCGATACCACCGGCGCAGGCGACGTGTTTCATGGCGCGTTCTGTTATTCTGTGATCGAGAGCATGCCGGTTCGCGAAGCGCTCGAATTCTCCAATGCCATGGCAGCCTTGAATTGTACCGCTTTGGGCGCGCGCGGGCACATCGCCAGCCTTCCAGAGGCGCAAGCGTTCATGCGCAGCACGGAGCGAAGATCGAAGCGGGAGTTCGAGCCCCGCGGCTGACCTTGCATGATCCCTCTCCGCTCCTCCGAGCCGCACTATACGCGACCATCCGTCACTCTGGCTATCATTGCCGTGAACGTAGCGGTGTTTCTCTACGAGCTCAGCATGCCGAACTATGCGCTGAACCGTTTCATCATGCTGCACGGCATCGTGCCGGATCGCTTGCATTACTCCTCCATCCTCACTTCGATGTTCATCCACGGCGGATTCCTCCACATCGCGGGCAACATGTGGTTCCTGTGGATTTTCGGCCGAGGCGTGGAAGATCTGATTGGGCATACAAAATATCTGTTCCTGTACTTTGCGTGCGGATTCGCCGCGGCGTTCCTGCATATCCTGGTGAACTCCAACTCCACCGTGCCCACCGTCGGCGCGAGCGGCGCTATCGCCGGAGTGATGGGCGCCTATTTAATCAAGTTTCCGCGCGCGCATATCCGCACGCTGGTGTTCATCATCGTTTTTATCACCACCGTGGACATCCCGGCGGCTTTCCTGCTCCTCTACTGGTTCGCGATTCAATTCTTCAGCGGCGTGGGCTCGGTCGGTTATTCCACGACATCGAACGGCGACGTGGCTTGGTTCGCGCACGTGGGCGGATTTGTAGCCGGCATGTTGCTGGTCATGTTGATGCCCACCCAACAGCGCGCGCGTCCTTGGCGGTACTGACGGATGTGGCAAGAAATTGATACGGGATCGGCGGCCATCGAAAAACCGCTCGACATTCTCGCCATCGCCGCCCACCCCGATGATGTGGAGCAAACATGCGGCGGCACGCTGATCCGTATGGCCGAGCAAGGTTATCGCACCGGCGTGCTCGATCTCACCGCGGGTGATATGGGCAGCCGGGGAACGCCCGAAATTCGTCTCAAGGAATCGGAATCGGCCGCTGGCGCGATGCGCCTGGCTTGGCGCGGCAATCTGCGCCTTCCCGATGCGCGCCTGGAGAACACCGTCAGCGTGCGTATGAGCCTGGCGGTCGAGGTTCGCAATCTGCGGCCGCGCGTGGTGATCCTGCCTTATTGGGAAGCGCGCCATCCCGATCATTATCGTGCCTCCGAGATCGCCTTCGAAGCGTGTTTTCTCGCTGGCCTGAAGAAGCTGAGCGAAGAGTCCGAGCCGCATCGCCCGCACAAGATCCTGTATTCATCGCTCTACGCCAACGTGACGCCGTCGTTCGTGGTGGATATTTCCGATCAGTTCGAGCGCCGCATGTCCGCGCTGTTCTGTTACGAATCGCAATATGGCCAGTCGACCGATGCGTCCGAGCTTTTCCCCGATCAGAAGGAGATCCGCGATCGGCTGAGCGCCATCGCACGCTTCTACGGCAATCTGATTGGCGTGAAATACGGCGAGCCGTTCGTGATCAAAGAGACCATGCGGGTGGACGACATCACAGCCATGGGCGTCCGCAGCCTCTGATCGCTATAACGGCAGATTGCTGTGCTTCTTGCGCGGCATCGTATCCACCTTGTTTTGGAGCATCCGCAGCGCGCGGATCACTTTTGGCCGCGTTTCATGCGGCTCAATCACGTCGTCGATGAAGCCGCGCTCGGCGGCGACAAACGGGCTCGCAAAACGGTCGCGAAATTCTTCGATCTTTTCTTTGCGCAGCGCTTCGGGATCGGCGGCGGCCGTCAGTTCGCGCCGGTAGACGATATTGACGGCGCCTTCAGGACCCATCACCGCGATCTCAGCCGTCGGATATGCGAAGTTCACATCCGTTCGCAGGTGCTTCGATCCCATCACGCAATACGCGCCGCCGTACGCCTTGCGCGTAATCACGGTGATCTTCGGAACCGTCGCCTCCGCGTACGCATACAGCAGTTTCGCGCCATGCCGGATGATGCCGCCGAACTCCTGCTCCGTTCCGGGCAGAAATCCGGGAACGTCTTCGAACGTCAGGATCGGAATATTGAACGCATCGCAGAACCGTACGAATCGAGCGCCTTTTACAGAGGAATTGATGTCCAGGCACCCGGCCAGAAACGCCGGCTGATTGGCCACGATCCCCACGCTTTTGCCATCCATGCGCGCGAAGCCGATCACGATGTTCTTGGCCCAGTGTTCGTGAATCTCGAAGAACTCGCCCGAATCCACCACGCGATGGATGATGTCCTTGATGTCGTAAGGGAGCTGCGGATCGGTGGGCACCAGTGAATCGAGCGCAGGGTCGGCGCGATCGACCGGGTCGTTGGATGAGCGGCTCGCTGCCCCATCCAGATTGTTGCTTGGAATGTAGGAGACCAACTCGCGAATCATCCGCAAACATTCCGCATCATCATGCGCCAGAAAATGCGCCACGCCGCTGACGCTGTTATGGGTCTCGGCGCCCCCCAACTTTTCCTTGGACACATCTTCATGGGTTACGGTCTTGATCACCTCCGGACCCGTGATGAACATGTGGCTGGTGCCCTCCACCATAAAGATGAAGTCGGTGAGAGCCGGCGAATAGACCGCGCCGCCCGCGCACGGCCCCATGATGGCCGAGATTTGCGGAATCACGCCGCTCGCAAGTGTGTTGCGCAGGAAAATATCGGCATAGCCGGCCAGCGACGCCACGCCTTCCTGGATGCGTGCGCCGCCGGAATCGTTCAGCCCAATGACCGGCGCTCCGGTCTTCAGCGCCAGGTCCATAATCTTGCAGATCTTCAGCGCGTTGGCTTCCGAAAGCGATCCGCCCAGCACGGTGAAATCTTGAGCGAAAACGTAGACCAGACGCCCATGAACATGCCCGTAGCCGGTGACAAAGCCGTCGCCATCCACCACCTGCTGATCCATGCCGAAGTCCGTGGTGCGATGCCGGACCAGCTTGTCCATCTCCTCGAACGTGTCCGCATCCAGCAGCAGGTCGATGCGCTCGCGCGCCGAAAGCTTGCCTTCTTTGTGCTGCCGCACCATGCGCTCTTCGCCGCCGCCAGCCTCGGCATTGGCGTGACGGCGTCGCACTTCGGCGAATCGGTCGGTTGACATACGAGATTACAGTAGCAGGTGTGGAAACACGGAAGGTCGTACCGAAACCCGCGGAAACGTTTGGGTATCTAATAAACAGGAGTCAAAATTTCATGCTCGTGGCGCGGCTTACCCTGTTGTTCTGTTTGTCGTCCGCACTGAGCTTCGCGGGAAGCTGGTCCGGAGTCTTGGTTGATTCCAAATGCTACGACAGTGAAGAGCGCAACGTGAACCCGACCGATACAATGACTGCTGTCGATCGGGACAAGAACTTGGAAATTCGCTATTGCTCTCCCAAGGAAAAGACGAAGTCATTCGCGCTTGTGCAATCGGATGGGCTGAACTTCAAGTTAGATTCTGCGGGGAATACCAAAGCGGCAGAACTTGTGCGGACAACGGGTAAACGACCACATTTTGCCGTGGCGGTAACGGGGGAGATGGGACGAAACACGATCCACGTGGATTCGATTTCGATGGCGAGATAGCCACCGAGCGTTCAGGCGTTACCCGCGCTCAAGATCGCGATACATCCCACAAAGCAGACCCACGCTCCGATTCAGATTCCTCGAATCAACCACATTGTCCGAATCTCGAATGGGCTCTCGGGTATTGGGCGCCACAAATTTCGGCTGGATACATCGGTATTGAAGGATTCTTCACCAGGCTTGCCGTCGGCGCCATACGACAAAATCTCGGGCCTGGGAGCGGCAGACGATCGCAAATACAAGAAGCGTCTTCCCCACGAATCGAGAGGCAGCGTCTCTAGGTAAGGGCCGTCCAGCCATATACTCCCTCGTCCAGGACAAGGCCTCGAAGCTCTATCGGGTAGTCGCCACAATCGGCCCGATAACGCTCAAGTACCGCGGCGACTCTTCGCACTTGGACATTCAACGCACGGAGCACTCGCACGTCAAGAATGACGCGCAAGCGCACCGAAACGCCGAAGCTAGACGTAGTGCGACTTGGAGACTCCCGTTAATGTAGAATGGCAGTATCCGATGGCTCCACCCATAGTTCCATACCATGAATAGCCGCTTAACTATTGATAAGGCTGGGCGGGTTGTAATTCCCAAGCCGCTGCGCGAGCAATTGCATCTGGAGCCTGGCGACGCCTTGGAGATGGAAACGGCCGGCGAACAAATCACCCTCCGCCCGGTTCGCGGCAGCGCTCCGCTCAGAAAAGAACATGGCGTCTGGGTATTTCACGCCGGGCAGCCTCTGCCGGCATCCGCGACCGACGAGGTACTCCGAGAGATCCGCGACGAGCGCGACGCGAGTAACCTTGGAAAGGGCTAGTGAAAGGGAAAGGGCTAGTGAAAGCCTTTTTCGATACCTCTGTCTTAGTGCCTGTGTTCTACGGCGAACACGTTCATCACCGTGCAAGTCTCGATTTGTTCATCCGGTTCGAGAAGTCGGGGGGCTGTTGTGGAGCGCATAGTCTGGCCGAGGTGTATTCGACCTTGACCCGAATGCCGGGCCGGCATCGCATCAGCGGCGAGCAGGCGATGCTCTTCATCGGCAGTATCCGTGAGCGGCTCACGCTTGTCGCTCTCACCGGCCAAGAGTATGCCGATGCGTTGGAAGCATCAGCATCGAGGGGCATCGTGGGAAGAAGCATCTACGATGCCATACTGGCTCATTGCGCCATCAAAGCGAAAGCCGAAACTATCTACACCTGGAATGAGAGGCATTACGCCCAATGCAGTGCGGACATCACGGGACGCTTGAGAACGCCGCTGAACGCGCATTGAGAACCAGCGCCGGTTTATTCCGCGTAGTATCCGCTGCGTGAATGCAACTCAGCGCCCGGGTACCGCTTGCGCGCGGCGTCGTCCAGCGTCACCGTGATGTGGCGGAACGTCCCCGGTGAAGCGTCGGGCGCGTGATAGGCCAGCATGTAGCGGCTGCGGATCCGTTCGATCATGTCCTTGAACGAATCGCCCGCGTTCTCCGCCTTCACCCACTCGCCCCCGGTCTTTTCGGCCAGATCGTAGACGTTGGCGGGCGTGAAGTCGGGATTCGACGGCTTGCCAGGCCCCAGAGCCAGCGGCCGGATGGCACGGCCCGTGATGATCGCGTTCATTACCGTGTCCGATTTATTCAACTCGCGAATCACCTGGCCATCGGTCAGCCGGTAGCTGGTGCTCAAATTATCGGTGAGGATCAGAATCGCACGGCGGCCGCCTGGTCCCGCGTGCTTCTCCATATAATGTGCCGCGTCCACGACTGCGGAATTGATCATCGTGCTCGATCCCACGTCCCAGTTCTTCACCGCACTACCGATGTTGCGAGCGGTCTCGGCCAGATTGTCGCTGAAGCCTTGCGCCACGGCCGTGTTCTTGGCGAAAACCATCAACGCAACCCGATCGCCCGGCCGCAAATGTTCCAGCGCCTCGCGCGCTTCCATCGAAATCTGGTCGATGTACTTCTGCATGCTTCCGCTGACGTCCAGCAGCAGGATCAGTGTGACCGGCTCGTCACCGTGCGCAAAAGAGACAATCGATTGTGGCTGGCCTTCGTCGGTGACCGCGAAGTCGCTCTGGGTAAGATCCTTCACCAGCTTGTCGCCCTCGGTCACCTGGACGTCCACGCGCACGTCCGACACGCCAGTTTTGAAGGTGGGAGTGGCCTCTACGGTCTCCTCGGCGGCTGGGGGTGCGTCTTTGGCATTGATCTGCGCCGCATCCTGAGCCCGGAGAGGCGCTAGCATGAGAAGCGTCGAGATGAAAAACATCATTATCGGCACTGCCGGCCACATCGACCACGGCAAGACCGCTTTAGTGAGGGCTCTCACGGGTATCGATACCGATCGGCTTAAGGAAGAAAAGCAGCGGGGCATATCTATTGACCTCGGCTTTGCACACCTACAGCTCTCCCCAAACGTGCGCGTCGGTTTAGTAGACGTACCGGGCCACGAAAGGTTCATTAAAAACATGCTGGCTGGTGTCAGCGGCATTGATCTTGTTCTCTTTGTTATAGCGTCAGACGAGTCCATAAAGCCACAAACGCGGGAACATTTTGATATCTGTATGTTGTTAGGGTTACGGAAGGGCATAGTGGTCCTTACCAAGGCGGATCTGGCCAAAGGCGATCTTCTGGATTTGGCCCGGCTGGAGGCCGGCGAATTTGTGCGCGGCTCGTTTCTCGAAGACGCGCCTATTGTAGCCGTGAGCGCGACCACGGGCGCCGGCCTGGAAGAGCTGCGCGCCGAGCTCGCAAAAATGGCGGAAGCGGTTCCCGAAAAAGACGCTTCGCAGTATTTCCGATTGCCGATCGACCGTGCGTTCGCCATGCGTGGATTTGGCACGGTGGTCACTGGCACGCTGGTTTCGGGCTCCGTCCGGCTTGATCAGGAAGTAGAACTGCACCCTTCGGGTAAGCGCGTCCGGGTTCGCGGCATCCAGGTGCACGGCGCCGATGTGAACGAAGCCTCCGCTGGACAACGAACCGCATTGAACATTGCGGGGGTGAACTGTTCCGGACTTGCCCGAGGCATGGTGCTGGCTGAAGCTGGCCGGTTTCACGCTACAACTTATATCGACTGCGCGTTTGATTTGCTCCAATCGGCGAAGCCCTTGAAACATCGTGCGCCGGTCCATTTCCACGCTGGCGCCGCCGAAGTGGTGGCGGAGATTAGCAGACTCAAGGGCGCCGATCCGATTGCTCCTGGATCGCGCGAATACGTGCGCCTGGTGCTGAGCGAACCCCTTCTTTTGCTGCCGGGCGACCGTTTCATCGTACGCATGTTCTCGCCCGTGGTCACCATCGGCGGCGGAGTGGTGCTGGACACTGCCGCACCGCGCCGGGCTCAGAGTTCCGATCGAACGCATCGCTTGCGAATCCTTCAAATGGCGCCGCTTCCCGAACGCATCGCATTGCTGGCTCGCGAATCGAGCTTCGGAATCGGAATGGCCGAGTTGGTAGCTCGCACCGGCTTGCTCGAATCCGAAATCCGAAAAGCTGCTGCGGGTGTCATCGTCGTCGATTCCCCGCAATTCTGGGTGCTCGATCCCGCATTTGTAGCGGCCAAGTTGGAAGCGTTGCAGGAGCACTTGAAGCTGTTCCATCGGCAGAATCCCCTGCTGGCTGGAGCCTCCAAAGAGGAGCTGCGGAGCCGGTTCCTGGCGGGCGCACCGCTCTGGTTATTGGATGCGCTCCTGGGCCGTTCCAAGACATTGAAAGCCGATGGTGAGACTATCCGCCTGTCGTCTCATAGAGTTGCGCTGAAAAGCGATGAAGAGGAGGCCACCGCCAAAATCGAGAATGCCTTCCTCTCAGCTGGCCTCGCAGCGCCTGCTGTGGCCGAAGTGCTGGCAAAATCGGGTCTGGATCCCACTCGCGCCCGCACGCTCCTGCAATTGATGCTGCGCGATAAACGGTTGGTGCGGGTGAGCGATGAACTCGTGTTTCATACGTCCGCCATGCGATCGCTCTACACGCTGCTGGCGAAGAAAAAGGGCGTGTGCTTCGCAGTGCCGGACTTCAAAGACTGGACCGGCATTTCACGAAAGTATGCAATTCCTCTGCTCGAATACTTGGATCGCGAACGGATCACACGGCGCGAAGGGAATTCGCGAATAGTGTTATAAACCGTCTTGACAGTAGGCGAAGAAAAGGAGGATATTGTGCAGGGCGCACGATGTTGTTCGAAGACGATTCTCCCTCGAAATTGACTGGCATCGCGCGCCTGGCCGCTTCCAGCGACTTGCTGGAAGCCAAACGCCAGGTGGAATACCTGGAACTCGAAACGCGGCGCTTCATCGGACGCGGATCGGGCCGGATGCGATCCATTTGGACCATCAATCCGTATCGCGGCTGCGAATATGGCTGCAAATATTGTTATGCCCGCTACGCTCACGAGTTCATGGAGCTGCACGATCCGGAGCTGTTCGAGCGCAAGATCTTCGCCAAACAATTTCAAGTCCTGGCGTTTCGGGCCGAAGTTCGCCGCCTGAACCTGGGGGACACCGTATGGATGGGGACAGCGACCGATCCTTACCAGCCAGCCGAACGACGCTTTGAGATCACTCGCCAAATCCTGGAGGTATTTGCGGACGGGCACGGACTCGACATCGGTGTCACAACCAAGTCCGATTTCGTAGCGCGCGACGCCATGCTCATGGCCCGCATCGCCCGAAGCAACAAGATTCGCGTGCATCTCACCATTACGACGCTCGACGAGCAATTGGCCCGGCTGGTTGAGCCCCGGGCGCCGCGTCCAGCCCTGCGTTTGGCGGCCGTTAAGAAATTGACCGAAGCCGGAGTGCCCGTCAGCGTTCTGGCGCATCCTGTGATGCCGCTGATCAACGACAGTGAGGAGAGCCTGGATGGGGTGTGCGCGGCGGCCGCCCGGAATGGAGCATCGTCCTTCAGCGCCGCGCCGTTGTTCCTGAAGTCCTGCGCTGCACAGGTTTTCCTGCCGTTTCTCGAGGAGCACTTTCCGCACTTGGTCCGCCGCTATCGCGAGCGTTTCGAAAGGTCCGCGTATCTCAAGGGTCACTATCCTGAAACAATCGCCGAGCGCGTGGAGCGAATCCGAGTGCGCCATAAGCTGGCTGCGCGCAGGGAGCCCGAATGGCCCGAGCCGTTTCCCGGCGACCAGCTGGATTTGTTCCCCTCGCTCCCAAAAGGTCCCGCCGTCGCCGGCTCACCGCGCGTTTCTACTTTACAACGCAAAGTGACCCGTTTATAATCCTCTTATGGCTACCGTCCGGAGCATTCGCGCCACCCGCGCTGAACCGGTTTCGTTGCACACGCACGCGATGGACAATCTGCGTCTCATTCGCGAGACCATGGAGCGCGCGGGCTCTTTTACCGCCGTTCCCGGATGGGGAGGTGTCGCGATTGGGGCGAGCGCGCTGGCTGCGGCTGTTATCGCCAGCCGGCAACCGACACTCGAACGCTGGCTCGTGACTTGGCTTATCGAGGCAGTCTTCGCGATGGTGCTTGCGGTCCTCGCCATCAAGCGGAAGGCGAATGCCGCGAAGGGTCCGTTGCTCTCGGCGCCCGCACGGCGCTTCGTCCTGAGCTTCGCGCCGCCATTGTTCGTGGGAGGGCTGCTCACGGCAGTCTTATACCGGGCCGGCTTACCCGCCGCTATTCCGGGCGCGTGGCTGCTGCTCTATGGAACCGGAGTGGTCACGGGCGGCGCATTCTCGGTACGCGTGATTCCGGTTATGGGGCTGTGCTTCATGTTGCTCGGCTCGGTGGCGTTATTCTGCCCGTTCGCCTGGGGCACCCCGTTTCTCGCCGCGGGATTTGGCGGGCTGCACGTTGCGTTCGGAATCGTCATTGCCAGGAGGTACGGTGGCTAGACAAAACACTGCTCGAAAAGATACGGATAAGTCCACAGGCGTGCGCGCAGTGGCGGGAAAGGCTCTGGCGGGCAAAGCTTTGGCTGGGTTAGATCGCTTGATCTATGAGCCGATTCGGCTGCGCATCGTGAGCGCTCTGGCGGTGAATCCGTCGCTGACCTTTAACGAACTGAAGAAGCTTCTCGAAACCACCGATGGAAACTTAAGCGTCCACGCGCGCAAGCTGGAGGATGCCGATTACATCGTCTGTACCAAGTCGTTTGAAGGCCGCATGCCGAAGACACAATACCGTCTGACTGAAACCGGCCGCCGGGCTCTTGAGAAATATCTGAATCACATGGAAGCGCTGATCCAAGCCATCCGGGAGCGATAGCCCCTTTTTTTGAAGGTATTCTTTATGCTAAAAAGCACTTCGGATTGTTTGCACGCTGCAATCATTATGGACGGGAATGGCCGCTGGGCCTCTACGCGAGGGTTACCGCGGGTAGCCGGGCACCGTTCGGGCGCCGAGGCCTTGCGCCGGACGGTGGAGGCCGCGCCCGATCTCGGCATCGGAATGCTGACGGTATACGCGTTTTCGTCCGACAATTGGCGCCGGCCGCAGCCCGAAGTTTCCGCCCTGATGAAGATGTTCCACACCTATCTGCGCCGCGAGCAGGCCAAGTGCGTGGATAAGGGCGTGCGTGTGTCGGTGGTCGGCCGGCGGGATCGTCTGCCTCGGTTGCTGCTGCCCGTGATTGACGAATGCGAAAGCGCTACTTTCGAAGGCAAAAAGCTGCACTTGAGGCTCGCAATCGACTATTCTTCGCGCGACGCGATCCTGGCCGCAGCTCGCGCACTAGAAGGCGAAGCCACGCGGGAGGCACTTTCCGACGCGCTCGGCGCACAGGACGTCGATGTGCTGATCCGCACCGGCGGCGAACAGCGCCTCAGTGATTTTCTACTTTGGGAATGCGCTTACGCCGAGTTGGTCTTCACTCCGGTGATGTGGCCTGACTTCGCCGCTTCCGATCTGGCCGCTGCCATGGCCGAGTTCCGTTCCCGCGAGCGCCGTTTCGGAGCGCTCCCGCGCGCAGCCCTAGCCTAGTTTAGCCAGGATGAGGCTGAACATTCGGTCGCAATTGGGAGCAGCCTTTCGAACTTTTGGCGGATCAATAAGCTCGAGGAGCTTCACGCCGTGATTGACCTTGTAATACTCGCCTCCACTCACTTTTTTCAACCTTTCCATCACATCGAGCTTCGGAATCTCTTCCACCTTCGGATTCCAGCCTAGAGCGCTTTCGTTAAACCGCGTTTTGTAGAGCACCCTCAGTGCATCGACATCCGCAAGAAACCAGGCTTCCATGATCTGAACCATCCAAAAGACGGAGTCCGGATCGCAACCCTCTAGGCGCTTCTTGCGGATCTCGGCTTCATCGGTATCCTCATGGTCGAGAATCAGCACGTTCCACGCGTTGGAATGAGTTTCAAGCGCGATGCGAAAAGCCTGCACCGGTCTTCCGTACGTCGCCACGGGTGGCGCAAAGCGCCAACCTTGCCTGCTTGCGCTATCTGCTATTTCCGAAAGGAACCGCCTCATTCCCGGTCGCAGGCGATCATCTCCTTCGAAGTAGATCCGAAGTTCGTTCACCAGCGCGTGCCGCCTATCTCTCCCATGCGCCAGAGCCGGCCAAGACTGTACTGCTCGAGCCACAAGGAAAGCTGTTGCTTGTCCAAGCGGCGGAACTGCGTGCTATTTTCCGCGTCTCGCTCGGTAATCAGGACGTCTTCCGGACGTTCGGACAGCGCGTCGATTAATGCTTCCGAGTGCGTTGTGACGATGAGCTGCGTCCGTTCCGACGCGTCGACCAGAGCTTCGGCAACGATCTGAATGGCTTCGGGATGCAGTCCTACTTCCGGTTCCTCAATGCAAATCAGAGGAGGAAGCTCTCGTTCAAGCAGTACTGCTAGAAGACATAGGAATTTCAGAGTGCCGTCGGATAGCCGCCACGACACCAATGGTTCCAGCAACCCGCTCTCTTCAACATAGGTTTTAGCGATTGAGCCGTCGAGTCGCACTTTGACATCGTTGAATCGATCACAGAAGCGGCGTAGATAAGCTCGCACCCGGTCGTGAAGGCTCTTGAAGTCCATCTCAAGCAGCAGCAGCGGAAGGTTACCGCCGCCGTCGTGCAAGAACTCCTTGCGCATCGCTGTCGAGGCGCCCAACCTAGTGGGCTGTCCGCTCTGAATCTTTAGCATGCTGAGACGCGGTGACGATAATCGGTGTACTTCCATTGGAAAGGTTTTGCGGTTTTTCCATAGAGCCGGATATAGCGCATGATCTTGCGG